>Ga0209123_1000005_pt1 | contig 555012 bp, 545 predicted proteins | sample BarGraIncu00431A_FD_184500 | JGI IMG/M metagenome (GOLD analysis project Ga0209123, IMG submission 184500) | Arctic peat soil microbial communities from Barrow, Alaska, USA - Barrow Graham LP Incubations 004-31A (SPAdes) (version 2) | ecosystem: Environmental > Terrestrial > Soil > Wetlands >...
CCGAAGTCCGTGAGGTAACCAGTAATGGAGCCAGCGGCCGAAGGTGGGATTGATGATTGGGGTGAAGTCGTAACAAGGTAGCCGTAGGAGAACCTGCGGCTGGATCACCTCCTTTCTAGGGAGTAGAAGCTTTGACTTCGGTTAAAGTTCTAGAAGAATATTAATTTATTCTTCAAAAAATCTAATGTAATTACTCGTTACCTAGTTCTCTGTTTAATTTTGAGAGACTAATAGTAAAAAAAATGTAATGAGCAATCATAAACACTATTCAGTGTTTATGATTGGTCATTTTATTTTTTTAAAAATTATTTTTTAATTCTTAATTATAATGCTTATAAACTTTAGATATAATATTAGAGGAGGCCTATATGAATTTAATAGCAGCAGTTGATTTAAACTGGGGGATTGGGTACAAGTGTGAATTATTAGAAAAGATACCGGAAGATATGAAGTACTTTAAAGAAAAAACCCTGGGAAAAGTTATTGTAATGGGAAGAAATACACTTGAATCTTTTCCTAATAAAAAACCATTAGAACAAAGAATTAATATTGTGCTTACTAAAAATAAAAACTATAAATGTGAAGGGACCATTCTATGTTATTCATTAGAGGAACTTTTTATAGAATTGAAAAAGTATAATGAAGAAGACATATTTATTATAGGTGGAGAATCTATTTATTTTCAATTGATCACACATTGCAATAAGGCATATATCACTAAAATATATAAAGAGTATGAACATGATAAAAAATTAGTAAATTTAGATAAATGTATATTATGGGATAAAGTATTAACTAGTGAGAAACAGAAATTTAAAGAGGACATATTTTATACATTTAATACCTATGTTAAAAGATTATAATGATGAGATAAAAAACAAACTCCCATGAAATCATGGGAGTTTGTTTTTTATATTTTGAAACTAAAATTTTAATTAATAAGCAAAAATCAGTTTGCCTTGAGTAGTAGCTACTTTCTTAGAAGTTAACCATGTATTTGTTACAGTGTTATCATAAAAATACAAGGCTCCATTAGTTGGGTCTGTTCCTTTTAGTGCTTCATATGCTGCATTAGTAGCAGTATTAGATGCGACATTGTTAATCATACCATTCATTACTGGAGTGAATTGATAATGACCATTGCTTTTCTCATTAATTACTGAACTAATATTATTAGGATACAGTGAACTTTGAACCCTATTCACTACTACTGCACCTACAGAAAGCATCGCGTCGTAGCTCTCACCAGATGCCTCAGCAGTTATCAGTCTAGCCAATAATTTTACATCAGTATTGGAATACTTAATAACTTTAGAAGTATTCTGTGGTTTAGCCTGTCCACTTTTAAGAGTAGGTTGTGGTGAAGTTTTTTCATTACCTGAATTAGTTGGAATTTTAAAGACATCTCCAGGGTAAATAGTATCACTCCACTTATTATTTTCACTTCTTATTTCATTCAAAGGTAAACTATATCTTTTTGCTATGAAATATAAGGAGTCTCCACTAACTACTGTATAAGTTTTATTTGGAACATCAAGTACTTGTCCAGAATATATAGTACTGTTTGATAGTCCATTATTTTTAATTAAGATAGTTGCAGTTGTGTTATAAGCGTTACCTATTTCACCTAATGTATCACCTGATTTAACTTTATATGAAGCAGCATATACAGAGCTACTACTAACTAAAGTTAGGGCTAACGCTAATAAAGTACTTTTCAAATTTAATTTAATAATAACGAGTCCTCCTTTAAAAGCCTACGAGGTTAGTTGACGGATTCGGGTTAAAGGCACCCTACTCTAAATAAGAGATTCACCCCATAAGGAAATCCCCCGTTCCCCATTTAGGGATTTGGCAATCTAATATCATTATTGTAACATAAATCGACAAATTAATCTATGTAAAAAATTTACATTAAGACCTAAGTTCTTTTAAAAAGAAAATGTTATTAAATGTAAATTGGATTACGGATCAACTTATTCAAAAATTAATTCCTTCAGGAATATATATATTTTTTGTTTTTGCTAATACTATAAGTTAAGCGATACAATAAGTGTTTTGTACCGAAAAAAGAAAGAGGAGGTGTTATTTTGGAAAATGATAATAATAGAAAAATAACTAGAGAAAAGCAAACTATAGAAGATAAAAATGGAGAAAAGAGAACTTTTATAAGTGAAGTTCAGGAATTCGAAAAACCAGAAGGTTACAATGACGCTTTTAAAGAATATTATCCAGAACAAGAATAAAGTCACTAATTTAAATTATTATTATTATAATAAGATAGATTATATATTTTTAAGGTGAAATAGAACACTAATATATACAAAAATAAAGAATCAAGCTCAACTTGAGCTTGATTCTTTATTTTTGTATAAAGTAAATTTAATTAATGAATTTGCTTTTAAGAACTGGGTTAATTACAATAAGTTTTTGTAGGGAGTATCCGACAAACGAATTAAACACAGAAGTAGGAAGAACTATGGATACAAAAAGTACTAAAAAAGGTGCTGGTAAACCAAATAGAATAAGAGCTGAACCTAGAAAAATACTTCCACTTATTATAGTTCCAAGAAAATAAATACCTGCTAATTTAATTGGAGAATCAGAATTTAAATTTTTATATATACCATATACTATGATTGAAGTTATTGTTTTATCTATAACACTTGGGATTTGACCCCCTGGAAAAGTAGTACTTAGGGCAGCTAAAATACCTGCAACTATGCCTGTAACAATAGCCATTTTAAAGTCTTTTGTGAGTATTATAGATAAAATCATAAATATCAATAAGAAATCTGGTTTCATTCCTAAAAATATACCTGGTGTAATTTGATGTAATATAAGACCTATTGCAAGTAACAGAGAAGTTATTATTATTTTATTTGTTTTCATAAAAAGCAGCTCCTTTTCAAAATAATTTAGATTTGTTGGTTTTGATATTATTTTAAAAGCTAGTATCTTTCAGTACATCACATTAATCACCACCTTTGATTTAGTATTTAAAATAAAAAAAACTTCCACCCTATATTAGGGCGAAAGATATTCGCTATACCACCTAAATTATGCTACAAAAACTAAGCATATTTTATAATTCGAGCACTAAAATACTCTAGCCCTTTTAACAGTGGGCATCCGGTAACTACTACTCTCAAAATATGATTTCGGGTTACTTCTAGCAGGTCCATTCATTAAAGTTATCAATACTGAGATTACACTATCCTCAGCTCTCTGAAATTGCATGGCTTTAATTACTCTTCCTGTTCAACGAATTTATAATATTATTAAACTACTAAAATGAATTAATTAATGACATCACACTGACATATCATTAGATTTTATAAGATTAAACGAAGTATAACACTAAAATTATTAAATGTAAACAGCTATTTTGTTTAATAGATATTATTATTTGAAGTTTCTGGTGGAAAAGATTAACCTTTAAGTTTATAATTGTTATAAATGTGCTGGGAGAAAGGGGGGATTAATTATGTTAGGTACAATTGTAAATGCATTATCAATATTAGTGGGAGGAATTATAGGCTCGTTACTAAAAAATAAAATTTCTAATACATACAATGAGACAATTATGAAGGCTCTAGGACTATGTGTGATCATTATTGGATTAAAGGGTGCACTTCAGGTAAATAACATATTGTTACTAATTATTAGCCTTACATTAGGAAGCCTAATTGGTGAAATGATAAAAATTGAAAAAGGAATAGAGAATGTTGGAACATGGCTAGAGAGTAAAGTCTCAAGCCGAAATGGATTGGCAAATGGGTTTGTAACAGCTAGTTTGGTGTTTTGTGTTGGAGCAATGTCTATAATGGGATCACTCGAGAGTGGCCTTTCTAAGAATTATAGTATATTATACGCTAAATCCTTACTAGATGGTATATTTGCAATTATTTTTTCATCTTCAATAGGTATTGGAGTATGTTTTTCAGCTATATCAGTTTTTATATATCAAGGCATTATAACTTTGACAGCTTCTCTTATGAAACAATTTTTAATAGCTTCTGTAGTAAATGAAATGTCCGCTGTTGGGGGATTACTAATTGTAGCAATTGGTGTAAATATGCTGGATATTAAAAGAATAAAAGTTGGGAATATGCTTCCAGCTATTTTTCTGCCTCTTTTATATTATATGCTCAGAACGGCGATTGGGTTTTAGTAAAGATTAAAACTATTTTAAATAAAGACAAGACTTCAATATTATAATATTGAAGTCTTGTCTTTATTTATAAAACTATTCTATTTAAATTCTATAGTGCTATTATCAAGCCAAGTCCACTCTGGTTTAAAAACTTTTACATCATCTAAAAGCTGATGGAAAGCCAAATCTGCTTGTTTAGCCTCGAAAAGTACATCTAAATCCATTCCTAAAGGAATACATTTTTCTATAAACTCAATGAATGATGCTGCATCAATATTATCAGCATGTTTTTTATCTTTTTCACCAGTTTTAGGGCTAGAAAAATGTACTTTTGGTGGTAGAGGTTGACCTTCCCAAGTGGAAAATATATCTTTTAACATAGGTTCTAGTTCATCGCCACCGTTGTTGCAGTTATGATGGTGTACATCTAATACCATAGGTGCATTTATTTCTTTACATATGTTTAATACTTCTTTTGTAGTAAAGCTTTTATCATCATTTTCAAATATTAATAATTCTGTTATTTCTTTTGGTAAGTTATTGAAATTCTTAAAGAATCTTTCTGTAGCAGCAGCTTTTCCGCCTTCTTTACCACCTATGTGCAAGACCATTTTTCCTAATGGATAATTAAGATCCTTAAAAAGATTTGCGTGGAACTGAAGGTTTTTTGCAGTAGTTTTTATTACTTCTTCCTTAGAACTGTTTATAACATTAGATTCATCAGGATGAGTATCTACTCTTAAATTATTATTGTTAATGAAATTTCCAAGCCAATCAAAATCCATTTTTAAAATTCTTCTGAATTCCCAATCTGTAACTTCAGGATGAGTCGCTAAAGGAATTAAAGCAGAAGTTATCCTATAAAAATGGACATTGTTTTTTACAGTGTATTCTAGAATTTTATACAAATCATTAACGTTTGATACCGCTACCTTTTGTAGTTTTTCAAGTTTATCTCTAGCCGTCGATTGTTTAGTATATGTAGAAAAAGTTACTGTGCTTGCGGAAGTTATTTTTGCTGCCTTTAAAGCGGTAGCCACGTATCCTAATCTTATTTGCATAATATCACTCCTCATATAATATAGTTATATTCTTGAATATAAATTAAAACATCTCTATTAACTGATATTCTTTAATATATTTAAATTGTTACTCAATCATATCAAAATCCATTCTGTAAATTATAATATCCTATAATAAGTATAATTTTATAGCTATCATTTTGCTTATAATGAAGTTGATTTATAAATATCCCACTAAATATATTAAGTAAATATAAAATTTATTAATCAGATAGTTATATACAGACTTTAGTAATTCAGAATCTGTATAAAATATTTTAAAAACTTCTTAAAAATCACTTATTTATCAAATATAACATTTAAATAGAATTATGAATAAACCCAAATTTAATCATATCACATAACTATAGTGTATGTAAAACAATATACACATAAATGAATAAATATTTCCACAGTTTGATGAGTTTCATAACAAAAAAGTTATAAAATATAGTTGAAAAGGTTTTCAACTATGGAAAATTATAAGGAACTAAGAAAAGTAGTAATGCAAGTTCTACACTACTACTTTTCTCTATACTCGACAATGTCTTGATATAAAGTGCACATCCCTTATTTTCATTTCATATTTTATTTCTTAGTGGAAGCCCAATTCTTATCGTTGTTCCTACGTCAGGTCTGCTTTCTACTATAATAGAACCATTATGTTTTCCTATAATCCATTTTGCAATTGATAAGCCAAGGCCTGTTCCGCCACTCTCTTTTGCTCTTGACTTATCACATCTATAAAATCTATTGAAAATATAGGGAAGTTCATCTTTGGGAATTCCTATTCCGGTATCTTGGATTTCAACAAATAATTTTTTGCCTATAATATAACTATTTAACTTAATACTTCCCCCGTTAGGGGTATATTTTATACTATTATCAATAAAAATTCGTAGCGCTTGCTTTAATAATTTTTTGTCTGCATAAAAAGGTGATTCTTCATTAATATTAGTTGAAATTTCATGATTAGAGTCAATTAGTTTTGTTTCTCTTATAATTTCATCTACTAATTCATTGATATAAAATTCTTCTTTGTAAATTCTTTGTGTGTTTTTATCACTTCTTGCAAGGAAGAGTAGTTTTTCTACTAATTGTTGCATATTGTAAGATTCATCCTTTATGGCATCTATAGATTCCACCAGTACCTCTTTGTCATCCTTTCCCCAACGATGTAACATATTTGCATAACCTTGTATAACAGCTATGGGAGTTCTGAGTTCATGGGAGGCATCTGAAACAAATTGATTTTGTATTTCGTATGAGGTTTGAATACGATCTAGCATTTCATTAAAAGTTTCAGCTAGCTGTTTTAACTCATCGTGAGAAGTGCTAACATTTAACCTCTTATCCAAAGCATTAATTGAAATAGCTTTTGTTGTTTTCGTCATATTTTTTATAGGTAGGAGCATTTTTTTACTGGTTTTAGAGCCAATGCCTAATGTGATAATTAAAGAAAATACATTTACAATAAAAATAATTAAAGTAAAAGCACCCCAATATTCATTTTCTTTATATAGGTTTTTAGAAAATTGAAAGAAGATAATTTTATTGTTTAGGACTAATTTAGTAGTAACAAAAACAAGTTGATCATTTACATTAGTTATAAATGTGGAAGACGAACTATCGTTATGAAAAGATAAATTTCTTTTATCCTTTTGAGTAGAATAAAGAATAATCTTTTTTTCGTCAAAAACACTAAATGTTACATATTTTGTATTAGTAAAGATATCAACGTTAATGTCCTGATGGTCCTTTTCTAGCTTAGCATAATTAGTAGCTACCGCACTATATTTAGTAAGCTCACCTTTTACTTCATTTAACAAAAAGAATCTAAAGCCGATAATTAAACCAACACTTAAGAGGAACATTGTAGTAGAAAAAATAAGAGTATATACCGCGGTCATCTTAAAACTAATCGAAAACCTGAGTCGTTTATGAATTTCATATACTAGTTTTTTCACTAATTTTGGTATAAAATTCAGTATTATACTTACCACCCTTAATAGAAATCGAAAGTAAATTAATATAAACTTAAAGACAAATTTAAAATTATTCATCTTTTAAAAGATATCCCACCCCTCGTACTGTATAAATAAATTTTTTGTTGAATCGATCATCTATTTTACTTCTTAAATATCTTATGTATACATCTACTACATTAGTATCGCCCATATATTCATATCCCCATACCTTGTCAATAATTTTATTTCTAGTGAGAACAATATTCCTATTTTCTACTAGAAATTTAAGTAAATCGAATTCCGTTTTAGTTAGATCTATAGAGTTATTATTAAAAGTAACCATATGTTGATCTAAGTCAATGGTTAATTCTCCAATAGATAATATATTTAATATGTCCTTAAATACAGGTATGTTTTTTAAAGCTGTCCTTATTCTTGCAAGTAATTCTTCAATAGCAAAAGGTTTAGTCATATAGTCATCAGCACCGATGTCAAGGCCCAAAACTTTATCCATTATTTCATCTTTCGCTGTAAGCATTATAACAGGAATTGCTGACACTTGCCTCAGTCTTCGTAATACTTCGAGGCCGTTTAAAGAGGGTAACATAACATCAAGAATTATGAGATCAAAAATTTCACTCGTGGCTTTATCTAAACCCTCCCGCCCGTCATGACACTGCACAACCGTATAACCCTCATACGTTAGTTCTAATTCAAGAAATCGAGCTATTTTTGTCTCATCTTCAATAATTAAAATCTTTTGCCCACTCATTATACGATATACCTCCAAAATATATTTTATTAATGATTTTATTATATATTACTTTATATATAATTACAGACAATTGTATTTAAATTTTGAATTTAAATATTAAAAAATAACCTACATTGGTAAATGTAGGTTGCTAGGTTTTATTGATGTAAGTTATTCAGTTTTCATTTCATCAGTTATCTTTGTAGCTACTTTATTAACAACAACAGAAATTTTATCGAAAACTTTGTTTACTTCTGAATCTTCATCATTTTTCTTTCGAATCCTTATTTTATGGTTAGTTGCAAAGGCTAATATTAATGCTACAATTACTACGGGTGCAGCTACTACAGTTATTAAAATGACAAGTGTAATGCAGATATTTAATATTACTACATCATTTTTTGTGATTATTAATTTTGTCTCGTTACACTTTTTAATAATCTTTTTTACCTTTTCAAATAATTTGTCTCCACAGAAAGTGTTGTCACTTGAAGATTTCCCATCTGGCTTAATCTTATTTTGTTTTTCGAGATACACTAAAGCTTCAATAAGGTTACCATCACTTTGGTCTAAGGCATTCTTGGCATCCTCATAGCTTACATTAGCTCTCTTTCTTAACTCATCAATTTGTTCTAAATTTATAGACATATAAATTCCTCCTCGATTCTTAATAGATAACAATTTTTGATTTTTATGATTACATAATTTTGAGTAGCATAAGTTATTTGTTTCTATGGTTTTATTATAAGAGTGTAGGATTAAATATATATTAGTAGAACATTAGAATTGCATTAGAATTATAAGTTCAAACATGTTATAATATAGACTTATGAGTAAAAGATTTTATTTAAGTTATACTTAAAAATTATATATGAAACAAAGGGGAAGTTAAAATGAGTAAGATGAAATTTGAGGAATTTAATATTAGTGAAGAAATATTAAAAGCAATTGATAAATTAGGATATAAAAATCCGTCAGAGGTCCAAACTCGCGTAATACCTGTAGCACTACAAGGTAAAGACATCATAGTTAAATCACAAACTGGTAGTGGAAAAACAGCTGCCTTTGCTATCCCACTTTGTGAGAGCGCAGATATAGAGGAAACAGAACCTCAAGCATTAGTATTAACTCCAACAAGGGAACTCGCACTTCAAGTAAGCCAAGACATAACCAATATAGGCAGATATAAAAAAATTAGAGCAATAGCTGTTTTTGGTAAACAACCGATAGAAATGCAAAAGAAACAACTTAAGCAAAGAGTTCATATAGTAGTGGGTACTCCAGGAAGAACCTTAGATCATATTGAAAGAGGTAGTATTAAGCTAGATAAGGTAAAATTTTTAATATTAGATGAAGCAGATGAAATGCTTAGCATGGGTTTTATTGAACAAGTAGAAGAGGTTATTAAGGCTGTTCCTAAAAATAGGGTTACTATGTTATTTTCAGCTACAATCCCTGAATCTATTGAAGCAATATGTACTAAATACATGATAGCGCCAGTTAAAATAGAGATTAACCCTGAGAAGTTAACTGTTGATAAAATTGATCAAGTATGTTACGAAGTAGAGGAAGATAAAAAAATTAGTCTACTTAAGAGACTACTATATATTGAAAATCCAGATTCTTGTATTGTGTTTTGTAGAACAAAGGAAAATGTAGATTCAATAACTGTTCAAATGAAGAATCGTCATTATTCATGTATTAAGATACATGGAGGGATGCTTCAAAATGATAGATTAGATGCTATGGATAGATTTAAAAAGGGCGAATTCAGATTTTTAGTGGCTACAGATGTTGCTGCAAGAGGAATAGATGTGGAAAATATAACTCATATTATAAATTATGATTTACCCCTGGAAAAAGGTAACTACGTACATAGAATAGGTAGAACAGGGCGAGCAGGAAAACAAGGGAAAGCTATAACTTTCGCAACTCACCATGAAAATAAATTTTTACAAGCAATAGAACAGTATATTGGCATGGAAATACCTAAAAGAGCAATTCCAACCAAGGAAGAGTCAGAGCCATTCAGGGATGAATTTTACAAAAAACATGATGCTAAACCTGTTATAAAAAAGACTAAAGCATCTAATTTTAGTAGTGACATAATGAAGATATATATCAGTGCAGGAAAAAAGAAAAAAATAAGGAATATGGATATTGTAGGAACTATTTGCAATATCGAGGGTATTAGTTCCGATGATATAGGTATTATAGATATTCAAGATAGTTTTTCTCATGTAGATATTATGAATGGAAAGGGCGAGAAAGTATTAGAAGTACTTAAAAATGGTTCAATAAAAGGGAAAACTATTAGAGTAGAAAAAGCAAATAAATAATATGTAATTAAATTGCTTTAGTAGATAATATAGAAATGAGGTAGATGATTAATTATCTGCCTCATTTTTATTATATTAATATTCAAAAATATTAGTATAATGTGTATAAATTAATATAATATATTACACAATAATATAACACAGATAATGGTATATAATGAAGTCATAAAATACTTCTTAATTTGACATAATAAGCATAGAGTTATAATATTGTTTATAAATACAATTCAAATATTCTTTAATGTGTGTTAAAATATAAAAGTTATATGAAAGATTTGATAAAGAGTGACTTTCTAAAAAGAAAAATTGGGTATATTGAATTTATCAATCATAATATAAATCATCAATAATATTACCTGTTAAAAAGGAGAGCTATAATGAAAACATTTCAAGATTTAGTTAATGAGACTTTAGAGGTTGAAGATTTAGAGGAATTAGAATCAGCAGCTGATTTATTTCAGTATGGTATTGAAAAAGGATATTACAATAAACGTCAAGCAGATCAATTTAATGTAACTTATTGGAAAATGAAAAATAAATGTTTAGCTTATGAAGTTGCTAAAGAAATAAAAGGTAATAAATTAGATATAATTACTATGGTTACTAGTGCGCCAACTGAAATAAAAGACAATATGCGTGAACTTACTAATTATGTGAATGGTAGAGTTAAGGCATTAAAGGGTAAAATGAACGGAATTAGATAGCACTGCTATTTTACAGATAATAAAAACAAGCCTTGAGTTAGTTTATTGTTATATGTAAATTAACTTATAGGAATGTGGATGATAAGGGCACATATTATAATAAGTTAATAAACTTCTTATAATATGTGCCCTTTATTTATATAAATCTCCTGCAAGATCTTCTAATGCTGTTATATTTAAGATTGAAATAAAATTTTTTTCTTTTTTTATTATTTTTTCATTACATAGTTTATTTATAGTTCTAATTAAATGTCTATAGCTTGTTCCAAGTAAATCAGCCATTTCTGTAAATTTATCTGTTATTATTCCACCATCTAAGTTAGAATGATTACTATTTTCTGGCATTATAGCAAGTAGATAACTTGATAATCTATTCTCTAAGGGATAAAGGATATTTATTGAACTAGCAATAGAGGCGCTAATAAATTTTTTACCAAGGCTAGTGCACATACACTTGAGAAATATTGGATCATTAATAGCATATTTTCTGATATTAATAAAAGAAATGCCAATACAAAAACATTCATCTATTGCCTCAATGTTTGAATTAGCGATATCACAATCAACAAATTCTACATCTCCTATTATATTTAATGGTTTGTATAATCGAAAAAGCAGTGACTTGCCGTTTTTTAGGATAGTATATACCTTTAACTTACCTTCCACAAAGAAATATAAATAATCAATAACTTCATTGGTTTTAACAATGTGATTTCCTTTGTCAAAAACATGTAGTTCCATATATTTTTTCATATCTACTCCAAAAAAATCTTCAATATTATATTTTTTTATATAATATTCTAATTGATTTTGATTGTTTAAAAGATTCATTCTACCTGCCTCCTTATAGATATTTAAGGGGATAACAATTAATTGTTTTTATTTGCATACTATTATTATAGTTGTTTATTTTAATTTTGCATAAATATATTTAAGGTTATATATGACACATGTCATATATAACCTTAAATTTCTATGTTAATATTATAAAGGGCTATAAAGAAGAAGTCACAATTAAAGAATGGGGGAATTTAAATGTATAAGACATCTGCGATATTTATAGGTATATTAATTGCTATAATGGTTTCTTTTAATGGAGTTTTATCAAAATTAACAAATCAGTATGTATCAATATTAATAATTCATGGTGTTGGACTTATTGCCGTAATTTTAATTTTAATATTTAAAAAAAAGAAGTTTAAGATATTCAAAAACATTCCATTATATTTGTTTAGTGGAGGACTTATAGGAGTTTCAATGGTATTTTTAAATAATTTATGTTTCAATTTACTTGGAGCTTCATTAACTTTATCATTAGGTATCTTTGGACAATTAGTGTTAGCTTGCTTTATAGATCATTTTGGACTTTTTGGTTTGAATATCTATAAGTTTAAAAGGAAAAAAGTGATTGGATTTTTTATAATATTGTCGGGATTAATTATAATGATAATATATTAAATAGGAGGAGGGAAAATATGTTATATATAATTTTAGCAATTTTATGTGGTTGCATTACTATAATATCAATGATTATCAATTCACACTTATCAAGAGAAATAGGGGTTTTTCAAGGAACCCTTATAAACTATGTGGTTGGCTTAATAAGTACCATATTTCTTATAATTATAGTGAGATGTCCTATAAGTTTATCCTTTGATAGTTATAATAAAATACCATTCTGGGCTCTTTTGGGTGGGATGATAGGGGTGGTAGTTGTTGCAAGTTCTAACGTGGTAATCCCTAAAATACCTACTATTTATACTACCCTGCTTATATTTATGGGGCAGCTTTTTACAGGGATAATAATTGATTATTTTAGGATGGGGTTTATTTCAAAAGGAAAAATTATTGGTGGGATATTAATTTTATTAGGAATAATTTATAATTCAAATGTGGACAAAAAAGAAATGATTGTTTAATAAATTCTAAGGGCCACTATTTGATGATTTTCAAAAAACATTTAAATCTTAAAAAAAACTATTGCACATGACGTAACGTAATGTGTTAATATTATTATAGAAACATTAATTAACTATAGGTATGATTAATGATCTATATATAGGAGTGATGACATTGGAAGAGGATGAATCACATTTTTTTACAATTGGTGTATTCGCAGAAAAAGCGGGTGTTACCTTAAGAACACTTAGATATTATGATAAAATAGCTTTAATGAAGCCTAGTTCTTATAGCAAATCAGGACACAGGTTGTATAGTAATCAAGATTTTGCAAGGCTTCAACAAATTTTAACCTTAAAATTTATTGGGTTTTCTCTTGATGATATTAAAAAAATAGCCCAAAGCGATGTGAGTGATAAAAATTTCTTGAGATCTTTAGAAATTCAAAAGAAAATTATGAAACAAAGAGTTTCCCATACTTTCATGGTAATTAAGGCTATTGATGAAGCTATTGAAATGGGGAATAAAGAGGATGTTAGTTGGAATAAATTTACCAACATTATTAATGTGATTAATTCAGATAAAAGGCTACTTGAACAGTATGAAAATGCATCGAATTTAAGAGCCAGAATTAACATTCATGAGATATTCAGTGTAAATAAATATGGATGGATGCGATGGTATTTTGATGAAATAAATTTACCTGAGCAATGTGAAATTCTTGAACTTGGATGTGGAGACGCAAATTTATGGAGAAAAAATAAAGATAGAATTCCCAAGGGCTTAGATATTACTTTAAGCGATTTTTCTAAAGGAATGTTAAATGATGCTAAGATAACCTTAGGAGAGAAAGCGGGAGATTTTAAGTTCCAAATTATAGACGCTCAGGATATACCTTTCGATGATTGTAGTTTTGATGTGGTGATAGCAAACCATATGCTTTATCATGTAGATAACATTGAGAAAGCTTTATCAGAAATATATAGAGTTTTAAAGCATGGTGGACATTTTTATTTTTCAACCGTTGGACAAAATCATATGATTGAAATTAGAGATATAATGTTTAAGTTTAAGTCAGAAACGATGGATATTAAAAGCTCTGATATTACTTCAAGATTTAATCTTGAAAACGGCAAAGACAAGTTAAAAAAATGGTTTAATAATGTTGAAATGAAAAGTTATGAGGATAACTTAATTGTGACAGACAAAACAGCTATAATTGATTATATATTTTCAATGCCAGGGAATGTACGAGAAAGTTTTAATAAAGAAAGACTTTACCAACTAAGAAAATACTTGAAAGATAAAATTGCTACAGAAGGTGGAATTTATATAACTAAGGATACTGGTTTTTTTAAGGGACAAAAAAATATATAACTTGAAATTCCATGCATATTATATTTTTTAGCTTTTGTGGTTTAATTATATGATTTTAGTAAAAAATGATAAGAAGATACATTAAATTTAAAAAGAAATTTAATTTGAAAGGTAGGATATATATGAAAATTAGAAATATTCCTTTTTCACCACCAGATATAACTGATGCAGAGAAAAAGCTTGTAATGGAGGTTCTAGATTCAGGTTGGATTACAACAGGACCTAAGACTAAAGAGTTTGAAGATAAAATTGCTAAGTATTGCGATGCAAGTAATACTGTAGCACTTGCAAGTGCAAGTGCAGGTTTAGAACTTATATTAAAGGTTTTTAACATAAGTGAGGGTGATGAGGTTATTACAACACCTTATACATACACTGCTACATCAAATATAATACTTCATAGAGGAATTAAGCCAACTTTTGTAGATGTTAAAGAAGGTAGTTTTTTAATAGATGAGCAAAAATTAGCTAGGGCAATTACACCTAAAACTAAAGCAATAATAACTGTAGATATTGCAGGGGTGCCTGTTGATTATGATGCTATAAGATCAATACTTAAGGACAAAAACAGAGAAGATATTATATTTATATCAGATTCAGCCCACTCTTTTGGAGCGATATATAAGGGTAAGAAAGTTGGAGCGCAGGCTGATTTTAATGTTTTTTCATTCCATGCAGTGAAAAATTTAATAACAGCAGAAGGTGGGGCAATTACTTTTAATGATAATAATTTTAAAGGTAAGGAAGATCTAGTAAAAGAATTTAAAATAACTTCACTTCAAGGTCAATCAAAGGATGCTTTGGCTAAGATGAAGGCAGGAGCTTGGAAATACGATATTATAACAGACGGAATGAAATGTAATATGACAGATATTAATGCAGCTATAGGTATTGCTCAGCTTGGCAGATACGAAGGTATGCTTATAAAAAGAAAAGCTATCTTTGAAATTTATACTAAAGCTCTTGAGAATAAAGGATGGGCTATTATTCCATTTACAAAGGATGAAAATAAAGAGACCTCATATCACCTATATACATTAAGATTAAAAGGATGTATTGAAGCGCAAAGAGATGAATTAATTCAAAACCTTGCGGATATAGGCATAGCTACAAATGTTCACTTTACGCCACTGCCAATGTTTACACTTTATAAAAATCTTGGTTATTCTATAGAGGATTATCCAAATGCGTATAATCAGTATGCAAATGAAATAACACTTCCAGTATATTCAACACTTAAACTTGAAGATGCAGAGTATGTGGTAAGTGAAGTAATAAAATGCGTTGAAAATATAATATCTAAATAATAAATATTAAATCGGAGGTTACATTATGAAGGTTAGATTTTATACACCTACAAGAGAATATCATGAAAAAAAATCAGAGTTCGACAATGCTGTACTAGGACTTATGGAAAGAGGAGTATCAATGCTGGGCAGAGAGGTAACTGACTTTGAACAAGCAGTTAAAGAATTTACTGGAGCTAAATATGCAATTGGTGTTGCATCAGGTACAGATGGCTTGGTAATGGCGTCTGACATGCTTGGGTTTAAAGAGGGGAAGGAAGTAATAACTTCACCTTTTACTTTTTTAGCTTCTACATCTTGTATTGCGAAAAACGGAGCAAAGCCTGTATTTGTTGATATTGATGAAGAAACTTTCAGTATAGATGCCACTAAAATAGAAGAAAAAATAACCAAGGATACTGTAGGAATTATTCCAATCCATTTATTTTCGCAAATGGGCGATATGGATACAATTATGGAAATAGCTAATAGGCATAACCTAAGGGTACTAGAAGATTCAGCAGAATCTTTTGGTATGAGATGGAAAGGTAATGGGACTGACTACAGACATGCTGGTACTATAGGAGACTTTGGTGTTTTCTCATTTTTCCCAACAAAGACTTTAGGAGCATATGGGGATGCAGGGATGATTGTAACCAATGACGAAAATTTAGCAAATCTTGCTAAGATGTACAGAGTTCATGGTGCATCTAAGAAATACCATTATGACTATATTGGATATAATTCAAGACTGGATTCAATTCAAGCATGTATATTACAAGTTAAAATCAAATATATAAATGATGCAATTAAAAAGAGAGATCATATTGCAAAATTATATATGGAGAGATTGCAAGAATGCGAGTTTATTAAAATACCTAAAATTAAAGGGGCTCAAAAATCAGTTTATTATGTATTTAATATATTAGCACAGAGACGAGATGAACTATCAGAATATCTAAAAGCAAATGAAATAGGAACTAGTATTTATTATCCAATTCCACTTCATCTTCAAAAGTGTTTTGCATACTTGGGATACAAAAAAGGTGATTTTCCAGTGGCTGAAAGGATATGTGATAACATCATTGCACTTCCTATATATCCAGAGATAACCGAGGAAGAAGTAAATTTTGTTTGTGAAACTATATTGAAGTTTTATAAAAAGTAAAGAAATCTCTAGAGTGTATCGCTAAATCAATTTCAAACAAGAAATTTAGTATGATTATTGAAGTTACGGTATTAAAGTTTAAAGGAGTAAATTATGGATAATGAAATTAAAGAAATGTTGATACATTTGCAAAAGGAAATTAAGGATATTAGCCTAAGACTTGAAAATATTGAAAATAACCAAACAAATGTGGCAAATGCTGAACATAAAAATTGGCATATGTTAGCGGATAAATTAGGTCAATATGATTTGATATTACATAAAATTTATGGTAAAAAAGCTTCTGAAAAATAGTGAAAAGTAATTTTATATAGTAGGGAAGATATCAATAAGGTGTTTTTCCTACTATTTTTATGTGACAAAAGCAGATGTAAAACCAATACACTAACTTTTAAGGGAAAACAAATGTTAAAAAAAGATATAAAGAGAAGAATAGCTATGGTAAGATATGGAGAAGAAGCTTTAAGTAAGAGGGGGGGATATTTATGACAAGCAGTATGTTAAAAGTAATTGCGTGTTTATTAATGTTAGTAGATCATATGGGGGCAGTGTTTTTTCCGAAGGTTCTAATTCTGAGAATGATAGGAAGACTATCATTCCCTATCTTTGCTTATTTAATTGCTATAGGATATTCTAAAACGAATTCGTTTTTTAAATATTTTTATAGACTTGTTATATTTGCGGCAGTTTCTCAAATACCATTTTCATTAGCGTTTGGTGAAAAGGTTAATATACAAAGTTTCTCCGATTTTATAACTTTTTTTGTAGTAAAACCATATCCACATTTAAATGTATTTTTCACTTTAGCAGTTGGATTACTAGCAATACGTATATGGGACAAGGGTAAGTCGAAATTTTGTAATATACTTGTTGTATTAGCTTTAGGTATATTAGCTAAATATTTTCAAACAGATTATGGTATATATGGAGTTGCTATGATTCTTGCATTTTATGTTTTTAGAAATAGCAAAATAAAAACTGTTATTTCTCAAGTTGTTGTATATTTATTTTTTAATGCTTCAGAAAATTTATATTGGTGTTACAAATTACATGTTCCAAAAATTGAGTTTTCTTGGTTTATTCAAGTATTATCACTATTGTCATTAATTATTATATTTACCTATAAAGGAAATAAAGGGAAAAATTTAAAATACTTTTTCTATGTTTTTTATCCATTACATTTATTAATAATAGGATTAATAAAAAATTTCATTTAAAGTAACATTATAGTATTAATAATCAATACAATTTGCTAGCAAGGAATATTATTATGGATAAATCAGTTAAAAAACCTACCTGCATACAGATAGGTTTTTTAACTGATTTCTTATTGCTTAGTAGGTAATTCATCTAAACTTTTTAGCACATAACCTTGGCTTTCCCATTCTGTAATTAAATCATCTAATATTTCTGCATTGGTTTTTGACACTGCATGCAATAACATAATCCCACCATTATGGGTTCTCTGCAAAATACGTTTTTTTGCAACTTCATGTGAGGGCTGTTTTTCTTTAATCCAATCCATGTAGGCAAAACTCCAAAATATAGTTTTATATCCGTAATTTTTAGTATATTGTAAGGACAATTCACTGTATTTGCCCATTGGAGGTCTAAAATACATAGCCATCTTTTTCTGAGTAATATTTTCAAATGCTTCTTCTACATCAGAGAGTTCCTTTTTAAATTTTTCTTCATCCTTTATAGAAGCCATAGAGGGGTGATGATTACTATGGTTACATACTAAATGCCCATCAGATACCATTCTCTTAATTAATTCTGGGTTAGATGTAATATATGGTTTTACAACGAAAAATGCTGCTTTTATATTATGTTTTTTTAGAACGTCTAATATTGGAGCAGTATAACCAGCTTCGTAACCTTCATCAAAAGTTAGATATAATATTTTTTTTGACGTATCCCCCAAATAATAACATCCATATTTTGATATAAATTGCTTGGTTTCTTTTGGCCCATCAGGTGGAGTATTGTCACTGCGGGGTTGGAAATACCAATTATATTCTTTAGTACTTAAATTAGTTTGAGATACATTATTACTAACAATGTTTTTGAGGAATTTTATTGTTGTAGATGTTTTTGCTTTATTATTCACAGAATAATCAATAAATGCTATTTTAGGGCCTTTATTTATAACATTTTTTAGTTCTTTACTGTAAGTTATACTTGGCAAGCAATTAACAAAAAGCATTGAAGAAATAAGAATAGTTAACATTATCCTTTTCAAACTAATCACCTCTAGTTCATTCATTTAGAAAAATCGATTAATATATAACTTAGTATGCTCAGTAAATATGTTTAGTTATTCATAAATCAAGTTATGGTAACTTGGTAATTTTTTATATTTTAAAAAATATTTCGATTTTATAGACTAATATAAATTTTACTTTAAGTCTATTATTATTGTATACTATCAGTATGTCCACAGTGGAGGTGTTTAAATGCAACTAAGTTTAGAACAACAAAAAATGATTCACGATAAACCCTCAAGATATAACTTAATTAGGGGTATTCAAGGAACAGGCAAAACAACAGCAGCAATTTATAGAAGTCTTTATTTGGAAAATAATTATTGTTTATATGAAGAGGATAAAATATTAATGTTGACGTGTAAGGATGAAGATATAAATTATATTGAAAATTTATATAATAAGACAGAGGATGAGACAAGGTTAGATTATTTAACCCTATTTTCTAATAAAAAAAGAAGATTTAGTGTGCTTACTTTAGAAAATATTTTACATAGATATTTTATAGAATATAAAAATGAACATAAATTAAAGATTAATATAATTATGGATAATAACAAAAAAAATGAAATTATGAAAGATTGTATAATTGAGACTAAAAACATTTATCCAAGGTTAAGAATATTACATACAAATTATATTCAATTTTTTTTAGAAGAGGTTAAGTGGATTAAAAGTTGTAATTACTTAAAAGCCTCACTCTATTTACAAGTAAATAGAACAGGAAGAAAATGTGAAAGAGGACAAGGGCCACAAAGAATTCTTAAAAATTCAACTGCTAGGAAAGCAATATTTGAACTTATGCTTAGATATAATAAAAGGCTTAAGTCAGAGAATTTAGTTGATATTGAAGATGCTAATATATATGCATTGCAGACGGCAAAGTCAAATACAATGGATAAATATACTCATATTATAATTGACAATAGTAACAATTTAACTAAGGTACAGTTAGATTTTATTAATGTCTTATTTAATGAAAAATCCTATTCTAGCATGTCGTTTATTGTTGACATGGGCAGAACTCACAATACTAGTTCATGGATGCTGAAAGGTAAGAGGGTAAACACAAAGCCATTAGGAGAAAAAATGAAACCTTATTTATTTAAAAACTATTATCAAACAAATGGAACACTATTGGAAATAAATAAGGATATAACAAGCAAAAATCTAGATATAAATGCATTGGAGAACTTTAAGTATTGTGATATAAGACATAATAGAGAATATGAATTTATGAGAGATTATAGTAGAATATCTGATATTATAGTGAATGATGAAAAAGGCAACTATGAGTATATAAATGAGGAATTACTGGAGCTACCGGTCTACAGTAATATAGCTGCAGGTGAACCTATACAAATTAATTCGGAAATAGAAGGTAATTTTTATATTCCCAAATATTGGTTAAAGGGAGTGAAAACTCCATTCATTTTAAAGGTTAAAGGGGACAGTATGATTGGGGCTAACATTAATCATGGGGATTATGTAGTAATACGGCAGGAACAAGCTGCAAATAATAATGATATAGTAGCAGTTGATATAGGAGGTAATGCCACATTAAAGAGGCTTTCTATAAGACGTGATAGAGTTTTACTTATACCTGAGAATGAAAAATATCAGCCAATTTTAATAGATAGTGAGGATACATATATTATTGGCATTGCTGTGGGAATTATAAAGCATAAAAATTAGTTTTTTGTCTCAACTTGTTTGCCAAAAGCGCAACTTGTGCGCCAAAAGCGCAACTAAGCCGATTTTCTCTTTTCATTCAAATAGAGTAAATACATACAAGTAGAAGCTAAAATGCCAAAAATAAATACAACAAGCCATGCTGAGTTAATTGGTCTATTTCTAATAAATATACCCATCATAAAGGGACCAACTGCAAAGCCTGTACCAGTAATTAAGGGGATAACTGCATTAAATCTACCTCTATGTGACATAGGGGTATGATTTGCAATATATACTCCAGAATTGGTGGCCGATAATATTTCACCAATTGTCCATATAATTGTAGAAATAACAAAGACTATATATGTTTTTGCAAAAAATAACATTCCGAAACCTATGGAGAAAAACAAACCAGCTAGGGTAATATTGAATATTGGTTTAAGTTTTTTTGTTAGAGTAGTTATTATTATGGTCATAGTTACTACTACTAGTCCATTAATAGACATTAGGGAACCATAAAGTTTTGGACCACTACTACTAAAAAGGTTATCCATTTGTATTGGTATAATGAAACCGTATTGAGAATACATAAATGAATAAATCATTGAAACTGAGGCGAAGGCTATAAGATAAGGTCTTTTTAAAAGCACAGAAAGTAGGTTGCCTTCTTCGGCTTTTTCATTTTCATTATAAAAATCAGTATTTATTTTTTCCACGGTGTTTGTCTTAGTGGGAAGGGTTTCCTCTACAAATACAGCAACTAATATTAATGAAAGTATAGTTGTAGCAGCATCACCTAAAAACAAAATTTTTAAATAATGGTTGTATAAAAAACCTGCAATTAACGGTCCAAGAGAAAAACCTATATTAATCCCTAAATATAAAAGAGAGTATGCAGCTTTTCTATTTTTTGTATTTGTTAAATCAGCCAACATAGCGCTATTTGGTGGTTGCGCAGCCCCTCCAAAGAAGGAGGAAATAATTAAAAGATAAGGGATTATTATAGACTTACCCAAAAATGCACAAGGAATCAAACATAATGCAGCCAAACCTTGAGAAATAATAACAATTTTTTTTCTCCCAATATGATCAGCTAACTTACCACCTATTAGTGAACCAGGTATAGAAGAGAAGGCTGCCATCATTAAAAATAAACCTACAGTTTCAGTTCCGAGGCCTAAGCTTTTAGTAAGAAATAGTGTTAGGAAAGGATGAACAAAGCTACCCATACTGTTTATAATTCTAGCAAAGAATATAACATAAATACTTTTGGGTAAGCCAGAATAAAAATTTAACGCATTTGAATTTTTCATCGGGTCTTCCTCATTTCTCCCTTTTATAAGGGAAGTAACTTTAAAATGCAGTTTATATATAGATTAATAAAATTGCTTAAAATTTCCAATAAAAATAAAAAAATCATGATAAAAATGGATAGCCATTTGGCTATCCACTGTTTGTATATTACAAAAAAATAATACTACTTTTCTGATAGTTCATTAATAATTTATTTTCTAAGAAAGAAGCTGAATTTGTCTTTATTTGTAGTTGAAACGGATAAATTCCTTTTATGTAGTATATTACTAAATTCTTCTACTTGTCCATCAATTATATTGGCATAGTCAGTTTTACCATTTTTTATCCAACTCATAAATATATATGCATGGGAAGGGACACCAGGTCTTTTTGGCATATCTGTGGTGAAGCATAGATCACCTTTTTTTAATTTAGAAAAGTCAGTATTTTTTTTCCACCCCATAGAAGTTAAATCTATCACCAATTGGTTGATAGTTGATGTTTTCGTAGGTATGGCAATATCATTAGATCTCAAAATTTCTGCTAAGAGGTATACAGTAAGACCCTTTTCACTTCCTTCGTTTAATTCAACTGCATTTTTTAAGACAGATGTTCTATTTGTTTCAATATTTAAATATTCGGAAATTTTAGTAGGAGTATCAACAGGGTTAATAGCTTTTTTTTCACCAGGTGAGCTATTAGAAGTATTGTTGGTAACGGCTTTACTTACCGCTACATCCGTTTTGGGTTTCATGAATGAGGTGTTCATGATAATAGAAAATATAATTATAGATACTATAATTATGCCAAGTATTAAAACAATTATATTGTTCTTAAACTCGTTTTTGTCTGCTAAATCATGCATTTCTTTTATGTATTTTTCACTTTCTTTATCATCTTTTAATTTAGTCATTCCACTATACTCGTTATTGGAGTTATGTTTTTCTGAACCGGTACTATTTGAATACAAATTATTTATAATTTCATTGTTTTCTTTATTTTCTTCATGTTTATTCATATTTGTCTGCTCAGCAATATAGGTAGGCAATTAGCATTTAACCTATATTTTTGAAGCACCTCCCTTTGATTTATATTGATTATATTCAAACTTTAATTTTATCAAATATTAATTTCAATTAAAAACGTTCATTGAAATATTTATATCACCTACTTTTTAACACTATTAGTATAACATATGAAGAGACATTTTAGTGGTATTTGTAGGAGTTTAAAATAATTTAATATTTTGTGAAATATATTACATTTATTATATTTATAAATGTTTATTTAAATAAAACACTATCTTTATTTATAAGTAAATTAGAATGTTAATAAGAAAGTCATTAATTTAGAGATTTCTAAGGTATTGTTTAGTACAAGAGTGTAGTATAATATGGGTAATATTTAATATATAATAAGCGAGGGATTAATAATGGCTGTAAAAATAGTAACTGATAGTACCTCATATATAAATGAGGATCTAAAAAAAAGATATGATATTTCTATAGTCTCTCTAAGTGTTATTTTTGAAAGGGAGGAGTTCAAAGAAATTGATATTAAAAATGAAAATTTTTATGAAAAACTAAATAAGAGTTCAAGTATTCCAACCTCATCACAACCATCACTTGATGAAATGTACAATATCCTAGAAAGACAAGTAATAGATAATAATGAAGTTGTTGGTGTATTTCTGTCATCTGAGATGAGCGGGACTTATTCAAATGCGTGCCTTGCAAAAAGTATGGTTATTGAAAATTACCCCAACGCACTAATTGAAATTATAGATTCTAGATCCAATTGTATGCAATTAGGATTTGCTGCATTAACAGGCGCTAGGGCAGCTTTCCAAGGGAAATCAATATATGAAGTAGTGGATATTGTAAAGGACAATATAAAAAGAAGTAAGTTTCTATTTATACCAGATACTTTAGATTACTTAAGAAAAGGTGGCAGAATAGGAGGTGCAAGTGCAGTAATTGGTACTGTTTTACAAATTAAACCTATTCTTACTGTAATAGAAGGAAAAACAGAAGTGTTTGATAAAGTAAGGACTAAAAAACGAGCAATAAAAACTATGATTAATAAATTTATAGAAGACATAACGGCACATGGATTGGTGGAAGTAATGATACATCACATAAATGATGTAGAAGGAGCAATGGCATTTGCAAAAACTATTGAGGAATATATAGGCAGAAAAGTGGATATAGCTCCAATTGGACCTGTAATAGGAACCCATGTTGGACCTGGTGCACTAGGTATTGTATATTATACAGAGACGGATTTATAAAGCATTCCTAGTATATCTCACTTAAGTTAGTTAAAGTTATAATTAAATTTTCAAGATGATAGTTAAATACTATGTTTATATCGTTTATGGTGTATGGGATACTATGTATATGCTCATCAAACAATTTATTCATTCTAGCACAGTTATTTTCGGTAAAACAACAATTAGAGGGTGAATTGGTTAAGGTTAATGAGTTTAGTATAACTAGGTGATTATAAGCAGTTATTGAAGAAGCAATGACTTTATTAATTTTAAGTATATGTTGAGTTTCAACATTTGCACTTTGTATTTCACTTAAGTATGAGTCTAGAGATTTTTCTAATTTGGATATTTGAAGGTTTAGGATAGAAAGATTAATACTAGAATTGAAATTAATCATCTCTTTAGAAATTTCAAAAATATCATGTGTTAAAGTTTTCGCATTTTTATGTAAGCTATCTAAGTATTTAGGATGGGATATAAGATAGTTTACTAAAACTGATACAAATATACCTAGAAAAGTTTCTGCAACTCTACTTAAACTATAAATAAGAGGTGTTGCCTCCTTAAGATTCGTCATTATTGCTATAAAAACTATGCAGGCAATACTGATAGATTTTTTTCGGTTAAGGAGATTCAAAGAGTAAATTACAAATACTATTCCTATTCCTGTTAGAAATATATTACTTGGACTTATTAACGCGAATAATAGTCCCCAAATTGCACCTATAATAGTACCAATCATTCTGTTTTTGCCTGTAGTAAAAGAGTCATATACAGCGCCTTGCATTGTTATTACTGCAGCTATACATGCATAAAAGGGAAAAGTATTATGAAAAGCCCTTAATATTATAATACATAAAAAAACTGAAATTGCGGTTTTGATATTTCTCATTCCTATTTTTTGCATATTGTTGCCTCCTGGCTATTCTATAACATAGATACATCTAACATACTATCAAATTTGAATAAATTTGCAACTGAAAATAATATTTATGCATTGACAAATTATAAAATCTAAATTACAATAAGTAGAAATTATAAATAAAAGAGAAGTACACTTTTAAGTTAGTCCTGTGAGGCTAGGAAGGAGTATAGATGATTATGTTATGTGTTTTTTGTTCGGCCAATTTTGAATTTAGTGCTATTAAATATAATACAGTTGTTGATTTTTACAATAAAACTGTAAGTATGTTTTTTGTTTTGTTAATAAATGGGATTAATATATTGAGAAGGATAATAGAGGGATTATTTAAATAATCTCCTATTATCCTTTATTTTATTAGAAAATAAATATTTTTATTTTTATTTAGGAGGATTTAATATGAAAGGCAAGCTGATTTTAGAGAATGGAATAATATTTGAAGGCAATATGTTTGGATATTTAGAAGAAAGTGTTGGGGAAGTGGTTTTTAATACTGGCATGACTGGGTATGAAGAAATTTTAACGGATCCATCTTATTATGGACAAATAGTAACGATGACATACCCACTTATAGGGAACTATGGAATTAATTTAGATGATGTAGAGTCAAAGTCACCTAAGGTGAAAGGAATTATTGTTAGAGAAAAGTGTGATTCGCCTAATAACTGGAGATGTGAAATGGATTTAGCGGGATATCTCAAGCAAAATAAGATAATTGGTCTGGAAGGTATTGATACAAGAGCATTAACAAAAATACTTAGAAATAAAGGGACTATGAAAGGGATTATTGCTACAATAGAACTTACAAAAAGTGAAATAGAGCAAAAGTTTATGGATTTTAAAAATATTGATGCAGTAAAATTGGTTACTTCTAAAGAGATCCACACAATTGAGGGTAATGGCCCACATATAGCTATTATAGATTTTGGGATAAAAGAAAATATAATACGTTCTTTTAAGCTTAGAAATTGTAAATTAACAATATTTCCTGCATATTCTAAGGCAGAGGAAATATTAAAGGTTAATCCAGATTTAGTATTTTTATCAAATGGACCTGGAAACCCAGAAGATTTGCAAGAGGTGATTGGTATGTTAAAAGAAATTATAGGTAAAAAACCAATAGTTGGAATTTGCCTAGGACATCAACTTTTAGCATTAGCCCTTGGTGGGGAGACTGAAAAGCTTAAATTTGGACATAGAGGTTGCAATCATCCAGTTAAAGATATAGAAAAAAATAAGGTATATATTACATCTCAAAACCACGGATATTATGTAAGCAAACTTCCACAAGATATGGAAATTACACATGTGAGCGTGAATGATGGAACCATAGAAGGAATGAGGCATAAAAATCTACCAATATTTAGTGTGCAGTTCCATCCGGAAGCTTGTCCGGGGCCAAAAGATATAGATGTGATTTTTGATAAATTTCTTTCACTAATATAGTGTTGAAAGTTTTAATATTGATACAATATTGTTTAGAAAGTTTAGGGTACATAAATAGAAGTAAGTAAGAGATAACATATAGGAGGAATTCATATGCCATTAGATAAAAGCATTAAAAAAGTACTAGTAATTGGATCAGGTCCAATAATAATAGGTCAAGCTGCTGAATTTGATTATTCTGGAACACAAGCTTGCCAAGCATTAGAAGAGGAAGGCATAGAAGTAGTACTTGTAAATAGTAATCCAGCAACAATAATGACAGATAAAGAGATTGCGGATAAAGTTTATATAGAGCCTTTAACAATAGAATTTTTGGAAAAGGTTATTAAAAAGGAAAGACCAGATAGTTTACTTGCTGGTATGGGGGGGCAAACGGGACTCAATTTAGCTGTGGAACTCTTTGATAATGGTATTTTAGAAAAATATGATGTTCGGGTAATTGGAACCTCGATAGAAGCAATTAAAAAAGGTGAAGATAGAGAACTTTTTAGAAATCTTATGCTAGAAATTAAGCAACCGGTTGTTGAAAGTACAATTGCTACAGATTTAGCAGGGGGAGTTAATTTTGCAAACATGATAGGTTATCCTGTAATCGTCAGACCAGCATACACTATGGGGGGAAGCGGAGGTGGAATTGCTGAAACAGAGGAGGAACTAATTGAAATTCTAGAATTAGGGTTAGAATTAAGTTCAATCGGGCAGGTTCTTTTAGAAAAGTCGATTAAAGGCTGGAAAGAAATAGAATATGAAGTTATGAGGGACAGTAATGGAAATTGTATTACAATATGTAATATGGAAAATGTAGATCCTGTCGGCATACATACAGGAGATAGTATTGTTGTTGCACCAAGCCAAACTCTTTCAGACAAAGAATATCAAATGCTTAGAAGTGCTTCCATAGATATTATAAACAGTGTTGGAATAGAAGGTGGCTGCAATGTGCAACTTGCACTAGACCCAAAAAGTTTTGAATATGCAGTTATAGAAATTAATCCAAGGGTAAGCAGATCCTCGGCACTCGCTTCAAAGGCTACAGGATATCCCATTGCAAAAGTAGCAGCGAAAATAGCACTAGGATATGCACTCGATGAAATAAAAAATGCAGTAACACAAAAAACCTACGCTTGTTTTGAACCTTCACTTGATTATGTTGTTGTTAAAATTCCTAGGTGGCCATTTGATAAGTTTGATGGTGCAAATAGAGAACTTGGGACAAAGATGATGGCAACAGGGGAAATAATGTCAATTGGGAGCAATTTTGAAGCAGCTTTATTAAAAGGAATTCGTTCTTTAGAAATTGGACAGTATTCATTGCAATACGATTCGCTTTCGCAAAAAAGTTTAAAAGAATTAAGGAAAAGAGTAATGGCACCTGATGATGAGAGAATATTTCATTTAGCTGAAATGCTTAGGCGGGATTATAGGGTGGAAAAGGTTTCAGAAATTACAGGGATAGATAAATTCTTTGTAAATAAGATTAAGTGGATAGTAGATGAGGAGGAAAAGATAAAAAGATCTTCTCTTAAGGATATGGACAAAGATTGGTTATATTTATTAAAGAAAAAGGGATTTTCAGATAAAGGTATTGCAGACTTATTGGGGGTAAGCCCAGATGTGATTTATGAACTGAGAAATACTTTAAATATAAAACCTGTATATAAAATGGTAGATACTTGTGGAGGAGAATTCGAAGCCTTATCACCATATTACTTCTCAACTTATGATGAATATGATGAGGTTGAGGTAAGCAATAGGAAGAAGGTAATGGTAATAGGCTCAGGTCCTATAAGGATAGGACAAGGGATTGAGTTCGATTATGCATCCGTTCATAGTGTTATAGCTCTTAAAAAGCTAGGAATTGAAACTATTATTGTAAATAATAATCCAGAAACGGTAAGCACAGATTTTAATATTTCAGATAAATTATATTTTGAACCTCTAACTGAGGAAGAAGTATTTAATATTGTTGAAAAAGAGAATCCAGATGGAGTAATACTTCAATTTGGAGGTCAAACTGCTATTAAACTTGCTAAATTCTTAAGTGAAAAAAATATTTCTATATATGGAACTAAGCCTGAGCAAATAGATGCAGCGGAGGATAGAGAAAAATTTGATGCACTTTTAGAAGAATTAAATATAAATAGGCCAAAAGGAAAGGCAGTTTGGAATTTAAAAGAGGGATTAGATGAGGCTAAAAAAATAGGTTATCCAGTTTTGGTAAGGCCGTCCTACGTACTAGGTGGACAAGGAATGGAAATAACTTATGAAGAAAAAGAATTAAAGCATTATTTAAAGCATGCGTTTATTAAAGACAAGAAAAATCCAGTTTTAATAGATAGATATTTATTAGGTAGAGAGATAGAAGTCGATGCTATTTGTGACGGCGAGGAAATATTAATACCAGGTATTATGGAACATCTAGAGAGGGCAGGAGTTCATTCTGGAGATAGTATTACAATATATCCAAGTCAAAACATATCAGATAAAATAAAAGAAAAAATATTAGAATACACAAAGAAGATATCTATAGGACTTGAGGTAATTGGCATGGTTAATATCCAGTTCATAGAATTTAAAGATGAGTTATACATAATAGAAGTTAATCCAAGAGCTAGCCGTACAGTTCCATATATTAGTAAAGTTAGTAATGTTCCAATAGTTGAGCTTGCAACTAGGGTTATGCTTGGAGAAAAGTTAAAGGACTTTGGGTATGGAACTGGAGTTTACAAGGAGCCTAAATTAGTGTCAGTTAAAGTTCCGGTATTTTCTACTCAGAAACTACCGGAGGTCGAGGTGTGCCTCGGACCTGAAATGAGATCAACAGGAGAGGTTCTAGGAATAGGCAGAAATTTTGAAGAAGCATTATATAAAGGGTTTATTGCGTCCGGAATGAAAGTAAAAAAAGAAAAGGGAGTTATCTTGGCGACAATAAATCAACAGGATTACGAAGAGTTTTTGTATATAGCTAAAGGTTTTAGCGAATTGAATTATAAATTTATAGCAACAAAGGGGACAGCTAAGTTATTAAAGGACAACGGAATTAATGCAACAGAAGTTAAAAAAATCACAGAAGGAACCCCTAATATCATTGATGTAATAAAGAGTAAGCAAGTGGATTTAGTAATAAATACACCTACTAAGGGAAATGATTCAAAAACAGATGGATTTAGAATTAGAAGAACAGCTATAGAAAATAACACTTCAGTTATTACATCATTAGATACTGCAAAGGCGTTAGTAGAACTTATGAAGAAAAATATTGTGAGTGCAAATTTAGAAGTATTTAATATAGCAGATTAGTGAAAAAAGGTTATAATAAAAATAGTAAAATAAAAATGTGTTCGCCCTTAGCTAATTAATAAGCTAAGGGCGATTTTTTAATTTTACTAATGATGAAAACCAATAAAAGTAATTATATTTGTCAGATTCTATTCAACTTTGTGAATAAATATTATACAAAATGAATATAAAATGATACAAAATCGTTGCATTATTATAAAAAACAATATATAATAAACATAACAATCTAGTTAAATCAATAATATAAGTTGAAAACCACCGAAAATAAAAAAAGATGTAGTTTATGCACAAATATGAATAAATATTCATTGACTAGGTAAATTATAAATGTGAGTGGTACAATTGGGAAAAGTTATGCCATTTATTTTTTATCCTGAATTTGAATTTAATACTTTTAAATATAATGCAATTATTGATTGTTACAATAAACCTGTAAGTATGTTTTTTATTTTATTACTAAATGTAATTAACATACTAAGAAGGATAACAGAGAGATTATTTAAATAATCGTTTTGTTATCTTTCTTAATATATATGGGGAATGATTACTTTTATTTATACTAAGGAGGATTTAATATGAAAGGCAAGCTGATTTTAGAGAATGGAATAATATTCGAAGGTAATATGTTTGGATATTTAGAAGAAAGTGTTGGGGAAGTGGTTTTTAATACTGGAATGACTGGGTATGAAGAAATTTTAACGGATCCATCTTATTATGGACAAATAGTAACTATGACATACCCACTTATAGGGAATTATGGAATTAATTTAGATGATGTAGAGTCAAAGTCACCTAAGGTGAAAGGAATTATTGTTAGAGAAAAGTGTGATTCACCTAATAACTGGAGATGTGAAATGGATTTAGCGGGATATCTCAAGCAAAATAAGATAATTGGTCTGGAAGGTATTGATACAAGAGCATTAACAAAAATACTTAGAAATAAAGGGACTATGAAAGGGATTATTGCTACAATAGAACTTACAAAAAGTGAAATAGAGCAAAAGTTTATGGATTTTAAAAATATTGATGCAGTAAAATTGGTTACTTCTAAAGAGATCCACACAATTGAGGGTAATGGCCCACATATAGCTATTATAGATTTTGGGATAAAAGAAAATATAATACGTTCTTTTAAGCTTAGAAATTGTAAATTAACAATATTTCCTGCATATTCTAAGGCAGAGGAAATATTAAAGGTTAATCCAGATTTAGTATTTTTATCAAATGGACCTGGAAACCCAGAAGATTTGCAAGAGGTGATTGGTATGTTAAAAGAAATTATAGGTAAAAAACCACTAGTTGGAATTTGTCTAGGACATCAACTTTTAGCATTAGCCCTTGGAGGGGAAACTAAAAAGCTTAAATTTGGACATAGAGGTTGTAATCACCCAGTTAAAGATATAAAAGAAAATAAGGTTTATATTACATCACAAAACCACGGATATTATGTAAGTAAACTTCCAAAGGATATGGAAGTTACACATGTAAGTGTAAATGATGGGACAATAGAAGGGATGAGACATAAAAAACTTCCTATATTTAGTGTTCAGTTTCATCCAGAGGCTTGCCCAGGACCTAAGGATATAGATGTGATTTTTGATGAATTTCTTTCGCTAAAATAGAGTGGAACTTGTAACTTATAGTTTTGAAATGAAAAATAAAAGTAAAATATGATAGAGGTACAAGATTTACAAAAAAATGATAAATAACAAAGAGGTGGGATTAATATGCCATTAAATGAAAGCATTAAAAAAGTACTAGTAATTGGATCAGGCCCAATAATAATAGGGCAAGCTGCCGAATTTGATTATTCTGGCACACAAGCCTGTCAAGCATTAAAAGAGGAAGGAATAAAAGTTGTACTTGTAAATAGTAATCCAGCAACAATAATGACAGATAAAGAAGTTGCTGACATTGTTTATATAGAGCCATTAACTATAGAATTTTTGGGAAAGGTTATTGAAAAGGAAAGACCAGATAGTTTACTTGCTGGTATGGGAGGCCAAACGGGACTTAATTTAGCTGTGGAACTATATGATAAGGGCATATTAGAAAAATATAATGTTCGTGTAATTGGAACCTCTATTGAAGCAATTAAAAAAGGTGAAGATAGAGAAATTTTTAGGAATCTTATGCTGAAAATTAAACAACCGGTTGTTGAAAGCACAATTACTACAGATATAGCAGGGGGAGTTAATTTTGCAAACACGATAGGTTATCCTGTAATTGTAAGGCCAGCATACACTATGGGAGGAAGCGGAGGTGGAATTGCTGAAACAGAGGAGGAGCTAATTGAAATTCTAAAACTAGGATTAGAATTAAGTTCAATCGGGCAGGTTCTTTTAGAAAAGTCGATTAAAGGGTGGAAAGAAATAGAATACGAAGTTATGAGGGACAGTAATGGCAATTGCATTACAATATGTAATATGGAAAATGTAGATCCTGTTGGAATACATACAGGAGATAGTATTGTTGTAGCACCAAGCCAAACTCTTTCAGATAAAGAATATCAAATGCTCAGAAGTGCTTCCATAGATATTATAAACAGTGTAGGCATAGAAGGTGGCTGCAATGTGCAACTTGCACTCGACCCAAAAAGCTTTGAATATGCAGTTATAGAAATTAACCCAAGGGTAAGTAGGTCATCTGCACTAGCTTCAAAGGCTACAGGATATCCCATTGCAAAAGTAGCAGCGAAAATAGCATTAGGATATACACTGGATGAAATAAAAAATGCAGTAACACAAAAAACCTATGCTTGTTTTGAACCTTCACTTGATTATGTTGTTGTTAAAATTCCTAGGTGGCCATTCGATAAGTTTGATGGTGCAAACAGAGAACTCGGGACAAAGATGATGGCAACGGGGGAAATAATGTCAATTGGGAGCAATTTCGAAGCAGCTTTATTAAAAGGAATTCGATCTTTAGAAATTGGACAGTATTCATTGCAATACGATTCGCTTTCGCAAAAAAGCCTAAAAGAATTGAAAAAAAGAGTAATGGCACCTGATGATGAGAGAATATTTCATTTAGCTGAAATGCTTAGACGTGATTATAGAGTAGAAAAGGTTTCGGAAATTACAGGAGTTGATAGTTTTTTTGTAAATAAAATTAAGTGGATAGTTGATGAAGAGGAAAAGATAAAAAAATCATCAGTGAAAGATATGAATAAAGAATGGTTACTTTTATTAAAGAAAAAAGGATTTTCAGATAAAGGGATTGCAGATTTATTGCACGTAAACCCAAATGTGATTTACGAAATGAGAAATACCTGGGAAATTAAACCCGTTTATAAGATGGTAGATACATGTGGAGGAGAATTTGAAGCATTATCACCATATTACTTCTCAACTTATGATGAATATGATGAGGTTGAGGTAAGCAATAGGAAGAAGGTTATGGTAATAGGCTCAGGTCCTATTAGGATAGGGCAGGGAATTGAGTTTGATTACGCATCTGTTCATAGTGTAATTGCTCTTAGAAATCTAGGAATTGAAACTATAATAGTAAATAATAATCCTGAGACAGTGAGTACAGACTTTAATATTTCGGATAAATTATATTTTGAACCATTAACAGAGGAAGAAGTATTTAACATTATTGAAAAAGAAAAACCGGATGGAGTAATACTTCAATTTGGAGGACAAACTGCTATTAAACTTGCTAAATTTTTAAATGAAAAAAATGTACCTATTTATGGAACTAAACCTGAAAAAATAGATGCAGCCGAGGATAGAGAAAAATTTGATGCACTTTTAGAAGAATTAAATATAAATAGGCCAAAAGGAAAGGCAGTTTGGAATTTAAAAGAGGGTTTAAATGAGGCTAAAAAAATAGGTTATCCAGTTTTGGTAAGGCCGTCCTATGTACTAGGTGGACAAGGAATGGAAATAACTTATGAAGAAAAAGAATTAAAGCATTATTTAAAGCATGCGTTTATTAAAGACACAAAAAATCCAGTTTTAATAGATAGATATTTATTAGGAAGAGAAATAGAAGTTGATGCTATTTGTGATGGATGCGATATATTAATTCCAGGTATTATGGAGCATTTAGAGAGAGCAGGAGTCCATTCTGGAGATAGCATTACGATATACCCAAGTCAAAATATATCAAATGCTATAAAAGAAAAAATATTAGAGTACACTAAGAAGGTGGCAATTGGACTCGAAGTAATTGGTATGATTAATATTCAGTTTATAGAATATAAGGATGAATTATATATAATAGAGGTTAATCCACGAGCTAGCCGTACAGTTCCATATATCAGCAAGGTTAGCAAAGTGCCAATAGTAGAACTTGCCACAAGAGTAATGCTTGGAGAAAAATTGAAGGATTTTGGGTATGGAACCGGAGTTTACAAGGAACCTAAATTAGTGTCAGTTAAAGTTCCGGTATTCTCAACTCAAAAACTTCCTGAGGTTGAAGTATGCCTTGGACCTGAAATGAGATCTACAGGAGAGGTTTTGGGAATAGGAAGAAACTTTGAAGAAGCATTATATAAAGGGTTTATTGCGTCTGGAATGAAAGTTAAAAAAGAAAAGGGAGTTATATTGGCAACAATAAATCCTTTGGATAATAAAGAGTTTTTGTATATAGCCAAGGAGTTTAGTAAATTGAATTATAAATTTATAGCAACAAAGGGAACAGCTAAGTTATTAAAAGACAATGGTATTGATGTCTTAGAGGTTAAAAAAATATCTGATGGAACCCCTAATATTATTGATGTAATAAAAAGTAGACAGGTTGATTTAGTAATAAATACACCTACTAAAGGGAATGATTCAAAAACAGATGGTTTTAGAATTAGAAGAACAGCTATTGAGAGTTCTCTAGGGGTTATAACCTCCTTAGACACTGCAAAGGCACTCGTAGAAATTATGAATAAAAAAATTGTGAGTTCAAATTTAGAAGTTTTTAATATTGCAGATTGATTTTTGTTGAAAATGTTTATTTAAATACCTTTAGCTTATAAGCTAAGGGTATTTTGATTTATTATTTAAAAATTGAGTGAGAAGAGTGAGACTTACAAATTATCATTATTTAACATGCATAAATATTATATAAAATGAATAGATATTGAGAAAAGGCATTGCATTATTGTAAAAAGTAATGTATAATAAACAAATAAAGACTAGTTAAATCAATAATAACAGCTTGTATAAAGCGGATTAAAAAGAACGGATGAAAATATATACTATGCATAATGTTGCATAAATATTCATTAATATTATAAATGGGGGAGTGGTAGAATTGAAAAAGAATATATCAATTATATTAACAGTTATTATGGTAGGGGCATTACTTGTAGGATGTGGGCAAAAGAAGGAAACACTTAATTCACTACAAGCAGTTCAAAAGGCAGGTATACTAAAAATAGGATTAGATGATTCTTATCCTCCAATGGAATTCAGAGATTCTACAAATAAGTTAGTAGGATTTGATATAGATTTAGGAGATGCAGTAGGAAAGAAATTAGGTGTAAAAACAGAATATACTGCAACAGATTTCGGTGGTATACTTTTAGCGCTTACCTCATCAAGATTTAATGTAATAATCGCAGCACTTAGCATTACAGATGAGAGAAAAAAGAGCATAGATTTTTCAGAGAGTTATTTAATGGGTGGCCAAGTTATTGCTATTAAAAAAGGGAATACAACAATTAAAAAGTTGGCGGATTTAAAGGGCAAAATTGTAGCTTGTCAGTTAGGATCTACAGGAGATAAAGCAGTTTCAGCAATAAAAGGATTAAAAGAAGTTAAAAAGTATGACAAAATTACTGAGGCATTTCAAGAATTATCAAATGGACGTGTAGATGCAGTAGTTATGGATTCTCAAGTTGGTGGATATTATGTATCAAAGAAACAAGGTGAGTATGAGGTTTTGACAGAAAGAATTAGTGAAGAGCCTATAGGAATAGGATTCAAGAAAGCAGATACAGATTTAAAAGTAGCAGTGCAAAAAGCGCTTGATGAACTTAAAGCAGATGGAACACTCTCTAAGCTATCACAAAAATGGTTTGGATTCGACGCATATAAGAAATAGCTAGGAGGTCAAGAATGGATATAAATATTTTAAAGGACATGTTCCCAGTGCTTTTACAAGCATGTTTGATGACAATGGAATTAACTCTTATATCAGTAGTACTTGGAAGTTTGATAGGTATGTTTACAGCACTTCTAAAACTTTCTAATAATAAATTATTGGTTGGTATAGCAGGCTTTTACACCTGGCTCTTTAGAGGAACACCAATGCTGCTTCAATTATGGTTTTTCTATTTTGGATTACCATTTGTAGGTATTATGTTTACACCCTTTCAAGCGGCATTAATAGGACTTAGTTTAAATTCAGGTGCTTACATGGCAGAAATAATAAGGGGAGGAATACTTTCAGTAGATAAAGGTCAGTTTGAAGCATGTAAATCATTAGGGTTTACTTACTTTGATACTATGAAAAGAGTAGTATTACCTCAAACTTTTAAAATAATTATTCCATCTGTTGGTAATGAGTTTATAACAATGCTTAAGGATACATCTTTAGTGTCAACTATAACAATGGTGGAGGTTATGAGGTCAGCACAACTTTTATATGCTTCCAGTTTTAGACCTTTAGAAGTTTTCTTTATAACTGGGTGTTTATATCTTTTAATGACAACAATTTTCACTACAGTATTTTCATATTATGAAAAAAAACTGTCAGTATATTAGTAGAGGTGAGACAATATGTATATGATAGAAACTAAAAATTTAACTAAAAAATTTGGACCATTAATGGTATTTGAAAATTTAAATGTAACAGTTAAAAAGGGAGAAGTATTAGTTATAATCGGCCCATCGGGTTCAGGAAAAAGCACATTTTTAAGATGTTTAAATCACCTTGAGGTTCCTAATGCGGGTGAGGTTTTTATTGAAGGAGAAAAGCTAGATGTTAAAAATAAAAAGCATATGAGAAATACCATTGAAAAAGTAGGAATGGTATTTCAAAACTTCAATTTATTTCATAATATGACTGTAATTCAAAATGTTATTGAGGCTCCAATTACTGTTAAACATGAAAATAAAGAAGAAGTATTAAAAAGAGTAGAAGCAATTATTGAGAAGGTAGGTCTTAAAGAAAAGGTAGATGAATACCCGTCAAAGTTATCAGGAGGGCAAAAGCAAAGAGTTGCTATAGCAAGAGCACTAGCTATGAGGCCTGACATAATGCTATTTGATGAACCAACATCTTCGTTGGATCCAGAACTTGTTGGAGAGGTCTTAGGAGTAATGAAGGATCTTGCTAGGGATGGAATGACAATGGTGGTTGTAACCCATGAAATGGGCTTTGCGAAAGAAGTGGCAGACAGAGTGATTTTCATGGATGGAGGAAAAATAGTAGAAGAGGGAACACCGGAAGAGTTTTTCGGAGATCCTAAAGAGCAACGAACTAAAGAGTTTTTGAATAAGATACTTTAAGACAGAAAACATGACAAAATAAATATATTAAGATAAAATATTAATTAAATCGAAAGGGGATAAAAAAATGAAAGAGAAAGTAGTTTTAGCGTATTCAGGAGGATTAGATACTTCTATAATAATAGCATGGCTTAAGGAAAACTATGATATGGATGTTGTAGCGGCTTGTATTAATGTTGGACAAGAAGATGATATGAAGGCAATTGAGAAAAAGGCATTAAGCTCAGGTGCAGAAAAAATTTATATCGAGAACGTAACAGCTGAATTTATCAAAGATTATGTATTTAAAGGAATTAAAGCAAATGCTACATATGAAGGAAAGTATTTATTAGGTACGGCTTTTGCAAGACCGTTAATAGCTAAAAAACTTGTGGAGATTGCTCATAAAGAAGGAGCTAAATATATATGTCACGGATGTACTGGTAAGGGAAATGACCAAGTTAGATTTGAAGTTGCAATAGCTGCAATTGACCCTTCTATAAAGATTATTGCACCTTGGAGAATATGGGATATAAAATCAAGAGAAGATGCTATAGATTATGCTAATGCTAGAGGAATAGAAATATCAGTTACTAAGGAAAAAATATATTCTGTTGATCAAAATTTATGGCATGCAAGTCATGAAGGTGGAGATATTGAAGATTTTAAAAATGATCATAAAAGAGAAATGTATCTTATGGTTACACCTCCAGAACAAGCTAAAGATGAACCTGTTTTTGTAGAGATATATTTTGATAAAGGAATTGCAACAAAGGTTGACGGCATTGAACTTGAACCAATAGATATTGTAACAATATTAAATAAAATTGGCGGAGAAAATGGAATAGGAATTGTAGATTTAGTAGAGAATAGACTTGTGGGAATGAAATCAAGAGGAATATATGAAACACCAGGTGGTACCGTTCTTTATGCAGCCCATAAAGAATTAGAGGAAATAACCATAGATAAAGATACTTTGCATTTTAAATACCAAATATCACAGAAATACGGAGAATTAGTTTATGATGGACTTTGGTTTACTACTATGAGAGAAGCACTTGATGCATTTGTAGATAAAACTCAAGAAACTGTAACAGGCTCTGTTAAACTAAAGCTTTATAAAGGAAATATTATGGTAGCAAGTAAAGAATCACCTAATGCATTATACGATGCAAGTATATCTTCATTTGGTTCAAGTGTACTATATGATCATAAGGATGCAGAAGGATTTATTAATTTATTCTCATTGCCAAGTAAAATAAAAGCATATAAACATTTAAATAATTTTAAATAACATTACAAAATTTACAGAAGGTAAAGCAGGTGGTAATATGAAACTTTGGGGTGGAAGATTTAAGACAAAAGAAAGCAAGCTTATGGAGGACTTTAACAGTTCTCTGGGCTTTGATAAAAGATTATATTATGAAGATGTTATGGGAAGTATTGCTCATGTTAAGATGCTTGCAAAATGTAATATCTTAACGAATGACGAAAGCCTTACCATTGTTAATGGTCTGAATTCTATTTTATCAGATATTCAAGAAGGAAAACTTATAATTGAAGGTGATTATGAAGACATTCACAGTTTTATGGAAATACAACTTACAAAACTTGTAGGTGATGTGGGTAAAAAACTTCATACTGCAAGAAGCAGAAATGATCAGGTAGCGGTTGATATGAGGTTATATTCAAAATATAAGGCCTTTGAGGTTGTTGATAATTTAGATGTTATTTTAAGCACTATGAAAAAAGTAGGTAGTGATAATGCTGTTATAATGCCAGGTTATACACATATGCAAAGAGCTCAAGTAGTAACCTTTAAACAACATATCATGGCATATTATAGTATGTTGAGTAGAGACAAGAAAAGGATTGTTAGTGCTACTGAAATTATGAATGAAAATCCTCTTGGTTGTTGTGCCCTTGCTGGAACAACATATGATACCGATAGAAATTTTACAACAAAGGAATTAGGGTTTGAAAAACCTGTAGATAATTTTATGGATGGAGTAAGTGATCGAGATTATTTATTAGAACTTTTATCCCATTTTTCTATAATAATGATGCATCTTAGTAGATTAAGTGAAGAACTCATATTGTGGTCTACCAAAGAGTTTGATTTTATTGAAATTAGCGATGAATTTTCTACAGGTAGTAGTATAATGCCTCAGAAAAGGAATCCAGATGCAGCAGAATTAATAAGAGGAAAAACTGGAAGAGTGTACGGAGATTTAATGAGTCTTCTTACCACCATGAAAGGAATTCCGCTTGCTTATAATAAAGATATGCAAGAAGATAAAGAGCCTTTCTTTGATTCAGTTGATACAGTTTTAAGTTGTTTAAAGGTCATGAACGAAATGCTAGGGACTTTAAAAATAAAAAAAGATAATATGAAGAATGCTGTTAAAAGAGGCTTTTTAAATGCTACGGAAGCTGCAGATTATCTTGTGAAAAACGGAATGGCATTTAGGGATGCTCATGCAGTTATAGGCACTATTGTCATTCATTGTGAGAAAAAACATACGGCTATAGAAGATTTAAATTTAGAAGAACTTAAGAGTTTTAGTGATTTATTTAATCAAGATGTATATGAATTTATAGATTATGAAAATACTTTAAATAGGGGTATAAAAAAAGAAATGTAAAAACTATCATAGAGGTCAAATACCCCTTTTAAATAAAGCACGTAGCAGGTGGCCCCCCCAACTGTTACGTGCTTTTTAACGATTTTTACTGGAGATGTGTAATGAAGTTACTATGGTTACTTAAAAGAGTTCTCTCTCATTAAACGATGTTTTCTATAATCTTCATCCCAATTCTCAAGAAATTCTTTTGCACAAGTTTCACCTGAGTTATATAAATCCATAATTTTTTTATCAGAGATATTAAAATCTGTAGTTTTAATATCAAGAGTATTAATTTTTACAGTTCGCAAATAATCCATTTCTCTTATATGAATGTCATCCTGTGCTTCTAGCATAGTTTCAATGATTGAACTAGTAAAATTCAATATATTTGTGATTTTATGTTCTCGTATTTCTGTATTTCCTCCGAGTTTAAACCCAATGGTTGGCCAGCGTGGAATACCATTTACATCAAAAAGCCAGACTGGGTAATTACTTAAAACACCCCCATCAACAATGAGAGATTTTTTCTTAGAATTTACATTAGTTAAATTCACAGGTTGAAAAAAATAGGGAATAGATATGCTCATTCTGATTGCCAAACTTACCTCAAGGTCCTCAGGATTTATACCATATTCTGCAATATCTTCTGGTAGTATTAGCATACGTCCATTACTAATATCAGTTGCTATAATATGCAATTTGTATTTTCTTTTATACTTGTTATTATTTAAAAGAATACCATTTTCTTCAGGTATAATCAAATCTCCAAAGGTGATTTTTTTTCTATTTGTAGCATTGCATTTATTGCACAAAACTTCATCCAGCCAGTTTTTTATATAATCGCCTTTGAAAATTCCCTTTTTAAGAAGAAGGTTTAAAGTATTAGATAATATAGGTATATTAAAATGGCTTTTATCAGCAATCTTGGTGTAATCTAGCTGTAACATTAGGTCTTTTATCTCATCACTTGAATATCCAACTGCAAGTAATGCAGCAACAATAGAACCAGCAGAGTTTCCAGAAATACTTTTCCACTGATATCCATTTTGCTCAAATGTTTTTAATGCACCTACAAGTCCTATTCCTTTAATTCCACCGCCTTCGAACACAATGTCCGCAAATTTTCTATTGTTATAAATAGTCATATATTACCACCCCTTTATGAGTAATATATGAATATATATATTTTCATGACCTATATTATTAAAAATAAATTTATTTACACCTTTTATTATTAAAAGAATATAATAAATTATAACAATTTCCTAAAAGAGGTAATTAATGGTTAATATAGAAGATTTCACAGGTAAACAATTAGCTGCATTATCATCAATAATCGGAATAATAATTGCTTCTAAGTATAATACAAATCAGCAAAATGTAGTAGCTAATTTTTTATTTAGTATAGCACAGAGCATTTTTATAATCGCAGCTCAAGCTCAAAACCTACAATCACTTGCTGAAAATCAAAATGCAGATAATGAGAAAAATAATTCCAATTGCAGTAACAAGGAGTTGCAAAAACAGATGGATGAACTTAAAGAAAATATGAAAAAATATGAGGATAACATGAATTGTTAACTTCCATGGTCTTTGGTAACATATATTCAAGTAAATAGGACAATTACTTGTGAAAATTAAATAAGTTAAATAACATTTAATATATGTTTGACTTATGCTATATTACGAGGTATACTATATCTCGTAGTGCAAATAACTAACACTAATAAGGCTCCTTGGTCAAGAGGTTAAGACACCACCCTCTCACGGTGGAATCAGGGGTTCAATTCCCCTAGGAGTCACCATTAATTTGTTCTATTGGGGTGTAGCCAAGTGGTAAGGCACTAGACTCTGACTCTGGCATTCGCAGGTTCGAATCCTGCCATCCTAGCCAAATTTTTTTTAATAATAAAATAATGAATATAGATAATCCCAGCATAAAGTTTATTTTGCTGGGATTTTTTTATATATTATAAAGCTGAAAGTGATGATTAAATCAAATATATTTTTATATTAAGAGTTTATTCCTATTAAAAGTATTAGTTAGGTACTTATAGCTAATACTATACTTAAACTTTAAATTGTTTTGTACTTCAGAGAACGACAAGGAGGGAAAGTTATGATAACAGGCATAGTAAAGTGGTATGACGTTGAAAGAGGATATGGATTTATATCCGGTCAAGAAGGTGAAGATGTATTTGTTCATCATTTAGCAGTAAAAGAACAAGGACCAAGAAAGGATTTACATGAGGGTGAAGAAGTACAATTTGATGTAGTAGATGCACCTAAAGGTCCTCAAGCTATTAATGTTCAAAAAATGTAGACTTGATTTATGTGAACATACTAGAATAGAAATTATAATATTTGGCACACTCATTTAATTTTTTGAGTGTGCTTTTATAGTTATGAATTTCAATATTAGTAAAAAATATTGGCTAATCATACTTATTTGATAAAAATACACTTTAGTTTTAAGGGTGTAGGAAATAATTGTGATCATAGTATATAATGGTTGCTAAGCTTAACAATTATAAGATACAAGAACTAGAAAATTTGATGGGGTGAAACTTTTGATTGATGCTAATGATATTAATGAAGATATCATACAGGAAAATACCGATAAAGTTACGTATATAAGAGGGCAAGATTACTATTTAACAAATAAGGTTAAGGATATAGATGTAGAAATAAAAGAGCACGAGAACTATACTCAAACGAATATAACTTCAAAAGTGGAGTCTTCCGATCTCACTTTGTACAAAGTGGAAGCAAGTTTTGATAATATTGATTGTTTTATAAATTATAATTGTGAATGTAACAATTATAATTTTACTCATGGTTATTATCGTCAGGCAAACATGTGTAAACATGTAGTGGCTACATTATTAAAGTATTTTCATGAGAAAGAACAAATTATAAAAGTTAAAAAGATGGCTAAAACAAATAATTTAATTAAACAAATAACTAAAAGTATAAGCGGTGTTCAAAGGGGTAAATCATATTTAAATGTAGACATAAAATATGAGCATGAACCCGGCGGGGATAATACAAAATCTTTTGTAAGTATAAAACTTGGGGAAGATAAACTTTATGTAGTTAAAAACATAAAAGAATTTTTTAATTGTTATAGTAAAAGTTTCGAGACTATGGAGTTTGGTAAAAAATTTACATACAATCCTTACATTCACACTTTCAAAGAAGAAGATTTAGATATAATAGAACTTTTTAAAGAAGTAAGTGAACTAGAATCTATGGCAGAGGCTACAGGTACATATAAGAGTAATACCATAAAATTTCTGTCAGGTAAAAAAGCTTATTTTACAGATAGCATGATTAAAAGGTTATTTAGATATTTATATAATAGAGAATTAACTGTGGTAATAAAAGGCCAAGTGTTTACGAATGTACATATAAAGCAGGAACTAATGCCTCTAGAGTTCCAAATCAATAGAGAAAATAATAAATTTATACTTAATCAAAATAACCATATGCCTATTGCGCTAAGTAGTAATGGTGAATTCTTTTTTGATGAAGGTGAAATATATGAGCCTCCTATTTCTCAAAGGGACGCATATTTGCCCTTTTATAATAGATTTAAAGAAGAAAAAAACAATTGTATAGAATTTTATGAAGAAGAGAAAGATGATGTAGCATCATTTGTACTTCCAACTTTAAACAAGATAAGTAATAAAGTAGATATAGATACTTCCTTAGAACAAGAATTTTATATAAAAGAACTAAAAGCAATTGTTTATTTTGAAAAAAATCTTGAAGATATAGAGGTGTTTATAATTTTCAAGTATGGAGATATAGAAATAAATCCTTTCAATAGAAAAGAAAACAAAGCACAAGAGGGGAAAGCACTTATAAGAGACATGGACAAGGAAATGAGTATCATAAATCAATTCCATGAATTCGGGTTTGTTAGAACAAATAAAGGTTTTGAGATGCAAGATGAGGAAAAGCTTTTAGAGTTTTTAGTTTCGGGACTTGAAAAACTTCAGCAAGTGGCAGAGGTTTATTATTCAGAAGAATTCAAAAAAATCAAGGTGCATGGAAATACTGGATATAAGTCAAATATAAAACTTAATAAAGATAATCTTTTAGAATTCAACTTTAGTATTGAAGGTATAGATAATATTGAACTTAGTAATATCTTCTCATCTTTAAGAGAAAAAAGGAAGTATCATAGGCTTAAAAATGGAAGTTTTGTATTATTAGACTCACAAAATATATTAAAAGTTGCTCAAATGATTGAGTATCTAAATATAAAGGATAGAGATATTGCAAAAAATAAAATTTTGCTTTCAAAATATAATGCGATATACATAGAAGAAAAATTAAAAAGAGATGGAATGAATTTTGTAGATACAAATAAAAAATTTAAGGATTTAGTTAACACAGTTAAGGATATTAAAGAAATAAAAGTAATAGTACCTAAAACTTTAGATAAAATAATGAGAGATTATCAAAAGATGGGATTTGTTTGGTTAAAAACTCTTGCAAGTTGCGGATTTGGAGGAATACTGGCAGATGAAATGGGACTAGGTAAAACACTACAAGCAATAGCACTTATTCTATCGGATGTTGAAGAAAATGAAAACAAACAACCATCCTTAGTAATATGCCCAACGTCAGTTGTATACAATTGGAAAGATGAAATAGAGAAATTTGCACCAGCACTAAATTGTATAGTAATATCTGGGAACAAAAGCCAGAGAAATCAGCAAAAACAAAATATTGAAGAAACAGATATAGTTATTACATCCTATGCACTTATAAGAAGGGACCTTGAGGATTATAAAAAAATAAAATTTAAGTATTGTTTTTTAGATGAGGCACAATATATTAAGAATTTTAATTCGCAAAATGCTTTTTCTGTAAAAAGTATAAATGCGCAAAGTAAATTTGCACTTACGGGGACTCCTATTGAAAATTCTCTTACTGAACTTTGGTCAATTTTTGACTTTATAATGCCGGGTTATATGTTAAACCATAGTGCTTTTTCAAAGAAATATGAAGTGCCAATTGTGAAAGATGGAAGTCAGAAAGCACTCCAAGAACTCAATAATCATGTAAAACCATTCATACTTAGGAGGACAAAGCGAGAGGTTGCAAAAGATTTGCCGTCAAAAATAGAACATAGAATTTCAGTAGAAATGACGGAGCAACAAAAGAAGGTATATTTAGCCTATTTAAATGATGCGAAAGGTGAACTAGCAGAAGATATTAAGGCGAAGGGTTTTAATAAAAGTAAGTTTAAAGTGCTTTCAATATTAACAAGGTTAAGACAGATATGTTGTGATCCTTCTACTTTCATTGAAAACTATAATGGAGGTAGTGGCAAAATGGAAGCTTTAGATGAAATTTTAGAAAATAGCTTAGAAGAAGGCCATAGAATATTGATATTTTCTCAATTTACAAGGGTTCTAAAGAACATATCAAATAGGCTAGAAGATAAAGGGATAAGATATATGTATCTTGATGGATCAACTAAAGCAGAAAAAAGAGTAGAAATGGTGAAAACTTTTAATGAAGGATATTCTCAGGTATTTTTAATTTCTCTAAAAGCTGGGGGTACTGGCATAAACCTTACAGGGGCAGATATGGTAATACACTTTGATCCTTGGTGGAACCCAGCTGTAGAAGCTCAAGCTACAGACAGGGCTCATAGAATTGGTCAAATGAAAACTGTAGAGGTGATAAAATTAATAGCAAGGGGAACTATAGAAGAAAAGATATTTAAATTACAACAAAAGAAAAAAGAAATTATTGAAAGTGTTATTAATGATAAGACGGGGTCAGAACTACTGCTGTCGCAGATGAGTCAAAATGAAATTGAGGATTTATTTGTTTAACGACATTTCTGCATCAAAGAGCTCAATTTAATAGGAACAGGCATAGATATATTTTTTATTTCTATGCCTGTTATTTATTTTATTTAGAATCTTATAATTTTACAGTTTGACCGATATCTATAATTTTTATGCTTCCATCATTTAAGTTTTTTAAAGTATCACATGTAATATCATCATTATCTTGAGCCAAAATAAAGGTTTTATAATGAATTGGAATCATGAATTTAGATTTTGTCATTTTGAACATTTTAAAACTTTGCTGTGGGGAACAATGCATTTCTTGAAATTCATCAGGTTTATAGCAACCCACAGGCATGACAGCAACATCCGCCATTATATTTTTATATAAATCTGTATAGGCTGTATCTCCAGCAAAAAAAATCTTTTTTGAATTACTTTCAATTATATATGAATTACTATCAACTTTAGTGCCAAAATAATACCTTCTACCATCATGATTTGCTTTTAAAGCTTTTATTTTCAGGTGTTTGTCACTATATATTTCATTATTTTTTAAAAGAATTACATTTTTAAATCCTAAAATTTTCAAAGAAATTTTTAAATTTTTAGGAGCAATAACTATAGTACTTTTATTTATTTTAAAAAGTGTAGAGTAACTCATATGATCCATATGACCATGAGACAACAGTATATAATCAATATTAATGGAGGCTAAGTCTAAAGAGGGTTTAACTAATCTCTTCATTTGGCCTAAATTCATACTGGTTACAGGGTCAGTTACTATGATCTTTCCATTTAAATTAATAACTACAGTAGCATGGCCTACCCAATGGATAGAATCTGTTACTAAAGGCTCATGTGATGGATTAAGAGTGGGTTTAAAGTACAAATTAAAGTTTCTATGGTGTAATTCATACATATATCCAAATTTTTTGGCTAATTCATTATAACTCATTTTATACCTCTTAATTTCTAATATTTTTGTTTGCTTTATAATATTAAGATCTTAATTTAAAGCTTAAAAAGTTGTCTAAATCAATTATAACATAATATCCTATAGGATTTAAAGGGAGCCAATAAAACGTGAAAACATATATCTGGAGCTGGATATGTAGGAATTATAACTGCATTATGTTTTGGTAAGAAAGAAAATAAAGTGATATATATAAAACCCTGAGGAGTCTTAATAGGTATTGAGGGAAAGAAAAAAATGTGCAAAATTATATTCAGTAATTAATAATTTAACATATTTAAAGGCATCCTCAGGGAGTGTTAATTTAAACTTTATTAAAATTCAAAGGGTTTATTCTCTTCTTATTGTTCAGGTTTTTGTCCCCACGTAACTTTAATTGAAAAATCTCCGTAATTTTCATTGTCATCAAGTTCAATTTGAAAATATAAATCTTCATAATCGGGTATAGAAACAGCGTTTCCTTCTATTTGTAGTTTGTCTTTAAATAATTTTATAACTTCATCCTTTAAAAAGAAATAAAATTCTTCCTTATTTCCAGTATATTTTTCGCTATAATTCATGGATAAAGCCCCCTTCCACTATAAAGTATTCTGATTTAACAATAAGGGTGATAGTAATTACGTATATTTCTAAACAATAGAGTGAAAATAATTCATTTTTGAAATTATAATATCTGTTTTTAAGCAATAATAACAATAGGTAATTTTATAATACTCAATAATATGATATATTATATTAAGAGATTTACGAACTAGGTTAAAAATAGTAAATAATAAATATATATGCAATTTAGATGTATAAAATAGCTTTGAAAGGAAGGTGTTTTTATGAAAATTTATTCATGGAATGTGAATGGAATAAGAGCCATAAAAAATAAAGGGTTCATTGAGTGGGTTACCAGTGAGCAACCAGAGGTTTTATGTTTACAAGAAACAAAAATTCAAGAAGATCAAATAAGTGATGAGCTTAAAAATATAGAGGGATACCACTCATATTTTTCTTGTGCAGAAAAAAAGGGTTATAGTGGGGTAGCTATTTATTCTAAGCAAAAACCAATATCTGTTAAGTATGGTATTGGAATAGAGAAATTTGATAGCGAAGGGAGAATATTAATAACTGAGTTCGAAAATTTTACCCTTTTTAGCATATACTTTCCTAATGGTCAGAAAGATGAAAATAGATTAAGTTATAAAATGGAATTTTATGATGCTCTATTGGAATACTGTGAAAAGTTAAGAGAAAACGGGAAAAAGTTAATTATTTGTGGTGATTATAATACCGCTCATAATGTGATTGATCTTAAGAATCCAAAGGCAAACGAAAAATATTCAGGATTTTTACCTATAGAGAGAGCTTGGATGGATAAATTTGTATCTTATGGGTATGTTGATACTTTTAGATATCTCCACGAATTGGAAGTGAAATATTCTTGGTGGAGTTACAGATTTAAAGCTAGAGAAAAAAATGTAGGGTGGAGGATTGATTATTTCTTTGTGACTAAGGATTTATTAAGCGAATTAAAGGAAGCTTCTATTTTAAATGAGGTTTTAGGGTCTGATCATTGCCCTGTATGTATTATTTTATAGTTATATTTAAATCTACAATTAAAGTTGTGTTTACAAATTACTTTTTTAAAATATTTCAGTGTATAATGATATTTGATGTTATAAAATAATAATTTTAGGCGCCCGGATACTAAAAGTGAAAGGAAGTTTTAGTTATGAACAATGAGAAAAATTTATATCCTGTGAAATTTAAAAAGAGATATGGGTATATAGACAAGGAAGGCAATATAGTTATAGAATGTAAATTTAATTATGCGTTGGAGTTTGAAGGTAACCTAGCAATAGTTAGTATAGATGAAAAGTATGGTTTTATTAATAAGACTGGGGAGTTTGTAATAGAGCCGAAGTATGATGAAGTTTCACAGTTTAATGAAGGGTTTGCGGTTATAAAGTTAGAGGGCAAAAAAGGATATATTAATTTACGTGGGAAACTTATAGTAGAACCTAAATATGAAGAAGCTAATTTATTTATCGAAGGTAGAGCTGCAGTAAAGAGTGGATATATGTGGGGATATATAGATAGTGAAGGCACGGAAGTAGTGTCACCAAAATTTTTAGATGCTAACGATTATAGTGAAGGATTAGCAGCAGTTCAAATAGGGGGTAAGATAGCATATATAGATAAGGCTGGGAAAGTTATAATAGATGCAATTTATGATTATGCTTATGCATTTAAAGGAGAGATAGCACCAGTTTGTGCTAAAGGAAAGTATGGTTATATAAACAATAGTGGAGAAACAATTATACCACTTCGATATAATGTTTGTGGAGAGTTCAATGAAGGCCTTGCACCAGTTGAAATGAGAGAAAAATATGGTTATATAGATTGTGCTGGAGAGATCATTATAAAACCTAAGTTTCAATGGGCTGATAGATTTTATGAAGGCATAGCTATAATATGTGAGAGTGAAAAATATGGTTGTATTGATAGAAATGGAAATATTACAATACCTACAATATTTGAAGATATAGATATTATGAGTGAAGGGTTGATGGCTGCTCAAATAGGAGAGAAGTGGGGTTACATAGATTGCTTAGGTGAAATAGTAATTGAACCAAGTTTTGAAGAGGCCTATGAATTTACCGATGGAATTGCAAGAGTTGAAGTAGGTAAAAGAATTGGATATATTAATAAATTAGGGGAATATGTTTGGAAATTACAATCTTAAATTTTATGATGAAGCATCTATATATATTATAGGTGCTTTATCTATATTTCAATTATATATTTAATTAAAATTAATTACTTTAGCATAATGAACATTTTAATTTAGATATATGGAAACTTAGATTTAGTTACATAAATTTAATATTAAACTTTACATAATTATATAGAAACTTTTATTGTATGAATTAATAGTATATAAATAAAAGAATAGAAAATAAGAACTAATATATAAATTTTTTTGGTAAAGTGCAAAAAATAAAATTTACCTTTCCAAGTTATATTGTAAAATTAGCAAACTATAGGGGGAAATGTATCATGAAAGTTCTATTGTGCGTTAGACAAGATTATTATAGAAATTTTGCAGTGGATTCTAAAAAAGTAATAAAGACAGCTGAATACTTGCGTAAATTAGGGGTAACCGTAGATATAAATGATGGTAGCATATATGATTATTCTAGTTATGATATAGTACATTTATTTAATATTGATAATGCTGGAGAAACTTATAGATACTATAAGATTGCACATTTTTATAAAAAAAACTTAGTGATTTCACCTATGCACTGGGATCTGAAAAAATATCATATGATAAACAATGAAATTGAAAAGTTGCGGCTTTATGAAAAGTGCAACAGTTATAAAGAGGAGATTTTAAAAAAAAGTAAACTTATTATTTGTAATAGTGAATTGGAAAAGGATATTATTCAGAGTGAATTTCATGTTAATACAGAGTGCAGAGTCATATATAATGGTGTAGAAGTAGAAAATGAAGATATACCTTTATATAATTTTACCGAGAGATATAATCTAAACAATTATGTTTTATGTGTTGGGAGAATAAACGAGAGTAAAAATCAACTTTCTTTATGTAACATCTGTGCAGAGCTTGGAAAGCAGTTAGTTTTAATAGGAAATGTAAATGATAATGAGTATCTTAAACGATGTACTAATTTTAAGAATGTAATTCATTTGGAATTTATGGATAATTACAATATATACAATGCATATAGATTCGCTAAAGTACATGTAAACCCAAGTTTTATAGGAATGCCAGGTTTATCGTCCCTTGAGGCAGCAGCAATTGGGTGCAATATAGTGTCAACAAGGGAAGGTTGTGCAAAAGAGTATTTTAAAGACATGGCGTTATATTGTGATCCATATGATAATAACAGTATATATGATGCGGTAAAGAAGGGGTTTGAAAAACGTAAAGATAACACACTTAAAAATTATGTCAATGAAAATTATAACTGGGAGAAATTAATAAATGATTTATATAAAACCTATTTAGAAATTACTAATTAAAAATTTTCTTATATTATGCTATAACGAAAGTATTTATTGCTATAATACTTTTGTTAGCATAATTTAAGAAAAAACTTTAATAGTATTAAAAATATAATTTTTGTGTGATTAAGAAAATTGAGAGTGTAAACAAACACATAAAAACTAAGATGAAGTTATTATTTTAATAATAACTTCATCTTAGTTTTTATAATGCATTTCGCATAGAGAGAATAAATTTGGCTCTATCTAGTGGATTAACACCAATTCTTTCTCGTGTGGCTCCTATTTCTAAGGGGCAAGGCTCATAACCCAAAAATCCAGTTGTCATTATTCCTTTACCAGAAGATATTTTCCCTAAATCTCCTGGATATTCAAGTGAGGTAGATACAGGCATTTTTCCCTCTATTGTAAAAGTGTCATTGTGTATTAGTGGATTATCAAAGCTTCCACGCATTTTTATAATATCATTTAAAACTCTTCCACCTACATTCTCAGGTACAGTAATCCTAAACTTGATTATAGGTTCAAGTAGAGTAGTGCCTACTTCATTTAGACCTCGCATGATACCCATTGCGGCAGAGGTTGCGAAGTCTCCTGAACGTGAATGCATAACATGGTCTTCTCCTTTTATAAAGGTTATCTTTAAATCTGTCACTGGCCATCCATAAATACCTTGACTTAAGATCTTATCTAAATTAGCTTCTATTTCTCTTTGATACTTTATTTTTACTTTTTCAGTTTTTACCTTTGATTCATAAATAAGTCCAGTTCCCTTTGGTAGCGGTTCAATTAAAAATTCAACTATTGCCCAACAAGGTTTAGGCATAGTATAGCGTGATTCACCATATCCAGTAGCGATAGGAGTTTCTTTGTAGATAACAGAGGGTAGACCAAAAGAAACTTGTAAACTAAATCTTTCCATTAGAATTGCTTCAATATATTCAATCTGAATTTTACCCATAATCCGAATATGAATCTCTTTTTTTTCTTTTATCCATACCATGTTAAGCAGTGGATCTTCATCTTGTAGAATAGTTAAAGCTTCAACTAAAGATATATAGTCTTCTTCAATTTTTGGGAAAATTCTCAAGGTAAGAAGTGGTGTCGTAATTGCTTGGAGAATAGGAATATTAGTTTTGCTTCCGAGAACATCATAAGTGCTACAATTTAACCCACTAACCAAAACAAAATCACTACTATTTGCCGATTTTACATCAATTAGTTTTTGATTGATTATTTTTTTTATCATAGTAATCTTATCACTTTTGTTTGTAGTTACATTTAAAATATCATCTCTAGTTGATACTGACCCACTAAATATTTTTATATGAGCTATTTTACCTAAGGTTTTATTATGGGAGATTTTATAGACTAGTGCTGAGAGATATGAACTATCTAAATCCTCTGGGCCAGGTAGATAATCTATTATTCCATCAAGCAAATCTTTAATTCCTTCACCTTTTAGCGCAGTGCCATAAAGCACAGGGTAAACTATACCTTTATTAGACTGCTTTGCTATCTCATTTTTTATGTTTCCTAGGGTTAGAGTATTATTTAAGAATTGTTTTAAAATTTCTTCATTATTATCACCTAGGATATCTATTATGTCCTCAAGTATTCGTGAACACGATTCATCATTTATATCCAATATATTTTTTGCGTAATTGCTTTGATCAAATATGTTGTTAACAATAAACTCGTTATTTATTTCATAAACAAATTGAAGTGGCACAAGCCTTTTAGTAAGAATCTTTTTCATAGCATTAATAGTAAGAGATGGCGAGGCGCCAATACGATCAAGTTTATTTATGAAAAATATGCAGGGCGTGTTTAATTCGTTTAAAGCATTAAAATATACCTCCGTTTGAGGTTGTACACCTTCAACACAGGACAATACTACTATAGCTCCATCTAGAACACCTATGCTTCTTTCTACTTCAGAACTGAAGTCAATGTGCCCAGGAGTATCTATAGCATGGATACTAGTTTTATTATAAGTAAGATCGATTTCAGCAGCTTTTACTGAAATACCTCTTTGCTTTTCCATTTCTAGTGAATCTGTATGGGTTGTTCCTTTATCAACACTACCTAGAATTCTACTAGAACCGCTTTGATAAAGTAGCTGCTCTGTTAAAGTTGTTTTCCCAGCATCTACATGGGCAACTATTCCAATATTTCTAATGCTATTTTTTATAGTCATATTAATATCTCCATTTGATAAATTTTTTAGACTAGGGTCCTGAAAAAAATAACAAGAACTCGAATAGTCTATTTTATTATATTCTATTATTTTTATTGTGTCCATGCACAGAGAATGGCGGGAGGCGTGTTATATTAATGTAAAATGTTCTAATGTCTTAATTTATTACAACTTTTACTGTATAATAAGATGTATAAGACTTATTAGGAGAGATGCAAATGAAAAAGATTGAATTACTAGCTCCGGCTGGCAGCATGGAAAGTGTTTATGCAGCGGTACAAATGGGGGCGGATGCGGTTTATATAGGAGGAAGTAAATTCTCGGCAAGAGCTTATGCTTTTAATTTTGATGAAGAGAATATAACGAAAGCAGTAGAATATTGCCATATTTATGGAGTACGCGTATATGTTACACTAAATACATTAGTAAAGGACAATGAATTAAAAGAAATTATGGAATACGTAGGATTTTTATATAACGCATGCGTAGACGCATTAATCATTCAAGATGCTGGATTAATATATTTAATAAGAAACAATTTTCCTATGTTTGAGCTTCACGCATCAACACAGATGACAATTCACAATGGTGAAGCTGCTTTGTTTCTAAAAAAAATGGGATTTGCGAGGATAGTTTTATCGAGAGAGCTTAGTTTTAAAGAAATAAATTATATATCTAATGCTCTGAAAGTAGAAACAGAAGTCTTTATTCATGGAGCTTTATGTATATGTTATTCAGGGCAATGCCTTATGAGTAGTATTATTGGAGGTAGGAGTGGGAATAGAGGTAGGTGCGCTCAACCATGTAGATTACCTTACACACTAATAGATACAAATACTAAAAAAGAACATAAGGCATACCTTTTAAGTCCTAAAGACATTTGTACAATAGATAACTTAAAAGACATGGTTGCAAGTGGCACTTCTTCACTAAAAATAGAGGGAAGAATGAAAAAACCAGAATATGTTGCAGGAACAGTAGAAATATATAGACGGGCATTAGATAATGTTTATAATGACAAAATAGAAAAGTTAGATAAGGACACTAAAGTTTTAACACAATTATTTAATAGAGAAGGATTTTCAAAGGCGTATCTATACGGTAACACTGGAAAAGATATGATGGCATATAAAGTTCCTAAAAATTCTGGACTACCAATAGGTATCTCAAATAATGATTTGTCAGTAACACTTTTAGAAAACATAGCTTTAAAAGATGGCGTAATGTTTAACGATGATGGGTTTACTATTTTGAAAATTATAAAGGATGGAATGGAAGTCCAAAATGCAGTAATGGGAGATAGAGTTTTATTAAAACCAGCTAAATTTAAAGCAGGAGATTTTTTATATAAAATTTCTGATGTCCAATTAATGGAGGAACTTTCAAGAAGTTATAGTGATAAATTTAAGAAGAAAATAGAACTAAATCTTTCAATAGAATTTAGCATCAATGAACCTTTGAAAATAAGTACTAGTTACAAGGGGAAAAGTTTTAATGTTAAAGGTGATCTCGTTCAGAAGGCACTAAATAAACCACTTAGTAGAGAACGTATCATTCAAAATCTATCTAAAACAGGAGATACTCCATTCATAATAAATGAAGTGAGTTTCGAAGATTTTGAACAAGGTTTTGTTCCGATGGCAGCATTGAATTTAATAAGGCGAGAATTAATAGAGAATGTTCAAAATGATATAACTTTAAAATATAAAAGAGAAAAAAGTACAACACAGATTAATTATAACAAAGGACTTACTCTTCTAGGGGATAAAAACAAATTAGAATATAATGAAACAAAAGTTACAAGTATACCAGAGACACTTATATATGTCACGAATGAGAATCAACTAAAAGCAGTACTGGAAATGGGTTTCGATAATATTGCCGTAAATCCTTTTATGAGAAGATGTAACATAGAATTTAATAAATATGATTTTAATGTTTATTTAAAGATTCCAAATATTATCAAGGAAGAATTTGAAAGTATTTGTGAGTTTATTGAAAATAATTTAGGTAAAGTAAAAGGTATTATTACCGCTAATTTAGGGATAATTAGTAGATTTAATAATAAAACAATTATAATTGGAGATTATAAATTGAATGTTTTTAATAGTTATGCAGGAGATTTTTACAAGAATTTTCTAACAGGGACTTGTATTAGTGCAGAGCTTAACGCAGCAGAGATCAAAAAGATTGCAAATAAAACTTCTCTGCCACTTCAAATTATGGTATACGGAAAATATGAACTTATGGTAAGTGAATATTGCGCTATAGGAAGTGTATTTGGTAACAAAAGTGATAAAAATGTTTGCATGGGAAATTGTGTTAAAGGATCATATACTCTTAAAGATAGAATGGGAGCGGAATTTAGTATTGATACTGATAAATATTGTAGAAGTTATATTTACAATAATGTGCCTGTGAATTTAATTTCTAATATAGATGAAATTAAGAAAAACAATATTTCATCTTTTAGATTAGATTTTATTCAAGAAAATTATGAAGAGACTATTGAGGTTCTAAAAAACTATATAGAAAGATCATGGCAAGGTGAATTTAAAAACTATACTAGAGGGCATTATAAAAGAGGGGTTGAATAATTGGAAATACGTATTAGTGGATGTACAAATAGATAATAAATTACAAACAAATGAAAGATGGTGAAATTGTGAACATAAAATCATTAAAGGTTTTAGAATATTATAAAATTAAAGAAAAAATTAAAGAATATGCGAAAACTACTGCAGGTAAGGATATTATAGGTGATTTAGAACCTTACACTAATATTTATGAGGTAAGAGAACATTTACAAGAAACTAATGAAGCTCTTTTACTTTTATCACAAAAGGGAAGTGCTCCTTTTGAAGGTATATATGACGTGCGGGATGCAATAATTAGGGCATCTAAAGGTGCCTCACTTATGCCAATGCAGCTTATTAGGATAGCTCAAATGCTTAGGTGCGCTAGATTATTTAAGAATTATGTTGGTGAATCAGTGGGGGAGGATTCCTCTAGAGTTTTAGAGGATATATGTATTGGAATTGTTCCAATTAAAAAATTAGAAGATGAAATTTTTATAGCAATAATAAGTGATGAAGAAATTTCTGATAGGGCAAGTAGTTTGCTTTTTAGTTTAAGAAAATCCTTAAAAGATAAAAATGCTTCCGTAAAAGAAAAAGTAATTTCATTAGTTAGATCAAATGCAAAATATCTTCAAGAAAGTCTTTATACAATAAGAGGAGATAGATATGTAATTCCCGTTAAGATAGAACATAAAGGTAGTGTTCCAGGTCTTGTGCATGATCAAAGTTCATCAGGAGCTACACTTTTCATAGAACCTATGAGTTTAGTGAACTTAAACAACGAAATTAAGGAAATTATGCTAAAGGAAAAAGCTGAAGTTGAAAGAATTTTAGCTGAATTATCCTATAAAATATATGAAAATATAAATATTGTTCAAAATAATGCAAATATAGTATGGGAATTAGATTTCATTTTTGCAAAGGCAGGGTATGCAATAGAAATTAATGCTATTATCCCCAGGGTTAATGAAGATGGAGTAATAGATATAATTGAGGCTAGACATCCACTAATAGATCCTAAAGAAGTTATTTCTAGTAATATTTATTTGGGAAGAGGATTTACATCACTTATAATAACAGGACCCAATACTGGTGGTAAAACAGTAACGTTAAAAACTGTAGGATTAATTCAGTTAATGGCAATGAGCGGAATTTTAATTCCAGCTAGAGAAGGCTCCATGATAAGCTTTTTCCATGAAATTTTTGCGGATATAGGAGATGAGCAAAGTATTGAGCAAAGCTTATCTACTTTTTCGTCGCATATGACTAATATAGTAAATATAATTAAAAAAGCAGATATAAAATCCTTAGCGTTGTTTGATGAATTAGGAGCCGGAACAGATCCCACAGAGGGAGCTGCCCTTGCTGTTGCAATACTAGAGAATTTAAGAGCAAGAGGTACAAAAGTAGTTGCAACTACCCATTATAGTGAACTAAAAGGATATGCGCTGAAAACTACAGGTGTTGAAAATGCTTCTGTAGAGTTTAATGTAGATACACTAAGCCCAACCTACAGACTTATAATTGGAGTGCCAGGCAAATCAAATGCCTTTGAAATTTCAAAGAGATTAGGTTTACCTGATTATATTATTAAAAATGCTAAAGAAAATATTTCTAAAGAGACTTTAGAGTTTGAAGAGTTAGTTCAAAGTTTACAAGAAAAAAGTATTAAGGCAGAGAGTGACGCCAGAGCGTCTGAAATTTTGAAACTAGAAGCTAGTAAACTTAAAGAAAAATATCAGGAAAAATTGTACAAACTTGAAAATATTAGAGAAAATGCAATGTATGAAGCACAAAGAGAAGCAAAGAGACTTATAAAAGATGCTAAGGAAGAATCAGATGTCATTCTTAAAAATATGAGGCAACTAGAAAAGTTAGGGTACTCATCTGAAGCAAGGCAAAAACTCGAAGAGGAAAGATCTAAAATTAAAAGTAAGCTTGAAAGCTTAGAGAAACATGTGGAGAAAAGCAATGAGGGCCTAGGCGAGAAACTAAAAAATGTAAAACAAGGTGAAGAGGTATATCTTCCATCTCTTGACCAAAAGGTTATTGTAATTTCTAAACCTGATAAAAAGGGCGAAGTACAGGTTCAGGCTGGTATTATGAAGATAAATGTAAAAGTAGATGATCTGCGTAAAGCAAAACTTACCCAGGAAGACAAGAAAAAGGCAAAGATAATTAAGAGGGAAATGAAGCTGAATATAAGCAATGTATCAAATTCTGTAGATCTAAGAGGTATGGATTCTGAGGAGGCTATATTTACTGTCGATAAATATTTAGATGAAGCTTATTTAGGTGGACTTAAAGAAGCTACAATTATTCATGGTAAGGGTACAGGAGTTTTAAGAACAACTATTACGAATATGCTAAAGCGCCATAGTCATGTTAAAACTTATAGACTTGGTAATTATGGTGAGGGTGGTAGTGGAGTTACAGTAGCGGAACTTAAATAGCACTAAAATAGATGAAGGATGGTTAGGATATGATGATTGTAAGTGCTTGTTTATGTGGAATTAATTGCAAATATAATGGTGGAAATAATTTAGATGAACGTTTACTTAAGTTATTAAAAGAAGGAAAAATTATACCTGTTTGTCCGGAGCAACTAGGGGGACAAGAAACTCCTAGGGCTCCACATGAGATTGTGAATGGGAATGGACTTGATGTGTTAGAAGGAAAAGCTAGAATTCTTGGACCAGAAAAAAATGATGATCAAACATCAAGGTTCTTAAAAGGTGCTTATGAAACTTTAAAAATCGCAGAAGCAGTTGGAGCCAGTATTGCTATTTTAAAGGCACGAAGTCCTTCGTGTGGAATAGGGATAATATACGATGGAACTTTTAGTGGTACTAGAAGAGATGGTAATGGAGTTACCGCACAGTTATTAATATCGAAGGGCATAAAAGTTTTTACAGAAGAAAATTTAGAAGATTTAGAATTACAGAAGGGGGAAAAAAATGAATTATAAAGATGTTTTAAAAGATGCTAGAGGGAATTTAAACAAAAGTTGCAGAGTTTGTCCTATATGTAATGGGGTTGCTTGCGCAGGGGAAGTACCTGGAATGGGAGGTAAAGGAACTGGAGGTTCTTTTAAAATTAATATAGAATCATTGGAAGCATATAAAATTAATATGAGGACGATACATGACGCAAAAAATCCTGATACTTCTATAGAAATTTTTGGTAGAAAAATGGATATGCCAGTATTTGCTGCTCCGGTATCTGGAACTACGTTAAATATGGGTGGTAAATTTAGCGAAGAAGAGTACATATCTTGGGTTATTAGTGGATGCCTTGAAGGAGGGATTTTCCCAATGGTAGGAGATACTGCGGTAGATTCTTTTTTTACAACTAATCTTTCTGAGTTAGCCAAACAAGGCGGAAATGGAATTGCAATAATAAAACCTTGGGAAAATGTTAATGTTATAGAAAAGATTAAATTGGCAGAAAAAGCTGGAGCATTTGCTATAGGTATGGATATAGATGCTTGTGGGCTTATTACTTTAGCACTTGCTGGAAAACCAGTTATGCCTAAAAATGTAGATGAGATTAAAGAAATTGTTAGATCGACGAAGCTTCCATTTATTCTTAAGGGGATAATGACAGCAGACGAAGCGCAGCTTGCGGTGGATGCAGGAGTAGCGGCAATTGTAGTATCAAATCATGGAGGAAGAGTTTTAGACCAAACTCCTGGAGTAGCTGATGTTCTTAAGGAAATTGCTGAGGTGGTTAAGGGGAAAGTAATTATTTTAGCTGATGGTGGAGTTAGAAGTGGTGTTGATATACTTAAAATGATAGCACTAGGTGCAGATGCTGTACTCATTGGCAGACCATTTGTAACTGCATCCTTTGGAGGTAAGGCTGAAGGTGTAAAATCGTACATTGAATTCTTAACAAGTGAATTAAAATCAGCTATGGTACTTACGGGTTGTAAATCTATCAAGGATATAAATGATAGAATTTTATATTAAAGATAAGATACATAAACAAAGAAGAAAGCCTTATAAATAATGGTTTTCTTCTTTATTTACTAATATATAGTCTTGGAGTTCTTTACATATCTATTCAACAGTAATATATACTGCATCTTCTTCGCGAACAACTTTTATATATTCAACTTCAGGGTCTTCAGTACCTTGAACATATAATCCAGTGTTTTTTAGTTTTTCAACATAATCTATAATTTCTTGAGTTATTCTCTCACCAGGGCAAAGTACTGGAATACCAGGTGGATACGCCATTAAGAATTCACCACTTATCATACCAACACTCTTTTTAATTTCTACAGCAGTATTTACGCTATTGAAAGCCTCACGAGGAATTTGAACTTGCTCTGGAATACTAGGAATATCAATAAAATCTGATTTTTTAGTACCTTTACCATAGTACTCATAACTTACTTCTGCTAGAGCCTTTAGTAATTGCTCCATTCCATCTTTTGTGTCTCCAAAAGAACCAACTGCCAATATGTTATAAAGATCAGATAATTCCATTTGTATATGATATTTATTAGAAAGTATCATATCTAAGTCATAACCTGTTATACCTAAATCTCTACAAGTTATTGTTATTTTAGTTGGGTCAAAAGCAAAAGCTCCATAACCATCTAAAACCTCTTCTCCAAAACAATAAAATCCTGGGATTTTATTTACTTCATTTCTTACATAATTACACAATTCAATTGTAGTTTCTAAAAGCTGTGTTCCGCATAATGCAATTTGTCGTCTTGCACAATCCAGGGATGCCATTAGTATGTAGGATGGTGATGTTGTGTGCATTAAGTTTATTAGTTGTTTAACTCTAGCAGGGTTAACACGTTTTGAATTAACATGTAGCATTGAGCTTTGGGTTAATGAACCTATAATTTTATGAGTACTTTGAGCACAAATATCTGCACCAGCTTCCATTGCTGAAATTGGTAATTTATTATTGAATTTGAGATGAGGTCCATGTGCTTCATCAACTATTAAAGGAATGTCATATTCATGAACTATATCAGCAATTCTCTTAATATCAGTTGAAACTCCGTAATATGTTGGGTTTATTATAAGTACAGCTTTTGCATCGGGATTATCCTTTAAGGTCTCTTCGACAGTTTCCGGGGAGACTCCATGTGCAACACCAATCTTTTTATCTAGTGAAGGTTGCATATAAACAGGTACAGCACCAGATAAAATGATACCACCAGTTATTGATTTATGTACATTTCTAGGAACAATAATTTTATCGCCAGATCCAACTACAGACATAATCATAGCTTGAATGGCACCGGAAGTTCCATGTACTGAGAAAAATGATGCATCAGCACCATAAGCATCTGCTGCTAATTCTTGTGCTTTTTTAATAGGTCCAGTTGGGTGGTGGAAACTATCAACAAGTTTAAAAACCGTAACATCAATTTTAAAAGGGTTTTCCCCCATAAAATTTCTAAACTGTTCATCAGCTCCTATACCTTTTTTATGTCCAGGTACATGAAAAGGTATGGTTTCTCTGTCTACATATTCCATTAGAGCATCAAATAATGGAGTTTCATTTTGATTTAATCTATACAATTTATACACCCCTTTCAAAAGAATTTATATTAATTTATTAAATCATTATTTATATTATATTCATTCAACCAATTTATAATTATAAAGTATTAGATATGTAAATGCAATTATAATTATAAAATATAACACAATATCATTTTAAATCCTTTTAAATGGAAGAAGAAATAGGGTTAAAAGAAAATGTGGGAAAGTAGGTTATTAGCGAAAATGCCTTTTATTTGTAATGAATTGATAGTATAATATGATAGACTAAAGAGAGAATAGATGGAAACCACAAGGAGCATAACAATTATTATCTTATATAGGAGATAAGGAGGGTAATATATGACATATAAAGAAAGTTATAAAAGTTGGATTAATTCTAAGGTTATAGATTTAAAATTAAGGGTAGAACTGGAACAACTAACGGATGAAAAAGAAATTGAAGATAGATTTTATAAAGAGTTAGAGTTTGGTACAGGTGGACTAAGAGGTGTAATTGGCGCAGGAACAAATAGGATGAACATACATACAATAGGTAAAGCAACGCAAGGGTTAGCAGATTATTTAAGCTTAAAATACAAAGAGAATATATCTGTTACTATAGCATTTGACTCAAGAAATATGTCAACAGAATTTGCAAATGCTGCTGCGCAGACACTTTGCGGTAATGGCATTTCTGTTAATTTATTTGAAACTTTAACACCAACTCCGATGTTATCTTATGCTGTTCGAGAACTCAAAAGTAAAGCGGGTATTGTGATTACTGCATCACACAATCCTAAAGAGTACAACGGATATAAAGTATATGGTGATGATGGTGGACAAGTTACTGATGAAGTAGCAAGCAAAATTACAACTTGCACAGAGAGCATTAAAGATTTTTCAGAAATAAAAACAATAGGAATCCAAAATGCAAAAGTAAAAGGATTGTTGAAAATAATTGGAGAAAATATTTATTTATCATATATTGATAAGACTAAAAATTTAACTATAAGAAAAGACTTAGTTAAGAAATGTGCTAAGGATTTAAAAATAATTTATACTCCTATTCATGGTTCTGGAAACATACCAGTGAGAAGAGTTTTGAGAGAATTAGGTTATGATAATGTATTTGTTGTAAAAGAGCAAGAAATGCCCAATGGTAATTTTCCTACAGTTGAATATCCTAATCCAGAAGAATCAAAGGTATTCGAATTAGCACTTAAGATGGCGCGTGATATCAATCCAGACATTATTTTTGGTACAGACCCTGATTGTGATCGGATTGGAGTTGTTGTTAAAGGAGAAGATGGTTTATATAAGGTTTTGTCAGGTAATCAGACAGGTGTTTTATTAAGCAATTACATCTTAAGTTCATTAAGTGAGGTAAATAAATTGCCTAACAATGGTGTGGTAATAAAAACCATTGTTACCACCGATATGATAGAGAACATAGGAAAAAAATATAATGTTGAGGTATTAGATGTGTTAACAGGATTTAAATATATTGGGGAAAAAATTAAAGAGTTTGAACAGGTTGGTGAAAAAGAATTTATATTTGGGTTTGAAGAAAGTTTTGGGTATCTAGCAGGAGATTTTGTGCGCGACAAAGATGCAGTTATAGCATCAATGCTTATTTGTGAAATGACACTTTATTATAAAAATAAAGGTATGAGTTTGTACGATGCCTTGATGGATATTTATAAAGAACATGGATATTATAAGGAAAGTTTAGTATCAATAGAACTTAAAGGAAAAGAAGGAGTAGAAAAAATAGGCAATATTTTGAAGCATTTAAGATCTTCAATGAATGAAGCAATAGGTGGTTATAAAATTGTAAGAAAAATGGATTATAAAACTGGAATAGAACTAGATTTAATGAAATTCAATGAGAAAACAATTAAATTACCAAAATCAAACGTATTAAAGTTTGTTTTAGAAGATGGTTCTTGGTTTGTAGTTCGGCCATCTGGTACTGAACCAAAAATAAAAATTTATTTATCTGTAAAAGGAAATAGCTTAGAAAATGCTTCAGAAAAAATAGTCCATCTAAAAGAAAATGTAATGGCCATAGTGGATAAAGCAAGTATAAATTTAAATAATATCAAAGAATAGTTTTGACTGTCATGATTTTATAAGGTTTACAAATTATTCTTAGTATATTATTATTAACAGTAATCATAGTAAAATTAGTATTATAAATATTTGAGATTAGTAGGAAGGTGTAAGCATGGATGTAAAAACGTATTTTTCCGAAAAATTAGCAGCTGTTCTTTTTTTAGAAATAAAGAAGAATAGCAAAATTAATGAGTTTGTCATAATGGACGACATATACTTCCCAGTGAGAACTAATGAAATAATCCAAAAGGTAAAGGAAAAAGAAGATTTTGATAATATACCAGTTAATTTGTTTATAGAAGGGATGTTCTATGTAATAGGCGCAGATGAGCTTTTTAAATATAATGAAGAATATAAAGAAATTATAACTACTGTTCCAAATTCAATAGCATTTATTAAAGGTGTAATATATAAAGAAATTGAAAAAGAAAATTATGAAGAAGCCTATATTATATTAAAAGGATTATTGATGCTTGAAGAAAATAAAGAGAATTATGATAAAACTTTTATATTAGTTGATAAATTAAGATTGAAAAATAGTATGTTTAAAGATGAGGAATTAAGACTTATAGAAAAGGCTAAAAAAATCACCAATTACGCTAACCCATATTTATATGAATCATTAATTTTTAATAGTGAAAGTAAACATGACTTAGCGTTATTAGCTTTAAGAAATTATATTATAAATGGTGGTGAACAAACCACAGAAGTTATTGAATTAAAAAATGAGTTAGAAACCATAACAAGTTTTCAAAAGGCAAAAGAACTGGTTCCTGAAAATCCAAAAGCTGCACTTGAAATTTTAATACCTTTAATGGAACGGTTAGGGGATAGCCCAGATATATATTACCACAGTGCTATAGCTTACAGAATTCTGCAAAATCACGAAAAAGCTATATACTATCTAAATGAAGCAATGGCAATTGATAAAGATTTAATAGAAGTAATAAATGAATTTGGTATTAACTATGCTTGTCTTGAAAATTACGAGGTAGCTATTCAGTACTTTAGGAAGGCATTTGAGGTTACAAAATCTATAGAGATATGTACAAATCTTGTTATGTGTTATTTAAATGTTAAGAATATTGAGCAAGCTAAAATACATTTAGATATAGCAAAAAAAATAAATGCAAAAGATGAAATTGTAATCCAACTAGAAAAACTATTTGCGGAGGGTAAATAAATTCTGGGATCCTAGTACATATTCTGGGTAGCGATGGACATAATATTACAAGTAGAAAAATTAGGTTAAAAGATAAATAAAGTTCCAATCTATGAGTGTATTAGGCATCTGATAAAATAACAAGTAAAGGATGTCTTAATTGAGGAGAGATGAACTATGAGAGTAAAAAAAGCTATAATACCTGCAGCAGGACTTGGTACAAGATTTCTGCCAGCTACAAAAGCACAACCTAAAGAGATGTTGCCAATTGTTGATAAACCAACAATACAGTATATTATAGAAGAAGCGGTGGCTTCTGGAATTGAGGAAATATTAATTATAACAGGAAGAAACAAAAGAGCTATCGAAGATCATTTTGACAAGTCTGTTGAACTAGAATACCAATTAGAGCAAAACGGTAAAGATGATGTTTTGAAGATGGTTCAAGATATATCGAATCTGGCAAACATTTATTATATAAGGCAGAAAGAACCAAAAGGTCTTGGTCATGCTATAAGTTGTGCAAAAACTTTTGTTGGGAATGAACCTTTTGCTGTAATGCTCGGTGATGATGTCGTTGATAGTAAAGTGCCTTGTCTAAAACAACTAATAGACTGTTATAGCAAATATAGAACTTCAATTTTAGGAGTTCAAAAGGTTCCACTAAATCAAGTTAGTAAATATGGTATAGTAAATGGAACATCAATAGAAGACAGGGTTTATAAGGTGAGGGATGTTATTGAAAAACCTAATGCTTCCGAAGCTCCATCAAACATAGCAATTCTCGGAAGGTATATTATAACACCTGAAATATTTGACATTTTAGAAAATACAAAGCCAGGTAAGGGTGGAGAAATTCAACTTACTGATGCCTTGAAGACACTAATAGCTGAGGAAGATATGTACGCTTATAATTTTGATGGTAGAAGGTATGACGTAGGTGATAAACAGGGATTTTTACAAGCAAATGTAGAATTTGCACTCAAAAGAGATGATTTGAAAAACGCTTTTATGCAATATCTTTTAACTATTAAGGATAATGAGATGTTTAAAGAAATTTACAATGAGTGTAATAATAATAAAATATAAAGAGTAAAAGTAAAAAGCTAGGCAAAACTAGCTTTTTTTCTTTTATTTCAAGTTGATGTTAAGGATGTATGGTGTTAAAATAGTATTGTAGAAAAGAAAATTGGATAACTATATAACTTACACAATTACAAATAAGAGTGGTTTACCTAACCTAGGAGATATGCCCTAGAACAAAAATAGGGCATTCTATGTCTAATATATAAATGTAAATACTTAAAAATAAAGATATGAATGTATGTATGAAATTAAAAAAATTAATAAAAACAAGTAGGGGTGAGATTTGTGACAAAAGATTCAATTATAAAGGAACAAATGAATAATATAAAATTAGTTATTTGGGATCTAGATGACACATTTTGGAAAGGCACGTTAAGTGAAGAGGGAATAACATTAAATGATGATAATATAAATATAGTTAAGGAACTTATAAATCGAGGAATAATGAATTCGATTTGTTCGAAAAATGATGTTGATAAGGTGAAAACTGAGTTAGAGAAAAATAATTTGTGGGAATATTTTATTTTTCCTAAGATAAGTTGGAATCCAAAAGGAGAAATGGTTGTTCAGATAATTGAGGATGCTCAATTGAGGGCAGAAAATGTCTTGTTTATTGATGATAATCATATGAATTTGAAAGAGGTAAAGTTTTATAATCCTAAAATAAATGTAATACATATAGATGATATAGCTGATATTTTATCTTTTCAAGCGTTTAAAGGTAAAGACGATAAATCTCATAGCAGGCTAAAACAATACAAGATTTTAGAAGTTAAAACGAAAGAGAGTACTAAATACTCATCAAATATTGAATTCTTAATGGATAGTAATATTAAGGTTGAAATTATAAAGGATTGTACTGCTAATATAGATAGAATTTATGAATTAATACACAGAACTAATCAGTTGAATTTTACTAAACAACGTATATCAAAAACAGAACTTGAAGAATTAATAAATGATTCTGAAATACAAAAAGGTTTAGTAAAAGTTAGTGATAATTATGGGGAGTATGGGATATGTGGATTTTATTCTATTAAAGAAAACAAGTTAGTGAACTTTCTATTTTCCTGCAGAGCTATGAATCTTGGCGTAGAACAATGGGTTTATTCTAAGTTAGGATTTCCCAAAATAGATATAAGTGGAGAAGTTGCGACGGAACTTAAAGATTCCGGAACTCCCAATTGGATAAATCAAAAGAATTTTTCTAATATAACTACTGATGAAAATAATGCAATTGTTGGAAATGTAAAGTGTTTAATTCGAGGTGGATGTGATTTAAAACAATTGAATCATTATCTGAAATATAAGAACGTAGACATAACTACTGAGTTTAACTATATGAACAGTGAGGGATTCTCTATTCACATGGATCACAGTGAAGTATTAAGGAGTGCTTACTTATTATCAGAAAAAGATAAAGAATATTTAATACACAATATACCTTTTTTTGATGTCAATATTTTTGATACCAGTATTTTTGAATTAAAATATGATGTAATTGTTTATAGCGTGTTAATGGATTATACTCATGCTGTTTATAGCTCGAAAAGTGATAAAAATTTAGTAGTAACATATGGAGATTTCAAATTACCTTTAACAGATGAGAGTTATTGGGACGCTATAATTGAAAATTATGGAGGTAAGTTTAACTTAGAATTTCTTAAATGGTTTAAGAATAACTTTGATTTTGATGGACCTTTAAGTGAGAAAAGGTTTGAAGAAAATTTAAAGTGGTTAAGAAAAAATATACCAACAGCAACAAAATTGATAATATTAAATGGTAGTGAAGTAAATTTACCACATAAGTTAGAGAAAGATAGATACTTGCATCATATTAAGATGAATTCAGTATTACAGAGATTTGTTGAAAGTACCGAAGGTGTTTATATTGTTGATGTAAATAAACATATAAAAACTATAGGGGATGTTACTGATAATATAAGGCATTATAAAAGAGAATACTATAGTAAAATAGCAATGGATATAAATGAGATAATTCAGAAGGAGCTAAGCACATACAATATAATTGATAAGAAAGAATTGCTTAAACTTAAAACAATTGACAATCTGAAAATTATTGCGAGAAAGATAACAAGTAAAAATACGAGGAAATTTATTAATAAAATTATTGGACCACGTTAAAATAGTTATTGTAAAGATAATCTTAAAAATAAAAAATAAAAGAATATATTTAATAAAGCATCAATAAATTGGTTGTGTTATGGTTTGAGGAGATGATTTCTGTACTAAGCAGAAGTCATCTTTTTTATAATTAAGTTACATCTATTTTAATTATGGAAGATCATATATTGTCAAATCTCGACTCTATAGTATATTATTTAATGAAATTTATTAAGAAAAAATGCTTTATTTATAAGGAATTATAAATAAATAGTTAATATACTCCTTTAAATTATACAAATAGAATGATTTAGGATATAATAATATATGCTAAGATGTACAATGATAAAAGTATAAAAAGATATTGAATAATTTTAGAAATGATGTAAAATGATTAAGGAACTCGTATTTTTTTAAATTTCAATTATTCCATAAGTAATTTTGATAATAGATTTTAAAAAAACATTCGAATTGTATCGAAATATATGGAAATATTCTTCAATGGAAATACTTATTATAAGAAGAATTATTTTATACTGTATAGTAAATGTTTTAAATTAAACCTTTAAGGTTATAGGAGGTAACAAAATGTCTCAATATAAAGACGAATTATTATTAAAATTAAAAAATAAAACAGCTAAATTAGGTGTAGTAGGCCTGGGCTATGTGGGATTGCCACTGGCTGTAGAGAAGGCAAAAGTTGGATATGAAGTAATTGGGTTTGATGTTCAAGAACAAAAGGTTCAAATGGTAAATGAAGGACATAATTATATTGGTGATATTGTAGATTCAGATTTAACTAGATTAGTAAAAGAAGGAAAACTTAAAGCTACTACAGATTTTAGTTTTGTTAAAGACGTTGATACAGTGTGCATCGCAGTGCCTACACCACTAGACTTATATAAACAACCTGATTTATCATATGTAGTGGATTCAGCTAAAAGTGTAGCTAAGTATTTACATAGGGGAATGCTCGTAGTACTCGAAAGCACTACATACCCAGGAACAACCGAAGAAGTATTAAAACCAATACTTGAAGAATCAGGACTTAAATGTGGTGTTGACTTTTTCCTAGCGTTCTCTCCAGAGAGAATTGATCCAGGTAATAAAAAATTTAATACTAAAAACACCCCAAAGGTAGTTGGAGGATGTACGAAAGATTGTACTGAAGTAGCGGGAATGTTATACAGAAGTGTGCTTGAGGGAGATATTATGGAAGTGTCTTCTCCAGCAGTAGCCGAAATGGAGAAAATTCTTGAAAATACTTTCAGAAATGTAAATATAGCACTAGCTAATGAAATGGCTATTTTGTGTAAAAGGATGAATATTGATATTTGGGAAGTAATTGATGCAGCTAAAACTAAGCCTTATGGGTTTATGCCATTCTACCCAGGTCCAGGTCTTGGTGGACACTGTATACCACTTGATCCTTTCTACCTAGAATGGAAAGCGAAAGAGTTTGATTATCATACAAAGTTAATAGAAGCATCAGGTATAATTAACGATTATATGCCTGAATTTGTGCTTGAAAATGTTATGAAACTTTTGAACAGCCAGAAAAAAGCTCTAAATGGAGCAAAAGTTCTTCTTATGGGTGCAGCTTATAAGAAAGATATAGATGATATGCGCGAATCACCAACACTAAAGGTTATTGATCAGTTAGAAAAAAATGGTGCTGATATTATAATAAACGATCCGTTTATTCCTAAATTTATGCATAAGGGCAAAGAATATGTATCTGTAAGTTGGGAAACTGAAATAGTAAATGCAGATATAGTAATAATAACTACAGATCACAGTGGTTATGATTATGAAAAAATTGTAGCAGAAGCTAGTTTATTATATGACACTAGGAATGCTACAAAAGATGTTGTAAACAATAGAGAAAAGATTAATAAGCTTTAGAAATAATTTTAATAAGGCATGCAAACATTGTAAATCATTTTATAATATTGCATGCCAAAATTTTAGAAAGTCACTGCTTTTTTTACCAATAAGTAGCAAGAGAGAAGACCAACGAAGAATAATAATATTTGATTATTATATCTTTGAGAGTCATTATAAGGAGGAATTTAAATGAAAAAATTAAAGATTGCAATAATAGGGTGTGGAAGAATATCTTACAAACATGTAGAAGCTATAACTCAAAATAAAGCAGAAATTGAACTTACAGCAGTTTGTGATGTGGTAGAAACTAATGCTACTTCAAAAAAGGATGAGTACATAAAAGCAATAAACGAAGATGTAGAAGTAAAAGTTTATACAGATTATAAAGAGATGCTTGAAAAAGCGGATATTGATTTGGTTGCAATAGCTACAGAAAGTGGATATCATCCAGAAATAGCTATATATTGCATGAACAAAGGAAAACATGTAATTGTTGAAAAACCAATGGCTTTATCTACTAAAGATGCAGATAGAATGATAGAATGTGCAAGAAAAAATAATGTGAAGTTATGTGTTAGTCACCAAAATAGATTTAATGAGCCAATACAAAAATTGCGAACAGCTGTGGAGGATAACAGGTTTGGTAAATTATTTAATGGAACTGCAAGGATACTTTGGAATAGAAATATGGGATACTACACCCAGGCACCTTGGAGAGGAACATGGGAATTAGATGGTGGTACTTTGATGAATCAATGTATTCATAATATTGATTTATTACAATGGATGATGGGTGGAGAAATTGATACGGTTTATGCTCAATGTGATACTTTCCTTCGAGATATAGAAGCAGAGGATTTTGGGGCTATAATGATAAGATTTAAAAATGGTGCTATAGGTATAGTTGAGGGTTCAGCCTGTGTATATCCTAAAAATTTAGAAGAAACATTGAGTATCTTTGGTGAGACAGGTACAGTTTCCATAGGGGGAATTGCAGTAAATTCAATAGAAACTTGGAGATTTGCAGATAATGCGGATACTGAGGAAGAAATATTAAAAGAACAAAAGGGAGACCCCGATTCAGTATATGGCTTCGGACATACACCTTTATTTAAAGATATGATAGATGCTATAAACAATGATAGACAGCCACTCATAAATGGAGAAGAAGGTAAAAAAGGCATGTCTATTATACTTGCAGCATATAAATCAAGACTTACAGGGCTTCCAGTTAAATTCCCAATGGGAGATTTCTCAACTATGGAAATGAAGAAATAGATTTATATATTATATGAAAAGGGGTTATTTTCATGAATTATGTTTCAGATAAAAGTAAATTGGGCAATAATGTAATGATGGGACATTTTGTAGTAATAGAAGATGAGGTAGTAATAGGTGACAATTGTATTTTAGGGAGTAATGTAGTTTTGCATACGGGAACTGTTATAGGGGACAATGTTCGCATAGATGACAATACTGTAATAGGTAAAGAGCCAATGAGATCAGTAAACAGCATATTCAAAAGTGAAGAAAAGTTGCTTCCAGCTAAAATAAGTGAAGGTTGTCTTATTGGGGCAGGTGTGATTATTTATTGTGGTTGCATAATTGGTGAGAAAACGCTTATTGCGGATACTGCTGTAATAAGAGAAAATGTAACTGTAGGTTCAAAAACAATAATTGGACGTGGAACAACTATTGAAAATTTCTGCAAGATTGGTTCTAATTGCAAAATACAAACAAATGTATATATAACAGCTTATTCAGAAGTTGAGGATTTTGTATTTATTGCACCTTGTGTTACAACATCTAATGATAATTATGCAGCCCGTTCTAAAGAAAGATTTGGTAAATTTAAAGGTGTAACTATAAAAAAAGGTGGTAGGATTGGAGCAGGAGCAGTTATCCTGCCTGGTAAAACTATATATGAGGATGCCTTTGTAGCAGCAGGCAGTGTTGTTACAAAAGATGTGGAACAAGGCATTATTGTAGTGGGTAATCCAGCGAAAGTACTGAGAGAGGTGCCAGAAGACCAATTACTTAAAAACCAATAAAAAGGAAGTATGTATGGGAAATTATAAATTTAGAAATTTAGAGAAAAATGAATATGCAATATGGAATGAATTTGTAGATAACTCTCCACAAGGGAGTATATTTGCTAAAACCTTTTGGCTTGATGCAGTAGGTTCCAAGTATAACATACTTGGGTGCTTTGATAAAAGTGATAGACTATTAGCTGGTATGCCTATAACAGAAAGTGAAAAAGGATATTTAACTATGCCAAAGCTTACCCAAACCTTGGGCATAGTTTTTCATGATTTCTCTGAAATGAAGTATGTAAAGAAAATTTCTAAAGAAAAAGATATAATTATGGACTTTGTAGAAAACATTCCTAAATTGAAGTGTTTTGATTGTGGATTTCACTATAATTTTACTAATTGGATGCCATTTATGTGGAAGGGGTATAAGCAGCAAACCAGATATACTTACGTACTAGAAGATATTCAAGATATTGAAAAGGTAAGAGGGGGTTTTGCAGATAATACTAAGTCAGTTATTACTAAGTCAGTAGGTCTTAATTTAAAGGTTATTGATAGTTTGACCCTTACAGATATGTATAGTATTCTAAGCAAAACTTTTAAAAGACAGAATAAGGTGGTTCCTTTTGATTTTGATTGGTTTAGTAAATTTGATGAAATAATAAATAAAAACAATGCAAGAAAGATGTTTTTTGCAGTGGATGCACAAAGCAATCTGCATGCTGCATTATATCTTGTGTATGATAAAAACTGTGCATATTATCTATTAGGTGGTGCAGATCCAGAGTTTAGAAGTAGTGGAGGTATGTATTTAAATATATTTGAAGCTATAAAATATTCTTCTATATTCACCAGCAAATTTGATTTTGAGGGTTCAGTAGTTCCAAAAATAGAAAGTGTGTTTCGATCCTTTGGAGCGCTTCAAAAACAATATTTTAGAATAAGTAAAAATAATTCAATTATTCTAAATTTAAAAGAGGACATAAGGAAATATGGAAAAATAATACTCAAAAGGGTATAAATATATTAATTGTAAAACAGACAATAAAGGAGAATATACATGTTTAAGATAGGAAATAAGATTATAGGTGATGGAAATTCAACATTTATTATAGCAGAAGCTGGAGTTAATCATAATGGAGATACAAATATAGCAAAACAGTTAATAGATAAAGCCGTGTTTGCAAAAGTTGATGCCATAAAATTTCAAACATTTATTACTGAAAAATTAGTAACTGAATATGCAGATATGGCTGATTATCAAAAGACTAATATAGGCAAAGCGGGCTCTCAGTTTAATATGTTGAAGAAACTAGAACTTTCGCAGGAAAATTTTATAGAACTGCAAAAATACTGCAAAGAAAAGGACATTATGTTTTTATCTACACCTTTTGATTTTGAAAGCGCTGATTTTTTGGAATCCATCGGTATGGTAGCTTTTAAAATTAGTTCAGCAGATTTAACTAATATTCCATTCCTAGAGCATATAGCAAGCTTTAATAAACCTATAATCTTATCTTCTGGCATGGCAACCCTATCAGACATTGAAGATGCCTTAAATGCAATTAATCTTTTAGGTAATAATGAAGTAGCAGTTCTTCACTGTACTTCAAATTATCCAGCAAAATTACAAAATGTTAATTTAAAGGCTATGAACACCATAAAAAATGCATTTCAAATTGTGTCTGGATACTCTGATCACACGCAAGGGATATCCGTGACCATAGCATCAGCTGCTATGGGAGCCAATATAATTGAAAAACATTTTACTCTCGACAAGAGCATGGAAGGTCCAGATCATAAAGCTTCTTTAAACCCTGTTGAGCTAAAAGAGATGGTTAGAGCAATTAGAGATGTAGAAATGGCACTTGGAACTGGAATCAAAAGGTATAATCCTAGCGAAGTAGATACAATTAAGGCAGCAAGGAAAAGTATTGTAGCCTCAAGAGATATAAAAACAGGAGAGACTATAAACTTAACGGACTTAGAATACAAAAGACCAGGAACCGGACTTTCACCTAAACTATATATATATATTGTTGGTAAGAAAATTAACAGAGATATAAAAATGGATGAGCAAATATTCTTAAATATGGTGGAATAAAAATGAGCCAAATCCATTTACATAGAATAGGAGAATAACAATTAATAATTGTTATTCTCAAAGAGTGCTACAAGGAGGATAGATATGAAAAGAAAAATAGCGGTAATAACAGGTACAAGAGCAGATTATGGAATATTTTATCATGTTCTCAAAGAAATTGAAAAACATGAAACATTGGACCTCAAGCTTATTGTCTGTGGAATGCATTTATGCCCTGAATTTGGAATGACAATAAATGAAATAGAAAAAGATGGATTTGTTGTATCAGATAAGTTTGAAACAATACTCGCATCTGATACAGGAACAGCAATGGCAAAATCTATAGGGCTTTCAATTATAAGTATGGCACAAAGTTTTGAGAGAATAAAGCCAGATGTAGTATTAATACTAGGAGATAGAGGAGAGATGCTAGCGGCAGCAACTGCAGCTATACATATGAACATTCCTGTAGCTCATATTCACGGTGGAGAAGTAACTGGAACAGTAGATGAATCTGTAAGACATGCTATAACTAAACTTTCTCATATACATTTTCCTGCAAATGAGGACAGCAAACAAAGAATTCTTAAATTAGGGGAGAAAGAAAAAAACATTTTTGTAGTAGGTGCACCAGGCCTTGATTACATTAAAAAAACAACATATTTATCAAGAAGTGAAATGCTGAAAAAATTTGAATTAAAAGATGATAAGATATTTTTACTTACTCAGCATCCAGTAACTACAGAAAGAGACATGGTCGAATGGCAAATAAGAGAAACACTAGATGCGGTTGTAGAACTTGGATATCAGACTATAGTTTCATACCCAAACAGTGACAATGGTGGTCGCGAAATTATAAAGGTTATTGAGGAATATAGAGCTAAATATCCATTCTTAAAGGTATTTAGAAATTTAACTCAAGTAGAGTACTTAAGCTTTTTAGAAATAGCAGAGGTAATGATAGGAAATTCATCCTCAGGTATTATTGAAGCACCTAGTTTTAAACTACCTGTAGTTAATATAGGGTCAAGGCAGGGCGGAAGATTAAGAGCTTGTAATATAATAGATATACTTTATGGAAAAGAAGCTGTAAAAGTAGGCATTAAAAAAGCAATAGGTGATGAGAACTTTAGGAAACAATTAGAGACTTGTACAAATCCTTATGGCGATGGTAATGCCAGTGGTAAAATAGCACAAATTTTATCAGAAGTAAAGCTAGACCTTGAACTTATTCAAAAAAGAATTACTTATTAGCTTAGAATGCAAAGTTGAGGTGATATTATGGAGAAAATCGTACTTGTAGGTGCAGGTGGTCACTGCAAGGTTATTATAGATATTATAAAAAGTGCTTCTAAATATGATATTATAGGTGTAACGGATAAAGCTTATAGTAACGAAAAATCTGTGTTAGATATCCCAATTATAGGGGATGACAGCATTTTAGAAGAGTTATATATCAGTGGTGTAAAAAATGCATTTGTATGTGTTGGGGCACTACAAAATACTTCGATTAGAGACACAATATATAACAATTTATTGGCAATAGGTTTTAATATACCAGTGCTTATACATAAAGATTCAATAGTTTCGCCATATGCAAATATTGGATTTGGAACTTGCGTAATGCCTGGAGCCATAATTAATCCTAGTGTTACAATAGAAGAAAATTGTATAATAAATACTGGCGCAGTGATCGAACATGATTGTAAATTGAAAAGGAACACTCATATTTCACCTAGGGCTTGCCTTGCAGGAGGGGTGAGTATAGGGCGTAACACCCATGTTGGTATGGGAAGTTCTATAATTCAAGCAGTACATATAGGCAATAATGTAATTATAGGAGCCGGAGCTGTGGTTATTGAAAATATAGTAGACAATGTAGTTGCAGTAGGAGTTCCATCAAAAATTATAAAGTGCAGGTGATATTATGAGATTTTCAATTGATAATTATTGTATAGGAGTTAGTTCTACAATAAAAGAAGCTATGAAAGTTATAGATAAAAACTTAACTGGAGGAGCTCTAGTTGTAAATGAAAATAATGAATTAGTAGGAACTATTACAGATGGTGATATAAGACGTGCTATGCTTAAAGACTTTAGCATAAATGATGGTATAGGGAATACATATGCTAAAAATTATAAATTTGTTACAGAGCAACATAGTAAAAAGAAAGCAAAAGAATATATGCTAAAGAATAAGATACGACAGGTACCTGTTATTGATAAAGAGCGAAAGTTAATAGATTTATATTTTTTAGATGATATATTATCTTATGATTTAAAAGATAATTATGTTTTTATTTTAGCAGGAGGTCTAGGAACAAGGTTGAGACCACTAACCGAAACAGTCCCTAAACCTATGCTAACTGTTGGTGATAAACCTATATTAGAACTTTTAATAGAACAATTTAAAGAATACGGTTTTAGAAACTTTATTATTTCTATTAATTATAAAGGAGAAATCATAGAGGATTATTTTGGAAATGGCGAAAAATTTGATGTTAATATAGAATACATTAGAGAAACTAAAAAACTAGGTACAGCAGGCTCAATTGCCTTGGCAAAAGAGAAATTCATAAAACCTTTTATAGTTATAAATGGAGATATACTAACAGGAATAGATTTTGAAAAGTTTTTAAATCATCATATAGAAAATAACTTCAATATTACTGTGGGTGTTAGAAATTATGAAATGAATGTTCCATATGGAGTAGTAGTTACTGATAATATGCTTATAGAGTCCTTGGAAGAGAAACCTACATATAATTTTCATATTAGTGGCGGAGTATACGTAGTGAACCCGGAAGTTATAAAATACATACAGGAAGATGAAGTTTATAATATGACAGATTTAATAGAAGACGCAATTAACAATAAATATAAGTCAGGTGTATATGAGATAACTGAGTATTGGAAGGATATAGGTCAGATAGAGGACTATAGAAAAGCCAACACGGATATTCATGAATTTTTTAAATTATAAAAGAATGATTTAAATTTTAATCAAAAGGAGTAGATGAAATGAATTGGCAAGGGAAAAAAGTTTTAATTACAGGTGCAGAGGGTTTTATAGGAAGTCATTTAACAGAAAAATTAGTGGAACTTGGAGCAGATGTTACAGCGCTTGCTCAATATAATTCTTTTAATAACTGGGGATGGATTGACACTTTCGATAAGAAAGTTAAAGATAGTATTAAAGTTGTTACTGGGGACATAAGAGAGTATGATGGAATGAAAAGAATTATAAAAGGTCAAGAAGTAGTATTTCATCTCGCAGCGCTCATAGCAATCCCGTATTCTTATTTATCACCTATGGCATATGTGAGAACAAATGTTGAAGGTACTACTAATGTATTAGAAGCATGTCGTGAATATGGTGTGGAAAAAATTGTGCATACATCAACGTCTGAAACATATGGAACAGCACTTTATGTACCGATTGATGAGAAACACCCAATGCAAGGTCAATCTCCATATTCAGCTTCAAAAATTGGAGCAGACAAAATGGCAGAAAGTTATTTTAAAAGTTTTAATATGCCTATAGCGACTATTAGACCATTTAATACATATGGACCAAGACAATCTGCAAGGGCTGTAATTCCAACAATAATATCACAGATACTCGCAGGTAAAACAGAGATCAAGCTTGGAAGTTTAACTCCAACTAGAGACTTTAACTTTGTAAAAGACACTGCCGAGGCGTTCATAAAAATAGCAGAAAGTGAAAAAACTATTGGCGAAGTTATAAATTCTGGTTCAAATCACGAGATAACCATTGGCGAAACAGTTAAAAAAATAATAAAGATAATAGGTAAAGATGTGAAAATTATTTGCGATGATGAGAGATTAAGACCTACAAACAGCGAAGTTAATAGATTATGGGCTGATAATACTAAAATAAAAGAATTAACAGACTGGAAGCCTAATTACAATATAGATGAAGGGCTTTGCGAAACAGTAGAATGGATAAAAAATAATATGCAGTATTTTAAAACTGACATATATAACGTTTAACAAACGAATAACGTTTAATAAAAAAACAATGTATAAAAAATAAATAGGAGGTTTTTAGGATGATACCTTTATGTATACCAGAAATTAGAGGGAATGAGCTAAAATATGTTAAAGACTGTATAGATACTAATTGGGTATCTTCAGTAGGCAGTTATGTTAATTTATTTGAAGAAAAATTTAGTGAATATGTAGGCAGTAAAAGTGCGGTAGTAACAATGAATGGTACAGCAGCTCTTCAGCTAGCATTAATGACACTTGGAATAGGAGACGGGGCTGAAGTTATAGTTCCATCATTAACTTTTATATCTCCAGTTAACACAATAAAATACGTTGGAGCAGAGCCTGTATTTGCAGATGTATGTAGAGACACCTTTGTTATGGATGCAGAAAAAATAGAAGAATTAATAACACCTAAAACAAAGGCTATAATGCCAGTGCATATTTATGGTCATCCTGTAGATATGAAAAGAGTAATGGAAATAGCTAAAAAACATAACCTGTATGTTATAGAAGATGCTACTGAATCACTAGGCTCTACGATAAATGGCAAAATGGCTGGTACTATAGGTGATATAGGATGCTTTAGTTTTAATGGAAATAAGCTTATAACTACTGGAGCAGGTGGAATGCTTGTAACTAACAATTTAGAGCACGGCGTGAGGGCAAAATTTTTATCTACTCAAACAAAAGTAGTTACTGAAAATAAAGCATTTTACCATTCAGAAATAGGTTATAATTTTAGAATGCCAAATCTTTTGGCTGCATTTGGAGTAGCTCAACTTGAAAATGTTAAAGATTATTTAAAAATTAAAAGAGAAAATGCAACATATTACAATGAACTGTTAGGTAAGATTAAAGGAATTACATTACCAACAGAAAGAGAAAACGTACAAAACTGTTACTGGTTATATTCAATCCTAGTTGAAGATGAATATGGTATATCCAGAGACGAACTTATAGAAAAATTAAACGCAGAAAAAATAGAGGCAAGACCTTTCTTTATGCCTATCCATGATATGCCTCCATATAAGGAAAGCAGACATGGAGATTTAACTATTACAAATGATTTATACGAAAGAGGAATAAATCTTCCTAGTTCTGTAGGACTTAAAAAAGAAGACATAAAAGCAGTATGTGAACTAATAAAAAATTCCAAGAAATAGCTTTGTTATTTCTTGGTTTTTAATGGTATTTAATTGTTGACATCATTAATTAGTTACTTTTGGGTGCTTTATGTTATATTCTCAAGGTGAATAGGAGCTGGATATGAATATAGATTTTTTAAAAAGATTGTACAAAAGTAGATTGGTGAAAAGTGGAATTTGGTTTACTGTAGGGACTTTTTTTGTACAAGGTATCTCCTTTATAACTATGCCTATTTTTACGCGTTTGCTTGGCACTACTGGTTTTGGAATAGTTACGGTATATACTACGTGGCTTTCCGTTTTTACTACTTTAATTACATTGGGGCTGGTAGCTACAGTTAATAATGCCAAAGTAGATTTTAAGGAAAGATATGATGAGTTTGCATCCTCTGTACTTTTTTTAGCCACCATATTTGCTAGTATATGGCTTATACTAGGATTTGTTTTTAAAAAGCAAATAGGCACTATTATTAACTTAAATAATATATTAGTTATGTTTCTTATAATTCAAAGTTTTTTTGGATTTATTGTGGATTTTTCTAACGCAAAATTAAATGCCGAATATAAATATAAGAAGTATTTACTTATATCAATAAGTAGTGCTATTTTAAACACAATTTTGGCTATAATCCTCATAAACAATTTTAAAAGTGATAAGTATTATGGTAGGATTGATTCTTTGCTTATTGTAGCAGTAATTTATGGTATAATTTTATACGTAATTGCTATGAAAAAAGGCAAAAAACTAATTAATTTTGAATATTGGAAGTATGCGTTAATATTATCTATACCAGCAATTGTACATCTTTTATCAGGTGTGATTTTGCAGTCTGTTGATACAGTTATGATAAATAGTATGTTAGGGCCAAGTGCTGCAGGTATATATAGTTTTGCATATAAAATTGGGATGATAATGTACATTGTATGGCTTGCTTGTAATAAAGCTTGGGTGCCTTGGTTTTATGAGAATATGAAAGAAAAAAACTACGAGGATATAAGACAAAAGATTAAATATTATATTATGATATTTTCTATCATGGGATTTGTATTAATATTTATATCACCGGAAATAGGAAAGATTATGGGAACAAAAGACTTTTATTCAGGGCTAGATTATGTACCATTAATAATGGTAGGATATTATTTTCAATTTTTATACAGTATCCCAGCTAATCTTGAGTTCTATACTAAAAACACAAAATTACTTTCCCTAGGAACTCTTATTGCAGCTTTAACCAATGTTGTACTTAATTATATATTGATTCCAAGGTATGGTGCAGTTGCTGCGACATGGACAACAATAATAGCATATATTATATTGTTTTTATATCATTATTTTATATCCCTACGGGTGTTCGATATAAGAATATTTACATTTAAACCTTTTGCATATGGTATTCTTTCAATAGTTTCAAGTAGTGTAATATTTTTTCTAGTGAAAAACAATTTGATTTTGAGATATGGAATATTAATAGGAACGTTAGCTATATTAGGGTATCAAATTAAAAAAATCAGTATAAAGCTCATGAAAAAATAAGTTAAAAGATAGGAATGAAATTTAATGGTTAAATTAATCTATACAGCACAAAAAAAAGAGTTGTTAATAAATAAAAAAGTTATAGATTTATTTCAATATATAGGAAATATAAACGTAGAAAAAGAGGCTTTTAATTATTTAACCTATTTAGAGAATCAAAAGGTTAATGGGCTAAAATTAGAGGATATGTATGTATATGATAATATACCACTATATATTTTTAATAGACCTACTATATATAGAAAATTGAATGGTTTGATTTTCTGCATTATGATCATAAAAAAAACACAAAATAAAATAAATGAAGAGTTTAAAATTCAAACAGATGATGATTTTATGGAAAAGGTTTGTATAGAGATATTCAATCTTCAATGTGAAAAAATTTACATGCAAAAAAACATTGAAGCTGTAAGTAAAGTTAAATTATTTAGAAGGTTTATTAGAGGTATAGGAAGTTATTGTAGATTTATATTCAAACATGCACTATTAAAAAAGAAAAATAATAAAAGTATGTTTTTAGTTATTTCCCATGCATTAGATTTAAATCTTGTTAAGGGTAATAGTATGGACTATTATGATACTCAATTAGGAATGGTTATAGATGAATTAAAAATAACTTATAATATATTAAATTTTCAATTGCTAAATAATAAATACATCATAGATAAAACATTGAATTATAAAGGAGATTTTGTACCTTTTGAATTGCTTGTTTTTTATAAAAGGCTTAGAGCTAGAAAATTTGTAGAAAAAAATTTGTTAGTAGATAATTTAAGCTATTTAGATAAATTGGATTTTCATTTTTATGAACTTGATCTTAAGACTATATTTTTAGATTTTGTAATGAAGGACTTAAGAAAGAGTTATACTTCCTATTTACATGAATTTTTAGTAGCAGAAAAAATTATTAATAAGTATAAGATTAAAAAATGTTTAGTAGCAGGAGAAGGTGACAGAGGAAGGTGTTTTATTGTCGCAGGAAATAAGTTGAATATAGATACTTATGCGATTCAACATGGCATAATAAATGAATCATCCTCACCTTATATTATAAATACAAACTATAAAGCAGGTTTAGTTGCTAAAAATACTTTTGTATGGGGTGAAAAATATAAGGAGTTGCTAATAGAACATACAAATGTATATAAAAAAGAAAATATTAATGTAGTAGGTCAAGTAAGAACAGACTATTTAGTTCAAAATGGATATTTGAAAAGTTCTAAAAGAAGCGGACCTCTGAGAATATTTTATGCCACTCAACATTTTAGGGATTTACTGGAACCTGCTACTTTAATGCTATTCAAAGCACTGAATTTAATGAAGGAAGATTATGAATTAATTATAAAACTTCATCCTGGAGATTTAAGTTTTGAATTTTATAAGGATATGGTAGAAAAGTTCCATATTAAAAACTGCAAAATAATGAAGGATGGAGATTTGTACGAATTAATTAAATGGAGTGATCTAGTAATAAGTGTTCATTCAACAGTAGTTGTAGAAGCAGCACTTATGAATAAACCTTCTATATGTATATTGCTTTCTAAATATAATGATAATGGTGGATTTGTTAAAGATGGGATATCATTTGGAGTTAATGATGAAAATGAACTTTTAGCTTATATGATTAAAATTAATATAGAGAAAATGCCACTAAATCTAAACATGCAAAATTATATCAATGAAAACTTCTATATGTTAGATGGTAAAGTAACGAAGAGAATAGTAAATATTATAGAAAAACTAAAGGAGATTTAAGTATGAAGTTTTTAGTTGTAGGTTTAGGTTCTATGGGAAAAAGAAGAATTAGACTTATTAAGGAAAATTATAAGGATATTATTCTTATTGGGGTGGACTTGAACAGTAGTAGATGCGCTGAAATTAAGGAACTATTTAATTTGAAAACATATTCAAGTTTAGATGAAGCTATAAATGAAGAAAATCCAGATGCAGCTTTTATTTGTACTTCACCAATATATCATGGAAAAATAATTTTAAATTGCTTGAAAAAAAATATAAATGTGTTTACTGAAATAAATTTAATTGCAGATAATTATGATGAAATAATTGATATAGCAAAAGTAAAGAATCTAAAGTTATTTTTATCTTCAACTTTTTTATATAGGAATGAAATAAAATATATAATTGAAAAAGTTCAAAACAGTAAAGGAAAATTTGCCTACACATATCATGTAGGGCAGTACCTTCCAGATTGGCATCCTTGGGAAAGTTATGAGAATTTTTTTGTATCAGATAAAAGGACAAATGGATGCAGAGAACTTATGGCTATAGAGTTACCATGGATTGTAAAAGCTTTTGGAAATATTAAAAATGTTCAGGTTATTAAAAATAATATTACTAATCTGAAATTAGATTACTTTGACAACTATATGATAATATTAGAACATGAAAATGGTAACGTTGGATCACTTAATGTAGATATTGCTTCAAGAAAAGCAATAAGAAGTCTAGAAGTTTATAATGAAGAACTTCATATTAGGTGGGAGGGGACTCCTGAAACTTTATATGCTTATAATTTTGATAATAAGGACTTTGAAACAATTAATACTTATGAATTAATAGTTAGAAATAATAAATATGTAAATAATATTATAGAAAATGCTTATTTAAGCGAAATTTCTACTTTTATAAGCTATATTCAGGGTGATGAAAATAATACTATTCATACATTTGAAGATGATTATAAAATCATTAAAGTTATTGATTTAATTGAAGGAATGTAGTGATTAATGAGTATAGAATGAGGAAGTTAGGTGGCTAGTATGAAAATTTTATTTATAGGGTTAGGTTCTATAGGGAAAAGGCATTTAAAGAATGTTAAACATTATCTTAATGAAAATAAAATTAAGTATGAATTTCACTGTTTAAAATCAAAAACGAGTTGTAATTCAAATGAAGATATTAATAAGATTCTATATTCTTTTAGTGATTTAGATAATGACTATGATTGCATTTTTATCACAAACCCAACACATAAACATTATGATACTTTAGAAAAAGTGATAAATAAAGGTAGATATTTCTTCTTAGAAAAACCTGCCTTTGATAGTTATAAATATAATATTAGTTTTATTAATAATTATTTGGCAAAGAGAATATATGTAGCTGCGCCACTTAGATATACGCCTATATTAGATGGAATAAAAAACATTATTAAAAATGAGAAAGTATACAGCCTCAGGTCCATATGTTCTACATATTTGCCTGATTGGAGAACGAATCAAGACTATAGAGAAGTATACAGTGCGCATAAAGATCAAGGTGGAGGAGTTTCTATTGATTGTATTCATGAGTTAGACTATATTACTTATTTAGTTGGATTTCCAGAAAAAATCTATAATCTTCAAGATAAAGTTTCAAGTTTAGAAGTTAATTGTGAAGATATTTCAATATATGTTGCAAGAACAAAGAATGTATTTATTGAACTTCATTTAGATTATTTCGGAAAGCAGTGGAGAAGGGAAGTAGAAGTAGTTACTCAAAATGGTATAATAAGAGGAGATTTTATAAACAAAAAAATATATAATTCAAATGGTCCACAAGAAATAAATTTTGAGTATGATGCGAATTATATGTATGTAAAAGAAATAGAGTACTTTTTTGAAAATGTTTGCAGGGATAAAGGAAATTGGAATGATATTTATGAAGCAGTAAAACTACTGAAAATAATAAAGGAGTCTGAAGAAAATGAAGATTTTAATAACCATTTGTGGAAGAGCAGGATCTAAAGGTGTAAACAATAAAAACATTAGGGATTTTTTAGGAATGCCACTTGTTAATTATACTATTGCGGCAGCCAATCTATTTAAAGAAAGAAATCCTAATTATAATATAGATTTAAGTATCAATAGTGATAGTGAAGACCTACTAAATATGGTTAGTAAAAACGAAGATATTGTATGTATAAAAAGACCAAAAGAATTAGCTTTGGATAATTCACCAAAGGTACCAGTAATAAGATATTCACTAGATTATATGGAGACAAAACTAAATAAAATATATGATTATGTTATTGATTTGGATATTACATCTCCTCTCAGGAAACCAGAAGATATTGAAAATGCATTAAATAAAGCTATAGCTAATTCAGAAACAGATGTTATATTTTCAGTAGTGCATTCAAGGAGAAATCCATATTTTAATATGGTGGAGCAACGTAGCGGGAAAATACAGAAAATATTATCTTCTGATTTTCTTACAAGGCAACAAGCTCCGCAAGTTTATGATATGAATGCTTCGATTTATTGTTATAAGAGAAATAGTTTGTTAGAAAAATTGAAAAATTCTCCAATGGATGGGATCTATGACATTATTTTAATGAAAGATACAGCTGTATTAGATATTGATTCAGAAGAAGATTTTGAGCTAATGCAGATATTGGCAGAGCATTTTTTCAAGAATGAATTTTGTGAGCTATACACATCTGCAAAAACATTTAAATAAGACTAAAATTAGGATGGGGTTTAATGGTTAAATTAATATATACTGCACAAAAGAAAGAATTAATATTAGATGGTCAAGTTTTGGATTTATTTGAATACATAGAAAAAACTAATACAGAAGAAGAAGCTTTTGGTTATTTAACTTACTTAGAAAATCAAAATGTTAATGGTTTAAAGTTAGAAGAATTATATTTATATGATAATGTGCCATTATATATTTTTGATAGACCTAGCATATACAGAAAGTTGAATGGTTTCATATTCTGTATTATGGTTATAAGAAATACTAAGGATAAAATAAATGAAGAATTAGAAGTACAAACAGATGATGACATTATGGAAAAGGTTTGTCTAGAGGTATTCAAGCTTAAGTGTGAGAGGATTTATAGTGAAAAAAATATCCCAGCTATAAATAAAGGTAAATTACTTAGACGGTTTATCAGGGGGATTGGGAGCTATTGTAAATTTATAGTTAGTAACTCTTTTTTAAATAAGAAAAATTATAAAGAGCCATTTTTGGTTATTTCACGTGCAGCAGATTTAAACCCCATAAAAGGTAATCCTAAGGGATATTACGACACTCAATTAGGGGAAGTTATAGATAGATTAAAAGGGACTTATAATATTTTAAACTTTCAAAATTTAAACAACAAATATATCATCGATAAGACTAAAAATTATCATGAAAATTTTGTACCCTTTGAATTACTTGTGATTTACAAAAGGCTTACAGCTAAAAAAAATGTAGATAATAGTTTAGTTGTGGATAATTTGATTTATATAGATAAATTTGATTATCATTTTAAGGAACTAAACCTTAAGAATATAATGATGAATTACATACTGAAGGATATAAGAGAAAACTATTATTCATATTTATATGAACTTATATTAGCTGAGAAAATTATTAATAAGTTTAGGATTAAAAAATGTTTAGTAGTTGGAGAGGGAGACAGAGCACGATGTTTTATAGCGGCAGGAAATAGGCTTAAAATAAATACCTATGCTGTGCAACATGGAATAATAAATGAAAGTGCATCTACTTATATAATTACTTCAAAATATAAAGAAGTGTTGGTACCACAAAAAACATTCCTATGGGGCGAAAGATTTAAAGAATTATTGATATCTCACACAAATGTATATAATAATGAGAACGTTAATGTGGTTGGGCAAGTAAGAACAGATCATCTAGTTAAAAATGGATACTTAAAAACTAGTAAAAGAAGTGGAGCACTGAAAATATTTTATGCTACTCAACCATTTAAGGATTTACTTGAGCCGGCTACTTTAATGCTATTTAAAGCACTGAAATTAATGAAGGATGATTTTGAATTAATTATAAAACTTCATCCTGCTGATTTAAGTTTTGAATTTTATGTAGATATGGTGGAAAAGTTTCAAATTAAGAACTGTAAAATGGTAAAAGATGGAGATTTGTACGAATTAATTAAATGGAGTGATTTAGTAATAAGTGTTCATTCAACAGTAGTTGTAGAGGCAGCACTTATGAATAAACCATCAATATGCATATTGCTTTCTAAATATAATGATAATGGTGGATTTGTTAAAGATGGAGTATCTTTTGGAGTTAAGGATGAAAATGAGCTTTTAGAATATATGGTTAAAATAAATGCAGATGAAATGCCACTAAATCACGATATTAAAAATTATATCATTGAAAATTTCTACAAATTGGATGGAAAAGTAACAGAGAGGATAATAAATGTTATAGAAAACTGAAGCACAGGAGGAAAGTTATGGACAAAATATGTTTTTTAGCAGATGCACATAGTATACATACTAGAAAATGGGTTCAATATTTTTCTGAGATTTACAATGAAATATATATAATTTCAATGAGAGAAACAGATTATGTGTATGAAACCAATGTGCATGTTCATGTGCTAAGAAGTAGTGATACAAATAAGCTTGGTTATTTTTTATTGATTAAAGATGTTAAAAAATTAGTTAAATTAATTAATCCAGATATATTACATAGTCATTATGCTACTAGCTATGGGCTTTTTGGGAGAATGTGCAATTTTCATCCTTTTGTAATATCTGTCTGGGGTAGTGATGTGTATGAGTTTCCTAAAGGCAATAAAGCTAAAAAAATGTTACTTAAGTATATATTGAAAGGCGCGGACAAGGTATGTTCTACCAGTTATAATATGGCAGATGAAACAAAAAAATATTATAACAAAGAAATTATAATAACACCATTTGGTGTAGATATAAATAAATTTAAATGTAACACACCTATACTAAATAGTAACTGTATTACCATAGGTGTAATTAAGGGATTAGAAAAAATATATGGATTAAATTATCTTATCGAGGGATTTGCGCAGTTTACACGCAAATATCGTGGGAATAAATATTTAAGACTTTTAATTGTTGGAGATGGTACCCAAAGAATAAAACTTGAAACTTTAGTAAAGAATTTAGATATTAGTTCTAAGGTTATATTTACAGGCAAAATAGATAATGAAAAAGTACCTGAATACATAAATATGATGGATATAGTATGTTTGCCATCCTTAAGTGAGAGTTTTGGAGTTTCGGCTGTTGAGGCATGTGCATGTGGTCGCCCAATAATTGCTACTGAAGTAGGCGGATTAAAAGAGATAATTTTTGATAACTATAACGGTTTTGTAATAAAATCCGAAAGCAGTCAAGATATAGAGTTAAAGCTTATGAAAATGATTGAAAATGAAGCGCAAATGAAGGAATTTTCTCAAAATGCAAGAAAATTAGTGTTGGAGAAGTATAATTGGTATGAAAATGCAAAAGTTATGAATGATACATATAAAACATTGGATAAGGTCAGTAGATAGAAATACTTTATTGTAGGATATTACATTAATAATTAGTGAAAAGTAAGACGAATAAAAATTACATTATAAATAGTAGAAATTTGAGAGATAGGTGTCGTTAAATGAAGAAGATAGCATTTATATATTCTAATGAAGTTTTTAAAAATCAAATAGAATATGCTGTTAATACTATATTTCAGGATTATGATTTAGATATATTCATTATTAACTCAAGAGATTTTAAGTCTTTAAAACAGGACTTCGATTTAGTAATATCTTATGGAAATACGTTCGATACTAAAGACGCAGATATGATATTATTAGAAGGACCTTTATTTTCACAAGATTATTTGACTTTAAAATCTATTCCTACAGATGTTGAATTATATGAAGATTTGCCTGTGTTTTTTAAGAATAATGATGAAAATTATTTTAAGAAAAAAATAGAAGAAAAAACAATTGTTAACATAGACATTATTCAAATGAGTTTTTTCTTTTTGACTTGCTATGAGGAATATATAATAGATGAATATGACAAATATGGTAGATTTAAAATTGAAAAAAGTATTTTGTATAAAAATAATTTACTGAATAGGCCTGTAGTAAACGAAAGTATTCAATGGCTGATAGATACATTAAATAGCAACTATAATTTAAACATCAAAAAGAAAAATTTATGGGGAGATAAAAGCTTTCAAGTATTATTGTCACATGATGTTGACGTGGTAAGTAAGTACTTGAGCTTTCTGCGTGAAGTAAGACTTCAACTAAGTGTATTACTTGTAGACAGAAAACCAATAGAGGTTTTAAAAAGGATAAAGGGGTACATAGCTACAAAATTATGCAAAATTCAGAAGGATCCTTGTGATACTTTTGATATGATTTTAGAAATGGAAAAAGATAGAGGTTATAATTCTAGTTTTTATTTCATGACAAATGGTAAAGGATATAGCCCAAGAAGTAAAAAAGTGAAAGGCATCGTAAAAGAAGTTATTAAAAGTAAGAATGAAATTGGATTTCATCCAGGTCTTGGGACTGCTTCTGATGAAAGCTTATTTAATATGGAACTTTCAATATTTAAAAAAGAATTTAATAAAATTGATAAAATAGGGATTAGGCAGCATTATTTAAGTTTTAATGCTCAAAAAACTTGGGCAATTCAAGAGAAATATGGTATAAACTATGATACTACTTTATGTTTTCCTGAGCAAGCAGGGTTCAAGGGTGGGTATTGTCTACCATATAAACCATATGATTTAGCGAAAGACCGAACTATTGACATATGGGAAATTCCTTTAATAGTTATGGATGGTTCTTTGCTGCAATACATGCATTTAGACTTTGAGCAGTCGGTAGAATATGTTAAGCAATTAATTGAAAAGGTTGAAATACATAAGGGCATTTTTGTTTTGTTATGGCATAACTCTGCAATTTCAAATGAATATAATATTCATTCTAGAAGTTTATTTCAGTGGTTTTATGATTATATTAAAAGCTGCAATTGTGATGTTACTAGTGGAGAAAATATAATTTCAAAATATGAAAAAACTATTTAGGAGGATTAAAATGGAATTTATGCAAGAACTTAAAGGTTACTATAATTATTTAAAAAAATATATTCACATAATTCTAGGGTTATATGTGGTTATAGAAATAGGACTGTTTATAAAGATTGGTTTATCAAATGGGCTAATGTTCATCAGTAGTATATTTGTAACATTATTTTTAATTTGTGGTTTAATTTTAATGTTTAAAGATTTTGTTACATCAAGTAAAATTTATGCTGTATCAATACCAATAATACCTATGGTATTATATATTATGAATAGGTTACATATAGCAGGCATTGGTGAAGTAGTATATATAGCTTACTTTTCAATATATATAATCACAATGATTCGCGAATATAAAAAAGGGAAATTGGATTTTTCAAGACTTAAGGTTAAATATACCAAACTGAGTATTCTCTATATTATTTTATTAGTATTAGCTGTGATATCTTCTTTCAGGAGCATTTTTTTATTAGAAGCATTTAAACTAGTGTTAATCAGTATAGTTTCGATGATGATCTACAGCATAGGAATGATTTGCTATAAGAAAAACACTAAAGAGTTTTATAAAGATATTTTGCTTTATTTATGTTTAGGTGTTACTTTATCATCAATACCAGATATAGTAGTAACATTATATAACTTAATAGCACGTGGCAATAATCAACATCTTTATGGGGTATTAGGTAGTAATTTTATGCTAGGATATACTATAATGACAATCCCATTTATATTACTATATGCAATTAATAAGGAGCTATCAGGAAAATATAATAATATATATAAATTATTATTATTGATACAAATAATTAATTTTAGCACTCAAAAATCAAGAGGTATTCTTCTAACACTAGCTATTTGCTTTATTATTCTTTTTATAATTGATATAAAGAATTGGAAAAAATATATATTGGTATCTATTGTTGTATTTGCTTGTATGACCTTCAATGTTATGCATAGATGGGATGTGGAACAAACAACAGAAGACATAAAAATAACCAGTTTAGATAGCCTTGTTAGTAGCAATACCAAAATATTTGAAAGATTAATAGAACAAACTAAAAATCGAAGACCTATATGGGCTTTAGCTTTAGGAATGATTAGGGACCACACGTATTTTGGTGTGGGGCCTGGACAATTTAAATATTACTATGTACAATATGGCGGAAATATTAATAAAATGTACATAGATGCCCACAATATAATACTCGATTTGATGACAGAGTTCGGGATAATATTTACGTTTACTTTTATGATAGCTTGGATAGGCAGCTTATTAAAGTCAGTATTGGATATTATTAGAAATAAAAAGAAAGATTTCAGGGAATTTAAGTGGCCAGGAATTATTGGACTTTTATGCCTCTTCATATACGGAAATATTACGGGGCAATCTTTTGTGAGCTCAAGAGATCCAATAAGTGCTGTGCCTGCTTTTGTTTTTACTGTGGTGATTATATTAATGATATATCCAGAAGATGAATCTGCTAGTTAAGATTTGAAACAATGTGAGGGGTTAATAATGAAAAATATATTGATTGTAGCTTATTTTTACCCACCGCTTGGTGGTGCAGGAGTTCAAAGGACTTTGAAATTTGCTAAATTTCTAAAGAAATTTGGGTATAATGTAAATGTTCTTACTGTAAATAATGAAAAGGGAACTATAAAAGATGAATCTCTGAAACTTGAATCAACTGATGGAATAAAGGTGTTTAGGGCAAAGCAAAGAGAAAATTTTATTGTAAATGCTATACTTAATAGAAAGGTAACTGATGTTAAAATTGAGATTAAAGAGGAAAAGGTAAAAGAACCCTTTAAAATTACGTTGAAATCTAAAGTCAAGAAAAAAACGAAAAAATATTTATTGAATATTTATAGAAATATGTACGTACCAGATGATAAAATTTCGTGGAAAAAGGATGCAGTGAAATTAGGACTTAAAATAATTAAAGAGGAAAAAATAGATATAATATATTCAACCTCATCGCCATATACTAGTCATTTAATTGCTCTAGAATTAAAGCGAAAATCTAATATATCTTGGATATCAGATTTTCGTGACCAATGGGTAGCGAATCCCTTTGTAGATTACTCACACTATGCTAAGAGGAAAAATGAAAAAATGGAGAAGGCAGTTATTGAAAAAGCGGATGCAGTTATATCTGTAAGTAAACCTATAATAGATGATTTCATTGTTAGATATAAAGATCAAGAAGCGAACAAGTTTAAGGTCATTACAAATGGATATGATGAAGAGGATTTTGATGGTTTTAATATGAATTTTACAACGCCAAAATATATAATAACTCATAACGGAACTTTGTATGGAAAGAGATCACCAAAAAATTTCTTAATAGCTGTAGATAGACTAATTGAAGAAAAAAAAATAAAACAGACGGAAATAAATATTAGATTTGTTGGACAAATAGGAACAGATGCCCAAGAGGATATAAGATTTTTCATAGCAAAATATGATAACATCATAGAATTTATATCATACTTGCCACATAAAGAAAGTTTAAAAAAATTAGAAGAATCTTCGGCTACACTTCTAATTATAGAAGCTGGGGTCGGTAGTGAAGGAATATATACAGGAAAAATATTTGAATATATAAGAAGTGGAAGAGACGTAATTGGTATTGTACCACCTGGCGTTGCTAATGATTTAATTATTGATACCAACACTGGATTTTGTTGCCACCCTGAAAAGATAGATGAGATCTATGAAGTTATATATAAATCTTATAGTATTTGGAAAGGTAGACAAGAAAAATTAGACATTAATTGGGAAAAAGTTGAAACATACAACAGAGAAAACTTAACTGGAAAGCTAAAGGGTATAATAGAAAGTTTATAAAAGGATTATAGAAAGGAAGTGAATATTCTGGTTTTTAATAAAGCTAAACGTTATTAAAAACCAGAAGTATATATGAAAATATTAACAGTAGTAGGCGCACGACCACAGTTTATAAAAGCAGCTGCAGTATCTAATATCATTAGAAAAGAACATGAAGAGATTTTAGTACATACAGGTCAACATTATGATGAAAATATGTCAAAGATTTTCTTTGAGGAACTTAAAATACCTAAACCTAATTATAATTTAGGAATAGGTTCAGGTGGACATGGCACGCAAACGGGAGCAATGTTAATAAAGCTCGAAGAACTTTATATAAAGGAAAAACCAGATATGGTGTTGGTTTATGGAGATACTAACTCCACATTTGCGGGAGCAGTTTGTGCAAGTAAATTACTTATTCCAGTAGCACATATAGAAGCGGGACTTAGAAGCTTTAATATGAATATGCCAGAGGAGCAAAACAGAATATTAACAGATCATATTTCTAAATATCTTTTTGTACCTACAACTTCAGCTGTTAAAAATCTAAGCGCAGAGGGTATCACTCGCGGCGTTTATAATGTAGGAGATGTAATGTATGATGCAACTCTTAATTTTACGAAAATTTCAAAAGAAAAGTCTAAGATTATGGAAGAACTTAAGATATCTCAGGAAGAATTTATATTAGCAACTATACATAGAGCAGAAAATACTAATGACATAAATAGATTAAGAAATATTATCGAGGCATTAAATGAAAGTGGACAAAAGATAATATTGCCACTACATCCAAGAACTAAGAAGTATATGGATGATTATGGTTTAGTATTTAAAAATAATATAAAGATAATTGATCCAGTTGGTTATTTAGATATGATAAGTTTAGAAATGCACTGCACCAAAATTGTTACAGATAGTGGTGGAGTTCAAAAAGAAGCCTTCTTTATGAATAAGCCTTGTATTACTATGAGAGATGAAACAGAATGGGTAGAAACAGTGGAAAATGGTTGGAACATTGTTGTCGGAACAGATAAAGCTAAGATATTAGATGGTATAGTTAACTTTAAACCTAATAAGGCTCAGCAAGATATTTTTGGAGACGGTCATGCAGCAGAGAAAATTTTAAAAATTATAAACAAATAATAGAGGTGTAAACATGCGTATTTTATTTTTAACACAATATTGTCCCCCAGAGGTCGGGGCACCTCAAAATAGAATTTTTGAGTTTGCTAAAAAATTAAAGGAATTTGGCCATGAAGTTACAATATTAACAGCATTACCTAATTACCCTATAGGAGAAATTTTTGAAGACTATAGAGGCAAAGGTGTAGTAATAGAAGAAATTGAGGGTATAAAGATAGTTAGAACTAGTATTTATGCTACAAAGTCTAAGAGTTTCACTAAAAGATTAAGAAATTATTTATCCTTTACTTTTTCTTCTGTATTTCAAGGATCAAAACATATAGATAAACAAGATGTAATAATAACAGAATCGCCACCAATATTTCTTGGCTTTTCAGGGTATGTATTAGCTAAGCTTAAAAAAGCCAACTTTATTTTTAACATATCTGACTTATGGCCAGAATCGGCTATAAAATTGGGAGTACTTCATAATAAATTGTTTATAAAGATGGCTGTATGGTTAGAAGAATTTTGTTATAGACATGCAGCAGCAGTTACTTGTCAAACCCAAGGAATAGTTGATGATATAGTAGGTAGAGGGTTTGATAAAAATAAAGTACATCTTTTAACTAATGGAGTAGATACAGATTTATTTAAAAAAGAAAATAGAGATGAAGACTTTAGGCATGAGATTGGAATAGAAAATAAATTTGCATTATGTTATGCTGGTATTCATGGGCTTGCACAAGGACTACAGGTTATAATAAATGCAGCTGAGATAGTAAAGGATGAAGAAAATATTCAATTTGTTTTTGTAGGTGATGGTCCTGAAAAACAAGACCTAATAAATATGGTAAAAGAGAAAGATTTAAAAAATGTTTTATTTTTACCACTTCAGCCAAAGACAAATATGCCTAAAATAGTGGCGTCTATGGATGCTGCAATAATTCCTCTAAAGAAGTTAGAACTTTTTAAAGGAGCTCTACCTTCAAAAATGTTTGAGACGCTAGCTTCAGAAGTTCCTATTATTTTACCAGTACAGGGTGAAGCTGCAAAACTAATAAATAATGCAAATGCAGGAATTGTTGTGGAACCAGAAAATGCAAAAGAAATTGCAGAAGCAGTGTTAAAGTTATATAATGATATAGAACTTAGAAAAAAGCTCGGTGAAAATGGAAGAGCTTATGTTATGGAAAATTATGCTAGAGAAAATATAACAAAAAAACTGGAAAAAATATTGACGAATTTATAAACATTATAATAAATAATAAGTCCCTCACTTACAAATTGGAGTATTTTTGAAAGTGAGGGACAGATTATGTAGAAATGATATTAATAGTGTAAAAAGAGGTGTAAAAAATGAAAGCAAAGTATAGTATTTTATATTATTTGATGTGTGCTTATATAGTAATAATGCCTCTGATTCAGGAAGGAACAAATATAAAAGGAATACCTGTTTCAGATATTTTACTGGGGATAATTATCATCTGGTATTTTATAAATTTATTTTTTAAGAAAGCTACTAGGGAAAGGTTTATATACGGGATTAAAGATATCTTTAGTAATGTATTAAGTATTTATATAATGATATTATTAGGTATAATGTTATTATCTACATTCTATGCATTAGAAAAGGGACTGGCGTTAAGTGAAAGTGCGAGGTTCTTAACTTATGTATTTATATTTTTTATAATTAAATATGAATTTAATACAAAAAAATTAGTAAAGAATTTATTGGGATGCTATATATTTACTGCAGGAGTTTTAAGTATCTTTGGTATAATTCAATATTTTACAAAAATTGGGTTAGATAAAAAATTTGTAGAAAAGTATTCCTCGGGATATAGTGTGGTTAAAATTGCTACGACTATGTTTAATCCCAATGCTTATTCCGCTTTTCTTATTCTAATTATATTTCCAGTAGTAATGCTTACAATATATGAGAAAAATAAAAAAATTAAGAGCATCTATGGGATAATATCAATTTTATTATTTGTAAATATAATAATGACTTATTCTAGGAGTGCACAATTAGGAGTTTGTCTAGGCGCAATGATTTTATGTGTAATTTACAGCTATAAATTAATTATAGCTTTTGGTGGTATAGGGATATTAACTTTATTTATGCCATCAGTCTTTGATAGGGTTCGTGATTTAACAAATGCTTCACAAAATGCCTCTAGATTTAAATTGTGGAAAACGGCAATAATGATGATTAAAGAGCATCCGATTTTAGGTGTTGGTAATGGTAACTATATTAGTAGATATGATGAATATGTTAATAAGTACAAAGGTTTAAGCTATAATGCTTACACAAGATATCCTGCACACAATTCTTATTTAAAAGTTGAAAGCGAATTGGGCGTCATAGGAATTGTATCTTTTTTAGCAATTTTATTAACATCACTTTTTAGAGTGAAAAAACTGTTTACTACAACAGAAGATAAATTTATAAAAGCTTTTTATATGGGAGCATTTGCATCAATGATTGCGTTTTATTTTATGAATATATTTGACAATTTATTTTTTGTACCTATGGCTACAACATATTTTTGGTTTTTAGTAGCAACTGCTGAAAGTTTGCTAAACTCATCATTAAGGGATTCAAACATAAAAGAATAAAACATATAAGGTTTTAAGGAATTTAGAAATGATAAAAGTATCTAAATATTCATTGGAAAGTAGGAGTTGAAAGATGAAGAATAGCAAGATGATTACTATTGATAAGAAAACACACATTGATGATAAAAAGCTTCAATTTGCAATTAAGAGATTAATGGATATTATATTATCTTTAATTGGTATAATTATATTATTGCCTGTATATTTAATTATAATTATAGCTATTAAATTAGAGTCAAAAGGAGCAACTGTATTTAAGCAGGTCAGAGTAGGTAAAGATGGAGAAAATTTTACTATTTATAAATTTAGAACTATGATAGTTCAAGCAGAAAATAAAAGAACACTTAATATAGATCCAAACGATTTGGGAAACTTCGTATTTCAAAGTAAGTCAGATAGTAGAATAACTAAGGTGGGTAGCTTTTTAAGACGTAGTAGCTTAGATGAAATTCCACAATTTTTTAATGTTTTGTTTGGACAAATGAGCCTTGTAGGTCCTAGACCTGAAATACCAGACGTAGTTAAATACTATCCAAAAAGTTATCAACAAAGACTTCTAGTTTTGCCAGGAATTACTGGGCTTGCACAAATTAGTGGAAGAGGAGAAATTGAACTAGGAAGAACTGTTGCTTATGATCTGAATTATATTAAGGATTTTTCAGTTATTTTAGATATAAAAATCATCTTTTTAACAGTAATATCCGTTTTTAAAAAAGAAGGTGCTTATTAAGAAATCTCTACTATTTCTGATTTAACTGTTAATTATATTTAATATGATTTGATAAGAAGATCTATAAAATGTAGGTTATTTGGAGGGGTTTTATGAAAACAAAGATTTTGAATTACGAAATTTTTAATGACAACATAGAAAAATTATTTAAATGTATAAATGATTTTAAAAAGGTACATATTATTTCTGGAAATCCTGAAGTTCTTCTTAATGGACTGCAAAACGATGTATTGTTAGAAAATTTTACTAGTGAAAATTCCATCATTATTCCAGACGGAATTGGTACAGTGATATGTTCTAAGATTGTAAGGCAACCAGTGAGTCAAAAAATTGCGGGTATAGAAGTCATGGATAATATAGTGAAAAAATGTGAAAAAGAAAATTTAGGAATATATTTGCTGGGTTCAACAAAGCAAACAGTAGATATGTGTAATATTAATTTGCGAACTAAATATCGTGAACTAAATATTCTGGGGAGTCATGATGGATATTTCGAAATGGACAATTGTGAAGATATATTAAGGCAAATAGAAGAAGTTAACCCACAAGTCATATTTGTTGCAATGGGATGTCCGAGGCAAGAAATATTTATAGCAAAATATATGGACAGACTCCCTTGTAGGATATTTATGGGAGTTGGAGGAAGTTTTGATATTATAGCTGGTAATGTTAAACGTGCACCTAAATGGATGATAAATATAGGAATGGAATGGCTTTACAGAGTTGTAAAAGAACCATTTAGAATCAAAAGATTATCATCTATACCAAAATTTATTATGATTGTATTAAAAGATAAATATAAGAGCAAATAATTGTTGGGTATAAAGAAAAGTACAGGAGGGGATCCATATTAAAGTTTTACATATCATATCTGGAAATGATAATGGTGGGGGTGGAAACCACGTACTAAACATATGTAATAAATACAATAAAAACTTTGAAAATATAATTGGTTGTCTTGGAGAAGGTCCACTTTACTTAAAGGCTAGAGATATGGGTGTTAATTATAAACTTTTTAATAAGAAACTTAACAATATGGAACTTGTGAATTATATAAATCACAACTCAATTAATATAATAAGCTTCCATGGAGCAAAACCATTCTTAATGCATTTAATTTTAAAAAATAAATTAAAGATACCTACTGTAGCTGTTATTCACAGTGATTTTAGATATGATTTTATTAATAATAGATTAAAGTATATTATTTTTACACCGCTTAGTATAAAAGGCCTAAAGAGCTTTAACAAGTATATTTGTGTATCAGATAACTTGAAGAAGTTATTAGAAGTAAAAAAATTTGATGGAAGCAAGTCTGTTGTAAATAACGGTATAGATATAAAAAAAATTAGAATTGGGATCTCAGCAGAAAATATAAGAAATAATTTAAACGTTGGCCAGAAGCAATTTGTATTCGTTATGGTTGCAAGGTTACATCCTATAAAAAATCACAAAGAAGTTATACTGGCATTTAGTAAACTAGCACTTGAATTTAATGATGTAAAATTAATTTTAGTTGGTGATGGACAGTTGCGATCCAATTTAGAGAAACTAATATTGGAATTAAATCAACAAAATAATATAATATTGGTTGGAAATGTTACTAATCCAATAGACTATCTAAACTGTGCTAATGTCAGTATTTTAGCTTCATTAAGCGAAGGCGGAGCACCACCTTTAACTGTTTTAGAATCGGGGATAGTAAAGAAATCCTTGATTTATACTGAGGTTGGAGATTTAGAGAGTATTTTGGATGAAAATAGTGGATATAAAATAGATAATAAAGATAATGAAAATATTTACAAAGCTATGAAAGAAGTCTATTTGGATAAGATAAATTTAAATGCAAAAGGTGAAAATTTATATAACATTGTTATAAACAAATTCACCATAGAAAAATTTTGGGATAATTATTTTCAAATATATAAAAGTATACTAAAAAAAGCTAACTTTTAATTCACAAGAAGATGGAGTGTACCATGAAAGAAAACAAAGTTTTAAAAAGTTCAATGATTGTAATGTTATTTGTAATACTTGGAAAGATGCTCGCTATAATAAGAGATAGCTTAATGTTTTCTAAATTTGGGGCTACTCATTCAGCAGATATATATGTATGGTGTTTTGGCGTGGTTTTTCTTTTTACTAGTTTAGGCTATGGTCTTAGCACAACAATAATACCTATTCTAACAGATTATATAGAAACAAAAGAATTAAATGAGAGAAATAGTTTTGTAAATAACGTAACTAATACTTCTATGATTATAACCGTAATTATCACGGGTATTGGGATATTATTTTCTTATTATATAGTGTTTTACTTTGCGAATAACTTGGCTAAGGACCCAATGATATTTAATCAAACTGTGAAGATACTTAGAATAATGTTCTTATCAGTTTTATTTTTAACCCTTCAAGGCGTTGTGGCGGGGGCACTACAAGCTCACAAAGAATTCTCTATTCCGGCTGCCATGGCAGCAGCAGCAAATTTAATATATGTAATTTATTTAAGTTTATTTGTAGATAAATTTGGACTTACAGGATTTGCAATTACAACAGTACTAGCCTTTTTTGTACAATTCGTAATTAATGTTCCAAAGTTTAGGAAACTAGGATACAGGTATAAATTAGAAGTTGATTTTAAGAATAAAGATTTGCTGAAAATGTTTTTACTCATGATCCCAATAATAATAAGTACTGCCACTATGCAATTTAATTTATTTATTAATAGATCATTTGCAATGAGCTTGTATGAAGGAGCAACTTCAATTCTTGAATGTGCAAATAAAGTAACTCTACTTACCTATGAAGTTTTTGCTGTAGCAGTTTCTATGATAATATACCCCATACTGTCTACATTCATTGCTCAAAACAATCATGAGGAATATAAAAAATCCTTAGTTAAATCAATTAATATTATAAATTTAGTTATGATACCGGCAGCACTAGCAATAGTGATATTGAGAGAGCCTCTAATTAGTGTATTATATTTTAGAGGTAAATTTACATTAAGTGATGTAAAATTAGTTTCTGAGGCCTTATTGCTCTATTCTCCAACAATGCTTGCTTATGGGGTTAGAGATGTATTAAACAGAGCTTTTTACTCTGCAAAAGATACTAAAACACCAATGGTATATAGTATGGTAGGTGTTTTAGTAAATATTATTCTTAGTGCTGTTTTATTCAGGTATATGTCAGTTCCAGGATTAACATTATCCTCATCAATTTCATCCATAGTTATCACTTTATTGTTATTACAACGGATGAATAAAAAATTTAAGGGGATTAATTTTAACTCTATGATTAAAACTGTGGGAAAAATATCCATAGCTTCAATTATTATGGGAGTAGTAGTATATTTTATCAAAAAAGTTTTTATAATGAACTTAACATTAGCTTTTACTGTAAATTTAATGATTTTATTTGTATGTTCAATTGTAGGAATAATATTATATTTTGCTCTAACATATATTTTAAAAATAGAAGAATGCGTTTATATATGGAATATATTAAAAAATAAATTTATAAACAAATAACTACATTATTTATATAACAATTACACATACTAACTTCAAAGGAGTGTGTTTATATGGAATTTTATGATGTTGTTGAAAATAGAAAAGGTATAAAAAAATTTAAAGATACCCCAATAAACCCAGAAAAATTAGCTAGAATGATTAATGCAGCTATGATGTCACCTTCATGGAAAAATAATACCGGTTATAAGTTTATTTTAGTTGATGAAAAAAGGGAGCTTGAACAAATTTCTAAATCTATAATGAATAATGATAATTTAGCAGCGCAGTCAATATTAGACGCGCCTATGACAGCAGTTGTTGTCGCTGATCCTAATGCTTCTGGAGAAGTGGAAAATAGAGAATACTATTTAGTAGATAGTGCAATAGCAATGGAACATTTTGTTCTATCAGCTACAAATGAGGGTTATGGAACTTGTTGGATTGGTGCAATTAACGAAGATATTATAAAAAAGACATTGTCAATTCCACAAAATTATAAAGTAGTTGCTATGACTCCTATTGGAGAAATTGCAGAAAGCAAAAAACATAACGATAAGAAAAATGTAAAAGATTTCGTATTTTCAAATACATGGGATAATGCTTATGTTGAAAATACCAAATAAATTGTGATAATCAAAAATAAATAGATTAAAGTAGTTAAGAGAGTATCCATTAATTTGGATACTTTTATTTTTTCAAGCACATTTAAATAAATAGGATGAAAAATTGGTATAAAAATGGTACAATTTTAGTGGTTATTATAATTCTTTTTAATAAATATAATTTTTATATCAAGTACAATACATATTAAATTTTGAGGAGGGAGAATACAACATGTTAGAGCAAAAAACTATTGGGCAATTCATTGACAAGTTAGGTTCAAGTTCACCTACGCCGGGAGGTGGAAGTGTTGCTGCACTTGTAGCATCGATTGCTAGTGCATTAGGATCTATGGTGTTTAGTTTAACTGTAAATAAGAAGGCATACAATGAATACAGCAAAGAAGATAAAATGCTTGTTGATAAAAGCTTAATACAATGTGTTAAACAGCAAACAAAATTCTTGAATCTAATGAATGAGGATACAGAGTCATTTTTAGCTTTGATGTCAGCTTTTAAACTTCCAAAGGAAAGTAGCGATGAAAACAGAGTAAGAAGTGAAAAAATAAAAGAAGGGTATAAAGGGGCATTAGAGATTCCTTTGAGTGTTGCAGAAGAAGCATATAAAATTTATAAAGATGTTGAAATAGCAGCTAATTTAGGTAATAAAAATATAATTTCTGATGCAGGGGTTTCGGCTCTAATGCTTCAAGCAGCTATTGAAAGCGCAATTTTAAATGTCAAAATAAATCTTTCTGGTATTAAAGATGAAACTTATATAAAGGAAATAAATTTGCGATGCGAGGAATTAGTAAAACAGGGAAGATTAAGACGAGATGAAATATTATCAATTGTTAATGAAAGTTTGTAATGTCTATTTGTTAAAGCATATAAAATAAATCAGGTGGTACATAGATTCCTATAATATGTATTCACGATATATTTTAAAATATCTTTTGAATACAATCTAAATAAAAACAATATGTAACTATGATGTATAAATTTGTATGGGACTAATTAATTAGGACGTTGTTGTAGTTACATAGCTGGGAGACAATAAATGCTTGATTTATTAAAACAAAATATATGTGAATTATATAATATTATCTTAAGCCCTATAGATGATATGTTCAAAATAATTGCTCTAAGAAATTATAAAAACGAAATAGAATCATCACAGCAAAAGAGTTTTGGTGAAGTTTATTACGAGTTTATTAAAAACAATAAAGAAAGAGGAACAGTATACACTCCAGAGCCTATAACCTCTTATATGATAGAAAACACTATAAGATTAGAACAGATAATAAAAAATCCGTATATAAGAATTGTGGATCCATCATGCGGAACTGGAAACATATTAATTTGTTGTTTTAAGTATCTAAGAAATTTGTATAAGGATAATTTAAAATTAATAAATGAAAAGAATGGATTGAATATAAATGTAAAAAATATTGATAATCATATAATAAAAAATAATCTGTATGGTTTTGATATTGATGATATAGCAATTAAAATTCTTATTATTGACTTATTTGATTTAAGTCAAGGAAGCATACCTTGTAATATTTTTAATGAGGATTTTTTATTATATGAAAATGAGCAAAAATATGATGTTTTTATAGGTAATCCACCATATGTGGGTAAAAAAGCTATTGATAACGAATATGCAGCTTATTTAAAAATTAGGTACAAAGAGGTCTATAGGGATAAAGGTGATTTATCTTATTGTTTTTTTAAAAAAGCATTAGAAGATTTGTGTAATGGTGGAAAGCTGACTTTTATTACTTCAAGGTACTTTTTGGAATCACCTAGTGGAAAAGATTTGAGAAAGGTTTTAAAAGAAGTTTGCAACATTGACAAAATTATTGATTTTTACGGGATAAGGCCATTTAAAAATGTTGGCATAGACCCTTTGATTGTTTTTATAACAAATAATAAAAATGAAAATAGTGATATTGAAGTAATAAAACCAATAAAGGTAAAAGGTAAAAGTAAAAAAGAATTTTACAACAGCGTCTTTCTTAAGAATGGAAAAGAATATAAGAATTTTTTCCTTAATAAAAACAGATTAAATGAAGAAGGTTGGATTTTAATAGATGAAAAAGAGCAAAATATTATAAATAAAATAGAGAGAAAAAAATTTACTATTCTAAATAATATATGTAATAGTTATCAGGGAGTAATCACAGGTTGTGACAAAGCTTTTGTTGTGAGTAATGAGATTGCATTAAAAGAAAATATTGAAATAAATATCATAAAACCATGGATTAAGAGTAGTTACATAGAAAAAAATGTAGTATTAAGACAAGACAGTTATATAATATATTCAGATTTAATTTGCAATCCGCAGGAGTATCCGAATGCTATAGCATATATTGAACACCAAAAGAAAAAGCTATTAAACAGAAGAGAATGCCAAAAGGGTATTAGAAAATGGTTCGAACTTCAATGGGGTAGAAATCAAACTATATTTGAAAGTGAAAAGATAGTGTTTCCATTTAAGGCAAGTAGTAATAGATTTGCTCTTGACAAAGGTAGTTATTTTAGTGCAGATGTATATGCATTAATTTTAAAAGAGTGTGCCCCTTTTACTTATGATTTTTTGTTGTATTTATTAAATAGTAAGATTTACGAATTTTATTTTAAAACATTTGCAAAAAAACTGGGTGAGGATGCTTACGAATATTATCCTAATAATTTAATGAAATTATGTATACCAAGTATTATGGATTATAATGAGGTCGACGAAAATTATTTATATGATTATTTTGAGTTTAGTGAAGAAGAAAAAAATATTATACTTGATGGAGTATAATATTTTATTATAAGTAAAATAGAATATCGATAATTTTTATTAACAAAATAAGTTATAATGAATGAAAGCCTATTTTATCTGATATAATAAAGTATTCTATAAAGAGCAGATTGGAAATAATTAAAAGTACAAGCCATATATATTGATATAATAGTAAAAAAAATTAATATTAAAGGCAAAAAAAATTTGGAGGCTGATATTTATGAATTTAGAAGAAATCTACAAATCAAAGGTTATTTCGTCAGAGCAAGCTGCAACGAAGATAAAATCTGGAAATAGGGTAGTAACGGGACATGCTTGTAGTGAACCTGTAGAGATCATAGAGGCAATGATAAAGAATAAAGATATTTATGAAAATGTTGAGATTGTCCACATGGTTCCTATGGGAAAAGCTGAGTATACTAAAAATGGAATGGAAAAGAATTTTAAACACAATGCATTATTTGTAGGGGGAAGTACAAGAGAAGCAGTTGCCTCAGGAAGAGCAGATTTCACACCATGTTTTTTTTATAAGATACCCGAACTATTTATTAAAGGTTATCTACCAGTAGACGTTGCAATTGTCCAAGTTTCACATCCGGATGAGCATGGATATTGTAGTTTTGGTACAAATGTTGATTACACAAAGACCGCAGCGCAGTGTGCAAAAGTGGTAATTGCAGAAGTAAATAAAAAAATGCCAAGAACATTTGGAGATTCTTTTATACATATATCTGAAATAGATTATATTGTAGAAGTAGAACATAAAATTATAGAGCTTAATCCACCTAAAATTGGAGATATTGAAAAAGCTATTGGAGAGCATTGTGCATCTTTAGTTGAAGATGGTTCTACACTTCAACTTGGAATAGGAGCTATTCCAGACGCAGTTCTTTTGTTTTTGAAGGATAAAAAGGACTTAGGAATTCATTCCGAGATGATTTCAGATGGAGTTGTTGAGCTAGTCGAAGCGGGTGTAATTACAGGTAAGTCTAAAACACTTCATAACAGAAAGATAGTTGTTACATTTTTAATGGGAACAAAAAGACTTTATGATTTTGTGGATAACAATCCGATGGTTGAAATGTATTCTGTAGATTATGTAAATGACCCAATGATAATTGCAAAGAACAATAAAATGGTTTGTATAAATTCTGCTATTCAAGTAGATTTAATGGGGCAAGTAAATGCAGAAAGTATAGGATTAACTCAGTTTAGTGGAACTGGTGGTCAAGTTGACTTTATTAGGGGCGCAGCACTTGCAAATGATGGGAAAGCTATCATTGCGATGCCTTCTACTGCAAGTCATGGAAAGATTTCTAGAATTACCCCTTTGTTAGACTCGGGATCAGCGGTAACAACTCTAAGGAATGAAGTGCAATATATAGTTACTGAATATGGTATTGCAAATTTAAAAGGTAAAACACTAAAAGATAGAGCAAGAGCACTCATAAATATTGCTCATCCAGATTTTAGACCAATGCTTATAGAAGAGTGGGAAAAAAGATTTAAGTGTGATTTTATAATAAAATAAACATAATCACAAGGAAGGAAGGTAGGATATAATGAAAAACTTTCAATTAGTTCCTCAAATCCATTCTTTTGATAATTTCAAAGACTTTGCTGAAGAGTTTAAAATCGGTGAGGGTGATCTAGTGCTTACTCATCAATTTATTTATGAGCCATTTATGAAAGAACTTCATTTAAAATCAGATTTTATTTTTCAAGAAAAATATGGATTTGGTGAACCCTCTGATGAGATGATTAATAAAATTATTGCAGAGATGCCAAGTAAAAAAATAAATAGGATTATAGGTGTTGGTGGCGGAACAGTCATAGATATTTCTAAGTTAATGATTTTTAAAGATGTAGTGGATTGTTTAGATTTATTTGAAAAAAGAATTCCTCTTATAAGAGATAAGAGTCTAATAATTATTCCTACAACTTGTGGAACTGGAAGTGAAGTTACTAATATTTCAATTGCAGAAATTAAATCAAAACATACGAAGATGGGGCTAGCAACTGATGAGTTATTTGCAAATCAGGCAGTACTTATCCCAGAACTTATGAAGGGCTTACCGTTTAAATTTTTTGTGGCTAGTTCAATAGATGCGTTAATTCATGCTATTGAATCATATGTTTCTCCAAAATCTAATGCTTACACTGAACTATTTTCAATTAGAGCTATAGAGATGATTATGAAAGGCTACTTGGAAATTATAGAAAAAGGGGAAGAGTATCGCCTAGATTTATTAAAAGAATTTTCAACTGCTAGTAATTATGCAGGAATTGCCTTTGCAAATGCTGGAGTGGGGGCAGTTCATGCTATGTCATATCCTTTGGGTGGGGTTTATCATGTAGCACACGGTGAAGCGAACTATCATTTGTTTACTGAAGTATTTAAAATGTACAATAAAAAGAAACCAAATGGCAAGATAAAGGAAGTAACCCTCATTTTAAAAAACATATTAAACTTAAGTGATGGTGAGGATGTTTACAAAGAGATTGAAAATGTTTTAAATAAATTATTAATGAAAAGGCCATTAAAAGAATTCGGCATGAAGAAAGAAGAAATAGAATTATTTACTGATAGTGTTATAGGAAAACAACAAAGATTATTAGTAAATAATTACGTTCAATTATCTAGAGAAGAGATGATTGAGATATACAAAAATTTATATTAGTTAGTTGGGATTCTATAATAAAATAAATAGAAACAGGATATTTAGACATCTAATTATCATGTTTCTATTTATTTTACTATAAATCAATATATTAAATTAATTAAAATAATTTATCACATATTATATTAAAAAGCCAGAAAATGGTTATAATATAAAAAAAAGAAAAAATATTACAAAAAAAGAAGGAAAATCATGTAAGTTGTAGAATATAGGAAAAGGATACATTATCTAGAAATTATAAAAAATATTTTGATTTCAAATGATTCGGGGGGAAGAAAATGCATTTAAATTTTGAAAATAGCGAAGATAAATTGATAGTTTACATGGCAGGAGAACTAGACCATCATAGTGCTGAAGAAGTGAGGAATATTATAGACGATAGATTAGAGCGAGATAACTACAATAAATTAATTATGGATTTTGCAGATGTAACATTCATGGATAGCTCTGGTATTGGGGTGGTTATTGGAAGATACAAAAAGTTACATATGAGAAATGGAAAAGTATGTGTAACGAACATTAAATCTTCAGTCAAAAGAGTATTTGAATTGTCAGGAATGTTTAAAATTATCATGTCATATGATGACGTAAAGCAAGCTTTAAACAACATTTAGTGGGGGGATTAGTATGGGTTACAATAAAATTAAAATTGAATTTTTAAGTAAATCGCAGAATGAAAGTTTTGCACGAGTTGCTGTAGCAGCATTTGCTTCACAATTAGATCCTACAATTGAAGAAATTACCGATGTTAAAACAGCAGTATCAGAAGCGGTAACCAATGCAATTATTCATGGATATGATAACGAAGAAGAAATGATCACTATAGAAGCTACTATAAATGGAACGGAGTTAACCGTAATAGTTTGTGACGCTGGAAAAGGAATTGATAATTTAGAGCTTGCTCTGCAACCCTTATATACTTCTCGCCCAGACTTGGAGAGGTCAGGAATGGGGTTTACTGTAATGGAAACTTTTATGGACAGCTTAGAAGTAAAGTCTGATAAAGGTAGGGGAACAAGTATAATAATGAAAAAAATATTTAATCCTTTAAGTTAGGTGGAATATTATGGACCAAAAAATAATAAGAAAAAATAATTATAGTTATGAAGATAACATGAAGCTTATTCAAATGGCTAGAAATGGAGAACCAGGGGCATTAGATACACTAGTAGAAATGAATTTGCCACTAGTTGCATCTATAAGTAAAAAGTTTCTTAATAGAGGCTACGAATATGATGATATCTTCCAAATTGGCTGTATTGGCCTAGTAAAAGCCATTAATAATTTTGATACTAAATATAATGTGAAATTCTCTACTTATGCTGTGCCTATGATAATGGGAGAAATCAAAAGATTTCTTAGAGATGATGGAATTATAAAAGTAAGTAGAAGCGTTAAAAATACTGCACGGCAGTTGCATTATGATAAAGATACATTAACAAAACAACTGGGTAGAGATCCAACAATTGATGAACTATCGGCTTTTAGCAATATAGAAAAAGAGGATATAGTATATGCATTAGAGTCTGCAAGCAATATGTTGTATTTATTTGATACAATACACCAAGATGATGGCGCACCTGTGCTATTAATCGATAAGTTAAGTGAAAAATACGAAGAAGATAATCAAGTTTTGGATAAAATTGCTCTTAAAGAGGCACTTAGAAAACTTGATGCGAAATCAAGACAAATAATTATGTTAAGATATTTTAAAGACAATACACAAATTCAGGTTGCGAAAATGATGGGAATTAGTCAAGTACAGGTATCGAGAATAGAAAAAAAAGTTTTGAAAATAATGAAGGAAAAGTTGAGCTAATAAAATAAATGGATAAGATGAAATATAGATAAGTACCTTTCAATGATTAATCTTGAAGAGCTTATATATAAATTCATCTTATTTTTTTGACTAAAAATCTTATATTAGTAAATACTAACATAAAGAATTAACGTATTATGTGTGCACAGAACAATATAATTAGTGATTTTCAATCTTAAAAATGACAAGGAGGACATTTCATGAAGGTAGAGGAAAAAACTATAATAAAAAAATTCGATAAACTTAATTCTAATAACATTCCTAAACCTAAATTAGCACAACACTGTTTTAATGCTTTTTGGGTTGGAGGATTAATATGTATAATTGGACAATTTATAAGTGATATTTTTTCTAAAATGGGTGTTCCTAAAGATGAGCTAGGGACATATGTTTCTATAGTTATGGTATTTTTGGGAGCTGTACTTACTGGTATCGGTGTATATGATAAGTTAGGTGATTTTGCAGGCGCAGGTTCTGTTGTACCAATTACAGGGTTTGCAAATTCAATTGTTTCACCAGCAATGGAATTTAAAAAAGAGGGATTTGTTTTTGGTGTGGCAGCTAAGATGTTTACAATTGCAGGTCCTGTTTTAGTATATGGGATAGGTTCATCTGTTATTGTGGGTATTTTATATTATTTTTTAAGGTGGTGATGCATTCTGGGTAGAAGAATCGGTCTTCAAACTGTAGAAATTGAAAGTAAACCTAGGATTATAGGTACATATAATATTGTTGGCCCTAAGGAAGGTATGGGACCATTAAAAGAGTATTTTGACAGAATTTTAGAGGATGACCTTAATGGAACTGAAAGTTTTGAAAAAGCTGAAACTAGTCTTTTATATACTGCAATATCAGAGAGTATAAAAAAAGCTAAATTAAAAGAAGTTGATATAAATTATCTATTAGCAGGTGATTTACTCAATCAATTATCCTCCTCATGTTTTGCAGCTAGAGATTTAAATATACCATTCATAGGTCTTTATGGGGCTTGTTCAACTATGGCAGAGTCTCTAAGCGTGGGTTCAATGATAATGGAAGGAGGCCTGGCGAATTATATTGTTGCTGCTACTTCATCACATTTTTCAGCGGCTGAACGGCAATTTAGATTGCCACTGGAAATGGGGAGTCAGAGGGCTCCAACAGCTCAATGGACAGTTACAGGTGCAGGCGCTATGGTATTGGCAAAAAAAGGAAAATTTCCGTACATCACTCATGTCACAACTGGAAAAGTTAAAGACTATGGAATAAGTGATGTAAATAATATGGGAGTTGCAATGGCACCAGCAGCAGTAGATACTATTAAACAACATTTTATGGATACAGGTAGAAAACCTTCGGATTATGATGTTATAGCTACTGGGGATTTGGGGATTATAGGAAGGGAGTTTACAGAAAAATTGATGTTGGAATATAAGTATGATATGAAAGGTCATTATATTGACTGTGGCGAGATGATTTTTGATGCACAAAAACAAGGGACTAACGCAGGTGGAAGTGGTTGTGGGTGTTCGGCAGTAGTTGCAACAGGATATTTACTTAAAAATATGCTAAAGGGTAAATTCAAAAGAATACTTCTTGTTTCTACAGGGGCACTTCTAAGTCCAACTTCATCGCTACAGGGAGAAACAATACCAGGAATCGCACATGCTGTCTCAATAGAGTTTGGGGGTGAATAAATGAATAATTACATTATGGCTTTTATAGTCGGAGGAATAATTTGTGTAATAGGCCAAATACTTATGGATACTACTAAATTAACTCCAGCTAGAATATTAGTTGTATTTGTAACTGCCGGTGTAATATTAGGTGGATTAAATATATATGATGTGGTGATAGAATATGGGAAAGCAGGTGGAAGTATCCCCCTTCCTGGTTTTGGTTATAGTTTAGCTAAAAGCGTAATGAAGGAAGTAGATGAAGTTGGTCTTATAGGTGCATTTACGGGAGGAATAAAAGGAACTGCTGGGGGAATTACTGCCGCAATTTTTTTTGGATATATTATGGCATTAATATTCAATCCTAAAAGTAAAGGGTAATAGAAAAACTGCTATCAAATAATAATTTATTTTGATAGCAGCTTTTTATTTTGTAATATCAATGATTACCTTTGTTAGATTTATTAGTTTGAGTCGGATCAATAACAGTGGGATCAACAACGGTCGGGTCAACAACGGTTGGATCAGTAAGTGTTGGAGGAATTAAAACGGGAGGAATTACAGTTTGCTTTGAAAATGTATCAACAGCAGTTGGTACTACAAAAGCAGAGTCTTCTAAAGGTACATTAGGTATATAATCTCTTTTTATAAAAACTCTTGTCTCGATTTTTGCAGGTGGTGTGAATTCTGATGCGAGAACATAACTACCATCTGGAGCTAGGGTTACATTTGCGATAACATGTATGCTATCTGTGGTTGTAGGTTGAGTTCCGTCTATGAATAGTTCAGAGTAAACCCTATTACCTCTTGGATCTGCATAAGTCAATTCAGAAGGTATATCACCTGAATCCTTTGATACAGACAAAGTGGATATGCCAGAAGGCATTGCTACTTCTTTCACGGGAAGAGAGCTATGAGCTTTTTTCATGATTCCCCCCCAAAGCGTTGCGGCATCATTACTGCTCATGTTCACTGGAGTCGCATTATCTTTTCCAATCCAAACGGCAGCGGAGTAATATGGAGATAAACCAACAAACCATAAATCTTTTGAATCAGAAGAAGTACCAGTTTTACCACGAACAGGCATGTCACCAAAAACAGCACCTGGTCCTGTACCGCCAGAGCTTACTGGTCCCTTTAATAAATCATACATTATATAAGCACTTTGAGGAGATAGAACAGGTGTTGTTTCAAATTTTGTTTCAAGTAATACCTTACCTGTTCTATCAACTACTTTAGTGTATAATCTTGGAGTTGTTCGCATTCCGTTGTTACCAAAAACACCATATGCCGCAGCCATAGTTAGAGGATTAGTTCCATTAGATTCTCCGCCATTTAATTGACCAAGGGCCATAGCAGACGTACTTAGCTTATCTGTATTATCTAGTTGTAATCCAAATTTTTCACCATAAGAAACTCCAGTCTTAAGACCAATCATATTCTCAATCTTTACAGCCGCAATGTTAACCGAATGCATTAAACAATCTCGAAGAGTTAAATATCCCCTATATATATTGGGTGAATTTGTAGGATTATATCCAGGCTTTGGTATAGGTGAATCTTCAATAACAGTAGCAGCCGTAGCTATTTTTGAATCAATAGCAGGGCCATATACAGTTAGTGGCTTAATACTTGATCCAGGGGCCCTTAAAAAGTCATCAACTTTACCATAGGTATAGGTAGCTCTGTTATAAAGCCCAGGAACTTTAGTGCTTCGTCCACCTACAATAGTTTTAACTTCACCTGTATGATAATCCATAACAACAGAGGCAGCTTGTACGTCACCTTGTACAGAATTATCAATAAGTTTTTGCGTGGCATTTTGCATATTTCTATCCATAGTTGTATAAATTTTTACCCCATCATACATAAGCATTGATTCTGCTTCTGTTTTACTAATATTATATTGTTTCATTAAATCGTTAGTAACCTGAAGTATTACAGGGCCTGAGAAATACTCGTAGTTCATATGGTTTTTATTATTTGGTGCGAAATTAAATTTTAAGTCTTCAGCCATAGCTACGTCGAATTGCTTTTTGGTTATTTTATTATACTTAAGCATATTATCAAGAACAGCTTTGGTTCTATTTGATTCAAATGCTGCTTTATTTTTAAATGCTTTAGACGCCAAACTATAAGAAACACTAGGATTTTGAGCAGCACTTGCAAGAAAGGCAGTTTGTTTTAAAGTTAAATCTTGAATAGACTTGTTAAAATATTGCTTTGAGGCTGCTTCTACACCGTGAGCATTCCCTCCTAGAAAAATAGTATTCATATAAGTCTCTAAAATTTGAGACTTAGTTAAAATCTTCTCAATCTGAAGCGATAGCGTCATTTCTTGAATTTTTCTTTTTATAGAAGTCCTGTTTTCTAAAGAATCTTCTAAAAATATTCTATATTTCACCAACTGTTGGGTTATAGTTGAAGCACCTTGAAGACTTCCGCCACTTCCTTTTAATTTTATTTTTATATCATTAAATATAGCACCAGCTAGTCTTTTTACGTCAATGCCTGGGTGAGTTTCAAATCTAACATCTTCAATACTTATAAACGCGTCTTGAAGATCCTTTGGAACTTTAGCAATAGGTACATTAATTCTTCTTTCTGCAACTACATATTCATCCATAGATTTTCCGGAATTGTCTACTAAAACTGTAATCTCATCTAATTTTAAAAATTCATTAATATCTAAACTAGGAGTCGTTTTAACCATAGCTAGGACAACGCCTCCAATAGCGACAGTGGCTACTAAGGCTATAATTACAAAAGTTAAAAAAAAGGTTTTAAAAACTTTCTTACCAGTTATTTTATTTTTTTTATGAGTAGCTTTTTCTTTTTTCATTTAGTATCCTCCTTGTATTTCTATTAGGCAGACAAGAATTATTAAATGTTACCCTGCCTCCTAGAAATTCACGTTGTTTAACTATAATTAGCTTTTAATATTATACCATATAATTGTGCTATTTATTAAAATGTGAATTAATATAAAATATTGAGGTTTGAAAAGGCATTTAAATTCTTTACCTTAAAACAGTTACATATAATTAAATATATCCTTAAATGGAGGTAATGAATATTAAAAATAAAACTAAAGTTAGAATATTAATAATTATGGCCATAATCATGATGAATTTTACAATATTTATATACATTTTCGATAAAACCGTGATGCCAACCGTATTGGCAGTGGCGGATGCTGAAATGAGAGCGAAAGCTACAGAGATTGTTAATAGAGCAATTATAAAAGAGTATTCTAAGCAATTTGATTACGACCAAGTTATAAGAGTGGATAAAGATTCTCAGGGGAATATTGTAATGTTAAAAGCGGATACTCTAAAAATGAATAAAATAGCTTGTGATGTTGCCTTAGAATCGCAAAAAGAACTGATGAAATTGGGCGAGGTGGGTATCAAGGTTCCATTAGGTTATATAACAAGAAATAATATTTTGTCTTATTATGGGCCAAAGATAACCATAAGAATGCAACCTATTGGAAGTGTAGAAACTAAATATTCTTCTGAGTTTGAAAGTGCAGGTATAAATCAAACGAGGCATAAGATTTATGTTAAAGTAAAAACCACGGTGAGAGTAATTATTCCGTTAAAAAGTAATGATATCGTGGTAACTAATGAAGTGCCCATTGCTGAAACTATTATAGTGGGGAAAACACCTAATACTGCAGTTCAATTAGATTTAAATGGCACGGGATTTAAAATGGGTAATATCAGTAGTGATTAAAAGAAGTATAATAAAAATAAAGTACGATTTTAAACGTACTTTATTTTTATTAATCTTCCCAATTAAATACATATGGTACATTTCTATAGTAGTCTCCATAATTTAACCCATATCCAACTACAAAAACATCTGGAATTTCAAAGCAGCAATAATCGGGTATTATATCAACTTTTCGTCTATCAAGTTTATTTAATAGAACACAAGATTTAACACTAGCTGCTCCTAAAGATCTGGCGCGCGACATAATGAAATCCATGGTTATTCCAGTATCAACAATATCATCTACTATTAATACATCAAAGCCTTCAATATTGTCAGGTATGTCATTTACTATATTTATGGATCCACTTGTGTTCTCATCATTACCATAACTTGAAGTTGTCATAAAACCTATTTTTGTAGGAAGGGTAATTTCACGTACAAGGTCTGCGGTATATATAAAGCTGCCTCTAAGCAATGAAAGAACATATAAATTTTTTCCATTATAATCTTTTGAAATTTCAGCCCCAAGTTCTTTAATTCGTCGATCAATTTGGTCTTTAGAAATAAGAATGTTTCTTTTTTTGTTATCCAATGTTAATCCTCCTTGTATATATATTTACAATAATGTCACTATGGTATAAAATTATACGAAGGTTGTCAAGTATAAGAATAAGAAAACTTGTTAAAATATTAATAGAATGGAGTGATGTGCGATGATATATGGAAATATAGATGGGGTTAAAAATTCGATTTTAGATAAATTGGAAAAGGCATGTGAAATAAGGGTTTCTAAAGATTCTATTTTATCTGTTGAATTGGTAGATATACTAGTTGAGGTAACACAAAATTTAGGTAGGGAAGTCAGTGCTGCAATAGATAGAAAAGGCAAGATAATTAGTATGGCAATTGGCGATAGTAGTACAGTAGATTTGCCTTTAATTGATATACGAGAGGGTCGTTTATCAGGGGTTAAAATAGTACACACACATCCAAATGGCAATTCTAGATTATCAGCGCTAGATATGTCTGCCCTAGTGAAATTAAAGCTTGATTGTATAGTGGCTATTGGAGTTACAGTAGAAAGAGAAAACTTGAGATATAACATAGGTTTTTGTGAAATAGAGAATAGTATTTTAATTGAAGATGAAGTAGGCCCTATTAACATAAATGAGGTAATGGAATATAACATCTTAGACAAAGTTAAATATATTGAAAGATTAATGAAGACAAGTGAAATTGTTGAAGATGATGCAGAAAGAGCTATTTTAGTGGGAATAGAAAGTGAAGAGGACTTAGTAGAACTTACAGAACTTGCAAGGGCATGTAATGTAGAAACTGTAGATACAATACTGCAAAACAGACATAAAATAGATGCAGCTTTATATATAGGCAGCGGAAAAGCAGAAGAAATTGCTGTTGTGAGGCAAGCATTAAGGGCGAATATAGTTATTTTTGATGATGAATTATCAGGTTCTCAAGTTAGAAATTTGGAGGAAGTGCTTGGATGTAAGGTAATAGATAGAACTACACTAATTCTAGAGATATTTGCTAGGCGGGCAAGAACTAGAGAAGCAAAAATCCAAGTTGAACTTGCGCAATTAAAATATAGATTACCTCGTTTAATAGGACTTGGGACAATGTTATCAAGAACTGGTGCTGGAATTGGAACAAGAGGCCCTGGTGAGAAAAAGTTAGAAATAGATAAAAGACGAATAAGAGAAGGTATTTTTGATTTAAATAAAGAATTAGAAAAAATAAGAACTACGAGAACTGTTCAAAGAGAAAAGAGAAGTCGTGAGAGTATTTCAAAAGTATCTTTAGTTGGGTATACTAACTCTGGTAAATCAACACTTAGAAATGCATTATGTGATGTAGCAGCATTAAAAAGTGTAACGCAAAAGGAAAAAGTATTTGAAGCAGATATGCTCTTTGCTACACTTGACGTAACAACAAGAGCTCTTATATTACCAGATAATAGGGTGGCAGCAGTAACGGATACCGTAGGTTTTATAAGGAAACTTCCCCATGACTTAGTGGAAGCATTTAAATCAACACTTGAAGAAGTGGTATATTCAGATTTATTGTTACATGTTGTGGATGCATCAGCGGGCAACGCAGAGCTACAAATAGTAGCTGTAGATGGGGTTCTAACAGAATTAAACGCAATAGATAAGCCAATGATATTGGTTCTAAATAAAATTGATATAGCCTCACAAGAAAATATTTTAAAAATCAGAGAAAAATACAAAAACTTAAAGTGTATCGAAATATCAGCTAAAAATGGTACAAATTTAGATGAGTTATTGAAAGAAATCTGTAAATTTCTCCCATACACACTTAAGAGATTTAAGGTGCTTATTCCATACACTGATCAGTCAATGGTGGCATATTTGCATAGAGGTTCAAAGGTTGATTCAGAAGAGTACAATGAAGAAGGTACGCTTATGTCCGTACAAGGGGACGATGAAGTATATAATAAGTGTGAAAAATATATTTTAGTTTAGTTATCTAAATATTTTAATAAAGTTATTCATAAGTGTAATAAAGTATATGAGTATCTTATATAATTAAATATTAAGTAAATATCATTATCATAGGATTAGGAGTAGATATGGGAGAGGAAAAATCAAATTCAGATAATGGAAATAGACAAAATAAAAAAACAACAGATCAAGATACTGTTAACAGTTACGTAAAAAAATTTATTGCTGATATGAATGGGCAAAATAAGAATACTACTGAGGGTGGCTCCGTGGAACAGTTATTATCTGGTTTTACTGATTCCACTGGTATCACTGGAGCATCTGCTACTACTAACACATGTAATAATTTTGATATTAATTCATTGTCACTTAAGGCTACAAATATAAATATTTTAAAATTTGAATTAGATAGGTTTCCACTGGATTTCAAAGCAAGAACTTATTTTGAAAATGATGTAAAACCATTAATTGATACTCTAACAGTTTTATCAGTTGCAGCTCATGATTATTCATACGCTGCGGCCAATTTAGCAGGTACAAATTTTGGAAGTAGTTCGAAAATAAAAGATGCGATAGATTTAGTTGGGGAAGTTGATGAGATTTCTGAAGATTTAATTAAGGTATTGAGATGCAAAGTAGATAATATGCTCAAACTTGCAAAGTATGATTGTAAATGATTTTTTATTATGATAAAGAGAACGGGTTTACTTAATATTAAACTTATTCTCTTTATTTTGTTCTATTAGAAACTAAATTCTGTTCTTTGTATAAAAATTATTATAATAAAACTTTGTAAAAACAGATAAGATGATGAATCCAGGAGGTAAAATTAAAAAAAATGTCCAGTGTGTAATAATATAGAACAAAATATATATAATAAAGAAAAATGTAGTGATATAATGTACGATAAAGGAATAACAGAAAATTTTATGATAGAATAAGTGTCAATAGAAAATTAATTTATAAATTTTGTATTTAATGATAAAAAACATATTAGAAATTAATAAGGCATTAAACTTGAGGGAGGAAAAGGAATGAAAAAAACCATTGCGCAGTATCAAAAGGCTTTTAACAGTGTATTAGATAGACTAAAAATTGATGATAATGTTTTATCAGTCATGGTTTTCGGAAGTATGGTAACTGGAGATTTATGGGAGGAGTCTGATATCGATTTTTTCGTAATTGTAAATGTGAATTTTGATAAAATTAGGGATATTTATGCTGAGGAGAAGGGCATTCCTGTTCATATTAAACTTATGGGTAAAGATAAATTCATACAAATTTTTTCTGATAATCTAAAGGGTGGATATATACATAGAATTTTCTCATCTTCAAGGTTATTATTTTCAAAAGACATGGATATAACTGTAAGGTATGATGGGGGTAGGTTTTTTCCTGATGTTGATAGAGAACGTTGGGGAATGTATTTTTTAGGTAAACTCTTAAAGGATATCGGAGTATGTAAAAAATATTTGTCAAGCAACGGTATATATACGGCATATAGTACTTCTATAAGATGTATAGAGAAGTATTCTAGACTATTTGTTAACTCATCAGGTTATATGATTAGTAAGGATGTTATGACTATGGCCCTTAATTTAAATGAAAGTTTTAAACAATGTGTTGATAAATTGTTTTTTGAAAAATCAAACACAGCGGAGACAATTAAGGAAACTATGACATTTTTAGAACAAAGTATAAATTCAAGTATTAAGAGTAATTGTGCTTTGCTTTTAAACTATATGAGAGAAAAAGATAAATTTTTAAGCGCTGAGGAAATTATGGAGGAGGATTTGTTTAAGGAATTTGATATTGATATGGAAGAATTGCTTAATAAATTATGGGAAAGAGATATTATTAAAAAGGAAACTAGAGATTTTAAGATAGATAAAGAAAAAGTATTGTTTAAGCAAAATGTTTACTATGTTTAGTATTTCTAAAATGAATGGGTGGAAATATGCATAAATATGAAATCGAATTTACAAGTGAAATTCCTAAGTATATGGAAATATCAAAGCACATTAAAAGTTTGATAGATCAAAATAGTGTGGATGACGGAGAAAAATTACCTTCAATAAGAAAATTATCAAAAATATTGATGGTTAATGAGGTTACTGTGGTTAGTGCCTATAAAAAGCTTGAAGCTGAGGGATATGCATATCAAAAGATGGGTAGTGGAACTTATGCTAAAAGAAGAGACACAAACATCAGATTTAAAAAGGACTATTCTAATACTTTAAAAAAAATCTCTGGGCAAGATCTTAAAAAATATGTAGATTTCACAGGTGAGATAACAAGTAGTGAATTTTTTCCTGTAACAGTATTTAAAGATGTATTGAATGAGGTATTAGATAGAGATGGTACTGAGGCTTTTGCCTACAAGGAATCATTGGGATATGAGGGACTTAGAAATAGTATAAGTAGTTTCTTTTGGGACAATAATGTAAGTGCAGAAGATATATTGATCTTATCAGGTGCACAACAGGGTATTGATATAGTGTCAAAATCTATAATAAATGTTCATGATAATGTTGTTGTAGAAAAGCCAACCTATGGTGGTGCGTTATCAGTTTTCAAATGGAGAAGGGCTAATATATTTGAAGTTGATATGTTGGAGGATGGAGTGGATTTACACCAATTAGAAGAAATACTTAAAAAGAATAGAATAAAATGCTTTTATGCAATGAGTTATTTTCAGAATCCTACAGGAGCCACATATAGTTTGAATAAAAAGCTAAGGATATTAGAACTTGCAGAGTTACATGATTTTTTTATTGTTGAGGATGATTATTTGTCTGAACTAATATATGATAATAAGTTATATAAGAGTTTTAAAAGTTTAGATATAAATGATAGGGTTATCTATATTAAAAGTTTTTCAAAGATATTTCTTCCAGGAATAAGGCTTGGATATATGATACCCCCTGAGGAGTGCAAAGAGCTTATTCAAAATTCAAAGATAAACACAGATATATCAACTTCAAGTCTCATGCAACGTGCTCTAGATTTATATATAAATAAAGATCTTTGGAAAGAGCATATAGGACGCCTCAATATGGCATATAAAGACAAATATAACTTTATGATAAATTGTATAGAAAAGTATTTTGGTGATAAGGTTAGTTATTTTACTCCAGGAGGCGGAATTCATTTTTACTTTAAAATGGCTGATAATGTGAAGAGTACTTCCATGGAATTGTTTTATAGGTGTAAGAATAGGAAAGTTCTAATTACACCAGGGGTTTTATTTTATAAAAATGCTAAAGAAGGAAATGATTATTTTAGATTGAGTTTTTCAGAAATAAAAAAACCTGAAATAGAAGAAGGAATTAAAATCATCTCAGAATTATTAAGTGAAAAGTAGAAAAATACTTACAAATTAAGGAGAGAAACTTTTGAAAAAGGGATTAATGGTCATTGATTGGTTACGCATTGGTAAGTATTCCCATGAGGAAATATCTTATTTCTTGTTTTTAGAAGGTAAAACTATGGAAGCCATATGTAAAATTAGAAATCTAGATAATGCCATAGTACAAAAACATATAATTGACGGTAAAATAAAATATAGATTTTTGGTGCAAAGCAATGATACAGATGAACTTTTTAAAAAGATTGTTAAAGCTGGAAAAGAAGATAAAATTTATTTTTTGAATTCAATTGAAGAGGATAATAAAAATAAATTAACATCGTTAATAAAAACTAATTATGTGGAGATGCATCCTAAAGACAAAGAGGCTGCAGTTTGGATAATAGGAGAATTAAAGGAAAAGTCTTGTTTAGATATTTTAATTAAGGCTTCAGTTCATAAATATATAAATGTACGCAGAATGGCAGTTTCAGCTATGGGAAAAATGGGAGATATAAGAGCTGAAGGGGCATTACTTAGAGCACTTGGGGACGAGAACCCACAAGTGATAAGTTATGCAATAAAATCTCTAGGCATAATAAAAAGTGAAAAAGCTATTACGAAAATAAAGTACATATACGAGAGTACAGACAAAAGATACATAATTGATGCCGCGCAGAGGTTTTTATTGCTTATGGAGCAAACATAGATAAAATTAGAGGATATTCTTAAATTTAATCTAGATCATTTAGTGATAGGTGGGAGAATTGAAATGAGTTACTTTACAATAAAAGATGAATCAATTGCTGAATTTAAGGAGAAAAAATCTATTTTTATTGGGCATGGTAAAAGAGTTGAAAGCATTGAAGAGGCTAAGGAATTTGTTGATTATGTTAAAAACAAACACAAACAAGCTAGGCATAATGTTTATGCATATATAATTGGAGAAAATAAGGATATTCAAAGGTATAGTGATGATGGAGAACCTCAAGGTACCGGAGGTATTCCTATGCTAGAAGTTTTAAAAAAGTCGGATATTACAGATGTAGCCGTGGTAGTTACCAGATATTTTGGAGGGATTCTTCTAGGTACAGGAGGACTTGCAAGAGCATATTCTAAAGGTGCCTCTCTTGCTGTTCAAGAGGCTGGTGTTGTGGAAAAGGTTAAAGGTATCTTGCTTACAATAGTAATTGAGTATGATTTATTGGGAAAACTGCAACATGTATGTGCTAAAGAAAACTTTCATATAGACCATATAGAATATACAGATAAAGTTAGTATTAAAATACTTTGTCAGTTTTGTAATCTAGAAAAATTAAAAACACAAATAACCGAAGTTAGCTCAGGAAAAGCTTTGTTTTACGAAGATATGGCGAAAATGTACTTCAAGTTGGAACATAGATTGTATGATAATGAAATTATAAACTCTATCCTTTAACACTTTAAGGAAAAGTAGATATACTTTTCTTTTTTATTTGAAATATACTTTATTTGTATGATATAATAAAATTGTAATGTACTTAAAACTAATTCATAGAAATATTGGTATTTAATAGAAATGGTTAGAAATATTTCACATACAAAATAGTTAGTTGGGGGGGGATTTCAAATGTCAGGACATTCAAAATGGCATAATATACAACAGAAAAAAGGTAAAATTGATGTTATAAGAGGTAAAGTTTTCACAAAATTAGGTAAAGAAATAATAATGGCAGCTAAAAACGGCGGATCTAATTTGGAAATTAATGCTCATCTTAGAGATGTAGTTGCAAAAGCTAAATATAATAATATGCCACTCGACACAATAAACAGAGCAATAAAAAAAGGTGCCGGAGAGCTTGAGGGCGTAAACTACGAAGAAATAGTTTATGAAGGGTATGGAGCAGAAGGAGTTGCTGTAGTAGTTGTAACGCTTACAGATAAAAAGAATAGAAGTGTTGCTACTGTAAGGCATGCTTTTGACAGACATGGTGGGAATATGGGAGCAGCTGGATGTGTAAGCTGGATGTTTGCTAAAAAAGGACAAATTATCATAGAAAGAACGCAGGCTATGGTTGAAGATGAAATAATGATGATAGCGCTCGAAGCAGGTGCAGAAGATTTTAATGCAGAAGAAGAGATGTTTGAGATTATAACATCTGTAGAAACATTTGGAGAAATAAGAGAAGCGTTAGAAGCAGCGGGTTTTGAATTAGCATCAGCTGAAATTACAATGATACCAGATAATATGATACCTACTGATTTAGCAGGCGCAGGTAAAGTTCAGAGGCTTATAGATATGCTTGAAGATAATGAAGATGTTCAAGATGTTTATCACAATGCAGAGTACCCTGAGGAATTTGAAGGATAGAGGGCTGAGGGGCGATGGCATGATGGTAAACGTTTAACAAAATCGTTATATGATGGTATACGAGTATGGTAATGTATCTCAGTTATAGATGTACCAGTTGAACACCTTATTATATTGATAAATAATCGATATAATAAGGTGTTTTTGTCTTAATAATTCATGTGAAAATGTATTTGTTTGATATGATACATTTGGTATCTTTTTTATTTTGTTCGAATAGTTTATATAAGGATATATAATGTAGAGGCCTTTATATATTTAAAGGTATAAATACAACAAAAAATAAAAAGATAGCACAAATTACCTTTATTTCACACAATATATGTTTAATAGTGGAGGTGAATAAGATGAATTGGAAGGAAGAATTAGTATTACAATTTAGAAATATGACAATTGATAAAAATATTATTATCAAAGCAATGCAAAACTTCGTTAATGTATTTAATAGTAATTTAGACAAATATAATATAAAAAATATTCGAGCAACAACAGATTCAAATGAATATATAGATATAAAGTATTATAAGAAAGTTAAAATAGAATATGCGGAGAGCAACGTTGTTTTTATTTTATTTAGCAATGAAGGAATCCAGCAAAATATATCTATAAAATTAAGTATTGCTAAAAAAGTAGGGGGTTATTTCCTTCAGTATATTAATACAGAAGAACGTAACCCAAAATTAAAAGCATTTATTGATGAAAATATTATTGACGGGATTCTTCAAGATTTGTTTGAATTAAATGAAGAAATAATAACTATAAAGTAGATATAATAGACCGCAAAATGCGTGTACATAAAGTACCACATTTTGTGGTCTATTTAGCTTAAAGAATACTCTTACTTAGAATAGGATTAGCTTGATTAAAATTATTTTGACCATTAGTGGTAGCACTAGTATTAGATTGCTCTTGCACAATAGTTTGCAATAATTGAACTAGGACGTTATTACTATTTGTACTTGGAAAAAGACTACCTGAACTATCATCACTTTCAACGGTACCAATACTTGAACTATTACCTGTATCTTGAGTTGTCATAATTTGCATCATTTGTTGCATGACCATTTGTTGAAGTTGCTGAGCCTTTTGAGATTGCAATGATAAACTATCTAGTCCATTAACTATATTATCATTACTAGGAATGCTTGTACTCACATTAGTAGAAGTCTGATTTTGTGAATTGTCTATTATTTGCTTAAGTAAAACTTCAAAGCTAGAATTAGCATCCCCACTTGAATCATTGCCTAATATCCCTGTTGTTGATTTTGTTTCTCCGGTGCCCATAAGTTTTAAAAGTTGTGACATTTGATTAATCTCCAAAAATATTCCTCCTTTTTTAAATAATAAAGTGTATATTTCCCATTTTACTCTTTATAAGAATAATTATCTATACTTTTTATAATTATGATAAATAAAATCATTAACCATTGTAATTGCATATTAATAGTAGTAGCTTTATTAAAGAAGTCAATATAACTATAAACGAGTCAATTTAAATCTATAAACTATTGATTAAGGGAGTGTGTTTTATGAAATTTATATTTGATTTTTTAGTTAGAAAATTCATAAAAAATTTTTATCATGTAAACTCACAGCAAGTTAGACAATCCTATGGACGCTTAGGTGGAATAGTGGGATTTATAATTAATACAACAATTCTCATTTTGGAACTTGTTGTAGGGTTATTCCTAAATAGTATATCTATTACAGCAGATGCCGTGCATAATTTAACAGATGCTGTATCCTCAATAATTACAATCTTTAGCTTTAAAGTAGCCAATCGTCCTGCTGATACGAAACATCCCTTTGGATATGGTAGAGTGGAGTATATTACTTCGTTGTTGTTTTCTTTATCTATTTTTATAGTGGGATATGAATTTATGAGAAGTTCAATAAATCGCGTTCTCAATCCTGTTAGTATTCCATTTAATACGGTGGCATTTCTGCTAATGTTATTTGCACTACCCCTTCAAATTTTTCTTAACCGTTTTACAACGTATCTTGGTATTGCAATTAACTCCTCTGTTTTAAAAGCATCTGCATTAGAATCTTTTACTGACATACTTGTATTATCCATGGTAACGACATCACTACTTATAACAAAATTCACATCCTTCCCAGTGGATGGATATGCAGGCGTAATAGTATCAGTATTTATAATACATTCAGGATTTGTGCTTTGCAAAGAAACATTAGGTTATATATTGGGAAAAGCTCCTGATAAGCAATTGGTGCAAGATATTCATGATGAAGTTTTAAGTTATACATATATTAGTGGAGTACATGACTTAATTATTCATAATTATGGACCTGGTAGATATATGGTTTCACTCCATGCAGAAGTGCCATGTGATATTCCTATAATGAAAATTCATGATGTTATTGATATGGCTGAAAAAGAAGTAGGCGATAAGCTAAACTTATATTTAGTTATTCATACAGATCCTTTTAAAAGCGATAGCCCTGAATTTACATCGTTAAAAAATCAGTTAAATAAAGTATTATCCGAAATTAAAGGAATTCAATCTATGCATGATTTCAGAGTAATAGGTGAAATAGCATCAAAAACATTGATTTTCGACGTAGTAGTAGATAAATCCTATTATAATACAGATCATAAAAAAATTATTCTTAAGCAAATAGAAGATGGAATAAAAAGCATTTCACTACAATATAGATGTATAGTCACAATGGATCAAGATTATAATTAATGCTTTTATATAGGTGAAAACAAATGAAGAATAATAACACTTGAAAAATCCAGGTATTATTATTCTTCATTTATATTATAAAATCTAAGGTATATTCTGCATTAAGACTTTTATACTTATCTACAAGATCCTGCAGTGTTACGGAATCCACAACTTTATTAATTTGTTGATTAACTTCTTGCCATACTATGGTGTCTATGCATATTTTTATATTATTATCTACACTTAAGGCTCCGTCATCATCTCCAGTAATATTTAAATCACCTTCAAGTATTCTTAAAACTTCACCTACAGTAATTTTTGAGGCTTCTTTTGACAATGTATAACCGCCCTGTGATCCTCTTGCACTTTTTACAAGGTTAGCCTTTCTAAGTATTGAGAAAACTTGCTCTAAATAATTTTCTGAAATTACCTGTCTTTCAGCAATGATCTTTAATGGTATATATTCACCAAATGAGTGCACAGCGATATCAACCATTGACCTTAAACCATATCTTCCTTTAGTAGAAATATTCATGGTAAGTTATGTCTCCTTATTAATACTAAATTATACATAAAATGCATAAAACAATATTTATTCTTCAAATTAAATGATACTATATTGAAATGAATAAGTCAACTTAAGCAGTGTTACAGAGATGCATATAATGTCTTTTTAAATAAATACTTTATTAAAAAGTATAATATCAAAAAAATGATAAAAAGCTCGTTAAGTTCACGGGCTTTTTATCAGATTAAATATAAAATTATTATGGATTATAAATTTTCAAATTCATTTAAGGTTTTTAATTTATTCTCAACCTTCATTTTCTCATTTCTTATATCATCTAATTGTTGGAGTAGTTTTTTATTTTCTACTTTTATGGTTTTACTTGAATTGTGTTGAAGACCAGACTCTGATAGTTCTAAGGTATATTGTATTTCTTGCTCAAGCTTATTTTTATAAGTCTCTTCAAACTCTTTTTCCACCTCAGTCAATTCTTCATTCAATGTTGTTTTCATACTATCAATAACCTGCCTAGATACTTCTGATTTAATTTGTTCTTCACTTTTCATATAAATTTTATCTCCTCATAGTTTATTATTTTATTTATATTATTAGGATACTCAATTAAAATGCTTTTATTAATAATTAATTCTAATTAACCAAAATCTAATATTTTTATCACTCCATCCAAGGTCCCAAGGTACTTTGCTTCTATCTGAATTATGGCAACTAACCAAGGAATATCCTCTTGAATCAGCTCCTGTTACAACAGAAATATGAGTGATGTCATTTTTCTGCTCATAAGCAACGAAATCTCCGGGTAGTAGTTTATAACTTGCTTTATATACTTTGTCATAACTACCGTAGGCAATTAGTGATGCTCTACCGCTATATAACATATAGTTTTTAAAGCCATCCGCATTGAGCCAAGCTTTTGTTGCTCCATTTTTATCATAATTCCAGGCAGAATTCTTTCTGAATTTTGCACCTTCAAAAAGAATTTGAGATGCAAAATTTGCACAATCCCCACCCTGAGGGTTATAGTCCCTATATTTTTTATTATACTTAAAATCATATTTTAAGTCACTTGCAGCACCGCAAAATTCATCTGCATATTCTATAGCCTTTATTCGTCTTTCATCTATTGTAGTTAAATCTCTAGTATTTTGAGATAGTATATAATCTTTTATGGAATCTGCTTTTATATTATCTAAGTTTAAAGAATTTGCGAAAGGATCTTTATACCATTCTTTAGAAATCACCCAAGAACCATCTTTACTCATAAGTTGCAAGTTATGATAGGTTCCAATTTTTGAAATGTTTTCTATTTCTGGCCGATTTATATATATATACTTATATTCAGTGGAACATAATAGATAAATTGAAAAATTATCATTTTTTTTTCTAATATTTTTTACAATTACTGTAGGGCTAATATGTGTAAATTTAACTCCTTGTTTTTCCGCCCAATTGTTAATGTAATTCATCTTTCTTTTTTCATATTCATATGCCCAAGTACCATATTTTGTGTCCATATTATAAAATGATTGAATTAATTCTAAATCACCGCTTAATATGGCTTCGTTTCTACTCTGGAAAATTCTTTCAATGTAACTTGCAACTTCTTTTTTAGATTCATCAGTAATAGAATATGCATATTTTATATTAAATAACTGTAATGATGTAAGAAATAAGATAAATATAATTAATTTAAGCTTAGATAATTGTTTGATTTTACAAAAATTCATAATATACTCCTATTATTTTATTAATACATTGATTTTATTTATTGCATTTCTTATAGATAATTGTTGCAATGGTATACCTTCATACCATGTTTTTTTTGAATCTGTGGGAACTCCGAAATAGCGGGCTTTCAAAATTATTTCTGGTCTATATTCAAAATGTAAGATATCAAAATGTGACCATTTACCTCCCCAAACAAAATTATTATTTTCGAAAACTTTTACAAGCTCATTTGAATATGAGGCTAATCTTTTTTCGCCAGCTTCTTTAGACGACCATTTCCAATAATCTCTTTTGTCACTTGAGAGATCAATAGCAATTCCATAAGAATGAGGACTTAATCTATTTGTACCTGAAATTACGCGATAATTGAAAGTGCCACTGCAAGGTAGAAGGCATTTTCGTACATTTTGATTTTGTTTTAAAAGGGGAACTAATTCAGTCATAACAGATTGTAGTGACTTAGCAGCATTATTGCTCTTATTAAATTGATAATTGCTGTAAACAACCTTAACTTTTGTAAGTTTGGATTCTATATCTTGTTTTGAAGTGCCATAAACTTCGGATAACAATCTATAGGACCTAAAGCGACCAGGATCAAAATCATCCTCTCCAATACCACTAACAAGAGACAAAGGATAAATTTGCTTTAGAGTATCTTCAAGGTCTGGGTTTGATAACTTTTCTTGCAAGTTCTTAACTTTTTTGTCATCATAACATATCTTTTTTCCAGACTTCATTATAATATAAACATATCCATTATTTAGTTCAATATCTGTAATAAATTCAGGATAAGCTACCAGCAAGCATAATAGGTCTTGTTTCATTGTTTCATTGTATATATTAGCGTTTTCGTTTGCAAAAGTAATACTTGTAGCTGAGGTCGATATAATCAATGTATTAAGAATTAGACAAATAAGAAGTGTAAAAGTGAAAAATTTATTTGTGATAATATTTCCCTCCTTTAAAAAAGTAAACATTTCTATCCAAAGATTTTCAACAAATCAATAAGATAAAGTTATTTTTTAATAATACTTTTGCTATATATAGTTGCCTATGAACTATTATTATATGTGTGGATATATTAATAAAATTAGTGGGTTTATTTCCAATAATCATGAAATAAATTACAAAATTGTATTTAAATAAGATACTTGATTTTATTTTGATAATATATTTAATGAATTATTTTACAAAGTACAGAAAAAAGTAGGCATCATAAATTTGGTATCTACTTTGAGTTTTTTTAATTTGTCATCACCATTTTTAAAAATTATAATAGAAATAAATATGCAACTTATCAGATGGGTGGAACCGGAATTAGCCATTTATAACAAATCCACCATTGACATGAATGGTCTCACCACTTATATATGAGGCCCCTTCTGAGGCTAAAAACACATAAGTTTCGGCGAGTTCAACGGGTTGACCTGGTCTTCCCATAGGGGTATTGCTTCCAAATTTACCAACCTCAACTGCACTGAAGGAAGAGGGTATAAGAGGTGTCCATATCGGGCCTGGAGCCACTGCATTAACGCGTATCTTTCTACTTGTAAGTGAAAGAGATAAAGAACGTGTAAAGGTAACTATTGCTCCCTTAGTTGAAGAGTAGTCAATTAAAGTCTCATGACCTTTATAGGCCGTAATTGAAGAAGTATTTATAATTGTAGCACCCTCTTTTAAATGTGGTAATGTTGCTTTGACCAAATAAAACATACCAAAAATATTAGTTTTAAATGTTCTCTCAAGTTGCTCTTTTGTAATATCTTCAATACTGTTTTGGGGATGTTGCTCCCCGGCATTGTTTACAAGAATATCTATCTTACTAAATTCTTTTATTGTTTTGTTTACAGCGTCATTGCAGAAAGTATCATCTCCTATATCTCCAGGTATTAAAATGCATTTTCTACCTTTTGCTTCTACAAGTTTTTTTGTCTCCTCGGCATCTTCATGCTCATCGAGGTATACTATTGCTATATCAGCTCCTTCTCTGGCATAAGAGAGTGCAACTGCTTTTCCAATACCACTATCACCACCGGTAATTAAGGCTACTTTATTTATTAATTTATTAGAACCTTTGCAATTAGGATTTTCAAAAATAGGTCTTGGGTTCATTAATGTCTCAAATCCGGGTTGTTTATCTTGTTTTTGCTCAGGTACACTTATAGGAAAATTAAAATTTTCATTCATAAAATATCTCCTTTTATAAATATAATATTTTTTCTAGGTTTAGTTTATGGTAAATTATCATTTATATTCACGTTGAGCTTATTCTCTAATATATATATATAAAGTGGATGAATAGCAAGAAGACTCGAAATATGTTATAATTGAAAAATATGAGTGCAACGAACATTTAAATTAAAATAGTTAGATAATTGAAGTTGATATAATTGAAACATATTTATTTATATATAAGTGACTTATAAAGTCAGAACTAAATGAAGATAAATCAGCCTAAATATGCTCATATCACTAATAAAGGGTGGTTTCTTAGATGCAATATAATCATGTAAGAAAGTTGTTGTTTCCAATTTTCACGTAAATTCATAACAGGATATCAGTGATTTGTGACATTTAAAGTTAAAGACGACCACTTACAAAGGAGAAAAAATGTTATTCGAAGATTTAAATCTCATTACACCAATAAAGAAGGCGCTAAAAACTGAAGGTTACGTGGAACCTACTCCTATACAAGAAGCTGCAATTCCTACTATCTTGGATGGAAAAGACTTTCTAGGATGTGCTCAGACAGGCACTGGAAAGACAGCGGCATTTGCTATTCCTATACTGCAAATTCTTTGTGGTAGACAAAAAGTTATAAAGGGGCCGAAAAATATAAAGGCCTTAATACTTGCACCTACCAGGGAGCTAGCTATTCAAATTGGAGAAAGCTTTACGGCTTATGGTAAACACATGAATCTTACTAGTACTGTTATTTTTGGTGGAGTATCACAAAAAAAACAAACTGATGCTTTAAGAGATGGAGTGGATATTTTAATTGCAACTACTGGTAGACTACTTGACTTAATGCAACAGAAATACATTAATATACACCATGTGGAAATGTTTGTACTTGATGAGGCTGATCGTATGCTTGATATGGGATTTTTGCGAGACGTAAAAAAAATTATAGCGCAACTGCCTAAAATTAGACAAACTATGCTATTTTCAGCAACTATGCCACAGGAAATAGCGAAACTGGTGGACTCAATTCTTGTAGATCCAGTAAAGGTAGCAGTGACACCTGTTTCCTCTACTATAGAACTTATTGAACAATCAGTATATTTTGTAGATAAAAAAGATAAAAAACCACTGCTTATTCATTTGCTACAAGATAAATCCATAGTTTCTGCCCTGGTATTCTCAAGAACAAAACATGGCGCAAATAAAATAACTAAGGATCTTAATACCGTAGGAATAGAGGCTCAAGCTATTCATGGTAATAAATCTCAGAGTGCAAGGCAACTTGCCTTAAATAATTTTAAAACGGGAGTAACAAGAGTTTTAGTTGCTACAGATATAGCAGCAAGAGGTATTGATGTTGAGGAATTGTCTCACGTAATTAATTTTGATTTGCCCAATATTCCAGAAACCTATGTTCATAGAATAGGTAGAACTGGAAGAGCTGGACTTGGCGGAGTTGCAATATCATTTTGTGATGTGGAAGAAAAACCTTTTCTTAAGGATATTGAAAAGATTATATCAAAAACAATACCAGTAATAGAGGATCATCCTTATCCTGCTAGTAATGTAAAAGAAGTAGTAGTTGATGTTAAAAAGAACACTACTATAAAATCTCGAACAAATGGTTATGCTAGGAGAAATGGAAGAAATCAAGGTGGAAATCAACAAGCTAAAAATTCTAGATCATCAAGATAAATAACATTTAAGTTAATTATGGGTCAATGTTTTATTATTTTTTACTCCGTATTTATTTTCATGTGTTTGAAAAGTATAAAGCCAATGATTATATAAATAATCATTGGCTTTATTACTCTGTATTTTAAATTTCATACAGAATTAGTTAGTAGTCACCGTTTTTAGCCCTTGCAATACTGCTTACGCTGAAAAATACAGATAATTTATCAATTAACATAACTAACATCTCCCTTGTATAAGTTTAATGTTTGCTTGTCGACTACAATAGTAGTATATCCCATGCTTAAAAAGGTATACATGAAATAAAATTTTAATTTACATAAGAAACAGTTTCATTATGGGTTATTATAAATACTTAAGGATTATTAGGTTTAAGGAGGGGAATAAATAGTAATGTGCATTCTCGAATATAATGAAATATACAATTCTATATTAAAAGAGTTTCATCTAAGCAGTTCTATTTTAGAACAAATGAAAATAGAGGCTGAAGCTTTAACTAAATCCAGAATAGAAATATGCAACCTCTTAAAGCTGCAAAAATTTACGGCTGAAATAATAGATATTAATGAAAAAGAAATTATTATAAATATGAATAGGAACAAAGAGAGTATAGAAGAATACAAAAAAAACCAAATAGAATTAAATGATAAAATTAAAACCTGTAAGCAGGAGATCAAGGTAATAAAATTCCAATTAAATGTATCAGAAAATAAGCTTAATTATGAACAACAAGAAAGCAGAGAATTGCATGAATCTCTTTATATCTTTCTTAAAACAGAAAAGTTTAAATTTATAAAAAAAATATTTGTTCGTAAGTATATTAATGTTTTTTTAAAATACCCTAATCAACTGAGTATAAAAACAAACATATATGAATGTAATAAAAGAAAAGAAAAATTACGAAAAGATAAACAAAATTTTAATAATAAAATAAGAAAAAATAATAAAGAAATAAATAACAATAGAATAGCACTGTCAGAATTGAGGAAAAAGACAATAAATATGAAAAAAGGTATAGAAATTTTTCTTGTAAAAATACAGAATTTAAATAACTATAAAAAAGTAGAAAAAAAGTTTAGATTAGAAGTTTTGCAGTGTGAAAAGTTAATCGAAAAAAGATTAGATTAATTAATGCAAATTATTATGAGAAAAAAATAAAAAATGAAAAAAGACAATTTAAATCATCTCATTACATTTTTATTTTATATTGAATCTCAAAAGAGACTTCTATTTTAATGCCTTCTCAAATATATCAAGAATAATATTTTTAGAGGCAACACCCTCATGAACTTTAATCCCATCAATATAGTATGTAGGAACATAGTAATAATTATATTGTTTTGCTATATCCGGCTTAAGTTCTTCATCAATTATTTTAATATCAATCCCAGCGTATTCTGGATTTTGATTTTTTATAGCTTCCATCCAAGTAAGTGCTTTTCTACAGTATGGACACCATTCAGTTACAAACATAATTACTGGTTTCATTTATTATCACCACCAAACTTTCTCATTAAAACAGATATTAATATTATACACCATTTTGAGTTTGCTTAGTGTAATATAATAAAATATTACACTATAAATAAAAAAAGTATTAGATCAAGTAAAACATATATTTTATAACCTATAATTGTATTTTAACGAAATAATTACAATTATTGATATTAAGTAATAGAAATAAGTTAAATAATTTGATATAATGAACTAGTCGAAAAATAACTTATTATAGCAATAATCAATAGAATGGATTTTGTTTTAAAAAAAGATAAAGTGAAGGAGTATGCTAAATATGCAAACAATAAAACAATTAAGTACGAGAGAATCTATAGTTAAAATAATATTATTAGTAGCATTAATAATATTTGCATATTTAATAAGATCGATTTTCAATTTGATTTTATTAACCTTTATGATAACTTATTTAGTGAATAGCTTACAAACTTTATTAACCTATCAAATTAACAAAGTAATAAAAATAAATCCAACTATTATTACCATAATCATATATCTGTTTATGACAGTATCTATAGTTATTTTGGCAGTGAAATATATACCACTTGCTATTTCAGAGATATTAATTATGTTAGATAAAATGGAGTATATAAATTTCACAAAAGATACAAAAGGTATTATGTCTTATTTAACACCAATATTTACTAGAATTGACATAGCAAGTTATGCTAAGTCTAGTATTCAAAGTATTTTGCTTTTTGTGACTAATTTAGGAAAATGGGGTTTGAATTTTTTTATGGCAATTTTACTAAGTCTAGTATTTACATTACAAAAGGATAGTGTATTAAAATTTGTGTATAAGTTTAAAGATAGTAAAGTATCTACGTTATACAATTATTTAAGCTATTTCGGTACTAATTTTTTAAATTCTTTTGGTAAAGTAATTCAAGCGCAAATAATGATAGCAATTACAAACACAATATTATCAATAATAGGACTTACTATAATGGGGTTTCCTCAATTATTCGCTCTTGCATTTATGATCTTTATTTTAAGCCTTATACCTGTGGCAGGTGTATTTATTTCGTTAATACCGCTATGTTTGATTGCTCTTAAAATAGGCGGATTAATTAAAGTAGTATTTGTGCTTATTATGATTTTTGTGATTCATTCTGTTGAGAGTTATATTTTAAATCCAAAATTTATGTCTGACACCACCCATCTTCCCATATTTTTTACTTTTTCAATATTAATAGTATCAGATCATTTTATGGGAACCTGGGGTCTTTTACTAGGCATACCAATATTTATATTTATATTAGATATACTCGGAGTGGATTTGAACGAAAAGAGAGACTCCAAAATTAAAGGAAATTAAAGAGAAAAATACATTATACAATAAAAAAATGGCCTTAGAGCTAGCTTTTTTTAAGAAAGGCAGTGATTTTGTGACAGTAGAAAATGTTGAATCTATATTAAAATGCCCTGTTTGTAATTTAAGTTTAAAAAAAAATGAGAAACAATATGTCTGTTTGAATAACCATAGTTATGATATAGCAAGCAAAGGACATATTAATCTTTTGCTTGCTAATCAAAAGAATACAAAAGAACCTGGGGACAGTAAAGAAATGATGGAAAGCCGTAGAAACTTTTTAAACAAAGGGTATTATCACACTTTTTCTGAAAGATTGAACGAGGTAATAATATCAAATATAAGTGGAAACGATATAAATATACTAGATGTTGGATGTGGAGAAGGATACTTTTTATTTAGACTTAAGGAGGCCATATATATAAAAGGAGCAACGTATACTTTAAATAAAGAGTTTGATTTTTTCGGTGTAGACATTTCAAAAGCTGCAGTTACATATGCTACTAAAAGAGATAAAAAGATAAATTTTATAGTAAGCAGTAATTTCAACTTACCTATAATGCCTAACACTATAGATATTATTATTAGAAACTTTGCGCCGTCTGATGAAGCAGAGCTTCAGAGGGTTTTAAAAGATAATGGTAAACTAATTGTTATAACACCTGGAATTCAACATTTATATGGATTAAAAGAAATATTATATGTTAACGCTAGAGAACATGAAGAAAAAACAACAACCTTTGAGGGATTTAAGTTAAATCAGAGATTAGAAGTTAAGTATAATATTGATGTGGAAAATGTCGAAGATATAAAGAGTCTTATTGCAATGACACCTTATTATTGGACAATTGACAATGCTATGAGAGAAAAAGCGAGTGTTACTTCTAAACTTTCAACCATGCTCGATTTTAATATAAGTGTATATGAAAAAAAATAACAATTTATTAGGTTATAAATTTGTTAATTTAATTAATTATCCATATTTGTTTTGATGAAATTAATTAGAATACAAGAAGGAGGTTAGATATGAAAAATTTGTTCAAAGCAACAATAATAGGGATTAAAAATAGTGTCAAAAGATTTCCAGATACTATTGGCATCTCCACTACCTGTGTTTTACTTCTTATTTATATATCAGAAATAAAACAAGGAGCTAATAGTGATTTTATAGAAATGCTTGGAAGGATAACCATGGTACTTGCTCTTGGAATCCCACTTTCATTATGTGTTAAACTTTTTTTTGAAAGACTTAAGAATTACAAAAATATAGTGCTGCAAGCTACTTACTTAGGGGGTGCACTATTACTGATTTTCTATTATTATTTCTTTTTACAAGATATACAAATGGTTTCAATGTCAAGATATATTGGTTCTAGCCTTATTCTTTATTTAGGTTTCCTTTTTATATCATATTTGCCTAAGCGTGATGATTTTGAGCTTTATGTTATTAAGGTTTTCACTAGATTTTTCACCACGGTTTTATATTCACTTGTTTTATATCTTGGACTTGCGGCAATCCTTCTTACAATTAATAGGCTTCTAGGTGTTAATATTAAAAGTGAGCTTTATTACTATACTTTTCTTGGTGTTGCCGGCATATTTGCACCATCATTTTTTCTTGCAGGGATTAAAGCAAAAAATGAAATATTAACTATAAAAGAATATTCGCGCCTTCTTATGGTACTTGTGTTATATATTATAATGCCACTTATTTGCATATATACGATAATACTTTATATATATTTTGGAAAGATTATTATCACGAGGCAATGGCCAGAGGGGCTTGTATCTAATCTTGTGCTTTGGTATTCTGCAATAACTGCAGCGGTGCTTTTTTTTATATCACAATTACTTAGTGAAAATGCTTGGACAAGAAAATTTATGAAGTATTTTCCAAAGGGGATTCTTCCACTAATAGGAATGATGTTCATTTCTATAGGGATAAGAATTAATGCGTACGGAGTAACCGAAAATAGATATTTTGTTGTAGCACTTGGGATATGGACGTTTTTAGTTATGATTTACTTTTCAACTACAAAGAAATTAACGAATATCATACTTCCAATATCACTCGCAGTAATAACTGCTATATCTGTATTTGGACCTCTTAGCAGCTATTCAATTTCAAAATGCAGTCAAAATAAGAGACTTAATAAAATATTTGTTAAAAACAATATGATCTTGAATAACAAAGTAACTAAAGCAAGAGTTAAGGTAACTGATGCGGACGCACGGCAAATAAGTAGTATACTTAGTTACTTTGATACATCTCATAGTCTACGAGATATTAAGGAGTTTCCAAAAGATTTCAAGATTTCAGATATGGAGAGGACACTGGGAATAAAATATAGTGGTCAAAATTATCAAAACAACAACGAGTATTTCTATTTTAATTCTAGTGGCTCGACGCAGCCAATAAATATAAGTGCATATGATTATCTCTTTACTTGGAGGAATAATGGACGGCAGATCCAAGGAGATACAACATTTGGTATGAGCTTTGACAATGAATCAAGCACATTAAAGATAACTAAAGATAAAACTAATATTTATGAAAAAGATTTAATGTATTTTTCAAATAAACTTATTGATAAATATGGTGTTAACAACCAAAAGGGTCAGAGTCTATCTCAAGGAGAGATGTCCTTTGAAGATGAAAATGATAAAGTTAAAATTAAGATTCAATTTTTAAATATATCAGGAAATAAGACAACAACAAGCGATAAAATAGAATCAAAGAATTTTGAATTTTATGTTGTAGTCAAAATGAAATAAATAAGAGATTAGAGGTGCATCCATGACTAATGATGAAATGTATAAACGTATAATAGCTATGACTAGTATTAAAACTGCAAAAAGTTTTATTAAAACTTATGATATAAGTAAAGGTGATTTAAGCAAGCTTTGCAAGAAATTCAATATATTTGTAGAAGGTAAAGCTACTAAGGAAGACATGATTGATAGATTTTTAGGCGAAACCCTTGGGAAAAAATTAAAAAATAAGGTGATTAATAAATACAACAACAGATAAAAAAAACAAGAAAAGTGTATAAATGACTTTATTTAATAAAACAATACCCATGAGGTGAAAATAATGAAGTTGTTTATACCGGATATTGCATATATAGACCCTAAAATATTAAAATATGAAACATCAAAAAATACAATAGAATATTTAGAAAAACTAAAGATACCCATAATTAATTCTAAGAAAGTGATAATAGATTCTGGTTCGCCTGAGAGAAATTATGCAACATCTAAAAAGACTATTCTTTTTACAATAAACGGTCAAAAGAAATTAGTAAGCTGTAAACCATCGGCAGATTATCAATTTTCCCTGTCAAGTTCATGCCCTGCCAATTGCGAATACTGTTATCTACAGACTACTCAAGGTGAGAAACCTTTCATGAAAATTTTCTTAAATATTGATGCAATTTTAGAAAATATACAAACGTATATAGATGGTAACATGCCAAATATTACTTCCTTTGAATGTGCAAGTATAACTGATCCAATTGCGCTTGAACACCTAAGTGGAAACTTAGCAAGATGCATAGAGTTTTTTGGCGAAAGTTCAAATGGAAGGTTGAGGCTTGTAACGAAATTTGATGATGTTGATCCATTTTTAAGGCTAAAACATAACAAACACACAAAATTTAGATTTACCTTAAACTCTCGTTATGTAATAGATAACTTCGAACACAATACTTCTAGTTTTAATGAGAGAATAGACGCAGTTAAAAAAATTGCTGCTGCTGGATATCCAATAGGGTTTATAATCGCACCTATTATGATATATGATAATTGGAAGGAAGAATATAAAGAATTATTTGAAACACTAAAAAAAGCATTACATGATTACCATGAGGAATTAAGTTTTGAACTTATTCAACATAGATTTACAAAGGCTGCAAAAGAACTTATAGTTCAGAGGTTTATTAATACTAAGCTTGATATGGATGAAGAAAAAAGGTTGTTAAAATGGGGACCATATGGTAAGTTCAAGTATGTTTATAAGAAACCAGACAGTGAGGATATAAAACAATATATTTCACAACTGATAAACAATAATTTTGATAAGGCAATAATTGAATACTTTACTTAATAGTTCAAGTATTTAATAACTTTTAAGATATTTTAGTATTAAAATGAATAATAAATCAGCATAAATGTATAGGCATTTATGCTGATTTATTTTTAAAAAAATTATATGTATTAAAAGTGCAATTTTAATGGAGATATTGAGATTCCTTCTTTCACAAGTTCTAAAAATTTTTTTCTGCTAATATAAACTGCTCCTAGACTTTCCAAATGAGTTGTATGGACTTGGGAGTCAATTATAGAAAATCCTTTTTCTTTAAGTACCTTGCCAAGACTAATAAAGGCTGTCTTAGAAGCATTATCCATAGTTGAAAACATTGATTCTCCAAAGAAACATTTTCCTATACTTACACCGTATAATCCCCCAACTAATTTACCTTGGTGCCAAGTCTCCACCGAATGAGCATAGCCAAGTTCATGAAGTTTACAATAAGCTTCAATCATTTCGTTTGTAATCCATGTACCTGTTTCTTTTCTCAAATTAGAACAATTAAATATAACGTCTCTGAAACAGGTATCATAGGAAACTTTATATGTATTATGTTTAAATAGTTTTTTCATAGAATGAGAAACTCTTATATCCTTTGGATAAACAACAAATCTTGGATCAGGTGACCACCAAAGTATAGGTTCATCATCTGAAAACCATGGGAATATGCCATTAGAATATGCAAGTAATAATCTTTCTGGACATAGATCACCTTCTATGGCTAAAAGTCCATCTTCCTCTGCATTAGATGGAAGGGGGAATGCTAAATCATCTGATAATCTGTAAATTGGCATAATAGTCTCCTTTCAAGATAAATAGTAATATTTTAGTATCTATAAAAGTATAACACAAATAGGGAAAGGGATTATTCGTTCTAAGTCTTGCCAAGGTGGATGGGTTTATATTAAAAGGTAAATCTCCCTCTTGTGGTATAAAAGAGGTTAAAATTTACAAAGGCATGCAAAAGGGTTCAGCTTCAGTTAAGGGGAAAGGACTATTTGGAGAACTTGTAATGGCGAACTTTCCTGGGTTGCCCGTTGAAGATGATGGAAGAATTAAAAATTATAATATAAGACAACATTTCTTAACAAAATTATATATTATGAAGAATTTTAGAGTGATAAAAGAAAGTATGCTTATAGAATATTTAGTGGAATTTCATAGCACTAACAAACTTCTTCTTATGTCATACAATCAAAAGCAACTGAAAATATTAGGAAGCATTGTTGGAAGGAATGGAGAATTAAGTGTGCGTAAGGTTTTTGAAGAATATGAAGAAAATCTTACACTAGCATTAAATAAGTTACCAAGATATACTTCTAATATAAATGTACTTACAAAATCTATGGGGTATTTTTCTGATAAGTTAACAAAAAGAGAAAAAGAATTTATTTTAGATACCATTGAGCAATATAGAGAAAGTAAAGTACCGTTTAGTGTTCCACTTTACATTATAAAATCAAATGCTATTCGTTTTGAAGAAAAAAATCTAATTAATCAAACTTTTTTTAATCCTTATCCGTTGGAGTTTGATAATGTTACTGATTCGGGTAAGGGTCTAGACAAATAAAATGTTATATTATTATTTTCATACTATATTGTATTTTTAACTTAGTGAATGAATCTCCTACATTTGGACATAATTCCAAATAAGGAGTGGTATTATGAGAAATACAAAAATTCTATATTCAATTTTAACAATAATTTTAATTGCTTTTGTTTGTGGTAACTATTCGTTTGTTCAATATATGAATAAAAATAATTTAAAGCTTGAAACATATGCTGGATTACCATTTTTCAAATTCACTGAGAAAGCAATTAGTGATAATGATTTAATACAAACGTCCGTGACTAATAATTTGGCCGTGGTATCTCAGGATACTAAATTTATTTTTAAGATTAAATATAAAGATAAAGAAGTTAGAAATGCAGTACTAGAGAAACATTTTAACGGTTCACCGATACTAATTAGTAAAACACAATCACAACTTAATGAGTTTTTTAAAAACCAAGGGTACTCAGTTTTTAGTATGAATAATGATGAAATAGTTTTTGCTTATACTAGTGATAGGTTTAGTTACAAAGCTAATATGTATTTTTTAGGTGTATATGACGATTTGGTAACAATTTACAAGACTGATAAAAATGGAAATATAGTAGCTCATAAGTTATTTAATTCTAATGTATATGCAGCAGATGGTAAACAGCAAAAATATGATTTTGAAGCTCAAGATAAAATGGATTTACAATATATAAAAATAGATGACCTTAAAGAAAAAGACGGATTGGTGGAGGACCTAATTAAAGGTAGAAAATATAGCAAAGATATTGTTGGTGGCAATAATATCGAAGAAAGTGAATATGAAAAAGGAGAATTTAAAACTCCTGAAAAAGCTTTTGATTATGCTAGAGGTTTATTGAAGTCTTAATATTTTCATAAAAAAATAAGGTAAGATATTAAAAATTGTATTTTTCAAGGTAAAACCTTAGGAAATACATTTTTTAAGGATTTTTGCCTTATTTTTTTATTTTCATGTGCCATAATTATTGAATTAATAGTGTATAGGTGGTAAAGTAATATATGTTGCTATAAAAATAAGAGAATAACAATTAATATTATCGAGGTGTAAGTAGCAAGGAGGAAAAATTATGTACGAATATATAAAAGGAATCTTTGTAGGCATTAACAAAGACTACATTGTAGTAGATAATAATGGTATGGGATACAAGATACACACATCTGGAAGTACTATGGCAAAGATGCCTAAAACAAGTGAGAGTGTATTATTATATATAAAACAAATTGTTAGAGAAGATTTTATTGGACTATATGGATTTCTAACAAAAGATGAGATAGATATGTTTACCCTTGTAATTAGTATAAACGGAGTTGGAGCAAAAGCTGGGTTATCACTACTTTCTATTTGTAGTGTTTCAAATTTAAAATACGCTATTGTATCGGGAGATGAAAAAACATTAATTAGGGCGCCTGGTATAGGAAAAAAAATTGCTCAAAGAATAATTTTAGAGCTTAGAGAAAAAATTCATATTGAACAGTCTTCCATTAATAATTTATCACAAATTTCTGGAAGTGATTTAATAGAGGATAGAAAACTTATAGAGGTTTTAGGAGCCCTTATTTCTCTTGGATACTCTGAAAAGGAAGCAGAAAAGGCATTAAAAGCTATAAATAAAGAGCAATCACTGGAAAATATGATTAAAGATTGTTTAAAATACTTAATGAACTAAGGTGGGAGTATATTATGGATGATATTGAAGAAAGAATTATTACGTCTTCTATCATTGAAGAAGATATGGATGCTGAATATTCCCTAAGACCTCAAAAACTTAGAGAGTATATTGGTCAATCTAAAATAAAAGAAAAACTGAATATATTTATTAAAGCAGCTCAAAATAGAGAAGAAGCTCTCGATCATGTACTTTTATACGGACCACCTGGCCTTGGTAAGACAACACTCGCGAACATTATTGCAAGGGAAATGAAGGGTAACTTAAAAGTAACTTCTGGGCCAGCTATTGAAAGAGCAGGTGATCTTGCTGCTATTTTAACAAGTCTTAGCGATTATGATGTGCTTTTCATTGATGAAATACATAGGCTTAATAGAGCTGTAGAAGAAATATTGTATCCAGCTATGGAAGACTATGCACTAGACATTGTAATTGGGAAGGGCGCTTCAGCAAAATCGATAAGACTAGATCTGCCTAAGTTTACGCTTATTGGTGCAACCACTAGGATTGGATTATTAACGGCACCTCTTCGTGATAGATTTGGAGTGCTCAGTGCTATGGAATATTATACACAGGATGAGTTAAAAGAAATAGTAATACGCTCTGCATCAATTTTAAAGGTAGGTATTACTGAAAATGCAGCAGTAGAGATAGCAAGACGTTCAAGAGGTACTCCAAGAATCGCTAATCGTTTGCTTAAGAGGGTTAGAGATTATTGTGATGTTAAGGGAGACGGAATTATTGATTTGAATTTAGCAAAGGCAGCGTCAGAACTTCTTGAAATTGATGGTGAAGGCTTTGATAGAATAGATAATAAAATGCTTGAAGCTATTATAGACAATTTTAATGGGGGACCGGTAGGCATAGAGACTTTATCTTATTTTATAGGAGAAGAGTTAGGAACACTACAGGACGTTTATGAACCTTATTTAATTCAAAAGGGATTTATAATAAGAACGCCAAGGGGAAGAATGGCTTCAGAAAAAGCATATGAACATTTAAATAAATCTTTTAAAAAGTCTAGCAATCATAAAAATCTAAAACAATTCACAGTATTTGATGATGGAAATAATGAATTTTAAATGAGTTATTGTAAAGAAGGGGTGTAGTTTTTGAAAGTTAAGGATTTTTATTTTGAGTTACCAAAAGAGCTTATTGCTCAGCATCCAGTTAATAAAAGAGATGAGTCAAGACTTATGATAATTAATAAAACAAGTAAAGAAATAGAACATAAACAATTTAAAAATATAATTGATTATTTAAACCCAGGAGATTGCTTGGTCTTAAATGATACTAGAGTATTACCAGCAAGACTTCTAGGAACTAAAGAAGGAACAGGTGGCAAAATGGAGTTCCTTCTTTTAAAGAGAATAGATATTAACCATTGGGAAACCTTAGTTAAACCCGGAAAAAAAGCAAAGATTGGGGCAAGGTTTGTTTTTGGTAATGGAGAGCTCAAGGCAAATGTTATAAGTGTTTCTGAGGGTGGAAGTAGAATTGTAAGATTCGAATATGACGGAATTTTCGAAGAGATTTTAGACAAATTAGGAGAGATGCCGCTACCGCCATATATAACAGAAAAATTACAAGATAAAGAAAGATATCAGACTGTTTTCTCAAGAGAAGTAGGGTCTGCAGCAGCACCTACTGCAGGACTTCATTTTACTGAAGACTTGATAGAGAAAATTAAAGCTAAGGGTATTAAAATTGCATTTGTAACATTACATGTAGGGTTAGGTACTTTTAGGCCTGTAAAAGCTGAAGTTGTGGAAGAACATGAAATGCATTCAGAACATTATATGTTAAGTAGTGACGCAGCAGAAATTATAAATGAAGCAAAAGAAAAGGGCGGTAGAATAATTGCTGTGGGGACTACATCTAATAGAACATTAGAAAGTATAGCTGATGAGAACGGCAGGGTATGCGAAAAATCCGGATGGACAGATATTTTTATTTATCCAGGATATAAATTTAAAATTGTTAATGCCTTAATTACAAATTTTCATTTACCAGAATCCACACTAATAATGTTAGTTAGTGCTTTTGCAGGTAAAGATTTAATTATGGGTGCATATGATATGGCAGTAAAAGAAAAATATAGATTCTTCAGTTTTGGAGATGCAATGTTTTTATACTAGTGAATAATTATGAGTTAAAAGCTGACTTTTAATTATTGTATAGAAAGAGGGGTAAAAATGTATAAATTACTTAAAAAAAGTGGTAAAGTAAGACGTGGTGAATTTACAACACCTCATGGCATAATTCAAACACCTGTATTTATGAACGTGGGAACTCTTGCAGTTATTAAAGGTGCCGTCTCCACTATGGATTTAAAAGAAATCAATTGCCAAGTAGAATTATCCAATACTTATCACTTGCACTTAAGGCCCTCAGACAAGGTTGTAAGGCAAATGGGTGGGTTACATAAATTTATGAATTGGGATAGGCCTATTCTTACAGATTCGGGTGGTTATCAAGTTTTTTCACTATCAAAAATGAGAAAGATTAAAGAAGAAGGAGTTTACTTTAATTCACATATTGATGGGAAAAAGATATTCATGGGACCAGAAGAAAGCATGCTGATACAAAGTAACTTAGGATCTACTATTGCTATGGCGTTTGATGAATGTATACCTAATCCATCTACCCGCGAATATGTAGTAGATTCAGTAGCAAGAACTACAAGATGGCTAGAAAGGTGTACGATTGAAATGGATAGATTGAATTCTCTTGAGGATACTATAAATAACAAACAGATGTTATTTGGGATAAATCAAGGTGGAACTTACGAAGATATTAGAATAGAACATGCTAAAACAATTAGCAAAATGAACCTGGATGGATATGCTATAGGTGGCCTTGCCGTTGGAGAGACCCACGAAGAGATGTATAGAATTATTGATGCAGTTGTTCCATACTTGCCCCAGGATAAACCAATATATCTTATGGGAGTGGGTTATCCAAGCAATATTTTAGAAGCTGTATCAAGAGGAGTGGACTTTTTCGATTGTGTATTACCGGCAAGAAATGGAAGGCATGGGAATGTGTTTACGAGTGATGGTAGAATAAATATAATGAATGCTAAATTTGAACTAGATGCAGCTCCAATCGATGAAGGATGTCAATGCCCTACATGCAAAAATTATACAAGGGCCTACATAAGACATTTATTTAAGGCAAAAGAAATGCTCGCAATGAGGCTTTGTGTGCTTCATAATCTATATTTTTATAATAAACTTATGGAAGACATACGATCTGCAATTGATAATGATTGTTTTGAACAATTTAAGGCAGAAAAACTTGCACTTTGGAATGAGTAAACAAAATATTTACTATAATATGATTAACCTATAAAAGTAAAAATAATGGATGGTTATGTTCTTCAGAAATTAATTTTTATAGGGGAATTGTTTTATTATAAGTTAGAAAAAACATTAATGAAAGGAGGGGAATATAAATGCCAGCACAAATAGGAACTTTATTACCTTTAATATTAATGCTAGCAGTATTTTATCTAGTAATATTTATACCAGAAAACAAAAGAAAGAAAAAATATGCTGCACTTTTAAATAATTTAAAAGTAAATGATGAAGTAATGACTAAAGGCGGTATAATGGGGAAAATCATCAACATTCAGGATGAATACATTATATTAGAAAGTGGTCCAGACAGAACTAGAATTAAATTATCAAAAAGTGGAATAGGAACGGTTATAAACATAAACAGCGCTGAAGTAGTAGAGGCAAAGTAGAAAATTAAGTAATAAAACCCCTTTTCTAATCATAATTAATATTATAGATTCTAATAAAATTTTTTTTTTAGAATCTATGGAAAAGGGGGGATTTATATGGAAAATAAAAAAAGATATTCTTATGCTGGCGAAGGAGTATTTAGGGCTGCAATTTTAACCTTAATTGTATTGGTAATTTATTCTATAATAACAAGCTATTTGCCAGCTAGCATGAAAGTAACATCCGTTTTTTATATTGTAATAACATTAGTTAGTGTACTTTATGGATCAGTATTTGCAGCAAAAAAAGCAGGTGAAAAAGGTTGGCTAATGGGTATTTTAGTCGCAGCTACCTACATGTTAGTTTTATATCTAGTTAAAGTCTTTGGTGGTGGAAGTGCTGTTATTGGCATGCGGGAAATAATAAGAACACTTTTAGCTCTAGGAATAGGCTCTTTATCTGGAATGCTAGGAATTAATCTATAGAAATACTTTATATAGCTAGAATATTATGATATAATGATGCGGAAACTTTATGATATGGAGGAATAAAAATGAAACATATAAAAACTATAAATGCAGCAACAATCAAAGAGAGCTTAAAAAAGCCAGGATGTAAGGAATGTGCTAATTCATGTCAATCAGCATGTAAAACTTCTTGCACTGTAGCTAACTTAGCTTGTGAAAACTAAGATTTTTAACGGGGCAGTAACTTAGGGTTACTGCTTTAAATTTAGTCAGGAGGAAAATATATGTCGCTAATTCATAAATTTATACAAGATAGCGAATATTATGTAATTGATGTAAATTCTGGAGCACTACATGTGGTTGACGAAATAGTTTATGATCTTTTGGATGATAGTTCCCTTACAGAGAAAGAAGATTTAATTGAAAAGTTTAAAGGCAAATACAAAGTAGAGGATATAGCGGAAGTGTATATTGAGATTCAGAGCTTAATTCAGGGAGGAACTCTATATACAGAAGATTTGTATGAATCAATTGCAATTAATGGTGGACAATCAGAACCATACATAAAGGCACTGTGCCTTAATATAATACAAGATTGTAATCTAAGATGTAAATACTGTTTTGCTGATGAGGGTAAGTACCATGGTACTAGAAAGGCAATGCCCGTAGAAGTTGGCATGAAAGCAATTGATTTTGTTATAAAAAATTCTGGACCAAGAAAAAATATTGAGATAGATTTATTTGGTGGAGAACCACTTATGGCTTTTGATATGATAAAGGAAATAGTAGAGTATGGAAAAGAACAGGAAAAACTCTATAATAAAGCTATAAGATTTACAATGACAACTAATGCTACCTTACTTAATGATGAAATTATGAAGTATTTAGATGAAAACATGGGAAATATAGTACTTAGCATAGATGGCAGAAAATCTGTAAATGATAAGGTTAGAGTAAAAGTAGATGGTAGTGGATCTTATGATAGGATACTTCCGAACATTAAAAAGATGGTAGATATGAGAGATAAGTCAAAACAATACTATGTTAGGGGAACCTTCACTAGAGAAAATACTGATTTTTATGAAGATATTAAACATATGGCAGATTTAGGGTTTAAAGAAATATCTATTGAACCTGTAGTTTTACCAGCTGATCATGAACTTTCACTAAGAGAGGAAGATCTACCAATTATTTTTGAGCAATACGATAAATTATATACAGATATGCTACGAAGATATAAGGATGGAACTGACTTTAAATTTTATCACTTTAATATAGATTTGCAAGGTGGACCTTGTGTTTATAAAAGAATTGCAGGATGTGGAGCAGGTCATGAATATATAGCAGTTACTCCAGATGGAGATATATACCCTTGTCATCAATTTGTTGGTAATAAAGATTTCCTAATGGGCGATATATATAATGGAATTAATAATAAAAAAATGGTAAAAGAGTTTAAAGAAGCACACATTTACAACAAACCTAAATGCATGGAATGTTGGGCTAAATTTTATTGTAGTGGTGGATGTCAAGCAAATAATTTCAACTTTAATGGAGATATGCATATCCCTTATGAAATTGGATGTAAAATGCAAAAGAAAAGGATAGAATGTGCTATAGCTCTGAAAGCAAAAACTATGAATAAGTAAATTAAAGCTACTTAATATTGACTAACATTGTTAAGCATAATATAATTGTACTTATGAATAAGTAGCAAGGGGGATAAAGATGAAAAAGAAAAAAAGCACGATACTGTTTTTGATCACCGTTTTAGTTATTCTGATATTGGCATATGCCGGTTTTCACGGATTTAAAATAGGAGATTATAGAGTTAAACCATTTACTGAAACAATAAACAAAGGCTTAGATATACAGGGTGGAATTTCAGTCTTAGAAGAAGTTAAAGGCGGGGCTGTTGATTCAAAAACTTTAGATAGAGCAATTGAGCTTATCTCTTTGAGGGTTAACAAAATGGGAATTAGTGAAACACTAGTTGCCAAAGAAGGTCTTAATAGAATTAGAATTGAGATACCAGGTAAATTTGATTCTAAAGAAATTCTTGATACTGTTGCAAAATCAGGAGAACTTAAATTTGTTGGTCCTGATAAAGTTACAATTCTTACAGGTAAAGATGTAAAAGATGCTACGGCATACATGAATCAAGATAATCAGCCTACTATAGGTCTTGAACTTAATGCCTCAGGCAAAACAAAGTTTGCAGCAGCAACGCAAAAATTTATAGGGCAACCAATTACTATATATATGGATGCTGAGGAGTTAACTGCTCCTACAGTGCAAGCAGTTATAACAGACGGTAAGGCTGTTATAACAGGAAGCAAGACGTTAGCAGAAGCTACATCACAATCTCAAATTATTAAATCAGGAGCATTGCCTGTAACATTAAAAGCTGTTTCAGTTAAAACAGTTGGTGCCACTTTAGGTGAAGCGGCAATGTCACAAAGTATTAAGGCAGGAGCTGTAGCAATATTAGTTGTATTTTTATTTATGATTTTGTATTATAGAGCACCAGGCATGATTGCAAATATATCTTTAATTTTATATGTTGTTTTAGTTCTTGGAGTATTCTCAGCTATTAACGCAACTTTAACACTTTCAGGTATTGCTGGATTCCTACTTACAATTGGTATGGCAGTAGATGCTAATGTGTTGATATTCGAAAGAACAAGAGAAGAACTTAAAACTGGAAAATCAGTAAAATCTTCTGTAGCGGCTGGGTTTCACAGAGCATTACCATCAATATTAGATTCAAACATTACCACTATAATGGCAGGTTTAGTCCTTTACATGATGGGGACCGGATCAGTTAAAGGATTTGCATTAACACTCGTAATTGGTGTAAGTATAAGTTTATTTACAGCACTTACATGTACTGAATTTTTATTAAAATTATCAGTTGAAATGGGACTAATAAGTAAAACATCTCATTTTGGCGTGAAGAGGGGGTAAACATATGCTAAAGATAGTTGAAAAAACTAAAATATGGTTTGCTATATCTCTAATTGTAATTATAATAGGAATGGGATTTATAGCAACAAAAGGTCTAAATTTAGGTATAGATTTTAAAGGTGGTACAGCACTTACTATAAATATGAATCAAAAATATGATAAAGCAGATGTAGATAAGATAATTGATAAACATGCAAAAGGTGAATATTTATCAAAATCCGTAAATGATGGTAAAGAAATTGAAATAACTGTAAAAAGTGATGCACTTACTGCTGATCAAACAGCAACCATGTTAAAAGAAATTAAAACTCAGTTTAAAGCTAGTAGTTTGATTTCAGAAAATACAATTGGTGCATCTATTGGTAATGAATTAAAGTCAAAAGCGCTAATTGCTTTAATTGTTGCTATGATTTTTATGCTAGTTTATGTCGGTATTAGATTTGAATTCAAATTTGCTGCTGCAGCAATAATAGCATTAATACACGATATTTTAATTACCATTACAGTATATGCAGTGTCACAAACTCCAGTAAATGCAACATTTATAGCTGCTATTCTTACTGTAGTTGGTTATTCAATTAATGATACTATTGTTATATTTGATAGAATAAGAGAAAATCAAAAGAAAATGAGAAAAGCTACTATAGAAGATATTACGAATATAAGCGTTACGCAAACTTTAGCAAGATCAATAAATACAGTTGCTACAGTTTTAATTTGTATATTTTCAGTATATGTATTTGTGCCATCTATAAGAGAGCTTAGTTTCCCGTTATTAATTGGTATAGGGGTTGGATGTTATTCTTCAATTTTTATAGCAAGTCCTATGTGGGTATTTCTTAAAAACAGAAGTAATAAGGCAAGAACTTAAAAAGCAAACTATTGCTTGAACAAAATGTAGCTTGCATAAGCTACATTTTAGACAAAATAGATAAAATCAAAGACAGAGAAGTATTATGTACTTCTTAGTCTTTTTTATTTTATGTAATAGGAAATTAAAGAATTTTGATCAATTATCGAGTATTAAACTAGTAGACGATAAATACTTTTGTAAATATAAAAAAAACAATTGTAGAAATAGAAAATTTGAATTATAATTATTATGTTTTCTATTAACATTTTTTCTATTAACATTGAGGAGCTTTTATGATGGATTATCTTAAGAATATGAAAAAGAATAATAATGACTTTATAGATTATAATATGTATAATCCCTTTTTATTAAAAGGAATGGATGATGCATTATATAGAATTGTCAAAGCTGTAAATGATAGAGAAAAAATTATTCTTTATGGTTTTTACAATGTAGATAGTATTACAGCAATCTCCTTATTGATGTTAGTGCTTAAATTTGTAAATGCCGATGTTGAGTATTTTATTCCAGGTGAGACTTGTGAAAGTTACGATTTTAATGAAAAGGATATAACAGGTCACATAAAATATTTAGGACCTGGACTTATAATAACCTTAGGTTGTGGTATTAATTCTTTTAAAGAAATCGAATTATGTAAAAACATGGGAATTGATGTTATAATTACGGATTTCCATGAGCCTATAAAACAAGCACCTGATACTATTGTCGTTAACCCAAAACAAAAGGGTTGTACTTATCCCTTCAAGGGATTACGTGCATCTGGAATGACATTTAAACTAGCACAAGCAATTTCATCTTACTACAAGATGAAATCCATTAACAAATATATGGATTTGGTTATGATAGGTACTATTTCAAGTAAAGCAAAACTTGTGAGTGAAAACAAAATATTTGCTGAGGAAGGCGTAAAGCAATTAAAATGTACTAATAATTATGGTATTTGTGCACTCTTAAAAACACATAATATTACGATTATTAATGAAGAGACAGTTTCAGAATTGGTACTGGCGGTAATGCCTACAATTAATGCTGTAGGAAGAATGGATAATGCTAAAATTGTTGTTGAGTTATTTATAACCTCAGACAAAAATAGAGCACTACAGATATCTAAATACTTAGATAAGGAACTAAAAAATAGTCTCATATTTTAATGGGATATTACATAATATCATATTGCATATATATACCAGTATCATTTTTAATGAATACAGTACAGATTAAGTAAAAAAATAAAATGTTTTTGTGTTTGTATGTTTTGATTTTATCCTAAGGGGGAAGAACCATGAATTTAAAAAATAGCATTAGAATAATAGAGAATTTTCCAAAAGAAGGTATTAGTTTTAAAGACATAACTACGCTACTACAAGATGGAGACGTACTTAAATATACTATTGATAGTATGGTTGAATATTTAAAAGATAAACAAGTAGATGTTATAGTTGGGCCAGAGGCAAGAGGGTTTTTATTTGGTGTACCAGTGGCTTATGCTCTTGGAGCAGGTTTTGTTCCAGTAAGAAAACCTGGCAAATTACCATATGATACTATAGAAATTGAGTATGACCTTGAATATGGTAGTGACAAACTTGAAATTCATAAGGATGCAATAAAGCCTGGACAAAAGGTAGCTATAGTAGACGATTTACTTGCAACAGGTGGAACTGTTGGGGCAGTAACAAAACTTATAGAGCAAATGGGTGGAGAGGTTGTTTCCTTAAATTTTGTAGTTGAATTAATAGAGCTTAATGGAAAAAACAGACTACAGGGTTACGACATAATGTCTCTTGTAAAGTATAATATTTAGTTGTATATAGTTTACTATAATCTATTATTAAATTAAAATTGCATAAATCTACAAAATATTATATAATATTAGTAAAAAGTATTGGCTGGTTATTTAACCAGCCTTTGATTTTAGGAGTGTATAAGCAATGCTAGAAAAATTGTTACGTAGGATTGAGAATAATTGTAATGTTGTAGACAAAGATCTTATTATTAAAGCCTTTAATTTTTCTTATGCTGCACATAAAGAGCAAAAGAGAGAGTCAGGTGAGCCTTATATTGTGCATCCATTAGAAGTAGCCTGTATTTTAGCAGATATGGGACTTGATACTAGCACAATTATTGCAGGCTTACTTCATGATGTAATTGAAGACACTGTATATACTTTTGAAGATGTAAGCAGGGAATTTAATATAGAAGTAGCAAATTTAGTGGAAGGCGTTACTAAACTTGGTCTAATAAAATATAAGACCAAGGAAGAGGAACAAGCTGACAATGTTCGCAAAATGCTCTTAGCTATGGCAAAGGATATTAGAGTTATCCTAATTAAGCTTGCAGATAGACTTCATAATATGCGTACGCTTAAATATATGCCAGTTTCAAAGCAAAAGCAAAAGGCAAAGGAAACATTGGATATTTATGCTCCTCTTGCCCATAGATTAGGAATGTCTAAAATAAAATGGGAACTAGAGGATTTATCACTTAGATATTTAAACCCAAATGAATACTATAATTTAGTAAGGAAAATTGCAGAAAAAAGAGTCGAGCGAGAAGAAAATATAAATAATATAATGAATGAATTAAAGTTCAATTTAAACAGTGTTGGTATTGAATCTGAAATTGATGGAAGACCAAAACATTTTTATAGTATTTATAGAAAAATGGTTACAAAAAATAAAACTATAGATCAAGTGTTTGATCTGACTGCAGTTAGAATTTTAGTTAAAGATATAGGAAATTGCTATGCAGCTTTAGGTATTGTTCATACAGTTTACAAGCCAATTCCGGGAAGATTTAAAGATTATATTGCAATGCCAAAACCTAACATGTATCAATCATTACATTCAACAGTAATTGGACCACACGGTAAACCTTTTGAAATCCAGATTAGAACCTTTGAGATGCATAAAACAGCGGAGTATGGAATAGCAGCTCATTGGAAGTATAAAGAGGGTATAGAGGGCGGTGACGATGAAAATCTTGATTCTAAATTCTCATGGCTCAAAGACATTCTTGAATGGCAAGGAGAAACTTTTGATGCAGAAGAGTTTATGGAAGGTTTTAAAATTGATTTATTTTCAGATGAGGTTTTTGTATTCTCACCTAAGGGTGAGGTTATTAATTTGCCGCTTGATGCAACACCTATTGATTTTGCATACAGAATCCATACCGATATTGGCCATAAGTGCATGGGTGCAAAAGTAAACGGAAGAATGGTTCCCTTGGAATATCACTTAAAAACTGGAGAAATAGTTGAAGTTGTAACTTCAGCTGTACCAAAGGGTCCGAGTATTGATTGGCTTAATATTACAAAGAGTAATCAAGCTAAAAGCAAAATTAAAGCTTGGTTTAAAAAGGCTAAAAGAGAAGAGAGCATTGAAAAAGGGAAAGAATTATTAGAGCGAGAATCTAAAAGGCAAGAATATAATTTTGGAGTAATTGCAAAAGGTGATGCAATAGAAAAAATATACAAAAAATATAATTTTAGAACCCTAGATGATTTGTTTGCTTATGTTGGAGTAGGAGATATTATGCCATCCACTATAGTTAATAGATTGAGAGAAGTTTTTGAAAATAAAAACAAAGAAAATATGACTGTTGAAGACATTGAACAAAAGATAACCAAGAGTGCTGGTAAAGAAGAGAAAAAGAGAATGGAGTACCAAGGGTTAATAGTTAAGGGTGAGGAAAATGTACTTGCACGATTTGCTAAGTGTTGTAATCCAGTTCCAGGTGATAAAATAATAGGTTACATAACAAAGGGCCGTGGAGTGTCTGTTCATAGGCGAGATTGTAAAAATGCTGAAGCTTTAATAAGCAATGAAATAAATAAAATGGTTGAGGTAAGCTGGGGAGCGTCTGAAGGAAAAGACTACATTACTGAGATTCAAATTAGAGCAGATGATAGATATGGGTTATTGTCCAATATAATGGAGATAATAACACTCACAAAAACACAGTTATACTCAATAAACGCGAAAACCCTGAAAAACAATGTGGCTTTAATAAATATAAAGTTAAAAGTTGATGGTATAGAGAATTTGAAAGATTTACAAAAGAAAATAACAAAATTGACTGGTGTAATCGAAGTTTATAGAATAAAAAACTAAGAGAATAGTTTTTTATTTGTTTTGGGAGAGGAATATATATGAGAGCAGTAGTTCAAAGAGTTAAATCATCAAAGGTTGAAGCACTCGGCACTGTAGTTAGTGAAATAGGTTTTGGATTAAATGTTCTCATAGGGATATGTGAGGGCGACACGGAAGATGATATAAAATTTCTGAGGGATAAAATATTAAACCTTAGAATTTTTGATGAAAATGGAAAAATGAATTTGTCTTTAATAGACGTAAAAGGAGAGATGCTTGTAGTCTCTCAGTTTACATTATATGGTGATTGCAGAAAAGGCAGAAGACCAAATTTTATGAGAGCATTAGGTGGGCAACAATCTGAAAAGTTATATTTAGAATTTATTAAACAGTGCGAAGAAATACTCGGTGATGTTAAAACCGGAATCTTTGGAGAAGATATGCAGGTTTATATACAAAATGATGGACCAGTAACTTTGCTTTTAGATAGCAAGAAAGATTTCTAGGAGGTTTAGAATGGAAATAAAAAAAATTGTTGCAGGGATATATGAAGCAAATTGTTATATTATAATGGATACGAATACGAAAGAAGCAGTGGTTTTAGATCCTGGTGGAGACGTGGATGATATTGTTAAAGTTATAAAAAGCATAGGTGCCAAGGTTAAGTATATACTTTTGACACATGGTCACATAGATCATACATCAGGAGTTGCTGAGCTTAAAACTATTACAAATGCAATAGTATGTATAAGCAAAAAAGACAATGATTTGATAACTGCTGGTGAGTACTTATTTGGGCCACTTATTAAAGGTGGTGCAGATAAATTACTCGAGGCGGGGGATATTATAGCAATTTCAAACTTAGAGTTTATGTGTATTGCTACTCCAGGTCATACTCCAGGGGGGATGAGTTTTTTAATAGAGAAATGTGCTTTCACTGGAGACACTCTGTTTGCGGGTTCAATAGGACGAACAGACTTTGCAGGAGGGGATTTTAATACTATAATTACTAGTATAAAATCAAAACTTTTATGTTTAGATGGAGATACGATAGTGTATCCTGGTCACGGACCTTATAGTACAATAAATAATGAAAAATTAAACAATCCTTTTTTATAGGGTTAGTTTAAAACGATAATAGAATTAAGAATTTTATACACTATATTTACTAAGGAGTTAAGATGATTAAGGTAAAATTAAATAATACACAATTTAATTACGATGTATTTCAAATTATAAATTTATTTTTTTTCTTTCCTGATATTAAATTTGTGGAAGAGAATTATGACTATAATATTGAAGTAAAGGAAAATGTTATAAAATTGCAAAAAGGGTCTGAAAGTTTTGAGTATTTAGTTAATAAGTCATATAAACTTAAAGATGAAGTTAAAAAAGCTGTTTTTTTATACTTTTCAAAAAATACAACTCTGGAGCTTCCATGGGGTACTGTAATAGGAATTAGGCCTTCTAAAAAAGCTCTTGAACTTTTACAAAAGGGAGTTACTGAAGATAATATAATCGCATACTTTAAAGATAAACATGTTACGAGAGAGGATAAGGCACGACTTTGCATTGATGTTGCAAAGTTTGAAAGAAATATTGTTAATAAAGAAAAGGACAATATAAGTATCTATATTGATATGCCCTTTTGTCCTACGCGTTGTATATATTGTTCTTTTACATCAAATCCTATTGGAAATTGCAAAAATATAGTAGGACCATATCTTGAAGCTTTATCGCATGAGATTAAAAGTATTAGTAATTATATAAAGAAAAAGAATCTAAATATTGAATGTGTATATTTTGGAGGGGGCACTCCAACGTCTGTAAATGATGATCAATTTGATGAGATAATTAAGTGTGTTTATGAAGCATTTATTCAAAATAGCAATGTGAAAGAATTTACGGTAGAGTGCGGAAGACCTGACAGTATTACACGTCAAAAGTTAATTACTATGAAAAAATATGGAGTTCATAGAATAAGTATTAATCCACAAACTATGAATGATGATACACTTTCATTAATTGGTAGAAATCATAATGTTAATGATGTTTATGAGAAATTTGTTATGGCCAGGGAATTAGGTTTTGATAACATAAATATGGACTTAATAGTGGGACTTCCAGGAGAAAAAATTTCACATATAATAAGAACTTGCGACAAAATACTTGGAATTAAACCAGACAGTGTTACAATTCATGGTATGTCTATAAAAAGGGCATCAAGGCTCCATGAAAATATGCTTAATAATTATAGATTTGAAATTCCAGCTCAAGAGGAATTAAACAAAATGTATGGACTTACTGTCGAATTATCTAAAAAGCTTAATATGAAACCTTATTATATGTATAAGCAGAAAAATATGGTGGGTAATATGGAAAATGTTGGTTATGCGATTCCCGGTAAAGAGGGGATATACAATATTCAAATGATTGAAGAAAAACAAACTGTTATTGCACTAGGTGCGGACGCAGTATCTAAAGTTGTTTTTTTAGATGAAAACAGGCATGAAAGATTTGCAAATGTTAAAGATGTTCGGGAATACATAAAAAGAGTAGATGAAATGATTGAAAAGAAAATTATTCTGCTCGAGACTTTATATAGTTAAAAAATTAATTGGATTTATTTAATATTATTAGGGCTTGAGTCTTACAATTTAATATTAAGATAAACGCCTTAAGGTGAAAGGAAGTAAATAAAATGGCAGAGGCATTAAAGGGTTTAAAAAGAACTAATATGTGTGGAGATCTTAGGGAATCACATATATCAAACATAGTAACCGTAATGGGATGGGTTCAAAGAAAAAGAAATCTAGGAGGACTTGTTTTTATAGATTTAAGAGATAGAACAGGTTTATTACAATTAGTATTTGGGGAAGAAATAAACAAAGAAGCTTTTGCAAAGGCAGATTTAGTTAAACCTGAATATTGCATTGCTGTAACTGGTCAGCTTGTTAAAAGACAATCTCCAAATGAAAATATGCCAACTGGACTTGTAGAAGTTAAAGGGGAAAACATAAAGATATTGTCTGAATCAGAAACTCCACCTATATATATAAAAGAAGGATTAGATGCGTCAGAAAATATACGTTTAAAGTATAGATATCTTGATTTAAGAAGACCAGATATGCAAAAAATATTTATGATACGCCATAAAACATCTAAAGTAGTTAGAGATTTTTTAGATGATAATGGCTTTTTAGAAATTGAAACACCTATGCTTACAAAAAGTACTCCAGAGGGTGCTCGTGATTATTTAGTTCCAAGTAGGAATTACCAAGGTATGTTTTATGCACTTCCACAATCACCACAATTGTTTAAACAATTACTGATGGTGTCTGGATATGATAAGTATTATCAAATTGCAAGATGTTTTAGAGATGAAGATCTAAGAGCTAATAGACAACCGGAATTTACACAAATAGATATAGAAATGTCATTTGTAGAAGAAAACGATGTTATAGCTGTAAATGAAGCTTTAATTCAAAAAGTATTCAAAGAAGTGGTAAATGAAGATGTTAAACTTCCTATAAAAAGAATTACATATAAAGAGGCACTGAACAAATATGGATCAGATAAACCGGATTTAAGATTTGGAATGACAATAACAGATATTACGAGTGAGGTAAGGAATAGTGAATTTGTAGTATTTAATACTGCCATTGATAATGGTGGTTCAGTAAGAGCTATAAAGGTTGATAATGCTGCTGATATGGGCAGAAAGAAATTAGATAAATTAGGTGAGTTTGTTAAGACTTATAGAGCAAAAGGACTTGCATGGATTGCCTTTAAAGAAGATGGAATTAAATCACCTATCTCTAAGTTTTTTAATGATGCTGAGATGCTAGCTATATTAAACAAGTTAGATGCAAAAAAAGGGGATTTAGTACTTATTGTTGCAGATAAAGATAGCGTCGTTTTACAGTCTTTAGGTGCATTAAGATTACAAGTTGCTAAAGAACTTGAGTTATTAAGTGGTAGCACAGAGTTTAACTTTGTATGGGTAACAGAGTTTCCATTATTTGATTATAGTGAAGAAGAAAATAGATATGTAGCGGCTCATCATCCTTTCACAATGCCAATGGATGAGGATCTACAATACTTAGAATCAGAGCCAGGTAGAGTTCGTGCTAAGGCCTATGACATAGTGCTAAACGGAGAAGAACTAGGAGGCGGAAGTATTAGAATACATAATTCTTCATTGCAAGAAACTATGTTTAAAGTTTTAGGGTTTACGAGGGAGAAAGCATGGGAAAGATTTGGTTTCCTTCTCGAAGCGTTCAAATATGGACCACCACCACATGGCGGACTTGCTTTTGGACTAGATAGAATGATAATGTTCTTAGCAGGAACAGAAAACATTAAAGACGTAATTGCCTTTCCTAAAAATCAAAATGCTTACTGCCCTATGAGTGAAGCACCGAACATGGTTGATGATAAGCAGCTTAAGGAACTTGGCATCACAAAAACAGAAGTAAAGTAGAAATAGCTGTCCATTGTCCAATATACTATATATGGGAGTGGTAAAATGGTAAAGATAGATGAAAAATCAATAAATGATGAATTAGTGAAAGATATCCAAATTAGACTTAGAAAAATCCAGGGACAGGTTAAAGGTATAGAAAAAATGGTAACTAGCGACGCTTGTTGCAAGAACATACTGGTCCAAGTTGCTGCAGTTAGGGCCGCTATGAATAGTGTTGGTGGTCTTGTTTTAGAAAGATATACAAAGAATTGCCTTATTCGTGAAGATAATGAGGAAGAGGAAAAAAAAATAGAAGAACTAGTTTCAACATTCCTTATGTTTTTAAAGTAAGAATAAACAAATATAAATAAAGAAGTAAAATTTGATATCAAATTTTACTTCTTTATTTTTTTGAAAATTGTACTTATAGAGGCTACGAAAACTATTCCAACTGCAATTGCACCTGCACTAAACAGAGTTTGTGCACCAGTAGATAGAGCAACGTTTAAATTTCCTTTTACAGCTTCAAGAATGGCATAATACATTCCACCACCAGGCACAAGAGGGATAATTGCACAGATTATAAACATAGTCACAGGATTTTTATATACTCTTGCCATTATTTCTGAGTATATACTGCCAACTAGTGAGGCAAGGAATAATGAAAAAACAATAGAAGATTGTAGTCTTCCGGAAATAAGATAGGTTAACCATGAAAGGCCGCCTCCAATTGAAGCAACTATTAGGAGTTTACCGCGAATATTAAATAGTATCCCAAAACCAAAAGAACTTAAAAAAGCATAAAAAGAATTAAGAATCATATAAGAGTACCTCCAAATAACAAAAACCATATTTTAAAAACTATACTTGTTCCAGCAGCTATTGCAACGGCAATAAATAAAGCTTCTATTGATCTAGAAATCCCAGAAACTAAATCACCAGCAATAGTATCCCGTATTGCGTTTGTAATGGCAATACCAGGTACTAAAAGCATTATAGACCCTATTATTATTGTATCCATATTGCCAACTAAATTTAGTGATGTAGCTAAAAGGGCAATGAATGCAGCTAAAGAACCACCAAGCATGTTTTTTAGAAAACTATTCACACCTAATTTATCTAAAGATAAACTTAACCAATTTATAAGAGCTCCAATTATAAATGCCACAAAAAAGTCTTTATAATTTCCACCAAAAAGTAAGGTGAAAAATCCTGCAGAGCATGCTGAAAAAAAAGTTGTGGTCGTCTGAGTATAAGGTGTCATATTATTAATATAATCAATTTTCTTTCTTATCGCACTTATGGAAATTGGACTAAGTACTAATTCTCTAGATAAATTGTTAATCATAGAAACTTTACTAAGATTAACTGTTCTAACATGTATTCTTCTAATTATGGAAATTGTCTTATTTTCACTATTGGTTATAGAAATCATAACAACAGTCGGTGTGACAAAGCTTTCAGTACGCTTAATGCCGTAGGAGCTGCATATCATGGTAATTGTTTGCTCAACCCTATATGTTTCTCCACCATTTTCTAATATAATTTTACCAGCTTCAGCAGCTATATGAATAATATCATCAATATGCATGGGGTCTCCTTTCGATAAAAATATCTTTATATTTTTGTTGATTATTATATATATTAAATATTATATATTAAATTTTGAAAAGCTAAAAATAATAAAATTGCTCTATTAGTATATACCATAAATCCATTATATTAGTATTAGTTAGAAAATTAAATTATTTTAAATTATTCGAGGTCAAAATATAATTCGTATTGTAAAACGTTTTCACTAGTTTTCACAACCAATATTAGCTATAATAGATAAAAAATCGATAAGATTCATGAAAATATTCATGTTTTAGTTGATAATATTGTTATTAAATTTTATAATATAAACATAATATATATTTTTAAATTTTAGAATATTATTTTTATTGATTTATAAAATTATTATTGCAATCATTTTAGTGGATTGTTTAATTTGAAAAATGAGAGGATGGACATAAACATGGAAGAATATTTGAAAAACAGTGACTTAGAGATTTATGAAATTATCAAAGAGGAGAATAAAAGACAAGAGGATCATATTGAACTAATTGCTTCTGAAAATTTTGTTAGTAAAGCAGTACTTGAGGCAAATGGATCTATATTAACTAATAAATATGCAGAAGGATATCCTGCTAAAAGATATTATGGTGGGTGTGAGGTAGTTGATAAAGCAGAAAATTTAGCTCGAGATAGAATGAAGGAACTTTTCGGTGGCGATCACGTTAATGTGCAACCTCATTCGGGTTCTCAAGCTAATATGGCTGTATACTTTTCAGTTCTCAAACCAGGAGATACGGTACTCGGTATGAATTTAAGTCATGGTGGGCACTTAACTCATGGAAGTTCAGTGAATTTTTCAGGAATATTATATAACTTCATTTCTTATGGTGTTAGTTTAGAAACAGAGACTATAGACTATGCAGAAGTTAGATCGCTTGCTAAAAAACATAATCCTAAAATGATAGTTATTGGTGCTAGTGCTTACCCAAGAGCTATAGATTTTAAGCGTTTTAAAGAAATTTGTGATGAAGTCGGCGCATATATGTTTGTAGATATGGCTCATATAGCAGGGCTTGTTGCAACAGGCGCACACCAGTCTCCAGTTCCATATGCTGATTTTGTTACTACTACAACCCACAAAACTCTAAGAGGACCTAGGGGTGGAGCAATTATATGTAAAGAAAAATATGCAAAACTAATAGATAAATCCATTTTCCCAGGTATGCAAGGGGGACCATTAATGCATACAATAGCAGCTAAAGCTGTTTGCTTTGGAGAAGCTCTTAGACCAGAATTCAAAGTTTACATTGAACAAGTTGTTAAAAATGCAAAAGTCCTGGGAGAAGAACTTTTAAAATTTGGATTTAAATTAGTATCAGGCGGTACAGATAATCATCTTTTACTAATAGAGTTAACAAATAAAAATATTACTGGCAAAGAAGCTGAAAAGCTATTAGATCTTGTAGGTATTACAGTAAATAAAAACACTGTACCAAACGAAACCCTAAGCCCGTTTGTTACAAGCGGTATAAGAATTGGTACACCTGCTGTGACTACAAGAGGATTTAAAGAAGACGAAATGAAAAAAATAGCTGAGCTTATAAATGAAACAATAGAAAATAGAGAAGGAAATCTAGAACCAATTAGAGCGAAAGTTGTGAAGTTATGTAGCAAGTATCCATTATATTAAGAAATAATATAAAAAAGGTTGAGTGGAATAGCTAAATGATTCCATTTCGGCCTTTTTTCTGTGATGTTGTGCGTATACGCTAAACTAATTGTTAATATTTTAGGTCAATTATGAAAGAAGGTAATATTTAAGTTATGAATATTATAAAAAAATTTATTAGTTACTATAAACCATATAAGAACATGTTTTTTATGGACATGTTCTGTGCATTTATATTATCCTCAATAGATCTTGTTTTTCCTATAATTGTAAGATTTCTGTTGAATAATGTGTATACATTGGGTAAAGCTGAAATATTAAGATACATAACATTAATTGGTGGAGCTTTGCTTGTTATGTATATTATTAGATATTTTTGTCAGTATTATATAACCTCTTGGGGGCACATAATGGGTGCAAGAATGGAAGCAGACATGAGGAATGATATATTCAGCCATCTTCAAAAATTAAGTTTTTCTTATTATGACAATACTAATACAGGAAAACTTATGTCAAGAATAGTCACGGACTTATTTGATATATCAGAACTCGCTCACCATGGACCAGAAGACATATTTATATCTATATTAAAGATAGTAGGTTCTTTTGTTATTCTTATGAGCATTAATGTTAATATAACGGCTATATTAATATTCATAACTCTATTCATGGTATATTTTTCAATTAGTTATAACAAAAAAATGAAAACAATTTTTAAAAAGAATAGAGAAAAAATAGCAAATGTAAATGCTCAGATTCAAGATAGTTTATCCGGGATAAGAGTTGTAAAGTCCTTCTCAAATGAACAGATTGAGAGAAACAAATTTAAAATAGGAAATGATGAATTCCTTCATACAAAGGAAGTAGGTTACACAATTATGGGAAGGTTCTTTAGTATGAATGGATTCTTTCAAGGAATTTTATATCTCTGCGTGGTTTTATTTGGAGGAATATTTATAAGTTTAGGTAGTTTAAATACAACAGACTTAGTTGTTTATATATTATATATTAACATCTTTCTAAACCCAATCGATAAATTGGTTAATTTTACTGAGCAGTATCAAAGAGGTATAACAGGGTTTGAAAGATTTTTAGAGGTAATAGACACCCTTCCAGACATTGTAGACAAGAAGGGTGCAATAGAACTTGATAATATCAAAGGACAGATTAGTTTTAATAATGTATCTTTTAGCTATGATAATAAAAATACTATACTTAGTAATATTAATGTATCAGTAGAGGCTGGAAAGACGGTAGCTATAGTAGGTCCGTCAGGAGGAGGGAAAACTACTTTCTGTAGTATAATCCCGAGATTTTACGAAATAGATGAAGGCGCTGTAAAAATAGATGATATTGACATTAAAGATATTAAACTAAAATCATTAAGAAATAACATTGGTATAGTGCAGCAGGATGTTTATATGTTCGCAGGAACAATAAAAGAGAATATAGCCTATGGTAGGCCAAGTGCCACAGATGACGACATGATAAAGGCTTCAAAACGTGCAAATGCGCATGAATTTATTATGAGCTTAGAGGAAGGTTATGATACTTATGTTGGAGAAAGAGGGGTTAAGCTCTCAGGAGGGCAAAAACAGAGAATATCTATAGCTAGAGTATTTTTAAAGAATCCTCCTATTTTGATATTAGATGAAGCAACATCTGCTCTAGATAATGAGAGTGAGCGGTTAATACAAAATTCTTTAGAGAAGCTCTCTCGTCATAGAACTACTATAATAATAGCCCATAGACTTAGTACAATAAAAAATGCTCATACTATTTTAGTTTTAACAGAGAAAGGAATAGAAGAAGAAGGGACACATAATGAACTTCTAGAAAAAAATGGAACATATGCAAGGCTCTATAATATGCAGTTCTAGGGAAGTGCCACCCACATGGCAAGTGGCATGTGGGTGGCACTTAAAATATGTAATAATTTAATAAAATATGGGCACCTTAATATAAGAAGAGGTGGTTTTATGAAAATTAAGGTAGCATGCATTTTATTATTAGGTATGTGTATGATTGGATACAATCACACTGCTAAGGCAAGAACAACTGTAGAAGGTCAAAACATGTCACAAACCCAAAGTATAATAGCTCAAAGACAATTAAAAATCATAAATTCTGTATCTGATGTTAAACGCGGAGGAACTGGCGTTATAACAATACAAGGACAACCGAACACTTTATATAACATAAAAACTTCTTATAAATCAGAAAATAAAACAATTTATGTAGTTCAATGGAGAACTACAGACCGAACTGGAGTTACTACTTTTAATTGGATAGTTGACATGGAAACCATGGCAGGCACATATGACGCCACAATATCTGGTGGAGGAGATATACTAATGACAAAGCATAAGGTAATTTCATAAGTTATTAAAACAAATTAATTATTTTATGTTAAAAACACAATCAGCAGATTTATGTATAATTAACAACACCTAGAAAGTAGTTTATATTTTCTAAGTGTTTGTTTTTTTTGAGTTAATGGTAGCAATTTAAATATTAAATTGTATTATATTAAAATTGTATTATACTTAATTATAAGTGAAATACAAAGTAGGGGGTACACTATATCATGAAAAAAAATACTTTTGTTATATTGGTTATGGTTATATTTGTTTTTTTAACTGGTTGTAATAAAAAATTAGCAACTGATAATACTACTACAGGAAAAAGTGCTACTTCTCAAACTAAGAATAATAATTCAAAAGACATTATTTCAATACCTAAGATAGAAAATTATTATCCATTTGAAAAAAATGTGAAATATAGTTATGTTGGAAATGGTAATGAATATGCAACTTATTATGAGAATGTAGATTATGTAAGTGTAAACCGTAAGCAGATTAGAACTAATAATGGTGGCACAGAGACAATAAAGGTAATTGAAAATAAAGATGGAGAATTAAGACTTATATTTTCTAAATCAGAAATTTATTACAGAGAAAATTTTACTTTGAAAAATAATGCTAAACCTGAAATTTTATTGAAGCAACCACTTATAAAAGGTAATTCATGGATATTGTCAGATGGTGGTGTAAGGACTATAACCAATGTTAAAGTTGCGATAACTACTCCAATAGCTACTTATGAGTGCATCGAGGTTTCGACAGTGAGAAAGGATAGCTTTGTAAAAGATTATTACGCACCTAATATTGGATTAGTTAAAACATTATTTGAATCTAATGGTAATAAGGTAAGTTCTACTTTGAGTAAGATAGAGAAAAATGTACCATTTGTTCAAACAGTTAAATTTTATTTTCCAAATGGAAATACCGGTATTAATTATATTACAGAGAAGAAACTTTCATTTAGCACAAATTATATAACTAAAGCAATTTTTGAAAAATCCTTCAAGGAAGTCCCTAATAAAAATGTAGGGAAAGTAATTAGCCCTAACACAAAAATAAAAAGTCTTTATTTAAATGTAGATGGCATAGTATACGTGGATTTCTCAAAAGAATTTATCAGAGAAATGAATGCTGGTAGTGGTTATGAAAGTCAGATACTCCAATGCATTACGAATACATTGGGTGATTATTATATGGTAAAGAAGGTTTATATAACAGTTGAAGGAAAGCCTTATAGTTCTGGCCATATTTTAATGAAAAAGGGTGAAGCTTTTATTGTAGATTATAAAAATAATTAGATGTAAAAAATTGCGTTATGGTGGATAATATAAAAGGATACAGCCATAAGACTATTCTTAGGGTTGTATCTTTTTGCATCAGATTTTGTTATAATTGTGTATATCAATGTAATTAATAGTTGTTAAATACTATAAATTAATACTAAGGGGATGAATTATGATAGACTCACATATACATACAGAGTTTTCTGATGACTCTCAAATGAAGCTTGAGCACGCGCTGGAGCAATCAAAAAAAATTGGAATAGGTATGACTTTTACTGAACATGTAGATTTAAAATTTTCAAAAGGAATAGATAATATATTTGATATAGACAAATATTTTAATGATTATGAGAAATATAGAACGAGCAAACTTCTGCTTGGAATTGAAATCGGTATGCAAGTTAACTGCCTAGAGGAAAACAGAAAAATAATAGACAAATATCCTTTTGACTATGTAATTGGTTCAATACATGTATTACAGGGAGAAGATCTTTACTATCCAGAATTTTATGATGGTAAAACTAAAAAAGAAACTTTTGAACAATATTTTTCAAGTATGGTAGATAACGTAAAACAGTATGACTTTATTGATAGTTTGGGGCACATTGACTATATATCTAGATATGCTACTTTTGAGGACAATGAGATACATTATCATGAATTTAATGAATATATAAATGAAGTGATAAAAACTATTGTACATAATGGGAAAATAATGGAGATTAATACTAGAAGATTAGGTAATAAAGAAGCATATGATAATTTAATTAATATTTATAAAACATATAATCAAATGGGTGGGAAATATGTAACAATAGGTTCAGATGCTCATCGTGAAGAGAATATTGGTAATTATTTCATGGAAGCTACTAAAATATGCGAATTATGTAGTTTGAAACCAGTGTATTTTAAAAAGAGAAAAATGGAATATATGTCTATATAAAAAACGAGAGTTATTGAAATGGCAGTATTAAGAGGTCTTAATACTGCCATTTCATATTAAGTTATATAGGAAGTAAATTATATGTTTTAAATTAAGGAGAATGAAAATGGGAAATAGTCAATTAATTAATCAAATCATTGTATTATTTATTATTATGGCGGTAGGTTTTTATGCTAAGAAAAAGAAGTTTCTTAATAAAACAGTTGATAAAGGTCTGTCGGAATTATTACTAAATGTAACATTGCCATTTATGATAATTACATCATTTAATATTAAATATCAACCAGAGATGGTTAGTAACGCACAAAAGATTTTGATATATTCTTTTTTAATACATATAAGTTTGATATTTATTAGTAAAATATTTTTCTTTAGAAGTCCTAAAACTAAGCAGCAGGTATTTCGATTTATAACAATTTTCTCAAATGTTGGATTTATGGGCTATCCGGTTCTTGAAAGTATCTATGGAGGAATAGGCGTTTTCTATGCAGCAATATTCAATATTGCTTTTAACATTTTAGTGTGGACTATTGGGGTAATGCTATTCACAGGAGAAAAGGATTTCAAATCAATGAGGAAAGCAGTATTAAACCCAGCTATTTTAGCAGTAATCTTTGGTGTTATTTTATTTGCATTTTCAATAAGATTACCTTTGCCTATTGAAAATGCGATAAAATTAGTGGGAGCTACCACAACTCCAATATCTATGATAATTGTTGGTTCAATGCTTGCGGAAATGAAATTTAAGGATGCCTTCTCTGATTTTTCTGTATACTATGCTTCATTAGTTAGACTTTTACTAGTTCCAATGATTATTTATGTAGTGTTAAAACTATTAAAGGTGGATGATTTATTACTTAACATATGTGTTATACTGCAAGCAATGCCTGCAGCAGTAATGGCACCATTAATTGCTGAAAAATATGGTGGTGACAATTTGCTCGCCTCACAGTGCGTATTTATAACTACGATAGTTTCAGCGGTAACGATACCTATAGTAATATTATTTTTATAGAATATGTTTTTGTAGGAACCCTTATGCAAAGGGAGATTACCATACTTTATATTATGTAGAAATATAGAAAGTTCTGTGAAGTGTAATAGTATTATTATCAATAATAAAAAGCAAATAAAATATATTAGTATAAAAATAGTACATAGGGTTCTTATCTAAACTATAATAATATCTTACTATTATAGTTTAGATAAGCGTCTAATGTACTGTTTTTGTTTGTAAAATAATTCTCGAAATTATACTTCGAAGAGAGTTTTTTTCATATTCTGATATTTGTTAGTATAATAATCTCTTTTTAATGAAATCTTCTTTAGGGCATAGACGAATATATCAATTTCTGAGTAAGTATTGTAGATTCCAAAACTAATTCTAACCATTCCAGGATGGTATAAATTAGGGTTTGCTAGTCGTTCATTTACAAATTCAGTAGAAATATTTAATAAATTAACAACATAGGGCTGAGCACAAAAACACCCACTTCTCACAGAAATACCCCATTCATAGGAAAGAATTTTTGCAACTAAGGCATGGTGAATTCCATCAATATTAAAGGGGATTATACTAACCCTGTCAACTTTTGAAGTATCACAATAAATTTTTAGGTTTGGAATGTTTTTTATTTGCTTGAGGGCGTAAGTGGTCAAATTCATTTCAATTTGCTCCACCTTATTCATACCAATCTTAGTCAGGGCTTTAATAGCAGATGCAAGAGCTACAGACCCAATGACATTTGGGGAGCCAGCCTCATGTCTCTCTGGAGATTCATTCCATTTTATAAAATCATGAGTAACAATATCTACAGTCCCACCACCAACTAAATCAGGTTCACATTTATCTAAGATATTTTTAGGCCCAATTAACACTCCAATGCCAAAGGGCGCATACATTTTATGAGCAGAAAATATTAGAAAATCTATATTAGATTCCGAATTTTCATTATTCATAATAAAAGGAGCGTGGGGTATTAATTGTGCCCCATCTACTAATAGTTTTGAACCAAATTTATGAACCAATTTAGCAACATAATAAATAGGATTCTTATAGCCAGTTATATTTGAAGCACCAGAAATTGTAACTAGTTTTACACAATCATTATATTTATTTAGCTTAGCCTCTAAATCGTCTAAGGACAATCTACCATCTGAATCTAAAGATATATAATCTACAATAAATTTATCTCTCCAAGGTAGATCGTTTGAATGATGCTCCATATCAGTTGTTAATATAACACTTTTTTTATAGGGATCGCACAATAGGTTGGAAAGTTTGTTAAAGGCTTCTGTGGAATTTTTAACATAAATAACAGTATTATCAAAATCAGCATTAACGAATTTTAAAACAATATTTCTTGAATCCTCATATAATATAGTGCTTAGTTGAGACTTATAACCTTCACCACGATGAATGGAGGAATACCAGGGAGCAAAATTAAAAATATCTTCCATTACAGATTTGAAGGGTGGTGTAGTTGCTGCATTGTCAAAATTAATAGCAGTAACACTTTTTCCAGATATAAGAGGCACCTTTTTGTTTACGCCAAGTATCAGCTCTCTGTAGCTTGGACTATTACCTTTAAAGGACATAATACTCCTCCTCGTAAAATCATTTACAGTATATAGTATTAGTTTTACAAGGGAAATGTGTCTTATTAATAATATATTCAAAATATGCATAAAAAAAGTAACATATTCTGGCGAATATATTACTTTTTTTAGATAATGATTTATACATTAACTATTTCATAGGCATTATCAAAATCAACAGTTTTTTGCTCACCAGTTACCATATTTTTTATAGTAACAGTTTTATTTTGGGCTTCAGTATCACCAATTAAAATTGCAAAAGGAATACCTAATTTATTTGCGTACCCAAGTTTCTTTACTATTTTAGCATCCTCAAGGAATATTTCTGTGATTACTCCCTTATCTCTTAAATTATTTGCAAAAGAAATTCCATAATCAATATTATTATCGAGTGGTATTACTAGTACTTTTGTTATACACCTTATAGTATCATTCTTAAAAAATCCCACTTCATTTAGTTGATAAAAAAGTCGTGTAAGACCAATTGAAATTCCGACTCCTGGTAATTTTTGTTTTGTATAATACTCTGCTAAATTATCATAACGCCCACCTGAACATACAGAACCAATCGATGGGTATTCATTTAAAAATGTTTCGTAAACAGTACCAGTGTAATAATCAAGACCTCTAGATATCTTCAAATCTATTTTAAAATTATCATCAGGAACTCCAAACAATTTCACATATTTTGTAACAGTTGAAAGCTCGCTTACACCGTTTTTAAAATTCTCATTAATAATATTTAAATTATTTAATGCAAGTATTATATTATCGTTGCTTCCACTCATATTAATAAATTCAAGAATTCTTTCTACGACTTCGGGGCTTAAACCACTACCTAATAGCTCTTGCGTGGCTACAGATATTCCAATTTTATCTAACTTATCAATAATCTTTAAAACTTCTGATTTATCTTCGATTTCTAATGATTCAAAAAATCCATTTAAAAGTTTTCTATTGTTTATTTTTATGGTGAAATCCCGGAAACCAAGATTGCTAAATATTGAATAAATAATGCTTGGTATTTCAGCATCATTCAAAATATTCAAACTGTTGTGTCCTACAATATCAATATCACATTGGTAAAATTCACGAAAACGCCCTTTTTGATTTCTCTCTCCTCGATAAACCTTACCAATTTGGTATCTTCTAAAGGGGAAAGTTAAGGAGCTGAAATTTTGAGATACATATCTTGCGAGTGGGACGGTTAAATCAAATCTAAGGGATAAGTCATTACTACCCTTTAAAAATCTATAAATTTGTTTTTCCGTATCTCCCCCGCCTTTTGCCAATAGTATTTCCGATTTCTCAATCACTGGTGTATCTATGGGCATAAATCCAAAGCTTTCATAAGTTTTCCTTATTGTATCTGCTAATTTGTTGAATTGAATTTGATCTGCTGGCAGTAACTCCATAAAGCCAGGTAAAATAGATGGTTTAACAATTTCATTTTTCATTTTTAATACCTCCTACAAAATATAAAAAACCCAACGTAAGTGACTTATCTACGTGGGTAACATTCTTCCAAAGCGTTTTTTAAATTATACTATATATAATTAAATACTTCAAGGAAGAATATAATTATTTTTGCTATTTGAATTTTAATGATTTAATAAATATAAAATATCGAGCATTATGGATGAATAAGTAGATTATTGATGGTTAATTCAAAAATTCAACTAAAAAATAGAGAAAATAAAAGAAAATTGAGTTATTCATAGTTGACAAGATTACTAGGAGTTGATATGATGAATTAAGAAAGTATAGTAAAACACTCTACTTTAACGAAATTCACAATGTAAGTTGCTCCAGTTAGAAGTAGAGATTACATACTATAACAAATTGAAAACTTTAGTAGGAATATAAATATCCTTCTGAAGTAGTTAATATAGTAGCTACGCAGGTGATGAACAGCTACTCAGGTGATGATTAAAGGAGTGATTATATGAAATTATCTACGAAGGGAAGATATGGTGTCAAAGCCATGGTAGATTTAGCTATTAATTATGGTGAACAACCTGTATCTATAAAATGTATATCCGAAAGACAAAGTATTTCTGAATATTATTTAGAACAACTTTTCTCATCTCTAAGGCGCGCTAAACTTATTAAAAGCGTAAGAGGATCTCAGGGCGGGTATATACTTAATAGGAGACCAGAGGAAATAACTATATATGATGTAATTAATGTACTTGAAGGACCAATTGAAATCTCTAATTGCCTTGAAGATGAAGCATGCAATAATATTGATTGTTGTGCTACCAGATTATTATGGAAGAAAATAAAAAATAGTATAGATAGTGTAACCACCTCTATAACTTTAAAAGATATTGTTGATGATTACAATGAAATGACATTAATTAAAGGAGTGAAAAATAATGAATAAATCAATATACATGGACCATGCGGCAACAACATATACTAAAAAAGAAGTTTTGGATGCGATGATTCCTTATTTTACAACATATTTTGGAAATCCTTCTTCAATTTACTCTTTAGCAAGAGAAACTAAAAAAGCTATTGATGTAGCTAGAACAAAGGTAGCAAAGGCAATAAATGCTAATGAAAATGAAATTTATTTTACTGGTGGAGGTTCTGAAGCTGACAATTGGGCAATAAAGGGAATAGCTTCTGCTTATAAGCAAAAGGGAAATCATATAATAACAACAGTTATCGAGCATCCTGCTGTATTACATACTTGTGAGTATTTAGCTAAAAACGGATTTGAAATTACTTATTTACCAGTAGATGAATATGGATTTATTAGCATTAAAGATTTAGAAAATGCTATTACAGACAAAACTATTTTAGTATCAATAATGTTTGCTAACAATGAAATTGGAACAATAGAACCTATAAAAGAAATTGGAGCATTATGTAGAAGTAAAAAAATAATTTTTCATACAGATGCAGTTCAAGCAGTGGGTCATATTCCAGTAGATGTAAAAGAAATGAATATAGATTTATTGTCTCTTGCTGGGCATAAATTCTATGGACCTAAAGGCATAGGAACTTTGTATATAAGAAAAGGTATTAAAATAGATAACTTAATTCATGGTGGTGGACAAGAAAGAACTAGAAGAGCTGGAACTGAAAATGTAGCTGGAATAGTTGGTCTTGGTAAAGCTATTGAAATAGCTGTAGAAAACATGGAAGAAAGCAATAAAAAACTAGCTTATTTAAGGGATAAACTTATGAATGGGTTATTAGAAATACCTTATACAAGATTAAATGGACCAAGAGGGGAAAAAAGACTGCCAAGTAATTCTAATATTTGTTTTAGATTTATAGAAGGTGAATCTATACTGTTAATGCTAGATGCAAATGGTATTGCAGGTTCTAGCGGAAGCGCATGTGCATCAGGTTCTTTAGATCCATCTCACGTTTTACTAGCGATAGGTCTTCCACATGAGATAGCTCACGGTTCCCTAAGATTATCTTTAGGTGATGCAACAACTGAGGAAGAAGTAGATTTTGTATTAGAAACAGTTCCAAAAATCATTCAAAGACTAAGAGATATGTCACCACTATGGGATGACTTCTTAAAGAAAGGGGAAAAATAATATGATGTACAGTGAAAAAGTTATGGACCATTTTACAAACCCAAGAAATGTGGGGGAAATTTTAAATGCTAGCGGAATTGGTGAAGTTGGTAACGCTAAATGTGGAGATATTATGAAGGTTTATTTAAAAGTGGAAGATAATATAGTAGTAGATGCAAAATTTAAGACTTTTGGTTGTGGATCTGCTATAGCATCTTCAAGTATGGCTACAGAACTTATTAAAGGTAAGTCGGTAGATGAGGCTTGGACATTATCAAATTTAGCTGTTGCTGAAGCATTAGATGGACTTCCACCAATAAAAATGCATTGCTCAGTACTCGCTGAAGAAGCTATACACAAAGCAATTAATGATTATAGAAGTAAATCTGGACTTAAGGAATGGGAGCTCAAAGAACATAACGATATACATGGTGAAGTACACGGAGAATAGGTGATATAATATGAAAAAAAAAGTAGTAATTGGAATGAGTGGTGGAGTAGATAGCTCCGTAGCTGCATATCTTTTGAAAGAACAAGGCTATGAAGTTATTGGGATTATGATGAAGCTCTCTCCAGATAATCCTGATTATGAAGAAAATGAAGGTGGATGTTGTTCTATTTCAGCAGCAAATGACGCGAGGCGCGTTGCAGATGTACTAGATATACCTTTTTATGTTATGAATTTTAAGGATGTTTTTAAGACAAATGTTATTGATAACTTTATTGATGAATATATGGAAGGTAGAACACCTAATCCTTGTATTGTCTGTAATAAAAAGATCAAGTTCGAAGAGTTTTTAAGAAAAGCTCAGGCGCTTGGAGCTGATTATATAGCTACTGGTCATTATGCTAAAATTGAAAAACAAGAAGAAAGATATGTACTTAAAAAATCAGAAGATGATAGAAAAGATCAAACTTATGCATTGTATACTTTAACTCAAGAACAATTAAGCCACACTTTAATGCCTTGTGGAGATTATACTAAACCAGAGATACGTGATATTGCAGAAAAAATCGGACTAGAAGTTTTCAAAAAAAGAGACAGCCAAGAAATTTGTTTTATACCTGATAATGATCATGGATCTTATATTAAAAAGTATAGTGGCAGGGAGATAAAGCCAGGAAACTTTGTTAATAATGAGGGAAAGGTTTTGGGAACACACAAGGGTATAGTATATTATACTATAGGACAGCGAAAGGGGCTGGGTATTGCTCTAGGAAAGCCTGTTTTTGTTAATGATATTGATCCTCTAACTAATCAAGTTGTTTTAGGTGATGAAAAGGATATTTTTAAAACTGGGCTTATTGCTAAAGATTTAAATTTCATTATATTTGAGAAATTAGAGTCAAATTTAAGAGTTTCAGTTAAGATTAGATATTCTGCAAAACCACAATTAGCAACTTTAATTCCTATAGAAAATAATAGAGTAAAGGTTGTTTTTGATGAGAAACAAAGAGCTATTACCAAAGGACAATCAGTAGTTTTCTATATGGAAAACTTAGTAGTTGGTGGAGGGATAATTGAAGTGATTTTGTAGATATATGTTGCATAAAAACAAATAAAACTACGTTAGTAGATAATTTAGGCAGAGTTATATCTAGTTAATAACTATATATAACTCTGCTTTTATAGAAAGCAACAATTACCAAATAAAACAACTAGATGATAATTGTACTAATTTTATTATGAAAAAAAGGAGTAATATTATGATGTATAGCGATAAAGTTATGGAGCATTTTTATAGTCCAAGAAATATGGGAATATTAAGTGATGCTAACGGTATTGGAGAAGCTGGAGACCCTAAATGTGGGGATATAATGAAAATTTATATAAAGGTTGAAGATAATATAATAAACAGTGTTAAGTTTAAGGCTTTCGGATGCGGATCGGCTATAGCTTCATCTAGCATTGCAACAGAGCTTATAAAGGGCAAAACTTTGGAGCAAGCGTGGAAATTAACCAACAAGTCGGTAATTGAAGCTCTAGAAGGCTTACCGGCTATAAAAGAGCACTGCTCTGTACTTGCAGAACAAACTATACATAATGCAATAAATAATTATAGGGAGTCACAAAAACTTGAACTTTGGGAAAGTGATTTGAAATAAATGTATTTGATAAAACTTAATTTTTAAAAAATGTAGTTTATTTTATCTTTTTATTAAGGTTTCTATTTTATTGTTAATACCATTAATATCATTGATATTGATGGATTTTATTGTATCATTATTAATAATATACTTTTCTTTTAACTTTAGTATTCGGTACACACTTTCATTTAGTCTGTTTTCTGAGATTACTTTATTTTTTACTGCAGTTTTCAATGAATTAATTACTTTTAACTGGTTGTCATATTCATGGCATACTAAGAGAATGTCACTGCCAGCATTAAAGGATTTAACGGCAGCCTCACCAATATCAATATATTTTATAATGGCGGCCATGGTCATATCATCAGTGATGACTACTCCGGTAAAATTTAAAGTTCCTCTTAATATATCGGTTATAACAGTTTTTGACATACTTGCGGGGTAAGCAGGGTCTATTTTATTAAGTAAGATATGTGACACCATAATTGCATCCGCATTGTTTTTTATAGCTTCTTTAAAAGGAATTAGTTCAAACGCATTAAGTTTTGTTAAATCCTTTTTTACTACGGGAAGTTCTAAATGTGAATCAACTGCTGTGTCCCCATGCCCAGGAAAGTGCTTTACAACAGAAATTATATTGTTATCCATTATGCCTTCCATAGTTTTAATTCCTAGTTTATTAACAATACTTGGGCTACTCCCAAAGGATCTGTCACCTATTATGGGATTATTAGGATTGCTATTTATATCAAGTACTGGGGCGAAATCCATATTAAAACCAAAGGTTTTAAGTTCTTCTCCTATAATTTTCCCAATATTGTAACTTAAGATGCTATCGTTGTTTTTTCCTATAGTTTCATTTGATGGAAGCTTTTTAATTCCAGTTGGTATCCTTGATACCCTTCCACCTTCCTCATCTACAGATATAAATAAAGGTATTTTGTTTTGGGAATTCTTAGTTTTCAGTGAATTAGTTAGGCTAATTAATTGATTCGGATTATCTACATTTTTGCTAAATAAAATAACCCCCGAAACCTTATGTTCTTTAATCAAATTATTTATATTATTATCCAATGTAAAACCATCAAGTCCAACAATTACTAGCTGACCAATTTTTTCATCCAAACTCATAGCATTAATTTTGATTTGCACTTTATCAATATTTTTAATTTTAGGCAAAACAACCTTGTCACTGGAACTAGGATTTGAATTACTACAACCAAATAGAAATAACCCACTAATTAATAATATGTTTATAATTAATTTTTGCATTATTAAATTTCACCGCTTCCTTTTGAAATATTAGAATTCAATAAAAAAGAAAATTATTAAATAACTATACTGTTTAATCCATTTATTTTCAATATATATATTTATTATGTAATAATTATTATAATAATTGGAAATCATAACTGTAAATAAAAATAATTAAGATCTTTTATATAGGAGATAATATGTTTAAAAGCAAGAAATTTATATTTATGGATGTTGTTAGTGTGGATGGTAAGAAAATAGGTTTTATCAGAGACTTGTTAATAGATTTTAATAAAGGTATAGTAATGGGCTTTTTAATATCTCCATATAATTTTTTCCGTAAAAATCTAAGTGTGTTAAAAGAAGACATTATATATTTTAATAACCATATGGTAGTTAAAAAGGTGGAAAAAAATAAATATTTATGTTTACACAGTTTTATAAATATGGATGTAATAGACAAATGCGGAAACATATTTGGCATGGTAGAAGATATTAACTTTACATATGATACATTTAAAATAAAAGGAGTTATAGTATCTTCAGGATTTATTCCAAATTTACTTAGAGGGAAAAGAATAATGCTAATAAATGAGCTAATACTTGGAGAAGAAAATATTCTCTACATTCCCAATAACTATGAATATTGTTTTAAAAGTATGCCACACAATTTTTTTGTAGAGGGAAAAGCTAATGAAAAAAATTAATAAAAAGAAGTTAACTATGACTATTTTAAGTATAATTATTTTTATAGGGATAATCATTATAGTGGCAAGAATACCTATCGTTAAACAAATAATAAATTTAGTCTTTATTTCTTTTATTGCTGCATATATACTAAAACCAATATATATGCTTTTAATTAGAAGAGGAGTAAATAAAAAAGCAGCTTCTTCTTTAATAATAGTTGGTTTATTAGGGGCGATATCAATAACCTTAATAGTTGTAATTCCATCACTATTTAGAGAAAGTTTGTACATAAACAAGGCAATAAATGATTTGCAATATTATTTAATTAATGCAAATATGAAAATAAAGGTATTAAGTACTAATAAAGTTATGAGCAGTATTATAAACACTATTTACAGTAAATCGAATGCTCAAATATTTGTTATATTTGATAAAATATTTACTTCGATTATGGGGATGGGTGAGAATATTATAACCTACATGTTATCTCCCCTAATAATATATTATTTTTTATATGATAGTGAAAATATGATAAATAAGGCATTGATAGTTTTTCCTCCTGAAAGTAGAAATGTAATAAAAAAGATAATAGAGGATATCGATAAAGTATTAGGGCGATATATTATTAGTCAACTTATTTTATGTGGGATTATAACTATCGCAACATTTTTTATTTTAATTTTTATGAAAGTTGATTTCCCTTTGATACTTTCATTAATAAATGGTATTTTCAACATAATTCCTTATTTTGGGCCTCTATTTGGTGTAATACCTATTATTTTAATAGCTTTATTATCATCGCCAAAAATAGCTTTATATACAACACTTTGGCTATTTGCACTTCAGCAAATTGAAGGAAGCGTATTATCACCAAAAATAATTGGCGAAAGTATTAGTATGCATCCCCTGACAGTAATACTATTATTACTGATAGGTGGGAATGTTGGAGGTATTTTAGGAATGATATTAGCAGTTCCACTAGGGGTTGTGATTAAAGTTATATATGAGGATTTAAACTATTATTTATTTTAGTTATACCAAAATACATTGTTCTATTTTAAATACAAATTTATTTCTGAAAAAGTAAACTCGACTGAGAAAATATTATTAAACATGCCTTATATATTGACAATAAGTATATTTTTACTTATAATTTGTATATATTGAAGTATAAAGGTAATGATAAGAATTAGTAAATATATTGAATCATTTAGAGAGGAAGTGGATGGTGAAAACTTCTTGATAAATGTATTGAAGCTATCTTTGAACCTTATTTTGTTGAGAGATATTTTTTTATAATTAATTTCTATTAATTATAAAAAAATATAAATAGGGTGGTAACGCGGAAAACTTTCGTCCCTTGTATTAGGGAAGTGAAGGTTTTTTTATATTTTGATGAAATTGAATTTTTATATAAACGGAGGAGATATTATGGAAAAATTAGGGCTAAATGAAATTAGGGAATCATTTCTGAATTTTTTTGAAAGCAAAGACCATCTTAGACTTGAGAGCTTTTCTCTAGTGCCTAAGAATGATAGCAGTTTATTACTTGTAAATGCAGGTATGCAACCACTAAAACCATATTTTACTGGGATTAAAACGCCACCTAATACTAGAATAACTGATTGCCAAAAATGTATTAGAACTGGGGATATTGAAAATGTAGGGAAAACCTCAAGGCATGGTACTTTCTTTGAAATGCTGGGTAACTTCTCTTTTGGAGATTATTTTAAAAAAGAAATCATTCAATGGGCTTGGGAATATGTAACAATAGTTTTAGAAATACCAAAAGAAAATTTATATGTAACTATATATTTAGAGGATGATGAAGCTTTTGATGTTTGGACAAAAAATACTGATATTGATCCAAAGCGTATATTCAGATTAGGTAAAGAAGAAAATTTTTGGGAAATAGGTCAAGGACCTTGTGGACCAAGTTCAGAAATACACTTTGATAGAAATGTAGAACGTGGTCAAATTAAAACTGAAGAAGAATTTCTTAAAGCAGGAGATGAAGATAGGGTAATAGAATTTTGGAATCTAGTATTCACTCAATTCAATAAGGATGAACATGGGAACTACAACAAATTAAAGAATCCAAACATAGATACAGGTATGGGTCTCGAGAGAATAGCCGCTATAATGCAGGGTACAGATAATATCTTTGAAGTAGACACAATAAAAAGCATTTTACAAGAAGTTTCAAGTATTTCAGGTGTTAAATGTGGGAAAAGTCGTGCAGAAGATATATCACTTCGAATTATAACAGACCATATTAGAAGCACAACATTTATGATAAGTGATGGAGTACTACCGTCTAACGAGGGAATAGGTTATGTTTTAAGAAGACTACTTAGACGCGCAGCAAGACATGGTAGATTACTTGGAATTGAAAATATTTTTTTAAATGAACTATGCTATACGGTGATTGAAAATTCATTTAAAGCTTATCCAGAGTTAAAAGAAAAAGCATCGTATATTAAAAAAGTTATAAAAATTGAAGAAGAAAGATTTTTAGAAACTATAGATTCTGGTATGGATATTTTAAAAACTTATATAGAAGAACTTCAAATGCAAGAAGCTCAAGAAGATAATAATAAAATTTTAAGTGGAGATAAGGTTTTTAAATTATACGATACCTATGGTTTCCCATATGAACTTACAGAGGAAATTTTAGAAGACGTGGGTATAAAAATTGATTTAGAAGGGTTCAATAGTGAAATGCAAAGTCAAAGACAAAGAGCAAGAGATGCTAGAGGACAATCAAATTATATGGGTAGTGGAGAAAGTGTACTGAATTTAATTCCTAAAAATATAGAAACAAAATTTGATGGATATGATAAAACAGAGTTGCAATCAAAAGCAAAAGTTTTAATTAACGGCGAAGAAATTGTAACCGAACTTTCAAATGATTTAAAAGGAATTATTGTAACAGAAGTTACTCCTTTTTATGCTGAAATGGGTGGACAAATTGGAGATAAAGGAATTATTTTTAATGATAATTTTAAAGCCGAAGTTTACGATTGTCAAAAAAGTGCTTCAGGTAAAGTTGTACACTTTGTTAAAGTGATTGAAGGTTTATTGCTACAAGATGAATTAGTAACTCTTAAGGTTGATGAGAATAGAAGATCAGAAATATGTAGAAATCACACCGCAACCCATATGCTACAAGAAGCATTAAAAAGGGTTTTAGGTGATCACGTTCACCAATCAGGCTCCTATGTAAATCAAGGTAGACTAAGGTTCGACTTTACTCATTTTTCTGCACTAACGGAGAGTGAAATTACTAAGGTTCAAGAGATTGTAAATGATAATATTATGAAGGCATACAAGGTTGAGACGAGTGTTATGAGTATAGAAAAAGCAAAGGAAAGTGGCGCTATAGCATTATTTGATGAAAAGTATCACGATGATGTTAGAGTGGTATCCGTAGGAGAGTATAGCAAGGAATTATGTGGTGGTACTCATGTTAGAAATTCAGGCGAAATTGGACTCTTTAAAATTCTATCTGAAGCAGGAGTAGCAGCAGGAGTTAGAAGGATTGAAGCTATAACAGGTAGTAACTTTATCGAATATGTAGAGGATAAAAATAATTTATTAAAAGATATTTATGGTGCATTAAAATGCTCTGAAAAAGACATAATAAAAAAATTAGAAACTCAATTGTCTGAATTAAAAGATAAAGAAAAGGAAATAATATTATTAAAGGGTAAGTTAGCTAGTTCATCGGTTGATGAAATGTTAGATAATATTAAAGAGGTAAAAGGTGTTAAAGTGATTTGCGGCAATGTGAAAGATATAGATGGAGACGCTTTGAGGGATCTAGCTGATAAACTTCGCGATAAACTTGGTGAGGGTGTAGTTGTACTTGGAAGTTGTATAGATGATAAGGTAATATTTATTGCAATGGCATCGAAGTCTGCAATAGATAAAGGAATACATTGTGGAAAAATAATTAAAGAAGTTGCTAAAATCGCTGGTGGTGGTGGTGGTGGTAGGCCTGACATGGCAGAGGCAGGTGGAAAATTTCCAGAAAAATTAAATGAAGCAATAGATAATGTATCTTCTATAATTGAAAGATTGGTAAAATAGTATACTTTTTGTAATAGTTGTTTTATAATATAATTAGTAATAAATAATTATATTATCGTTAATCAGTATTTATGGATTTTATTGTAATGAAAACTGTATTATATTACCACATAATTCTTTGTATTCAAATAAGGTAAATTACAGTGTTAGAATATTATAAGGGAAGAGGTGTATGGAATGGATAATAATCAAAATACAGTCCAATTTGATTTTGTAAAAGATAAAAAAGATTTAACAAAAACTATTTTGACTGACGTATACAATTCACTTATAAAAAAGGGATATAACCCAGTAAATCAAATGGTAGGATATTTAATTTCTGGAGATCCAACATATATAACGAACTACAATGGAGCGAGAGCGTTAGTAAGAAAGCTAGAGAGAGATGAAATCTTAGAAGAAGTTTTGAAATCTTATCTAGACATTAAAAAATAAAATGCCCTTAAGGGCATTTTATTTTTTAATGACGATGTTGTATTTATTAGACTATTATTAAAGGGGTATATGAATGAGAGTATTAGGATTAGACATTGGAGACAGAACAATTGGCGTAGCTGTATGCGATCCCTTAGGATTAACAGCACAAGGCATTACAACAGTTAAAAGGAAAAGCATAGTAATAGACATTGAAGAAATCAAAAAAATATGTATACAATATGATGTAGAAACTATTGTATCAGGGCTACCTAAGAACATGAATGGAACTATAGGACCACAAGGAGAAAAGGTCCAGCGCTTTTGCGAGAAAATTAAAGAAATCTTGAATTTTGAAGTAAAAATGTGGGATGAAAGATTAACTACAGTGGCTGCAAATAGAGTAATGCTAGAGGGAGATTTGTCTAGGTCAAAACGAAAAAAGATTGTTGATAAAATCGCAGCTGTGTTCATATTGCAAGGCTATCTAGACAGTTTAGGAACTCATCTATAAGTTGTGTACATATACAATATTTATATTTAAAATTATAATATGAAATTAATTTTAAAAATCATTAATTAGAAAGGAGAAAATAAAATGGATAACAATGTTGAAACTATACTATTAAACGATGAAGAGGGTAATGAGATAGAATTTGATGTGCTTACGAAATTAGACATCGAAGATAAAGAATATATTATAGTTGCACCAACTGGAGAAGAAGACATTGATGCAATTGCACTAAGAATTGATAAGGATGCAGAAGGTAACGATATTTTAGTTACAATAGAAGACGATGAAGAGTTTGAAATGATTTCAGAAGCTTACGATGCAATTTCATAATGTGAGCATAAACCCCTCTTTAAAAGAAGGGTTTTAACAAAGTCACTTTGCTGAAAGTTTAAACAAATTAACCTCTTTTTTTAAAACTAAATGATTATCAATTGACAATATCCTAATAAAGTATTAAACTGAATATATAGTAAATATAATTTACACTGATTAGTCAACTGATAGTTGTAGAAAAGGGGTATATATATGTCAAAGATATCTCCAGAGAGCGTTGAGAGTTTAAAAGAAACCTTGAAACAAGAAGGATATAAATTAACTCCACAAAGGAGAGCTATCCTAAATGGAATAATTAAGAGTGAAGGTAGTCATCTTACTGCAGAAGAGCTATATGACCTTGTTAAAGTTGACTGCCCTGAAATAGGTCTTGCTACAATTTATAGGACAGTTCAACTTTTAGAAGAAATGGGTGTAATTCGAAAGTTGGATTTAGATGATGGATGTAGCAGATATGAGCTTAATCATGAGGATGAGAGACATCAACACCACCATATGATATGTAATCGCTGTGGCACAGTACTCGAGGTAGAAGGAGATTTACTTGAGGAGTTAGAAGCAATTGTTGAAAAAAAATACAATTTTAAGATTGAAGACCATAGTTTAAAGTTTTATGGTGTTTGTGAAAAATGTTTATCTAAATAATAAAAAATTTCAAAATAAATCTTTGGTAACTTTTAGATTGGTATTGGATGATGAGATGAAATTACTAGGAGATGGTACATAAGTAATTTTATCATTTGGTGATAATGAACAATAGACACAGTTGACTTTTTTGCAAGATAATATTAAAATAAGTATAGTAAATGCGAAAATTGGATACTTCAAGACGTATCCAATTTTTGTTTGTGTAAAATGTGTATACTTACGAAAAAAAAATTGGAGGATTAATATGAATTTATTTACAAGAAATGATGTTAGAAATATAGCAATAATTGCTCACGTAGATCACGGCAAAACAACACTAGTGGATTGTCTACTTAAACAAAGCCATGTTTTTAGAGAGAATGAAAGAGTACAAGAGAGAGTAATGGACTCTAATGACCTAGAAAAAGAAAGAGGGATAACAATCCTTTCGAAGAATACAGCAGTAATGCATAATGGAATTAAAATAAACATAGTTGATACTCCAGGACATGCTGATTTTGGTGGAGAAGTTGAACGTGTACTTAAGATGGTTGATAGTGTACTTCTTGTAGTTGATGCATATGAAGGTCCGATGCCACAAACAAAATTTGTTTTAAAGAAAGCATTAGAATTAGACCTTAAACCTATAGTTGTTATAAACAAAATTGATAGAAAAGATGCTCGTCCGACTGATGTACTTGATGAAGTCTTTGACCTATTTGTTGAACTTGGAGCAGATGATGAACAATTAGACTTTGCAGTGGTATACGCTTCTGCTAGAGAAGGGTTTGCAAAACTTGAAGTTGATGATGTAAGTGACAACATGGAGCCATTATTTGATTCTATAATAAAGAATGTAAAGGCACCAGAAGGATATTTAGATATGCCACTTCAAATGCTTATTTCAACTATTGATTATAATGAGTACGTTGGAAAAATTGGAATAGGAAAAATTGAAAGAGGATCAATCAAAAGAAATCAACAAATAGCACTTATAAGAAAAGATGGCACAATAAATAATGTTAAAGTTTCAGCTCTTTTCGTTTACAATGGCCTTAAAAGAGAAGAAACTGAAGAAGCAATGCTTGGTGATATCGTAGCAGTTTCTGGTATTCCAGACATTAATATTGGAGAAACAATAGCTGATGTTCTTGAGCCAGAAGCACTTCCATTCGTTGAAATTGATGAGCCTACTTTAACTATGAATTTCATGGTTAATAATTCTCCTTTTGCAGGCCAAGAAGGAACTTATGTTACATCAAGACACATAAGAGATAGACTTATGAAAGAACTTGAAACCAATGTTAGTTTAAGAGTAGAAGAAATTGATGATGGTTTTGAAGTAAGTGGAAGAGGCGAACTACATCTTTCAGTTCTTATTGAAACCATGAGACGTGAAGGATATGAATTCCAAGTCTCAAAAGCAAATGTTATATACAAAGAGGAAAATGGCCATAAAACAGAACCTATTGAGCACCTTACAATTGACGTTCCAGAAGAATTTATGGGCGTAGTAATGGAAAAAATGGGACCTAGAAAAGCAGAGATGGTTAATATGACATCTGCTATAAATGGATACACTAGATTAGAATTTAAAGTACCATCAAGAGGACTAATTGGATTTAGAAGTGAACTTATGACTGATACTAAAGGTAATGGTATAATGAATCACGTTCTAGATGGTTACGATAAGTATAGAGGAGAAATCCCAGATAGAAGTAGAGGATCACTTATTGTATTTGAAGGTGGAGAATCAGTAACTTACGGATTGTATAATGCTCAAGAAAGAGGAATACTTTTCATACCAGCAGGAATGCCTGTATATTCAGGAATGGTTGCAGGGGAATGTGCAAGAGCTGGAGATATAGAAGTAAATGTATGTAGAAAGAAACAGTTAACAAACACTAGATCTTCAGGAGCAGATGATGCATTAAAGCTAACACCATTAAGACCTATGTCACTAGAGCAATGCTTAGAATTTGTAGCCAATGATGAGTTAGTTGAAATTACTCCTTTAAACATTAGAATAAGAAAAAGAATATTAGATTCAGGAGAAAGAAAAAGAGCAGGTAGTAGAAAGTAATTAAAAAAGTAAATAATATATACTAATGAGAAAGAAAACCGGAAAATTAATTTGGAAGGTTTTCTTTTTTTAATGTATATATGAGAATAAAGTGACGCATAAGGATTTTATTTAACTTGTGTTATTGAATTTTGGAGGCAATTAAATGAGTGGGGTAACATATGATTATATGGAACTATATTTAAGAGGGTTAATTCCAAGTAACATTGGTATTATAAAAGAGTTGGAGGATTTTGCCATTGAAAATAGAGTGCCTATTGTTCAAAAGGAAACAGCTAAATTTTTGGAATTAATGATAACTATGAATAGACCTAAAAAGATTTTAGAACTAGGTACTGCAATAGGATATTCTGCCATCCTAATGAATCAAGCTTCTGGAGGGCATAGTGAAATTACAACTATTGAAAGAGACGAAAAAATGATAAAGATTGCAGAGGCTAATATAGAAAAATACGGACTACAAAGTAAGATTACTATTATAAAAGGAGATTGCCTAGAAATACTAGAAAATCTTCAAGATGAATTTGATATGATTTTTATGGATGCAGGCAAAGGACACTATAATCATTTTCTCCCTCATTGCCTGAGGCTCTTAAAAAAAGAAGGAGTCCTTATTGCGGATAATGTGCTTTTTAGAGGAATGGTTGCATCAAAAGAGATTGCAACGCGAAGAAAAATCACTATAATAAAACGTATGAAAAGCTATTTAGAATTAGTATCTAATAATGATGAACTTATAACTTCAGTAATACCAATGGGGGATGGCATCTCAGTTACGATAAGAAAGTGTGAGATCAGCAGCAAGGAGGAACAAAACTAATGAAACCAGAAATACTAGCACCCGCAGGTAACTTAGAAAAATTAAAAGCGGCTATAAATTTTGGAGCAGACGCGGTTTATTTAGGTGGAAGTAAATTAAATCTAAGAGCTTTTGCTGATAATTTTAGCACTGAAGAATTGAAAGAAGGTCTGGACTTTGCACATTTAAGAGGTAAAAAGGTATATGTTACCTTAAACGTATTTCCTCACAATGAAGACTTAGAAGGCCTCGAAGATTATCTAAAAGAAATATATGAACTAGGAGCGGATGCTATTATTGTATCTGATCCAGGAATTATTATGACAGCGAGGGAAGTCGTACCAAATTTAGAAATTCATTTAAGCACTCAAGCTAATAATGTAAACTATAAATCAGCTATTTTTTGGCATAAGCAAGGGGTTAAAAGAATTGTTCTTGCTAGAGAATTATCACTTGGAGAAATTAAAGAAATTAGAGCAAAACTACCTGATACTTGTGAACTTGAAGCGTTTGTTCATGGGTCTATGTGTATGTCATATTCAGGAAGATGTTTAATGTCTAATTATATGACTGGAAGAGATGCAAATCGTGGACAATGCGCTCAACCATGTAGGTATAAGTATTTCTTAGTTGAAGAAAAAAGGGATGGAGAATACTTTCCAATAATTGAAGATGATAAAGGTACTTATATAATGAATTCGAAGGACTTAAACATGATTGAACATATACCAGAACTTGTAGAATCAGGTATAGCATCCTTTAAGATAGAAGGAAGGATGAAAAGCGCGTATTATGTGGCGTCTGTAAGTAAATCTTATAGAGAGGCATTGGATGCGTATATAAACGATCCAACAAATTATAAATTCCAGAAAAAATGGATGGATAATCTACTGAAACCTAGCCATAGACAATTTTACACTGGATTTTACTTCGGAGATCCAAACAAACAGATATATGAATCATCGTCATATATTAGAGATTACGATATAATTGGTATTGTGCGCGAATACCACGTGGAAAATAGCATTGCACTAATAGAACAAAGAAATAAAGTATATAATGGGGATATCGCCGAAGTATTAAAGCCTGTAGGAGATAATGTTTTAATAGTGATGAGTGACATGAAAAATTTCAAGGGAGAGAGCATAGTTTCTGCACCAAGTGCTCAGATGTTATTTACTGTTAATACTAAAGAAAAACTTCATGTGAATGATATAATTATTAAATCTAAGGAAAAACAATAATGAATCGCCCAATCTTAATAGGAATAACAGGAGGAACAGGTTCAGGGAAAAGCACAATAGCTAGAGAAATTTATAAACAGTTCGGTGATACTTGTATTGCAATGATTGAGCAAGATTCTTATTACAAGGACCAAAGTGATCTTTCTTACGAGGAGCGAATAAAAACAAACTATGATCATCCAGACGCTTTTGATACTTCACTTTTAGTTAGACATTTGAAACTTCTTTTAGAAGGAAATGTTATTGAAAAGCCTATATATAATTTTGAAATACATAACAGAATTGCTGAAACGGTTACTGTAATGCCAAGGGAGATTATTATATTTGAAGGAATTCTTGTCCTTGCGGAGAAGATTCTTCGAGACATGCTTGATATTAAAATATATGTAGACACTGATGCAGATGTTAGGTTTATAAGAAGACTTATGAGGGATATTAATGAGAGAGGTAGGACAACTGATTCTGTTATAACTCAATATTTGAATGTTGTTAAACCGATGCATGAACAATTTACTGAACCTACCAAAAGACATGCGGACATTATTATACCAGAAGGTGGACATAACAAGGTAGCTATAGATATACTCACTGCAAATATAAGCCAGATCCTTCAGAAGTAACAAAAGCGAAAATAACATTTTAAAGTATAAAACATCTCATTCTAGGCGAGAATTAATCTAGGGGAGGTGTTTTTATGTATAGTAGAAATAATATCTTTGGTTACTCAAATCAAAAGAGTGAAGTTAAAAAGAGAATCTGGATAATAATGGGTATATTTACGCTATTATTTTGTTTCTTAATTTGGAGAATTGCAAATTACATGTATTTTAAATCTGAACCCTTAAAAACTATGTTTAATGCACAATATACAATAGACGAAGAATATGGTATGCAATATAGGTTAACGGACTGTAATAATACTCCTCTTCTAGAGTATAATAAGAAATATTATGCAGTTATTGATCCCGTAGATTATTTAAGATTTAATGAATTCACCAGTAAGTATGACTTAGAAGTTTTAACTATTACTTTAAGAAACTATAATAAAATCTATGATTTAGAAAAGATTAAAGGCAGTGGAAATGGTGAGAAACTAAGATATGAAATTGATAAAGTGACTTATGATAAGATCAAGGATATCAAAAAAGTAAAAGGATTTTATGCTTTTGAAGCTGATGAGGTGGTCGAAAGCAAAAACTGGGAAATTGAAAATGTATTGACAAGTTTAAAATACTATAATAGTGATGGTGCTGAAACTAAAAAAAGCACTAATACTTTAGAAATGCAAATATATAACAAGACTAAAAATAATGAATTCACAAAAACAAGGTTTTTAAAAGGGGTTAATGGCGAGATAGCAGAAGGAGAAATTATAAAACCTACAAACAATGTTAATGTAAGACTTACAATAGATAAAGATATTCAAGATAAAGTTCAAGCTATTCTCCACACGGAAAAATATGAACAAGTTGGGGTTGTCCTTATGGAGAGTAGCAGTGGAAAGATAAGAGCAATGGCACAAAAAGATGACATTGCAAATAATGTAAATTTAGGAGTTCCAACCACAGGAGGTGCTTTGCCAGGATCTATTTTTAAAGTTATTGTAGAAGAGGCAGGGTTAGATACTAATTCAATAAATGAAAGTGAAATATTTACATTAAAACCTGGTTTATTTCCAGAAGATGCTCATCAATATAACGGGAAAACTGAGTTTACAGTTAGTGAGGCACTACGTGATTCTTCTAATAATATATTTGCTCAAATAGGTTATAAGATAGGCTTCCAGAAGATGTATGATTATGCAAAAAAACAAGGAATATTAAGCAAAGTATTAAATATTCAGCAAGAGGAAATTGGTAAGTTTGATAACGGTATAGGGTTATCAAGTTACAAGGAGGATATATATCAAACAGCTATTGGGCAAAAAATTAAGATAACACCGCTCGAAGCACTTAGTATTCCAAATACAGTTATAAACAATGGAGTATATGTTCAACCAAGCATAATAGATGCATACGTAAATGACAAAAATGAAGTAGTAGAAAAAATTACTTCTAAAACATCTCAAGTATTAAAAAGTCAAACTGCTGAAACAGTAAAACTCGATATGCTGGATGTGGTGAAAAATGGAACAGGCGTAAGAGCTTCTATTGAAGGTTTGGATATAGGTGGGAAAACTGGTACCACCGAATACTTTGTAAATAAAGAAGAATATTCAGATGGATGGTTTGTTGGCTTTTTCAATATGAATGGGAAAAATTATTCTATGGTTGTATTTGTTAAGAATATAGATAAAAATAAAGAAGAAGGTGTAGGAAGCCAAGGTGGTGGAGATACGGCTGCCCCAATATTCAAAGAAATAGTTGAGACACTAAAATTAATGAAATAAAGAAACACTTAAATAATTAAATAAAATTTCAGGTACAGGCACTTTTAATAAAATAAATCATATTATATTAATAAGCTCTATTAGGAGGAACCTCTGTGTTTTTCATGAATTGTTTATTAGATGTAATTGGAAATGTAACATTTTTGACGGCTTATATAACTGGTAGTAGTTCATTCCCTCAACCACTAAGTGAAGAAGAAGAAAAATCCTATTTAACAAAGTTAAAGGAAGGCGATTTACTAGCTAAAGGTATATTGGTTGAACGAAATTTAAGACTAGTTGCACATATAGTAAAAAAATATTCCTATCCAGGTAAGGATGTCGATGACCTCATATCTATTGGAACAGTGGGGCTTATTAAAGCAATTGATTCATTTGATACAAGTAAGGGAACAAGGCTTGCCACATATGCTGCAAGGTGCATTGAAAACGAAATACTTATGCTTATTCGTAATAATAAAAAAACAAAAGGGGAAGTGTACCTTCAAGACCCTATAGGTATTGATAAAGAGGGAAATGAGATATCCCTTATGGATGTATTAAGTAGTGATGAAGATTCTATTATTGATAAAGTGGAAAGCAAGATACAAATTAAAAAGCTTTATAATAAGATAAATGTAGCTCTAATGGATAGAGAAAAAATAATTATCCAAATGCGCTATGGATTACTTGATGGTAACCCACGAACTCAAAGAGAAATTGCATTAATTCTAGGAATTTCTAGGTCCTATGTTTCTAGAATTGAAAAGAGAGCATTAAGGAAGCTTAATAAAGAATTAAATAGTACTAATAAAATATATTAAACAGTTCTAGTAAATTGTAACAACTATGGTATAATTATAAATTGTACAGTAGTAGGTGTAATACAACATCTAAAACAATCTCAGTTATTTATTTAAGATACAAATTTTATTCAAATGCGAAAAAAAGTGGCAAAAGTATATTAAAAATAAATCTCAATTTGATTTATATATTTTTAAAGCTACATTAAAAGAACAGGAGGACTAATAATGATACCTCTGAGTGAATTACTTGAAAAAACAACGGAGCAAAATGCATCAGATTTACACTTAACAGTTGGATCAGTACCAGTTATTAGAGTCAATGGACATCTAATACAAGTAGGTCAAACTAAATTAACTCCAGCAGATACTGAAAAATATTCAAGAGAAATTTTAGAAGAGTATTATGAAGAATACTATGAAAAAGGTGAAATTGATACTTCTTATTCTATTGGTGGTCTTGGGCGATTTAGAGTTAATGTGTATAAGCAAAGGGGAAGCGATACTATAGCTATTAGAGTAGTTGCACTGAAAATCCCCACGATTAAACAACTTGATCTTCCAGAGGTTGTTAGAGCGCTTACAACAAAACAAAGAGGGTTAGTTTTAGTAACAGGGCCTACTGGTAGTGGTAAAAGTACAACTCTTGCTGCTATGGTTAATGAAATTAATTCAACTAGAGCCTGTAATATTATAACCCTGGAGGATCCTATCGAATATTTGCACAAACACAATAAATCAATTATCAATCAAAGAGAGATTGGAAAAGACAGTAAAAATTATCAAAATGCTTTAAGGGCTATACTTAGAGAAGATCCAGATGTTATATTAGTAGGCGAAATGCGAGATCTTGAAACAATTTCTATTGCTATTACTGCAGCTGAAACTGGACATTTGGTTTTCTCAACGTTACATACTATTGGCGCAGCAAAAACAGTAGATAGAATAGTTGATGTTTTTCCACCACATCAACAACAACAAATTAAGGTTCAATTAGCTGCGGTAATGCAAGGAATAGTTTCTCAACAATTAATACCTAAAATAAGTGGGAGTGGTAGAGTGGCGGCTCTCGAGATAATGATATCAACTCCAGCAATTCAAAACCTTATTCGCGAAGGAAAAACACATCAATTACAGTCTTGCGTTCAAACTGGAGGGAAATATGGTATGAAAACTATGGATATGTCAATTGCAGAGTTATATAAAAAAGGTGTTATATCTAAAGAAGAGGCAATGACTTATTCCGTTGACAATGAAATGATGATAAGAATGTTAGCCCTTTAGTTAATGTTTAAAATAAGCTAAAAGCATATATCAATTATAGCTTTTAGCTTTATTTTTATTTTTATTTAATTCAAATTTTAAATGTCACACTATTAAGGTAAGTTTGATTAAAATATAACATTGCATTTTATATATATTGCTACTATACTAGTCATGAAGAACAAGTTAGCTTTTTAACATTATTAATTTAATATAGTTAACTAATTTGAAATTAAGTTTATATATATCCACAAATATACAATATAATGTAAAAAAAATGAACGGTATTTAAATTTTTAATAAATATTATAAAAAAAAGATTTAAATAAGAGGAAAATTTATTTTTTTGTTGAATATATACACTTAAGGTTTCTCTTATGAGGGGGGATAAACTTAATGAATGGACAAATAGTAGGAATTGATTTAGGATCATCAAAAATATGTGGAGCCGTTGGTAAAATAAGTAGTAATGGAAAACTTCAGATTATAGGCATTACATCAGTGGTATGTAGTGGTTTAAATAAATCAGTTGTAATAGATATTGATAATACAGCTGAAGCTATAAAACAATGTATCACACAATTAGAGCGTATGACAGATACACAAATTAGTGAAGGGTATATTTCATTGCCTGGAGGGATTTGTGAATTAGTAAGAAATACAGGAATGATTGCAATATCATCTGAAGACAAAGAAATTAAACAAAGCGATGTGGACAGGGTAATTGAAGCAGCTAAACTTATCTCAGTTCCATCAGATAAAGAAATAGTAGGGGTTGAACCTGAACAATATATTGTTGATGGATATGACAATATTAAGGATCCTAGAGGGATGAGTGGTGTAAGACTCGAAGTAGAAGGACAAGTAGTCATGGCGCAGTCTACAGTAGTTAGTAATTTACTGAAAAGTGTCAAAAGAGCAGGTATTAAAGTAAATGGTATAGTACTTCAACCGTCAGCTATATCAGAGGCGGTACTTCGAAAAGAAGAGAAGGATATGGGTATTACTCTTATAGATGTTGGGGCTCAGACTATTGATATTTCTATTTATAAGAGCGGTAAATTAAAATATACTTCTATTGTTCAATTAGGTGGAGATAACATAACCAATGATATTGCAGTTTGTCTTAAAGTGCCCTTTAGCGAAGGTGAAAGATTAAAGCTTAAATATGGAAGTCTAATTAAAAGCAAAAGTGAAGATGTCCCCAAAATTAGAGTTAAAGATTCTTATGATACTTTAATGGAAATTGATAATAATTTATTAATTGATATAATCCATGCTAGAGTAGAAGAAATTTTTCATTTAATAAAAAGAAACTTATTAAATAGTGGACTTTATAAGGAAATTTCAGGTGTAGTTATAGTTGGTGGAGGAGTATCTTTATTTAGGGGCACTAATGAGCTAGGTAAGGAAATACTCGGCAAGTCAGTAAGAATAGGGTCTCCAGAGTACGTAGGAGCAGCTAGCCCTATTTACGTTACAGCAGTAGGAATAGTATTACAAGCTGTAAATAATCTTAAAACAAGTAATAGTTCATTTGAAGAATCAGATGAACATTCATATGATAACAAATGGTCAAAAAACCAAAATATAAAGGGGAAAAACAAATTTGCATTAAAAGTTAAAGGTTTTTTTGCGGATTTTTTCTAAGAAGGAGGTCGTGTTGTGCTAGATTTTGATGTTGATGTTCAGGAATTTGCTCAAATTAAAGTAATTGGGTGTGGTGGTGGAGGAAATAATGCTATAAACAGAATGATTATCGAGGGACTTAAAAACGTAGAATTTATAGCTATAAATACAGATAAACAAGCTTTAATTCTTTCTCATGCGGTTCAAAAAATTCAAATTGGAGATAAACTCACTAAAGGACTTGGAGCGGGTGCTAATCCGGAAATTGGCATGAAAGCAGCAGAAGAAAGTAAGGAAGAAATTTCTCAAGCAATAAAAGGAGCAGATATGGTATTTATTACTGCAGGTATGGGAGGCGGTACAGGTACTGGGGCTGCACCAGTAGTTGCAGAAATTGCTAAATCTATGGGAATACTAACAGTAGGAGTAGTAACAAAACCATTCCCGTTTGAAGGCAGAAAAAGAATGATTAATGCTGAAATAGGAATAAAGACTCTTAAGGAAACAGTAGATACTTTAGTAACAATTCCAAATGAAAGATTATTAACCATGGTAGATAAGAAAACAACATTGATGGATTCTTTCAAAATGGCAGATGATGTTTTAAGACAAGGTATACAGGGTATATCTGATTTGATTACAATACCCGGTCTTGTAAATCTAGATTTTGCAGATGTGAGAACAATTATGCTCGCTAAAGGTCTTGCACATATGGGTGTTGGTAGAGCTTCAGGTGACAATCGAGCTCAAGAGGCAGCAAAACAAGCAATTTCAAGCCCATTGCTAGAAACTTCTATAGTTGGCGCTACTGGTGTGCTTTTAAATATTACTGGTGGAATGGACTTAGGCTTACTTGAAATAAATGAAGCTGCTGAAATAGTACAAGGAGCAGCTGATCCAGATGCTAATATTATTTTTGGTGCAGTTATAGATGAAGAGCTAAAAGATGAAATACGAATAACAGTTATTGCAACAGGTTTTGAGAGTGATAATGTGATGCAAAATAAAACTGTGCTAAAGACTAAAGTAAAAGAAACTGTAAGTCCTATTGAAGAAGTTGCATATACTAAAGATTATGAAGAATCAGATTTAGAAATTCCAGCTTTTTTAAGAAGACAAAGTAAGTAATAAATAGTAAAGTGCCTTTTGGCACTTTATTTGCGTTTTAAGCAATTTAAATTGCTCAAAAGACATTATTCTCTATGTAATAAACTCATACTAACTAAGGCAATTTCAAAGGGATTAGTTAGTATGATGAGTTTATAGAGCATAAGTCTTTTTTTGTTGCATAAGTGATTAATCATTAGCATTGATAATGTAATATTGACAACTTTGGAATGAAGATTATACTGCCTCTGAAATCTGTTTTTTTATGGTAGTTATATTTATTCATATAAGGTTTCGGACTTTAATTCTAAAATATTGTTAAGAATAATATGGAAATAAATGGCGATTTATAAGGGAATAAAAATAAATAATGTGGTAAAAAATGACAAAATTTTAATTAAAAAAGTTATATAATATTTTTAAAGGAGGAAGAGAAAGTGATAGTATATTTAGATGTTCTTATATTAGTCAATTTTATAGTTAATCTATTCATATTGCATGTAACTGTTCAAACATTAAGAAAAAGAGTAAAATTTGTGTGGATATGCCTTTCAAGTTTTATAGGCAGCCTATATGTTTTAACAGTAGTATATCCAAAGCTTAGATATTTGACATATTTACCTTTTAAAATATTAATAGTAATTGTTATGATTTTAATTGTTTTTAGAGAAAAAAATTTCTTGTTTAATATGAAAGCATCTCTAATTTTTTTATTATATTCAATTCTTTTAGCTGGAATGTGTTTATTAATTCAAATAAGTAGCAGTACGGATATGTCATTTGATGTAATCATAATAAATTTTCCTTATGAAAAATTAATGCTTTCAGTAATGGTAATTTATATAGTGATATATAGAATCATGGTTTTTATAGGTGATAGAAAAAAAATATTAACTTTGATATATACTGTTGATATTATAAATAAAAGTTATAAAAAAACTATAAGGGCATTTTTAGATACTGGAAATGAGCTTCGTGAGCCCGCTACTAATTTGCCAGTACTAATTGTTGAAAGGGATATTTTAAGGGGATTTTTGCTAGAAAAAAACAATACTTATTCCATCCCTTATACTGTATTAAATGGTACGAGTGGCAGACTTATAGGATTTAAACCAGAGTATGTTAATATTCATATTGATAAAAAAAGCATTGAAACTAAAGATGTAATTATAGCATTTTGTGAGTACAAATTGAGCAAAGATAATGACTACAATGGGTTAATGTCTAGAGGTATTCTCAGTTAATAGACTGTCAAAATAAATAATTGTTATATACTAATAATAGAGTTAAGGAGGATGTTATGTTTAATTTAAAAGTGATGTTAAACAAATTGTTTGTTAAACTCAAAATATTTTCAAACAATTTGTTTTATATAGGAGGGAATGATGCACTTCCGCCTCCTTTAACTAAAGATGAAGAGTATGAGTTAGTAACTAAATTAGACACAGGTGATAAACGGGTAAGAGCTACCCTAATTGAAAGAAATTTAAGGTTAGTAGTTTATATAGCAAGGAAGTTTGAGAATACAGGCGTAAATGTTGAAGATTTAATTTCTGTGGGAACCATAGGCCTCATAAAAGCCGTTAATACTTTTGATCCTGGTAAGCAAATAAAACTAGCTACATACGCTTCAAGATGTATTGAAAATGAAATTTTAATGTATCTTAGGCGAAATAGTAAAATCAAAACAGAAATTTCTCTTTATGAGCCTTTAAATGTTGATTGGGATGGAAATGAATTGTTGCTCTCAGATATTATTGGCACAGATAATGATGTGGTTTACAATATTATTGAGGAGGATGTAGATAAACAATTACTTTGGCTTGCTATGCAACGTTTAAATTCAAGAGAAAAAGAAATTGTTCAATTAAGATTTGGATTAAATGGAACTACAGAGAAAACACAAAAGGAAGTGGCTGATATACTAGGAATATCACAATCTTATATCTCAAGGCTTGAAAAAAGAATAATAAAAAGATTGCAAAAAGAAATTAATAAAATGGTGTAGTGTTATCTTTAGTATAAAAAATTATCTAAAAGGGTCCTCATATTGGGATCCTTTTTATAGTTCCATTTAAAAAAATAATAGAATGTTCTAATTATAAATAATATTTTTAATAAGTATTGAATATAAATAATATAAAGTGCTATGGAGCTAAAAAATGGCTTGCTATTTTAAGTGGCGGATTTAAGAAAACTAATAGGGGGTAATAAAATGGATAGCTTAATGTTTGCAATAAACAACTTAAGACAAATGGAAATTATAGATATAAATTCAGGTTCAAAAATGGGATATATCAAAGACCTTAAAGTTGATTGTGAAGAATATAGAATTATTTCAATAGTAATTCCAACTCAGAAATCATCTTGGTTTAATAAAAATAATAGTATTGAGATACCTTGGGAGAATGTGAAAAAAATTGGTGTTGACGTTATTCTTGTAGATGGTAGTGATGTATTTATGGAAAACGAATAGGAAAAAGTGTATAATGTTAGTATGTTTGCTAACAATACTAGGAAAGGGCGTGAAGACCATTGAAATGTCCATATTGCAGTTGTGAAGAAAGTAAAGTAGTTGACTCTAGATCAACAGATGATAATATTGCAACAAGAAGAAGACGAGAATGTCTTAGTTGTTTAAAACGATATACTACTTATGAAAAAGTAGAAGATGTACCTATTTTAGTAATAAAAAAAGATTTTAATAGAGAATATTTTGATAGAACAAAAATATTAAATGGTCTTATGAAAGCATGTCAAAAGAGGCCAGTATCAAGAATGCAAATAGAAGCAATTTGTGATGAAGTTGAAAAACAGTTAAATAATGAAATGCTTACAGAAGTAAAATCTGATTACATAGGGGAAATAATTATGAGTATATTAAAAAATGTAGATGAGGTTTCTTATGTTAGGTTTGCTTCTGTCTATAGGCAATTCAAAGATATTAATACGTTTATGGAAGAGATAAGAAAATTAATGTCTAAGGAAAAAAAATGCCCTTAGGCATTTTTTTTCATTTCAGTGAATTGTAAGGTTTTTAATGAATATTGTATAAATGAGGTGAAGTAATGGAAATTGAAATTATTAATAATTACGAATTTATAAAATTTGAGTATGATAATGCAGTGATATTGTTTTCAACAGCCAAGGGTGGACTTAATTTCAACCCAAAAACTGAAGAAGGGTTAGTGAATTTAAAAAAAATTAAGGAGCAATATGATTTAAAAGATATTGGATATTTAAATCAAATTCACAGTGATTTAGTTTTAAATTTTAATGGTCATATTAGGGATGGAGATGCTTTAATAACAGATAGAAAAAGAACAGCTATAGGGGTTTTTACAGCAGATTGTGTTCCAGTAATTCTAGTGGACACTAGGGCAAGCGTTATTGCTGCCGTGCATAGTGGATGGAAAGGAACAAAAGAGTTGATAGTAAGTAAAACTATTAAAAGACTACAGGAAAATTATGATTCAAGAGCTCAGGATATTAGGGTTTACATTGGACCACATATTGAGAAGTGCTGCTATGAAGTTAGCAGAGAACTAATAGAAGAGTTTACTAGTGAAGATATTTATAGTAATATTAATATTAGTAATATTGAAAATAAACTTGATTTAGAAAAATGCATTTTAACGCAACTTTTGGAAAAAGGTATTAAAGAAGAAAACGTTAGTGTTACAAATGCGTGTACTTCATGTAATAAACAATATGAATTATATTCCTATAGATCCAATGAAAATAAGAAAGAGAGGATGTTTTCTTTTGTTTATTTTAAATAATAAAACACAAAAGATAATATGGAGGGATTAACATGGCTGAAGAAAAAATATTAGTGGTGGATGATGAAGAACATATACAGGAGTTAATTAAATTTAATTTGGAGAAGAGTGGCTACAAGGTTATATGTGCGGATAATGGGATAGATGCTATAAAACTCGCTAAAGAACAAATGCCCCAAATGATGTTACTAGATTTAATGTTACCAGGCATGGATGGTTTAGATGTTTGTAAGGAAATTAGAAAAGATTCGAATATGTCAAATATGCCTATAATAATGATAACAGCAAAAGGAGAAGAAATAGACAAAATAATAGGGCTTGAGCTAGGTGCTGATGATTATATTACAAAGCCATTTTCAGTAAGAGAATTAGTAGCAAGGATAAAAGCTATACTTAGAAGAAGCACAATGCAGCTAGTTGAAAAGACCTTCAATGTTGGTAATTTAGTTATTGATTTTGGTAAACACGAGGTTATTAAAAGTGAAAATAAGATTGATTTGACATTAAAGGAATTTGAACTATTACAGATATTAATAAAGAATAAAGGTAGAGTTATGACTAGAGACTTCTTATTAGACAAAATATGGGGTTATGAATATGTAGGAGAAACTAGAACTGTGGATGTTCACATAAGACATTTAAGACAAAAAATTGAAGATGATGATAAAAATCCAGTATATATCCAAACTATTCGTGGTATAGGATATAGATTTAATTTTGGAGATTAAATATGAAAAAAAAATTAATAATATATTTGTTAGGCACTGTGATTTTTATATTTTTAGTAGTAACAACTTTAATTATATCTATTTTTAATTATGAATACGATCAAAATCTAAAAGGTAAGCTTGAAACAAATAATAATATGATAATAAGTTTATTACAAAGTAATAATTTAAGAGACCAACAGAAATTTTTTAAGGAAAACTTATCTAATTCACAGTTGAGGGTTACATATATTGATAAGTTGGGTAAAGTCCTTTATGATTCAACTGTAAATAGTGAAACTATGGATAATCATAATGATAGGATGGAAATAATAAAAGCAAGAAAAACTGGTAGCGGATTTGCAGTGAGATATAGTATATCTACGAAGGAAAATATGATGTATTTCGCAAGCACTTTTGATGATGGATTAATAATTAGAAGTTCTATGCCTCTTGAGATTGTAAATGGTTTAGGGAGCAAATATTTAAAGTTTTACATATTAGCTATAATTTTTTCAATGATAATATCAATTTGGTTTTCTCTAAAACTATCCAATGTCATAATAAAACCCATTACAGACTTGATTTTTATTACTTCTAGAATCAGTAAGGGCGAATTTCATAGAAGAGCTAGCATATTATCAGATGGTGAAATAGGAGACTTAGCTAAAAATTTTAATGAGATGGCAGAAAAACTAGAGTCTACATTGAATGATGTTACAGATAAGCAAAATAGGCTAGAGGCTATTTTACAAAGTATGGATAGTGGAGTCATTGCAGTTAATAGAAAAAATAAAGTGATAATGATTAATCCATACGCAAAAAAAATGTTTGGAATTACTAAGGATATAATTGGACAAAATCTTATGGATAATATAAGAATTTTTGAATTAGAAAATATATTTATTCAAAGCGATGATGATTATAAAGAAATTAAGATTGGTTGGCCAAAGGAAAGAGAACTTAGGATAAAAACTGCAGATATAATTAATGCAAGTGAACATATTGGTACGGTGGCTGTAGTTCAAGACATAACAAAAGTGAAAAAATTAGAGAAAATGAGAACACAATTTGTGGCAAATGTTTCACATGAGCTTAAGACACCTTTAACGTCTATAAAAGGGTTCGCAGAAACTCTAAAATATGTTGATGATGTCGAAACAAAGGAAAAGTTTTTAAATATAATTAATGAAGAAGCTGAAAGATTAACTAGATTAATTACAGATATTTTGACACTTTCACATATAGAACAACAAAAGGAAGTTAAAAAGGAAAATATTGATGTTAATAACATTATAGATGATGTCTACAATTTAATGAAAAATACTGCTGATTTAAAAGGAATCCAGTTATCAGTGCAGAAGCAGAACATAAATACAATTACAGGTGATGCTGATATGTTTAAACAAATGTTAATTAACTTAGTAGATAATGCATTAAATTATTCAGAAACAGGAGATAGTGTTTTGATTGGAACAGAAAGCAAACCTGATAAATTTATTTTGTGGGTTAAGGACACAGGAGTAGGAATGGCAGAAAAACAAATTTCACGTATTTTTGAAAGATTCTACAGAGTGGATAAGGCACGTTCTAGATCAAAAGGAGGCACAGGTCTTGGTCTTGCCATTGTTAAACACATAGTGCTTCAATTTAATGGAAAAATACTTGTGGAAAGCGAGTTAGGAATAGGTAGTAAATTCATAGTAGAGATTCCATACCGTTAATTTATATAAGCTATATCATTATTACAGTGACGGAGTTATTTTACCCAATGTAAAGTTTAATTAACATAAGTTAAACTTTACTTAACTTTGGCTTAATACAATGTTAACTTTCAGGGTATAATATTGTAAGTGTAATGAGTAGCTAATAAAACAGTCTAAATAAATGAACGGAGGAATTATCTATGAAAAGAAAAAGTTTGAAATTAATGGTGGCGGCATTAGCTGTTGCAATGACCGCAGGTGTTTTTGCTGGTTGTTCAAGCAAAAAGGCAACTGAGACCACTCCTAAAAATGGAACTGCCGCATTATCAGGTTCAATAACTGCAGCAGGATCAACTGCACTTCAACCTTTAGCTGAATTAGGCGCAAAAGGTTTCACAGTTAAAAATCCAGGAGCGACTGTAAATGTTCAAGGTGGCGGTAGTGGTACTGGACTTAAACAAGTAGTAGAAGGTAGTGTAGAAATAGGTAATTCCGATATATATGCAAAAGATAAAGAAGGAATTGATGCAGCAGCATTAGTAGATCATAAGGTATGTGTTATAGGAATTGCGGCAGTAACAAATCCAAAAGCTAATGTAAAATCTTTAACAAAACAACAATTAATAGATGTATTCACAGGAAAGATAAAAAACTGGAAAGAAGTTGGCGGAGCAGACATAAAAATCACTATTATAAATAGACCAGCATCTTCTGGAACTAGAGCAACATTTAAAGAATTTGGTTTGGATAAAAAAGAAGAAGCAACTGGTTTAACTCAAGATTCAAGTGGAGCAGTTAAACAAGCAGTTAAACAAACAGACGGAGCAATAAGTTATTTAGCATTATCATATTTTGCTGATGTAGCTAACAAAGTTGGTTTAAACGTGTTAAAAATAGATGGTGTTGAAGCAACAGCAGAAAATATAAGCACAGATAAATATAAAATTTGGGCATATGAACATATGTACACTAAAGGTCAACCTAAAGAAGTAGCAAAAGCATATTTGGATTATATGACAAGTGCTGAAATGAAAGCAGGAATAACAAAATTAGGATACATTCCAATGGCAGATATGAAAGCTAAAAGAGATTAATGTTCTCTAAAGGCTGGGTTAATCCCGGTCTTTATTTTGCATTAAAATAATTTTTTGAGGTAAAATAATATGAAAAAAAATGATATGAAAACAATATTTTTAAAACTTAAAAATGAATATTTAGGACGAGGTTTTGCAACATTTTGTGGTGCGGTTATAGTCATTCTTACTTTTTCAATCATATTATTCCTAACTACTAAAGGCTTAAATACATTTATTAAGCATGGATACTCAATATTTAGTTTTATATTCTCGGGAAAGTGGGATCCAGAAGGTAGTGGAGTATCTTTGACTCCTCAATTTGGAACTTTAATATTTATTATTGGGTCTACATTAGTTTCTTTCCTTGCGGTGCTAGTAAGTGCACCAATTGGTGTAGCTTTAGCAGTATTTATGAATGTGATTTCACCAAGAATTGGCACAAAAGTCCTTCAACCTGCCATAGAATTATTTGTGGGAATACCTTCAGTTGTTTATGGATGGATAGGTGTAAGTGTTTTAGTGCCTTTTCTTAAGATTTGGTTCGGCGGAATTGGGTTTAGCTTGCTTGCCGGCGTATTAGTTATAAGTGTAATGATTTTACCAACAATAACAAGTATTTCCTCTGATGCTATAAAAACTATACCAAAAGATTACATAGAAGCATCTTACGGACTTGGAGCAACTCGGTGGCAAACTATAATTAAAGTGATTATTCCAGCGGCTAAAAGTGGAATATTAACAGGAATAGTACTTGGAGTTTCAAGAGCATTTGGAGAAGCACTAGCCGTACAAATGGTTATAGGAAATTCAGTTACATTCCCTAAGGGATTACTTGGAACCACATCTACATTAACAAGTATACTTACTATGGATATATCAAATACAATGAATGGTACAGCTTGGAATGACGCATTATGGTCAATTGCATTACTATTACTAATAATATCATTTGTATTTATACTCTTAATTAGAAAAATTGGAAAAAGAGGTGAGGAATAATGAGCTCCAAAGTTAAAGATAAAATAGCAACTATAGTTTTGTACATAGTTTCTGCTTTAGTAATTCTTTTGCTAGTAAGCCTCGTAGGATATATTCTGTACAATGGAAGGCATTCATTAAATTTAAAATTTTTATTTGGTGAAGCAAAGATTGGTGAAGCTGGTGGTGGAATTGGACCTCAATTATACAATTCATTGCATTTACTTGTAGTAACACTTATAATAACAGTACCACTCGGGGTGGGAGCTGGAATATATCTGGCTGAGTATGCAAAAAAAGGAAAGATACTAAATATTATTAGATTGTGTATTGAGACAATGGCATCACTACCATCTATTGTAGTTGGTTTATTTGGACTTTTGGTTTTTGTTAACATGACACAATGGGGATATTCTCTTATCGCGGGAGCATTAGCAATAACTATAATAAATTTACCAGGTATGACTAGAGTTTGTGAAAATGCTATTAAAACTGCATCTGAAGGTGTTAAAGAAGCTAGTTTAGGACTAGGTGCTACTAGGTGGCAAACCATTAAAAATGTTGTATTGCCATCTGCAATGCCACAAATTTTAACAGGTGTCATACTTGCAGCGGGTAGAATATTTGGAGAAGCCGCAGCCTTGCTATATACTGCCGGTATGAGTGCGCCAGCATTGAATTTTGCTAATTTTAGCTTAACAGATAAGGCTTCATCTTTTAGTTTATTAAGGCCAGCTGAGACGTTGTCTGTATATATATGGAAGCTAAATTCTGAAGGAATGGTTCCTGATGCTGCTACGATAGCTAATGGTGCTTCGGCAGTTTTAATAATTGCTGTGCTTATATTTAATATATCTGCAAGAGTAATTGGGAAAAAAATATATGAATCTCATGCAGGAAGCAAATAGGGAGGGAACAATATGGGAATAGTTACAACAAAGAATTTAAATCTATATTATGGGAATACACAAGCACTAAAAAATATAAACATTGATATAGAGAAAAATTCTGTTACTGCACTTATAGGACCATCAGGATGTGGTAAATCAACATTTTTACGTACTATTAACAGAATGAATGATTTAATAGATTCTGTTAAAATAGATGGAGAAGTAATATACGAAAATAAAAATATATACAGTCCCGATTATGATGTTATAGATTTAAGGAAAAAAGTAGGGATGGTATTTCAAAAACCTAATCCTTTTCCTATGTCAATATATGAAAATATAGCTTATGGTCCTAAAATTCATGGAATAAAAAACAAGAAAGAACTTGATGAAATTGTAGAGAATAGTTTAAAGGGAGCAGTGCTATGGGAAGAAGTAAAAGACAGGCTTAAAAAAAGTGCGCTAGGATTATCTGGTGGACAACAGCAACGTCTATGTATTGCTAGAACTTTGGCTGTGGAACCGGAGGTTCTACTAATGGATGAGCCAACTTCTGCATTAGACCCTATTTCAACTTTAAAGATTGAAGAATTAATGGATGTCCTTAAAAAAAAGTATACGGTTATAATTGTTACACATAATATGCAACAAGCAGGTAGAATTTCCGATTATACTGCATTTTTCTTAAATGGAGAAATAATCGAAAACGGAAAAACAGAGAATATATTTTATAAACCTCAAGATAAAAGAACAGAAGATTATATTACAGGAAGATTTGGCTAAAATATAACAAGGAAGGTGATTACATGGCAAGAAAAGTATTTGAAGAGAATATTCAAGAGCTTCATAATGATTTAATTAGAATGGGGAGTATAGTTGAAAAACAAATTCATGACTGCATCGATGCTTTAGTTTCTCATAACATTGAAAAAGCTGAAAAAATCATGAAGGATGATGACATCGTAGATGCTTTGGAGCGAGAAATAGAAAATAAAGCAATAAAATTAATTGCTATGCAGCAGCCTTTAGCAATAGATTTAAGAAATATTTTCACTACAACAAAAATAGTAACGGACCTAGAGAGAATGGCTGATCATGCTGTTGACGTTGCTAAAATTACAATAAGATTAAAAAATGAAAAGTATGTAAAGCAACTAGTACATATACCTAGAATGGCTGAAATAGTAGTGGCTATGATAAAAGATGCTTTGGATGCCTACGTGGTAGGAGATGTTGAAAAGGCATATGCAGTTTGCAAACGAGATGATGAAGTAGACGCTATATATAAGGAAGTATTTATTGAACTTTTACAATTAATGATTAAAGATCAAAGTACAATAAATCAGGCTACTCAATTTATATTTATTTGTAAGTGGCTTGAAAGAATTGCTGATCATACAACCAATATATGTGAGTGGACAATTTATCTAGTTACTGGAGAAAAGATTAATTTAAACGAATAGTTTTTATGAAAAATACAAAAGCTACAATGAATATGTATAAACATATAAAATATTGTAGTGGAGTAGTGATTATGAAGAAAAAATATTTCAAAACTTTTTCAATATTTCTTTGTATTAGTATGATAATTATAAGTTCTGGATGTAAAAAAGATTCAGCATCTAAAGAAAAACAGTCTAAAAACATAAGAATAATTTGTGAAGATACAGTTTTGCCATTGGTAAATGATTTGGTGCGTGATTATAATTTAAATAATGAACCTGTAATTACAGTAGAATTAGCACCGAGAGAAAGTGCTTTTAATAAATTACGTAATTCTGAAGTCGATTTATTAATTGGATATGTTCAGCCAAATAACACAGAAATTAAGGCTAAAATGTTAGCTTATGATGGTGTGGGAATTATTGTTAACACTAGCAATAAAGTAACTGGTGTTGGTGCACAGGAATTAAAAAAGATATACACCGGAAATGTAGTCAACTGGGAAACATTAAAAGGTGAATCAAAAATAATAGTACCTGTAGCTTATAAAAATATTATGAATTCTGTGGAGCAAGAATTTGGTGCAAAAATAATGGATACTCCTATAAAAGAACAAATGATTAATAACACACAATATGTATCAAGTATAGAAGAAATGAAAAATTTTGTTGCTCAGAATAAATATGCTATAGGTTTTATACCTGGACAATGGTATAATAAAGAAAATAAGTTTATAAAATTAAGTGGTATAGAAATCACCATTTCAAATTTGAAAAATGAGCTTTATTATCTAAGATTTCCAATAAAAATGTATTATTCTAAAGAAAAAGAAGATAGTCTAAAAGATCTTTTTCAGTATATTAAAAGTGATGATGGTAAAAAGATTATAAGAAAATATTGTATAGAAGCATTTTAGTACCTCCTTCTTAGGAGGTATTTTTATTCTGTAGTAAATTATATGATAATTTTAAATTTCCAAATTATTATATAAGAAAAACCACAAAATAGGCTATATATGCGTTTTTTATACTTTTAAAGACTAATCCCGTTGACTTAGGTACTTAATTCATGTAATATAACTTAATGGAATGCTATAATTTATTATTGAACTAATCGCTTATTATAAATTTAATATTATATATTTAAAGGTGGTATTAAATATTAATATAATATTTCTAATTCCTCACAAAACCTTATAGAGAAGGGTTATGGTTGAGTAGGAGGTAAAAATGAAAAACCAAATTGCTAAGATACTTCTAGGAAGTATTGCAGAAGAAATTGAGTTAGAAGTGGGAGATAGATTAATTAGTGTAAACGGCAATGATGTAATAGACATTATAGATTACAAATTTTTAATTACAGATGAACTTGTTAATATTGAAATTGAAAAGGTAAATGGCGAAGTTTGGGAGATTGAAGTTGAAAAGGACTATGATGAAGATTTGGGAATCCAATTTGTGGATGTTATGTTGGATAAACCAAAGAGTTGTCATAATAAATGTATATTTTGTTTTATTGACCAATTGCCAGAAGGAATGAGGGAGACTTTATATTTTAAAGATGATGATTCGCGATTATCTTTTTTTCAAGGTAATTTTGTTACTTTAACTAATATGAAGGAAGAAGACTTAGATAGGATTATTAAATATAAGATAAGCCCTATTAATGTTTCAGTCCACACTACTGATGTTGAGCTTAGAAAAATGATGTTAAATAATAAATTTGCTGGAAATGTTTATGATAGGTTAATTAGACTGGCTGAAGGTGGTATTAAAATTAACTGTCAAGTGGTTTCTTGTCCAGGTATTAATAATGGGAAAGAACTTATAAAAACCATTGAGGATTTATATAAACTTTATCCAAGCATTGAAAATTTAGCGGTTGTTCCAGTTGGAATAACAAAGTTTAGAAAAGGCTTATTTAATTTAACATTGTATGATGAAAAGACCGCGACAGAGGAAATAGAAAGTGTAAAAGAATTACAAGCAAAATATATTAGTGAAATCGGCTCACCTTTTATAAGATTGTCTGACGAATTTTATGTTTTAGCTCAGATTGATGTACCTTCAGAAAAGTTTTATGATGGATATCAGCAGTTAGAAGATGGGATTGGAATGATAAGACTACTAAGAAGTGTTATTGATGAAGATCTAGAGACGTTAAAGCTAAATATTAGTGGAAGTTTTACTTTTATAACAGGGCATTCAGCATACAAAGAAATACTAAAGATAGCTGAAAAAATTACTAAATGTAATAGTAAAATTATTATTGATGTAAAAAAAATAAAAAATATTTTCTTTGGAGAAACTATTACAGTTGCTGGTCTTTTGACAGGAAATGATATCATTAAGCAACTGACAGGTGAAAAGCTAGGGGATTATTTAATAATTCCAAGCAATATGCTTAAAAACGGATATGAATTAGGGAACAATGAACAGCAAATATTCTTAGATAATATTACAATAAGTGATATAGAAAAAAGCTTAAACAGAAAAATTTTAATATGCGATTATTCAGGAGAAGATTTAATCCATATAATAAACCAAAATAGTCGGGAGGAAGAATAATGGCAAAACCAATAGTAGCAATTGTAGGAAGACCTAATGTGGGAAAATCTACTTTATTTAATAAGTTAGCAGGTAAAAGAATATCAATAGTTGATGATAAACCTGGTGTGACAAGAGACAGAGTGTATGCAGATGCAGAATGGCTAAGACATAATTTCACAATAATTGATACAGGCGGTATTGAAATTGAGAGTCAAGACATTATTTTAGCACAGATGAGAAGACAAGCACAGATAGCTATAGAAACATCAGATGTTATAATATTTATTGTAGACGGTAAACAAGGACTTACTGGTTCAGATTATGAAGTTGCCCAAATGCTTAGACAGAGTAAAAAAGCAATAGTGTTAGTAGTAAATAAAATAGATCATCTTGAACTAGAAGCTAATGCCTTTGAATTCTATAATTTAGGTATAGGAACTCCTGTAGCTATTTCTGCGACTCAAGCTCTTGGACTTGGAGATATGTTAGATGAAGTAGTTAAACATTTTGAAAGTGTTTATTCCAACACCGAAGACGCGGAATATATCCAAGTTGCAGTGGTAGGTAAACCGAATGTCGGTAAATCTTCTCTAATAAATAGATTGCTTGGAGAAGAAAGAAATATAGTAACAGATATTGCAGGGACTACAAGAGATGCAATTGATAGTAAGTTAGAAACTGAGGAAGGTAAATTTATTCTTATAGATACTGCAGGCATAAGAAGAAAAAGTAAAGTGGAAGAAGGAATCGAAAGATACAGTGTCATTAGAGCCTTAGCTGCTGTTGAGAGAGCTGATGTAGTTATACTTATACTTACTGCAACAGAGGAATTAAGTGATCAAGATGAGAAAATTATAGGTTATGCTCATGAGATGAAAAAAGCCATTTTTGTTATAGTTAATAAATGGGATCTTATTGAAAAAGATACAAAAACTATGCTTGAGTATAAACAGAGAATTCAAGCAGGCTTAAACTTTATGGCTTATGCACCTTATTTATTTATATCTGCCAAAACTGGTCAAAGAGTACATAAGGTTTTAGCAACTGTAAAAGAATGTTATGAAAATTATTCTAAAAGAATTTCAACAGGTATATTAAATGAGGTAGTAAATAAGGCAGTACTTATGAAAGAACCTCCAACAGTAGCAAATAAGAGATTAAAAATATTTTATGTTACTCAAGTGGACTCTAAACCACCAACATTTGTGTTCTTTGTAAATAATGCGAATTTGTTACATTTCTCATATCAAAGGTATTTAGAAAATCAATTGAGAAATAGTTTTGAATTTAATGGAACTGGTATAAAACTTATATTTAGGGAAAGGAAGGAATAAAATGTTTAAAGTTGCTTTTTTAGGTGGTGGGAGTTTTGGCACTGCATTATCCATAATGCTTGCCAAAAAAGGAACAATAGTTAACATTTGGGATAGAAAAATTAGTGTTATTAATGATATTAACATTAAGAGAGAAAATATTAAATATTTACCCAGCGTTACCGTACCAGCAGGAGTAACAGCATTTACTGATATAGAAAAGGTTATAAATGATAGTAAGATAATAGTACTCGCGGTGCCATCACATGCAATAAGAGACATATGTAAGATGATAGTACCATATTTAAAGCAAGATCAAATTGTGGTTAGTATTGCAAAAGGAATTGAAGAGGGTTCATCTAAAAGAATTTCACAAGTTATAGAAGAAGAAATCCCGAATAACCCTATAGTAATACTCTCAGGTCCTAGTCATGCAGAAGAGGTTGCCTTAGATATACCTACAACAGTAGTAGTTACCTCTAAAAAAATGGAGTATGCAAAGATTGTTCAAGACGTATTTATGACTAGTAAATTTAGAGTTTACACTAATGAAGACATTATTGGAGTAGAGATAGGTGGAGCAGTTAAAAACATTATAGCACTAGCTGCAGGTGTTTCAGATGGTATAGGCTATGGTGATAATGCAAAGGCTGCACTTATGACAAGAGGAATGAGTGAAATTATAAAAATAGGAACAAGACTTGGAGGCAGAATTGAAACATTCTATGGCTTAACTGGTATGGGCGATCTTATAGTAACTTGCACAAGCATGCACAGTAGAAATAGAAGAGCCGGTATTTTAATTGGTAAGGGTGTACCTATGGAAAAGGCATGCGAGGAAATAGGAATGGTAGTAGAAGGTATAAAAGCGGTAAGAGCCTTCTATGAACTTAAAGAGAAAGAACAAATCTCTATGCCTATCACAGATGTACTGTACAAGGTATTATTTGAAGGTAAAGATCCTAAATATGGCGTATATGAATTGATGTCAAGAAATAAAAAAGATGAATTTTAATAACTAGTAAAAAAATTAATAATGCTTTGAAGCCGATTTTTGTTAAGAAATTAATAATAATTGGCTTTTTTTTATATATTTTTAAACTGTTGTAATATTTTATTGATATCTTAAATATATTTATAGTGATAATAATAAGTAGTGGGAGGTATATATTGGATAATTTTGATATATATAAAGATATAGCAGAGAGAACGCAAGGAGATATTTATGTAGGTGTTGTGGGTCCTGTAAGAACTGGAAAATCAACATTTATAAAAAGATTTATGGAACTTATGGTAATTCCTAACATAGACAATCCTCACAAAAAAGAAAGAGCAAAAGATGAACTTCCTCAAAGTGGTTCAGGTAAATCGATTCATACAACCGAACCTAAATTTGTACCAAACGAGGCAGTAGAAATTGAATTTGAAGGTGGTACTAAATTCAAAGTTAGAATGGTTGATTGTGTTGGATATATTGTAAAAGGAGCTCTTGGATATGCTGAAGGCGAATCACCTAAGATGGTTACAACTCCTTGGTATGACTATGAGATTCCATTTGAGGAAGCAGCTGAAATTGGAACAAAAAAGGTAATAAATGAGCATTCAACTATTGGACTTTTAGTTACTACTGATGGTTCTATCACTGGTATAGATAGGGAAGAGTACTTAGAAGCTGAAGGAAGGGTAGTTGATGAACTTAAATCTATCAATAAACCATTTATAATGGTTCTAAACTCTAGTAATGCGGCTGCACCTGAAACAGAAGTTTTAGCAAGAGAATTAGAAGAAAAATATGATGTACCAGTTCAAGTTATGGATGTTATAAACATGAAGGAAGAAGATATAGCTAATATATTTCAAAGAATTCTTAGAGAATTTCCGGTTAAAGAAATTAACATAGATATGCCAGAATGGATAGAAAACTTAAGTTCTAAGCATTGGGTGAAAGTTAGCTTTATGAAATTCTTAAAAGATATGTGTAAGGATATATTTAAAGTTAGGGATATAAATAAATCTTTACTAAGTTTTAAAGAAGTTGACTTTTTAGATTATGCAAAACTTGATGAGATGAATATGGGAGAAGGTACTGCTAGAGTTAATATAGTTCCTAAACCAGAATTATTTTATAAAATACTAGGCGAAACCTGTGATTGTGAAATAAAGGGAGAAAATGACTTATTAACATTAATGGGAGAGTTCTCTAGAGCAAAAGTGGAATATGACAAAATATCTGAGGCTTTAAAAGATGTTAAGGAAAAAGGTTATGGATTAGTTGCGCCACAACTTTCAGAAATGACATTAGAAGAACCTGAAATTGTACAACATGGAGGTAGATATGGAGTTAAATTAAAGGCTTCAGCACCTTCTCTTCACTTTATCAAGGCAGATATACAGACAGAAATATCACCTATTATGGGCACAGAAAAGCAAAGTGAAGATTTCTATAAATCCATTTTAGAACAATTTGAGAACGATAAATCCCAAATATGGCAGAGTAATATGTTTGGTAAATCTTTGGAAGTATTAGTTAAAGAAGGTCTTCAAAATAAGCTCTTTAAAATGCCAGATGATGTTCAAGTGAAAATTCAAAAAACTTTACAGAGAATTATAAATGAGGGTAATGGCAGCTTAATTTGTATTATATTATAAAAATATTTTTGATTATATAGTGGTTTGAGTTATAAGGAGCATTTCTTATAACTCAGGCTTATATTTAATAAGGTGGTAATATAAATTTTTACACTGTAATAAAGAGCTTTTCAAAGGGCTCTTTTCTATGCTTGAAAATAATAAATACTGAATTATCTGAACAGAATATTTTAAAAAGCTTTATTTCTCGATTCAATAGAATTATATTGAATATGTATTTTACAGATTAGAAAAACCAGAGATTTTAGAGTATTATATATAGTAGATAATTAATTTATATAAATTTAGAATTTTATGCTGAAATTGGAGGAGTAAAAATGTTAAATAGTGAAGTTAAAGTGAATCTACTTAGAGAAGGAATTCATGAGGATGCTGTGAGAGCGTTAAATGATAAGGGAAGGTGCCTCTTTGATATAAATAGTACAAGGGATGTATGCTTTGAACTAATTGATGTGGGAGTTAAGTTTAGTTGTGAAAGAAGTATTTTAGATGATGGATTGTATTTAATAAAGATATTAAACTAATTTAGGAAATAAGTGTTGATTTGTAGAAATATCTTAACAGCATTGAGCCTGTACCTCTTTTGTTTATGGACAAAATATGATAAAATAAGAACAAATGTTTGTGAGGTGCTAAAATGGATGTAATGAAAAAACTTGAAATATTATCAAATTCAGCAAAGTATGATGCTTCTTGTTCTTCAAGTGGTTCTAATAGAAAAAATACAAAGGATGGAATAGGAAATGCAGCAACAATGGGCATTTGCCATTCTTGGTCTCAAGATGGTAGATGCATTTCACTTCTTAAAATTTTATATACAAACAAATGCATATATGATTGTAAATATTGCATTAATAGATCTAGTAATGAATTGGAGAGGACTAGTTTTACGCCTAAGGAAGTTGTAGAATTAACTATAAATTTCTATAGAAGAAACTATATCGAAGGATTATTTCTAAGTTCAGGAGTGGAAAGAAGTCCAGATTACACCATGGAAAATTTGATAAAAATTATAAAAGATTTAAGATTGATTCACAAATTTAATGGATACATTCATGTAAAGGCAATTCCAGGAGCAGACCCTAAATTTATATATGAGGCAGGATTGTATGCAGATAGAATGAGTGTAAATATTGAGTTGCCATCCGAAAAAAGTTTAAAGCTCTTAGCACCTCAAAAGAATAAGGCAGATATACTAAAGCCTATGGGGCTTATTACTCGCAGTATAATTGAGTCTGTTGAATATAAGAAAAAAGGGTTTAGAGCACCAAAATTTACACCTGGTGGTCAAAGCACTCAAATAATGGTGGGGGCAACTAATGAAAGCGATTTAAGTGTAATTAGTCTTACTGAAGGATTATATAATACTTTTGGACTTAAAAGAGTGTATTATTCTGCTTATGTACCAGTAATGCAGCATGTTAATTTACCATCAATTCAAACCACGCCTCCACTATTAAAAGAACATAGAATGTACCAAGCAGATTGGCTTTTAAGGTATTATGGATTTAAAGCAAAAGAATTACTAGATGATCTAAATCCTAACTTTGATGTGGATTTAGATCCTAAAGCCTTTTGGGCTTTAAATAATTTAAGCAAGTTTCCTGTTGAGGTAAACAATGCACCCTATGAAACTTTACTACGGGTACCAGGTATGGGAGTAAAATCAGCCGTAAGAATTATAAAAGCAAGAAGACTTTGCAATCTTTCCTATGATAATTTAAAAAAACTAGGAGTAGTTCTCAAAAGAGCTAAATTTTTTATAACTTGTAGCGGTAAATTTTATGGTGATAAAAATATGGAAAGAGAGAGGCTTAAAAATTATTTATTAGACTATGAAAGTTTTGACAAGGTACAACAAATAAGTTTGTTTAATCTAAGGAGTGATTTATTTGTTTAGGTATATTTACAATGGGAGTTTTGATGGGTTTTTATCTGTTGTATACGCTTGTTATTATGAGGAAATACCTGAGAGCATTGAGACGGAAGAAAGCTATACTTTCAATATTCTGTATGAGGACAAACTTATAAAAACTGATATAATAAAATCAAATAAAGTATCTAATGCTATACAAGAAAAAATATCAGAAGATACTTTAATCCATGTGTATCAAGCATTTTTATCAGAGTCACTTGGAATAGAACTCAAATTATTTAAATATATACAATTAGGCTTTAGGCTGGGGAGAAAAGTTAACGATTTTCTAACAAATGAAATTGTTAATGAAGTACAAAAATATTCTAGAAAGGTAGAAACAGAAGCACATAGATTTTTAGGCTTAGTTAGATTTCAACAATTCAAGAATATATTGTATGCAGCTATTGAACCTACTTATAATATTCTTGAGCTTTTAGGAAATCACTTTAAATCAAGACTCACAAATGAAAAGTGGATAATTCATGATGTGAAAAGAAAAATTGGTATAGTTTATGAAGAAAATGAATGGATACTAAGGGATTTATTATTTGAAAAATTAGAAAGTCATGACACGGAAGAGTTATTCTATCAAAATCTTTGGAAGGTTTTTCACAAAAGTGTTTCAATAAGAGAAAAGAGCAATGAAAGACTGCAAATGCAACATATGCCCAAGAAATATTGGAATAATTTAATTGAGATGAAGTAGTTTTTTCAGTAATACATTTTAAAAAAATCAAGAATCATGATATAATGGATGTGAAGATATTTAATAAGTTATTGTCAATTAAAGGAAGGAACGATGATATGAAAAGAGTTATAGAATACACAGAAGTAGAAACACCTAGTATAAGTATTGAAAGAAAAAAACATATGATGGAAAAAATTTATAAGACATTAGAAGAGTTAGGGGCTACTAGTAAGGAAACAGCTAAAACTAGTAAAGAAATAAACAATGCTATTCCTAAAGGGCCTATAGTTAAAGACAAAGAAAATGATAAAAAAATCAAGAAAGCACAATTAAACACACCCTCATTTGTTGGTTCACTTGCAGGAGTTATGTCTAAGGCTCGAATACTTGGAAAAGTATACAACTTAGAAAAGCAAGAAACTACTTGGTATATAATTGGGACTCTCAAAATGATTACTGATATTGATCCTAGAAATATGTAACATTAAGCATTTATTTTCATCTACATAAACATATAAGCACAATAAAAAACTAAGTCTAAAAGTTAAGACTTAGTTTTTTATTGTAGAAAAATTCAAATATAAATTCAAAAATGCTTGCAAAAATATCATTGTTGAATAAGTTAGCACATAAAATCTAAACTAATTTACTCAAGACTAAATTTAATTTCTCTAACACCAAGTCTACATCGCATTCTGTTATTATAAGTGGTGGCTGGAAAGCAAGCACATTTCTATCTAACCCATTTTTGCCTACAAGAATGCCCTCATTCTTTAAAGATTCTAATATAAGGTCGACTTCCTCTAAGGCTGGTTCACCATTTTCTTTTAACAGCTCAATACCTAACATAAGACCTAATCCGCGAACATCATGAATTATAGGATATTTTTCCTTAAGTTTAAAAAGGCCTTTTTTTAATTTTGTTCCTAAATTTTCTGCGTTTGAGCATAAATTGTTTTCTTTAATATAGTCAAGTACAGCTATAGCGGTACTTGAAGCTACTGGATTACCACCTAAAGTAGAGGCCGAAGCAGTGGTAAATGACGCTGCAATTTTATCGTTTGTGCAAAAGGCAGATATAGGCATTCCATTTCCAAGAGCTTTTGCCACTGTAATTATATCTGGAACAATATCATAATGCTCGATAGCAAACATTTTGCCAGTTCTCGCAAAACCTGTTTGGACTTCATCTATAATAAGTAATATACTATTTTTCTCAAGGATGGCCTTCAATTTTCTGAAGTACCACTGAGGAGGAGTTATAATACCCCCATTACCCTGTATAGGCTCAGCAATTAAGGCTGCAATCTTATCTGCACCTTTAGATGCTATTACATTCTCAATAGCTTCTAGGGACTCTGTAGCGGCTTCCTCAAGAGTTTTCTCTTTGCTATAAGTATTAGGTACAAAGGAAACACAATCAGAAAGCATAGGATCTGCCCTCCACATAGGGAGTCCTGTAACACTCATAGTCAAATAAGTTCTACCATGTAAGCTATTATTTAATGAAATAAATTCGTTTTTTCCGGTATATATTCTAGCAAGTAAAAGTGCACCTTCATTAGCCTCGGAACCGCTGCAACAGAAAAAGGAATGTTTGATATCCCCAGGCAATACTGATGAAAGCTTTTCAGCAAGAGTAACTATTGGCTCAGTTAAATATATAGTACTTGTATGATCCAAAGTTTTCATTTGCTCAATTGTGGAGTTTAAAATTTTAGGATTACAATGACCACAATTAACAACAGAAACACCTGCAAAAAAATCGAGATATTTAATACCTTGTGAATCAAATAAATATTGCATTTTTCCACTTACAATTTGAGGTGGTTTTTTATAAAAATGTTGTGAACAGGGGAAAAGAAAATCTTTTTTATTTTGAATGATTTTTTCTGGACCTATATAGTTTGACATTATTATAACCTCCTTAATTAATTAAATTGGAAAGCCCCAAGGGTAAACCCAGCACCACTAGGATCTAGTGAATGAAATAATTCTTCACATTTGTTTAAATCACTAAGGGCTTCTTTGTATACACTTAAGACCTTTTGTAGTTTAATAGTATCATAATGACAGGCTTCAATTCTAAAATGATTTACGCCAATATCATTAAGTTCCTTTAAAAAGGGAAGATAGCAAAGATTTTTGTAAAGTGTCATATGATTTTTACCATTATTATCTTGGTATACTGGATGTTCGTGTTGTTTTTCATCAACTAAAACTAATACCTTATTATCAACGTTAGAATTATTTTCACGCTTAGTAGATTCTAAAACTCTAGTATTTTCATATAAATCATGATCCATATACATAACAGTTGGAGAACCATGAATTATGATTTCAATAGGAATTGGTGACTTGGAAATGGTATCAATCGCGTCTATCAGTGGTGCCTCTAGAGAAAGTGTGGCAATAGATAACCCTTGCTTTTCATAGAAACTAACGGCTCTATGGTTATAAATGTTTAAAGAATAATCTCCAATAAGCTCAAGATCTAAAGATTTGTATTTATGAATAGCTCCTAAATTGGTAACAACTAAGCCATCTAGTCCTAAGTTATTTTCTTTAAGTAAATGATTATATTTTGAAAAATCCTCTTCAAACATCATTCTTGGATAACCAAGATAAATCTTAGTATTTTTCTTATTTTTAGTTAATTTAAGTATTTCATCCTTACTAAAAGGGTGATTAGGCTTAAAAACTTCTCCAGATAAATAAACTGCATCCACACCTTCATCTATTGCAACTTTAGCTTGTGAATAAGAATTCACTTTTACACTCAACTTAGGTTTTTGTGCTAGAGAAGTTTTCACATTCAAAATCTTCTTTATTTCTTCTACCTTTTCTTTACTAATTTCAATTTCTTCTACGGGATTATCGAAAACTCTACCAAATCCATTATTATCTTTACCTTCATAACGTCTATTGATATATGAGAGTCCTGGTGTTCCAAATGAACTACAGGTAGATAAGTCTCTTACACGAGTTTCATAAATAGTCTGGGCATCTTTTTTCCTATCATAACAAATAGGATCATCAATGTATCTATTTAGGGCGTCACTATAATAATTAACCAATTTAACTAAAAAATCTGCATCTCTCATTCTTCCTTCTATTTTAAAAGAGAGGATACCTGCCTCAATCATTTCAGGTAGATGCTCATACATATACATATCTTTAACAGCCATTGGAAATTCTGTAGGGTAAGCTAGTCCATCTTTTTTCATAGTATAATTCCAGCGACATGGTTTCATGCAAAGTCCTCTATTACTACTTTTTCCTAATATCATCCCACTGTACAAGCATTGAGCACCGTGGGTAATACACATATCTCCATGAGTAAAACATTCAAATTCCATATCTGTTTGGTCATGAAGAATTTTTATGGTTTGTAAATCCATTTCTCTGGATGCAACAATTCTAGTAATTCCACATTCTCTAAGGGTTTTAATGGTTTCTAGATTGTGAACATTCATCATAACGGATGAATGGAGAGTTAATTTTAAATCTAAACTATTTATTAATTCTAATATGCTAAGGTCCTGAATAATTAAAGCATCAGGTTGAACTTTTTCTAAGAATTTCAGATATTCCACAGCATCATTTAGATCAACCTTACTTAAAAGATTGTTTACAGTTACATAAACCTTCTTATCTAAGGAATGAGCAATAATGATTGCTTTTTCTATCTCATCATTTGACAAGTTATAATCTTTTCTATGCATACGCATATTTAATTTTTTGCCACCCAAATATACAGCGTCTGCACCACTGTGAATAACCTTTTCGAAAATTTCGAAAGTTCCAACTGGAGCTAATAATTCTATTTCTTTGTTATTAAAAAATCTACTCATATTAAGACATCCTTCCTTACATTTAAAGTTTTGATAATGATAATATAGTTAAATATTTATAGTGTTATAAAGATAATAAGTATTTTTATGTATTTATGTAAACAATACTTTTATAAGATTATGGAGGTGTAAAATGGATTTAGATATTAAAATGATTAATGATTGGGATAAATGGAAAAAAACATTATACAATATGATTTCTATGGGAGAAACCGTAGGTCTATCAAATGATTCAATAACAAAATTAGGTTCAAAAGTTGGAGAATTTCTATCTTCTAATGTAGACCCAGAAAACAGAGAGCAACGTCTTTTAAAAGAATTATTTGAAGCTTCAGATAAAGAAGAACAAAAAATTCTGACAAAAATAATTATAAAAATGGTTGAAAAAGATCAAAATATAATTTAGCTATTAATGCAACCTCTTTCTAGATATTAATAAGAAGGAGGTTACATTTAATTAATATGTAATATTATTTAATGAACTAATCATTTGATAAATTGTGTTATGTGCGTCTTTTTTTTCACTAGAATCACTAACAACAAAACTCATTATTATTGTAGATATAATTAATATGATTTTTCCCATTAGGTACCTCAAATAGCAATTAATCTTTATTTGAATAAATTTTGTAAAAAAAGTTATTCAAAGACTTGAAAGAAAGTGAAATGTGATATAGAATCATATAGAGGTATGTAATGAAATGTAAATAACGAGGTGAGTATATCACTTAGTAAAGTTGATGTAAATAGCAATTGAGTTTTTTAATTATTATAGGTAATATATCCATGAACTAAATAAACAAAATACAATATTAATGACCAAATATCTTGTTTATTTGCACAGGTAAGGTTATTGTGATAAAGTTTTAACTAAAGAAAGTTGAAATTTTGATGTGAGTTAATGATAATGTTAATAATCTATCAAATTAATTAATGTATTAAATTAATTATAAGGCAATATTATAATAATCTATAACATAGATTATTAAAAACTATGTTTTTTTATAAAAATGCCTTTAAATAATAAATTATATTTTATATAATAAGGGGGATTTAGTATGAGTGAGAAGAAAAGAATAGCTATACTTGGTGGGGGGTATGGTGGAGTATTAACAGCAAAGAAACTTGCTAAAAAATTTAAAAAGAATGAAAACGTTGAAATTACTCTTATAGACCAAAATCCGTACCATACACTACTTACTGAACTACATGAAGTGGCAGCAGATAGGGTATCAGAAGATTCAATAAGAATTGATTATAAAAAAATATTTGCAAAAAGAAAAGTGAATGTAGTACTTGATTCAATTACAGATTTAGATTTCAAAAATAATAAGTTAAAATCTGAAACTAACACCTATGAATATGACTATTTAGTTATTGGTGCTGGAAGTAAACCAACGTATTTTGGAATAAAAGGTGCTGAAGAATTCTGTCATAAATTATGGTCATTCGAAGATGCAGTAAATTTAAAACATCATATTCTTAATATGTTCAGAAAAGCAGTGAAAGAAACCAACAAAGACGAAAGAAAAAAATTATTAACTTTCATTATAGTTGGTGGTGGTTTCACAGGTGTTGAAATGATGGGTGAATTAGGTGAGTGGAGACAAAGATTATGCAAGGAATTTTTTATAAGTGAAGAAGAAGTAACTTTAATTCTAGCAGACGATTTACCTAAAATATTACCGAATTTTCCGGACAAGCTAATTGCTAAAGCTAAAAATAGACTTATTAAATTAGGAGTTAAGATACTTACTAATGCTGGCGTTACTGAAGTTACAAAAGATCGTGCTACGGTAAGAAATAATGGAACTGTTGATACATACACTGTTGTTTGGACAGCTGGTGTTGAAGGTTCAGATATTATTGGGAAAATGGATATTGCACAAAAGGGAAGAAAAAGAATAGTAACTGACGATAAATTACAATCTTTAGATTTTAAAAATGTTTATGTCGTTGGTGATAATATTTTCTTTATTCCTGAAGGTGAGGAAAGACCTCTACCTCAAATGGTAGAAAATGCTGAAGAATCAGCTGAGTTAATTGCACATAATTTAACTTGCGATTTAATTGGTGGAGAAAAGAAAGCTTATAAACCTGTATTTCACGGAGCAATGGTATGTATTGGTGGTAAATATGGCGTAGCAAACATTGGAACACCAAAAAAATTCTATGCATTATCTGGATTCTTTGCATTATTTGTTAAACATTTCATTAATTTTGTATACTTTGCTCAAGTTGCTGGATTTAACAAATGTTGGTCATATTTATCTCATGAGTTTTTACATGTTAAAGATAATAGAAGTATGGTTGGAGGCTATTTTTCAAACTCATCTCCAAACTTCTGGTTATTAGTACTTAGAATGTTCGTTGGTTACAAGTGGCTAACAGAAGGACTTGCAAAATTACCAAGTGTACTAGCAGACCCTTCAAAAATATTCTTAATACCTGCTCAAGTAATTGATGGAGCAACAGCAGCAACAGCAGCAGCACCAGCAGCAGGAGCAGCGGCAGCACCAGTTGTTGTAGCATTGCCAGTTCCAGGCTTTATATCAGGTATTGTTAAATGGTCTATGAATACTTTCTTCTATACAGGAGATGGTGGATTTACAACTTTAGCTACAGTTTTCCAAACAGGTATGGTAATCGCTGAAATATGCGTAGGATTGTTATTAATATGCGGATTATTTACAGCATTAGCTTCACTTTTATCAGTTGCTATGGGTGCAATGATTTGGAGTTCAGGAATGGCTCCAGCTGAGATGTTATGGTTCTTAGCTGCAGGAATAGCACTTATAGGCGGATCTGGAAGTACATTTGGTTTAGATTATTATGTATTACCAGTTTTGAAAAAACATTGGAAAAAGATAGGATGGGTTAAAAAATCTTATTTATTTGTAGATTAATATAATGAGCATTAAATAATAGTTTTACAATGAAAAATTAAATTTATTAATCAAATGTCCTTTTAAAAATAATTAAAAGGACATTTGATTTTGTTTTGAATTATTTGTAATATGTAATTAACAGTAATTATAACTATTAAAATATAAAACAAAAATAAATGGACATAGGTGATAAAATGAGTATATTTTGGGGGGATTACCCTGATATTGCAGAAGAATTAACAAATATAAAAAAAATAATTAAGAATAATGTAAAATCCAATGAAAAAGAGTTTAATAAGGCTATTTCACCTTTAGTTGATGCAGGTGGAAAGATGTTAAGACCTGCGTTCTTATTACTCGCAGCCAAGTTTGGAAAGTATGACTTCGACAAAATGCATAATCTAGCAGCTGCCATTGAAATGATGCATATGGCTACATTAGTTCATGATGATGTTGTTGATGAGTCTAAATTTAGACGTGGAGTGGAAACAATACAGCATAAATACAGTAAAGAATATGCTGTGTATATTGGTGATTTTTTGTTTTGTCAATGTTTTATAATGTTATCTGAGTTTAGTTATTCCACAGAAATTTTAAAAGATATTTCAAATGCTATATCTAAAATATGTATGGGAGAAATAACACAATATAATATCAGATACATAAGAAATACAGGGCTTAAAAAATATATAAAGATTATATCGGGGAAAACTGCAGCTTTATTTGCTATTAGCTTTTATACTGGTGCCAAGGAATCTAAATGTAGTGAAAAAACTTCAAAACTTCTTGGACGTGTAGGATACTATATTGGTATGGCTTTTCAAATCATTGATGATTTGCTAGATTATAGTGGAGATGCCGCAAAGCTTGGAAAAAGTGCCCAGAGTGATTTAATAAAAGGGTACTATACACTACCATTAATATATGCTATGGCAGAAGATAAAGATAATAAAATTTCTACTATTTTGGATACATCCGCATTAAATGCTTCTGATATATCAGAAATTATTATTGTTGTTAATAAATATAAAGGAATAGAAAAAGCTCAGAACTTAGCCGATAAATATACAAAAAAAGCTTTTGACTATATAGAAAAATTACCTCAATGTGAAAGTAAAGAAGTAATTAAAGATATTACAAAAAAATTACTAAATCGTGAGTTCTAATGAAATCTAGAAGGGAAAGTTTTTATAGCTTACAAGGACTTACAGGATATTATTCTCTTCAAGATTTAGAAATGTCTAATGAAATTAAAGAAATGGTAGATAAGAGGTGGAAGCAATATGGTATTAAAGAAACTTAAAAGTTATGGAGAGTTAGTTATGTTTTCACATACACTATTTTCTCTTCCTTTTGCATTAATAGGAATGATTTGGGCAGCGCGAGGGTTACCTTCAGCTGTCACAATTTTTTGGATATTAATTGCTTTAATTGGAGCTCGAAATGGAGCTAATGCTCTCAATAGAATTGTTGATAAAAATATTGACAAAAAAAATCCTAGGACTGCAAATAGACATATGCCAAAAGGATTAGTAAAGGATTACGAAGTCTTAGCAATAGTAATTTTCTGCTTTTCAATCTTTATAATAGCAGCATATATGCTAAATCCGCTCTGCTTTATGTTATCACCGGTAGCGCTTTTTTTATTTATAATATATTCTTATACAAAAAGATTTACTTGGATATGTCATATTATTTTAGGGATTACCTGTGGTGGCGCACCTGTGGGTGCATGGCTTGCAGTAACAGGAAAATTTGCGCTTGCACCAATTGTTTTAGGTGTTATAGTTACATTGTGGGTAGCTGGTTTCGATATAATTTATGCAACTCAAGATATTGAATTTGATAGAAAAGTAGGGTTATTCTCTATACCTGCTAAATTTGGTTTAAATGGTGCTTTATACATATCATCCTTATTTCATTTTATTATGATTTTACTTTTACTTAGCCTATATTTTATAATGAATACTGGACTAATTTATTTAGTTGGGATTTTTATAAGTGCTATTTTGTTAGCATTTGAGCATTATATTGTATCTCCTTCAAATGAAAAGACAATGAAAATTGCATCATATCACATAAATCAAATAGTAAGTGTTTTAATTTTTGTTTTTACTGTAGTTGATGTCTTTACATCATAGTTGAGAGGTGGTTTATTTGGGAAAATATATAGTAGGAATTACTGGTGCTAGTGGAAGTATCTATGGCATACGGCTTATAGAAGAATTAATAAAACAAGAAAATGAAGTTTATATTGTTATTACCGAAAATGGTAGGAAAGTGCTAGAATTTGAGGTTGAAATGAACTTTGAGCAGTGGGTTCAAAATATTAATAAGAATAATGAAAAAGTGAAATTATGTGCTGTAGATGATATGTTTTCCGTCATAGCAAGTGGTTCATTTAAAATTGATGGAATGGTAATTGTTCCATGCTCAATGGGAACCCTTTCAAAAATAAGTGGTGGTACTTCTGATAATTTATTAATAAGAGCTGCCGATGTAATGATTAAAGAAAAAAGAAAGTTAATTTTAGTACCAAGAGAAACTCCACTTAGTTCTATTCATCTTAAAAATATGCTTTTTTTAAGTAATCTGAATGTTATGATAGTGCCTCCAATGCCAGCTTTTTATCATAAACCTAAAACTGTTGAAGATATAGTAAATACAACTGTAGGACGAATACTTGTTAGTTTAAATGTAGATAGTAAAATACATCATGAGTGGAGCGGAGGTAAATGATAAAAATAGAAAATTTAACTGTTTCTTATAAAAATGGAGACAACCATACTAAAGTAATAGAAAATGCAAATTTAACAGTGAAAAAAGGAGAAATATGTGCTGTAATTGGACCTTCAGGTGGAGGAAAATCTACCTTATTAAAGGTTCTAGCCGGAATTATTGTAGACTACGATGGTGAAGTTTTAATAGATGGAAAAACTGTAGATCCAAAAATACATAGAATTGGACTTATCCCACAGAATTACGGACTAGTTAAATGGAAAACCGTTGAAGAAAACATATTTTTATCAGCTAAAATTAAGGATGGTAAAAAAAACATAGATTTAGTATTTTATGAAAAATTGCTTAAGGAATTAAAAATTAAAGAATTTGTTAAAAGGTACCCAAAGGAACTGAGTGGAGGCCAAATGCAGCGAGTCTCCATGGCAAGAGCTCTATTATTAAAGCCAAATATACTTTTAATGGATGAATCTTTTTCTGCCTTAGATGCTATAACCCGTGAGGAGGTTCAAAAATTATTTTTAGAAGTCTGGGAAGACAATAAAGTTACCACCATTATTGTAACTCACGACATTAAGGAAGCAATATATTTAGCAAATAAAATAGCTATAATATCATCATCTCCAGGAAAAATAGTTGAAGTTATAAACAATCCTTTGTTCGGCCTTGTAGATGCACAGATTGATTTGGAGTACGTGCATATAAATAGTAAGCTTAGAAAGATTCTAAAAGGAGACGTTTAAGAATGAGACTTAAAGAATATAAACTATTTAACTTTATTGTTGCTTTTATTATTATGTATGCGGTGTGGCAAGCATTTGCAATGTTTTTAAATAAACCTTTATTTCCAACACCATATGTTATAATAATAAATATAGTTAAAACTTTTCAAAGTGACATAGCAATTCATGTTGGTTACAGCCTTATTAGAATTATAGCTGGATTATTATTTACTTTGGCGATTGGTGTACCTGTGGGGATTTTAATGGGGTACTTTAAAAAGGTCGACTTAATACTCTCACCCATAATATATTTCAATTATCCTGTACCTAAGATTGCGTTACTTCCTATAGTAATGCTTGTTTTTGGGTTGGGAGATTTGACTAAAATAGCCATGATTTTTTTAATTACTTTTTTCCCAGTAGTAGTTAACATAAAAGATGAGGTGAAAAATATTCCTGAAGAAGTTTTTTATCCTATGTATTCATTGGGAGCTACAAATTTTCAAATAATAAAAGAAATTGTTTTCCCTGGAAGCCTTAAATCTATATTAACATCGCTAAGAATAGGAATAGGTACAGCCATTTCTGTTCTGTTTTTTACTGAAAATTTTGGAACTGAATATGGTATGGGTTATTTCATTATGGATTCCTGGATGAGGGTTAACTATATTGAAATGTATTCTGGCATTTTAATTTTAAGTATGATTGGTTTATTTTTCTTCATTTTAATTGATGTCTTAGAAGGGATATTTTGTCCTTGGAGATAAGACGAATTCAAATAGTCTTAATGTAATTTATATTATATTAGTAAATGATATACTTAAACTGGCAAAAAAGTTTATAAATGATATAATTAGAATGATAACAATCTACTCCAAAAATTACCTAAGCGAAATAGTAAGGGAGGATTATCATTTGAGAAAATTATTAATACTAACTTTAATAATAATTATATCAACGGGACTAGTGGCTTGTGGTGATAAAAAAATAATATATAAAGAAGGAACGTATGTAGGAAATGCCGAAGGACATATTGGTCCTATAAAGGTACAAGTTGTAACGGACAAATATGAAATAAAATCGATTAAGATATTAGAACAACAAGAAAATCCAATTATAGCTGATACAGTTTATGAAAAAATTCCAGTGAGAGTAATAAAAGCAAATAGTACTGAGGTTGAGGTTGTGGCAGGAGCTACATTTACAAGTAATGGTCTTATTAAAGCTATAAAGAATGGCCTAGATAAAGCAAAATTAAATTAGTTATAATATGAGGTGAGATGTTATTGAAATTACAGTATAGATTAACAATTTTTATAAGTATTATAATATTTATTGTAATTGGGAGTGTAGGAATAGTTACTTATTATCAAGTGCAAAATTCTGTAGAAACTCAAATGGGAAATAATGCTATGGACTTGGCTGTAACTATTGCGTCAATTGATATAATTGAAAGAACTTTAGCAACTTCAAAGGATTATAAAACTGTACAGGATACTATAGAGAGTTTTAGAGATAAAACTAGATTTAAATATATTATTGTCATGGATATGAAAGGGATAAAATATTCCTATCCATATGGAAATTCACTTGGTAAAAAATATAATGACGGTGGAGAAACACTTGTGCTTACAAGGGGTGAATCCTATATAGCTAAGGATAAGAATGTACTAATATCTGCAATAAGAGCCTTTGTACCAATATATTATAATGGAGAACAAGTAGGAGCAGTTTTAGTGGGACTTTTAACTGATACTGTATATTCTGAACTTAGCTTTCATTTGCTTTGTTTAAAGGTAGGATTAGTTGGTGGACTTTTAATGGGTATTGTGGGTGCAGTTATTTTAGCAAAAACAATAAAGAAAAGCATATTTGGATTAGAGCCGAAGGAAATTGCACTTTTATTAGGGCAAAGAGATGTAATCTTGCAGAACTTAAATAATGGAATTTTAGCTATTGATAAAGATGGGAAAATAATACTATTTAATAAAGTAGCAAAGGAAATCTTAAAACTAGAAGATGAGGATATAGGTAAAAAAAATATTACTAATATTAGTCTCAGCTATACAGATGAAATGATGGGTGTAATGAGGACTCAGAAGGCGGTACATAATCAAGAAATTAAAATATGTTTTGATAAAACACTTATGTGCAGTCATACATTATTGAAAAATTACAAAGAAGAAATTATTGGAGTTGTCTCTAGTTTTCAGGATTTAACAGAGGTCAAGGACATGGCAGAAGAATTAACTGGAATAAAAAAAATGACATGTGCATTAAGAGCGCAAAATCATGAGTTTATGAATAAACTTCACACTATTTCTGGATTAATACAATTAGAAGAATATGATGAAGCGGTTGAATATATTTCTCATATTTCTAAACTTCGAGGTGAGGTTTCTGATATTCTTAGCAAAAAAATAAAGAATGTGCATATAGCTGCTTTGTTATTAGCTAAGTATAATAAAGCAACAGAAGCTAAGATTTCTGTAGAAATTGATACGAATTCTTATATAGAAAAAATTCCAAAAGATATAACAGTAGATGAAATTTGCTCTGTTGTAGGAAATTTAATAGAAAATTCTATAGAAGAATTAGTAAAATTTGAAAATGGTAAAATCGTAATAAGATTAAATTCTGATAATGAATCACTTAGAATCAGAATTCAAGATAATGGTCCTGGAATTAAAGATAATATTATAGATAAAGTTTTCGAACGTGGATTTACAACTAAAAATGGGAATAGAGGCTTTGGGCTTAGTATTGTAAAACAAATAATTGATTATGCTGGAGGGGATATAAATATTCTACAGGATAATGGAACTATATGGGATATATTTATACCAATGAAAAGGGGTAGGTAATATGATTAACGTTCTTATTGTTGAAGATGATCCAATGGTCAGAGAAATCAATGAGAAATTTTTAAAAAAAGTTGAGGGATTTACATTGTGTGATAGTGTTAATTCACTTGAAAAGGCAAAAGAAGTTATATTAAGTGGGAAACCTGATTTAATATTGTTAGATGTTTTTTTTCCACAGGGTAAAGGTACGGATTTATTAAAGTGGATACGGTTAGAAAATTTAAAATGTGATGTTATTTTAATCACTGCGGATAGGAACACAGAAACAGTGGAAGAAGCCTTTCGATATGGAGCTGTAGATTATTTAGTAAAACCATTTATTTTCAATAGATTTAAAGAAGCACTGATTCAATTTAGAAGCAGAAAAAATAGTTTCAAAAATATGGATAGTGTTGAACAGGACATTATTGACAAATACACCATAAAAGAGAATGCACACTTAGTAGAATATGATGAATATATTGGTGATATTAAAGGCTTCAATCAATACACTTATGAGAAAGTTTTAGAAGGTATAACCGACATGGAGGATAATTCTTTTACATCAGATCAGATTGCAAAAAACATTGGAGTTTCTAGAATTACTGCTAGAAGATATTTAGATTATTTAGAGAAAGAAAAAAAGCTTGTGATTGAAATGGAATATGGAAAGGTCGGTAGGCCTAAAAATAAATATAAAGTAAAGTAAGAATATTAGTGCATTTTAGGATGTACTAATATTTTCACTTTACCATGGAGTTTATTAGAAAAATATTTTTATAACATTATTTGCTACTAAAATTCTTCGGTTTCTAACTTAAACCCTTCTATAACAATATCCTCCTCAATTTCAATAAGTAGACATCTTCTCCCATCCTTATTTCTTACCTGCTTAACTGAATTTAGATCTTTAGGTGTTAAGGTGATATTTGCAATCTCACTAGTAATCTTGATAGATTTAGAATTAAATTCAGGTACAATATTATTTATTTTAAAATCATATTTTATACCACAAGTTTCTTCAAAAACAGTTTCTATATCGCATATAATCTCTGCCCCACAATTATTAAGAATATTTTTAACATCGTGAGCTCCAAGAATGGGAGTTTCACCATCTTGCGCTTGCTCAGAAAGTTCATAGATATTAGCATAAATATCCTGCATAAGTTCAGGTTTTATCTTGTCTCCAATTATGGATTTTAGTATATCCCCAAAACAATTTTTTTCGTCTTCAGCAGTAAATTTGAAACCACAGTTAAGAACATTCTCAATAAAGGCAGTGTTTAATTCCTTAGGTTTCGATGCATAATATAAAATTTTATTAATGTCAGAATACCCACTAGTGAGGCTAGGGAACATGAATCCCTCTAGAGGAGCATTAAGATTAATAACTGAGTCCAAAGCTGAATTTGCTTTGAATTCCTTATCAGTATAATCAAATTTTAAAGTTCTCTTTGGAATATCTATTTTATTTACAGTTGATAGAATAAAATTAAAGGCTTGGACAGCATCATCGATGCTTTCATTGGTATCCATATTTCTGTGACTTGAACCTAACCAGTATTCAGCTTTAATAAAAGTAACAACTATATCAGTTTCATATTTATAGTTAGCTGCAATTTTTTTAATAATTTTGTTAATATGACTTTCAATTTCATCTTTATTACTAGTTTTTAAAGCACTGGATAAAAGTTTTTGAGTGTTATTTTCTTCTTCAATATTTTGGAAATCTAACTCGAATATTTTGGTATCAAGAGCGCCAGTAAGTACTTTCTTAAAATTACCTAGAAATAATTCTTTTTTGTCCATATCCATTCTATCAAAGTAATCAAATTCTGAATGGATAACTGCTTCATAATCAATTTGCACATTATCTTTTTTTAGATAAACACTATAAATTTCCTGGATTTTCATCATTCCACTATCTAATTTAAATTCTTTTCTTATGTCAGCCAATTCTTTTTTATTCATCATTAAACCTCTTTTCTTTGTTATTTATAGTGAGATTATAACACATAATTATGGATTTAAATTATAAAAATTCCTTTATTGAGTAATAACAACTATTGATAAATTATTATTACTATGTTAATATAAAAAGATAAGAAGCGCAACTTATCGTATATTTAGTAAATCTTTAAACAAAATTTGATACCCCCAACGAGTTGATATAATATGTAGGAGTGGGGTGAGATCATAAGAAACGTATAAAAACTATAAGTAAACTAAGAATTCAGTGATGATTGCCACTGCAATCGGTTGTAAGCCACAATTGGCTAAGATACCATAATATAAATTACTTAGGAATACAGAAATTGAGTTTATCCGTAATGAAATATGTTTTAAATTAGTGAAATGTAAAGACGGAAATATAGTTTAAGGAGAAAAAATATTGAATATATTGAAAAATAATAGAAGTTAGGATCTAATTCGTTGTGAATTAAGAATTCTAACTTCTATTTGTTTGGTGTTTGGATATATATTAATATATATTTTCTTCTTAGTAGTTTTGAGTAAACCAGTTTATCAATTTTTTAGCTATGCTTATACTATCAGGTGTTAAAGGCATTGAAGTCGAACTGTACCAGTCAGCATGACCAATTTCTTTTCCATCAACTTGAATTTCTCCACTTGCATAATCTGCTGTAAAACCTATCATTAACGAATTAGGAAAAGGCCAAGGTTGATTTCCAAAATATTTTATATTTTTCACTATGATTCCAATTTCTTCATGTACTTCTCGTGCAACACATTCCTCAAAAGTCTCTCCAACTTCTACAAATCCGGCAACTACACTATATAAATCTTTAGGAGATTCATTATTATGTGCTAGAAGCAATTTTCCTTCCTTAAGAACAGCCACAATTATGGCAGGGGAAATCCTAGGGTAATTTGTAAGTCCACATTTAGGACATTTTTTAGCTCTTTCACCGTCTACATTCTGAGCCAATGTGCCGCATCTTCCACAATATTTATGATCAATATTAAAGTTAATTATTTGTTGAGCTCTGCCACCTATCCAAAACATGTCTGAAGGCAACTGATGAGTTAACGCCTTAAGTGTGCTGAAATACATGTTCTTTGGGATAAGATTATCATTAGTTACTTCTCCACAAAAGCAATTTTCACCGTTTATAGACCCAAGATATTGAATATTGTTTAATTTTAAATGCTGTAAATCTTTAATCGCGGGTATTATTGCTTTATTATTCTCAGATTTAACTAACAATGTATCATTACAAAATAAAAAATACATATCATTATTAGTTTCAGGCAAAGTTGCAACTACTGAAGGTTTAAAATTTGTTATATTTTCCTTGTTACACATTAGTATCATATCTCCAATCTATACTTAAGATTTTATATTAAGTAGCATTACGGTTTATGCAATTATAACATATATCCAAAGGTTTTAATATTTTAAAATTATGATTTAAAAAAGAAATAATAATAAAAATTCACTCAAAGAAATTTGTAAACATCTATAAAATATAATATAATGAAAAAGTAACTTAAGGCATTTTTATGATTTTATTTGGTATGCCCATTAATATGTAATTAAATACATTAGCAAAAATATATTATTAAACAAAATATAACTAGAGGGAGGTTTTAATATGATACCAACACCACATATTGAAGTAAATGAAGAAGGGGTTATTGCAAAAACTGTATTAATGCCAGGGGATCCATTACGTGCACAATTTATTGCAGAAACATTTTTACAAAATGTTTCAAAATTTAATGATGTACGTAATATATTCGGATATACAGGAACATACAAAGGGCGCAAGATATCTGTAATGGCTAGTGGCATGGGTATGCCTAGCATTGGCATATACTCATATGAATTATTTAATTTTTATGGTGTAGAAAATATTGTAAGGATTGGATCATGCGGTGCATACACATCAGATCTAAATTTATATGATGTAATATTATGCACTGAAGCCTGGAGTGAATCCACATATGCAAAAGTTCAAAGTGGTTATGAAGATGATACTATTGCTGCATCATCCCAGCTAAATATTAAATTAGAGAAGATTGCAGAGGATTTGGGTATTAAAGTTCATAAAAATAGGGTTCACTCATCAGATGTGTTTTATCGTGAAAATTTTAGTGATTTTAAAGATATTTATAAGAGTCACGGTTGTACTTGCGTAGAAATGGAATCTTTTGCTCTATTCCATAATGCAAATGTATTGGGAAAAAAAGCGGCTTGTTTATTAACTGTATCAGATAGCTTGGTAACTCATGAGTTAACTACGTCAAAAGAAAGGCAAGAAGCCTTTACAAATATGATAGAAATTGCTTTAGAGATGGCTGAATAATACTGAAAACAAGGTGCCACTCACGTGGCAAGTGTCAAGTTATAAGTGGTAAAATAATTTATTAAGAAAGATTCAAAACACTTTATAGGGGGAGACATCAATGAATTTGGAAGAGCATAACAAAAGTTTAAATACTTCAGAGTTAATGGTAGCGTGTCTTGAAAATGAAGGAGTTAAGTACATATTTGGGATACCTGGAGAAGAAAATCTCACATTTCTAAATGCACTCAAAAACTCCAAAATTAAATTTATAACTACCAGACACGAACAGGGAGCTGCTTTTATGGCTGATGTTTATGGACGATTGACTGGTACCCCGGGAGTATGTCTCTCAACACTAGGACCAGGAGCTACAAATTTGATGACAGGAGTTGCTGATGCTAATATGGATGGGGCACCACTTGTTGCGCTAACAGGGCAAGCTGGAACAGATAGGATGCATTTAGTATCTCATCAGTATTTAGATCTAATTTCTATGTTTGCACCAATTACAAAATGGAATAAACAGGTAGTAAGACCAGATACAGCACCAGAAATAATAAGGAAAGCCTTTAAACTGGCTGTAAGTGAAATGCCAGGAGCTGTTCATATAGATTTGCCGGAAAATATAGCTGCTATGACGGCACTCGGAAGGCCATTAAGCCATGGAGATAACGAGAAAAGCTATGCTACATACAGTAGCATTAAACGGGCAGCAGCGGCTATAAGTAGTGCGAAAAATCCAGTTATTCTTGCTGGGAATGGTGTAATACGTTCAAAGGCTAGTGAATCACTTACAGAAATGGTAGACAATTTAAAAATTCCTGTTGCTAATACTTTTATGGCAAAAGGTGTGGTTTCATATAAAAATCCATTTTCCTTATGGAGTATTGGACTCTCTCAAAGAGATTATGTAAATCGCTTGTTTGAAAAAGTGGATTTAGTTATTGCAGTAGGTTATGATATAGTAGAATATGATCCCAAGAAATGGAATAAAAAAGAAGAAATTAAAATTATACATATTGGAGAAACAAAAGCTGAAATTAATAAATGTTATATACCTGAAGTAGAGGTTATTGGGGATATATCTTATTCAATCAAGGAAATAAACAATCTTGCATTTAGAAAAGGTGATCCAGATGATGCTTTAGATATAAAAAAAGTTATGGTAAAAAATTATGAATCCTATTCAGATGATTATAGTTTTCCTATGAAACCTCAAAAAATATTATATGATTTAAGGAAGGTAATGGGGGATGATGATATTGTTATATCTGATGTAGGTGCCCATAAGATGTGGATAGCAAGGCATTATAGGTCGGTAAAACCTAATACCTGCTTAATATCCAATGGATTTGCCTCCATGGGAATCGCAGTACCTGGTGCAGTAGCAGCTAAACTTGTAAATCCTAAAAGGAAAGTTGTTGCAGTGACTGGTGATGGTGGATTTATGATGAATAGCCAGGAGATAGAAACAGCAATACGAATAGGTACACCTTTTGTAACTTTAATATTCAATGATGCCTCTTATGGACTTATAAGATGGAAACAACAGGCTAGGTATGGTGCGGATATGTGCGTAAAATTTACAAATCCTGATTTTGTAATGTATGCAGAATCGATGGGAGCAAAAGGATACAGGGTAACAAGGGCAGAAGACTTAATACCAATATTAAAAGAAGCGCTTGCCCAAAACATTCCAGCTATTATAGATTGTCCTGTTGATTATAGTGAAAACATTAAATTAACAAATACATTAAAATGAATAACAAGGAGTATTGTATGAGAAAAGTTTATAAAGATCCCCGAAAGTTAGCGACATGTTTAAAGGATTTAGTAGATTTTTATTTAGATGATGTTATGACATATGACAAGCTAAAAGAAAAAATAACTATCTTACTAAATGCAAACGAGGACAGGATTTATAAAGATGGTAATATATCTTTAAAAATATCTAATATAATAGGTAGTTCTAGGGTTAACATTATTGATAAGATATTTTTAGAAATACAAATTTAACTGCGTAGATATAAAAATTCTATTTTAAATAGAGTATTTTATGCCGTTCTAGATAAAACTAACGAAAACCGTACACTTTTAATAAGGTGCACGGTTTTTCACTTATAAAAAGTGCGTGAATAGCATTGGCATATCTCATTTGATTAATAAATGCTTGTATATATCTCTTGAAGATTATATAATGTATTAAGGTAAAAAATGTTTAAATAGTAAGGAGTGGTATAATGGCTAAAAATAAACCGGCTTTTCCATCAAGTAACAATAAATCAACAAATGAACAGGGATCTAAGGGTGATAATAAAACTCCTGTACCTGCACCAAAGAAAAACATAAGAGGTAATTCTAGGGGACAATAAATATCACTGAAAATTTAGAATTAATTACTATAACTCATCAAGGGATATTCTGGTTGAGTTAATTTAACGAGGAATACTTTAGTTAGAAAAATATATATTAGATAACCATAATTTTATTTTTAGAGGAGAAATTTATGAACTTTGGGATACGGAGAAACAAGAGGAAGACATTGATCATTTTTCTTATAGCTATTTTAGTTATAACAGGATTGATTTTTCTATTGCCAAACGTACATACGTTTGCTCAAAGTGGCAGGACAAAGGTAATTGTTCATTATGCTAAAAATCCGAGCAGCAAATTGATATGGAAGTTGTGGATGTGGCCAGATAAGCCTGACAAAAAAGATGGAAATAATTTTGAGTTCAATAGCAAGGATGCATTTGGTCAGGTCTGTAAAGTTGAATTTGATGGCGATTACAATAAGGTAGGATTTATAGTGAACACGGACGAGTGGGAAAAGGACACAAAAGGTGATAGATTTATTGAGAAATTCAAAAATGGGGTTTCAGAAGTTTGGATTAAAGGAGGAGACCCTAAAATATACTACTCTGAAGCTGAAGCAAATGCTAAAAAGGTGGCACCTGTAGTTGGAAAGGCAATAGATAAACCAAGTCAATTTATAGTTGCAAAATTGGATGATCTTAATATCATAAGTATAGAAACAAACGTGCCTTTTTCATTCATATCAAACGGTATTCAAGACATTGAAGTCAGGGCAGATGGTCAACTGGTAAAAATAAAAAAAGTAGCAAGTGATGAAGTAAAAGATGGGACTACAACAGTTGCCCAAATAGAGCTTAATGAAAATGTGGACTTAAGTAAGAAAATTACTATTTCTAAAAAAGATTTTGTGGAAAAGGAAGTAATTTTTGGTGATGTGATGTCAAGTGTCGGCTTCGAAAAAATGTTTTCTTATGAAGGGAACGATTTAGGTAATACTTATTCTACAAGTAAAACAAGTTTTCGAGTTTGGGCTCCAACTGCAACCGAGGTAAAGCTTGTGACCTACAAAAAGTGGGATGATAAAATTGGCAACGAAGTTAGTATGAAGAAAAGTGAAAATGGAACATGGACTTTTGAATTAAATGGAGATCAAAAGGACATATTTTACACCTATAAAGTTAACATAAAAGGAGTCTGGAATGAGGCCGTAGATCCATATGCTCGTTCTGTCGCAATAAACGGAGATAAGGGTGCCATAATTGACTTAAAGGAAACTATTCCTAAAACATGGAACCCAAGTGAAAAACCTAATTTCACAAATTTAAATGATGCAATAATATATGAACTACATGTTAGAGACTTTTCTATAGATAAAAATAGCGGTATGGAAAATAAAGGTAAATTCTTGGCATTTACTGAAACAGGAACAAAGGGAATTGATGGCATGCCGACTGGAATTGATTACATAAAAAGTTTAGGGGTAACACATGTAGAACTTATGCCAATATTTGATTACTCTACAGTAAATGAAGCCTCAAATAAATTACAATTTAACTGGGGGTACAATCCTAAAAACTATAATGTACCTGAAGGAAGTTATTCTACGGATCCATACAACCCAATTGCGAGAGTTAAAGAATTAAAACAAGCAGTACAATCGTTTCACGATAATGGACTTAGAGTAACTATGGATGTAGTTTATACTCATATGTTCAGTGCTAATGATTCTAATTTCAATAAATTGGTGCCAGGATATTATTTCAGAACTAATGAGGACGGCACCAATTCCAATGAAAGTGGTTATGGAAATACCATTGCCTCAGAAAATGTTATGGCAAGAAAATTTATTGTGGATTCAGTAGCATATTGGGCAAAAGAGTATAATTTAGATGGATTTAAGTTCGATCTTATGGGACTCATTGATGTAAAGACAATGAATGAAGTTAGGAAAACATTAAGTAGCATAGATCCTTCCATTCTCATTATAGGAGACGGTTCTGATTTAGGTACTACACTTGCCCCAGACATGAAAGCTACAAAAGTTAATGCAAGTAAAATGCCTGATATAGCACAATTTAACGAAATAGTACGTGATGGTATAAAAGGTAGTTCATTTGTCCCAAAAGCAAAGGGATTTGTTAACGGCAAACCACAAGGAGAGACGGATATTAAAAAAGGAATAGTTGGAGGAATTGATTACTCAAATACTATAAAAACTTGGGGGAAAGTAGAACCCGTACAATTTATTAATTATGCTGAATCTCACAATAATAATACTTTATGGGATAAACTACTTATAACAAATCCAACTGACACTGCGCAAGTAAGATTAAAAATGGATAAAATGGCTGACTCTATTATTCTTACTTCACAAGGTATTCCTTTCATGCAAGCTGGACAGGAATTTTTGAGAACTAAAGCTGGGGTTAAAAACTCTTATAAGTCAAATGACACTATAAATAAACTTAATTGGACCCGAAAAACTCAAAACATTGAAACTGTTGATTATTTTAAAGGTTTAATTGAGTTAAGAAAAGCACATCCCGCCTTTAGAATGACTTCAGCGGATATGATTAAGAAAAACTTGAAATTTTTAATTGTTCCTGAAAATGTTGTGGCATATGAAATGAACTATAATGCAAATATGGATACTTGGGCGCACATAGTAGTGGCTTTTAATGCAAACAGAGAAGATAAAACTATTAAATTATCCAAAAAAGGCACCTGGAATGTTGTGGTCAACAGTGAAAAAGCGGGTGTTAAAACTATAAAACAATTTAGCGGTGATTCTTTGGTAGTTCCAGCACTAAGCTCAATGGTAATTTATTATGAATCAAACAATATATTTACAACATTAAATTTCTGGATTTACTTTATAATAGTTTTAGGTGGTGTTGCTTGCATAATATTCTATTTAAAAGGTAGAAAAAACGCTTAGCATCACAACATATTGATTATTTTATTAGGGAGATGTTAGATGTATATCATAATATTTTTTATATCAATATTAGTAGCTATTACTATTATGGGGTGGCATTTTTCTAGTATGGTAATATATCCTAAAGTTCAAAAATATAATTATACCCATGATTATGAATTAGAAAAAGGCAAAATGGGAGAATTTGATGATTTAGAGAAACAAGAAATATATTTAGATTCTCAGTATGATTATAAAATTCATGGGTTGTTTTTTACAAATAATAATTCAAAAAAAATTATTATATTATGTCATGGAATAACTTGGAGTTTATATGGTTCTGCAAAATACATGGATATGTTTATGAAAAGAGGCTTCGCTGTATTTATTTATGATCATAGAAATCATGGTCTGAGTGGTGGATGTGACACATCGTTCGGTTATTACGAAAAGTTTGATTTAAAAAAATGTACAGATTATCTATTTGATAAATTTGGGGAAGATATAATAGTTGGATTACATGGAGAATCCATGGGTGCCGGTATTGTCCTTCAAAATATTGCAATAGATGAGAGAATTAAATTTTGTATAGCTGATTGTGGTTACTCAGATGCAGAAGATTTGTTTAAGCACAGATTAGAGAAGGATTATAATATAAAAAGGTTTCCTCTAATTAAATTATCAAGTAAAATTACAAAATTAAGAGTTGGTTGGGAATTTAAAGATGTGTCTCCTATAACTACCCTACCTATGGTGAAAACTCCTATATTGTTTATTCATGGAGAAGACGATGATTATGTACCTGCTTTTATGTGCAAACAAATGTACAAAGTAAAGAAAGGCTTCAAAGATATATATATTGCTCCTAATTCAGGCCATGTAGAAGCGTATTGGAAGAATAAAGATGAATATGAAAAAAGAGTTGATAGATTTTTAGAGGCTATTAATATAATCTAGATGGTAAAAGGAGATACTTAATGTTTCAACTACCGCAAAATGAAAATAAGTATTTATATACAACTAATTATTCGAAAGATGAAGAGAGCCTATGTAAAATGGAAACAAAATGTCTTTTTAATAAGATTCTTGTTGGAAAGAATTTTTTTTCCGATATTTATGTGGATCCCTCTAGAAGTCCCTTTATAAAAAAATGTATTTCAATAATGTATACTGGAGAAACAATAAATCAAATCATAAATCAAATTGTTATGGACAAATTGACTGGTATAAATTATAAGGTCGCATATATCAACGCAACTGATGAAAACATAGGTTTTCATGATGGACGTAGGATCGAATATAAAATAGGATTTAATATACTTGGAGAAGCGAAAATGAAAAATCCAGCAATTATCTTTGGCATAACAAAAATATTGGATACATGGATATTTGGTGAATGTGAAAGTAATAATTCTGAGTGGTTATTGCACAATAAAAAGCCTTTTTCTTATTCTAATGCGCTAAAGGTGAATGTATGTCGAGCTCTAGTTAATATAGCTGTAGGTAATAATTTGAATTGTAGTGTTGTTGATCCATGTTGTGGCATTGGAACAGTATTAATTGAAGCTATTTCAATGCAAATTAATATTAAAGGTTATGAATTGAACTCATTAATTGGTGAAAATGCCAAAACAAACCTTAGATATTTTGGATATGATGATGTAATAACTATTGGTGACATGAACGCTATTCAAATTAAATTTGATGTTGCCATCGTTGATCTACCATATGGTATATTTACTCAAATTACGCCCTGTGAGCAGTTAGCTATTATGCATAGCGCCCGTAGAATAGCAGATAAACTGATAATTATTACTTTTGAGGATATGGTGCATCAAATTACATCTGTTGGCTTTCATGTAGTTGATAGGTGTACAGTTTCTAAAGGTACCTTCAAAAGGTATATATTCATATGTAGTTAAAGTTTATATAAAATAAAGCAGAGTGCCTAAAGGCTTATCTTTAGGTACTCTGCTTTTACAATTTCTAAAAATTTTTCATATACATTTTTAAACTCTACTTCTTCCTGAAATCATATCCACAATGAAAACTATTGCAGCTATTACAAGTAAGATATGGATCATGCCGCCACCTATTCTAAATATAAGCCCTAATGCCCAAAAAAACACTACTATTCCGCCTATCCAACGTAAAATTCCCATAAATCACACTCTCTTTCATTTATATATATTTATAATTTTAATCTCTTTAAATATTATAATAGCCTAAATTCATCTGTAATATGCAAATTTTTTAGAACAAAGTCCTATGTAAAAAAACGAAAATCAGTGTTTCTTAGTGTGATACCGCATAATTATTTTTTCTATGGAAAATATATTAATGGAAGGTGTATGTATGGGTAATAAATCTAAAACTACCAATAAACAAATGTCATTTTTGGGAATAAAAAAAGATCAAGCAAGTAATTATTAATACATAAATCTTGATGAAAAAAGTGACTTAAACTATAAAACAATAATAAAAGATTCTAAGTAATTAGTATCTGAAGTATATAGAAGTTGCGCTTTTATAAAGGAATTTGAGTTATATAGTCTTTTTTAAAGTTAATAAAGAAAAAGTACGTATATATGGTATAATTTATTGATATAAGAATTGTAGCAATAGCTATGAAAGGAAGAAATATATGTATATAGGTATTGATTTAGGTGGAACTAACATTGCAGTTGGTATTGTTGATGAAAATGGAAATATAAAATATGAAAAATCGTGTGCTACAAGAGTTGAGAGGAAACCACTTGAGATAATTAATGATATGATATCTTTGGTTTTAAATACCTTAGAAGAATTTCACATACAATTAAAAGAAATAAAAGCCATTGGTATTGGTATTCCAGGTTTAGCTGATAAAAACGGAAATGTAATATTCTGCGTTAATCTCGGTTGGAAAAATGTACCTTTAAAAAATATATTTGAAAACACACTTCATAAACCTACTTATATAGATAATGATGCTACTGTAGCTGCACTTGCAGAATATGAAAGTGGCTCAATGAAAGATTGTAAAAGTGGCTTATTGCTTACATTAGGAACTGGCGTTGGTGGAGGAATTATATTAAATGGTGAAGTGTATAGTGGCTTTAATGGTGTTGGTTCAGAACTTGGACATATAATTGTGGGTGAAAATTTTTATAATTGCAATTGTGGAAGAAATGGTTGTTTAGAAACCTTTTCTTCCTCTACAGCTATAATAAAATACTGTAAAAAATTAATCAAAGAGATGAATGAAAGTACTATCATAATAGAAAAAGCAGAAGGAAATATAAATAATATAGATGCAAAAATAATATTTGAATGTGCTAAAAAAGGAGATAAAATAGCTAATTTAGCAGTGAATAGATTAGTAAAATATTTAGGTATTGGAATATTTAACATAATTAATTTCATTGATCCAGAAATAATAGCATTAGGTGGCGGAGTTGCAGGGGCAGGACAATATCTTTTAACTCTAGTTATAAATGAAGTAATGACCAATAAATACTACGATGAGTTACCTATTGCTAAAATTGTTTTAGCAGAACTAGGAAATAAAGCAGGCATAATTGGGGCTGCAATGATTGCAAAACATGGATATGTTAAATAAATAATATTTTGTTTAAGAAAGGTGAAGTTAAAATGAGTAAGATTGCACTTATTACGGATAGTACTTCTGATGTTGAAAAAGAAATGATAAAGAAATACGAGTTATTCGTACTTCCTCTAAGAATAATATATAAGGATAGAGAGTACATTGATCGAGTAAATATTACCCCAAAAGAAGTTTATGATAACTTGGAGAATGAAATCCCCTCGACTTCATTACCTTCAATGAAGGACATGGAAGATTTATATCTAAAGCTTGAAGAAGAAGGATATACTCATGCCATTGCAGTTGTAATATCTGATGCGTTATCAGGTACATATAATACACTGAGATTGGTAAGCCAAAACCATCCATCTATCGAAAGCTGTGTCTTCGATTCTAAATCTTTAACTATTGGCGAAGCTGCAATTGTTGAAGAATGTGGTGAAATGTTGCGATGTGGAAAATCCTTTGAGGAAATTGTAAAAACTCTCCCGCAAATAAGAGATAGAATTACTGTTTACTATGCGGTGGATACGCTTAAATATTTAACTAAAGGCGGTAGAATCGGAAAGGTTGCTGGTACTATTGGTGAGATTTTAAACATAAAACCAATAATTTCAATTAATAAAGAAGGAGTGTACTATACCTACGCAAAGGCAAAGGGAAAAAAGAAGGCCATCAGCAAACTTGTAGATATAGCAAGGGAAGCTCTTGAAAATTCTCCTTGTAAAATTTGGGTTATGCATGGTGGAGCTTATGATGAAGTGGATCGTTTTGCGGACATGATTGCTGGGCTTCCAAACATTACAAGATTATCTTTTGGAGAAATTAGCCCAGTAGCTGGAGTTCATACAGGCCCAGGATTACTTGGAATTATTATATTGAAAGACTAAACCACAGCAAATAAATAAATTATACTAACTAATTAGAACACATTCACAAACAGAAATTGCAAAGGAGTGGTTATGATGAAAATTCAAGACATAATGTCAGGAGATTTTTCTGCATACCCTGAAGAAACACAAATTTTCATGAAGGAATATACGCAAAAACTACGAGAAATTGTAAAAGAAGAATTGATTAAAGATATATCCTGTAAGATGCTTAAGGATATAGATAAAAGTAAAGATTATTTTATAAATGTTTTAACTGACATATTGGATAATGGATATAAAGGCCTTAATAAATTATCTACTCAAGCACTTGTAGATACATATTTAGAACGTAAAAATGAAGAAGATTTTTTCTTATTGTTAGAAAAAGTTAATGAACAAGTCTAATTCTATAATAATTTAAAAACTTCCTTTAAACCAAAAGATCAATAAAAATCTCTAGGATTTCAATTGATCTTTTGGTTTATTATGATTAGATTTTTATTTTCAAAGACAAAACCAGATTAATTGCAGCAATGAATGCTGCGACAATAAAAACATATTTATAGCCCATAGTTGCCCATAAAATTCCACCTACAAAAGGTATTGTCATTGCAATTACATGGTCAAAACTTGTGCCTGCAGACAGAGTAGGTATAACATCTTCTGGAGATATAGCAATCTTTTTTATATATGTAGATCTTGCCATTTCTACCACGCTAAGAGAATTATCTATAATGTAGCAAGCCGCAATAACTATAACGGCAACACTTGGTGGGACTAAATCTGCTGCAAAAGAATAACCCATACATATTAATATAAGAACTACTGCTTCTAGTGAAAGCACAAATCTTTCACCCTTTTTGTCTATAGCATTTCCAACAATTGTTCTTGTGAAAATGCTTAATACAGCAATTATTAGTCCTAATATAGCAAAAGTAGGGGGATCAACGTGATACACTTGGATAAGCACCCAGGGTGCAAATGTTAAAAAAATCTGTTTTCTTGCACCATTAACTACACTAAGGCAATAATATAGAGTATATCTTTTCCTAAAAATAATAGTTACCTTTTTTGTCTTAGGTTTTTTAGATTTCATTATTCCGAGAAAAAATGCAGCAAAAATGTAAGAAACTGAAGCTATCACAAAAGCTATTTGATAAGTAAGCTTAAAGTATTTAAATCCGAACCCTACAATCCCATAGCCTACAATAGTTGCAATTAAATTATAGGCACTATATCTCCCGAGTCTTGCACCATAATTTTCATTTTGAGAAAGGTTCATACCTATTCCAGCGGATAAAGGCATAAAAATATGTGTACCCAGGCTAAGTAACATCATCCATATAAGCATAGTTGCAAAAGTAGGAGAAAACATGCCTAAACCAAGCATTCCGAGAGCAGCAAAAATCATTCCAACTATTGCTATTCTTGTGTCACCTAAAAATGAGAGTATTCCTAAAACTATAACTATAAGAACTCCTGGTAGTTCACGAGGGAATTCGACAATACCTCTAGCAGCAGCCGTTAGTCTATAAGTATCATTTAAAAAATTATTAAATACAGTTAAGTTAATTCCACTTGCTATACCAGTAAATAGCCCTACAATTAAAAACAACTTAAAATCTTTATCGTTATTGAAGTTGACCCAAATGTTTGAGTGTTTTTCTTTCATCTTTTGTTTCTTTTTATATCATTGTCATTTATTTTTTCCTCATTTTCCATAAAAATTATATCCCCCTTTATTCTAACCAACTAATTATATTATAAAAAGGGATAAACTTCAATTAAGAAATAGACTTACTAAATACTATCATAAATTAATTTTCACCATTTTCACAAAAATGGTGCATTCGTTAGTATGAAAGGAATCTCCAATATGAAATTACAAAAGCATTAATTTAGTAATTTATTATTAACTCCCCACTTAAGATTGTGGCTTTAGCCTGATTCCAAGTAGCTTCAACAATAAGATTTACTTTTAAGCCTGTTTTATAATTAAACGAAATCTCTTGATCCTGTAGCATATGATGATTTTCGTAAACTACTAAATTATTTTTCTCTTTGTCTCTAATAATAATTGTCCAAATTCCATTTTTGGGTTGGAATATTTTAGCTGTAATAATTAGTTTTGACCAGAAAGTGTTGTTGACTCCAGTTTCATAAAAACCTTTTCCATTAAGAATATTTATTTTAAAAGCCTGCTTGATATTTCCATTGCTACTTGTAACTGCTTCTTCATTTAATTCTATGTTTTCACTTTTTACATTATTAATTAACATCTTCATATATTTTCTCCTTTTTATTATTCCCATAGATTTAAAACAAGGTTAAGTATATGATTCTTTAAAATAAAAAATCATATATTTTATTATACGTAAATATATAAAAAATGTTATTATAATGTTATAAATGATATTAAGGGGTGAAAATATGGCTATAATGATTTTTTTAGGAGGATTATTGAATGGGTGTTTTTTAAGTATTATTATAAAAAAGATCTCCTACTTAATTTTAAATAAAGAAAATAGTGAGAAATATATTAATAAAATTGATTCTAAAAGGTGTGAAAAATATACTAAACTTAAGATTACAAATATTATAGTGATTTTAGTTAGTGGATTACTATTTTTAATTTCGTTTTTACAACTTGGTTTAAATATTGTTTTCATTAAAGCCCTAGTATTAGATTCTATACTGATTGTTGTCTCATTTATTGATATTGAGCATCAAATAATTCCAAACAAAGTAATACTATATACATTAGCAATTGGTGTTTTTTTTTCATTTATAGATAATATTTCTTTTATGAACGCAGCATCGGGAATGCTACTTGGTGGTGGGGTGCTTCTTCTCTTAGCACTTGTACCTGGTGCACTGGGTGGTGGTGATATTAAATTGATGTTCGCGCTTGGAATCTTTCTAGGAGCAAAAGAAGTTTTAGTTGCACTGTTTTTAGCGTTTATTATAGCCTCTATCATAAGCATACTATTATTGTTTTTTAGAATAAAAAAAAGAAAAGACCATATACCTTTTGGTCCATTTTTAGCAATAGGCAGCTTTATTGCTTTTCATTTTTCTAATTTCTTTTGATTGTGAATAAAAGCAGCTGATGTATGCATTTAAGAATTATATTTTAATTAATTAGAAATTAGTGATATTATGGAACTATAATTTTCGTATTTGAAATCATTATTTTAATATGAAATTAAATTTAATAATATTTTTATTTTAATAGTGTGAATTACTATTAGGAAATTAAAAATTTAGACGATATATCTATTATGATTTAATTTCTATATAATATTTTATTGAAATTTCTATTGATATTTGAATATAAAATTCATACTTAATTTTACAAAAAATAATAAAAGCAGGTGTTATACTAGTGAATAATTTAAGTATAGATATTGGTCACATTAACGGCATTATAAAAAAAATAATTATTCAAATAAGTAATAGCCGCGAACAAGTTCTTGAAATAGTTGATAATGTAAGAATAGAATATGAAAATCTAAAATCAGAGCTTGTAGTAATTAGAGAAAACATAGACAAAGTTATTAATGAAGTTGACACACTCCAAGCACAGGATAAACTTATGCGCAAAAAATTAGTTGAGGTTTCAAAGAAGTTTGACTCATACAACGAGGACGAAATTAAAGCTGTATATGAAAGATCTTCAGATATTAGAGTAAGGTTTATTACGAAGCAAAATGAAGAAAAGCATCTTAGAGAAAAAAGAGATACGTTAGAAATAGCATTGAAAAAATCTATAAAAAACATAGAAAATTCAGAAAAAGTAGTTAACCAAATAAGTATTGCTATGTCATATTTAGAGGGTGACATTCTTTCAGTTTTAGAAGGGACTGACAAAAGTTCCGATATGTTTATAGGAATAAAAATATTAGAAGCACAGGAAAATGAGCGAAAAAGAATATCGAGGGATATTCATGATGGACCTGCACAGCATATTGCTAATATTATTATGAAAGCTGATATTTGTAAAATAATTATTCAGAAGGATTTTAATGAAGGACTTAAAGAATTAGCTGATTTAAAAGAAAGTGTAAAAGTGGCGTTAAAAGAAGTCAGAAGTATTATTTTTGATTTAAGGCCCATGACATTAGATGATCTAGGGCTAAACAAAACCATTGAACAAACTGTAAAATCTATTTCAAAAGATTTTAATATGGATATTAAGTTAAAATTAAAACCTATGGATAAAGAGGTAGAATCCATTATTCAAGTAGCAGTATTTCGCATTGTACAAGAAATTTTTAATAATATTAAAAAACATTCAAAAGCAAAAAATGTAGAAGTTAAATTAGATTTTGGTACAAAATATTTAAGACTTCTTATATCAGATGATGGAATCGGTTTTAATGTGGAAGAAACTTTAAAAAGAGTAAAAACCAAAGGAACTTCTTATGGACTTATTGGTATATTTGATAGAGTAAATCAATTACAAGGTCAAATTCATATAGAATCGTCGACAGGAGTAGGTGCGGTTTATAATGTTGTGCTTCCAGTTAACAGGGAGGTGATTAGAGATGAAAAAAGAGGGAATTAAAGTATTAATAGCAGATGACCACGATCTCATTAGACAAGGATTAAAAAGGATAATTAGTTTTGAGGAAGACATGAGCATCGTTGGAGAGGCTGAAAATGGTGAGAAGGTGCTTAATATGTTAAAGACCTGTGAACCTGATGTTATAATACTAGATATGAAAATGCCTATAATGGATGGACTAGAAGTGCTTCAAAAGGCAAAGGAAGGATCAAAAACTTTAAAAATAATTATGCTCACTGTGGAAAATGATAAAACTTTAATTCTAGATGCTATTAGTAAGGGGGCCGATGGATATGTACTTAAGGAATCTGCCGGCACAGAAATTGTAGAAGCCATTAAAACAGTGTATGGAGGAGACAAATATATTGACAAATCTTTAGTTTCTGTTCTATTCTCAGGGTTTAAAAGTAAAGATAAAAAAGAACATTATATTTTAGATTCCTTGTCAAAAAGGGAAATTGAAGTTTTATTATATATTTCTAAAGGTTTTAGTAATAAAAGAATCGGAGAACTACTGTTTTTATCAGAAAAAACTGTGAAGAACTATGCTACAAACTTATTTAGAAAAATAGGAGCACATGATCGTGTTCAAGCTACTATATTTGCAATAGATGAACACATTCTACAGTATTATGGATCCAGGTTTCAAGGGCAATTGTAGAAGTGGGAGATTTTTATTAAGAAATAAAGTTATATATTTAAAACAGGGACTTTTCTCTATAATTATTAGGGACTTAGGTCCCTATTTTTTATTGACTTTTATACCTACAGAATGTGACTTTTAGTATCTGATATATCATTCCATTTAGGAATATAATTAACTTAATAAAAGAACAAAAATAAAACAAATTAGAGGAGGAATTATTATGTTAATGAATTTAATGAACTATGTATCATCAAAGGTTAAAAATGAAGAAGGTCAGGGCATGGTTGAATATGCATTAATAATTGGATTAATCGCAGTAATAGTTGTTGTTGCATTAGGACCACTTGGGACAGCTATAGCAGCCAAATTCACTGCCATTACTGGTTCACTAAAGTAGAGGAAAATCCTTTTAAATTGAGCGTATAGAATTGAAGGGTTATGTATGATTTTAATTTATTATAAAAATTGCTTTAACATTTCAATTCTAAACTCTCAAAGATAAGCGAGGTGATCAGAATGAAAAGTTTAAAAAATGAAAAAGGACAATCCCTCGTGGAATTTGCCATTTTACTGCCTGTGTTGCTGTTATTATTAATGGGTATTTTAGAATTTGGTTTAATGTTAAATTCATATCTGACCATCAATAATTCAGCTAGAGAAGGTGCTAGACTTGGAATAGTAACTGGTTCTAATATAGAGATTGAAGAATTAATTAACAACATTTCCCCAAACTTAGATACTGCAAATCTAGTAGTAAACATAATGCCATTAGAAGGAAGTAGACAATCAGGTGATACCCTTACCGTAGAAGTTATATATAATTACCAGGTAGTTATTCCCATAATAAGTAATATCCTTAACCATGTGGTGGTATTAAAAGCGCAAACATCCATGAGGATAGAATGATTGGTGAGTTTAGCGACATTTCAGAAGTCGTTAATATTCAGCTCCACAGGAGATGATTTAATGCGAAAATTAGATAACAAAGGAAATGTTGCTATTATATTATGTTTAGTTTTTACTACACTTTTGGGATTTACAGCTTATGTAGTGGATATTGGTTTTATTTATGTAGAAAAAGTTAAATTATCTAATGCTATTGATTCAGCCGTTCTAGCTGCTATCCTAGAATTACCTACAGACGAGATTAAAGCAAAAAATGTTGCTATAGAATATCTTGAAAAGAATAATGTTGATCCAGGCAAAGTTTCAATTACTATAAGTGCTGATAAAAAAAGTATTCAGATGGTTGGTATAAAAACTGTAAATCACTTTTTTGCACCTATAATTGGAATAGATAGCACTAATGTAAATGCAAGTACAAAAGCAATTATAGCCCCTATAAAATCTGTGACAGGTGGTATTAGACCCTTTGCAGTTGAAGCATTTGACTTTTCTTATGGAGATGTGGTGACACTAAAAGAAGGTGCTGGTAATGGATATCATGGAAATTATGGTGCTGTTGCATTGGGAGGACGTGGTGCAAATGTGTTCGAATCAAATGCCCTTTATGGTTATAGTGGAACCCTAACAGTTGGGGATATGATAGATACAGAACCCGGGAACATGTCAGGTGCTTCTAATGCTATTAAGAATTATATTAATTCAGAATGTAGTGACTTTTATAATTTCGAAAGAAATTCTATTAGATTATGGACTATGCCCATAGTAGATTCACTAGACGTTAATGGAAGAAAAGATGTATTAATAGTAGGATTTGCAGAATTTTATGTGGAGGCAATTACTGAAAATAAAAAAGAAAATCAAATTCAAGGACGCTTTATTAGGTATGTAACAAATGGCGAAATTGATGTGACGCAAAGCGATACTGGGATTTATGGTGCAAAACTCGTAAAATAGTACTAAATAATTAGAAGTATGGGCGGTGTTTTTATGAAAAGTACAGGGAAAAGACTAATTTTAGTATCATTGATATTGGCAGTGATATGTAGCATCTTTATTTTTATATATTTGATATCTCTAAAAACACCAGACATAGCAGTTAAGGAAAGAACTGTTTTAGTTGCTGCTGAAACAATACCACCAAGAACGATAATAGTCAAAAAAATGGTTAAAGAAATTTCAGTTCCAGACAACCCAATATTTAAAGATTATATTAAGGAATCTTCTAATATTATAGGTAAATATACTAAAGACAGTATTTTAAAAGATGATGGTTTTAATAAAGCTATGTTGATAAATGAACTTGATAATGAATTGATTTATAAAATAGATGGTAATAATAGAGGGATTTCCATAAATGTTAATGGAAGTACAGGTGTGTCAGACCTTATTAAACAAGGAGATTTTGTTGACATAATTGTTTACTTATCAGAGAAGAAAGACGGACAAAAAATTATTAGACAAGAATTGTCAAGAATTCTACTTCAAAATATTAAAGTATTAGCAATAGATAAATCACTTAATAGATCTGACGCACAAAGAGTAGCGATACCTACTAATTACTTAGTAACCTTGTCTGTGCCAGCTTTGGATATAGAAAAACTTACGTTAGCTGAAGATACTGGTAAATTAAAATTGATCTTACGACCTTTAAAATCAGATTCTATTCAAGAAACAGAGGGTGCTAATTGGCAAGACCTTGTTCTAGTTAATTCTAAAGAAAGTAAGAATTTATTGCCAGAACAGAATACTAAAACAGCGGAAATAGCTAAAGTTAATTCAAGTGATCCCAAGTATGATAAATATGTTTATTATATTATATTACAAGGTGACACTCTAAGAAAAATAAGTACAGCTTTTTATGGAGATCCTAAAAAATATGACTTAATAAAGCAAGCTAATGGAATTGAAGCAGAAAATCTAATTAAAACTGGAACAAGCATTAAAATCCCGGTACTAGATAAATAGGGGTGAATTTATGAGAAAAATTAAAATACTGATTGCAGATGATATAGAAGAAACCAGAAATGTAATAAAGAAAATTTTAAATCTCGAAAATGAATTCTTTGAAATTGTCGGTGAAGCGTGCAATGGAGAAGAAGTTTTAAAACTTATTCCAACTGTGAAACCAGATATTGTACTAATGGACATTAACATGCCTGTATTAAATGGTCTAGAAGCTACAGAGAAAATCACAAATCTATTTCCAAATGTTACAGTAATTATTATGTCAGTTCAAGCTGAAAGTGAATATCTTAAAAAAGCTATGTTCCACGGAGCAAAAGAATACATTATTAAACCTTTTAACTATGAGGTTTTAGTTAATACTATAACAACAACATATGAAAAATATAAGGATAAGGTTATGAATGGATCTTACTTTGGAGAAGGGCAGAATATCGCAAAGCAGAGTAATGCAAAAATCATAACTTTTTTCAGTTCCAAAGGAGGAGTAGGAAAATCTGTTTTAGCACTAAATAGTGCGGTGACTCTAAGTAAGAAACATAATAAAAAAACTCTCCTAATTGATTTAGATTTACAATTTGGAGATATATCAATGCTCGTGAATCAATATGCACAAAAGACAATTCTTGATGTTATAGAGGATGGACAATTAGAATCCTATGAAAATGTAAAACCCTACTTATATGAATTTAATGAAAATCTGCATATGCTCTTTGCTCCAACGAAACCTGAAGCAGCAGAGTATATTGGGAAAGATAGTATTGAAAAAATCATGAAAATTCTAATGAAACAGTATGATGTTATTATAATTGATACAGGCATTAACTTTAATGATAGCACACTTTACATTTTGGATATTTCAGAAATAGTACTATTTGTTGCTACCATGGAAATCGTTGCTCTAAAAAACACTAAATTAGGTCTAGGAGTTATGCAATCTCTTGGGTATGATAAAACCAAAGTGAAATTGATTATAAATAATTTTACAACAAAGTATGGAATAAGCAAGCTTGACGCAGAAAGAGCATTTAGTGATGGTATTTATGCTATGATTCCAGAAGAGCAAAATACAGTTAGTATTTCAGTTAATAAAGGACAACCCTTTTGTGATAGTCCAAAATATGATAAGCTCAAAATAGGAAAAGCTATTGCTTTAATGTGTAAAGACTTATCAATATAGAGGTGATAGTATGTCCCTTATAAAGAGATTAGAAGAGATAAATGTAGATAAAAAATGTAATAAGCCTGAAGAAAAAGAAGCAGATCCTTACTTTGAGTTAAAAACAAAAATACAAAATAGAGTCATAGAAGAACTTGATATAGATTTTAATGATATATCGGATCAAAATCAGGAATTAAGGGAAGAAATAAATTTTATTGTTATGAAACAAATAGAACAAGAATCTCTGAACATGACAACAAATCAAAAGAAAAAAATAAAAGAAGAACTATTGGATGAAATTATTGGCTTTGGCCCTATTACGGCCTTACTTGCGGATAAAAGTGTAACTGAGATTATGGTTAATGGCCCAAATCATGTTTATGTTGAGCGGGACGGCAAACTAGTGCTTACAGATGCTAAATTTAAAAATGATAATCATGTTATGCATGTTATTAAAAAAATTGTAGCTCCTATTGGAAGAAGAATAGATGAAAGCTCTCCTATGGTTGATGCGAGGTTACCAAATGGTTCTAGAGTAAATGCTATAATACCACCACTAGCTATTGACGGACCTTCAATTACCATAAGAAAGTTCGCTGAAGACCCTTTTAAAGTAGAAGATTTAATAAATTTCGGAACTCTTAGCTCAAAGATGGCAGAACTCCTTAAATATTGCGTTGAAGCCCGTTTAAATATTGTTGTTTCGGGTGGAACTGGCAGTGGAAAAACCACCACACTAAATGTACTTTCGTCGTTTATTCCTGAATCAGAACGTATTGTTACTATTGAGGATGCTGCAGAGCTGCAACTTTCTCAAATACATGTTGTGAGACTTGAGACAAGGCCTGCTAACATTGAAGGTAAAGGAGAAGTTAATATAAGAGACTTAGTTAAAAATAGTCTAAGAATGAGACCCGACAGAATAATAATTGGGGAAGTACGTTCAGGTGAAACCTTAGATATGCTTCAAGCTATGAATACTGGTCATGATGGATCCTTAACAACTGGACATGCAAACTCCCCAAGAGACATGTTATCAAGACTTGAAACTATGGTACTTATGTCAGGAATGAATCTGCCTATTAAAGCAATTAGAGATCAAACAGCATCAGCTATCGATTTAATTATCCAACAGTCAAGACTTATAGATGGTAGTAGAAGAATAACTCATATAACAGAAGTTCAAGGTATGGAAGGCGATGTTATAATCCTTCAGGATATTTTTAAATTTGAACAAAAGGGACTAGATAATAAGGGAAAAGTAAAAGGAGAATATATTTTTACCGGCATAATGCCTAAATTTCTTGAAAAATTTAAAGAAAGAGGTATTAATATCCCTGGGGGCATCTTTATCTAATGAATTCTACTTCTTCACTAAAAATATAAAGTGGATGTGATGAAAATGATATATATTATAATGTTTCTTATTTTTTTCTTAGTTTGGTCATTGATAAGTGCTATGCTACTAACTATTTTATATAAGAAAAAGCCCATTGATAAGCTAAAATACTTTGAGGATAATTATGAAATAAAAGAAAAAATTGAAAGTGTGAAAAAAAATAAAATAAGCATTTTGAAAATATTATCAAATCTAATTCCCAATATTAAATTAAATGAGAAACATGATAAAAAATTGGAAATTGAATTAATGAAAGGCGACATACCTATTACAGTGTCAGAATTATTAGTAATAAAAATACTTACATCATCAACTTTTGCATTTTTAGCATATGCACTTTCAAAGGATTTTATTATTGTACTTTTCATCTTTATTATAATTTGGAACCTACCCAAAGTCGTTATATCCCATAGAAAAAAAGAAAGAGTTAAGAACTTTAACGAACAATTAAATGAGGGAACAATGATCATCTCAAACTCACTTAAAGCAGGTCATTCTTTTTTGCAAGCCATTGCAGCAGTATCAGACGAGACAAAAAATCCTTTTGCTAAAGAATTCAAGAAACTCCTGAAGGAAATGAGTTTAGGCATTTCAGAAGATATTGCATTAAATAATATATTAAATAGAATGGAATCGGAAGACCTTAGATTAATAGTAAATGCTATTTTAATTCAAAAGGACATAGGTGGAAACTTATCAGAGATATTGGATAATATCTCTAGTACTATAAGAGAGAGGCAAAAGATTCAGAATGAGCTTAAAACACTAACTGCTCAAGGTAGACTATCAGCAATCATTGTAATGTTTATTCCGGTTTTCATAGGTATTTTCATTTATATAACTAATAAAGAATATATAATGCTTTTGTTTACTACTCCCATTGGAATCGGAATGATAGTCGCTGCAATTTTGGGTCAAATGATAGGTTTAACTATCATAAAAAAAATTATTAATATTGATATGTAGTGAGAAATTAAAATAATGATTGAGGTGATAATGTTGCTATATATTATAGTATTTATTTGTTTTACAATTATGTTTATGTTTTTTTATGGCACTATACTTGTACTAAATAAAAGTAAGTTGACCATTGGCTCTAGAATAAAACAAGTAAAAAATATTGATATCGATGATAGAACAGATATTGAAAAAATATCTTTTTCACAAAGAGCGCTTATGCCAATTTATCAAAAAATAAGTCAATTTATCATAAAAGCAACTCCAGGTAGAAAAATTTCACTCCTTAAGAAAAAATTAGAAAAAGCTGGCTTATTAAAAAATAAAACCGCAGAGAATTGGTTATATATTAGAATTATGATAACGCTCATTTTTTCAATTTCATTTGGGTTTCTAAGCTATATAATCAAAGCAAATTTTTTTAATTCACTTCTCATATCAATACTAATTATGTTACTTATTAGTACATTTTTTAATTTTTACATTTCAAAGAAAATTAAAATAAGAAAAAAAATGATTGTAAGAGAATTACCTTATACACTAGATTTAATTACAGTAAGCGTTGAGGCTGGATTGTCTTTTGATGGTGCCATGGCGAGGGTCATTACAAATATAAGTGGAGAGTTATGTGGTGAGTTTGCAAAAACACTCAAAGAAATACGTATGGGTATACAAAGAAAAGTAGCACTTAAGAATATGAGTGAGCGATGTGAAGTAAAGGAACTATCATTGCTGCTTACATCTTTAATTCAAGCTGATGATCTAGGAGTTGGCCTTTCGAATGTGTTAAGAATTGAGTCTGAAACTCTGCGAGAACATAGAAAGCAAGTTGCAAGAGAGTCAGCTATGAAAGCGCCTTTAAAAATGTTATTTCCACTTATATTTTTTATTTTTCCTTCAATATTCATTATAGTTTTAGGTCCAGCTGTTATCAAAATTTCAAAAATATTCTAGAGGTGATAATATGACTAAAGTATTAAAATATAATAACGAAGATACCATTAAAACGTTCATAGCTGATTCATATACTAAAAGACTTTGTGGGTATATGTTTAGAAAGCGACCTCATCATGATGCCATTTTGCTAAAACCTTGCAATAGCATCCATACATTTTTTATGAAGTTTAACATTGATGTTTTATTTCTCAATGAACACATGAAGGTTATTATTAAAATAGAAAATTTAAAATCAGGTCAAGTTGTTGCTAAAGTAAAGGGCGCTAAGCTTGTATTAGAAGCTAAAGAAGGTACATTTTATAATATTAAGGAAGGAAGTAAACTAGATATTTGTTGAATTTATTATTTTCAAAGAATTAAATCGTAAACAATGCTATAATTATATTTTGAATTAGATATATATATATTTACGATTAAAGCAAAAGAAGGTGGAAATAATGATAGAAAATAAATATTTACCAATTAGTATGGAAGACATTATAGATAGAGGCTGGATCGAATTAGATTTTATTATAGTTACTGGCGATGCATATGTTGATCACCATAGTTTTGGAACAGCAATTATATCAAGAGTTCTAGAAAACGAAGGATATAAAGTAGGAATAATTGCTCAACCTAGTTGGAAGGATACTGAAGACTTTAAAAAATTAGGTAAACCAAGACTTGGTTTTCTTGTTAATTCTGGAAACATGGATTCTATGGTTAATCATTATACAGTAAGTAAAAAAATAAGAGAAAAAGATTTGTATTCCCCTGGTGCGAAAATGGGTTTAAGGCCTGACAGAGCGACAATAGTATACTGCAATAAAATAAGAGAAGCATACAAAGGTGTTCCTATTGTTATTGGAGGTATAGAGGCAAGTTTAAGGCGATTTGCACATTATGATTATTGGAGTGACAAGGTAAGAAAGTCCATGCTAATAGATAGTGGAGCAGATCTATTAATATATGGTATGGGCGAGAAACAAGTCGTTAACGTTGCAAATAAATTAAATGAAGGTATAGATATAAAAGACATTACGCAGGTTCTTGGTACGTGTTATGTAACAGAGAATATAGAAAATGTAGAAGACTACGTTGAAATAGCATCCTATAAAGAAGTCTGCACTGATATGAAAAAATACGCGCAGGCATTTAAAATACAATATGATGAACAAGACCCAATTCGGGGCAGAGGTATACTGCAGAAACATACTAATAAATATCTTGTGCAAAACAAACCAGAAATGCCACTTACTAGAGAAGAATTGGATGTTGTTTATGGCTTACCCTACCAAAGAAATTATCATCCTATTTATGAAAAGCTCGGTGGCGTGCCAGCTATAGAGGAAGTTCAATTCAGTTTAGTTAGTTCAAGAGGATGTTTTGGAAGCTGTGCTTTCTGCGCCATAACCTTTCATCAAGGTAGAATTGTGCAAAGTAGAAGTGAAAATTCATTAATAGAGGAAGCAATAGAAATTACAAAGTTAAAGGGTTTTAAAGGATATATTCATGATGTAGGAGGGCCTACTGCTAATTTTAGACGACCTGCATGTGATAAACAATTAAAAGTAGGTGCATGCAAAGATAAGCAATGTTTGCATCCTGCCCCATGCAAGAATTTAAATGTTGATCATATGGAGTATTTAAACGTGCTTAGAAAACTTAGAGAATTACCGAATATTAAAAAAGTTTTTGTACGTTCAGGGTTGCGTTATGATTATATTATGGCAGACAAAAATGAAACCTTTTTTAATGAACTCATTAAGCATCATGTCAGTGGGCAACTAAAGGTTGCACCAGAGCATGTTTCTCATAAAGTTTTAAAATTCATGGGTAAGCCGGCAGGGAAAACTTATGATAAATTCAGAGAGAAATTTTACAAAGCTACTGAGAAGTTAGAAAAAAAACAATATCTTATTCCTTATTTGATGTCTAGCCACCCAGGATGCAGCATAAGTTCAGCCGTAGAGCTAGCAGAATACCTTAGGGATACTAATTATCAACCTGAACAAGTTCAAGATTTTTATCCCACCCCAGGAACACCATCAACAACAATGTTTTATACTGGACTTGATCCAAATACCCTTGAAGAAGTTCATATACCTAAAACAAAAAATGAAAAAGCAATGCAAAGGGCATTGCTACAATATAAAGATCCTATGAAATATGATTTAGTATTGTCAGCTTTGATAGAGGCTGGCAGAGAAGACCTTATTGGTTATGGACCAAAGTGTTTAGTAAAACCAAGGGTTCAGAAAAATAAGGAGCATTTAGGTAACTCAAATATGGGTACAAAACAACAAAAGTGTAAAGATAAAGGGAAAAATGTAAAAAGCACAAATAAAGATAAAACTTTTAGCAAACCCCTTAAAGATAAAGAAAAACCAATAAATAATCAAAGTAAGGCAAGTTATGTAACTAAAAAGGATAACAAAAATAAGGGTAAAAACAAAAAAAGACAATAGTTAAAGTATAATAAATGCCTACATTCATAATATGAATGTAGGCATTTATTATACTTTAACTATTTTATTTATACTTTCTTCTTCTACTAATTCGCTTTTACTTAGCCCTTTTCTAAAATACCTTATTTGCTTATATTTGACTTTGTTCATCTCAAAATCTAAAACATCTATTCTGTCGCCTTTATAAATAACAGCTTTTTTATTACCTTTTAAAAATACATGTACTTCCATAGCTTTATTTGTTAGCTAAAAATCAGCCACTCCTTCCCATATTCTAATTGATTAATATTTGTATACTACAATTTTAATTATAATGCCATTATTTACATTTATCAAGGTGAAAGTAATAAGAAGTTAATAATAGTTAACCATTTAGTTAATAATGAATATAATATAAATAAAACTATCTATATACTTTTGAAACAATATACTTTTGAAACAATATACTTTTAAAACAATCCATATATCTTTTTATTAAAAATCTATTATAGGTTTACTTCTAAAAGGAGATAAGACGATGAATTGTAAAGCGTATTTATTGGATGCTAATATAGTTATAAATGTGTGGAATAAATATCCTAACTTGCTAGATACTATCGAAAATAAAGAATGCATTGATTTCAAAATTTCTGAGGATATAGCCGGAGAGTTATCAGTAAAAGAGTTTGTGCAATTCAATAACGACTTCGTACTATCAAATAAATTCTTAAAATTATTAGGACATATGATTTATAATGATAATTCTAGCTTTGATAATGAACTTTTACAAAGTGATTTTATTAAATATGAGCAAAACAATAAAATATATTTTAACAATGGTGATAAAATTTCTATAAATGACTATAGTCTTATTAATATCTGTGAAAGAAATAAAGATTATATTCTTGTTACGGATGATAAAAAACTAATACGAAATGCAAAAATCATATTGGATTCTTCAAGAGCACTAAGTTTTAAAGAATTTTTAAATGACTTAAAACAATTAAATATATTGCTATAATAAAATAGTATAAGAGGCTGGATCCTTAGAGGATTATAGCATCTTATACTATTTTGCTGATTAGCTATTGTTTATATTATGAATATTTTACCATAAAAACAATGTTTATTTAATGTTTTTCTCTAAATATTGTCTAAATCTAAAATTCCACAATTCATATGTTTTAGGCCGATTATCACTAACAACTGATAAAAATTCATCTACCACTCCTAAGTTGTTTAGGCCTTTCATTAGATGCCTTGGATAAACTACATTTTTAGAATAATTGTTTTTAGGATCGATTACATTAATCGAAAAATCATCCATTAAGTATAAATCTTTACACCTAATATCTAATCTACGGAATTTAAGTTTTGAGAACTCCTCTATAAGCTTAATTATGTTTAGTGATATTTCTTTATTGATACCATGTTTTTTGATATACTTATCCAAACGTTGGCCACCTGCATAATCTCGTACAATATAGTAAGACCCATGTTCATAAACTTTAGGAAAATATTTACTCTTTTTTGTTTTTACGAAGATATTATATTCATCCTCACATACTTTTTTATTTTTGAAGATCTTAATTACTCTCTTGTTAGGTAGTAAATAAACTATCCCATTATGACCAGAACCCAGAAATTCTGAAGTCTTGAGCATTTTTTCAACTCTGCTATTTAATTGAATGTAATAATTTTTGTCCTCATACATATTTTTCATCTTCTTTATAATAGTTATTACTTTATTATATGATTACAGCTTGTAAGTATTTCCTATATATTGATATAAATATTATATATAATTAATTACTATATTGTACAAGCAAACCTTGATTAATACTATATTTAATAATATAATGATGAGGAATATATATACAATTAAATTATTAGCACGAAATTAGTTGAAATAAAACTAATTAACACTAGATTTTAGGGTTGTTTTTTAGAACTGATTACATATTATGAAGAAACAACTCTTATAATATATTTTATTAATGCATACACTTGTGCTATTTCAGAGAAAATTTAACAGGATTTTAAATTTTAGTCCTTAGTTCTATAAGTGTGCAGCTATTATTCTAGAAAAAAAAGAAAACTTCAGTTGGTATATAAATTTACTTCTGAAGTCTTTAATCAAGCCACTTTAGTGGATTTATGAGGAGCGAGATTAAGCAATGGTAAAAGCATTAGATAGCCAAGAATTTATATACAATGGCGAGGATTTAGGTGCAGTATATACTAGTTATAATACAACCTTTAAGGTTTGGGCCCCTACCGTTGAAAAAATTACAGTAATAGTGTATATCGATTTCAATGATGACATAGGAGAAAAACATGAAATGACCAAGGTAGAAAAAGGTGTCTGGTATATTAAGCTCGATGGTGATTTTAAAAATAAATATTATAATTATTTAGTATTAAATGGTGGAGTAGAAAAGGAAACACCAGATCTCTATACTAAGGGCGCAAGTTCTAATGGTGAAAAAGGTATGATTGTAGATTTTCTTTCTATAAACCCAATTAACTGGGAAAATCACAAGAAACCTATACCTATAAATAGAACTGAGGCAGTAATATACGAAATTCATATTAGAGACTTTTCTGTATCAGAAGACTCAGGAATTGAAAACAAAGGAAAATATTTAGCTTTTGCTCAAAAAAACACAAAGACAGCTGATGGAATTATTACAGGATTGGATCACCTTAAAGATTTGGGAATAACTCACGTTCAACTTTTACCTGTTTTTGATTTTGCAAGTGTAGATGAGACTAAAGGTGGGTATAATTGGGGATATGATCCTTATTTATATAATGTACCAGAAGGTTCATATGCTACTAATTCGCAAGATGGTACTGTTCGAATTAAAGAATTTAAGACCATGATTCAAAATTTGCATGAAAATGGTATTAGTGTGATTATGGATGTTGTCTATAATCACACCGCAACTACAGGTAATTCACCAATGGATATCTTGTTCCCAGGATATTATTATAGAACAGATGATGATGGTAACTTTACTAATGGTTCAGGCTGTGGAAATGAAACAGCATCAGAGAGACCAATGATGAGAAAATTTATAGTAGATAGTATTAAGTTTTGGGCGAAAGAATATAAGATTGATGGATTTAGATTTGATTTAATGGCCCTTCATGATATTGATACAATGAAAGAAGTGGAAAAGCAAGCTAAAATTATTAATCCTGATATTATTATTTATGGTGAACCCTGGACAGGTGGACCATCATCATTACCATATTATATGCAACTAAGAAAAGGAAACCAAAAGGGTATGCAGATATCTGTATATAATGATGATATAAGAAATGCAATAAAGGGAGATAATGACGGTTGCCAGGCAGGTTTTGTAAATGGTGGAGTTGGACTTGAGGCCGAGGTTAAAAAAGGAATTGTAGGAAGCATTAAATATAACAATGAAATATACAATTTTTCACAAGATCCTGGAGAATCCATAAACTATGTAAGTGCTCATGATAATTTATGTTTGTATGATAAATTTGAAAAAAGCAATCCTGACAATACGTCTTTAGAAAGAGAAAAGATGAATAGATTAGCTTTATCTATAGTGCTTACATCTCAAGGTGTGCCGTTTATTCAAGGTGGAACAGAGATACTAAGGACAAAACAAGGGAATCATAATAGCTATAATGCTGGTGATGCTGTTAATGAAATAAGATGGAGTAGAAAAACTGAATATAATGAAACTTATGAATACATCAAAGAGTTAATTTCCTTAAGAAAAAGCCAAAAGGTTATGACTTTGGACAATGCAAGTGATGTAAGAAAGTCCTTGTTATTCCTTGAATCACCCTGTAATTGTGTGGCCTATGAATTAACATCTACCTTTATCGGCGATTATAGTAAATTAGTAATAATTCATAATTCCAACAGGCAAGGAATAAAGTTGATTTTACCAGATGCTGATGAGTGGAGAATTTTAGCGAATGAATATGAAGCAAATAAAACAGGTGTCAGTAAAGGGATTAAAACTTGTATTAATGAAGTAAGTGTACCATACCTCGCTACCTATATATTATGCAAATAATACATTAACCTTTATTTGTGGTTTCAAGCGGAGTTGGAACTTGGGGACCACCTATAAGAATAGGAACGTCTTCTAAAATTGTTCAAGTTGAAATAAAGTTTAAATGATAAAAACCTGAATTCTCTTATAAGAAGTCAGGTTTTTCTATTTCATTTTATTTCATATCAAAATTATACTTTACTTGATGTAGCTAAGACCCTACGGCTCTATCTCAATATATGCTATAGCCTTTTTATTAAACAAATATTTTTTGCCCATAGAATTAATTTCATGAGGCCTAGAGTTTTCAAAATTATAAAACCAACTTTTAAACAGATCACTTTCAGATTGTTTTAAATCAAATAGTTCAGTCTCACCACTAATAAAAGAAATCGTTAACATTATAAACACTCCTTTTCAAGTAAATATTCTCTACTAATCACATATTCTCTACTTAAAAGAGATTTCCTCTATTTATGACAATATTTATTTAGAAAAATTCATTAAATATTGAAGATTTATATAAGGTCTCTAATATAAACTCAAAAGTTATAAATTTAACAATCAAATTTATATAAAAAAAAGAAACCTTCACTAGAAATGTTATAGTGATAGATTTGCTTTTAGTTATTAGTCTAAACATTCTAGACATTCATTTATTATATCTTCTGTAATTTCAACTATTACGTCTTTTCTCATTTAGGCACCTCCTTGGTAGTTTATAGAAACAAAAAGCATTAATTGTTTAGTTATTTAAACGGATTTTTAATCATGTTATAAGTGTTATCAGTACATTATTCAACAAAATTTTAATAAGGGATTCATTAAGAAATTTTAGAATGAAAAGGGTAAGAACTTAAGAATTGAAATTTTAAAATTCATTTCTTCTCTTTTGATAAGTAGTTTAATGATCCGATTTTTGCGAGATATTAGCAAATATCTTATAGCTTTGTAAATATATTATTATTACTAGGTAACTAATTAAGTATACATCATTCTAATTTAAAATGCAAGCATAATTTAAATTAAAATATAAAAGTCAATTTACTATTGAATACTTAGTATAAAAGTAAATTGGCTTTTAACTCTCAATAATTAATTTTTATTTTGATATAATGGCTTGAACTCTTCCTACTTGACCATCTTCAAGCATTACTTTTATACCCCTTGGATGTACCGCTGAGTTGGTTAACAACCTTTTAACTACACCTCTTGTTAGTTTAGTTGTTCTTTGGTCTTTTTTTAATACAACGTCAACGGTAATACCTATAGGTATATTACTTCTTATTTGTCCTCTGTTATCACTTTGTGTATTCATGATTTTATAGTCTCCTTTCAAAAAATTACTTAAAACATATTTTTATCCTTCGATGTTTTTTCTAATAAAATTATATATCAACAATACTCTAATTACCATTGTCTTGTCAAAATATATTTTAATACGTTAATTCGCATATTATAAGAAATATATTTTAAAAGGCCATAAGCATACGGCAATCTTACACAAAAGTTGAAGAATAAAATAGTTATGTATGGAAACTATATAGTATAAAAGAATGTTTTAGAAAGGAGAAATTGGGATGCTAGAATCCTTGTCATTCATACCTGCTAATCTTTTAAACCCAATAATATCTTCTACTTCTATTATAATTGGTGCTATCTTAGGTGGTGTTTTTAGCTGGTTTATAAATAAAAATTCCACTGGTATGGCAATAGAAACACAAAGTAAAATCGAAACAGCAAATAGGAAGTACCGTGAGGAAAATAAATCTTTAAAGCTCAGTTCGTATGCAACCATCATTCGATTAGATATATGCACCACTCTATTTCAAAGTATAAGAATGCTAAAAGAATTTGATGATAAAAAGAGCATCAGTATTTACCCTATACCAATGAATGTTAATTATGCTGAATCAATTGTGGCTTTATCAAAAGTTTTTAGTTTAAAAGAAATGAGTTATATTTATCAATTATATGGAATTATAGAAAAATTGAATAATGATACAAAAGGGTATCATTACGATGAAAGACATTATTCTTTAATAAAAGAAGATTATGAGATGTTTATTATAAAACTTTATGGAGTAAATCATGTAAAAGCATTAAACTTTGATATTGATTTAGTGACCTTTGAAGATTTATATGATAACATAATTATAAAACAAGGATATAGAAATGTACTCATAAAGTTAAATAACATTACTTATTAATAGTTATTTATATGAAGATACTAAATATTTCGTAAATTAAATATACAAATTTTAAAAAAATATTATTATTTCAATATTTTGTTGAAATCCTAAAAGAATTAAGATAAACTGATTAGTAGAGAAAACAACAAGTTGAGTTTGAACATAGAAATTTAAAATTTATAAATTATAAATTCAAACATAAATTCTATAGTATCTTAACATTCTTAATTTGATACAAAAGGAGGAAAACTTTATGTCAAGTAATAACATTGAAATGATGAAAAAAATTATTGAGGAAAAGAAAAAGAAAAGTTCAGAACAGGGTGGAATTTCAAGACCTGAAAAAGTAATTGGAAAACAAAAAAAAGCAGCAAGAAGCACAAAGAAAACTGGCGGCTTATTTGACAGATAAAGGTATATATTAAAGAAATAACAGCAAAATCATATTCAAAATTATTTATCATTAATATGATTCTAAATACAAATAAAAAACAGTAATTCCTATTTTAATGGAAATACTGTTTTTTTATTAAATAACCTCTTTTTTTTATTAATTATTGGGTAATCACTAAAAAATCACTATAAAGATGATTATTTTATTTTTTTCGGAAAAGATAAATAATTTATTAAGCATATTATTCTGCATGTAAAAATATTTATATTGTATCAATAATAAAATATATATGGAGGATTTTATGATATATCTTGATAATGCTGCAACAAGTTTTCCAAAGCCCCCTGAAGTATATTCCGAAGTATTAAGATGCTTGGAAAATTATGCTGCTAATCCAGGCAGAGGTTCTCATGATATGGCTGTTAAGGCTTCATCTAAAATTATGGATACGAGGCAAGAGTTAAGTGAGTTTTTCAACATTCCTAATTTATTAAATATTATTTTTACATGTAATGCTACTCAGTCACTTAATATTGGTATAAAAGGAATATTAAAGCCAGGAGATCATGTTATTAGTACAGTAATTGAACATAACTCTGTTCTTAGGCCATTAAATTATTTAAGTGAAAAAGGAATAACATTTACTCTTCTTGGTGTTGATGAAGGTGGATACTTAAATCTTAATAATCTAAAAAAGAAAATACGTAGAAATACCAAAGCAATAATAATAAACCATACTTCAAATGTATTAGGAACGGTTCAAGATATAAGAGCTATAGGAGCGATAGCAAAAGAAGCTGGAATAATCTTTATGGTTGATGCATCTCAGAGCGCAGGAGTAATACCCATAGATGTAGTTCGCGACAATATTGACTTATTAGCTTTTCCTGGTCATAAAGGATTGTTTGGCCCTCAGGGAACAGGGGGTTTGTATATAACCGATACCATAGAACTCGATTCGTTTATTCAAGGAGGAACGGGAAGTGAGTCCATGTCTATGAAGCAACCTGATTTTTCACCTGACAAATTTGAAAGTGGAACCTTAAATACACCTGGGGTCGCTGGACTATACGCGGGCATAAGATTTATTAGAAAAATAGGAATAGAAAACATAAGAAAACACGAAATTATGTTAGTGGAATATTTAGTAAAAGAATTGTTTAAATTGTCTTATATTAAAATTTATGGAGGAACTGATTATAAAAACAGAGGAGCCGTCGTTTCTTTGAATATAGACAATGTAGATGTTTCAGAGGTAGGTGCGTTGCTAAATAAAAAAGGAATTGCAGTAAGAACAGGATTTCACTGTGCACCACTAATACATCAAATAATTGGTACAAGTCACAGAGGCACAATTAGAATAAGTCCAGGATATTTTAATAATTTTGATGATATTGAAAAGCTTATTAGGGCTTTAAAAGATATACATGAAAAAAGGCCCTTTTTATAGGGCCTTTTTTATCTATTATTGTATTAGAAATGACATTTGTTTTCTACTACTAAAGCTGAAAGTATTGGATTGTTAATAGTAGCAATGCCACCTGCTACTCCTGCAGCCACAGCAGGGGTAGTTGCAACTACAGTATAGATGCAGCAATCATCTAGGCAAGATTCACAGTCACAATCACAATCACAAACGCTAAAGCTAAAAGTATCGGCAAAAGTACTAACTACAGTAGATAGTCTGCTATATACCCATACAGGTCCAATTGCTCTTGCAATAGTCTCACCTCTACATTGTTTAAATAGTTGAAAATTGATAATTACAGGTGTTCCTATAAATAATGTAGTAACTATATTGCTTGCAAATTCAAACTTAGTGCATGGATTTTTTAAATGTTCATTGTTTAAAGTAATAGCAGCAAGTGTATTAGTAGTAACAACCGTACCTACTGTCACAGTTACTGGGTTTCCAGTTTTACATTTCAATAAAACTTCAATTTCTTTCTCTTTTTCACATTTACAAGGACCTTTTGACATTGAATTCATATATTATTCCTCCTAAATTTTAATTCATAATAGTTGAGTAAAAAGAATTCCAAAGAACTTATTTCATGAGCAGGTAATTTGGAATTCTTATAATACAATATATGAATTGGTCATATAAATGTTCTAGTTATTAGCAATTATTCTAAAATTTATTTACTTGTGAACTTCACATTCGTCATCAAACAAAGGGCTAAGGTTTTGATCGGGGAAGAACTTTGGAACTGGTGCTCGTTCAAATTTTTCACAAGGGTCTTCTTCAATATGATCTTCACATTGGCGAGGTACAGGGCAATAACCATATGCTGGGATTAAAAGTTGAACAATTAGTTCGCATTTAACAATAAGATGGAATCCTAAAGTTATGTCTAAAACAGCTTCATCACACTCGTCCTTGCTAAAAACCCCATCTAAACATTCTGCTACTAATTCAAGTTTTATAATTTCAGAATCAAGATCACTGGAGATACCAGTAGGTACTGTGGTTGCAGATATTTGTGCTATTGAATCTGGACAATATAACTTCGGTATAACTTCTGTACGATTGATTTCATAAAACTCTGATTTTGTCTCACCATTGCAATTTATAAAATCTGCATAAAATGAAATTACAAAGGAAACTATTACTTTCTTAAAACTAGGATTTTTCTTTAGTGGAATTTTCTCTACAGAAATAAGCTTTAGTTGAAAGTCCCTGCATCCTGTAAATACCCTTGGATTATCAAGAGCGTCACTTCTTAACTCTTCATCGGTATCTGTCGTATCTGGTCCGCATGCATAAACTAAGCATCTTTTAATTAAGCACTGGTCAAAAACTTTTGGAATTTCAACGCATACTAGTTCTGATGGATCAGGAAGGTGCCCTTGTTTGTTAATAATACCAGGTCTTGCAATAAATTCATCACGCGTAATAGCCATAAATTATCCTCCTTTTATGTTAAGTGATACACTTCAAATTCGTGTTCTCTATTTTATAGTATGCAGTTATCTATAAGTTGTGATTGTTATATTTGTTAATTTATTCAAATAGTTTCTAAACATTAATTGACAGTTTACAATTTTAAATTATCTAATCCTATTCTATGCAAATACTCTAGATATGGACTCTACTATTAACTGTTGGTTCATTTTTAAATTTATAATTTAGATACGGTTAGAAATATGAAAAGATTGAATCTATGTTTACCCTAGGAAAATGATAATCATAAAAAAGATCCTATCCAACAGATAATACTATAAAAAGGCCCTTTTTATGGAGCCTTAATTTCTAAATAATAGTATTAGCAGCAAACAACAGTGGGTTTGTACTATTATAGCTGAAAGTATTTTCTTTTTAATAAATGTTGTTTTAGTAGTTGCATCATAAGTAACAAAATGACTAGCTCCTAATCGTCACATTCATTATCAAATAATGGTTTAAGCATTTGATCTGGGAAGAATTTTGGAACTGGTGCCCTGTCAAATTTTTCACAAGGGTCTTCTTCATTTTCCTCTTCGCATTGCCTAGGTACTGGGCAATAACCATAAGCAGGAATTAATAGTTGAACAATTAGTTCACATTTTACAATAAGATGATATCCTAAAGTTATATCTAAAAAATCATTACATTCATCATCAGTGAAAAAACCTCCATCCAAACATTCTGTTACCATTTCAATTTTTATAATTTCAGAATTCAGATCACTGCAGATGCCAGTAGGCGCAGCGGTAGAAGCTATTTTTGCTATTGAATCCGGACAATATAGTTTTTGTATAATTTCAGTACGATTAATTTCAAAGAACTCGCTTACTTTATCTCCATTACAGTTTGTAAAATATGCATAAAATGAAAGTTTAAAGCAGACTATTATTTTCTTATAACTAGGATTATTCTTTATTTGGATTTTCTCGATTGAAATTAGCGTTAACTTAAAATCACTGCACCTTAGAAATGTTTTCGGGCTTTTAAGAGGACCACTTCTTAACTCTTCATCTGTAAAGACTGTATCTGGTCCACAATTATAAACTATACATCTTTTAATTAGACATTGATCAAAAACTTTTGGTATTTCAATGCATACTAACTCAGCTGGATCAGGAAGGTGTCCTTGCTTATTTACAATGCCTGGTCTTGGAATAAACTCTTCACGAGTAATAGCCATAAATATCCTCCTTGTATGTCAATTGTTACACTTATAATTCGTGCTCCTTGTATAATATGCATGTACCTATAATTATGATTGTTATACTTGCTTATAAAAACATATAATTTTTAATTGGTAGCTTTAAATTAAAGAATATTTTATAATGTAAATATTTTATATATGGCTCTAATATTATCTATTAAGTCATATATTACTTTATAATAAAATATAATTTATATAAGGAGATGAGTAATATGATAATATGTAGTCCATGTTTATTATATGATGGTAATGATCATATATGGAGATTCTATGTAAATGATAATAGGGATTTAATGTATAGCATTATGTACGGCGATGATAAATGGACTAAAGAAAACAAAATTGACAAAGAAGTTTTAGATTTCAAGGTTAATTTTGATATAGATAACAAAATTTATATTGTATATAGTGTTAAAAATGGCGATCTTAAATATTGTGTGTGGGAAGAAAATAAATGGTTTGGAAAAACTGTTTATAGTTTTGAATATGAGGACTATGAAATGACTGAATTAAATATAATTAACATTGGCAAAACAATTCATATATTTTTCATTGGCAAAAACAACATAAATAAAAACCAATGTTATTTAATGCATTTCTGCTTAAAAAAAGAAGGAAATTTATTTAATACAATAGTTATCATTCCATTTTTAAAAGAGGTTTTTTGCCATTATGAGGTGCAAAATTTAGAAAATGGTGACTTATCTTTAATATTTGTTAAACATATAGAAAATGAAGTAGTAGTAAATAGCACCGTATACAAGGATAATAAATGGAGTGTTCCAAGAAGATTGTATGGAGTTATTGGTAACAGCATTAATTTTTGCGCATTATTACAATCAGATAAAACAAATATAATGAATTTGTCTAAGGAAGGTCCTTTGCATTTTTTAGAACATGTATTAATCGAACCTGATGGAAAAATGAAAAGCTATAAAATCCATGAGTGTTTTGAAAAGCCAACTAACTTTTTACTAATTGAACTTAGTGGAGTCCTTTGCACTATATGGGCTGAAGGAAAAAAAATATTCGCTTCCTCCTATAAAGACCAATGGAGTGAACCCTTTCTATATTATACCGAATTAAACAAAGAGGTTTCAAAATGTAAATTTTTATCTTTAAGTAGTAAATATAATGACATAAATTGTAAATATATTCTGACGACTAATCCTCCTGAAATAAGTTTATTATTACCTAAGGTTAAAAATGATGACTATAGAAGTAGCTTACCTGAACTAATTAATGTAGAGACAGTCCCTAAATTAGAGTCTGATACTCAAAAAATCAAAGTGGATATACAAGAAGAATATTTGGTTTTACAAAAAATAAATGAAAATCTAGAAAAAAGATTAATAGATCTACAAATAAAATATCAGCAAAAACTAAGAATTCTAGAAGAATCAGATGATAATTTCTATAAACTTACTAATGCAAAGCGAAAAGCTGAAGAGAAATTAAATATAATAGCAGAAATCCAACAAACTTCTATAAAAAAATTAGAAGTAATGGAAATCGAAAAAATATCCAGAGATATAGTAATAAATGACCTAATGAATAAATCATTACAACTTACAAGTGAATATGAAGGGTTAAAAGAGCAGAAAATATTTAAAGACATTGTTGTAAATGAATTAAAAAATAAATTACAGGAGTTAACTAGTGAAAAAGAGGGTTTGAAAGAAGATTTACATCACGAAAAAAACATAGGAATTGTAGATAGAATTTTAAGAAAAAGACCAAACAGGTAACTAACACATTACCCTTATGTTTTCATATTATGGAGTAGTCTAATATTCTATTTAACATGCAATTAATTTGCAAGTTTAGTTATTCATAAGGGGGATGTGTTAAACAATGATAGTAGAAGAAAATGAATATTTAGTTGTTTATCCAGGTCATAATGCTGCAACACTTTTGTATCAAAGGCTTATAAAGAAATCTTGTAACGTTGAATTAGTATCAACCCCTATAATTATATCTTATGGTTGCAGTCAAGCTATTAAATTTAAAGAAATTTATAAGGATATAGTTAGTGATGAAATTAAAAGAATCAATGTAAAACCTAAAGGTATTTATCTAATTGTTAAAAAAGGGAAATATGATAAATACGAAAAGGTATAATTTAATCATAACATTTTTTAGGATTTGGAATTTCCAAATCCTTTATTCTTTTTAAGCATATTTTACATCTTCAGAGCATATTTTCTATTAAGAAGTGTAAAGGGTGTGATTAAAATAGATGAAATTATTAGAAAAAGTTTTTATATTGTTTCAAATGTTAATACTGAAACCCTAACAATAATTGATGGTCTCTGTAATACAGTACTACAAGAAGTAGTTGTAGGAAAAAGGCCCTTTAAATTAGCAATAAAAGATAATCATACCATAGCTATTGCCTGTGATATGAGTAACACTATTTCACTTGTTAATTGTAACAGTGGTGATATAGAAGAAAACTACATTCCTAATAATGGTAATATTCAAATAGATAGAATAAATAATAGAATATATATTTCAAATACTTATGAGGTTACTATCTATGATATGAGCTTGAAAAAGTTATTAGGACATATTAAAGGATTCTCGGCAATTATTGATTTAAGGCTTAACAAAGAAGGGTCACAGCTATATGTATTAGACACATTACTTATGGAATTAAGAATTTATAGTACGGATAGTTATAAGCTTATAAATTCATTTAAAAATCTAGGTTTAAATTCAACCTATATTTTAATATCTGAAGGTGATAAAAAAGTCTACATTTCAATGAAAGATAGTTTATTAAAAATAGATATTGATTCAAAAGAATTTACAAGTTTAATTTTACCTAAAGGTTCCTTGATAGCTGGAATGATATTAAATGAGAATACCATATATGCATCAAATTTGGGATTAAACCGAATTGAGTTAATAAATATTCCTACTTATGAATGTTATAATTTTATTATTACCTCAAAACCTGAACCTACCAGTCTTTTTATAACAGAAGACAATACTAAACTCTTGGTTGCTAATAGAAGTCGCAAAGATTATGGTGGAATCGATATAATAGATTTAAAATCAAATTCTTTAATTGGTTCAATTCTTATGAATACACTTAATAGTCAGCCTTATGATGTTATTTCACTGAGCCAACCTTATACATACGTTCCATCAGTTGCAATAACTAATCTAAAACAAAGCAATCAGATAGTAACTATTATCGCTAAAAAAATATTTGCATCATACTTTGAAAATCTTAATTTTCCTAATATTAATATTAATTTATGTAAATATAAAAATTTTTCTTATACTTTTCAAGAGATGAAATTTGAACCTGGTATTATCGTTCAGAACTCCGAACTTAGGAGTCGTTTATCTACAGCATCTGGGTTTTCAAATATTAAATTTATTGTAAGGATTAACTATATGATTGACTACCTTGAAAATTGTAAGCATAACATTATTAATGGTTTTTTTGAAAAACCTATAGATATTCTTTTAGAGATTCCCCAAGAACGTGAAATAGACGAATTTCAACTTACAATTAAAACTACTACCATATTTACAAGTAATCCAAAAGTACTTGATAATATTATAAACTTTGGCGTCACAACCCTTATGGATTTAAAGATAATAGGTGAAGATGAAATATCTCTAACAAATTCAAAAAAAATATATAACACTAAAGTAGAAAATTTTGAAGAATTTAGTGATTTTAGTGGTTCTATTTTTCCAAGTGACATAATTTCTCCTTTTTAAATAGAATTATATATTAATATTTAATAGCATATATTAGTTTTCAAAGACAAACCTCTCTTAAATATGTTATAATATCCTAATCTACAAGAGAGGTGTTTTTATGAGTATTATTGCAGGAGAAGGTTGTGAAATTTTAATTCCGCTTAATGAACGGAAACCGCTAGAGGAAATAGAACGTAGTCTTATAACTACCTATAGAAAACATATCTGGACAAAATTCATTAAAGCTATAAGGGATTATAATTTAGTTGAAGCAGGCGATAAAATTGCTGTAGCTATCTCAGGAGGCAAGGACAGCCTGATTTTGGCTAAATTATTTCAAGAGTTACAACATCACGGTAATGTTGATTTTGAACTTGAGTATATTGCTATGGACCCCGGTTATCATAAAAATATAAAAGAACTATTAATTGATAATTGTAATTTTTTAAATATTCCAGTGAAAATATTTGAATCAAGAGTTTTTGATATAATTGATAACATAGCTCGAGATTATCCCTGTTACATGTGCGCAAAAATGCGCAGAGGAGCCTTGTATGCAAAGTCAAAAGAATTAGGTTGTAATAAACTTGCCCTTGGCCACCATTTTAATGATGTAATTGAAACCACTATGTTAAATGTGCTTTATTCAGGAAATTTTAAAACTATGCTTCCAAAACTAAAAGCAAAGAATTTTGAAAAAATGGAATTAATTCGACCTCTCTATTATATAGAAGAAGAATATATTGAAGGTTTTACTCAAAATAGTGGTATATGGCCACTTAATTGCGCATGCATGGTTGCCGCTAAAAAAATAGGGAATAAACGCCATGAAATTAAAGATTTGGTTAAAGAGTTAAAGAAAACTTTTAGTGGTATTGACAAATCTATTTTTAGAGCATCACAAAATGTTAATATGGATTCTATTTTAGGATGGCAAAAAAACGGAGAAAATTATTCGTATCTAGACTTTTATGATAAAGATGAAAATAGCAGTAGAACTTAACATTAGGTTCTACTGCTATTTTTCATTTGGTCTCAATTCTTCTATCATAAATTTATCGAAGTGAATTTCTTCAATAAAGTTATTCTCGTCAAAGCTAGTTTTATGTCTCCTATTATATTCAGTAACATTAGATTTAAGCCAGTATGGTGTTGATGTATCAAATTTGTAACATAACTCTGATATACACATTTTTAAATTTTCTTGGTAACTATCTTCTATTTCTGACATTGATACTTCATCTCTAATAATTCTATTATCTTTAATTAATTTACCCCAAATTTTTAACATCCTTTCCTCCTTACTTATATTTCAAGTATATAACAGTAAACCACCTGTTTGAAAATATAATTTATAGTCAAATTTTTTTGTTAGTCAAAGTTTATCATAAATTATAGCTAAAGTCATGTTATATGTTTCTCAGTTGTTCATTTCATTTTTTTATCTTATCCTCAAACATTATAAATTGATTATTTTCTTTAAATATTGCATATACTGAGTTCAATGGATCTTAAGAAATAATTATTTAGTATGTCTTTATTCTTAAAATAATAAGTTAATTGATTTAATATGTCAAATAGTTATATGTCTTAAGTATCATACATGGAAGGAGTAAAAATACATGGTAAATTTAGGCCTAATTCATTATGCATATATAATCATTATTCTAATAATTATAACAATAATTGCATTAAAAAAAGATGTACTACTTCCTTGTATATTAGGTATAGGAATAATAGGCTATATCTTTACAGGTGATGTTATCAAGGCTGTACAAATTATATATATGGCAGTAGTTATATCTGGAAAAGAATTTATTGAAATAGTTGTTGTTATAGCATTAGTCAATGCAATGTCTAGTGCTTTAAATGATATGGGTGCAGATGAATTAATTATAAGACCTATAAAAAAATTAATGATAAATAAAACTATGTCCTTTTTCATTCTAGGTATTACAGTGACTTTGACTTCATGGTTCATTTGGCCAACGCCAGCAGTGGTTTTTATAGGTGCCTTAATGGTGCCTGCTGCAATACAGTCCGGATTATCACCTGTATGGGCTGCGGTTGTTTTATGTATATTTGGCAATGGGGTAGCTTTATCAAGTGATTTTGTTCTTCAAGCAGCACCATCAATAACTGCTAAGACTGCTAATTTACCTAATGCATTAGGAATTATTAAAGAATGCCTGCCATTTTGGGGTGTAATGAGTATAGTTACTATATCTACAGCATTTATTCTTATGAGAAAAGATAAAGTTTTGGATATCAAGACTACTGGAGCAGTAAATAAAAGTAATAAATCAATAGAAAAGCATTCAATAGGAACAAAACTAATGGCAATAGCCACTCCTTTTGTATTTGTAATAGATATTATAATAATAAAAAAAATGAGATTCATAGGATCAGAATCCACAGCCTTAATAGGTGGGAGCGCAGCAATAATAACGATAATTTCATCTATAATTCATACAGATTTTAAAACATCATTAGGGTCGGTTACTAAATATATTAAAAATGGTTTCACTTTTGGAATAAACATATTTGCTCCAATTATAATTATCGGTGCTTTCTTTTTTTTAGGAAGTGAAGGAACAGCAACTGATATATTAGGTAATGGTGCTAGTGGAATCTTAAGTGACATTGGAATGTATGCAGCAAACAAGATGCCTCTAACTAAATACTCTGTTATAGGTATACAAACAGCAGTTAGCACGTTTCTGGGGCTTAGCGGTTCAGGTTTTGCAGGTCTTCCTCTTGTTGGCACTCTAGCTAATACCTTTTCAACTGCTATTATTATAGACAAAGAAAAGGTTGCAGCATTTGGTCAAATCATAACTATATGGATAGGTGGAGGAACTATAATTCCTTGGAGTGTGGTTGCTGCAGCTGGAATTTGTAAGGTTGAACCTTTTGATGTTGCTAGAAAGAATATTATTCCTGTAACTTGTGGAATAGTTGCAACAGTAATTGCTGCCATAATAATATTATAATTTTGAAGATATTTTAGAATTAATAGTGACCTAAGCTTTAATTAATGGTAGCATAAAAGATATAGTAATACATTTTAAGGAGAGCTAAAGCAAATGAACATTCAATTTTTCGGAACCCAAAAGTGTTTTGATACAAAAAAAACTGAGCGATATTTTAAAGAAAGAAGTATAAAATATCAATTCATAGATTTAAATATTAAAGGACTAAGCAAAGGTGAACTGCAAAGTGTAAAAAACTCTGTAGGATTAAATAATCTAATTAACACGAAAGCAAAGGATTATAAAAAATTAAATCTAGATCAAATAAGAGGAGAGGAGACTAAAGTAGATATTTTATTAAATAATCCGCAACTTTTTAAAACTCCCATAGTACGAAATGGAAAACAAGCTACTGTTGGATATGTTCCAGAAATATGGACAACCTGGGAATAGTAATATTATGTGAGCAATAAATAGGAAATAACCTATGGTTATTTCCTAAAAAATTGATGTTCATTAATTTTTATTTAAATATTTTGATAACCTAGGAATTAATCGTCTAGCTAAGATTACTGCTATTACACCTTTTATAATATCACCTGGTATAAATGGTATGCAAGCGTATTTAAGTGCTCCATAAAAATTTATACTTTTGCCTAAATAACTTGTAAAAATTAAATAAAAGTACGGCACCCCCATAATATAAATTACAATACTTCCGAGTATAACAGAATATATTATTCTAGAAACAGACTTGTTTTTTTCAGTAAGTTTTCCAATTACATAAGCTGCGATGATATAACCCATTAGAAAACCAAAGGTAGGGCTAACTACTGAGCCCAATCCGCCATTTCCACCAGAAAAAACAGGCAATCCAATTAATCCCAAAATAACATATGTGATTTGAGAAAAAGCGCCTAATTTAGCACCTAATATAAGTCCAGATAAAACAACAAAAAAACTTTGGAGATTTATTGGAACTGGCCCGATAGGAATAGCAATATAAGCACCAACTACTGTCAGTGATGAAAATAATGCGGTGATTATTAGATCTCGTGTCGATAATTTCAAATAAATTCCCCCTTTAGAAATAAATTAAATGATGGCATTGTAAAGGCTCAAAAATACTAATGTAATTATTGTAAACCTAATCTATAATTATGGTTTACAATATAGTATCACGAACTATTTTGAAAGTCAATTAACATTGGAGGAGATTTTATGAAAAAAGAACTTATTATAAGTAAGACAAAAGAATATGTAGAAAATAAACTAGGTGGAGAAGGAACCGGACACGATTGGTGGCATACTTTGAGAGTTTACAACACTTCTATTTATATAGGAGAAAAAGAAAATGCAAATTTACTCGTAGTAGAATTAGCTGCTTTATTACATGACGTTGCGGATTGGAAATTTAATGATGGCAATAGCGATATTGGACCTCAGTTATCTCGTGACTTGTTAGAAAGTTTAGGCGTAGATAATGACATTATTAATAAAGTTACTACGATTATTGAAACTATGTCTTTTAAAGGTGGTACAACAAATTCAAAGCAAGAAACTATTGAAGGAAAAGTTGTCCAAGATGCTGATAGATTAGATGCTATAGGGGCAATAGGAATTGCAAGAGCTTTTGCTTATGGTGGCTATAAAGAAAGAGAACTTTACAATCCAAATATAAAACCACAAAAATACAAAGATTTTGAACAATACAAAAAAAATATTGGAACAACGATTAATCACTTTTATGAAAAACTTTTATTACTAAAAGATTTAATGAATACACACTCCGGTAAATTTATGGCCCTAGAAAGACATGAAATAATGTTGAAATATTTGAATCAATTCTTTGAAGAATGGAATTTGAATGAGAATAAATCTAATCATTATTGAAATTATTTCCTTGGAAATATAAGTAATAAATATAATGAAAATTTTAATCCAATTAACTAAATATTGTTAATTGGATTTTTAAAGTCATTCTAATTCATTCTAAGTTCGTCTATATTAACACATAAAATGGTTGCAATTGTTTCAATTATATTAAATGATGGATTTTTTTTACTCCCTCGTTCCAGTTCTTCTAAATAAGTCTGAGAAACATGTACATTTAAACTCATGGATAAAGTTGATATATCTTTGCTTGTTAATGATTTATTTAGTCTTAATTCTCTAATCCTAGCACCATTAAGCATATATAACCCTCCTTATAATTCTCTCGAATAGATAATTATTTTTTGCTGTTATATATATTGTATTAAATTGTACAAGTTAATTATACTATAAATAAAAACATAATCCATGTTAAATCTTTGTATAATTTGTTAATGTTAAGGTAAACCATGTAGATATAAGTAATTTATAAGAATCACCAAACCTATTTATTCACATTTTGTTTATATATTTGCCATTTAAGTGCCATGGATAAACTTTACTATATAAATATATATCAAAGATAAATCTTTTTAGATTATGATTATTGGTTGTAATATTATATAATATAAAAGGAAGCTAACATTAGTATAAGTGATGTTTAAAAAAAGGAGAAATTTTATTATGGAAACTATTTTAATAGTTGATGATGAAGAAAGAATTAGAAATCTTGTGTCCATTTATCTAAGAAAAGAGCAATATAATATTCTTCAAGCTGAAAATGGCAGTGAGGCTATAAATATATTTAATAAAAACAAGGTAGATTTGGTCATTTTAGATGTAATGATGCCCATTATGGATGGTTGGGATGTATGTAAGGAAATAAGAAAAACTTCCAATATACCTGTTATAATGCTTACGGCTAAATCTGAAGAAGATGATGAATTATTGGGATTTGAGCTAGGCACAGATCATTATATTACCAAACCTTTTGTTCCTAAGTTGCTAGTTGCTAAAGTAAAAGCAATTATACGACGAACCCATATCACAGAAAGTGATTTAAAGGATGGAAATAGCTTTGATGGCCTAATAGTTGATAATTTAAGTCATGAAGTTACTGTAGACAATTGTGAAATTAATTTATCTCCAAAGGAGTTTGAATTGCTAAATTATTTTATACTTAATAAAAGAATTGTATTAAGTAGAGAAAAAATATTGGATGCATTATGGGGTATTGACTATTTTGGAGATTTAAGAACTGTTGATACCGTTATAAAAAGACTGAGAGAAAAGCTAGGTGAAAAATCTTACCTTATAGCAACTATAAGAGGCACTGGATATAAATTTGAGGTGAAAAATGAAAAATAAAAAGAGCATTACAAAAAAGTTGTTTACTATAACCTCTATAGTTTTTGTGATTTTTATCACTACTAATTTAATAGTCCAATCTGCATTTTTTGAGAAATTTTATATTAAATGGAAAAAAGATAATCTTGAACATGACCTTATTAAATTCAAGACTGAGTATAATTTGCTTAAAAAAAATGAGGATGAAAGTAGCTTAATTAGTTCTTTTGAAGAGGAAAATAGTTACAAATTAATTATACGTGATAAATCAGGGATTTTAAAATATCTTACAAAAACTGTTGATGCAAGAAAGGACTCTATAAAAGTTGGAATTATGAATCAAATAATGTCAATTCAAATAGAAAATATAGGTGGACTTGCTAAATTCAAACAAGAAAAAACTCCTTTCATTTTTATTAATGAACAAAACCCTGAAATGGGTGCTAGTGTAGCAGGTATATTATATGATGAAAAGAAAGACGAAATTGTATACGCTTTTTCTTCACTACAGCCAGTAAATGAAGCAGTTCAAGTTATAAAGGAATTTTATTTGTATTTTTACATCGGTGCAATAATTATAATTTTATTTCTTTCTTTAATTTACTCTAACATGATTGCGAAACCGTTGATAAGGATAACTAAAACGGCAACTAAAATGGCAAAGCTTGACTTTAGTGAAAAATGTATAGTTAAAAGTGATGACGAAATAGGTGCACTTGCTTCTTCCCTTAACCTTCTATCCGAGAATTTAAATGAAACATTAACATCACTTAAAGATGCTAATGCAAAATTAGAAAAAGACATTGAGAAAGAAAGAAAGTTAACAGAAATGCGGAAAGATTTTGTAGCCGCTGTTTCTCATGAACTTAAAACACCTATAACTCTTATTGAAGGGTACACATTAGCTTTAAACGATGATGTTTTAGAAGGCGAAGAAAAACAGTATTTTGTTGATGTTATAATGGATGAATCAAGAAAAATGAACAATTTAGTATCAGACATGTTGGATTTGTCTCAATTAGAATCAGGGAATTTTAAATTAGTTCAGGAAAATTTTTCTCTTGATGAACTTGTAAAACCGGTTACTAAGAAATTTTCTTCTTTACTTAATGAAAAAAACATCAATTTCAAATTAGATTTGATCAGAAATATAAAAGTAACTGCAGACTGGAATAGAATAGAACAGGTACTAACAAATTATATGACTAATGCAATAAGACATACACAAGATGGTGGATTGATTACTGTAACAATGGTGGATAGCGAAAATACCATACGAGTGGAAGTGGAAAATAGCGGAAGTAATATTGATGTCGATGAAACAATTAAGATTTGGGATAATTTCTATAAAATTGACAAATCAAGAACTAGAAAACTCGGTGGTACTGGACTAGGGCTTTCAATAGTCAAAAATATAATGTTACTTCATAGTGGTGGTTGTGGAGTAGAAAATACCCACATAGGAGTTAAATTTTATTTTCTTTTAACAAAACAAGTATAATTAAGAAATCATAACTAATAAGTTATGAAAAGTGTAAAATAGAATGAGATTCCAATTTAAGAGGGTATGTAAAATGCTAAAGAAAATCATTTTACATACCCTTTTTATTTTAGTTTACAACTTTTACATTACCATTTATCATATCTTTATAATATCCGTCAATGCACATTAGTTCATTATGATTTCCTACTTCTACAATTTTACCATTCTTTAGCACAACTATTTTGTCAGAATTTCTTATGGTTGATAATCTATGTGCAATAATAAGTGTGGTTCTATCTTGAGCCATTCCTTCGATGACCTTTTGTATTAATTTTTCAGTATATGTATCTATATTTGATGTAGCTTCATCTAATATAAAAATTGACGGTGAATGAGCAAGGGCCCTAGAAAATGATAAAAGCTGCTTCTGACCTGCAGAAAAGGTAGCTCCACGTTCCATAACTTTTGCTTGTATTCCCCCAGGCAACGCATTTACAAAATCTAGGGCACAAGTAGTTTTGAGGGACTCTGTTAATATCTTTTTGCTTATATTATCATTTAACATAACATTGGATGCTACAGTTCCTGAAAATAAAAACACATCCTGAAGCACGACTGATATACTCTTTCTTAAATCCTTCTTTTTTATATCATTAATATTAATTCCATCTATTAATATTGCGCCCTTTTGAATTTTATAAAATCCACTTATAAGACTTATTATTGTAGTTTTACCTGCCCCAGTTTCTCCAATAAATGCAATAGTTTCTCCTGATCTAACTTTAAAACTCACATTCTTTAATATCCAAGATGATTCATTATAAGAAAACCATACATTTTTAAACTCTATATCACCATTAAAATGTTCTATACTCATTCCTTCATTTAAGTCTTCCAGAGAATCATTCTCATCTAGAAGCTCAAAAATACGTTCAGCCGAAACCAAAGCGGATTGAATAGCAGTATAATTATCTGCAAGATCTGAAATAGGATTATAAAATTGCTTTATATAGGTTGTAAATGCAAATAATACTCCTATCTCCAGAGTATTATTCCAAATTTTGCCCATAGAATACCATAATATAATAGCTACTGCAAGGCTTTGAAAAACATCCGCTGCCGGTCTTAATATACTATTCATTCTAACTTGAAATAATGTACTCTTTAAATATTCTGCATTTAATTTTAGAAATTCATCATTTTTTTCTTTCTCTCCAGTAAATATTTGTATAATCTTCATTCCAGATATATTTTCAGCCATAAATCCATTAATTTTTCCTATTAAATTTTTCATTTTAGAAAAATTATTTTTAATCTTGTTTTTCAACATAAAAATAATTAAAAACATTATAGGAACAACAGAAAATGATATAAGAGCTAATTTTACATCCAGTGCAAGCATTGCATAAACAATACCTATTAGTAAAAAAACATCTTTAAACAAACTTATAATTACATCAGTATACATTTCACTCAAAGCTTCCACATCATTAGTTGCTCTTGTTATAAGTCTCCCAGAGGAAGTTTTATCAAGATATGATAAAGGAAGAAATTGTATTGTTCTGAATACATTCTTTCTCAAATTTCTCATAATTTCCTGTCCTGCTTTATTTATCAAATTTACTTGGGTGAATGAAGATAGCCCACCAATAACAGCAATAACAAAATATACTATTCCCATAGATGTTATAGAATATATGCCATTTTGTGATACTTTTTTTATTAAAAAGTCATCAATAACGAGCTTTAAAATATAAGGTTTTAAAAGCTCTGAAGAATTTACAACCATTACACATATCGCAGCTAGAATTATCTTTTTCATATGTGGCTTTGTTAACTCTAAAAGCCTTTTTAAACTATTAATTTTATGAAGCTTCCCATTGAGACTTGTAGGTTTCATAGTATTGTCCTCCTTTCTTTATTAGCTCATTATGAGTTCCGGTTTCACATATTCTACCTTCATCTAAAACTATAATTAAATTCGCATGTTTTATTGTTGATATTCTATGAGCAATAATTATTGTAGTTTTTCCATATCTTAATTTTTGTATATTTTTAAGCACATTTGATTCAGTTATAGTATCTACTGCTGATAGAGAATCGTCTAGTATGAGAATTGGTGGGTTTCCAATTATAGCTCGAGCTATGGAAATACGTTGTTTTTCACCACCTGATAAATTAACACCACGTTCACCAAGTATAGTTTCAAATCCCTTAGGCAATTTCATAATGCTTTCATATATCAAACTTGTTCTTGCAGCTTTTTCTACTTCATCATCTGTATATATAGACTTAAAAAATTTTATATTATCTTTAATCGATGCAGAAAATAGAAAGTTATCTTGAGGAACATATCCAATGCTACTTCTAAGCGCCTCTAGAGAGTAGTCATTTATATCTATTGAGTCAATATATATGTCACCATTTGGTGACATATATTGCTTTAATAACAGGTTCGAGAGGGTGGTTTTACCTGAAGCAGTTTTCCCTATAATTCCAATAGTATAACCCCTAGGTATTTTAAATTTAATATTATCTAAAGCTTTTTTGTCAGAATTAGCATAAGAAAAGCTCAAATAATTGAACTCTATTTCACCTTCTATATGTTTAGTTATCATTTTTTCTCCATTTTCAATTTTAGGAATAACATTAAGTATCTCATCCAATCTTTTCATAGAAGCGATACCCCTTTGAAATATGGTTATAACTCTCCCTAGGGAGATTATAGGCCTCATAATCATTGTAAGGTAACCATTAAATGCTATAAAATCCCCAAGAGTTATAACTCCATTTAACACCATATTTCCACCAATGATGAGATTCATTACAAAACTTAGGCTAAAGCTAATTTCAATTACAGGAGATAAAGCAGAGGACACCTTTACCATATTAAGATTAGAATCCATCATTGCATTATTTAATATCTCAAACTTCAAAGACTCTGCTTCTTCCTGTACATAAGATTTTATTACTCTAATCCCATATATATTTTCTTGAACTCTACCAGATATAGCTGAAAAATTTTCTTGAACTTTTTTAAATCTCTTTTGAATAAGCTTTCCTATTTTCAACATGAAGATAATGATGAATGGAATTGGAATAAGTATTATCAAAGTAAGTTTTAAACTTATAATTGTTGACATTGAATAAATAGCTATACTACAGATAGCAATCATATTTACTATCATTGCTGTAGCAGGGCCTAAAGTCATTCTTACTGCCGAGACATCATTTATAGCATATGAAATTAAATCTCCAGTTTTTTTCTGATTATAAAATTCTGGAGATAATTTCTGAAAGTGATTAAATAACTTTTCACGAAGATGGCATTCCAGATTTCTAGCATTTACTACAATTAGATTTCTCCATGCATAGGTGCTTATAAAAGTGGCTATGGCAATTAAAAGAATGTACATTATTTTGGTTTCCACAAGTTTAAAGGAAAAATTATTAGTGCTTAGTATGTCAATTGTATTTCCTAAAACTCTAGGGAAAAACGACTGTATATAAGCTGTTAACATCATAAAGCAAACTCCAATAATATATGATATCTTATGTTTTTTAATAAAATCTATAATTATGGTTTTCCCCATTTAATTCTCTCCTTTATGAATTTATTTCAATGAAACCTTTAACCGGAGATTTAATGTTTTTCTACTCCAAATTTATGCTCCAATACAATTATAAGTAATGCACAGTTCAAATACAACGTATATTATATAAGTGAACTTTTCAATATTTCATTTATAGCATCAATTTATAATCTTTTAAACTATTAAAACACAATCAAATAAATAACAAATTAGTATGCAAGCATCTTAACTTGTTATTTATTTGATTGTGCCTAGAATATGACTTCTATATGCTTATTTTTAAAAAATGTACACGCTCAGCTGGCCAAGAATTTTTATAATATATATTCAAAGCCTCAAAGGAATGATGAGAAACTAAAGGCTGTGAATTTATAAAAGACGTAACAATTGTAGCGTGAAATATAATTCCATTATCACCTTCAAAAAATATCAAATCACCTAATTCAAGGTACCTACTATCATATACTTCAAGACCTTTAACTCCGAAGGCTTGAGATTGTTGATTAACTTTTAGAGTCCAATAAAGGGAATGTGCTACGGCCCAACTCACAGACCATGTATCATCCTTTGTACTAACGGTATTAGCCTTGTTATACCACCAAGGATGTGAGCTATTATAAATCATAGGGGCCCCACCTGCTAGCAGGCACTGAGATATAAAGTTTGTGCAGTCCCCACTAGTCTCATTATTAATAAGAGGGAAGTACCTAAAGCCGGGGTTTGGATGTAAGGCATAGGTAATTGCATAATTAACAGCATTTCTTCTTGAATATTGATTTGTTCTAAAAAAATCCATATTACTCTCCATAAAATTACTATAATTAAATACTATGATAACGATAGTGTGAAAATTCATAGAATTTAATTCTTTTACAATTTTAAGTTGGTGTCCAATTTGTATGTTATTATATTGAATATTTGAGATATATAATGTTTTTGTGTATAATGGAATTACAAGAATAAATTATAATTAATTCTAAATTATGTTAATGAATTATATATATTACATAGTTAGAGAGGGGTAATTTAATGAACAGAGACTATATCTTTCATGAATATACAAATAGTTTATGTCCAGAATGCCTTCAGATAATTCCCGCAAAGATTATCTTAAAAGAGGAAAAGGTTTATTTACTAAAATATTGCCCTATTCATGGAGAACAAATGGAGTTGCTCGAGGAAGTTGCTGATTATCATTTAAAGAAAAACAAGTACGATAAACCTGGAACACCCATGAAGATTTATTCAAAAGTAGAAAAAGGATGCCCTTATGATTGCGGTGCCTCTGGAACATGCCCTCAACACGACCAACATGGGTGTATAGGATTAATAGAAATAACTACGAAGTGTAATCTGAAGTGTCCTTTATGTTTTGCAGATGCAGGAGATGGAAATTTTCTGTCAATAAATGAGATAGAAAAAATGATGGATTTTTTTATAGATTCTGAATATGGACAAGGTGAAATATTACAAATAAGTGGTGGAGAGCCAACTATTCATCCTGATATTATAGAAATTATAAAATTGGCTAAATCTAAAAATTTTAAATATGTAATGTTAAATACTAATGGTATAAAAATTGCACAAGATGAAGATTTCGCTCGTCAGTTACAGCAGTTTGTAGGAGGTTTTGAAGTTTATCTTCAATTTGATGGATTTAAAGAAACTACTTATAATACATTAAGAGGTAAAAATCTACTCCCTCTTAAGAAAAAGGCTTTAGAGCATTTATCAAAACATAAAATACCTACAACTTTGGTTTCTACAATTACCGCTGGTGTAAATGATGATGAAGTAGGCGAAATATTTACTTTTGGTATTAATAACACCTGTGTCCGCGGTATTAATTTTCAACCAGCAGCATTCTTTGGTAGAGTTAATAATATAGATAGAACTAATAGAGTTACATTATCAGGAATATTAAAGAGATTGGAAAAACAATCAGCTGGAATGCTTAAAATGGATGATTTTATTCCACTTCCATGTAATTCAGAAAGAGTAGCTCTTACCTATATGTACAAAACATCAAAGGGTGGATTTATTCCAATAACAAGAAACACAAAAATTCTTGAATATCTTCACCTTATTAATAATACTTTTGTATTTACTATTGAAGATGCATTAAAAAATGCAGGTGGAAGCATAACGGACATAAAGACCACTTGCGACTGTTTTAAATTTTTAAAAGACTTTAAACAAATTGTTCCTGTTGACTTCTTCTTAAAGTCAAAACAAAAGAAGATAGAATATGTAGATGAAAATACGTTTAGAATTAGTGTAACTTCTTTCGTAGATGCTTACAATTTTGATACTAGAGCAATGCAAAAGGAATGTGTTCATGTGGTAACAAAAGATCTACGAAAAATACCATTTTCAGCATATAACATTATTCATAGAAATGGGTGCACATAATGTTATCATTTAAAATTCCAGATATGTTCTCATTTCTAATTCAGCTAATTATTTGTTGCAGTGTATTAGGGTTATTTGTTTCAATCATTATAGACTTTACTCTATTTACAAGAAAAGACCATATTAAAAAAGAAAAGAAGTCTATCGTGGAAACGGGTACAATGACATTATTTCTACTGTTTTTCTATTTAATACTTAAGACTAAAATAGGGGTGGTTCCAGTATATGATAATAATATAAAATATATTGTTATTACCATAGGCACAATAGCCATTGTCAGTGGTTGTATTATGAATATAATGGGCAGATTTAATTTGGGCAGTAATTGGGCTAATCACATTAAAATATATGATAAGCATACATTAGTTCAAAATGGAATGTATAAAGTTGTTAGGCATCCCTTATATTCCTCTATTATGCTAATGTTTTATGGTGCATGTTTAGTTTATAGAAACATATTATGTTTATTGACAGTGACAATTATATTTATACCCTTTATGTATTATAGAGCAAAACAAGAAGAAATCTTATTAATTCAGGCTTTCTCCGAATATAATGGCTATATAAAAAGAACAGGAATGTTTTTCCCGAAAATGATTAAAAGAAAGGGATGATTATATGAAAGAGTGTAGACCGGTTGCTGTTCCTCATGCCGCCTTCAATTTTTGCAAATATACAATGGCTTCAATATTTTGGCTTTCATTGATATTTCAAAATAAACTATTGGTAGTAGTGGGTTTTTTTATACTCTTACTATCGGCGCTATTAAAGGTTAAAAATGCACCTTTAGTTTTTCTATATACTTATACAATTAATAAGATATTCCCATCTAAAAGCGAAATTTTAGATGAAAAGGCAGTTTGTTTTTCTCAAATAGTAGGGACTACAGTTTCTGGAATAGCACTTTTATTTCTTTTTTTTATTCATCCTTTAACTGGTTGGATATTAACTGGAATATTAGCCGCTTTAAAGACCTCTGCATCATTTGGATTTTGCGGTGCTATGAAACTTTATGGGTGCCTTAATAATCCAAATGGACAATGCTGCAGAGTTGGCAAAAAAATAAATCAGTGTAAGGTAAAATAGGATAGGGAGTGAAATAATTATGAATCCAACTACTTTGTTTAGATCACTACCCTTCAAAATAACACCATCTATTAATGAATCATGGGGTCTAAGGCCTGTGCTTTTTAAAATAGGTGATATCAACATTGAATCATACCCAGTAATGTTATTTTTAGCACTATTAGCAGGAATCGCAATATATGTGTTTCAACTTAGAAAAGATGGCATTAAAAGTTCAAATGCTTTTTATATAGCCTTATTTGGTATAGTAGGAGGAACAATAGGTGCAAAATTGCCTCTGATATTTATGTACTGGAATGAAATTAACTTCAATACAAACTCACTTAGTGCTGTACTTCAAGGTAGAACCATTGTGGGCGGACTAATTGGTGGAACAATTAGTGTACTAATAGCAAAACGGGTATTTAATATAAAGGAAAGAATGGGAAACCAATTAGTGGTACCCATCGCAATAGCCATGGCAATTGGAAGAATAGGATGTTTACTCAGAGGTTGCTGTTATGGAAAACAAACAAACTTAGCATGGGGGATTGACTTCGGTGATCATATATTAAGGCATCCTACTCAAATATATGAAATAATATTTGATATTATTATGGTAATTTATCTATCTATAAGAAAAAGAAAAGGTGTAAACCCAGGACAACTTTATTCTATTTTTTTAAATGGATATCTTAACTTCAGATTTCTACTTGAATTTATACGTGTTGAAAAAGTGTCTTTTATTGGTCTAACAGACTTTCAGATACTTTGTATAGTTGGATTATTGTTTATTAATAGAAAATATATAACATCTATATTTATGCGAAGGGGAGTGAAGAAACATGAATGTCAATAATCAAAACCCTGAAAATCAAAAACCTAAAAAAAGTCCTTGGGGGGATATATTTTTAGGATTAGGATTAGCTTTATTACTTTTTATAGCAATGGTAGCAACTCTCTATATTGGTAATGTAGGAAAAATATCTATTATTGGGTTTATATTAATGTCCGCTTCAACATTTCTGTCAGTTAGATTAATTAGAAGAAACCACCCGATAGCAGGCAAGATAATGCTTGGGGTAATTATTCCTTTGACCTTACTACTGTTACTATTTGGTGCATGTTCTATCACACTCGGTGGATTATAGCACAAAGAGCTTTATAAAAGCATATAACTGTTATCAGATATGACAGCAGTCTTTTCGATATTAAATGCAATATGTTATATATTGCTTCCTCTTTTTGGTCATGAGATTTTTTATAGCATTAGACTTATTCTCCTTATAATCCTTATCTAACTATCAGATTATTTAACTACCGTACTTATGAATTTTCACCATAAACAAAAACAAAACCATTCAATATAATAAAAGTTATATTGAATGGTTTTGTTTTTATATAAAATCTTGCTTTTTTACTCATTTTATATATATTATTTATGATTTTATGGTATACTAGTATTGTAAACAATGTGTATACGTATATATTATGTTTATAAACTTATGTATACAAATGTATACATAAATAATAATTTGCAATTTGTTTGAAATTTCTTAATTAAAGATATAAAAAAATCGATAAAAATTTATTAAGCACACTTTTCATGGAATAATAACGGTTAGAGGAGATGTAATAGGATGGATGCAATATTAAGCGTAAGAATAAGTGATGAATTAAAACAAAAATTTAATGAATTAGCTCAGAGTGAGGGAATAAATAACAAGGAACTTATGGAGCAAGTAGTTAAATACTACGAATTAAATAGAGCAAGAGAAGAAGACAGCAATATGTCCGAGGATATAAAAGAGCTCCAAACAATAACTAGCAGAATGGCGGATATATATATAAACATAGTGGAAAGAAATAATATTAAAACCTTAGAAATAAAAAATGTTCATAGGAATGAGTTAGTAGATAAAAATACTGAGGTCCAAAAACTAGAAGGTGAGATACTTTTATTAAAAGAAGAAAATAAAAAAATAAAAACATTGGAAATAGACCTATCTGATGGAAAGCATATACATAAAGAACTACAGGAAAATATTAAGAGCTTAAAAACGTTTAATAATATGCAAAACGAAAAGATAATAACTATAACTGAATCCAATGAAAAGTATATCAAATACAAAGATGAGATTGTCATACTTAAAATAGAACAAAACAAATTAACAAATGACAATATGAAACTTAATAATAACTTATTAAATAAAAGTAATGAAGTTGATAAATTAATAAATGAGTTAGATGATTTAAAACAAATAAATAAAAATGAAATAGAAGAACTTGTTGTTAAATCTAAGGAAGATATTGAAATACAAAGGGAAAGATCCATTTTCCAAATGGATAAAGAGGTCTTAAAGTTAAAGGAGATTCAGCAATTAAAAATCCAGCAATTACAAGAGGAATTTAATAATAGAATTAATGGATTATTGATAGAAAAAGAGCAAGCAGCTGAAAAATTTAATAATAGAATTTTAGAAATGGATAAAAATGCTACTGAACATATTAAGATTGAAAATAAATAGATAACAGCTTAGTTTAACCTTAGTTAAATTAGGCTATTTTTATATTTAATAAAATTATACTCATACACATAAAATGAGAATAATGGTACAATATGCTTATTAAGGTTGTACCAGAAAAATAGTACTAAAGATATGAAAATCGGAGTTGAGGTGTTGTATGGAAATAACGATAGTAAAAGGTAGTATGGCTTATATAAATGATTGTGAAGGTATATTATTAAATTCTGAACTAGGAATAAGATATTTTTCAGAAAAAGGCAGTGCTAGAAAAGCATTAGAGGCTGGATTTAATAAGGAAGAGATATATATCGCCCTAGATATTAACAATAACTGTAAGGGTTTCCTATGGTTCATTTTAGATGGGGCATTTCATTCATTTCCATATCTTCACATTGTCGCGGTCAAGAAAGAAAATCGTAAACTTGGAATAGGGAAAAAACTACTAGAATTCTTTGAGGACATTTGCTTTATAGACTTTCGAAAACTATTTCTAGTTGTCGCAGATTTTAATCCAGATGCCAAAATGTTGTATGAAAGGATTGGATACATAGAAGTTGGTATCATACCTAGTTTGTATAGAGAAGGAATAACTGAATATTTAATGATGAAATCAAGACAAGGACAAGCCTTAAATTAAAATTCTACAATATATTATACAAAAAATTATAAAAAGAGAGGCAAGAGTCGCTTTTCGCTAAGCTAAAGTATGATGAGTGTTGCAAATTAGTTTTAGAATTAGAGAGTGTACTTGAATCTTATAAATCTTCATTAAATGGTCTACTTGGCGTAGAATGTGAATATGAGACTGCAATGAAGCACAAAGAAGAATTTTTACTGCAATCAAATGATGGTAATTCTCAAAACCTTCTTCAACTTATGGACAGTTTATCTGACCTTGAAATACAGAAGAAAGAGGTTACGGAAGCAATTGGGTCAGGTGAGGCTGCACAAACTGAACTTGGGAGTGTAATAAATTCTCTTGAAAGTGCCCAAGACTGGGGAACATGGGATATACTTGGAGGAGGGTTACTTGCCACTGCAGCTAAGCACTCACATATCGATGAAGCTAACGAATATGCCCATCAAACAAAAATTGCATTGAACGATTTCAAAATGAATTATCCGATGTAAATTTAATAATGAATATAGATATAAACATTGGTTCTTTCGAAACATTTGCAGATTATTTTTTTGATGGCCTTATATCTGATTGGATTGTACAATCAGGAATTAATGAATCATTAGACAGTGTACATCTTGTTGCAAACGATGTAGATAATGTAATAGGTTCATTAAAAGAAAAGTTAAAGAGTATACAAAAATATATTGCGTTAGGTCACTTAATTATACCGACATCTGCAGTAAGGGATGGGGGTATCTTATCATTATATCGAACCTTCAAGAGAGATTGAAAGTAATAAAGATATTGTAGAAATAATTGAAGCAGAATTTAAGAAAAATGATATAAAATATCTTAAGGTGAAGAATGGGATGAAAGAAAATGGAGTAGCAGAAAGGACATAAGAGAGAATTTAGTTGATTTATCTATGAAAATTTGCACGCAATTATACAATCCATAATTGGTTAATAGGTAACAGGAGGGCTTAATGTGAATAATCTAAATGATTATCAAATAATAGATGATTTAAATAATATTATCACATTTTTATCCAAACGGGATATAGATGATTTAACTTGTAAATCATTAATTGAAAAATTTAGGATTAAACAAGTAGATATGATAATGATTTTAGGAAATAGTATCCCTTATATAGCTGAATTAGCCGCAAAAGCTTATAAAAATGGTTTAGCAAAATATATAATGATAGTTGGAGGTATTGGTCATTCAACCAATTATTTAATTCAAACTGTATTACAAGATAATAAATATAAAGGTATTGACATATATGACAAATCTGAAGCAGATATATTGTCTAAAATTATTTCGCGCAGAGAAAACATTAAGTTAGATGAGATTATAATAGAAAATAGATCAACAAATTGCGGTTCCAATGCTTATGAATCATTGAAGTTATTAAAGGAAAAGGGGATGGTACCACAATCTGTAATATTAATCCAAGATCCTACAATGCAGCTAAGAAGTTATGCCACTTTTTTAAAAGAATGGGATAAAGAAAAGACATTAATCATAAACTATTCGCCATTTATTCCCAAACTAAAAAGATTAGAAAATGGATTTGAATATATAAATGAAGGCATATATGGATTATGGAGTAACGATAGATTTATTGATTTGGTTATGGGTGAAATTCCGAGGTTAAAAGACGATACAAATGGATATGGTCCAAAAGGAAAAGGATTTATAGCTCATGTGGATATTCCAAAAGAAGTGTTAGATTCTTATCAAAGACTAATTTCATACTACAGCAAGTATGATAAAATTAGGAATAGGCAGCGAGTTTTACTTTTTAGTCTGAAAGGGGTTCGAAAATGATAAGAGATGCAGTAGAAAATGATTTGTTTGATATTTTAAAAATTTATAATGATGCTATATTAAATACAACAGCAATCTATTCTTACAACCCTCATACAATTGATGAGCGAAAACAATGGTATAAACAAAGGAAACATGAAGGATATCCAATACTAGTATGTGAAGTAAATAATAAGGTTATTGGCTTTGCCACATTTGGGCAATTCAGAGCATGGCCGGCATTTAAATATGCTGTTGAGCACTCCATTTATGTTCATGAGAAACACAACAACAAAGGCATAGGAACCCTACTGCTTAAGGAAATAATACGAATTTGTAATGAAAGCGAATATGCAACCATTGTAGCTGGAATAGACGGCTTAAATGAAAAAAGTATCAAAATGCATAAAAAACAAGGTTTCAAATATTCAGGTCGAATAAATAAAGCAGGCTTTAAATTTGGCAAGTGGCTTAACCTTGATTTTTATCAATTAGAGCTTGATGGTCCCAAAAACCCAATAGATGGATAAAAAGTAATTAATATAAATACATAGAAAGTAAGGAAATAGGAAGGGGTTTAAAATGGAGCCTTTTACGGAAAGAGTTGTAGAAATTATTAAAGGTATACCCGAAGGTAAAGTAATGACATATGGTCAAATTGCAACACTAGCTGGGAGCCGAAGAGGAGCTAGGCAAGTGGTCAGAGTTCTTCATAGCCTTAGTGAAAAATGTAAATTGCCTTGGCACAGGGTTATAAACTCAAAAGGGGAGATTGGTCTAAAAGATTATGAGTCCCATAATTTACAGAAACTATTTCTCGAAAGTGAAGGTGTAAAATTCACTAGTAGTAATACTATAAATTTAAATGAATTTCAATCTCATCAATCTATTAACTTTAAAGAGTTAGATCTTTAGATGAGAATTGCTAAAGTTAAAACAATCAAAAATACTCCATAATAATTTATGGAGTATCTTTACTATTAACTACATTGTTTAAAATAACACTAATTAGAAATTAACCTTTTTTAGATCTAATTATGAAAACAATAATATTAACAGCAGAGAATCCAACTAAAATGTATATTGCTCTAGCAAGAAATGGAATAGCTCCAAAAATAGTACTTACTAGATTAAAATTTAATAACCCTAAAAGCCCCCAGTTCAATGCACCAATTAATACAAATATAAATGAAAGTTTGTCTATAGTATTAAGCTTATACATAATTACCCCCAAACTAATATAATTATTCTATTTGTATAAATTATATTAATAATAAAATATTTTAGAACTATTTTATAGTTTATTTAGAACTATTGTCACGTTATCATTGATAAATCTATAAATCTGAAAGTTTAATGAAAAGTACAATTAAAATATACGAACATTTTCGTTACTATTAATAATATTGTATGTTATAATGTGAATGATAATTGTTTTTTATTTAAATATGTACGTATGGAGGCAGAATATGAGAAATACTTATAATACACCATTAAACAGTAGATATGCATCAAAAGAGATGAGTTATTTATTTTCAGATGATATGAAATTTAAAACTTGGAGAAAGCTATGGGTTGCCTTAGCTGAAGGTGAGAAATTATTAGGACTTAATATTACAGAAACTCAGATTGAAGAGCTTAAATCTTATGAAGATAATATAAATTATGAAGTGGCTGAGAAAAAGGAAAAAGAAATAAGACACGATGTAATGAGCCATGTATATGCCTATGGTATCCAATGTCCTAATGCAAAGGGGATCATCCATTTAGGAGCTACTAGTTGTTATGTAGGTGATAATACGGATTTAATAGTTATGAAAAAAGCTCTTTTATTAATAAAGAAGAAACTAATTAATGTAATTAGTAAATCCTCAACCTTTGCTTTGAAGTATAAAGATATTCCTACTTTGGGTCTTACTCATTTGCAGCCAGCTCAATTAACTACTGTAGGTAAAAGAGCAACACTTTGGATTCAAGAATTAATAATGGATCTGGAAAATTTAGACTTTGTAATAGATAAAATTAAACTTCTAGGCGTAAAGGGAACAACCGGAACTCAAGCAAGTTTTATGAATCTATTTGAAAATGATGAGAAAAAAGTAAAAGATTTAGATAAATTTGTTACGAATAAAATGGGCTTTGTTGATACATATCCAGTAACCGGTCAAACTTATTCTAGAAAATTAGATTCTATAATATTAAATACATTATCAGAAATAGCTCAAAGTGCTTATAAATTCAGTAATGATTTAAGAATACTTCAAAACATGAAAGAAGTAGAAGAGCCTTTTGAAAAAAGTCAAATTGGATCCTCTGCAATGGCATATAAGAGAAATCCTATGCGTTCTGAGAGAATTAGTTCTTTATCAAGGTATATTATAATAACTGCTTTAAATCCTGCTATAACCGCTTCAACACAATGGTTTGAAAGAACATTAGATGATTCAGCTAATAAGCGAATATCCGTTCCAGAAGCTTTCTTAGCCCTTGATGGAGTATTAAATCTATATACAAATATAGCTGGAAACATGGTAGTTTATGAAAAAGTAATTACAACCCATGTAAATAATGAACTTCCATTTATGGCTACAGAAAATATTCTTATGGAAGCTGTTAAAAGGGGCGGGGACAGACAAGAACTTCATGAAAATATTAGAGTTCATTCGATGGCTGCAGCAAGACGAGTTAAAGAAGATGGCTTAAGTAATGATCTTATAGAAAGAATTATAGTTGATGATAGCTTTAAGATGTCCAAACAAGAGATTTTAGATGTAATTGACCCAATTAAATTTGTAGGTAGAGCTCCTAGTCAAGTTGTAGAATTTATAGCTGAATATGTTAATCCAATAATCGAAGCTAATAAAGATGCATTAGGCGAAGAAACTTCTATAAACGTATAATATTTAAGGAATATATATAACATTAAAAATCTCCTGTATTTGTGAAAATGCAGGAGATTTTTCACATCAATTTTATAAATTGTTATTCCTTATATTTGGAATTTATATTATAATTAGTATATAGACAAACCATAATATATAAATAGAGGTGATAGTTTTGGAAAAATGGGAATATAGAACTATTAAAGTTGAAGCAAAAGGTATGATGGGTGGAATATTAGAGATAGACCATTTTAACAATGAACTTAATACACTTGGAGAGCTAGGTTGGGAATTAGTATCGTGTTTTTCAACTGCTCAAGCAGATGGACAAAGTAGAGAAATAATATCGGTTTTTAAAAGAAGAAAATAACTATATTATTAAGGTTCCAAAACAAATATTATTCTGAAATATAATTAGTTTATAAAATTAGTTTAATTATATTTCAATTAAACAGGATTTTACTCCCCCTCTTGTAGTATAATAATGTCGTGAAATGTAAGTTTCACGACATTATTAAGTATTTTGGAGGTACCCATGAAATCTGACATAGAAAATATATATAACAATGATATCCCAAACTTTCTAAATGATTATTTTAATTATCTAGCTACTATTAAAGGTTCTTCTATTAATACTATTGTTGCTTATACTGCTGATTTATCTTTACTTCTAAAATTTATAAAAGTATATAAAGGATTAGAACCATCAGATAAGTCTCTGCCTCTTGAGGAAGTTATTATTCGAGACTTAACCTTAGATACATTAAAAACTCTTACATTACAGGATTTATATGCCTTTGTCTCCTATCTAGGGAAACAAAGAGCTAATGGAAACTATGCTAAAGCAAGGAAAATTGCAGCTATAAAGTCCCTATTTAAGTATTTAACAACAAAATCTAAAGTGCTAACTGTAGATCCAACTATAGATTTGGAGTCTCCAAAACTTGGCAAGCGAAGTCCCGTTTTTCTAACCTTAGATGAAAGTAAGAGCCTTCTAGAGGCTACTAACTCTAGAGATAAGCACTCTATTCGTGATCATAGTATAATAACTTTATTTTTAAACTGTGGGCTCAGACTATCAGAGCTTTGCAGTATAAACATATCAGCTATGAAAAATGATACCCTATCTATTATTGGAAAAGGAAATAAAGAGCGAACAATATATTTAAACAGAGCATCTCTTAAGGCAATACATAAGTATTTACCTATCAGAAATGCAGAAATAGAAAAAATTCATGATGAGGATAAGGATGCCCTCTTTATTAGTGGTAAATTTGGAAGAATTAACAAAAGAACTGTAGAAAGAATTGTTAAAAAGCATATAGGCAATGCAGGACTTAATAAAAACAAATATACGCCCCATAAATTAAGGCATACCTCAGCTACCCTTATGTATAAGTATGGCAACGTAGATATAAGAAGCTTACAAGAGATTTTAGGTCATGAAAATATATCTACCACACAAATATATACACATGTAGACAATGAAAAACTAAGAAATGCGGTTAAGTCGAATCCCCTGTCAGATGACTAAAAAAGGTACTATTTCACATAAATATACGAGAAATAGTACCTTTTCTATGAGTTATTTAGTATCTCAAAACCTTTACGATTGTTTAATAGATCTACAAAAGCTTTCAATTTTTTTATCAGTATCTTCCTTTACTGTTTTAAAAGGATTATTAAATTCAACTGTATCTATAACTATATTACCTATCGTTTTTTTGCTAATCTTTTCAAAACACCTCTGTGCTTCACCTCCAGAATGGCAGGCAAACAAAAATATATTCTTACCTTGAAATATATAATCATTAAAAAAAGTCATAATTGGCGGAGCAAATGTACCAGCCCAGATAGGTGTACCTATTATTATAGTGTCATAGATTGATAAATCTATTTCTTTATTGGTAAGTTTTGGCTTCTCATTGAATACAACACTTTTACCGCCCCATAAAAACTTTTTAAAATTACCTTTTGGAAATTCCTTTTGTGGAACTAATCTTACAATATCCGCGCCCGTCTTTTGTGCTATTTTTAGTGCAATAAAATCTGTATCTCCTTCAAGAGAATAATAAACTATAACTGCTTTCATATTGCTTAAACACCCCTTTCCATTTTTTATAGAGCATTTTCACATATTATAAATAGTATCACTTATATCTTTTTAAGTGTTATAAGTCCTGGGAATTCTTCGTGTAGTAACCCCGAGTTTTCATCTACATTTTCAAGTAGCTCTGCAGCACCATCTATGTCATCTATGTATTCCCAAATTTCATCATTTTCAGGGATAAAACCATCCTTATTTTGCTTGAGTAGTTCTTCTGCCTCTAATAAAGAATCATAGTCTTCCGACTTTGACAATTCGTCAGTTTCATTGTAAATTTTATCATCTTCATTAACCGCATCAATTTCATCAATTGAGGCAATATTCGATTCTATAGTTCCACTTTCTTCATCCTCAAAGACTTCATCAATTTTTATAGCTTTAACATCATATCCCTCAAGTTCTAAACATTTACCGCAATTATTACACTTCTTATTTGAATTTAATTCGCAGACTTCGCATTCTCCACAATTACTACAAATTTTCTTAACATTAAATATACAATTTTTAGACATACAACACCCCACTACATTTATTTCATTTACTAACATAATACATTATTATAACAAATAAGTTTTAAATAATCAAATACCAGTACCAATGGTTGTCCCTTTTGTCTTTTTTGATTTTTATGTGATTATATATTTATTCTTGTTAGTAAAATAGAACAAATGTTTGATGTTATACCAAATATATGGTATAATTTTGGTATGAATGAGAGGTGTTTCTATGTTAATTCAAAAAAAAGATAAACAAAGTGAAATATATAACTTTATAAAGGACCAGGTTCAATCAAAAGGATATCCACCCTCAGTAAGGGAAATCTGTGAGGCTGTAGGACTAAAATCTACCTCAACTGTTCATGGCCACTTAGAACGATTAGAGAAAAAAGGATATATTCGTAGAGACCCTACTAAGCCTCGCGCAATTGAATTGTTAAAAGATTCTGTTATGAGAAAAGAACTAATAGATATACCCATTATAGGAAAAATTACAGCTGGATTACCAATCTTGGCGGTTGAAAATGTTGAAGATACATTTACTATTCCCTTAAATTTTACTAAAACCAATAATGAGCTATTTATGCTTAAAGTTTCTGGTAGAAGTATGATTGAAGCAGGAATTTTAGATGGAGATCTTGCTATAATTGAGAAGGTCAATAGTGCTATAAATGGAGATATAGTTGTGGCTCTTATTGATAATGAAGCAACTATTAAAAGATTCTTTAAGGAAAAAGGTCATATAAGGCTTCAGCCTGAAAATTCATCTATGTCCCCTATCATCGTTGATGACTGTGCAATTTTAGGTATACTAGTTGGAATTTACAGAAAATATTAAATATCCACTTTTAACATTTAATATACAAACAACCTGCAATGATTATATCATTTGCAGGTTGTTTTACTTTTAATATTAAGTTTTCAAAAAAGTATATTAGATTTAATATGCTTTCAACAATATTATATTCTATATTAAATAACTTTTGAAAGCGCTATTAATATTCCAATTTTAGCATGATCAAAAGTTAATCCACCCTGTAAATAGGCTATATAAGGTTCTCTAATTGGAGCATCAGCAGACAATTCTATAGATGAGCCTTGGATAAATGCACCCGCTGCCATTATAACCTTATCTTCATATCCAGGCATATCCCATGGTTCGCATTCAACAAATGAATCAATGGGAGACCCCTCTTGTATTCCCCTACAAAAATTTATTAACTTTTCCTTATCATTAAATTTAATAGCCTGAATTATATCACTTCTTTTATCAGTGTATTTTGGGAGAACTTCAAATCCTGCAAGCTCCATAATTCTAGCACAGAAAATAGCACCCTTCAATGCTTCCATAGCTACATGTGGAGCTAGAAATAGTCCTTGATATAAAGACCGCATAACTCCAAACGTAGAACCGCACTCTCCTCCTATTCCAGGAATCGTTAGTCTATATGATGCTTGCAATACATATTCTTCTTTACCTGCAATATATCCACCTGTAGGTGCGATTCCTCCACCAATATTTTTTATAAGAGAACCAGCAACTAAGTCTGCACCAACATCTGTAGGCTCTTTAGCTTCAATAAATTCACCATAACAATTATCTACAAAACAAATCACATTTGGATTTATAGCTTTTGCCGACTTTATAATCTCTTCTATCTCACAAATTAATAAAGCCTTTCTCCATCCATACCCAGTAGATCTTTGAATATGAACTAGCTTTATTGATGTATCCTCTATCATAGTTTTTCTCATTAGATCTATATCAACTTTAGAATTATTTAATTCTAGTTGTTTATATTTTACACCAAAATTTTTCAATGAGCCTATATCTTTTTTATTAGTTATTCCTATTATGTTATGAAGTGTATCATAGGGCGTCCCACACACAGAAAGCATGGTATCATTAGGTCTTAAATTGCCGAATAATGCTGCCCCAATGGCATGAGTTCCATTTACGAAATGTGGCCGAACAAGAGCACTCTCACAATTGAAAATCCTTGCATACACTTTATCTAGTGAATCACGTCCTATATCTCCATAACCGTATCCAGAAGAATTTGTAAAATGAGATTCACTGATTCGCTCATCTTGTAGTGCGGTCAAAACCTTAAGTTGGTTAAATTCTCTTATTTCATCAAGAATTTCAAATTCCCCTTGTACATCTTTAATTGCGTTGTCATAGAGTCCTAGTGTTTTCGAGCTTATCTTATACTTCTTTTGAAGGTATTCTTTTGTTATATTGAGCATTATTCCAGGTCTCCTTTGCATTAATTATTTTAAATTCCCCTAAACTAGTTGAAATAAAATAGACTATCCTACAATCTAGTTATTTTAGCTACATTAGTAATAGTAACATAAATAATACCTATGTAAAATAAAAAATCCTATTTATTCTTGGTATTGTACCCCTCCTATGAAAGCAATCCTCGATAGGCTGGTTTATTGTATGAACAAATTCTATGGTGAAACATTAATAAAAAATTCTCTTTGGAAGAATAAAAAGTGTGCAATTATTTCAACCTGTGGCTATAAACCAGAAAATGGAACTGACTTATTTGAACAAGGAATAAAAAGATATTGTAAACATTCTAGTTTGATTTATGGTGGCATACTTTTGGTTAGAGATAAAGGTTACAAAGTAAAATTTATGAATGATGAAAGAATTTTCTTTCTTAATTAGATTTTAGATTGATAATTTTGCTATTTTCAAAGCACTCTCCATGCTTTTAACTGAGGCTATAAACCCTGCTTTGTGACAAAATATTGCATCTTCTATTTTAATTATAGAATTTATTTCTTCACTTGATTTTCCTCTGATTGATTCTAATATATCTTTTCTTGCTTCAAAAGTATCAACGGTTTTCTTTACAGTCAGAATTTTATAATCTACATTATTATCATCTGGAGAAATAACGAACAATATCTCATTATTTATATCAATTTTAAGTAACTGCTGGAGCCAAGGGCAACCTTTTTTTAAAACCATTATTTCATTAATCTTTCTATTTTCAAAGGCCTCATTTACTATGATCCTTGCGTTTATAACCGCAACTTGTCGACTTATTATTCTTTTTATAACCTCAGTAGCATACCCCACAGCTTCTTCAAATGCTTCATCTTTGGAATCAGATGAATCCCATGTTGGATTAAAACTTTGGATAATATCACTTATTGAAGTTACTTTAATTTCTGATTTTATATCTATCCCATTATCTGTAGCGTCAATACCCTGTACTAAATTTTTATCAACATAATTAAAAATCGAGATTATATCATTTTCATTAAACTTAGAATTAAATTTTTTTATCACGCGAGGCCCAAACTCTCTCCAAACTAGACCACAAGCAGCATACGGAATATCATTTTCTCTTATTTCTTTATTTAATTGGTGATGGTCGAATTCTCCTAATGATATGTCATAAACAAAATCAAGTTTTTTAAGTATATCCTCATCCCTAGTTCTTGTTACTTTTATATCACCTATTAGTAGACTAAGTATAGCTGTAGCCATAACATCATCAGCATGAAATTTCCCACTATGTGTTCCTAAAGTTTTAATAATTTTTTCATTAATCATCATTTACCTCTTTCGTATTTATATTATAAATATATTCAACTTGTCCCAAGATATAAATCACTTTACACCATTGCATAATGAAAGTCCCTACCTTATGTAAGTAGAGACTATATACTGTAGTTTTAAACTACTTCAGTAGTTAACAATATAGGACTAACTGGAGTTATTGTAGAAATAGCATGTTTATATATCATCATTTGTTTTCCATCACAGTTTAACACTACAGTGAAACTATCAAAACCAGTTATATTCCCCTTTAGCTGGAAACCATTAGTAAGATATAAAGTTACAGATACTTTATTTTTCCTTGCTCCATTCAAAAATATATCTTGTAGATTAATAGTAGATTTATTCATAGCTGAACCCCCACATTTAACATTTAATTAGAATAAACATTATAAATTATAATTTTTCGAAAAAACTTAATTGACTTAAAATATACTCAACAATTTCATCATCACCGCTAAAATCATCTTTATTAACCCAGTTTACTCTTGAATCTTTTCTAAACCATGTAAGTTGTCTTTTAGCATAATTTCTACTTCCTTGTTTAATCATTTCTACAGCCTCAGTTAAGGATATTTCATTATTTAAATAGTATAATAACTCTTTATACCCTATCCCCTTCATTGACTGCATATCTGAATTATAGCCCATTTCTTTTAATTTTATAACCTCATCGATTAGATTATTTTTCATCATTATATCTACGCGTAAATTTATATTATTATAAAGTTTTTGTCTATCCATATTTAGTACAAAATAATGTACATTATAGGGAATGTCTAAAATGTTTTGCTCAGACTTAAACTCACTCATAGGTTTTCCACTGACTTTATACACTTCTAAAGCTCTAATAATCCTTTTTAAATCATTAGGATATAGTTTATTGTATGATTCCTCATCAATGTCAATAAGCAAGTTATGTACATATTCCTTACCTTTTTCATCTGCAAGCTTTGTAAGATACTCCCTATATAGTTCATCTTTATTTGTAGACGCAAAACTATAATTATATATTAACGAATTTATATAAAACCCAGTCCCACCAACTAACATTGGGAGTCTATCTTTATTAGTTATTCCCACAATAGCACCTTCAGCTCTTGCTTTAAATTCAGCAACACTAAACTCTTCACTAGGCTCTATTATATCCACTAGATGGTGAGGAACTCCCTGCATCTCTTCTTTTGAAATCTTTGCAGAACCAACATCCATATATTTGTATATTTGCATTGAATCAGCCGAAATAATTTCTCCATTCAGCCTTTGGGCAAGCTTTATTGAAATTTCTGTTTTGCCAACGGCTGTGGGCCCGGCTAAGATAAATAGATTTTTCATATTTCCACCTTTTTCTATTGTATTCTTTTAAATCTTTTTTCTAGTTCGTTAAGTGTGATTTTTATTATTGTAGGTCTTCCATGTGGACAAGTAAAAGGTTCCTCAATATATCTTAAATCATTAATTAGTTTATTCATTTCTAAGTCAGATAGTGAATTGTTTGCTTTTACTGCTGCTTTACATGCAAGAGAGGCTATACGATTATATTTAATCTCAACGGTTTCTCCAGTTCCCATATTTTTTAAATCATCTAATATCTCATTAAAAAGATTTCTAATATCGGGTTTACCAAGCAATATAGGTACTTCTTTTATACTTATTGTATTTTCTCCAAATTCAATAATATCAAAACCAACGTTGTTAAAAATAACTTCATTTTCAATGTAATAAGAATAATCGTCTTGATTTAATTCTATTACTGTTGGTACTAATAATATTTGTGATACAACTTCAGAGTTTTTAATATCTTTTCTATATTTTTCAAATAATACTTTTTCATGTGCAGCATGTTGATCAATTAGATAGAGCTCATTATACACTTCACCTAGTATATAAGTTTTATTAAATTGTCCTATAATTCTCAGCTCTGGAAACTTTGAAATTTTAGAAATTTCATTCAATAATGTAATCGCAATTTTATCATAATTATCATTTTCTTTAACATTTTCATTTCCATAATTACTAGTAGTTTTGGAATCATTCGAATATTCGTGAGGCTGATTTTTAGAATAATCTATTTCATTATTTAATGATTTATAGCTAAAATCTATTGGAATTTGAACTGTTTTTTCTAGCTCGTCTTTGACTTTTTCGTCTACTACTATCTTGTTAAAATCATAAATATCTTTTCTTAAGCTATGTTTTTCTATTTCTTTCCCACCATCATCCTCATTACCTATTTGTGATATTTCAAAATTGCCTCTTAAGCTATTAGCAATTGCGGTATGCACTGCATCAAAAACAAGCTTAAAAACAGCTCTATCTTCTTGAAATTTAATTTCAGTTTTTTGTGGATGAACATTTATATCAATATACTCTGGAAAGATATCTAAAAATATTACAAAAAAAGGAAATTTATGAACAGTCAAAAAAGATTTAAATGCATTTTCAACAGCTGCTGTAATTAAGCCACTTTTTATATATCTTTTATTTACAAAAATACTTTGTCTATTTCTGCTTCCACGACTTATCTGTGCATTCCCAATATAACCATGAACAGACATTATATCATTGTACTTTTCAAAACTTGTAATGTTATCTACAACCTCTTTACCATATATGTACCTAATAGTATCACAGAGATTAGTAGAGCTGTATGTTGAAAAAACCTTTTTATCATTGTTTATAAGTTTAAAAGAAATTTCACTATTAGCAAGTGCCAGCCTTCCTAAAACATCTGATATTAAAGCTGATTCTCTTTGAGGTGTTTTTAAAAATTTTTGTCTTGCTGGGACATTAAAAAATAAATCCTTAACTTCTATTGTAGTACCAACATTACATCCTATTTCTTTAATGTAGAGTATATCCCCTGAGGACTGAGATATCTCCATTCCAGATGTTGATTCCTTAGTTCTACTGTTTAGTTTAGTGCGAGAAACTGACGCAATACTCGGTAATGCTTCTCCCCTAAACCCTAAGGTATGTATCTTATAGATATCTTCAACATTTTTTATTTTACTAGTTGCATGAGGCAAAAAGGCTTTTTCGATATCATCTGCATGTATTCCAGATCCATCGTCAATTACCTTTATATTCTTTTGACCACCATCAAGAATTTCTATACTAATATTTTTAGCCCCTGCATCTATGCTGTTTTCAACTAGCTCCTTTACTACAGACGATGGCCTCTCTACCACTTCTCCTGCAGCAATTTTATTGGAAGTTTCTACTTCTAATAGATTAATTCTAATGATAACTCACATCCTTTGCTAGTCTATAGCAACTGTGCTATTACTATAGCAACTTGTGTTGTTACTGTAGCAACTTAGCCCTTTTTACTAGCTCATATAACTTATTAAACCCATCCATTGGTGTTAAATTAAGAATATTAATATTTCTAATTTCCTTTAGTATGTTCTCCTTTTCTATATCTGCAAAATTAATTTGTATAACTTCATCTTCTTCTATGTCAGATTCATAAGTTGCAGCCGCCTCTTTCTTAGCAAAAGTTTCGATGCTTTTTTTATCGTTTGCTTTATCAGATTGTTTATCTTTTAGGATTTTCTTATCGATAAAGTCAATCTCTGTAGTCTTATTAAGACTCTCTAGCGAAGTTAAAATTTCATTTGCCCTGTTTATTACATCTTTTGGAAGCCCTGCAAGTTTTGCAACTTCAATTCCATAGGATTCATCTGCTCCACCAGGTACGATTTTTCTAAGGAACACAATTTCATTTTGAATCTTCTTTACAGCTACAGAATAATTTTTAACACCTTTAATCATACCCTCAAGTTTTGTAAGTTCATGATAATGCGTTGCGAATAAGGTTTTGCTTCTTAAATTGGAATTCTTGCAAATATACTCAATTACTGACCAAGCAATACTTAGCCCATCATAAGTACTAGTTCCTCTGCCTACCTCATCAAGTAAAACCAAACTTTTATTTGTTGCATTTCCTAATATATTGGATACTTCCCACATCTCTACCATAAATGTACTTTTACCCGCAGCAAGATCGTCTGATGCACCTATTCGTGTAAAGATTTTATCACATATAGATATATCTGCCGAAACGCATGGAACAAAACTTCCCATTTGAGCCATAATAGTTATTAAAGCTACTTGACGCATATAGGTAGATTTACCTGCCATGTTGGGGCCAGTTATTAATAGTAGTTGATTATCCATAGGATCCATATACGTATCATTTTCAATGAAAGTATTTGTAGGCATCATTTTCTCAACTACAGGATGCCTTCCCCCTTTTATATTAAGTATACCCTTTGTATTTATTTTAGGTTTAGTATAATTATTCTCAAGAGCAATTGTAGAGAGTGCACTTAAACAATCAACTTCTGATATTAGTTTTGCAGTATTTTTCATTCTCTCAATATGTTTTTCAATTTCTTCTCTTATACCAGTAAATATATCATATTCTATATTTACTAATTTTTCTTCTGCCCCTAATATCTTATTTTCCATTTCCTTAAGTTCTGGAGTAATATATCTCTCCGCATTAGACAAAGTTTGTTTTCTTATATATCTACCCTCAGGAATTGATGGAATGTTTAATCTAGTTACTTCAATGTAATAGCCAAACACCCTGTTGTACCCTACTTTTAATGATTTTATTCCAGTTATTTTTCTTTCATCATTTTCTAAAGTGGCAATCCACTGCTTACCGTGTGCCTTTGCAAGTCTTAGTTCATCTATTTCACTATTAAAACCTTCTTTAATAATATTTCCTTCTTTAATAGAAATAGATGGACTTTCGATTATGGAATTATGAAGAGTTATATATATATCTTGTAGATTATCTAATTCCAAATAAACCTTTCCCATAAGTTTGCTTTTAAGCCCTGCTAAAATTGATTTAACCTTTGGTATTTTTTCTATAGAATTTTTAAGAGAAATCAGTTCCTTTGCGTTAACGTTTTTCGATGAAATTTTGCCTACAAGTCTTTCTATATCATATATATCCATAAGCACTTCTTTTAAATCTTCATGCAAGGTAGTATTATTCTTTAATTCATCAACTGCCTCTAATCTTTCGTCTATTAAGTTTTTATTGATTAAAGGTTGATCTAACCATTTACGGAGCCTTCTAGCGCCCATGGCAGTATTAGTCCTATCTAATACCCATAATAACGAGCCTTTCTTAGTTTTATCTCTTAAAGTTTCAGTGAGTTCTAAGTTTCTCCTAGAATTTGCATCTAAACTTACATAATCTAAAATATCATAATATTCTATAGTATCTATGTGAGAGAGAGAATTTTTTTGTGTATCCATAACATAACTAAGAAGTCCAGAAATGCTGCTAAGTAGTGTTTTTGAAAAATTGTTCTCCTGAAAATTATGAAATTGATTTAATATTAAACTATCATCCCTCACAATAAAATAGTCATTTGGGTAAGCTGAATACAAAACATTAAATCTTTCTTTTATAGCCTTTAAAATTTCATCAGGTATATCCTCAGAAATAATAATTTCTTTTGGGGTAAACTTTGAAATTTCATCTAATATTGTAACCAGATTAAGTTTAGCCTCTGTGCAAGTAAATTCACCAGTTGATACATCACAAAAACACAATCCACAGAAATTAGTTATTTTATCAATATGTAAACTCATTACATAATTATTTTTGGTTTCTTCCAAAAACCCGGAATCAGTATAGGTTCCAGGCGTAATTATTTTAATAATCTCTCTTTTAACAATGCCTTTTGCAAGTGCCGGATCTTCTACTTGTTCACATATAGCAACCTTATATCCTTTTGCAATTAGCCTTCCTACGTATGTATTAGCAGCATGATAAGGAATTCCACACATAGGCGCTCTTTTTTCAAGGCCACAGTCACGTCCTGTGAGGACGAGTTCGAGTTCTTTTGCTGCAACCTCCGCATCCGTAAAAAACATTTCATAAAAATCACCTAATCTAAAAAACAATATACAGTCCGTACATGTTTCTTTTATTTCAAAATATTGTATCATCATTGGAGTTAATGCCATTGTAATTCCACCTTGCTATTCACTATGAGTAGAAATAGATATAAACTTAAATCTACTCATAGCAATTAAATTATTATTGTTTAAATACTAACTAATATTTCTTCTCCTATAAGTGAAAAAGAGTGTGCATCTGTTATTAGAACTGAAACAAGATCTCCAATTGCTTTATTGTTTCCGTCGAAGTTCACTACTTTCCCATTTCTAGTCCTTCCAGTTAATTTACTTTTATCATTTTTACTATGACCTTCTACTAGCACTTCTACAATTTTACCTATGCAATCTTTATTTCTTTCTGCGCAATTTCTATTTACAACTTCAATTAATCTATTAAATCTTTCATGTTTAACATCTTCTGGTATTTGCTCTAACATTTCATCTGCAGGAGTTCCTTTTCTTTTAGAATAAAGGTACGTAAATGCTAAATTAAATTTCACTTCTTCCATAAGGCTTAAGGTCAAAGCAAAATCTTCCTCTGTTTCTCCTGGAAATCCGACGATAATATCTGTACTGAGTCCTACATTTGGTATTGTATTTCTAATATTTTCAACTAATTTCAAATATTCTTCTCTAGTATAATGTCTATTCATTTTATGTAGAAGATTAGATGAACCTGATTGTACTGGCAAATGAATTTGTTCACAAATTTTATCACCTTCAGCAATTACCTCTATTACCTCATTTGATAAATCCTTAGGATGAGATGTCATAAATCTTATTCTCTCTAAATTTTCAATGTCGTTAATTTTCTTAAGTAACTGTGCAAAATTTATTTCAGGACTTAATCCCTTACCGTAAGAATTAACATTTTGACCAAGTAATGTTATTTCTTTGTATCCTTTTGCAACCATTGCTATTATTTCATTTATAATATCTTCTGGATTTCGACTTCTCTCACGACCTCTTACATAAGGTACTATGCAATAGGTACAAAAATTATTGCATCCATACATAATTGTAACAAAGCCTTTAATATTATTTTCTCTGTCTATTGGAATCCCTTCTATGATAGCTTCTTCCTTATCCCAAATCTCAACAATTGATGATTCTCCACCTTGTATTCTTTTTAGGTACTCTGGGAATTTATAAGCATTATGTGTGCCTATGATAATATCTACAAATGGAAATTTAGTAATTATATGTTTTGCCATACCGTCTTGTTGCATCATACATCCAATAACCGCAATAATAAGGTCTGGATTTTGTTTTTTTAATGTTTTTAAGGCCCCAATATTCCCATCAGCCTTTTGTTCTGCATTTTCTCTAACACAACAAGTATTGAATACAATTATGTCAGCATCTTCCTTATCATTAGTCCTTTTATATCCTACTGGTATTAGCATACCTGATAATTTTTCAGAGTCTTCCTCATTCATTTGACATCCCCAAGTTTCTATATAATATTTAAGTATCTCATTCATTAGTGCATTCTCCTTTATAAAAAAGTATTACTATCTATCATTATATATAATTTTCTTGCTTTTTTAAAGTTATTTTTACTATTTGGTTATATTTAATCAATTTTTAAATTTACTTGAAATATATGTACCATGTAGACTATAATATTAGTAATTTCTTTTGCAGTGTAATATGGAAAAAAATTCACATTCAAATTTTAGTGATTTCTATTATTTATTTTATGTTTTAAATAAATTTCTTTTTTTAGGATAAGCTACCTAAAAGGAGTGATTTATGTGTATGATGCAAAAAAAGATAAAAGCATTCGGGATAAAAAATTACAATATAATTGTATAGGTGAAAGAGGTTATTATTGTATGTGTAACCATAATAATATGGTTAATATGCAAGTATCCACTGTTCCTGTAGAAATTATAATAAAAGAATTTAATTAATTTTTAATTATGATGGGGAGGGTAACATTATGAAATTATCTAACAGACTAGAATCCATGCAATTTTCAACCATTCGTAAACTATCTCCTTTAGCTGAAGATGCAACAAAAAGAGGGGTTAGTGTATATCACCTTAACATAGGTCAACCAGATATACATACTCCTAATACATTTATGGAAGGAATAAACAACTATACTGACAAAGTACTTGGATATGTTAATTCTCGGGGAATGGATCCCTTAATTGACAGTTTTATAAAGTATTATAAAGAATGGGATATAGAATTTTCAAAAAATGAGATTATGGTTACTAATGGAGGTTCAGAAGCTATAATGTTCGCACTTATTGCTATTTGTGATCCAGGTGATGAAATTATAGTACCTGAGCCATTTTATACAAATTATAATAGCTTAGCTGATCTAGCTTCCGTTAAAATTGTACCATTTATTACAAAGGCAGAAGATGGTTTTCACTTACCTTCAAAAGAAGAAATTACAAATAAGATTACAAATAAAACTAGAGCAATAATGGTATCAAATCCTGGAAACCCAACCGGTGTTGTATATACAGAAGCAGAAATACGAATGCTTGCTGATATTGTTAGTGAGAATGAATTATTTCTAATTTCTGATGAGGTTTATAGAGAATTTGTTTATGACGGATTAAAACACACTTCCGCATTATATATGAAGGATATTGAAGAGAAAATAATATTAATTGATAGTATCTCTAAACGTTACAGCGCTTGTGGTGCTAGAGTTGGTTTAGTCGCATCAAAACATAAAGATCTTATGAACCAGATACTTAAATTAGGACAATCTAGGCTTTGTGTACCTGTTATCGAGCAAGTAGCTGCAGCTAATTTAATTAACACCCCTAAATCCTATTTTGTAGAAGTAAAAAAAGAGTATGAAGAGAGAAGAAATATTTTACATAAATACCTATTGAAAATACCAGGGGTCGTTTGTCAAAAACCAACAGGAGCATTTTATGTAGTAGCAAAACTTCCAATAAAAAGTGCAGAAGATTTTGCAAAATGGTTACTAACAGATTTTAATTATAATAACAAGACAGTAATGGTTGCCCCTGCCGAAGGTTTTTATGCAACTAAGGGCCTTGGCGTAAATGAAATTAGATTATCTTACTGTTTAAATACAACTGCATTAAAAGATTCTATGGAAATCCTTGGAATAGCTCTTGAAAAATATATAGCATTAAATAAATAAAAATAATATAAGGGGAATAGATACAACATCATCTATTCCCCTTATATTATTAAACTTTAGTTTTTTGCCAAGTGTAGAATTCTTTTTTAACCATAAATCCTAGAGACTGATATAATTTTAAAGCAACAACATTATTTGAATCTACTCTCAATAATACTTTAGAAAAGTCATTATCCATAGCTAGATTAAGTAAATATCGTAAAAGTACTTTTCCATATCCTTCTTTTCTATATTTTTCTACTATTCCAAAATTTACTATAACAGCTTTTTTATCTTCAACTATAATTTGACCATATCCAACTGGTATACTATCAAATTCAATAAAAATTGCTCCTTTATCTAAGTAATATTCCTGTGCTTCATCATAATAGATATCTTCTATATTTATCGGAATCCTATCATCATTTTTAAATATTTCGTTTTGCAATAGGCAGCGTTTTTTTTCATCTTTATCCTTTTTCACTATAGAAAAAGTAATCTTTTCAGAATCAAATGTATTAAGATATTTCGTGTTATCTTTTTCAAGTTCAATAAATCCCTTCGCCCTATTAAACCCTAGTTTTTTTAAAATATCTATGCTTAATTCATTATCTTCACAATCATAAGTTATTAAGCTATTACTCACTAGTGATCCTATTAAAATTTCATAATAATAAATTAAATTTTTATCCACTAATACATTTATTGAATTGATAGAACTATGATATTTATTTTGCTTTTCAAACCATATATAACCTAAATATTCTTTTTCTTTTATCAACAAATTCACATTTTTTCTTAAAAACATTTTTTGAATAATATTACTATTATCATATTGTTCAAAGAAATCTTTGTTTGCTAAACTAAAGTTAGTATTAAATTTATTAATTTCTCTAAAACTATCAATATTTTTTAAACTTAGACTTATTGACTTATACATTTAATTTAACTCCATTAATTTTTATTTTTACTTGATTTTCATTTTAACACTAAAATTGTTTTTATATAAGAAGTTTTATGCTTTAATAGTTTTTATTTTGTAATTTTAAGCAATATTTATTTCAGTTTTGAAATTGCCTCCTTGATAATCCAGTCTGGAGTTGAGGCTCCTGCTGTAACTCCTATACTATTAATATTTTTGTCTTTTATAAATTCATCTGGAATACCTAACGAATTTTCTACGTGTACTGTTCTTTTGCAATTTTTCTTGCATATCTCGTAAAGTTTTGTAGTATTGGAACTATTAAACCCGCCAATAACCAGCATAACATCAACTTTTTTTGAAAGCTCTTCTGCAGATTTTTGACGTACTTCCGTTGCACTACAAATAGTGTTGAATGCAACTATCTCCTTACTGGTTTTTATAATCTTAGTTAATACAATCTCCCAAGTGGCTTGCCTTTCAGTTGTCTGAGATACTACACATACCTTATTTGATATAACATCAAATTCCTCACCACTCTTAAGTATTAATGCAGAATTATTACACCATCCATTTATTCCAATAACTTCAGGATGATTTTTATCTCCAACAATAATTATCTGATATTTTAAATCGTAATATTTCTTCACTTTCATATGAATATTTCCTACATAGGGACATGTTGCATCAATTATATTAAGTCTAGTTTTCTTCAAAATATTTAATGTTTCTTGCGATACCCCATGTGATCTTATGATAAGTGTATCATTTTCTTTTAATACGGAAATATCATCAAGTTCTACTGGATATATTGAATTTTCTTTTAAAAAATTAACAACATCATTATTATGTATAAGTGGTCCTAGTGTGTATATCTTATTCTGGTACTTTTCTCTCATATTTAAAGCTGTATCTACTGCTCGTTTAACTCCAAAACAAAAACCAGCTGAATTTGCAAGTGTTATTGTTTTCAATAACTCGCCTCCTTAAATTAAGTATTGTAAAAAATGATGAATTAATTGTTTTTAGTCTTAGATTTAATATATGATTCTATTGCTAGCACTACTCCATTAATGTTTAAAGCAGAAGAGTCTATTTCTATAGCATCAATTGCTTTCGCCAGTGGGCTAACTGCTCTATGCGAGTCAATATAATCCCTTTTTATAATATCTTTTAAAATGGAATTGTAATCGACATCTATTTCCTTAAAAATTAATTCTTCATATCTTCTTTTCGCTCTTTCCTCACTACTAGCGGTTAAATAAAATTTAAATGTAGCATCTTTGAGTACTACTGTACCAATATCGCGCCCATCCATAATAACATTAAATTTTTTAGCTATATTTTGTTGTAACATAACAAGAATTTCTCTAATTTCAGGCACAGCTGCGTACTTTGAAACATTATTGCTTATAATAGGCATATTTATCATATCTGTCAAATCTTCATTATTAACAAATAAATTGTCCTTCTCAAAATGCATTTCTAAAGATTTCACTAGTTTAACTAAGCCATCCAAATCATTTTCTGAAATTTTTGCATTCATAGCCTTTAAAGTAACCGCTCTATACATTGCTCCTGTGTTAATGTACATAAGATTGAACTTTTCTCCTATGATCTTAGCTATTGTGCTTTTCCCAGCACCTGCAGGTCCATCTATGGCAACAGATATATTCATTATATTCCACCTTCCATTTGTAAAATCACTACTTTAACTATCATTAGTCTATCCCAACATTATTCCCAGCTAAATAACCTGTTGATAACGCTATTTGAAGATTATAACCGCCAGTATATGCATCTACATCTATCATCTCACCTGCAAAATAAAGATTATCTATTAATTTTGATCTCATAGTTGAAGCATCAATTTCCAAAGTATCTATACCACCACTTGTTATGATTGCTTCCTCTATTGGCCTAAGACCCTTAATGTGAAGAGGTAAATTCTGAAGTAAATTAACTACGATTTTCCTTTCTTCTTTAGTAATTGAATTTACTTTTTTATTTTCATCAATATTAGATAATTGAATTATTGTATTTATCAGTTTACTTGGAAGCAAATCATTTAATGAATTCTTAAAATCTTTGTTTGCGTACTTTAAAAAATCACTTTGAACTCGTTTATCAAGCTGAATTTCACTTAATGCTGGCTTTAAATTTATAAAGGCCTTCAGTTTTTTTCCTTCACTCACAAAACAACTTCCACTTAAAACAATTGGTCCTGAAATACCATAGTGAGTAAAAAGCATTTCTCCAAATTCTTTATATATATTCTTATTAGTGTTGTCAGTAATTTTAAATTCCACATTTTTTAGAGAAAGGCCCTGTAAATCTTTAATCCAATCCTCTTCTATCTCGATTGGAACAAGCGATGCTTTAGGTTTAATTATATTGTGACCTAACAAACGAGCATAAGTTAACCCTTCACCTGATGAGCCAGTCTGTGGATAGGATAAACCTCCAGTACATAATATAATGTAATCTCCATACACACTGTTTCCATTTGCAAGTTCAACTCCAACAACACGTTGATTATTCCTAATTAGTTTTTTCACTTTTGAGTTTAATAGCACTTCAACATTTTTATTTTTCAATTCAATATTAAAAGCTTTTATAATATCTGAAGACCTATCTGACTGTGGAAATACTCTATCCCCTCGCTCGACTTTAAGGCTAACTCCAAGCTCTTTGAAGAAATTCATTGTGTCTTCATTTGTAAAGGAATATAAAGAACTATATAAAAAATGAGGATTACATGGTATATTTTCAAAAAAATCACCGATATCCTTCGCATTTGTAATGTTGCATCTGCCTTTTCCTGTTATAAAAAGTTTTCTTCCTAATTTTTCATTTTTTTCAATGAGTACCACATCGTGTTTCGATGAAGCTGTAACAGCTGCCATCATGCCAGCTGGTCCTCCACCGATAATTATTATTTTTGCCACCAAATCACTCCCTAATAATACTTACTAATATAATTTGAATTTATTAAACCATATTTAAACATAAATATAGTTATTTGAATAAACGCATTGATTTTTTGTAGCATAATTACTTGTATAAGTAATTATGCAAAATTAAAAGAGAATCCTAAGTAAGAGGATTCTCTTCGAAATATTTACTCAAGAATTAATTACCTCCTTGTGTCTTCATATCTTCTACAATGAGGTAACCCCCGCAATCTAGCACTATTGTCTTTCATCCTTATCTTTATAAGAATAAACTTGATACTCTTCCCATATATCTTCTAAAGTAGAAAATGTACTTGAAATTTTTTCTTTTTCTCTTAATCCAACTGCAATTATTAAAGCATTTATTACACTAAGTGGTGCTACTAAAGAATCAACAAATGAAGCCATATTACTTTGGGCTATTAATGTATAATCTGCTCTAGCCGCTAGTGGAGATAATAAGCTATCTGTAATTGCTACTACATTAGCATTTCTACTTTTTGCAAAAGCTAAAGCTTCGATTGTTCTTGTAGTGTACCTTGGAAAACCTATTCCAATTACCACATCTGCTTTTGAAACATTAAGCATCTGCTCAAATATATCACTAACACCATATGCCACAACCTTAACATTATCTAAAATAAGATTTAAATAAAAAGCTAAAAATTCTGCTAATGCAGATGAGCTTCTAAGTCCAATTATGTATATTTTTTCAGCTTTAAATAATGAATTTACTATATCTTCAAAAGTTTGATGATTAATCTTTTCAAGAGTAGCGCGAATATTTTCCATATCAGCTTTTAATACACCCTTAAGTGCATTTTCTTGAGTAATAAAATCATTAGATAGCTCAATTCTTTGCACAGTAGTTAATTTGTTTTTAATTAATTCTTGAAGTGCTTTTTGTAATTTTGGATAACCACTAAACCCTAGTTCATTTGCAAATCTTACAACTGTAGATTCACTTACTCCTACACTTAAACCTAATTTGGCTGCTGTCATAAATGCTGCCTTATCATAATGCTTTAATATGTACTCTGCTATTAATTTTTGACCTTTACTTAAGCGTGGAAACTTGACTTGAATAGCCCTCATTAAATCTTGTTTGTTATTTTCCATAATCAACTCAATCCTTTCTATGTTAACCCCAACTAAATGAAATAAAAATTTCAATAGATGATAAAATGAATTTTTTTATTTCATTTTATCATCTATTGAAGATAGTTTCAATGAATTATTCATTTTTCATAATATTTTTTTCTGTTATTCATTATACAGCTAAAATATCATTAATACTTTCATAATTCATCGGATTTTTTTTTATTCTTCAGTTTCAAAAATACTATTTCTTAAATTATAGATTCTTTAAATATTTTATTTCATCTTCAGTCAAGTTTCTCCATGACCCTTTTTCTATATTTCCGAGTGTAATATTGCCAACAGAAACCCTTTTTAGTGCTATAACTGGATGCCCTATTACATCACACATTTTTCTAATCTGACGATTTTTTCCTTCATGTATAGTTATGGTAACCCAGCAATTGAATCCGACTCTCTTATTTACTTCAAAATCTGCTTTTGCCGTTATGTATCCCTCAATATCTACCCCATTACAAAATTTAGATATTTCTTCATCGGTTGGACATCCTTCTATTATTGCTTTATAAACTTTATTAATTGCTTGTCTTGGATGAATCACCTTATTATAGATGTCTCCGTCATTAGTTAATATAATTAAACCACATGTATCATAGTCCAAACGTCCTATTGGATATATTCTTTCTTTTATATTCACTAAATCTAAAATAGTTTTTCTTTCTTTTTCATCCTTTACAGTAGATACTACCCCTTCAGGTTTATTTAATGCAATATATACCTTGTTTTCTTCTATATTGATAATCTTATTATCCACACTTACCTTATCTTTTTCAGGGTCTACTTTCTGTCCAAGTTCTGTAACTACGAAATCATTTACTTTTACTCTCCCAGATGTAATTACTTCCTCACACTTTCTTCGTGAAGCAACACCACATCGTGCCATAAATTTTTGCAAACGTTCTTCCACTATACCACTTCCTAATATTATTTTAATCACTATTCATTTGTAAATAAGTCTTCACTAAGAATTATATAAGTATATCGTTAAAAAATCAATTGCTGAAAAATCATTTTTCATTTCACTAACACATGAAAAGCACTATAATGTTATAATATATACAAAATGAAATTTTATAAAAAGAGGATCTATTATAAATTTTCTTAATTACTACATGCCATCAAGAATATTACTGGATGAAGACGTGATACTAAAAAATAGCTTAAAATTTTAACCGTTTGGTGGACACTCTTTACTATTATGCAAATAAAATAGTTATTAAATCATAAAAATTCCTTGGAAAACCAAGGAATTTTCAATCATTAACTAATATTTTTAACTTAATCATCATTTAAATTAATATGACAATAACCTCCAGGATTTTTTTGTAAATACTTTTGGTGATATTCTTCAGCATCATAAAAACAAGAAAGAGGTTGCAACTCTGTTACTATTGGCTTATTGTTTGTACTTTGAACTTCATTTTTTGTTTTTAATATAATGTCTAAATCCATCTCATCATTATAATAAATACCACTTCTGTATTGATTCCCTATATCTGGCCCTTGTCTGTTTGAAACAGTAGGATCTATTATTCCCCAAAACTTATTTAATATTTTTTCAAGGGATACAATATTTTCATCATAACTTATCAAACATGCTTCTGCATGACCAGTATTTCCAAGACAAACCTCATTGTAGGTAGGATCCTTTTTTGTGCCATTAGCATACCCAACCTTTGTTTCAACAATACCATTTATTCTTGACATATAAGCTTCTACACCCCAAAAACATCCTCCTGCTACAACAATACTTTTCATTAAATTACCTCACCTTTTATATTATTACTGATTTCTAAATTATACCACAGCAATAATTTTATGAACACTAAACGATTTGTTGTTTACTATCTAGAAATTTAAAATCTTCTGCTACAACTTCCGTGCTGTATTTTTTATTTCCATCTTTATCTGAGTAACTATTACTGGACAGTCTACCGGTTATACCAATTTGACTACCTTTTTTTAAATGTTTACACATGCTTTCTGCAGCACCATTCCATGCCACAATATTTATAAAATCAGCTTCAGGCTGTAAATCCTTATGTGATACTCTATTAATTGCCAATGTAAATCTTGTATAAAACCCTTTTCCCTCATTAAAACTCTTAAGTTCCAAATCTCTTGTTATTCTTCCGATTATCGATACAGTATTCATTTATTATCTCTCCTTTTTTTTGTTTATTAACTTTTTAAATTATTGACAACAAAATAGATTTTATACAAACAAATGTTCTTTTTTAAAAATATAATGCTCTTCAAGAATATTTACGATGTTTTATAGACTTTTTTCAATTACTTCAAAGGTATAATTTATAATTTTAGTTTACATTTGACAATTAGTTTACATAATTACAATTATGTCATGTAGCTTTGTGCTTATTCTAGAGCATGTATATAAATTATATATATGCTTTATTTTATGTTAAAAACTAAAAAACCATATGTCATCATATGGTTTTTACAAATTAGTAACTATATTCTCTAAAATTATTATTAATAGTTAAAGTAATAGGAATCAAGCATATATTCTGCATTATATCTATCACATAACTTTTTCAAATAAAGTTTAACCTTATCTTTGTGATCCATATCCGAAAGAAGTTTTTCAAAATGTTTTTTTTCTTTTTCAGAAGCGAATTTTTTAACGTATCCCCATACATGTTCTGCTGTATTTATAAAACTCCCACTCTCAACTGTAATGTTTATTATTTCATCCGTGTATTCATAGAATTCTTCAATACTACAATTTTTACTCACCAATTTACTGCATTCTTTATAATATTTATAATTTCTTTCCATCAATACATATTTATATTTTGCCCACTGTTTTTCAATTATTGGGCCCTTTACTCTCGAATCCATATTATTAACTATAAGATTGCATTTTATAGCGGAAATATCCTTATCTTTTACTTCAAGCATAATATCGAGGTTAAAGTCTTTAACTTCTGCATAGTATTTTAAAAAATCATTACAAATTATTGTGTTGGAATGTGCTCCTATTTGCTTCATTTGGTTTTGCTGACTATAATGAACCTTTATATTACCATCTTTTTCTTTCCATGTTTCTGCTACTTTCTTCATTATTTCTTTTATAGGCATCTCCATTTTATTATTACACTGATGGTGAAGGTTATCAAAGATTACAGGTATATTAATTTTCCCACTTACAAAAAGTACATCCTCAATATTAAATATTTTATCATCATTTTCAATTACAAGTCTACTTTTTACTGAAGTTGGTAATCTTTTATAATTTTCAATAAACCTATTCATAGCTACATTTTTATCTCCATAACCTCCACCAATATGAAGAATTATTTTATTACTTGAGTCCACACCTAGTGAATCAAGGAATCTAGCATGATATTCTAAGTCTTTAATAGCCCTTGCTACAATCTCTTCTTTTTCTGCATTAAGCACTGTATACTGCCCTGGGTGCATAGAAACCCGCATACCACTTTTTTTTATATATTCTCCTAGCTCATTTAATTCCTTTTCAAAATGTTTATACCATGGAATTTCATTAATACTATGACTTCCAAGTGGTACTATATCTGAGCTTATTCTAAATAAATGTATATTATTTTTCTCATTATTCTCTAATATTCTTCCTAAATCTAATAAATTTTCCTCTAGTATCTCTAGAAACATCTTTTCAGAAAACATTTTTATAGTTAATCTTCTATTTGTTCTTGCATTTGTTGTGAGTGGTAAACATGCATATCCTATTTTCATAATTTACTCCTGTTCATATTTTATTGTTTCACTGAGCTAAGTTATCTATATTAGTATATTATACTAATATTTCTTATTCCAATGAGGTAATCCAACTATTATCAATTTAAACTGCCACTATACCTCCCTAAAAGGCTTAAGACTTTTTAATAGTAGTAATTAACCAACAGTTCTTCTCTATCCTTATAACGCCACTTATCATAGTTTTCTATAAACATTTGTCCTAGCAAATATTTTAATTAAAGCCTTAGACCCAATAACAAAACAAACAGTTAAAATACATCAATTAAATCTCCCGCATTATTTTTAAGCTTATCTACTGAGTGAATATATCTGTTTGTTGTGGCAAGATTTTTATGTGCCGCAAAATCCCTAACTTTCTCTACTGTAGCCCCTGCTAAAATCGCTAGTGTAATTGCTGTATGTCTAGTAGAATGAACTCTCAAATTTTTATCTATTCCTGCACTTTTACATACTTTTTTTATCATGTAATTTAAGGTACTGGCATTTAGCTTTTCCTTATTTTTCCCATTAGTTGAGTGCCCTATAAATAGATATTCCTCAGAACTCGATAATTTGTTTCTTTTAGTCAACTTAATATATTCATTCATCATAGCAAGAACATTCCCTTGAAGTTTTACTATATCTTCTTTACCACCTTTTCTAATTACTTTTATTACATCATAACCTGTGTATGTAGTAATATGCTTTATTTTTATATTTATAATCTCAGATTTTCTTAAAGCAGTAGTTAAAGCAAGTACCAATATAGTTTTATTTCTATAGCCTAATACAGTTGATGTATCTATACTATTTAATAAAATTTTACATTCTTCTTTGGTTAAGAAGTCAGTTTCCTTATTATTTATTACTGGTTTCTCTTCTTTTAGATTTCCAAAAGGATTGTATTTAATTATATGTGCACCTGTAGAATTGTCTTGATATTTGAGTAACCATTTATAAAGCGCACTTAATGATGATATTTTTCTATTTATAGTAGCAGAGGACATATTTATATCCATTAATTTCATTATAAAATTTTGTGTATGCAATATAGTCACCTTTTTAATATCCTCCATGCTGATATAAGAAATAGAACTTACGCAAAAAAAATCTTTTATATCTCGTTCATAGCTAATAGACGTATAAACACTTTTCCTGGATTTAATTTCAAGAAAATACCATATAAAATTTTTGTCATTTAATATTACATCTGAGTTACAACTAATTTCTATAAGACTATTTATCATATATATTCTCCTTTAATGTTCTTATAATTTCTATGAATTTTAAAAAGCCGCAAACAGTAAGTTAGCAGCTTTTTAAAATTCACAGGCTATAATTATTCTTCTAAAGAGTTGATTAGTTTTATTATTTCTTCTAAGGCTAATTTTTCATCATCACCATTTGCTATAACGTTTACAGTTGTATTAGGTCCAACTCCTAAAGATAAAATACCTATTAAACTCTTAATATTAGCTTTTTTGCCCAAATATTGTATACCTATATCTGATTTAAAAGAAGCGGCTTTTCTTACTAATAATGTTGCTGGTCTAGCATGCAATCCCTTAGGATTACTAACTATAACTTCTCTTGTTACCAATTAACTTCACCTCAATACTTTATTAATAGCATGAGCTATGATAAAATAATTCACCATAAACTCATGCTACTATAATATCATTAAAAAGTATGTAAATCAATTTTAAATATTCTCAACAAACCTTTGGATTCTATTAAGTCCATTTTTTATATTTTCCATTGAAGTAGCATAGGATAGCCTAACAAAATTATCAGTTCCAAATGCTATGCCTGGTATAACTGCAACTTTTTCTTTTTCAATCAAAAAGTTCGAAAAATCAAATGAATTTTTAATAATTTTTCCATCAATTGATTTATTTAGAATATTGGATATATTCATCATAACATAAAAAGCACCTTCAGGTTTTATGCACGATAAACCATTAATACTATTAATTTTTTCTACCATATAATCTCTTCTTAACTTAAATTGTTCAATCATTTTACATGTAGCAGATTGATCTCCATTTAAAGCTTCAACAGATGCATATTGAGCAATTGAATTTGGATTAGAAGTAGTATGACTTTGAATGTTTGACATTAATGATACTATTTCCGTACAACCAGCAGCATACCCTATTCTCCATCCGGTCATAGCATAAGCCTTAGAAAGTCCATTAATTACAATAGTTCTTTTGTAAGCATCCTCCGAAAGGCTTGCTATACTAATATGAGTTTTAGTTCCATACAATAATTTTTCATAAATTTCATCTGATATTATAATTAAGTTTTTATTTTTTGCAAAATCAGCAATTTCCATAAGTTCTTCCTTTGAATATACTGTTCCTGTAGGATTATTAGGACTATTTAATACTATCGCCTTAGATTTAGAAGTTACTGCCATGTTAAGACTATCTATTGTTAATTTAAATTTGTTAATTTCTTTTGTTTCTATGTACACAGGTATTCCATCTGCCAATTTAACTAATTCTGGATAGCTAACCCAATATGGAACACCAATCAAAACTTCGTCTCCAGGGTTTAAAATAGCTTGAAAAATATTAGCTAAACATTGTTTTGCTCCAGCTGAAACTATAATTTGAGAAGTAATGTATGTTAAGTTATTTTCTTTCCTAAATTTTTGAATTATTGCCTCTTTTAACTCAATAATACCTGAAGTAGGTGTATATCTTGTTTTGCCGTTACTAATTGCTTTTATAGCTGCCTCGCGAATATTTTTTGGTGTATCAAAATCAGGTTCGCCAGCACCAAATCCTATAACATCTATTCCTTCAGCTTTCATTTTTTTTGTTTTCGCCGTTATATCCAATGTTAAAGATGCTGATATTTGCTTTGCTTTTTTAGATAATACCATATTTATTACCTCCGATACTTATATTATAATTATATAATTTACTTATTGTTTCTGATAAACTAATAACCTAAACAATTAAAACCTCTTAAGATTTAGAAATATTCTAGATCTTAAGAGGTTTTAATATTATATTGATCTATTTAGCATAATCAATAGCTCTTGTTTCTCTAATCACATTTACTTTAATTTGACCTGGATATTCTAGTTCATTTTCAATTCTTTTAACTAGATTTCTTGCCATTTCAATAGCACCTGCATCATCAATTATTTCTGGTTTAATCATAATTCTAACTTCTCTTCCAGCTTGAATAGCATATGACTTTTCTACACCTTCATAGGAATTAGCGATTTCTTCCAATTTTTCTAATCTTTTAATGTAAGCTTCCAAAGTTTCTCTTCTAGCACCTGGTCTTGCAGCTGATATAGCATCTGCCGCTTGAACTAGTATTGCTTCAAGAGATTGTAGTTCAACATCACCATGATGTGCTGCAATAGCATTTACCACACTAGGTGATTCATGATGTTTTTTAGCTATTTCTGAACCAATAAGTGCATGTGGTCCTTCAACCTCATGATCTACAGCTTTACCTATATCATGAAGTAGTCCACATCTTTTAGCGAGTGTTGGGTCAATCCCAAGTTCAGAGGCCATAAGTCCAGCTAAATATGAAACTTCTATAGAATGTTTTAATACATTTTGACCATAACTAGTTCTGTATTTAAGTCTTCCAAGTAGCCTAACAATTTCCGAATGAAGTCCATGCACACCTGTTTCAAAGGTTGCTTGTTCTCCTTCTTCTCTTATATCACTATCAACCTCTTTTTTAGCTTTTTCTACCATCTCTTCGATTCTAGCTGGATGAATTCTTCCATCCACTATTAGCTTTTCAAGTGCTATTCTAGCAACTTCTCGCCTTATAGGATCAAATGCTGAAAGAATTACTGCTTCAGGAGTATCATCTATTATTAAATCTACACCTGTAAGCGTCTCTAGTGTTCGGATATTTCTACCCTCTCTACCTATTATTCTTCCTTTCATCTCATCATTAGGAAGAGAAACCACATGAACTGTTGTTTCCGCAACATGATCAGCTGCACATCTTTGAATAGCATAAGTAATTATTTCCCTTGCTTTTTTATCAGCTTCTTCTTTTGCTTTAGTCTCAATTTCCTTAATCATAATTGCAGCATCGTGCTTAATTTCTTTTTTAATTTCTTCTAACAAAACTTGTTTTGCTTCCTCAGCTGTAAGTCCTGATAGCCTTTCTAATTCTCCTCTTTGCTTTGTGTATAAATCTTGTACACTAGCTTCTAACATCTCAATATCTTGTTGTTTTTTATTAATATTATCTTCTTTTCTCTCTAGCACATCACTTTTTTTATCTAAAGATTCTTCTCTTTGGATATTTCTTCGTTCCAACCTTTGAACTTCATTTCGTCTTTCTCTTGATTCTTTTTCTAAATCAGTTCTAAGTCTGTGAACTTCTTCTTTAGCTTCTAAAATAGCCTCTTTCTTTTTTGATCCAGCTTCTTTTTCACTGTCGTCAAGAATTTTTTTGGCTTCTTTTTCAGCCTTAGAAATATTTGCTTGAGATATATTTTTTCTAATATAAATTACAACAAAAATACCTACTAAAACAACAACCAAAATAGCACAAACTACTACTATGAACATTGTTTGACTTTGAGTATCCATTGATTATCAATACCTCCTTTTCCTATTTTCAAATTTATTTAAGAGTAAACATGAAAACTAGAAAAAGTACCATATTTATTAAATTGGTAGCAATTAAAATATGCTAAACCAGTATTTGTATTTATTTTATATTACTTTTCAATTAATGTCAAGATTATAACATTTAAATTAGATATTAATTAAAGAAAAAAGCAAGTAAAAACTTGCTTTTAGGCTTCCTTCTTGATAACTTCTTTTTTAGCAACTTCTTTTTTACTAATTTCTGGATTCTTGTATAATGGTAAATTATATTTATCTCTAATTTTATTCTCAATTTCTAACATGACTAAAGGATTTTCTTTGAAATATTGTTTTGAATTTTCTCTTCCCTGTCCAAGGCGAGCATCGCCATAGGAGAACCATGCGCCACTTTTTTGTACAATTTCTTCTGCAACTCCTATATCTAGAACATCTCCCTCGCGAGATATGCCATGACCATACATAATATCAAATTCAGCTTTCTTAAAAGGAGGGGCTACTTTATTTTTAACTATTTTTACCCTTGTTCTATTTCCCATAAATTCGTCACCTTGTTTAATTGTATCTATTTTTCTAATATCAAGTCTAACAGATGCATAAAACTTTAATGCTCTACCACCAGGAGTTACTTCTGGATTTCCAAACATTACTCCGACTTTTTCTCTTAACTGATTTATAAATACAAGAACACATTGGGATTTGTTTATAGACCCTGCAAGTTTTCTTAAAGCCTGTGACATAAGTCTTGCTTGTAGTCCTATATGAGAATCTCCCATTTCGCCCTCAATTTCAGCTTTAGGCACTAATGCAGCTACTGAATCCACAACAATAACATCAATAGCTCCAGAGCGAACTAATGCCTCTGTAATTTCTAATGCCTGCTCACCAGTGTCTGGTTGTGAAACTATTAAATTATCTATGTCAATTCCAAGTGCTTTAGCATATTGAGGATCTAAGGCATTTTCTGCATCTATAAATGCTGCTGTTCCACCTAATTTCTGTGCCTCTGCCACTATATGAAGTGCAATTGTAGTTTTACCAGAAGATTCTGGCCCGAAAATTTCAATCATTCTTCCTCTAGGTACACCACCAATACCTAGTCCTATGTCAAGTCCTAAACAACCAGTTGAAATAGCATCTATATTTAATTTACTATTTTCTCCGAGTTTCATTACAGAACCTTTACCAAATTGTTTTTCTATTTGACCCATAGCTACTTCTAGTGCTTTTAACTTTTCATTATTCATAAATTTCCCCTGCGGGTTCACCATCCTTCTATTAACGAACGTTTGTTCTAAATTAAGTATACACCTTTTATTTTACATGGTCAACATGTTATATAATGTTTACATTTTATAATACTGTTTGTAAACCTTTATTTGTATTATGAACAAAGTATAATATTCTAATCACTTATCAACTCTAATTGTACCTTTGTTTTTTACAAAATAGTCAACACCAGATATTATTGTAATAATTACTGCAACTGCCATGAAAATAGTAGTTAACATATTTAAGGTTGTATTTACGTAAGATAAATTTATCAATGCTGTAATTATAGCTACTATTTGAATAACTGTCTTTAATTTTCCCCATTTACTAGCCGCAATTACTTTCCCTTCTGATGCAGCTATTGTTCGAAGTCCTGTAACTGCAAATTCTCTAGCAATTATAATCATAGCTATCCACCCATGTACAATCTGAAGCTCAACTAATGAAACAAGCGCCGCAGTTACCAAGAGTTTATCTGCAAGAGGATCCATAAATTTTCCAAAATTAGTTACTTGATTTCTGCTTCTAGCTATATATCCATCTAATTTATCTGTAAGAGAAGCTATTATGAAAATAAAAGTAGCAAGTTCTCTTCCATAAGGTATTCCTTTAGCTGCTATAAACAGTAAAAATAGAGGTACTAAAACAATTCGTATCATTGTAAGTTTATTAGCAAGGTTCATAGCACACAACTCCTATTAAATCATATTCTAAAGCTTTAGCAACCTTCACATTAACAAATTCTCCACTATTATAAACTTTATCAGCTTCAAAGAAAATAGTTCCATCAACTTCTGGTGCCATTTCATAATTCCTACCAAAGTAATTTTCACCATCAAACCCTTCTATTAAAACTTTGTAAATTTTATCTATTTTTTTACTATTTAATTCTTTTGATATACTTTGTTGCAAAAACATCAATTCTTCTTCACGTTTTATTTTTATTTCTTCTGGAATTTGATTTTTCATTTCAGCAGCGACTGTACCATCTTCCATTGAATACTTAAACACTCCCAATTTATCAAATTTAATTTCCTTAATAAAGTGTTTTAACTCTTCAAAATTTTCTTTTGTTTCTCCAGGAAATCCAACAATTAGTGTAGTTCTAAGAATTAATCCATTTATATTCTTTCTCATTTTACTTATGTTTTCTATTATAATATTCTTTCTTCCTTTTCTTCTCATGGATTTAAGAATCTCATCGCTTATATGTTGAATTGGTATATCCACATATTTACATACCTTATCGTTTGTTGCTATTTCATTAATAATTTCATCAGTAATTTCTTCTGCATAACAGTAAAGTACTCTTATCCATTCAATTCCGGTTATTTTAGAAATTTCATTTATTAACTTATGTAGTTTTTTTTCACCATATAAATCAATTCCATACCTAGTGGTATCTTGAGCAACTAGAATAATTTCTTTACAGCCATGCTGACTTAAATCCTTAGCTTCTTGCATTATATTTTCAATTTTCCTACTTCTATATTTCCCTCTAATACTCGGTATAGCACAATATGTACAAGTATTATCACACCCTTCAGAAATTCTAATATATGCAGAGTAGATTCCTGTAGTTAATACTCTTTGTCCCTCATTAATATTTTCATCACTATAACTACAATGCTGAACTTTTACCTTTTTTAAGATTACTTCTTCTATACTACTTAATAACTTGTTATAATCATTGACACCAAGCATTATATCAAGTTCTGGCATAAGTTCAAGTAGTTCCTTGCCATAGCGCTGAGTGAGACAACCTGTTGCAATTAATACTGAGCACTTGTATTTTTCTTTGTATTTTGACATTTCCAAAATAGTGTCTATTGATTCTTGTTTTGACGATTCTATGAATCCACAAGTATTGACTAAAATTATATCTGCTAGTTTAGGATCATTTGTTATATCATATCTTTCACTTAAACTGCTTATTATAATCTCACTATCAATTCTATTTTTATCACAACCTAAATTTATAACTCCAACTTTAAATTTTTCCAACAGTCATCCTCCTTGTTTGTCTACCTGGGTAAATACCATTTTTTTCTGTTATCCTTTTGTTTGGTTATGTAATTAAATAATCGCTATTAACTATTATCCTCATACATTTGTATACATAAATTATTGTAAATGTGATTGGCAAATTAAACAAGGGTATTTGCAACTTTTTTTCAAAAAATTATTACATTAAGCATCTAACTCACTATCACTTAATAATATTTCTCTGGGTTTACTTCCATTTCTACCTGAAATAATTTTGCGTTCCTCCATTTGCTCTATAATTCTTGCTGCTCTATTATAACCTATTTTCAACTTGCGTTGCAATAAGGAAGTGGATGCTTGTCCATTTTCAATTACTATTTTTATTGCTTCATTTAGTAATTCATCAACATCATCATTTTTATCTTTATTACTTGCACTGCTTTCTATTTCATCTATTATCTCTTTTTCATAGTTTACTTCTGTCTTCTGATTTTTTATAAAATCAACAACACGCTCAACTTCTTCTTCTGACACAAACGCTCCTTGTATTCTAATAGGTTTAGCTTCTCCAACGGGATAAAAAAGCATATCCCCTTTACCTAATAATTTCTCTGCACCAGCTGAATCCAAGATTGTTCTTGAGTCTATTTGACTTGAAACTGCAAAAGATATCCTTGAAGGTATATTTGCCTTTATAACTCCTGTAATAACATCAACTGATGGTCTTTGCGTAGCAATTACTAAATGCATCCCCGCAGCTCTTGCCATTTGTGCGAGCCTTCCAATGTATTCCTCAACATCATTAGCACAAACAGTCATTAAATCCGCTAACTCATCAATTATAATTACAATCCAAGGCAATTTATTTTCAACAATACCTTTATTTACTAATTCATTATATCCTTCAATACTTCGGACATTATTCTCAGCAAAACTCTTGTATCTCCTCGACATTTCATTTACAGCCCAATTCAAAGCACCTGCTGATTTCTTGGGATCTGTTACTACTGGTATTAATAGATGAGGTATTCCATTATAAATATTTAATTCAACAACTTTAGGGTCAATCAATAGTAATTTAACATCCTGCGGAGAATATTTATAAAGCAAACTAATTATTAAGGAATTTATACAAACACTCTTCCCAGACCCTGTAGCCCCTGCCACTAGTAAGTGTGGCATTTTGGTTAAATCTGAAACAACACAATTACCACCTATATCTTTTCCTAAACTAAAAGATAAATTTTTATTTGTTGCCAAAAATTCATTAGACTCTATTACTTCCCTTAAGTATACTGCACTTAACTCCTTATTGGGCACTTCTATACCAACAGCTGCTTTACCAGGTATTGGTGCTTCAATTCTTACACCTGACGACGCAAGATTAAGTGCAATATCATCTGCTAGGTTCACAATTTTACTCACCTTAACGCCTGCATTTGGTTGAAGTTCAAATCTTGTAACTGAGGGTCCTTTAGTAACTTGAATAACTTTTGCTTCAACTCCGAAACTACTTAATGTTTCTTGCAGCTTATTTGCATTATTAAGTAATTCTCTTTTATCATTTTTGTTCATTTTGGAAGTAGTGTTTTCATTTAACAATTCCGAAGTTGGATATTGATATTCGTAGTTTGATTTGCTTCTTGTGCTATTTAATTCTATTTCTTGCTCTAATTCTTGTTTAATAGAATTATCTATGCGATTACCCTTTGATTCTCGTACATTATCATTCTTATTATTAATGGGTTCCTCTTTATTAAATATTTCCTCTTCAGTGGCAATTTCATTCGATTTTATAAAATCTATTATCTTGATTTTATTACTAATATCTTTAATGAATTTATTTTTGCCATCGCTTGTTACTATTACCTCTTCTTGATTACCATTATTTTCTGTATATAACTCCTCACTATCACTTGTCCCTGTAGTCCTTTTAATCATAATTTTATCTTTTAAATAAGAAAAGATATCATGAAGCGATATATCTAATATTAGAATTAAACATATAAAATAAATAGCAATAAAAATTATACAACTTCCAACACCTCCAAATAGCGTATGCATTGGTACATCTATTGAATAGCTAATAACACCACCATGTAATGTACTTTCTGAATTGTACATTTTATTTATTCCAATTAAAAAATTCCCTTTAGTATAATATTTATCTAAAGATACCATTTGTATAAATAACAATGTATTTATTATAAAAAGTATTATTCCATAAAATTTCTTACTGAAATTTATTTTACCTTTCTTAACAATGTAACAAACTCCAATAAATATTATCAAAAACGGAGAAAGATAAGCACCTACCCCTAAAACTGTGAAAAGTACATTATTAATAAACTCACCAATCATACCTGATATAGAATTGGAATTAGAAAGGTTAGCTCCGAATATACTTAATAAAATTAATATTCCTATTGTTATTAAAATAATTCCAAAAATTTCACTATTAGCATCTATGCTTTTAAAACCTTTGGATTTAGTTTTTTTTCTAGCCAAAGTATCACCTCCATCTTTATTATTTCTACAAATTTTAGAAATGTCCTCTAACTTTCAATAGATTTATACATAAATTTTAACCTAACCCTGTAAAAAACTATTAAATTCTAATAGGATTAGTAAAACTCAATGAAAATAGATATAAATAGGTCAGAGTGACCTATTTATATCTATGCTTATCCTTTATCAATCATTTCGTTTAATTTTGATAATGCTTCACTAATACCACCAACCTCATCTATTAGCCCATTATCAACTGCTTGTTTTCCTATAAGTATAGTTCCCATATCATTTAACAGCTCATCAGTTTGAATCATTAGTCTATTTACCGTTTCCTTATCAATCTTAGAGGTTCTAATAATAAATTCAGTTATTCTTTCTTGCATTTTATTAAAATAATCAAAAGTTTGAGGTACTCCTATTATTAACCCATTCATTCTTATCGGATGAATTATCATAGTTGCAGATGGAGAAATAAATGAAAATTCAGCTGCTGTTGCCAGTGGTATCCCTATTGAATGACCTCCTCCGACAACTAGTGATACAGTAGGCTTGCTGACACTTCTAATCATCTCTGCTATTGCAAGACCTGCTTCCACATCCCCTCCTACTGTATTTAGAACTATAAGGATGCCTTTTACTTTTTCATCCCTCTCCATAGCAATAAGCTCTGGAATAACATGTTCATACTTAGTAGATTTCGTTTGTGGCGATAACATTATGTGTCCTTCTATTTGACCTATAATAGTCAAAACTTGAATTTTATCATCCTGAGTTGGAATATTAGTTGTTCCCAATTCTTTGATATTTTCAACTTGTTCATTCAAATCTTCTTTGCCTTTTTCAGTTTTTAACATTTACATTCCTCCTAATCCATTTTATTTTGTGCATTAAGAGAAACTATATGCATTTTTTACCCTAATTTAAATTCTTTGTGCAGCGCATTAATTGCTTTTTTAACATATTCTGTTTCTACAAGACACCATATAGTCATATGAGAATCCGCTGTTTGTAGCACTTCAATTTTTTCTCTAGTTAATGCCTTAAGTATTCTCGCCATAACGCCAGGAATTCCTCTCATTTTTGAACCTATAATTGAAATTTTACTGCAATCCATCACAAAAGAACAGGACATATTAATCTCCTTCATTAAATCAGAAAATTTACTAAGGTCTTTTTCATCAATAGTAAATATTTTTTCTTTAGGGAATACATTAATAAGATCTATGCTTATAAGGTTTTGAGCTAAAATGTCAAAAAGCTCATCATAGCTAGAACCTGAATTTTTGCATATTTTTATTTGTACTCTGTTATTCATATGAGTTATACCTGTAATTACATTTTGATAAACTTCACTTTCAAAATTACTAATTACTGTTCCGACGCATTCATTCATAGTATTTTTTATTACCAGTGGAATATTATATTTTTTTGATATTTCAACTGCCCTTGGGTGTATCACCTTTGCCCCTTGATCTGCGAATTGAAATATTTCATCATAACTTATCTCTTTTATTAAAGTTGCTTCGGAAACTATTCTTGGATCTGCTGTCATAATTCCATCAACATCAGTGTATATTTGAGTCTCTATGGCATTAAGTCTTGCCCCTAGTATTGCAGCTGTAACATCACTCCCACCACGTCCTATTGTAGTAACATAGCCTTCTTCATTCATGCCTTGAAACCCTGCCACTACAGGAATTTTACCGCTTTGCAAAATATTAAGTATCTTTTGCGTATCTACATTAAGTATGGCTGCATTTGTATAATTACAATCAGTAATTATACCTGCTTGTCCCCCAGTTAAAGGTACAGCATCAATTCCATTATTATTCAATTCATTACACATTATTACCGTACTTATAATTTCACCACAACTCACTAATAAGTCTATTGCTAGTGGATTTAAAACTTTTAAACTATTATCTACCAAGGATAGTAATGTATCTGTAGCATAAGGTTCACCTTTTCTTCCCATGGCTGATACTACTACCACGGGAGAATACCCAAGGGCTTTTGCATTTAAAACTTTTTTTACTACAAGCTCTCTTTTCTCCTTGGTTGAAACAGATGTGCCTCCAAATTTTTGCACTAATATTTTCATTTCTGTCCTCCAAAATTAAATATGAGACTTTTTCAAGAATTCATTATCAACATCAATTATTATAGTTCTAGAGCCAATTTTTTTAACATACTCCCAAGGTACTTCAATGATATCATTGTTGCGAAAAAAGCTAAATTTAGAGCTGCCTTCGTTAATAATCAAAAATTTCAAGAAACCATTCTCATCAATAACTACATCATTACTACCTAAATTACTATATTTATCACCATCATTAATATTGATAATTTCATATCTTTCCATTTCACTATACATCTTTACTTTATCATCCATCTTAACATCTCCTTAAAGATTCTCATATGATAATATGGAATACATTAAGGATTTATGCGTAATTTATATATTATTATAAATAAATCTACTTATACATAGTAATAATATCATCTTTAAAAACTCTACTTAGCATTTCTTTTTCATTGCCTACAAATGCAGAGTTTATTATACCGTTTTTAAATGTCTTTTCCATTACAGAATTTACCCTAGTCATATCTATATCATTAATTTTTTTAAGTACATCTTCAGGTGTATTAATTTTATTCATAAACATGACAGATCTACCATTGCTGAACATTCTGCTGCTAGTGCTTTCAAGTCCTAGAATATAACTTCCTTTTAACTGCTCCTTAGCTTTATATAATCTTTCACTATCGATTCCTAATTTAGCAAATTCACTTACCTCTTCTTTTATTGCATTAATAGCAGCCTGCGCATGTATAGGATTGAGCCCCGCGTAAATACTTACGATTCCTGTGTTTTTAAACGATGATATATAAGAATAAATTGAATAGCATACGCCTAGCTCTTCACGAATCTTTTGAAATAATCTGGATGATGCACCCCCACCTAAAATATTGCTAAGTAATATTAGTGTATAGGTATCATCATTTCCAAGTTCTACACCAGGGATTCCTAGGCTTATATGAAGTTGCTCAATATCTTTTTTTCTAAAATAATGGTGATTTAGTATTTCAGGGCTACTATATTTAGTAATCTTCTTATTTTTACAACTCCATTTCCCAAAATATTTTTGAATGAGTAATTCTATATTTTTCATATCAAATTTACCAGAAATAGATATGACTGAATTTTCTGGTATATAATATGATTCCTTATAATCTACTAACATTTTTCTACTAAAAGATTTAACAGTATTCATTGTTCCTAAAATAGGGAATGAGATGGAGTCTGTATTCCATATTGCTTTTGTGTGCAAATCTGCTAAAACATCTTCAGGTGAATCTTCGCTCATATTTATTTCCTCAACAATTACACTTTTTTCTTTTTCAATATCATCTTCTGAAAAATTACTATTGAAAAGCATATCGGATATAATATCTAATGATAATTCTAAATGTGTATCTAGCGCTTTTATATAAAAGCATGTAGCTTCTCTACCTGTAAACGCGTTAATTTGCCCGCCCACATCTTCAATAGATTCAGCAATTTGTTTTACAGTTCTACTCTGCGTTCCTTTAAAAAGCATATGTTCAATAAAATGTGATATCCCACTGTTTGTTTCATTTTCATTTCTTGAACCATTTTCAACCCATAATCCTACACTCACAGAATTTACATATTCAATATCTTCAACTACAACTCTTAACCCATTTTCTAACTTAAATAAATTGTACATATGCGCCTCTCCTTATTGAGAATTTGTATTTAATATGTGCATATTAACGTAATATTATTAAAAAAAATAAAAAGGCACCTAAGCACCTCTGTTATTACTCATTCAATTTTTTTTCATTTTCTTTTTTTTCATTTTCGCTATCTTTCATAGCATCTCTTCTCGAAAGATTTACTCTTCCTTGGTTATCTATTTCCATTACTTTTACTAATATTTCATCACCAACTGACACAATATCTTCTACTTTATTTACTCTCACAAAATCAAGTTTAGAAATGTGCACTAATCCTTCTTTATTAGGAAGTATTTCAACAAAAGCTCCAAATGCAGCAATCTTTGTTACTTTTCCCAAATATATTTCTCCTACTTTAACGGATTTAGTTAGCTCTTCAATGATTTTTACAGCTCTATTTGCACTATCGCCATCGTTAGACATAATTACAATTTTTCCATCATCACTAGTATCTATTTTAACACCAGTTTCTGCTATAATTTTCTTTATAGTTACTCCGCCTTTACCTATTACATCTCTAATCTTGTCAGGTGCTACATTTAGTATATACATTCTAGGAGCATAAGCTGACATTTCACTTCTTGGTGCTGGTATACATGCATTCATTTTTTCTATTATATGGAGCCTTGCTACTTTTGCATCAGTAATTGCAGTTCTAATACAATAATTAGATAGGCCATGAAGTTTTGTATCCACTTGTATAGCAGTAATGCCTTTAACCGTTCCAGCTACTTTGAAATCCATATCTCCAAAGAAATCTTCTATGCCTTGAATGTCAGTTAATACCTTTTCTTTAGATAAATCTGCATTTGTAATTAAACCCATTGCAATTCCCGCTGCCGGTCTCTTAATTGGAACACCAGCATCTAATAATGCTAAAATACTTGCACTAACGCTCGCTTGAGATGTCGAACCATTAGAACTTAATACTTCTGATACAACACGAATGGCATATGGAAATTCTTCAATAGATGGTAATAGTGGTTCCACTGCTTTTTCTGCTAACGCACCATGACCAATTTCACGTCTTCCAGGTCCACGCATTGGCTTAGTCTCTCCTACACTGTAAGCTGGGAAATTATAATGATGCATGTATCTTTTAGTATCTTCATCACCTATTCCATCTAACATCTGAGCTTCTTTTAATGATCCTAATGTAGCCACTCCTAGTACTTGAGTAAGTCCTCTTGTAAAAAGACCTGTTCCATGAGTTCTTGGAAGTATTCCAACTTCACAACTAATTGGTCTAACCTCATCAAAAGCTCTTCCATCTGGTCTTCTGTTTTCATTTAACATCATATTTCTAACTATTTCCTTTTGAATATTATAAAAAACTTCACCTATATCTGATTTTTTGTCAGCATATTTTTCATTAAATTCAACGTTTATTTTTTCTTTTATTTCATCGACCATTGAATTTCTCTCATCTTTATCAGTTATGTACATTGCTGTTTTTACCATATCAAATGAGAATTCTCTAACTTCACTTTGAAGTGTTTCATCTATTTTTTCAAATACAGGAATATTTTTTTCCTTTCCAAATTTAGCCACAGCTTCTTCTTGGAAAGCTACTATTCCCTTACATGCTTCAAAAGCAAAGTCGATTGCAGCAATCATTACATCTTCAGCAATTTCGTCTCCACTAGCTTCTATCATTGTTACATTGTCTTTTGTTGCACAAACTGTAAGCTTCATAGAACTTGCATTTCTCTCACTCTGTGTAGGACTTAATATAAACTTACCATCAACTAAACCAACCGAAACTGTTGCAACAGCATCAGTAAATGGTATGCTTGATATACATAGTGCTAGTGAAGCTGCGTTCATAGCAAGTATCTCAGGTGAATTATCTTGTTCAACCGATAGTACAGTACAAACAATTTGAACATCATTTTTATAACCTTTAGGGAACAGTGGTCTTAATGGCCTATCAATACCTCTTGCTGTTAAAATAGCTTTTTCTGATGGCCTTGCTTCTCTTTTTATAAATCCACCAGGAATTTTACCAACTGCATAAAGTTTTTCTTCATATTCTACACTTAGTGGAAAGAAATCAATCCCATCCCTTGGTTTTTCTGAAGCATTTGCATTAACTAGAACTACTGTTTCGCCATAACTCATGAATAGTGCACAGTCTGATAGCATTCCAACTCTGCCGTATTCAACTTTAAGAACTCTACCTGCTACAGTAGTTTCCATAATATGAATCATATATTTGCCTCCCTTCAATTTATATTAATATCATTAATAATTGTATATATTCTTTCCCAAACTAAAATAATAGAGCGGCTAAGCCGCTCCCAATTATTTTCTTAGTCCAAGTTCTGCAAGAATTGCACGGTATCTTTCGATATCTTGGTTCTTTAAGTAACCTAACATACCTTTTCTTTGTCCAACCATCATTAACAGACCTCTTCTTGAATGGTGATCTTTTTTATGGATTTTTAAGTGTTCATTTAATTCTGTAATTCTTTCAGTAAGTAGTGCGATTTGTACTTCTGGAGAACCTGTATCTCCTTCATGTCTCGCATGTTTAACCATTATTTCTTGTTTTTTAGCCTTTTGCATTTTACAACACCTCCGAATATAATCCCCATATTCCAAGTACACCGTTGGCGATTCGGTGAACTTAGCATAAGGTTCACACCAATTATAACAAACTAAGATTAAATTGTAAATTATTTTTTAAATTTTAATGATTACTTTTCTGTTTTTTGCCTAATAGCATATTCCTTATCCTCTTCAAGCTGCTGTTTTAATTCATCAATGGTATCAAATTTAACTTCATCTCTTATTCTGTTAATAAAATAGATTTTAACTACTTCGCTATAAATTTGTTTGTCAAAACTTAGAATATAAGTTTCTACTGACAGTTTATTACCCGCTACAGTAGGATTATATCCAATATTTGTTATAGCTTTATAAAGCTTCTTATCGTATTCAACTACAGTATAATATACCCCACCCTTTGGAAGAATATATTTCTTATTGTAATCTAAATTTATAGTTGGAAAATCGATAGTTCTTCCAAACTGTTTTCCCTTAATTACTTTCCCAGCAATAGTGTGTGGTCGTCCTAAAAGTTCATTTGCTTTAGTAATATTACCCTCAGCTATGAGATGACGTATCTTTGAACTACTCACCACTTCGTCATTAATCCTAACTGCTTCACAAACATACAGTTCATATCCAAGTATATTACTATATTTTTGGAGCATTTTTACATCACCCAAATTTTTATACCCAAATCTATAGTTAAAACCAATAACTATTCCCTTTGCATTATAACACTTTACCATATTTTTTATAAATTCCTCTGGAGTTAACTTCATAAACTCTTTATCAAAAGTTGCTAAATTAACTATATCAATACCAGTGTTTTCTAATAAATTTATTTTTGTGTCATTATCCATTATAAGCTTTGGGCAAATTTCTTTATTTATAACAGACAATGGGTGATTATCAAAGGTACAAATCATACTTCTAGCATTATTTTTTTTTGACAATTCTACAGTTTTATTTATAAGCTGCATATGTCCTAAATGTAGCCCATCAAAACTTCCAAGGGCTATATAAGTCTGATATTTAAGTTTCTTTTTAAAATTATCTTTTATAACTAACATTTTATTATACTCCTATATAAACGATTTTATTAACCTAACACCATCATTACCTCTGTCTGCAATTCCAATAAAATTATTTTCATTATTGTATATACTATATATACAACCTTCTTCAAACTTGCAAGTTAGTGCTTTATCCTTTACTATAACACCATTTAATAAAAACTTAACAAATTTATCTTCTATGGTGATTTTAGTATTCTTTTCAAAAATCTTTTCTATAGGTATGATATGTCCACTTATATTTTCCTTATTTAAATCCTCAATATTTATAGAATCTTCAATATGGAATTGACCTGTAGCTGTTCTTTGTAGGTTCCACATCATACCACCACATTTTAATATTTCTCCAATGTCATAACATAAACTTCTAATATATGTACCCTTAGAACATTTCACTCTAAACTTTACGTATGGCGACTCTAAACTTGCAATATCTATTTCATAAATTGTAATAGGTCTTGCTTGTCTTTCTATTTCTATTCCAGCCCTAGCTAATTCATAAAGTTTTTTTCCATTAACCTTTAAAGCTGAGTACATAGGTGGAATTTGTTTTATTTCTCCAATAAAAGAATTAATAGCCCCAGTAATTTCCTCATCGCTAAGAGTTACTTCACTTTCACTTAAAATCTTACCTTCTCTATCATAAGTATCTGTAGTTACGCCTAACTTAAGCTCAACTTCATAAATTTTAAAATCACCCATTATATAATCAATGGCTTTTGTTGCTCTTCCAATACAAACAGGTAAAACCCCGCTAGCCTCAGGGTCTAGAGTGCCAGCGTGGCCTACTTTTTTCACATTGCTAATTTTTCTTATTGTGCGTACTACATCAAAAGAAGTAATTCCTGTAGGTTTAAATACATTTAATATACCATTCATTTCATCAACTCTTTTTCTAAAATTTCCATCAATTTAATTTTAGTATTATCAAAATTTGCTCTAGTATAAAAACCTGAAGCTCTAATATGACCACCGCCATCAAAAACTTCAGCAATTTTTCTAACATCCACAAAAGATTTAGATCTTAAACTTACTTTAACACCATTATCAGCTTCTTTTATAAGCATAGTAACTTCAATACCATCTATTGACGTACCAAAATTAATAACATCCGATGTGTCTGATGTTAGCAAATTGTACTTTTCTAGTAGATCTTTAGATACATACATAATACATACTTTGCCATTAAGTTCTACCGTCATATTTGATATAACTTCACCAGAGAATTTTATTTTTTCAAACTTTTTATTTTCGAAAATTATTCTATGGATGTTAGTAAAATCTATTCCAATATTAATAAGTTCACCTGCAATATTATGCGTTACTGCTGTGGTATTAGAATGCCTAAAGCAGCCTGTATCTGTAATCACTGAAGTATACAAACATGTACTTATATCTGTGTCTAATTCTACATGCAGAAGACTAAGTACTTGATATACAATCTCTCCAACAGCAGAAGCTTTTGTGTCAACAAAATTTAAATCTCCATATAAATCATTAGATAAATGATGATCCATATTAATTAGTTCGAACTTCTTATTTAACATGTTTAAGTTCGCATTAATTCTTTTAAAATCACCACAATCTAAGACTATTACACACTCTGTATCCTTAGATGGTTGATTTGTTCTACCATCGATTTCATCTGAGCATGGTAAAAATAAAAAAGTCTGCGGAATAATCTCTTTTGAAATTATATATACTTCCTTATTTAATTTTCTCAGACCAATAAGTAATGCTAATGCACTACCAATTGAATCACCATCTGGAGAAGTATGGAAAGTTATAGCAATTTTCTTGAATAACTTTATTTTGTTAATAATATCATTAATCTTCATCGCTATCTTCGTTGCTTGCTTACTTCTTCCTCATCTATATCTTCATGATTTTTTCCTTCATCACTCGTATCTTTTTCCTTTATTTGATGAAAAATACTTTCTAAATGTATTGCACGTTCTATAGTTTCATCTACCTCTATGATAACCTGAGGAACATGTCTTAGTTTGACATGTATTCCTATTTCTTTTCTAATAAGGCCAGTTGAACTTTTAAGGGCTTGAAGTGTTTCTTTTTTAGCAAGTTTGTCACCAAATATACTAACATAAATCTTTGTATAACTTAGATCCTTTGTTGTATCTACTTTTGTTACACTTACCATAGCACTTAATCTTGGATCCTTTATTTTGTTTTGAATTGTATTGCTTACATCTTTTTTAATTTCTTCATTTATTCTACCGTTTCTATAATTAACCATACAACCCACTACTCCTTATACTATACTAATTTAGGTTTTACTTCTTCCATTATAAATGCTTCAATAATGTCGCCTTCTTTAATATCATTGAATTTTTCTACACTTAATCCACATTCAAATCCAGCAGCAACTTCTTTAGCGTCATCTTTAAATCTCTTTAATGAAGCTAATGTTGATTCCGTAATTACTATTCCATTTCTAAGAACTCTAACACTACTATTTCTAGTAATTTTTCCGTTTAATACATAAGATCCTGCTATTGTCCCTACATTTGAAACCTTATATATTTGTCTTATTTCTACTCTACCTAAAACAACTTCTTTATAAACAGGATCAAGCATTCCAAGCATTGCAGCCTTTATATCATCAAGAGCATCATAAATTATTCTATAGGTTTTAATTTCCACGCCCTCTTTTTCTCCTATTATAACAGCATTATTATCTGGTCTTACATTAAACCCTATAATTATTGCATTTGATGCTGCAGCGAGAACAACGTCTGTTTCTGTAATCGCTCCAACTCCAGAATGGATAACTCTTACTTTAACATTATCAGTAGATAATTTTTCAAGAGATTGTCTTACTGCCTCTACAGATCCTTGAACATCAGCCTTAACAATTACGCCAAGTTCTTTAACAGATCCTTCTTGTATTTGACTGTATAAATTTTCCATGGAAACTCTATTACTAGATTGAAAGTGTTCTTCTCTTAAATTTCTTTTTCTAGTTTCAGCCATGTTTCTTGCAGTTTTCTCATCTTTAACTACATTAAATCTATCCCCAGCTGCTGGAACATCTGATAATCCAAGGATTTCTACTGGCATAGAAGGTCCTGCTGTTTTAATCTTTTTACCCTTATCATCAAACATTGCTCTTATTCTTCCATAAGTTGAACCAACTATTATAGAATCACCAGTATTTAATGTACCGTTTTGTACCAATAAAGTAGCAAGAGGACCGCGACCTTTATCAAGTTTTGCTTCTATTACAGTTCCTTTTGCGCGTCTACTAGCATTTGCTTTTAGTTCGAGCATTTCTGCAGTAATAACTACCATTTCAAGTAAAGTATCTATTCCCTCTTTGGTATGAGCTGATACTGGAACACAAATTGTGTCTCCGCCCCAATCTTCTGCAACAAGTCCAAATTCTGTTAATTCCTGTTTAACTTTATCAGGGTTAGCTCCTGGTCTATCTATTTTATTTATAGCAACTATTATTGGAACTTTAGCTGCCTTACAGTGATTTATTGCTTCTTCAGTTTGTGGCATAATGCCATCATCTGCAGCTACAACAAGTATAACTATATCTGTTATTTGGGCACCTCTTGCTCTCATTGCTGTAAAAGCCTCATGTCCAGGTGTATCTAAAAATGTTATTTTTTCACCATTAACGTCAACAGTATACGCACCTATATGTTGTGTAATTCCGCCCGCTTCAGTTTCGGTAACCTTAGATTTTCTAATACAGTCGAGGAGTGATGTCTTGCCGTGATCAACGTGCCCCATTACTGTAACAACCGCCGGTTTTTTATCTGTTCCTACTTCTGATTCATTGTCTTCAATATCTTCATCCTCGGCAATTTTTCCTTCTTCAACATCTTTGAGTACTGCAAGTGCACCATATTTTTCTATTACTTTTTCAGCTGTTGCAAAATCAATTTCTTGATTCATTCCAGCCATAACACCTATGAAAATAAGTTGTTTTATTACTTCAACATAAGGTCTCTTTAACGTATCAGCTAAGTCTTTAACTGTAATAGTACTATCGATTACTACAACTTCATCATCTATTGCTTCAACACTATTGTTACCATTTCCTAATTCATCGCGACCTTTTCTACCTCTTTTTCTAATAATAACCTTGTTAGCATCTTCATTAGCTAAATTTTCATAGTGTTCTACTGTTTCATTTTTACTATCCTTGAGTCCTGAATTTTCATCACTATAAAGTTCCTTTATTAACTCAGCATCTTCTTCCTCAATCACACTCATATGATTTTTTGCCTTTATGCTAAACTCTTCAAATAGTACATTAATTAATTCTTTACTTGACACTTCTAACTCTTTTGCTAATTCATATATTCTGACTTTTGCCAAATCATTCACCCCCGAAATTTAATTTATTCATCATTTTCATCATTTTCATCATTTTTATTATATTCATTCCATAAGCTTAATAACTTATTAGTCATTTTTTTATCACTTACACATACAACATTAATTTCTGCTCTGCCTAAGCACTTACCTAAAACTTCATTGGATACCCCTTCTATAAGAGGTATAACATTTTTACTAGCTAATCTTTTAAATTTATCTTTAGTATTTACAGCGCTTTCTTCTGATAAAATTATAAGGGTTCCTCGTCCATGTGATAGTGCTTCTTCACATTGATTGTAACCTTCAATTAGTTTACCTGCCTTTTTAGTTAAACCCAAAAATTGAAAAAATTTATTATTCATGTTCTATCTCATCCTTACAATTTATCTCGTCCTTCAAGTTACCATAAATTTCTTCGCTTATTTTTCCACCTAAATTTCGCTCCAACCTCTTAGTCTTAAAAGATTTTTCAAAGCATTCTATATTTTTACAAACATATGCACCTCTGCCTGGCTTTTTCCCTGTTAAATCTATAGAAATTTCGCCTTCTTTACTACGAACTATACGCAATAACTCTTTTTTACATTTCATTTCCATGCACCCAGTACACATACGCTGAGGTATTTTTTTAACTTTCATAAAGCTATCACCTACTCCTGCGTAATGGTTTCAATTACTTTATTTTCAACAACATCATTTTGGTTAACTTCATTAACTTCATTAACTTCCATATTATATTGAGCTTGAGTTCTACTTTTAATATCTATTTTCCAACCTGTTAATCTTGCAGCCAATCTAACATTTTGACCTTCTTTTCCAATAGCTAAAGATAATTGATTATCTTCCACTATAACCTTTGCAGATTTACATGCTTCATCAACTACTACATTCAATACCTTTGCTGGGCTTAAAGCGTTTGAAATATATTCTTCAGATTTTTTGCTCCACTTAATGATATCAATCTTTTCATTTCTTAATTCATTAACTATATTTTGAACTCTAATTCCCTTAGGCCCTACGCAAGCTCCCATAGCATCAACATTCTCATCATTTGAGTATACTGCAATTTTAGTTCTTGAACCCGCTTCTCTTGAAATACTTTTTATTTCAACTATTCCACCAAAAACTTCCGGAACCTCTAGTTCAAATAAACGTTTTACAAGCCCTGGATGAGTTCTTGATACTCCTATTTGAGCACCTTTAGTAGTATTCTTAACCTCAACAATGTATAGTTTTAATTTCTCATTGAAATTATATTCCTCACCTGGCATTTGTTCATTAGCTCCAAGCACAGCTTCAATTTTGCCTAAATCTATAAATACATTTCCTCTATCTTTTCTTATAACACTTCCTGTAATAATATCAAATTCTTTAGTTATAAATTCATTATAAATTATATTTCTTTCAGCTTCTTTAATTCTTTGAATAACCACTTGTTTCGCAGATTGTGCAGCTATTCTTCCAAATTTCCTTGGAGTAACTTCAATATCAACAATATCGCCAATTTGATATTTAGGGCTATATTCTTTAGCTTCCTCGAGTGTTATTTCATTAACATCCTCAACTACTTCTTCGACAACAGTTTTTTGACCATAAACATGTATTTCACCTGTTTCTCTATTCATTGTTACTTTTACATTTTGACTATTATTAGATAGAGTAGCAAAATTTTTCTTATATGCCGCAACTAATGCATCTTCAATAGTTTCAAAAAGTAGATCTTCACTAATTCCCTTTTGGTCTACAATTTCTCTCAATGCTTCAATAAATTCTTGATTCATTTTAACTTCCTCCTTACAGCACCGGTTTTAAACTCACAATGGCAATATTTTCTCTAGCAATAGATATATTATTCCCATCATATTGAATTTCTATTTGCACATCAGAAAATCCTAATAAGTTACCTTCAAGTTTTTTAGTGCCCTCATATAGACTATTTAAATTAACAAGTACCTTTTGTCCTATGTATTTTTTTAGATGGTTGTCATCATATAAAATCCTCTCAATTCCCGGAGAGGAAACTTCTAAACAGTAACTATCAGTTATTGGATCTTCTACATCCAATATTTCACTTACAGCTCTACTTATCTTTTCACAATTTTCTAAAGATATTCCATTAGAACTATCTATATAAATTCTCAGGAAATTTTCTCCTGCTTCTTTTACATACTCCAAATGATATAATTCACAATTGTTTTTTTCTATTATCGGCTGAGCTATTTTTCTTAGTTTTTGCAACAAGGTATCATTTTTCATTTTAACACCCTCCTTTTATTAATATTTTATACAATTATTAGCATAATTAAACATAATATTATAATTAAAACGCAACCATGAGTTGCGTTTCAATAAATAGAGAGTAGGCGGGCCTACTCTCGTGCAATAAAATTACCAATGGTAACTAATATATATTATTCTATCATATAAAATTTGCTAATTCAAGGGTTAATTGCATTTACCTAAAAAAACGACAGCTGATTTGTATCAGGAAGTTCCTTTAAACACCCATGATTATCTAATGCTTCAATTACTGTTTTTGAAACTTTACAACGAATTCTTAAATCTTCTTTTGATATAAACTCACCTTCAGGTCTTAATAAAACTATGCTTTTAGCAGCATTTTCACCTACACCTTCAAGACTATTTAACGGAGGTCTTATTGAATCACCTTCAATTGTAAATTTGAGTGCCTCAGACTTATAAAGATCTACATTTAATAATTTTATCCCTCTTTTATACATTTCATAAGATAACTCAAGAGCCGTGAGAAGGCCTTTTTCTTTCATTCCTATATCCTTACCCATAGCTGTTAGTTCATCCATTTTGACTTTTATTGCACTATCACCTTTTACAATCAAATTAGCATCAAAGTCATCTGCCCTTATAGTAAAGAATGTAGCATAATATTCCTTTGGATAATAAACCTTATAATATGCTATTCTTACCGCCATCATTACATAAGCAACTGCATGACCCTTAGGAAACATATACTTTATCTTCTTACATGATCCGATATACCAATCTGGAACGTCATGTTCTCTCATTACTATTTCATCATTTTCTGTGAGACCCTTACCTTTTCTTACTCTCTCCATTATAGTAAAAGCAGTCTTAGGTTCAAGCTTCTTCTGCATTAGATAAACCATTATATCATCTCTTGTAGAAATACAATCTTTAAGTGTTGTAAATCCTTCTTTAATATAATATTGTGCATTATTAATCCATACATCAGTACCATGAGATAGTCCAGAAATTCTAACCAAGTCTGAAAAAGATTTAGGTTGCGTGTCTAAAAGCATTTGTCTAACAAATTTTGTACCAAACTCTGGAACACCATAACTGCCAACTTCACAGCCTAGTTCTTGAGTGGTGAGCCCTAGTGCCACAGGAGACGTAAATAAGCTTATAACTTTAGAGTCTGAAAGTGGAATAGTTATAGGGTCAAGTCCCGTTAAATCTTGAAGCATTTTAAGCATTGTAGGATCATCATGTCCAAGAATATCAAGCTTTAATAACCTGCCACTTATCGAATGATAATCAAAATGTGTTGTAACAATATCTGAATTAGGATCGTCAGCTGGGTGTTGTACTGGGCAAAAATTATATATTTCATTATCACTTGGTACAACCATTATTCCACCCGGATGTTGCCCTGATGTCCTTTTCACACCAGTACATCCAAGGACCAATCTCTCTATTTCTGCTTGAGGCACCATACTATCTTTTTCACCTAAATATTTTTTTACATACCCATAAGCGGTCTTATCCGCAATGGTTCCAATTGTTCCTGCCTTGAAAGTATGCCCTTTACCAAACAACACCTCAGTATATCTATGTATATCTGCTTGATTTTCACCTGAGAAATTCAAATCTATATCTGGCTCTTTATCTCCTTCAAAGCCTAAGAAAGTCTCAAAAGGAATATCATGCCCATCTTTCACATATAAAACTCCACAACTTGGACACTCTTTATCAGGTAAATCAGCACCTGAACCAACAGATCCATCTATTATGAATTCACTATTTTTACAATTAGGGCATACGTAATGAGGTGGAAGGCCATTTACCTCTGTTATATTAGACATATTAGCTGCAAAAGAAGATCCAACTGAACCTCTTGAACCTACTAAATAACCATCTGCAAGAGATTTTGCTACTAGTTTTTCAGCTATTAAGTAAAGTACAGCATACCCATTACCTATAATAGAGTTTAACTCCTTTTCCAATCTTTTTTGAACTATCTCCGGTAATTTTTCCCCATATATAGAATGAACTTTATCCCAGGTCATCTTTCGAATATCATCTTCTGCACCTGGTATTGTTGGTGTATATGTTCCGTCAGGTATTGGTTTTATTACTTCTATCATATCTGCAATTTTATTTGTATTATAAATTACAACTTCTCTACATTTTTTTTCACCTAAATATGAAAACTCTTTTAACATTTCATTAGTAGTTTTAAAATATAGCGGTGGTTGATCATCCGCATCTGAAAATCCTTTACCAGCCATTAAAATCTTCCTGAAAACTTCATCAGAAGGGTCTAAAAAATGTACATCCCCTGTAGCAACTACCGGCAAATTGTTTTTCTCTCCTATATCACATATCTTTCTATTAATATCCATTAATTCACTTTCATCTTTTACCGTACCATTTTTAATCATGAATTTGTTATTTAGAAGAGGTTGTATTTCTAAATAATCATAGAATCTTATAATTTTCTTAAGTTCCTCTTCGGATTTTCCCTGAAGCACTTCCTTATATACTTGACCAGCTTCACAAGCTGATCCAACTATAAGACCCTCCCTATATTGTTCGACTAATGTTTTAGGTAGTCTAGGTCTTCTATGGAAATAATCTAAATTTGAAAATGAAATAAGCTTATACAAATTTTTGAGACCTACAAGATTTTTAACCAAAATAATAACATGATAGCTGTTTGCTTTCTTTACATTAAAATCACCTAGAAATTCTTTATTTAGAGTATCTAAGTCTAAAATATTTTTTTCTCTAAGTAGTCCAAAACAATGCATCAGTATATCTGCAGTAGCTTTGGCATCATCTATGGCCCTATGATGATTTTCAAGGGTTATGCCTAAATGCTTAGCTACTACATTTAGCTTAAATGTTTTAAGGTCTGGAAGTAAATATTTAGCTAATGGTATTGTATCCATAATTGCATTTTCAAACTTTAACTTAAGTCTCTCTGAATTTTTCTTGATAAAAGAAGCATCAAAAGCAGCATTATGGGCTACTACTACACTCCCACTAACGAACTCTAGAAACTTAGGAAGTATTTCTTCGATAGATTCTGAGCCAGCAACCATATCATTAGTAATTCCAGTAAGTTCTGTAATCTTATAAGGTATGTCCCTTCCAGGATTTACAAATTCATTAAATCTATCTACTATTTTGCCATTTTCAATCTTAACTGCACCAATTTCTGTAATTCTATCATTTTCACTAGAAAGTCCTGTTGTTTCTAAATCAAAGACTACAAAAATGTCATCTAAATTTTCATTTTGATTATTAATAACTATTGGTTGACCATCATCTACAAGGTAACCCTCTACACCATATAAAACCTTTATTTTATTTTTTTTAGCAGCATCCATAGCTTCTGGAAAAGCTTGGACTACACCATGATCCGTTATCGCTACTGCCTTGTGTCCCCATTTAGCTGCTCTTTCAACAAGTTTAGATGCGGGGCTTATTCCATCCATAGCACTCATTTGTGTATGCAGATGAAGTTCAACTCTTTTCTCTAGCGCAGTATCCATTCTCTCTATTTTCTTAAGTTTTACTATATCCTTTGCCATTACAACAACCTCTTTTGCATAGGTGTCATAACTTGCTTCACCGCGCACCTTACAAAAAAGTCCTACTTTAATTTCGTCCATTATCTTTTCCACATCTTTAGGTTTTGGAAAACATTTCACTGTAATTGAACTTGAATAATCTGTAATATAAAATGTAATAATTATTCTTCCCGTTTTTGTTTCAATAATTTTAATTTTAAAAATATCCCCACAGATGCTTACTATTCCTGAAGCCTCATCTATCTCGTTTATTTCTATACTATCGCTTTTTATATTTCTTCCCATTATAGTGTTTGCATCAGCGGCTTCATCTTTTCTAAATCCTGGTCTGCTAAATTTATTTGCTTTTTCATTGTTTTGACCACTACTTTGAGGTTTATCTTTCTTTTCCGTATTAATATTTTTAATGATTTCTTTTATTATAATCTCATTTTCTTTTTCTTTTTTACCAAAAAAATCTTCTTTAGAAAGTTCACTATTATGTTCTAATTTAACTAAAGAGTTAATTCCAAACATATCATTTATAGTATTTTTTATAAGAATTTCTATGTTTTTATCTCTTAAAATTTTGCACATAAAATCATTGCCGCATTGAATTTTAAGCATTCCCTTCTCTATTATCCTTGAAGATTTTAGTAAACTATCCTTACTTGATGGTTGAGATGTAGCAATAACATTAACGACATCTAACCAAAACTTATCTTTTACATCCTCTAAAGTTGCATTTGAAACATCACGGTAACAAACTAATTGTATATCTTCAAAACTACATAACCGCTTTGAAATAATTTTTTTAATATGTAGCTTTTTATTATCATCTATATCCTCAAAAGATTTGATAAGCACCCTTAATTTATTGCTTTTTTTAAGGTATTGAACTCTTAACACCTTAATGTCATTTACTAATGTTTCTTCATTTAAATCAAAATCATATTTCAACATTTCAGCTAGGCTTACATTCATTAGTATTCCTCCTGATAAAGCCTTATAGTTTCTCTATCTCCCGAAGAAGTTCTTCCACTAAGTCTTCTTCTTTGACTGTCTTAATTATTTCACCTTTTTTAAATATAAGACCGACTCCGTTACCACCAGCTATTCCAATATCAGCTTCTCTTGCTTCACCTGGTCCATTAACTACGCATCCCATTATTGCAACCTTTATACTTTTTTCACAAAATTCTAGTCTTTTTTCTACTTCATTTGCAATTTTAATAAGATTAATTTGAGTTCTGCCACAAGTTGGACATGATACAAATTTAACCCCATCATTTCTATAACCTAAGGATTTTAATATTTCTATACCAACTTTAACCTCGTCTACTACATCTCCCGTTAGAGATACCCTTATAGTATCTCCAATGCCCTGCGCTAAAAGCGCACCAATACCTATACTTGATTTTATTGTTCCCCGCCATGTAGTTCCAGCCTCAGTAACACCTAGGTGTAGTGGATAATTTACTTTGCTTGATAACAATTTGTAACTTTCAATCATCATGGGAACATCTGATGATTTTATAGAAATAACTATATCATAAAAATCTAAACCCTCTAGTATTTCAACATGCCTTAATGCACTTTCAACTAATGCCTGTGCACATACGTGACCATATTTTTCAAGAATGTCTTTTTCTAGTGAACCTGAATTCACACCAATCCTAATTGGAATTGATTTTCCCTTAGCTGCATCTGCAACTAATTTTATTTTATCAATACTTCCAATATTCCCTGGATTAATTCTTAGTTTAGATACCCCATTCTCTATAGATTTTAAAGCAAGTCTATAATCAAAATGAATATCAGCAACTAATGGTATATTAATCTGCTTCATTATTCCTTTAATAGCATCAGCTGCTATCATATCAGGCACAGCGCACCTTACAATGTCACACCCTGCCTTTTCTAGCAAGAGAATCTGTTTTACTGTAGCATCAACATCTCTTGTATCAGTGTTTGTCATTGATTGAACTGCTACCAATGAATCTCCACCTATATATATATTCCCAATTTTAAGTTTCTTAGTTTCTTTTAATTTCATAACCTTCATCTCCTAGAATTTTAGAGGATTAACTACATCTTTAATAATTACTAACACCATAAACGCCATTAAAATCATAAATCCAATATAATTTACAAATCCAACTTTCTTATCATCCAATTTCTTACCTGATATTATTTCAAATAGCAATATAAAAATCCATCCTCCATCTAGTGCTGGGAAAGGTAGTATATTCAATATCCCTAGTTGCACACTTAACATTGCTGTTAACATCATTAAATTTATTATTCCAGTTTGTGCAGCCATTGTTGAAATTCTTATTATACTTATTGGTCCACCTACATCATTGATAGATTGTTGGCCCTTAAATAAGCTCCCCAAAAATCCGAAAATTAGTTTTGATGTGCTAATAGTTTGATCAAATCCATAACTTACGACTTCGCCAAAGTTCATTTTTTCTTGTGTACCACCTATTCCTACCATAAATCTATTTTCTTTCACATCTTTAATGGGCTTCAAGGAAAATGTTTTCACTTTTGAATCTCTCACTATTTCAATATTTATATTTTCCCCTTTAGAAATACCAATTTCATTTATAAATTGCTCCCATTTGACTATACTAACTTTATTTACCTTAGTAATCTTGTCTCCAACTTTCATTCCAGCCTTCATAGCTGCACCATTAGGGACTACTCCCCCTATTACTGGCACTATTTTCCCTGTTGCAGCGCCTATAATAGCAAATAAAACCACTGCTAATATTATATTCATAATTGCACCAGCAGAAACTATGCTTAATTTTTGAACTGCAGTTTTATTATTGAAAGCTCTTGGATCATTACTTCCTTCATCTTCACCTTCCATCTTAACATACCCACCAATAGGAAAAGCCTTAATCAAATACTCTGTTTCTTTTCCTTTTATTCCAAAAAGTTTCGGACCCATTCCGAGTGAAAATTCATGTACTTTTACCCCATTTAGCTTAGCTAACATAAAATGACCTAATTCATGTATTATAATCAAAAGACTAAATGCTAATATAGCCATAATAAAATATGGTATGTTTCCTAAAATGCTTGTAATACTACCCATAACAATTCCCCTCCCTATTCTTTATCATAACTATTTCTTACGTATTCTCGTACCATAAGGTCAACTTTTAAAATTTCTTCAAGATTTGGATTACTATCGTGTGTAAATTTATTCATGCAGTTTTCTATGATATCTTCTATCTGAAGATAACTAATTTTATAATCTAAAAATAGTTCAACAGCCACTTCATTAGCCGCATTCATAATAGCTGGCATATTCCCATCCATTTTACCCGCTTTAAAGGCTAGTTTAAGACATTTGAAAGTATCCATATCCGGTTTTTCAAAAGTTAAATTACCCATATTATAAAAATCTAGTTTTTCAATGACAGTATTTTTTCTTTCAGGGTAGTTTATAGCGTATTGAATAGGTAGTCTCATATCAGTGGAACTGAGTTGTGCTATTACACTTCCGTCCACGTATTCTACCATAGAATGTATTATGCTTTGAGGATGAACTACAACTTGTATGTCTTCGTAATCTACACCAAATAACCAGTGTGCCTCTATAACCTCAAGCCCCTTATTCATAAGTGTTGAAGAATCAATGGATATCTTTCTGCCCATATTCCATTTAGGGTGTTTAAGAGCCTCTTCAGGTTTTATTTCTACCAATTGTTGTTTACTTTTGCCCCTAAATGGGCCACCTGATGCTGTTAATATTATTTTATTAACTGTTTCCAACCTATTTCCCTGTAGACATTGAAAAATAGCACCATGTTCTGAATCAACTGGCAAAATATTTACATGGTTTTTTTTAGCAGCATCAATAACTAATTTACCTGCTACAACTAGTGTTTCTTTATTTGCTAAAGCAATATCTTTTCCAGCGTTAATAGCTTTCATAGTGGGTACTAACCCTATCATCCCTACAACTGATGTTACTACAATGTCAACTTCTGGCAAAGTACTTATATAATTTAATCCATCCAATCCCTGCAATATTATCGTTGATTTTTTATTTGACTTACAATATTCTTTAAGCTTTAATGAAGCCTCCTCATCCATCATGGCAACATATTTAGGTTTAAATTCCTCTATAATAAGTATGATTTTTTCACAGTTAGTATTCGCAGAAATCCCCACAATAGTAAAATTGTTAATATCCGATCGAATAACATCTAAAGTTTGAGTTCCAATGGACCCAGTAACTCCCAAAATAGTAATCTTCTTCACGTAAATCTCTCCATTCATGTAACTCTATTTTTTATACCTTATATGTTAGTAAAATTGTAATACTATAAAAGTTCCTCTGCAATGAATTATACGAAAAAAAATTCAAAGAAAATAACACGACTTTCACAGCTTATGTTGTAATAAACAAAATATTTTTTTATTTTAAATTCTTTTTCATCTCGTTAATTAACATAAAACAAAGAGAGTAATTTTAAAATTATTAAATCTTCTATAGCATATAATATAACATATTTATATACTAAAATAAAGCATATAGAAATATTTGCTAATATATAGGTAATTGTTCCATTTGCAGTCTATACTACTTATTTTCTATGAAACTTAATACTTATAATATTCTATTCATTAATTAACTCAAATATTAGAATAGAATATAATACAGTTATTACTTTAAAGTGTTTCAAGCAATAAGAAAATCATATATTGAGGTAAATGCCAATTCCAAACGAATTGTTTCTTTGCATTCTGCCCAATAAATGATTTTCATAAGCGTTAAAAGATAAAATTAAATTTCTTTTACCTTCAATATACATTCACTTATATTCCTATTATGAATGTAATATAATAAAATGTTACCACCGACACAAATAGTATACTATCAAATCTGTCCAAAATCCCACCATGACCTGGTATAAGACTACTATAATCCTTTGCTCCTACAAATCTTTTTATTGATGAAGCTATTAAATCTCCAAATTGTCCAAAAACTCCGCAAAGAACACCAATTATAGCGTAATGATATAATTCTATAGAAACTCCATATTTTGAAATAACATAGCCATAAAGTGTGCATCCTATAGTGCTTCCTAGTAGTCCTCCTATTGATCCCTCAATAGTTTTATTTGGACTAACTTTAGGACATAGCTTATGTTTTCCACCTCTGCCTAAAAACCTTCCCGAATAGTAAGCTGAAGTGTCACACCCCCAGGAACAAATAAATATAATCCATACTAAATATTGACCGTAGGTTTTGTTGTTTATAAACACTATAAAACTAAAAAATACTGCTACATACAAAAAACCAAATATAGTTAGAGCAATATCTACGAAATTATAACTTGTATAGACCACAGGAATACATAATAATAAAAAAATTATTGCTATTAAAATATATATATTAAAGCTCATTACAAAATCATTGCTCATATTTAAATAATATACTATGCAAAATATATATCCTATAATTCCGATTGGTTTATAATGTTTTTTTCTAGAAACCTTATAGAACTCATACATACCCAAAAGTGAAAGTACCATTACACTGTATTTTAAGTAAACACCCCCTAAAAATAAAAATATTATTAACGGTGCTAGAACAAGCGCTCCTATATATCTATTATTCATAATTTCTCACCTATTTAACCTTTCCAAATCTTCTATCTCTCTTTTGATAATTAAGTATCGCAGATTTCAGCTCTTCCTCATGAAAATCTGGCCAATTAATATCTGAAAACCAAAGTTCTGAGTATGCACTCTGCCACAATAAAAAATTACTTAATCTTAGCTCACCACTCGGTCTTATTATAAGGTCTGGATCTGGCATTCCGCTTGTATACATATATCTTGAAAGTAAATCCTCATTTATCTCATCTTTAGATATTCTTTTACTTATTAAATCTAGTGTAATCTCTTTTACAGCATCTACAATTTCGTTTCTTCCACCATAATTTAAAGCTAAATTCAAAATCAACCCTTTATTATTTTTTGTTTTTTCATAAGCATTATTTAATTCTGCTCTGCATATTAAAGGCAATTCTGATATATTCCCAATAGAATTAATAACAACATCATTAGCGTTTAATTCCTCGAATTCATTTTTTAGATAATCCACTAATAATTTCATTAAAGAATCAACTTCTTTTAAAGGTCTATTCCAATTTTCAGTTGAAAATGCATAAAGGGTTAAATATTTAACTCCCAAATTATTGCATTCTTTAACTATTTTTCTAATTGCTTCAACTCCAGCCTTATGTCCTAGTGCTCTCGGCAAATTTCGTTCCTTAGCCCATCTACCATTTCCATCCATTATAATTGCAATATGATTAGGTATTTTTGACATATCTAAATAAATTTTATTATTAATATCTTTTTTCTTTTTCAAAAAAGCGAATAATTTTTTCAATAAAATCCCCTCCTTTTTAGTAGTTATAGTATAATTTTAAATAGAACCTGCATAATTGCAGGTTCTATTTAAAATTATATACTAAACTGACATTATTTCTTTTTCTTTGTTATCTATTAATTGATCTACTTCTTTTATAAATTTATCTGTTTCCTTTTGAATGATATCTTCAGATTTTTTTACTTCATCTTCTGTAATTTCACTATTCTTTTTCAAAGCCTTAATTTTATCATTTGCATCTCGCCTAATTGATCTAATCGCAACTTTAGCTTCTTCACCAGTTTTTTTAACAGTTTTGAGTAAATTTTTCCTTGTTTCTTCAGTAAGTTCAGGAATAATCAATCTAATTGCAGATCCATCATTTGATGGATTTAATCCTAAATCAGATTTTAATATAGCTTTTTCTATATCTTTCATAGTTGATTTATCCCATGGTTGAATTAAAAGTACTCTAGCTTCAGGTGATGATACATTTGCTACTTGACTTACTGGAACAAGACTTCCATAAGACTCAATTCGAAGTCTATCTAGCATTGAAGCATTTGCCCTACCTGCTTTCAGACTTCCAAGTTCATGTTTTAAAACAGAAATAGATTTTTTCATTTTTTCATCAGCAATACTAATAATTTGTTTAATCATAGAATTCCCTCCATTTTATACTGATTCCTTAGTACAATCAGATACTAAAGTACCAATTTTTTCTCCTAAAATTGCTTTTTTTATGTTTTCAGGATTATCTAGTCCAAAAACCAATATTGGTATATTATTATCCATACATAATGATGTAGCTGTAGAATCCATTACTTGTAGCCCTTTTTCAAGAACATTAAGATAAGTAAGACTATCAAACTTCTTGGCATCATCATATATATGTGGATCTTTATCGTAAACTCCATCTACTTTTTTAGCAAGTAAAATTACTTCAGCTTCTATTTCTGCCGCTCTAAGTGCTGCTGCTGTATCTGTTGAAAAATATGGATTTCCTGTGCCAGCTGCGAATATAACGACTCTGCCTTTTTCTAAATGCCTCATAGCTTTTCTTCTTATAAATGGTTCCGCTACAGCCTTCATTTCAATGGCAGTTTGCACCCTAGTATTTACACCTATATTCTCCAAAGAATCTTGAAGTGCTAATGCATTAATACATGTTGCCATCATTCCCATATAATCTGCAGTAGTTCTGTCCATACCGTCCCCACTTCTACCACGCCATATATTTCCAGCTCCGACAACTACTCCTATTTCAACACCTAATCTAACTAATTCTTTTATCTGAAGCGCTATAACGTTTGTGATTTCAAAATCTATTCCAAAACCCTTTTCACCAGCTAAAGCTTCTCCAGAAATTTTAAGCATTATTCTTTTATATTTAGCAACGTCCATAAACATTATACCTCCTAATTTAAAGTAATACTAATTTAATGTATTACTTTTTTTAAAGTATTACTATTTTAAATCATTACTTTTTTTAAACCTTACTCTTTTTTAGACCTCATTCTTTTTAAAACCTTACTTATTTTAAAAAAGAGAACACTTCGTGTTCCCTTTAATTATTATTTACCTTCTACTTGTCTTTTTACTTCTTCAGCAAAATTTTCTTCTTTCTTTTCTATGCCTTCTCCTCTTTCAAATCTTACGAATCTTGTTACCTTTATGTCAGCACCAAGTTTTTTAGACTCTTCTTGAAGATATTTTGTAATAGTATAGTCAGCGTTTTTAACCCATACTTGTTCAAGTAAACAAACTTCTTTATAATACTTATTTACTCTGCCCATAACCATTTTATCAACTATTTTTTCTGGTTTTCCTTCGTTTAAAGCTTGAACTCTATATATTTCTTTTTCTTTTTCTAAAGTTTCAGTATCAACACATGTATTATCTAAGAATAAAGGGCTAGCAGCAGCAATTTGCATTGCAACATCTTTAGCAATCTTAACTAACACATCATCTTGTTTTTCACATGAAAGTTCTACTAAAACGCCTATTCTTCCACCACCATGAATATAGCTTTGAACTATACCCTTTTCAATAGAAAACTTTTGAAATCTTCTTACAGACATGTTCTCGCCTAGTTTTGCTATTAAAGCTGTAACTGCATCCGTAATAGTTATTGCTTCATCAGCTATGTATTTTTCAGAAGTTAATCCCTCAATAGTAGTTGAATTAGTTTGTGCTGCTTGCATTGCTATGTTTTTTGTTAAAGTAACAAACTCTTCATTATCAGCAACGAAGTCTGTTTCGCAATTAACCTCTACAACAGATCCAACTTTCATATCTTCTGAGATATATGTGAACACTAATCCTTCTGCAGCTATTCTTCCAGCTTTCTTTGCCGCTGCTGCCAAACCTTTTTCTCTTAAAAGTTCAACCGCTCTGTCCAAGTCACCATCCGTTTCAGTTAGAGCTCTTTTGCAATCCATCATTCCAGCCCCAGTTCTTTCTCTTAACTCTTTAACCATGCTTGCACTAATCATTATTATTTCCTCCTATTCCTATCTAATTTAAAAGGTAAATGAAAGAATTAACCTCCACCTACCCCTCAACTGTTCTATCAAAAATTATTATATTAGATATATAGTTACTATTATTCAGCTAATTGTTCGCCCTGTCTTCCTTCAATAATAGCATCAGCTAATCTTTCAGTTATTAGTTTAACCGCTCTTATAGCATCATCGTTACCTGGAATTACATAATCTACTTCATCTGGATCGCAGTTTGTGTCAACTATAGCAATTACAGGAATACCAAGTATTTTAGCTTCAGATATTGCATTCTTTTCTTTTCTTGGATCTACAATAAATAAAGCTCCAATTTTGCTTGCATCCATGTTTCTAATTCCGCCTAAATTCTTTTCTAGTTTTTCTCTTTCATTTAGAAGGTGACTAACTTCTTTTTTAGGAAGAACTTCAAATATTCCATCTTCTTCCATTTTATATAATGCTTCTAATCTTGCTATTCTTGTTTTAATTGTTTTAAAGTTTGTTAACATTCCGCCTAACCATCTATTATTTACAAAATGCATACCTGCTCTTACAGATTCAAATTTAATAGCTTCTTGTGCTTGTTTTTTTGTTCCTACGAATAGAACATCTTTGCCTTCTTCAGATACAGATTTAATAAAATCATATGCCTCATCGATTTTTCTAACTGTTTTTTGTAAATCGATAATGTATATACCATTTCTTTCTGTAAATATGTATGGTGCCATTTTAGGATTCCATCTTCTAGTTTGATGACCGAAATGAACACCTGCTTCTAATAATTGTTTCATTGAAATAACTGCCATTAATAATAACCTCCTTGGTTTTTACCTCCATTACCATCATCTTATTGAAGCCCAAATATTGGAACCCTTCCATAATTAAGTAATGTGTGTATTTTCTCACCTGTGTAGTATAGCACAAGGCACAGATGTATTCAATATAAATTTTAATAAAATTAAGAATAATTTAAGACAGGACATTGCAGTCCTGCCTTAAATTATTTTATTTTTTTCAATTCGTCAATTAGTTTCTCATTTAATATCTTAATATGAGTACCCTTCATTCCAAGGGATCTCGATTCTATTACTCCTGCACTTTCAAATTTTCTGAGTGCATTAACTATAACAGATCTAGTTATTCCAACTTTATCTGCTATTCTTGATGCTACTAATAATCCTTCAATACCATCTAATTCATTAAAAATATGCTGTACAGCTTCCAGTTCTGAATAAGATAATGTTCCAATAGCAAGTTGCACTACTGCTTTTTTCCTTGCTTCTTCTTCTATTAAATCATTTTTAGCTCTTAATATTTCAAGTCCAACAATAGTAGCACTATATTCGACTAATACTAAATCATCATCTGTAAAATCTTTATCAAATCTTGAAAGTAAAAGTGTACCTAGTCTTTCTCTATTCCCATTTATCGGAACTATAGTTGACATCTTATTCTCTATTACACATTCCTTATCATCTTGGAATACACAAAGATTTTCATTTGTGAGATTAGCTTTTGTTTCATTGATATTAAGTAAACTGTTATTATAATTTTCTGGAAATCTCATATTTTTTAAAATTTCGTCTTTTACAATATCACATTCAAACCCACTTGATAAATTATATCCCAATATTTTACCTTTTCTGCTAACAATATATACGTTGCATTGTAATACATCGCTTAATAAATTACAAATATCATCAAAAACCACTGGCTCTGTTCCTGATTTTTGTAATATTTTATTTAACATTCTTGTTTTATCTAATAGTGACACGATATTCCTCCTCATTATATGTTATAAAATAAAACCTATATTAATGCAGCAATTTCTAAAGGTTATTTTGCCTCAAAATAGGTGCAATTCAAAATATTTCAAATTTTTAGAATTGTTCTTTTCCAAGTTAATAATATCACAACATTCATGCCATATCAACAGTGTTTTCATATATTTCGACATTATATTTATGAAGTTTCAGTAAATTATTTAGTTAACTCAATAAATTTTACTTTTCTTCATTATTTCCTTCTGCTTTATATTCTTTATGTTTACATTCTGGATTTGAACATTCCATATAATCATTTTTGGTTTTACTATATCTTTTCACCATATATGTATTACACTCAGGGCATTTTGTTTCAGTGGGCTCATGCCAACTTACAAAATCACACTTTGGATAATTACTGCATCCGAAAAATTTAGTGCCCTTTTTACTTCTTCGCTCTAAAATTGTTCCACCACATTTAGGACAAGGAACTTCTAATTCCTTGGTAATAGCTTTTGTGTTCTTGCATTCTGGATACCCAGGGCATGCTAGGAAATCACCAAATCTTCCATGTTTTATTACCATAAATTTTCCACATTTATCACATACTACCTCAGTAACTTCATCTTCAATTGTAATTTTAGCTATCTCTTTCTCAGCAATTTCAATATCTTCTTTGAGAGGGGTGAAAAAGTTATTAACTATATTTTGCCATTTTTCTTGTCCTTCTTCTATATAATCTAAATTGTTTTCCATTTGTGCCGTAAATTCAATATCAACTATCTGCTTAAAATATTCACTTACAATATTATTTACGATATTACCAAGTTCTGTGACTTCTAAAGATTTTTGATCTTTTTCTACATATTTTCTATTAAGAAGAGTTGTTATAATTGGTGCATAAGTACTAGGTCTCCCTATTCCATTTTCTTCTAATGTTTTTACAAGAGACGCCTCAGAAAATTTTGCAGGTGGCTGAGTAAAATGCTGCTTTCCTTCTATTTTATCCCCACGTAAAATATTTCCTTCATGCAATTCCGGAAATTTCAAGGTATTTTCTTCGTCATCTAACTCACCGTCATAAATTTTTCTAAATCCATCGAAGGTTACTTTAGAACCTGACGCCTTAAGAATAAAGTTTCCATTCTCAACATCTATAGATATTGTGTCAAGCAAACACGATTCCATCTGACTTGCTAAATATCTATTCCAAATTAATGTATACAATTTATATTGTGGAGCTTTAAGAGTCTTTTTTGCTATTTCTGGTGTTATTTCGACATCTGATGGTCTAATAGCTTCATGACCATCTTGGATATTTTTTTTACTTTTAAATATTCTTGGGGTACTAGGATAGTATTTATCCCCATATGTACTCTGAATAAATTCTTTTGCACTTATTTGAGCTTCTTCCGCTATTCTAGTAGAATCAGTTCTCATATATGTAATTAGCCCTACAGTTCCATGTCCCTCTATCTCCATGCCTTCATATAATTGTTGCGCAATAGACATAGTTCTCTTAGTTGCGAAATTAAGTTTTCTATAAGCATCTTGTTGTAGCGTACTTGTTATGAATGGTGGCAATGGATTTTTACTCTTTGATGATTTCTTTATTTTGCTTACAATGAATTCTTTCTCATTAAGCAACTTAATAATTTTATCACTTTCATCTTTAGAATTCATTTCAATTTTATTGCCGTCCATTGTAGTTAATTTAAGATTTAACTTCTGTGATTCTCCTTCTTTGTAGAGCTCGCATTCTATAGTCCAATATTCTTTTGTTATGAATTTTTCTATTTCCTTTTGTCTATCACAAATTATTTTAAGTGTAACTGATTGAACTCGACCTGCACTAAGTCCCCATTTGACTTTTCTCCAAAGTATTGGACTAATTTCATACCCAACTAATCTATCGAGTATACGCCTTGCTTGTTGTGCATCTACAAGAGTTCCATTTATTACTCTTGGAGATTTTATGGCATTTTTAACAGCTGTTTTGGTTATCTCATTAAATTCTATTCGGCATTTATCTTTTTCATCTATTTTCAATGCTTTTGCTAAATGCCAGGCTATAGCTTCACCCTCTCTATCAGGATCTGTTGCCAGATAAATTTTGTCACTTTTTTTTGCTGCTTTTCTTAATTTATCAAGGAGTTCACCTTTACCACGGATAGTTATATATTTAGGCTCATAATTATTTTCAATATCAACCCCCAATTGGCTTTTCGGTAAATCTCTAACATGCCCCATGGATGCCTCTACTATATAATTGCTACCTAAATATTTTTTTATGGTTTTAGCTTTTGCAGGTGACTCAACTATAACAAGTTTTTGTCCCATCTTATCCCCTCCATCAATGTATTCTAATATAGTTAATATAATATTGCTTATATTTTGTCATTTACTCTTACATAATAATTTCCTGATAGACATAATATTTCATTTTTAATCTGCATTTCAAATAATACCTCATATAATTGTTTTATGTCAATGTTAGTTATTCTAATAATATCATTAATATGCAATGGGGTATCATTTATAATATCATATATATCTTTATTAATTTGTCTATTAAAGGACTTTACTGCGGTTTTTTTCTGATTTTTCATTTCTATTCCCATCAAATCAAATATATCACTGGTGCAGGTAAGAGGGAATGCTCCATCTTTAATTAATTTGTTTGTCCCTTTACTCTCATATGAAAATATAGACCCTGGCACAGCCATAACATCTTTCCCCTGTTCAAGTGCTAAATTTGCTGTAATTAACGATCCGCTTTTTTCACCAGCCTCTACTACAATAATGATATCACTAAGAGCGCTTATTATTCTATTTCTCTGTGGAAAATTATATGCATGTGGCGGTGTTCCAGGTATAAACTCTGAAATAACACAGCCCTTTTCAACTATTTCATTGAAAATTTTTAAGTTTTCTTTAGGATATACTATATCTAATCCTGACCCTAATATAGCGCAAGTATATCCTTCATTATTTAAACAACTCTCATGAGCTAATGTATCAATGCCTTTAGCCATCCCACTAACAATATTAATATTATTATCACATAAATCTGAACATATAATTTTAGTTACATCCTTACCATAATTTGAACATTTTCTTGATCCAACTATAGAAATATTATATCCCTCATTTAATTGCAATATGTTGCCTTTATAAAATAAAATATATGGTGCATCATCATAATTTTTTAATTTCTTAGGATAATCATTTTCATAATATGAAGTTGATTTTATTTCGTTAACCTCTAACTTTCTTTTTACATTATCAATTTTCTTTTCATCCCAAGCATTAGTTAGGACATCAATTAAGTTATTATTAAAATATTCTGTTTTTTTATTATGTACACCATAATACCATATTTGCTGTGCATTATGGAAATCATTTATTAATTTTAATTTATTTTTAGGGGACAATTTAACTAAAGAAAACCATATATCATAGTCATTCATCCTTTTAACTCTACCTCCAATACTTTATTTTTCCTGTTTTTTATATTTAAACTATCCTCTCATCAATAAATTTTCTATATTGCATCGCCTCAATAATATGTTTATCTAAAATGTTTTCACTTCCATCTAAATCAGATATAGTTCTAGCTACCTTAAGAATTCTAGAATAAGCTCTTGTGCTTAGACCGAATTTATTATACATAAGTTCCATGATTCTACTAGCCTTATTGTCTAAATGGCAGTATCTTTTAATTAGCTTTTGACTCATCTCCGCATTGCAATGAATTTCCTCTATTTTAAAGCGTTCCTCTTGAATAATTCTTGCTACTTCTACTCTTTTTTTAATCACATTAGACTTCTCACTATTTTTTTCGCTAGATATTTTATTATAAGGCAATAAATTTACTGCTGTAAATATATCAATTCTGTCTAATAAGGGCCCACTGAGCTTACTCAAATACCTTCGCCTTTCATACTCACTGCATCTACATTGTTTCTCATAAGATCCATAGTAACCACAAGGGCATGGGTTCAATGCACTTACAAACATAAAATTTGATGGGTATTCCACGGTTCCATTAATTCTTGAAATACTAATTTTTCTCTCCTCGAGTGGCTGTCTTAATATTTCTAATACATTTTTCTTAAATTCTAATATTTCATCTAAAAACAATACACCCTTATGTGCTAAAGATATTTCTCCAGGTATTATTTTATTTCCTCCACCAACCAAGGCAATCCGCGATATGGTATGGTGCGGACTTCTAAAAGGTCTTTGCAGCACAATTCCTTCATTATCACCAAGCTTTCCAGAAACACTATAAATTTTAGTAACCTCTAATGATTCCTCTTGACTTAAAGAAGGTAATATAGTTGGTATCCGCTTCGCCATCATTGATTTACCTGAGCCAGGAGGCCCATACATTAGCAAATTATGACCCCCAGCTGCTGCAACTTCAATAGCTCGTTTTGAGCTTTCTTGACCCATAACATCTTCATAATCTAGCTTTTCATTAATTAATACTTCTACATTTTTACAACGTTCATAAGGCATTAAATCCTTATAATTTAAAAAATCAACTACTTGTTTTAAATCATCCAAAGGAAATATTTTTGCAGATTTAACAAGACTACATTCTCTTGCATTGTACGTCGGAACTATAAACTTTTCAATTTTATTTTCTATTCCTTCCATAATTACTGGTAATGCCCCTCTTACTTTCTTCAATTTACCTGATAAAGATAATTCTCCAATAAAAAGATAATCGTCAATATCACTAATGTTTATTTGTTTAGTTGCAAGCAATATCCCTACAGCTATTGGTAAATCAAATAGAGATCCTTCTTTTTTTAAATCAGCTGGTGCTAAATTTATAGTTATTCTATTTACTGGAAAATCAAAGCCAGAGTTCAGTATTGCAGAGCGTACCCGCTCTCTTGATTCTTTTACTGAAATATCCGCAAGTCCGACAATGTTTAAAGCAGGTAAACCTCTAGTAATATCTATTTCTACGGTAACTATAACCCCTTTGATTCCTGTAAATGCAGCTGACATAATTTGTATTGCCATATTATCACCTTTACCTTTATTATTTCTTATTACATAATTATTGACATAATTATCAACAAAATAACTCTCAGTAAAAATTTTTTTAAATTTAATCTACATTATCTTTTTAATTATAGTTTTTTATTCTAATCAAAAAACCAAAAACACAGGCATAAATTACTTGACCTGTGCTATTAGTTACTTTGTTTTTCTTCTATTTTACTCCTTTAACCGAAATAATATTTTGATAATATGATAATAATGGTATATTTAAACCATATGCCTTAATTTCATATTTTCTATTAATTCTCAGTCCCCAATACACATCTTCAGAATGAATTTTGAATTCTAGTAAACTATTATTATTCTCAAATACCTTTGTATTACCATCTTCCATTTGTGTATAGATTAAATAAGTATTATCAATATCTATTACTCTTTTATTTTCAATGGTTACTATATAAGTATTTCTAAAAAAATGAGGAAAAACTACAATTACACCTAACATTATAATAACGAAAATTATCACTTTTTTAACCTTAGGTTTGAAAAAAAATTTATTTCTAAATTTATAAGAAATATTTTTTATCATAAAATCTCCTTTATTTAATAAATCCATTTACTTTAATTGTTACTCCTTTTTCTATACATTAGAACATAATAAATGTAAACATTTTTTAAATTATTTTTTAAACACAATGCTTTTTACTTATATTTACATAATAATGGATATTATTATCTTAAAAAATAATTTTAAGATAATTTTATTATTAAATTTTATTGATTTATAGTTTTTTTTAATTTAATATTAGTATGAGTATAAATTTTGTAAATTATAGAATTTATGAAAGGATGTCTTGAATGAAGACTTTTAATAAAGATATAGGAACACTAGGTGAGGAACTATCAGAAACTTATTTAAAAAATTTAGGATATAAGATTTTGGACAAAAATTTCAGATGCAAATGTGGTGAAATAGATTTAATCGCAATGTCTAAAGGTTATATTTGTTTTATAGAGGTGAAAACTAGATATGGATTAAAATTTGGATTACCAGCTGAGTCAGTTACTTTATCTAAACAACATAAAATTTATAAAACAGCTCAGGTTTATATACTAATGAAAAATATTGTGAACTTCGATTTTAGATTCGATGTTATAGAAGTTCTACTAAATAATGCTAACAATGATTTTCTAATTAATCATATAGAGGATGCTTTTCAATTATAGTTTCTTTAGTTCAAAAAAATAAAATTCACAAAAATACTTATTAGACCATAAGTACAATTGTAAATTTTTTATTAATTATCATTTTATTCTAAAATATTTTTTAAAAAGCTTTTTCTATGTATTGGAGTAGTTCCATATTTTTTTATTGCAAGCACATGTTCCAATGTTCCATACCCCACATTCTTATTAAATCCATAGTTTGGATATATATTATGATATTGTAACATAAGTTCATCTCTATAAACCTTTGCAATTATAGAGGCACAGGCTATGCTTATACTTAATGTATCTCCCTTTATCACAAACTCATTTAAATTTGAAAAGTTCTTTATTTTATAACCATCAGATAATACTATATCTGGTTTAATATCAAGTCCAGCGCAGCATTCTAAAAATACTTGATTATTGCACCACCCAATCCCTTTTTTATCGATTTGTTCATTATCTATAGCAATAATTTTATATGCTAAAGCTTTTTCTTTAATAATAAAAGATAGTTCTTTTCTTACTGCTATTGATAATTTCTTAGAATCGTTAGCTCTTAAGATTAAGTCTTTATGCTCATTTGATTTTAAATCTAATATTACTGCTGCTGCAACTATTGGTCCAGCTAAAGGTCCTCTTCCAACTTCATCTACCCCAGCTACATATTTATAGTTTCCAAAATTTCTATCAAAATCGTACATTTTTTTAACTCTTTGAATTTCCTTTTCTTTTAAGTCTAACATTTTACACATTTTGATACCTAATTTTTGAACAGTTTTCCTATTGTCTTTTAAAAGCATATTTAACATATTTCTTTTGTCATTATCTTTGAAAACGTTTTCAATGTTCTTTATATTTATAACATATTCATATACTTCTTTATAGCTCATGTTTGAAAAATCAATATTAAATTCCATAATATTTTCTCCTTAATGCTTTAAAAATTATTTTAATTAGGTATCTTAAAAAATGATCAAATATCTAACCAATTATTTTTCAAGATACCTTTTTGCAGTGTTAAACGTCCTCTACTCTTTCTAGAGATATAGAACCTAGTTTTCCACCTCTAAATTCGTCTAAAAGCATAACTGCCACCCTATTGTAGTCAATATTACCCCTAGAAATTACAGATCCCCTTTTCTTAGCTATATTGTCTAGATTGTCTAAAGGATTTTCCATGATTTCTGAAAGTTTATATCTTTCCATTAGCCTTTGTCCATTATTAATTTGAAGTCTTTCAACTAATCTAAGTGCTAATTCCTCTATATCTATAACTTCATCTTTTATAGCTCCTGTAAAGGCCAAATTAAGTCCAACTGCCTCATCCTCAAATCTAGGCCACAAAACACCTGGTGTATCCATAAGTTCTATCCCTAAGCTAGTTTTTATCCATTGCTTGGTTTTAGTAACCCCTGGCCTATCTCCAGTTTTAGCAATGTTGTTTTTCCCTAATTTATTTATAAAAGAAGATTTACCAACATTTGGTATACCAACTACCATAACTCTTGTAACTATATTAACTAACCCTTTTTTTCTTTGCCTATCATGTTTCTCTTTTAATAACTCATCAAGTGTGATTTTTATTCCTTTTAGCCCTTGACCTGTAATACAATTAACAGCTAGGGGCCTTACATTTTCAGTTGTAAGTTTTTCTATCCATTGTTTAGTCACTTTATCTTCTGCTAAATCACTTTTATTGAGCAAGATAACTCTAGGCTTATCTTTGCATATTTCATCAATTTGTGGATTTGCACTTGATTTAACTATCCTTGCATCTCTAATTTCTATTACAGCATCAACAAGCTTTAAACTCTCTTGAATTTGTCTTCTAGTTTTCGCCATATGACCTGGAAACCAATTTATGGTCATGCTCATATTTATCTAATCCTTCCCATTTTATTGAATGGATAAAGCCTTATAACTGCTTTTCCCTCCAAAAGATTGAGTTTTACAAACCCGATATCACTACTGCGACTATCCTTACTGAAATTTCTATTATCGCCAAGAACAAATATAGAATCTTGGGGTACAACAGTTTCATCATAATCTTTCATTAAATTCTCATTTTTATAAAACTCATTAATAACTGTGCCATTTATATATAATACATTATTACTTATTTCAACCGTGTCTCCTGCAATTGCTATAACTCTTTTTACTAATCTCTGACTAATGTCTGCAGGGTACTTTATTACTACAATATCATTTCTCTTAACAGATGTTAACCGCTTTGATACCTTTTCAAGTATTAATTTATCATTGTTTTGCAATGTAGGTAGCATAGATTCACCGCTTACTATTACTATTCGGAATATATAATTTATAATAAATACAGCAATTATAAGACAAATTGCTATAGATTTCACTAATTCAAAAATTTTTCTTGTCATAAAACACCTACTTAAAATATACTAAAGTTTAACTATTATTAAATATAAAAAGGGACTTTTCAGTCCCAATTTTATCTCATTCTTTCTTTAACCTTAGCAGATTTACCAACTCTATCTCTTAAGTAGAATAGTTTAGCTCTTCTAACTTTACCAAGTCTTACAACTTCAATTTTATCTATTACTGGAGCGTTTACTGGGAATGTTTTTTCAACACCAACACCAGATGCTACTCGTCTTACTGTGAAAGTTTCTCTTAAACCGCCATTTTGTCTTTTAAGAACGGTTCCTTCGAATACTTGGACTCTCTCCTTGTTACCTTCACTAATTTTGATGTGAACCTTAACAGTATCACCTACATTAAATACTGGTAAGTCAGTTCTAATTTGTTCTGATTCTATTGCTCGTATAATTTCTAACATGTGCATTCCCTCCTAAATTTTATTGTGACGTTCATACTCATTATAATATGGCAGAGGACCGCCCGTACTAGCACAAACTATATTTTAGCATAAAATTGTATATATATCAACAAAAAAATATCTTTTGTGCTTATATATAAGATATTTTAACTGCAAATAAATCTTTGTACAACATCCTATTTTATGGCTGCATTATTTAATAGTTTTTTATCTTCCTTTGTGAGAGTAAGTTTTTGAAATAAATCCGGCCTTTTTTCTCTAGTTATTAATAGTGATTGAAGTCTTCTCCATTTCCGTATATTTTCATGATGTCCTGAAATCAAAACGTCTGGAACGTTTTTACCCTCAAAACATTCTGGTCTTGTATAATGAGGATACTCCAGTACTCCATCATAAAAAGATTCTTCAGTGAAACTCTCCGTGCAAGATAATACACCTGGGATTAATCTGCAAATACTATCCACTATTGGGATGCATGCCATTTCTCCACCTGTTAAAACATAATCACCTAAGGAAATTTCCATATCTATATAATCATAAGTTCTCTCATCAATACCTTCATAATGACCACATACAAATATTAATTCTTTTTCCGCGCTGAGCTTTTTTGCAATATCTTGGGTAAATGTCTTACCCCGGGGTCCCAAAAACACGACCTTCCCACCATTTTGCAATTTAGCATCCTTAATGCAATCTGCTAGTGGTTGAGTTTGCATTACCATACCCGCCCCTCCACCATAAGGAGAATCATCTACTTTTTTATGTTTGCTTAATGAATAGTCACGAATATTGTGTGCTGAAATACTTACTATATTATTCTCGATTGCCTTTCCAATCATACTATACTTGAAGACATCAAACATTTCGGGAAATAAAGTTAATATATCTATTTTCATTCTTGCCATTCTTTAACTGGCTTAATTATTATTATACGTTTATCTATATCTATACTTATTACAATATCCTTAAGTACTGGTATAAGCAATTCTTCTTTTCCCTTAACCCAGTATACATCATTGCCTGGTGTATTAAGAACATCAAATACTTTTCCAAGTTCTTCTCCAGCCTCGTCATAAACGCTACAATCAATCAAGTCTGCCACGTAATAACTCCCCTCTGTCAATTTAACTGCATCTTCACGACTAACCATAAGATACTTATTCCTATATAAGTCCGCTTGCTCTATGCTGTCTATACCTTCAATTTTGAGTATAACTTTATCTGATTGAAGTTTACATCCTTCTATTTTTCTTACTTCGCCATCAATGTATACGCTTTTTAATTTTTTAAATCTTTCAAGTGAATCAGATAATGAAAAAACCTTAACTTCACCTTTTAATCCGTGTGTTTTACCAATCTGGCCAACACTCATAAAATCCTTCATTTAAAATCCTCCTTCCAAATTTATTTATATTAATATGTATAATTAAAAATTTAATTAAAATAAGAGTTAGGCAAAACCTAACTCTTACTTTATTTCAACAACTACTTTTTTATTTTCTTTAACAGCAGCTGCCTTTACAACGGTCCGAATAGCTTTAGCTATTCTCCCTTGTTTTCCTATAACTTTTCCCATATCCTCATGTGCTACTGATAATTCAAGAAGTACCGTATGCTCATGTGCTATTTCGTTTACTACTACCATTTCTGGCTTATCAACTAAATATTTTGCCAATACTTCAAGTAACTGTTTCATGGAAAACTCCTCCATTCATTACTTACAATTTTTTCTAGTTGACTGCTATTTTGCTAAGTAACCTTTTAACTGTATCAGATGGTTGTGCACCATTCTTCATCCACTTAGTTGCTTTTTCAACATCAATTTTAATAGTAGTTGGTTCCGTTGTTGGATTGTAGTATCCTATTTCTTCAATAAATTTTCCATCTCTAGGAGATCTTGAATCTGCAACTACAACTCTATAAAATGGAGCATGTTTAGCACCCATTCTTTTTAATCTTATTTTAACTGCCATGTATATCACCTCCTTAAATCTAATTTTAATCATTACTAAAGTATTTTTATTAAAAAGGCAATTTACCAAACATACCTTTCTTACCAGGTTTTTGGAATCCTTTTGCTTGCTTCATGAATTTTTTCATCATTTCAAAATCTTTTAACAACTTATTTACTTGTTGCACTAGAGTGCCTGATCCATTAGCAATTCTCTTTTTCCTAGAAGAAGAGCCGCTAACCAAATTAGGATGTTTTCTTTCTGATAAAGTCATTGATCTTATGATAGCTTCAACTTTCCCCATTTCTTTTTCACTTTGAGAAAGATCTACACCCTGCAGTTCTTTTTTATTTGCCCCTGGCATCATTTCAATTAATTTATTCAAAGGTCCAAGTTTTTTCATTTGTTGCATAGATGCTAAAAAATCATCTAAATTGAACTCTTGTGAAAGCATTCTACTACCAAGTTCTTTTGCTTCATCTTCATCTATAGACTGCTGTGCTTTTTCTATTAATGAAAGCACATCACCCATACCAAGTATTCTTGATGCCATTCTATCTGGATAGAAAACTTCCAGATCATTCATTTTTTCACCAGACCCCACAAACTTAATAGGTTTTCCAGTCATTGCTTTAATGGATAGTGCGGCACCACCTCTTGTATCTCCATCTAATTTAGTCAAAATCACTCCAGTAATATCTAGCTGTGAATTAAAACTCTCAGCCACATTAACTGCATCTTGCCCTGTCATAGAATCTACAATAAGCATTATTTCGCTTGGTACTACACTTGATTTTATGTCTTGAAGTTCATTCATTAAGTTTTCATCTATATGAAGTCGCCCAGCTGTATCTATTATAACTACATTATTGCCATTATCCTTAGCAAATACTAATGATTCTTTTGCTATCTCTACTGGACTCACCTTGTCTCCCATAGTAAATACTGGGACATCAATTTGTTTTCCTACTACCTGCAATTGTTTAATTGCAGCTGGCCTATATACATCACAGGCAACTAATAATGGTTTCTTATTTTTTCTTTTCAGCGAGAGTGCAAGTTTTCCACCCATTGTGGTTTTACCAGCGCCTTGAAGTCCTACGAGCATTATAACTGTTAATCCATTTATAGAAAACTCTAATTTACTTTCTGAATTACCCATTAAAGCCGTTAACTCATCATTAACAATTTTAATAACCTGTTGCCCAGGAGTTAAGCTTTGTAATACTCCATTGCCTAAACACTTTTCGCTAACATTTTTCACAAAATCTTTAACAACTTTATAATTAACATCTGCTTCAAGTAATGCTAATTTTACTTCTCTCATAGCATCTTTAATATCTTTTTCGGAAAGCTTACCCTTACCTTTTAATTTTTTTATGGTATCCTGTAACTTAGAAGATAACCCTTCAAATGCCATAATAAACCTCCTAAATATTTTCAATAAGCTGGGTCTTTATATCACATATAAGCTGAATATTTTCCTCATCTTTTATATTAATCTGCAAATTTTCCAATTTCAATAGAATGTCTTTTAAGTTTTCTTTCAGTTTATGATTTTTATTTAGTAATTTCAATTTTTCCTCGTATACTAAAAGAACATTGTCAGATCTTTTAATGGTATCATGAATAGCCTGCCTACTCGTATTATTTATCTCTGCTATTTCAGATAAAGATAAATCATTATTAAAATACAAATCCATTATGTCCCTTTGCTTTTCAGTTAGCAATTCACCATAAAAATCTAATAGTAGGGAAATTTCAAATCTTTTTTCCATTTCATCACCGACTCACAAATAATATATTATCAGAGTTTAAATGGAGTGTCAAGTAGTTTTACTTAACAGAGCATTATTTTCATGTAAATAGGTATTCTTAATCTACATTTAAAATAAAGCTTCTACGAAATCTTTTGAATTAAACACCTGTAAATCATCAATACCTTCACCAACGCCTATATATTTAACTGGTATATCAAGTTGTCTTTTTATTGATATTACAACGCCGCCTTTAGCCGTTCCATCTAATTTGGTTAGTATTATCCCGTCGATTGGACATACCTCCATAAATTGTTTAGCTTGTTGTACTCCATTTTGACCTGTTGTAGCATCGATCACTAATAATGTTTCCATATGAGCCTCACTATACTCCCGCTTAATCACCCTGTTTATTTTTGCTAATTCATCCATAAGATTTTTTTTATTATGAAGCCTACCTGCCGTATCACAAATTAGAACATCAACTTTTCTAGCTTTAGCTGCTTGAACAGCATCAAAAACCACAGCAGCAGGATCAGACCCCTCTTGATGTTTTATTAGTTGCACACCTGCTCTACTACTCCAAACTTCTAACTGATCTATTGCTGCTGCTCTAAATGTATCAGCCGCAGCAATGAGAACTTTATATTTTTCAGCTTTTAGATTTGTAGCTATTTTACCAATGGAAGTAGTTTTCCCAACTCCATTGACACCAATAACCAAAATTACCTTGGGTAACTCTACAGGCTTTGTTGAATTTTCATCATTTCCCAATATATCGATTAAAACTTCTTTTAAACAAGGTTTAATTTCTTCTGGCTCTTTTATTTTATATTCTTTTACCTTTTTCTTGAGTTTCTCTATAACATAAATAGAAGTATCTACACCTATATCTGATGTGATTAATATTTCTTCTAATTCTTCATACAATTCATCATCGATTGTAATGGCTAAGTTTAATACTTCACTAATTTTTTCTGTTATATTATTTCTGGTTTTTGTTAGTCCATCTTTTAATTTATCAAAAAATCCTCCAAACATTTCTAATCCTCCTCGTTTGCCTTTTATCTCAATGACCAATTATTACATTTTTTTATTTACTAAAATCTACTGATACTATTTTCGACACTCCCTTTTCCTCCATTGTAACGCCGTACAATACATCTCCAGCTTCCATAGTTCCTTTTCTGTGAGTTATTATAATAAACTGAACATTATCTGAAAATCTCTTTAAAAATTCAGCATATCTAACTACGTTTGCATCATCTAGCGCTGCCTCTATTTCATCCAAAATACAAAAGGGCGTTGGTTTCATTTTTAATATAGCAAATAACAATGCAATTGCAGATAAAACTTTTTCTCCACCAGACATTAAATTTATATTTTGCAGTTTTTTTCCTGGAGGTTGTACGTTAATATCAATTTTTGATGTAAGTTCATCTCCTTCTGTAAGAATTAAATCCGCACTTCCACCCTTAAACAATTCCACAAAGGTTTCATTGAAGTTCTTTCTTAATATAACAAAGTTTTCTGAAAATATTTTTTTCATTTTTTCAGTCATTTCACATATTACAGTTAATAATTCATTTTTAGCTAATACCAAGTCTTCTCTCTGACCGTCCATAAAAGTAAATTTTTCTTTAACTTCCTTATATTCTTCAATAGCACTTACATTGATTTTCCCAAGCATAGATATAGCTTGTTTTAATGTTATTATTTCTTTTTTAAGCTTATCGATGTCTTGAATTTCACTTTTAAATTGCAACGCTTCTGCATATGTTAGTTCAAAGTCTTCATTCAATTTGTTGTAATAAGTATCCTTCTCCATCTCTACTTTCGCAAATACTAATTCACATTTGTGCAGATCTTTTTCAATTTTCTCAAGCATTATCGAACCATTTTCTAATTGTCCCACACTTATTTTTATATGCTCCTTAATTTGAATTCTTAGAATTTCATTATCCTCAAATTCTTTTTCCTCTTTTTCTAATATAATTTTCATTTCATTTACTTTCCCATTAGCACTTTGAATTGCACATTCACTTTTGTTTTTATTTTTTATAGCTTCTTCAATTTCGCTAGAAAATATAGTTATCTTTTCATTATATACTAGCATTTCATTATTTAATCTTTCGATTTCCAAGTACTTATTATGCATTGTTTCGTCAATTTTAGCTTTTTTTATTTTAGAATCATTGATTAAATTTTTTATATTCTCAATTTCTTGTAATTTATCTTTTAATTTAAAATCAACCTTACTAATATTTATTTGTATTTCGTTTTTTTCACATATAAATTTATCAACAGATATCTTTTTTTCTTCAATTTTTTTATTATCATTTATGACTTTATTTTCTTCTGAGAATTTTTCAGTCTCTAACTCCATAATATTATCTTTTATTCTATCTGCATCATCTTCTATAGCATTTATTTTTGCTTCTATTTTTGCGACTTCTATATTTCCAAGGTGAACCTCCTCATTGAAATATATGTTTTCTTCATCTAGTTTTAAAATTTCAGCTCTACTTTGTTTTATTTTCCTTAAATAAATACTCAATTCATTTTTTAAAGTATATAAATCCTCAGCTAATTCTTTAATTTCTCTTTTCCTTCCAATAACACTAGAAGTCTTTGAATATATACTTCCACCAGTTAATGAACCACCAACGTTTATGACCTCGCCTGTTAGCGTGACAATCTTAAATTTATAATTATTCCTTTTGGATATTTCAAGTGCTGAATCCATATCACTGCATATAATTGTCCTGCCTAAAATAAATGCTACAACTTCACTAAACTTCTCATCATAACCTATTAATTCGTTAGCTACTCCAATAAATCCAATACTTTTTTTAGTTTCATTATCAATTGTAATTTTCTTACCCTTAATAATGTTTAACGGTAAAAATGTTGCACGTCCAAGGTTATTTGCTTTCAAATAATTAATCAACATTTTCGCAACAATTTCATCTTTAGTTATTATGTGGGATATTGTAGCACCCAAAGCTATTTCTATCGCTACTTCTAAATTCTTTTCAACTTTTATAATTTCTCCAAGTACAAAACATTCACGAATATTACCCACTTTACCTTCATTCACATGTTGCATTAAATTTTTTACCGACTTATTATAACCTTCATGTTTTTTTTCTAGGGTTGTCAGCACATTAAAATTAGCTTCAGTTTTATTAATATTAAAAGTACAATTCTTCATAGTTTTTTCATCTAAGGTTAGAATGTTTTGAATTTTTGAGGTTTCCTTCTTATTCTCCTTAAATTTGCTTTCATTAAGAACTATTTCATCTTTAAATTTTTTCATTTGGCTTTCAAACATTATTTTTGTAGTAGTATTTGTTTTTAATAAATTGCAGAAGTTTTCAATATTATTTTTTAATGTATCTACTCTTGTTTTAGATATATCTATATTATTATTTAAAATTAATAAGCTATTTGTAATTTCAATAGTTTTATCAATATTTACTTGCTGCTCTTGTTTAAAAGTTTTAGCCTCAAAGCTTTCTTTTTTTATATTTTCTTGAATATTATTAATTTTTATTTCTTCAGATTGAATTTTTTCAACTATTTCTATTTGAGTATTTTTTATAATAATTAAAGAATACTCTGCTTCTTTAACTTTATCTTTAAGCATCACTATATTTTCATTAATCATATGACTCTCATTTGATGTTTTAGTAATGACTTTTTCTAAATTTTCTATTCGTTCATTCAGAATATTTATTTCAGAATTACTATTTTGATGAATTAGCTTATTATTATAATATAATTGTTTTTCTTCCTGGCTTTTATTTTCAAACTTCTCAAATTCACTATTCCAGTGTTCAGTATCATTTTTGAACTTGTTTTTCCCCTCTGTAGTATTTATAACTTCGACCTTTAATTTATCACTTTCCTCATTTAATCTTTTAATTTTTTCTTCAACTTTACTAATAGAATAAACAATTATGTTAACTTCTTTGCTTTTCAATTCTTCAAAAAGTTTTAAGAAGTTCTTCGCCTTTTCACTTTCATTCATTAATGGCTCTAATCTTTCCTCGTATGTACTTATAATATCCTTTATTCTAATTAAATTCTGATCGGTATTATCCAATTTTTTTTCTGATTCTTCTTTTCTCGTCTTAAACTTAACAATTCCTGCAGCCTCTTCAAATAATTTTCTTCTTTCTTCAGTTTTACCACTTAAAATAGCATCAATCTTACCTTGGCCAATAATTGAGTATCCTTCTTTTCCTATACCAGTATCCATAAAAAGTTGTTGAACATCTTTTAATCTACAGGATGTATTATTTATTAAATATTCACTTTCCCCAGAGCGATATAATCTTCTCGATATCGTTACATTAGAATAATCAATGTCCAGTTCGTTATCAGTATTATCCAAAGTAAGTGAAACCTGGGCCAGGCCAACTGGTTTCCTAAACTGTGTACCTGCAAATATAACATCCTCCATTTTATCTCCTCTTAGATTCCGTGCACTTTGTTCTCCAAGTACCCATCTAACAGCATCAGATATATTGCTTTTACCACTACCATTTGGACCTACTACCGCTGTAATACCCCTCTTAAAAGTTAACTCTGTTTTATCTGCAAATGATTTAAATCCCCTTATTTCAATAGATTTTAAGAACATTGAAACACTCTCCTATTTTAACTGAATAACATGGGTAATACAAAACTTAAAGTGAAAACTACAATCATGCCGTAAATTAATACTTTTAAAAATTTTTCTCTTTTTTTCTTTTTCATACTTCACCTCATATATTTATTTTTGCAATTTTCTTTAATATAAAAAAGTACATATTACTATAATATTGTTTACTGTAATATATACTTTATTTAACGTTTTAAGGATAGAATTTATATATCTACTTTTAAACTCTATTCTATATAATACATTAAAATCCTTCTTTATACTTTGCTGATACATATTCATAAATAGTCATAATTATACATTCCCCATCGATACATATACTAATGCTTCCACGCTTAACTGCAATATCTTGACATATATATATTGATATTGTTTTTATTTGTTTTTTCATGTTATTAAAAAAACTTTTACTATTAGCATAAAGTTTTGAAATATCTTTTGGATTTATATTCACTAAAACTTTATTACTAAAAATGGGTTTCTTTAAATTTTTCATGATAACATCATATACTAAATCATTATAAATACTACCTTCTACCAGTTCCCTAAATGCAGGATGAAATGGTCCTGCAACAAGATCGTTTCCTTCTGATATTTCTTCTGTTGGCTGTAATCCTATCCTGATTACATTTATTTGATTTACAATCATCATAATGTAAATAATCTTACTTATATTTACTGCTTCACTTAATGAATAAGGTTTGAATTTTTGCTCTATATACATTTTTTCCATATGTGTATCTTTAATTACAAGAGCAGGATATATTCGGCAAATATCCGGTTTAAGAGCTATAGATCTTTTAGCTGTCTCAATATCCTTGTTTATATTATCCCCTGGAAGGCCTATCATTATTTGATGTCCTAAGGTAAACCCATATTGCTTTATAAGTATTGAAGCAGACTCTACATCACCCGAGGTATGCCCTCTTCCAGATTTTAATAGTACTTCCGCATCCATTGATTGTACTCCGAGTTCTATAATATCTACAGAGTATTTTTTTAGATTTATTAATACGTTATCATCTATATAATCTGGCCTTGTGGATAATCTAATGAACTTTATTTTATTATTGTCTTTAAATTTCTTTGCAACAGTTAAAAGCTCTATCTGTTTTTCTGTTTTTATAGCTGTGAAAGTTCCTCCAAAAAATGAAACCTCAATAATAGCATCATCATGATTTATTGTTTGTAAATATTCATTAACTGTTTGTTCAACATACATTGCATCAACTTTTGTAGATGTACCAGTTATGCTGTTTTGATTACAAAATACACACTCATGTGGGCAACCTTCATGCGGAACAAAAATAGGAATAATGTAATGCAAATTACTCATGAATAACCTCCTGGTTATGAATAACCTCCTGATTATCCATAACCTCTTTGGCTGCATTTTGTTCTGCTTCTTTTTTACTAAATCCTTGCCCTGATCCTTTTAAACAATCATTTATTAATAAATCAACAAAGAATTCTCTTTTATGAGGTGGACCTTCAAATTTTACAAGTTCATAACGAATGTTCACTTGTCCATTTTGCTGAAATATCTCCTGAAGTTTTGTCTTGTAATCCAAAATTATCTCATTACTAATTGCTTTTTCAATAATTGCCTTGAAGTTATTAAGTATAAATAACTTAGAGTATTCTATCCCTTTATCTAGATATATAGCAGCAATTATCGCTTCAACACAATCAGCCAATATCGAAACTCTATTTCTGCCACCAGTAATTTCTTCACCTTTGCTCATATTCATGTATGTTCCAAGTTCCCAACCGCATGCTATATCACAAAGCGAATTTTCACAAACAATTAAGGACCTAATTTTAGTTAAATACCCTTCAGGCTTTTCTGTAAACCGCAGGAATAAGTATTCAGATATTACAAGTTGTAATACTGAATCACCCAAGAACTCAAGTCTTTCATTGAACTCAACTTTTTTTTTCTGATTTGCATAAGAGCTATGAGTTATAGCAGTTTTTAATAACTCTTTATTAGTAAAATTCAATTCCAGTTCCTTTTCAAGGTCCTGCAATTTTATATTGTTTTTCATAATCATTACTCCTTTTCGGAAGTTTTTTCAAATTTCTTGTCTTCATTTTTAAAATTTTTCAAGTTTATTATTCAATTTACTTGGGCATCACAATAAAATAGCGAATTTACTTTCTATTTCTTAAATCCGCTTTTATAGTAAATTCAAAAATAAGCTTGAAAAAGCTAAAGGCCCGCAGAATCGCGGAGCCATATGTTATTCTTCGGAATGGCTTTTAATATATTCTACTATATCGCCAACAGTAACAATTTTCTCAACATCTTCATCTGGAATTTCTATATCGTATTGTTCTTCAAGTGCCATGATTAATTCTACAATATCAAGAGAATCAGCGCCCAAATTATTCATAAAGGATGATTCCATTTTTATTTCTTCTTCATCTATGCTTAATTGTGCTGCAATACACGCCCTAATTTTTTCAAACATAATATCTTTTCACCTCCTTAACTTTCATTAAAATACATATCAAGTATGATTTGTACATCTATAAACTATACAATACATTATATAATATTAATAGGTTTTTTTTAACTTATCAACTATTAATCTTTATATTTTATATTAAGATTAATCATTGTTATTTTAAAAAACTATTAATATAACTATTATAAATTAGGATGTATATTTTTTTCCTGCTCTGATAGTTTTTCAATTTCTAATTTTAATTTATTTACAACATCATTGTCATAAAATATCTTAGCCTGTTTAATTGCATTTTTAAAAGCTTTACCGTCTGAACTTCCATGAGCTTTTATACAAATACCATTGACTCCTAGGAAAGCTGCTCCTCCATATTCTTTATAATCGAAATCCTTTTTAAATTTTTTAAAAATTGGTTTTAATAATATTCCTCCAAGCTTAGTTCTTACTGATCCCATTATACTTGTTTTTAATATATCAAATATATTAGCAACTGTACCTTCATATAATTTTAAAATTACATTCCCCGTAAAACCATCACAAACTATAACATTGACGTCTCCCGTTGGAATTTCTCTAGCTTCCACATTGCCTACAAAATTTAAATTTGCTTCCTTTAGTAATTTATGAGCTGATTTTGAAAGTTCATTACCTTTTTCTTCTTCAGTTCCTATGTTCACAAGACCAACAGATGGGTTCGCTATTTTTAGAATATTTTCAAAATATGTTTTCCCCATAATTCCAAATTGTACTAAGTAATGTGGTTTACATTCTGCATTTGCTCCACAGTCAATTATCATGAACGGCCGTTTTTTACCTGGCATTACAGGTGCTAGTGCTGGTCTATCTATACCTTTTATTCTTCCTATTATAAGAGTACATCCTGCTAAAAAAGCACCAGTACTTCCAGCTGAAATAATAGCATCTGCATCTCCATTTTTTACAAGATTTAATGCTTTGACTAAACTTGAATCTTTCTTACGCTTAATAGCCATTACTGGATGTTCATTTGTACTAATAATTTCTTTAGCATCAACAATTTTTATTTTTTTACTATCATAAGTGTACTTCTTCAGTTCTTCTGTAATTAAATCTTCAGGACCCGTTATTAATATATCTATATCATATTCTTTTATTGCCGCAATGCACCCTTCAACCACAGCATTCGGAGAAAAATCTCCACCCATTCCATCTACAACTACTACCATTTTAAACCCTCACTTCGAATGTGCCTTAGACATATATTTATATTTGTTTGTGTATTTATATTATATACTATATTGATTAAATATTTCTAGTATTCATAACACTTACATACAAATATAATCATCTTTTTTGAAGGTTTTTAATTAAAAAAATAAAAAGAAAGTCTTTCGACTTTCTTTTTATTTTGGTTCCATAACGACTACTTCTCTATTTTTGTAATATCCACAGTTTTTACATACTCTGTGAGCAAGTTTCATATCGTGGCATTGAGGACATTCAACTATTCCTGGTAAACCAAGTTTAAATGTTTGCGCTCTACGAGAATCTCTTCTACCTTTAGAAAATTTTCTAGCTGGATTTCCCATTGTAACACCTCCTTAATCAGTTGAAAACAAATTTTTTAATTTTGCCAACCTTGGATCAATATCCTCAAATTCACATTTACATGTGCTCTGATTTAAATTGATTCCACACTGATGGCATAAGCCTTTACAATCTTTATTACAAAGTTTTTTTATAGGCAGAATAGAAATGATATTATTTTCTACAATTTCATTTAGATCTAATTTATCATCTTCAATAAAAATAATATCCTCTTCTTCACTCTTTAGAGTTTTCGATAGTCTTTCATTTAATTCAATATGTATTGAATAAGAAAAGGTCTCAAGACACCTAGAACAAGCAAGTAATAGTTCAGTATCAATAAATCCAATCAAATCTATTTCATCACCATCTGGCTTTAAAATCAAATCTAACTTAACCGGCTTAGAAAACCCTATAAATTCATTATCATAGAAAAACTTTTCTTTTTCTATATCTAACTGGATTTTTTTTCTTGTTTTTTTATTACTAAATAATTCTGAAATATCTATTAACATACTATCCACTCTGAATAACTAAATTGTATTTAGTTTTTTCTCATATAAAGAAAATCTTTATACCTTGTATAAAAAATATACAGCTCGAGCAAAGCTTCTGCGTCCCTCCTAACTAAATTGTTTTTTACTTACATCAAACACAGTTTATTATATAAACAATACAGTAAAAAGTCAAGAATTATTTATCATAAAAATTAGCATTAATTTTGTTATATTAAAGATTGGGTGTCTCTCGCAATTACTAATTCTTCATTTGTTGGTATAACAAATATTTTAGTTTTAGAATCATCAATGCTAATTTCCGCTTCTTTTCCACGTACATTATTCTTTGACTCATCTATAACTGCTCCCAAGAATTCTAGCCCGCTACATATCTGCACCCTAGTTTCCGGAGAATTTTCGCCAAGTCCAGCAGTAAATATAATTACATCTACTCCACCCATTACTGCAGCATAAGAACCTATAAATTTTTTAACTTTATAGCAAAATATATCAATTGCTAGCTGTGCTCTATGATTTCCATCTTTATGTGCAGCTGCTTCTAAATCTCTAAAGTCGCTACTTATTCCTGATATTCCGAGTACACCTGATTTCTTATTCATTACATCATTTGCTTGATCAATTGTTAAGTTTAATTCTTTCATTATATATGTTACTATAGCTGGGTCAATACTTCCACATCTAGTTCCCATAGCTATTCCTTCAAGTGGAGTGAACCCCATACTTGTTTCTATTGATTTACCATTTTGAATGGCCGCAATACTAGCTCCATTACCTAAATGACAAGTAATTATTTTTAGATCTTTTATATCTTTACCCATTAATTCCGCAGCTTTATCTGAAACATATCTGTGAGATGTTCCGTGGAATCCGTATTTTCTAATACCATTGTTAGTGTATAAGTCATATGGAAGTGGGTATATGTACGCAACTTCTGGCATTGTTTGATGGAATGAAGTATCAAACACTGCTACCATAGGAGCATTTGGCATCAATTCTTTACAAGCGTTTATCCCAATTATATTAGCTGGATTGTGAAGAGGTGCGAGTTTTACAAATTCCTCTAAGCTTTTCATTACATCAGCATTAATTAAAACTGATTTTGCATATTTTTCTCCACCATGGACTACTCTATGGCCCACAGCATCTATTTCTGATAAATCTTTAATAACACCATGCTTAGCATCTACAAGTGCTCCAATTACTAATCTAATAGCATCTGTATGGTCTTTCATTGACTCATTAATTATATATTTTTCACCATTAACCTTTTGTGTTAATATTGATCCTTCCATTCCTATTCTCTCTACTAATCCAAGTGCTAAGCATTCTTCATTTTCCATATTTATCAATTGATACTTAAGTGATGAACTCCCACAGTTTATAACTAAAACTTTCATTAAATTCGCCTCCAAATTATATATTTTTCAAATGTTTATTTATATAAAATTATTTGTTACTTTGAGCTTGCACCGCAGTTACCGCAACAACATTAACTATGTCATCCACGTTGCACCCTCTTGATAAATCATTTATAGGTTTCGCAAACCCTTGGCATATTGGTCCAATAGCTTTTGCTTTTGCAAATCTTTGCACTAATTTATAACCGATATTTCCTGATTGTATATCTGGAAATATTAAAACATTTGCATTTCCAGCTACTGTACTATCTGGTGCTTTTAGCCTTGCTACAGTACCAACAATAGCAGCATCTAACTGAAGTTCGCCATCAATTTGTAAATCTGGTCTAGCAGCTTTTGCAATCTCAGTAGCTTTCACTACTTTATCAACAAATTCATGTTTTGCACTACCTCTAGTTGAAAAAGATAACATTGCAACCTTAGGTTCAAAATCGCATAATGCTTTTGCATTATCTGCAGTACTAATAGCTATATCTGCTAGTTCTTCTGCAGTAGGATTTATATTAACAGCAGAATCACCAAATAAAAGAAGCCCATTTTCTCCATATAAATTGTCTGGTAATTCCATTATAAAGAAACTTGAAACAATCTTCATCCCTGGTGCAGTTTTAATTATTTGCATTCCTGGTCTAAGTAAATCACCAGTATAATGTACTGCTCCTGAAACCATTCCATCGACCTCACCCATTTTAAGCATCATAGTTGCAAAATACACACAATCCTTAACTGTCTCTGACGCTTTTTCTATAGTCATTCCTTTCTTTTTTCTGAGTTCATAAAATTCTTTTGCATATACCTCAGTTTTTTCAGAAGTTTTTGGGTCTACAATTTCTATACCTTCAAGGTTAACTCCAAATTTAGCTGCTTTTCCCTTAATTATACTTATGTCCCCTATTAATATTACCTCAGCTAATGAATTTTGCTTTATGATTTCACTAGCTTTTATAGTTCTATCCTCTTCACCTTCTGGAAGTACTATTCTTTTTTTATCTGCCTGAGCCTTTTTACATATCTTTTCTATAAATGTCATTTTTATGTCTCCTCTCAATTATTATTAATTTATGACCATTAATAACATACTATACTAATATACACCTTTCCGCCTATACATTTCAACATAAAATGTCAAAATCATTCACCTATATCATAATAAATATATTTTAATTTTCAATATTTTTATATTTTACTAATATATATATACTTTTATTTATTCATTTTGTATTATATAATATAAATAAATATAAGTTCTATATTAGCTTTAATGAGGTGATTTAATGAATATTTCAGGCATAATTGTTGAATATAATCCATTACATAATGGTCATGTATATCATATCAACAAAACCAAAAAACTCACAAATTGTGATGCTTTAATTTGTGTTATGAGTGGAAATTTTACTCAACGTGGAATCCCATCGATTATAGATAAATGGACAAAAACTAAAATGGCTCTAAATAATGGAGTAGATTTAGTAATAGAACTTCCATCTGTTTATAGTGTGTCCTCAGCAGAATTTTTTTCACTAGGCGCAGTAAGTCTTCTAAACAGCTTAGGCATAGTAGATAATATTTGCTTTGGTAGCGAACACGGAGATATTAATGATTTATATAATATTTCAAATATATTACTTGAAGAACCTATTGAATTTAAAACATTATTAAAAGAGTATTTATCTAAAGGTATTGTGTACCCTTTAGCAAGAGCTAATGCACTTTATGATTATTTAATAAATTCAGACATAAAAACATCAAACTTATTATTAGGGGATTTTTTTAATTCTTCGAACAATATATTAGGTATAGAGTATTGTAAAAGCTTAATCAAACTAAAAAGTTCTATTACACCATTCACCTTAAAAAGGGAAGGTGGGATGTATAACAGTAATCTTATGCAGAACGAATTTTCAAGTGCTACCGCTATTAGAAAATTTATTAAAGAAGATGGTTCTTTAACAAAACTTGCTGGTCATGTTCCAAGTTCAGTATTAAATGAACTTGAAAACTTATACACTAGAAATTATAAATTTACATTTGAAGATTCCATGTTTCCATACATTAAACATAAATCTGCCACATCAAAAAATTCACTAGTAAATTTACCAGACGCTACCGAGGGACTTGATAACAGGATTATTAAAGCCTTACAAAATAATTTAGACTACTATAGTTCAATGGTCGATATAAAAAGCAAACGTTACACTTACACCCGAATCAGTAGAATATTATGTCAATATTTTATAGGATTTGATAATTTTGACACAGAAAAATTAAGATCATTACCTTGTCCTTACGCTCGAATTTTAGGATTTAACTCAAATGGAAAATCAATTCTAAAATCTATAAAATCAAATAGTAGTATCCCACTTTATACTAAACTACCTAAAGAATTGAGTGAGACCCTACAGCTAGATATCCAATCCACAAGGGCATACAATGTCATAAATAATAGTATAGGTCCTAACAGTGATTATTTGATATCCCCCATTATTTTAGCTTAAAAATAAATGCTACTATCTTTTATTGATAGTGGCATTTATTATATTTAAAATTACTGTTTCCAATACATAAGTTTATTAGAATTTAAATATATTTAATAAAGTAATACTTTAAAAGGGGTTTGCCGTTGAAATTACTATTAATTATATTGTTAATTTTCATAATACTATTATTATTTAAACTATTTAGAACTTTGAAGATAGATCTAATTATAACATTAATTTGTTCCCTTATTATTATTCAGATAATATTAGCACCAAATATTTGTATACAGTATGCTATATCTGGTGCAAAATTGTTCTTTAATGCAATTTTCCCTTCACTTTTCCCATTTTTAGTTATAATAAATATTATAATAACTTATGATGGCATTCACATTTATTCTAAATTATTAGGTAATTTAATTTGCAAACCATTAAAACTACCAAAAGAATGTAATTTTGCACTTTTAGTTAGTGTTTTATGCGGTTATCCTTTAGGCGCAAGGTATACTTGTGATTTGTACGAAAAGAACATAATTAATTTATTCACTTGTGAACGATTACTAAACATCGCCTCTAATGCAAGCCCATTATTTATCATGGGTGCAGTAGGTACTTCTATGATGTTAAGTCCTAAAATTGGGTATCTATTATTATTATCTAATATTCTATCATGTTTGTTTATGGGACTTATTATCCCCTCAAAAGGTTCTTATTTTAAAATCAAAAATCGAAGTAGCAATTTCCCGAAAATGGATCCACCAAATTTAAATATTGGTATGATACTTAAAAGTAGTATTGAAGATGCCATTAAAAATTCCTTTAATATAGGTGGTTTTATAGTAGTGTTCTCTGTAATAACAGGAATGATTAAAGACAATGCCATATTTCACATTGTCTTTAATCGACTTTCTGTAATTACTGGATCTTCTGGTGATTTTATAGAAGGTTTATTACTCGGAATGCTCGAGATGACTAATGGATGTTATTTAATATCGTCAAGTAATTCAAGTCTATATGTAAAACTTCCGGTTTTAAGTTTTTTAATTGCTTTTAGTGGTTTGTCCATTATTTCTCAAGTTTATAGCTATACCTCTAAATATGATGTCTCTATAAAAAAATATATAACTCGAAAATTCATTCAAGCTGTAATCTCTTCGATTTTAACAATAATTTTATACTTCATTTTCATACACACTTCATCTGTTTTTACATTTAATAATATGGATATATACAAAAGCAGTAATTTATACATACTAATATTAATAATTTTTTTTGTCCCAATAGTTCTCATAAATATTATTAAACTATTTCATACTTCTTAATTCTTTTACGTTCTCTCTTATTGAAGTTGTTGTATCAGTAACTTCTCCTTGCAGTGATATTAAAAATTCTTGAACATCGCCTTTAATCTTATGAAGCATTTTCTGCCCTTTTAATTCAATTTCTTTATCCAATTGAGATAATATTTCATCGGCATAGTCTTTAGCTCCAAGCCTCATGATTTTACCATCTCTTTGAGCTGAGGCAATAATCTCTTCAGACCTTATTTGTGCCTCTTTTACTAGGTCTTGTTTTTCTACTCTTCTTCTTATTTTGTCAATAGTTTCTTCCTCAAAAATCTTAGCCTGTTTTTTTGCATCAACAAGAATTCGTTCTTTTTCATCACAAATCCACTGGGCTTTCTTAAACTCATCTGGTAAGTGATTTATAATTTGATCTATTATATCTAATATTTCCTTTTTATTTATAACTGCCTTGCCAGTAACAGGTATTTTAGATGCACTCTCTATAATTCCCTGGAGATATTCTAATAGCTTTATAACATCCATATTTCCCCCCTATTTAAAATTAATTTTTCTAATAATATCTGGAACGATTTCCTCAGGTACTAGCCCTTTAATACATCCTCCAAGCATTGCAACCTGTTTAACTGAAGAGGAACTTAGATAACAATAATCTGTTTTGGCCATTATAAACACAGTTTCCTTACTTGAATCTAATTTATTATTCATTGATGCCATTTGAAACTCATATTCAAAATCCGAAACACTTCTGAGTCCTTTCACAATAACCTCTGCTCCCTCTTTATTCATCAATTGAACAAGTAAGCCACTAAATTTCTTCACTTTCACATTAGGTAAGTTTTTTACTACAATTTTTATTTGTTCCACTCTCTCATCTACAGAGAAGAGACATTTTTTCTCAGGGTTAACAACTACCCCTACGATTAATTCTTCAAAAATTCTAGACGCCCTCTCAATAATGTCTAAATGTCCATTGGTTATTGGATCAAAACTTCCAGGGCAAATTGCTTTTTTCATGTTATGCCTCCATGTTTCCTCTGGTTTAGCTAATAAATCTTAATTACTAGCTCCCTTGTATTCGTAAAACAATACAGTAGTGTTCCCATATTTCCTTGATCGTGCAAGATGAATAATAGAATTTCCGTCATATATTTCTTCTGATGAATCTATTTTACAAACAATCAATCCATCTTCTCTTAAAAGACTATTTGTTGTTATGATCTCAATAGCTGGTGGAATCATATCTTTAGCATAGGGTGGATCTATAAAAATCAAATCAAACACAACTTTTTCATCTGCAAATTGTTGCATATATTTATATGTGTCACCTTTTAAACATTTACATTTATCATTAAACTTTAAATTATCAACATTATTTTGTAACATTTCAAACGTAGTATCGCCCATATCTATTAAATAACATTTTGAAGCTCCTCTACTTGCTGCCTCAAGTCCCAAGCTTCCAGTACCTGAAAACATATCAACCACTACAGCATTTGGTATTTTATTTTGGATTATACTAAATATAGATTCTTTAACTCTATCTAATGTTGGCCTCGTTCCCATCCCAACAGGTGACAATAACTTTCTCCCTCTCGCACTTCCTGCAATAATTCTCATAAGTTTATTCCTCCATCTAAGCAAGTTTCGATAATATTTTATCATATATATATAATTTATACAAAACTATTTTTGTTAATTAAAACAAATGTATCTAGAACTTTTCTCTATTTTTTCTATTATTTCATTCTTTAGCTTCACGTCACACACATTATTACTTTGTATTAACATTCTTGCTTCATTATTGGCAAGTTTTAAAATACCAATATCTTCAATTACATCCGCTAAAATCAAACCTGATTCACCATGCTGGTGTGTGCCAAATAATTCTCCCGCACCTCTTGTTTTTAGATCTTCTTCAGCAATGAAAAAACCATCATTACTTTTTATCATTATTTGGATCCTTTTTCTCACTATATTATTTGTGATGTTCGCAAGTAGAATACAATAAGACTTATGTGCTCCTCTTCCGACTCTTCCCCTAAGCTGATGGAGTTGTGCAAGCCCAAATCTTTCTGAGTTTTCAATTATCATAACTGTAGCATTGGGAACATTTACGCCAACTTCAATTACTGTGGTGGATATTAATGCCTTAATTTCACCACTTTTAAATTTGTCCATAATTTCATTTTTAAGTTTGCTTGGCATTTTACCATATACCATCCCTATTTCTATAGAACTAAACTGTTCTTTTTTTAATCTTTCATAAAGATTTTCAACTGAACTTAACTTCATTTCTTCATTTTCTTCAACGAGTGGACAAACCACGTATACTTGTCTTCCCTTATTAATCTGATTTAAGGCGAATTCGTAAACTTTATTACTATTTTCCATACTCGCGTATGATGTATCAATTTTTTGCCTTCCTGGTGGTAATTCATCTATAATAGATACATCTAAATCGCCATATAAATACAAAGATAGTGTTCTAGGAATTGGAGTAGCTGTCATTACAAGAATATCTATATTTTTACCTTTATTGGAAAATTTATTTCTTTGCGATACACCAAAACGATGTTGCTCATCAGTAACAATCATGCCTAAGTTCTTAAATTCCACATTATCTTGAATAAGTGCATGGGTTCCAACAATAATATCTATGTTTCCATTTTTCAACTCCTGTTTAATCAATTCTTTGTTTTTTTGCGTTGTACTTCCACTTAATATTTGTATTTTTAATGAAAATCCTTTTAATACATTTTGAATTTCTTCATAATGTTGTTTTGCAAGAATTTCTGTAGGTGCCATCATAGCCGCCTGGTACCCATTTTTCACTACATTAAACATAGTAATAATAGCAATTATAGTTTTACCACTGCCAACATCCCCTTGCAAAAGCCGATTCATGCCTATATCTTTCTTTTGATCTATTAAAATTTCTCGTACAACTTTACTTTGTGCCTTTGTAAGTTCAAAAGGAAGCATATCCTTAAGCGATGTAAGTTCTGGAGCTATTTTAAATTGAATACCACTATTATGCGATTTTATAAACTCTTTTAACATTAGTATTTTTAATGAATACGTAAATAACTCTTGAAATTTAAGTCTTCTTCTTGACTCATTAAGAAGTTCTAGACTTTTAGGACTATGTATATTTCGAGTAGCCTCATCCAAAGAACAAAATGAATATTTTTCCACAAGCCATTTAGGGAAATTATCTGCTATTTCAATATTACAAAGCACATCAGATATAATTTTGTTGAAAAAATTATTAGTAATGTTGTTTTTAAGAGGATATTTTGCAATAATACTATTTGAATCTATTGATGTATTTTTCACTATTTTAGGATTCATAATTGTAATTTCTTCCTTAAATTTGTTCACTTTTCCTGTGATAATATAATTACCTGAAATTTTGAAGCTATTTTTTGCGTAGATTTGATTAAACCATTTACCTTTAAATGTAATTTTACCATGGCAAAAAACTACAGTAGAAAGAGTTTTATTATTTTTTAATCTAGTGTCTTTTAATATATTTAAAACGTTGCATTCTACAATGATGTTCTCACCTTCCTCACAATCCAGAATACTCACCTTTGCATTTACATTCTCATAATCTCGTGGAAAATATAATAATAAATCTAATATGCTAAAAATTCCACACTTATTCAAATTTTCTGCCATTTTAGGTCCAACGCCCTTTATGTATTTTATATCGCTAAAAGTATTCACAAATACCACTCCAAAAATAATATTTTAATAATAATCCTGTTTGTTTTACAGTAAAAACGGTAATTAAAACTTATTACTCAGATATAAGAAAAAAAGCCCTAAGGCTTTTATTCAACTGACGCAATAAAATAATATAATGGTTGTTTACCATTATAATGTTGAATGTCTATATCTGGATATTTTCCCTCTAAAGCAGAAATAAACTCTTCCACTTCGCTTGTTATACAATCTTCTCCATAGAAAATTGTAATAAGCTCACTATCCTCTGTAATCATACTATCTATGATATCAGAGCAAACTTTATAAATATCTGTTCCAACTTCTTTAATATTTTGCTCAACTAACCCTAAGATATTTCCTTCTTTAATTACCATGCCGTCTGCTTCAGTATCTTTAACTGCAAATGTTACAGACGCAGTTGCAACATTCTTTATTGCTTCTTTTAATGTTTTTTCGTTTTCTTCTACACTAACTTCTGCATTAAAAAGTGTCACGGCAGTTATACCTTGTGGAATAGTTCTAGATGGAATAACAACTACATTTTTATCTGACAGTTCAACCGCTTGTAATGCTGCCATAAGTATGTTCTTATTGTTCGGCAATACAAATATGTTTTCTGCGTTAATTTTATTAATACTCTCTAATATGTCTTGTGTGCTTGGATTCATGGTTTGGCCACCTTGTATTACGACATCCACGCCTAAATCCTCAAAAATGTTTTTAATTCCTTCTCCAAGTGCAACAGATACAAACCCATATTTTTTATTTTCAACAATATCTTTTTTTACAGGTACTACAACTTCTTCAGATTCTCCAACTTCCTCATTTGATATACCTAATAAATTTTTGTGTTGTTCTCTCATATTTTCAATTTTCACCTTAGAGAGTTCACCAAGTGTTACTGCTTTTGAAAGTACAAGACCTGGATCATTTGTGTGTATATGAATTTTAAGAAACTCATCTTGTGAAACCACAACCATTGAGTCTCCAATTTTCTCTAAATATTTTTTTAGTTTATTAGTATCAACTTTCTTCGCAATAACTAACAGTTCAGTGCAGTATCCAAACTTTATGTCTACAGGTATATCTACACCTGCAGATGATATCGGCTTTGATTTATTACTCTGATCATCTGATTTAATTGTTGCTTTCATATTGTTGTTTATGGCTTCATACATTCCTTTAAACAGAATTAATAGCCCCATACCACCTGCATCAACTACTTTTGCTTGTTTTAATGCTGGAAGCATATCTGGAGTTTTATCAAGCATAATTTCACTATGCTTGCAGATTTCCTCCATCAGTTCAACTACATTTACCTTTCCACTATTAACTGCACTTTCACCAGCGGCTTTAATAATAGTTAAAATAGTTCCTTCAGTAGGTCTCATAACAGCCTTATATGCAAATATAGAACCTTCTAAAATACTTTTAGCAAATTCCTGGCTTGTAGCCTCACCTTTGCCTTCTAGCCCTTTTGATATGCCTCTAAATATTTGTGATAGTATAACTCCCGAATTGCCTCTTGCGCCCATCAGCGCACCTCTAGCAAGTTTTTGTGCTATCTCACTAATAGACTCAGTTGACATGCTATCAATTTCTTGCACTGCCGCTTTAAATGTCATTGACATATTAGTGCCCGTATCTCCATCTGGAACTGGGAATACATTTAGCGAATTCACATATTCTTTTTCATCTTCTAGTCTATTGGATGCATTTATTACCATATTCCTAAAATGCTGTCCGTTAATTTTTACGTACTTCACTGTATACCCCCCCTTAAACCCTTACACCTTGGACGTTTACAGTTATTTCTGCAACCTTTAGTCCTGTATAGTTTTCAACATTATATCTTATTTTTTGAATTATATTATTTGCTATTACAGATATTTTTGTTCCATATTCAACTATTATATATAATTCAATAAAGAGTTTATTTTCCTTAGAATTAATTTTAACACCTTTGTTTAAACCATCACTTTTAATCAACTGCCAAAATCCGTCTTTAGCATCTTTTAATGCCATCCCCACAACTCCATAACACTCCGTTGTAGAAATTCCAACTATGTTTGCTAACGCTTCCTCTGAATAATATATAATACCATTCTCACTTGTAATATTACCTTTCATTCTAACTCCTCCTTATACCACTATATAGATTATTTTAATCTATAACGCTAATTTATTCAACAAAATTAATTTTTTAATTACTTTTATTACTAATAATTCTTCATTTTACTTGCAAGAGTAGTTATATCTATGTTACAATAATGCGTGTTTCAATTGAGAAGATTTTATTCTTCAAAGTCTTAAGGAGGTGTTTGCATTGTCAAGAAAATGCGAAATATGCAATAAAGGTGTAGTTTCAGGTAGCCAATATAGTCACTCACACCGTGAATCAAAAAGAAAATGGGCTCCGAATATTCAAAAGGTTAAAGCTATAGTTAGCGGAACGCCTAAATCTATACATGTATGTACTAGATGTCTTCGTTCAGGTAAAGTACAACGTGCTATATAATTAAGAAATAGAAATGCAGCTACTAAGCTGCATTTTATTTCTTTCTACGCCTGTAAATTCCTGATACTCTTAAAAGTATATAATACATTAAACTTTCTATGTTATTTTCTTAAAAAAAATCTAATTATTCGAGACATAAATCTCGGTAATTTAATAGCCATAATTTTCATCTCTCTTACCTCCTAAAATAATATATTTAAATTTAAAATATAACTAACAATGATTGTTATGATCCATTATAGAGAATCCGAAATAAACGATTCCTCCTCCCACAACAATTATCCACCACCAAAATGGAACTACTACTACTGTTATAATTCCTATTCCTAGACATGCAATTATTACTCCCAGTTGCTTCTGCAAATACCTAAAATACCTTTTCATAAGTTGTTCCCCTCCCAAAGTATTCCAATATTATTATATGATTCACATTCAATAATGTTACCCAAAATAAAAAACTATTTTTTTATTGAGGTTATCAATAAAAAAATAGTTTTTGCACTAATATTAATCTGCTGCTAATATTATCATAAGAATTCCAGATTCAAATGTAATCTCTACGCGTGGCTTCGCGAACTCATTTGAAATAGTAATACCTTGGCCAATCTTTAAATTGTAATTATTTAAAGGATATTTTGCACCCTCAATGGTTAATCCGCATACTTCATCACCATATGATTGTAATGAGAAAATCTCACCGATAACGCCATTTAATGAAGTCGAAGCATCAATTAACCTAATATTGTTATTTGCATCCTTAATACATGACTTAACGCCATTTCCCAAGCAAAAATTCATCATTCCAATACTAGAAAGCAAATGATCAACCCTACTTCCAGTGCATCCTAGTAATACTATTTCACTTGGTTTCATATCTATTGCCTTTCTAACTGCAATTTCGGTATCAGTAAAATCCTTTTCTGCTGGATAAATATCTATTTCACAATTGTTTTCTTTATAATATTCTAATACCTTTTTATCAATGGAGTCAAAATCTCCTACAAGTAAATGAGGTTTTATATTATAGTTATATAAGCAATTACCCCCACTATCTACTCCAATTAAAAATGTATCCAAATTAATTTCATTTATGAGTAATTCCTTTGAAGGTGGATTTCCTCCTGATATTATTACTACTTTCATTTAGATACCAACTCTTAATCTTTTCATATTTTTCTCAATTTCATCATTTTTAAATACAGCTGACCCAGCAACAATAACATTAGCTCCACTACTCACAACTTGCCCAATATTAACTTCATCAACACCCCCATCTACCTGAATAATAATTCCTTTATTGTATTTATCTGCAAGAGATCTAACTTCTTTAATTTTATCCAAGCTGTATTTAATAAATTTTTGGCCCCCAAACCCAGGGTTTACTGACATAATTAGTACCATATCAAGATTACTTATTAGATGTTTAATAGAGTCTACAGGCGTAGCAGGATTTAATGCAACCCCCACTTTGACCCCAAAACTTTTAATGAAATTAACAGTTCTATCAATATGCCTATCAGTTTCATAATGAATTGTTATAATATCAGCTCCAGCTTTTACAAAGTCTTCTATGTATCTTGATGGTTCCTCTATCATAAGATGAACATCAAATGGCAATTTCGTTAATTTTCTAATACTCTTAATAATAGGAGTACCGAAAGAAATATTTGGTACAAACATGCCATCCATTACATCAATATGAATCATATCAGCACCACACGTTTCTAGATCCTTAATATGTTCTCCTAGCCTTGAAAAATCCGCTGACAGTATAGATGGTGATATTTTTATCATTTTTTATTCCCCCTAGCAATAATTTCTTCAAGTGTTTTTATGTAAAATTTATATCTATCTTTGTATATTTCATTAGCTTCTACCGCCTGCTTAACTCTACAATTAGGTTCCTTATTGTGCATGCAATTAGAAAATCTACATTCACATCTATGTTTTTCAAATTCTGGGAAACAATATTGCAACTCCTCTTTCTCTATGAAATCTAAACTTAATGAAGAAAACCCTGGAGTGTCGAGCAGAAATCCTTCTTCATATTCAATAAGTTCACTGTGGCGAGTTGTGTGCTTACCCTTTTGAGATTTTTTACTTATGTCTCCAGTTTTCATAGCTTCTCGTCCTAGCAAACTATTAAGTATAGTTGACTTTCCAACTCCAGATGGTCCACAAAAAACGGTAATATTATCTTTTATTCTTGTTTTAAGCTCCACTAGGCCCTGACCTTCTTTTGCTTTTAGAAATACTAAATCACATCCAACGCTTTCTAATTCTTTTATAAGATCCTCATCAACTTCTGATACTAAATCCAACTTATTTAAACAAAGAACTATATTTAGCTTATAATGCTCACACAGGACTAGAAATTTATTTAGGAGTTCCATATTTAAATCAGGTTTCTTAAAAGAAAAAACTACAAAAGCTTGAGTAACATTAGCAACTACTGGTCGTATCATCTCTGTATCTCTTGCAAAAATCTTTTCTATAACACCTTTAGTAACATCTGACTCTAATATTATTTCCACTTTATCACCAATAACAGGGGAAAGTCCAGTATACCTGAACTTTCCTCTTGCCTTGCATTCTATGACTTTGTCCCCAACTTTCACAAAATATAGTCCACCTATACCTTTTATAATTACTCCTTGCATATATCCTCCACCATTTACCTTTAATTTAATATTATTTTATATGTTTATAATTATTTTTTTGGATTTCTATTGTGTTTGTGGTACACCAGCAATTGGAGCCTTGCTGGTTAAAGTTATAGTATCTCCCACATTTGCCATTGTTCCTGGTGCCTTATCTTGCGTTTGAATAATATCCTCATCATTTCCAGGAGCGTTTATACTTATATCCGATTGCGTTGCTAAATCTTTTGCTTCTTTAACAGTTTTTCCTGTAAATTTTGGAACAGTAAATTGCTCTTTTACGGGTTCCGTGTACTTGTAATAACTAACTCCCACCGAATTGCCTTCCTTAACATCAGTATTTACATCAGTAGTTTGATCGAAAATTTTACCATCCTGTGATTTATCATTGGTTGTTATTTGTGTTTTATTACCTAAAACTAAATTTGCATTTTGTAATATTATCTCTGCTTCACTAAGAGTTCGACCGTATAAATTTGGCACCTTCGTAATTTTAACGACTACACCCTTACTTATTATTAAATTCACTTTATCACCTTTTTTAGCTAAACTATCTTGACTTGGATCTTGCTTTATTACTATACCACTAGCAATGGAGTCACTAGACTCATAAGTAACATTACCAACTTCCAACCCACTTTGTTGGATTTTAGCTTTAGCATAAATTTCATCAGACCCCTCAACCAAAGGAACTTTGAGACTCTCTAGCCCTTTGCTTATCCTAACTCTTACTTCACTATTAGCTTTTACTTCTGTTCCTACCTCTGGAAAAGATGTTATTACCGTCCCTTCGGGTTTTTCGCTATTTACTTCTGAGGCAACTACAAATTCCAAACCTTCTGTTCTAACTAATTTTTCTGCTGCTACCTTATCAAGCCCTATAATTTGGGGCACCAATAACTGAGATATAGCTTTACCATCGCCAAGAGAGTTTTTATAAATGAGACCTAACACACTTAATAAAACAATCAATAAAATTATTGCAACAGAAACTATTATCTTTGTTTTATTTTTTTTATTAATTTTATTATTGGGTTTTTGCGCCACTTCTTCTTTTTCGTAGTCATCTACATTTACAGCTTCCATAACCCTTGTGTATTCATTATCCATAGTATTAGTTGCAATAGTATAAGAACTATCATTTTGTATCCTCTGCAAATCTAAAAACATATCTTTTGCAGTCTGATACCTCTTTATAGGTTCTTTCTCTATAGCTTTTAGTATTAATTTATTCAAATTTTCGGGAACAGTCGCTCTTATCTGATTTGGTGGAACAACAGGTTCTTGTATATGTTTTAATGCCACTGATACGGGGCTTTCTGCATCATAGGGTACTCTCCCTGTAACCATCTCATAGAGCACAATTCCAAAAGAATAAATGTCAGTTCTACAATCCACAAAACTTGCTTTAGCTTGTTCTGGTGAAAAATAATGTGCTGATCCCATCACCGTACTAGTATTCGTTATAGTTACAGAACTGGCAGCTTTTGCTATACCAAAATCCGTAACCTTAACTGTTCCGTCCTCAGTAACTAAAATATTATGAGGTTTTATATCCCTATGTATAATGTTATTCTTATGCGCACATTCAAGTGCTTTTGCAATTTGCATGCCATAATCTATTACCTTATCATAATCCATACTACCATTTTCAACTATAATTTCCTTTAAAGTTTTCCCTTTTATATATTCCATTACAATATAGTTTATATCTCCCTCATGTCCAACATCATAAATATTAACTATATTATTTGAAGAAAGACTAGCTATAGATGAAGCTTCTTTTTTAAACTTATCCATAAAATCTATATTATTTGAAAATTCTTCTTTCAGTATTTTTACAGCAACATATCGATTGAGCAAACGACATTTAGCTTTATAAACTATTGCCATTCCACCCTCGCCAATTTTTTCAAGGAGTTCATATCTACTCCCGAGTACCGTTCCTATCATCTCTGCACGCTCCTTCAAATACGATAACTGATATGTTATCGCGGCCACCCTTAGATTTGCTTAGATCTACTAACATTTTGCAGCTAGAATCATTGTCATTTTCAATAATAATATCATACATTTCAGAATATGTCACATCATTAGTAAGGCCATCTGTGCATAGAATACATTTGATTATATTAGTCAAATCCACCTCAAATAAATCAACTTCAACTAACTCATTTGTTCCTAGTGCTCTTGTAATAATATTTTTATTTGGATGATTTCTAGCTTTTTCTTCAGTTATACTACCATTATCTAAAAGCTGTTGTACCAAAGAATGATCTCTTGTAACTTTCACCAATTTACTGTTATTATCTATAATATAGCAACTACTGTCACCTACATTTGCAACTACCATTTCATTTTGTTTTTTTAAGCAAATTGTTATAGTTGTACCCATTCCTTTAAGTGAATCACTCTTACTCGACAGATCATAAATTTCCTTATTTGCACATTTTATACCTTCAGAAAGCACTTCTTTTAAATCTGAACCATGGTTATTTTCTTTTACATATTCCATTATAACCTTAATAGCAAGTTGACTTGCGACCTCTCCTGCATTATGCCCCCCCATACCATCTGCTACAGCATAAATGTCAAAATCACTGGATTCAAAATAACCTACAGAGTCTTCATTTGTTTTTCTAACATTTCCAACATCTGATAAAACCCCAAGCATTGTTACACCCCCTTATTTATTTCTTCACTTTTAATATAGCTTCTCCTAAGTTGTCCACATGCTGCATTAATATCTAATCCCATTTCTCGCCTTATTGTTGTCTGAATATTATTAGTTTCAAGAACCCTCTTAAATTCATCAACATCATCATTTGAAGATCTTTTTAATTCATTCTCTTTTATCTCATTAATTGGAATTAAATTAACATGACATAACATACCCTTTAATAATTCACTTAATTTTTCTGCATCTTGTGTGCTATCATTAAGACCCTTAACAAGAGCATATTCAAATGTTATTCTCCTATTAGTTTTATTTGTGTAGTATTTAGAAATATCTATAATTTCTGCAATTGAATATTTATTTGCAATCGGCATACTTTTCATTCTAATTTCATCCGTAGGTGCATGAAGTGATATCGCTAGTGTAGTTTGCAAGTTAATATCAGCAAATTCTTTAATCTTTGGTACAATCCCACAAGTAGAAATAGTTATATGTCTTTGACCAATATTTAACCCATTCTCTGCATTCACAATCTCAAGAAATTTCATTACATTACAAAAATTATCAAATGGCTCCCCACTACCCATAAGTACTACATTAGAAATTCTTTCCCCAATTAAATTCTGTGCTTTCATGATTTGAGACAACATTTCCCCGGTGGTTAAATTTCTAATCAATCCACCAATAGTAGATGCACAAAATTTACACCCCATCCTACATCCAACTTGAGTTGATATACATATAGAATTTCCATGTTTATATTTCATAACAACACATTCAATTAAATTACCATCATCTAATGCAAAGAGATATTTTCTTGTATCGTTTTGTTTTGATGTATATTCAGAAATCAACTCAGGTATTCCTATATAAAAATTATTTTGCAACTTTTCTTTTAAACCACGTGGGATATTGTTCATATTTTCAAATTCCCAAATATCCTTATAAATCCAGTCTGATACTTGTTTAGCTCTAAATTCACTTTCTCCATTCGTTTTCATCCATTGTTTTAGCTCTAATAAATTAAGGTCCAATATATTTATCATTTTATACACCTACTATCATTTTATACATACACTATGACTTTATAATTTTAGCTATAAAAAATCCATCCATGTACTCATTTGGAAATATAGTAACATAACCCTTATCACTATAGTTTATATTGTCAAATTTTCCATAAAACAATGGTTCAATCTTAAATCCAGAATGTTCCTCTATAAACCATTCAATATTATCTTCATTTTCTTCCTTGTTAAGAGTACATGTTGAATATACGAGCACTCCACCTTTTTTTAAATATTTCGAAGCATTATCCATTATTTTCCTTTGCGTGTCTATTATATTTTTTACGTTGTTTATATGTTTACTCCACTTTATCTCGGGCTTTTTCCTAATAATTCCAAGCCCCGAACAAGGTACATCTATAAGCACTCTATCTGCACATTCAAATAAATCCGGATCATAAACCGTAGCATCATGAGCCTCACAAGTTGTATTTGTAATCCCTATTCTCTTTAAATTTTCTTCAATAAGTGATAATTTATTTTTATGTATATCAAACGCAGAAACGTGTCCTGTATTTTCCATGATTTCTGCAATGTGTGTTGTCTTCCCCCCTGGTGCACTACAAAGGTCCAAGACTTTCAAATTTGGAGTTAGAGCCATAGAAATCGCTGCGAACATTGCAGACTCATCCTGAACTGTTATGTCTCCCTCATTAAATAAAAGATTATTCTCAATGTTTTTGCCTTTAATAATTCTTATTGCTACAGGGCAAGCATACCCTTCTTCTATATTATATCCATTTTCTATGAGTTTTTCCCATATTTCTTTATAAGTTAGTTTCAAAGTATTAACTCTAACTGTAACATCAGGCTTATAATTAAGTCCCTTAAGAATTTTTTCAGTATTTTCAAAACCATATTGCTTTATAAATAGTTTAACTAAAGCCTTAGTGAAGGAATACTCAAAACATAATCTATCAGTATCATCTTTTTCATTATAATACTTCGCCTCACTATCTCTAAGGTAGCTCCGAAGTACACCATTAACAAGTTTAGATGCTCCTATATTGCTCTTTTTTTTTGTTAAATTTACAGCCTCATTAACCACTGCAAAACTTGGAACTTTATCTAGATACCTTATTTGATAAACTGATATTCTTAATATATTTAAAACAAAGCTATCAAGTTTATCTATACCCTTTTTAATATAATTCATTAATATTTTATCTATAGTATACTTATATTTTAATGTACCATAAACTATTTCTGTAACTAGTGCTTTATCTTTATCATTTAATTCCGATTTATTAAGTTCGAGTCCTAAAACAATATTCGAATAAGCATTTTCATTTAATACTTTTTCAATAACTATAATCGCTACGAGTCTACTATTATTCATACTTTTACCTCAATTTTCCACTTGATTTATTTTAAAACTACACCTTCATCTATCTTATTTCCTATTATATAATCCTTTACTTTTAGAGGCTTCTTTCCAGGAAATTGTATCTCCTCAATAAGTAAAACACCACTACCAGTAGATATCTTTAATCCCTCTTTTGAAACCTCTATAATACTACCTATCTTTTTAGTTGAAAACTCATTTATTACTCTTGATTTATATATTTTCATTACGACATCCTCATAATGAGTATACGCAATTGGCCATGGATTTAATCCTCTTATAAAATTATGAATGTTAACATTGCTTTGTTCCCAATTAACCTTAGCCATCTCTTTGCCGAGCTTCGGAGCATATGTGCTAAACTCATTTTTCTGTTTAACTGGCTCTATCTTGCTACTTACTATACCATTTATTGTATTAACTAAAAGCTGCGCACCACTATTCATAAGAATATCATGCAATTCGCCTGCTGTAATATCACTCGTGAGTTCCACTTCATCAGTTAGAAGTGTATCCCCTGTATCAAGACCAATATCCATAAGCATTGTTGTATTACCGCTCTTATGTTCACCATCAATTACACACCAATTTATAGGAGCTGCACCTCTATATTTGGGTAGTAGTGATGCATGTAAATTTACACATGCATATTTAGGAATATCTAACACTTCTTTTGGAAGAATTTGTCCAAATGCTACTACTACAATAAAATCAGGTTTTGAGTTTCTAATTACCTCTATCATTTCCTCATTATTTTTAAGTTTTAAAGGCTGATATACTGGTATATTATATGATAACGCTAATGCTTTTACAGGTGACATGGCTAAATTTTTCCCTCTTCCTTTTGGCCTATCTGGCTGAGTAAAAACAGAAGTAACTTCAAATTCATTTATAAGCATCTGAAGTGATGGCACTGAAAATTCTGGGGTACCCATAAAAATTATTTTCATATTATTCTTCCTCACCCTCTATTGCTTTGTCGATGAATAACACACCGTCTAAATGATCAATTTCATGGCAAAGTGCTCTTGCAAGAAGGCCTTCACCATCAATTACTACCTCTTCGCCCTTTTCATTTAATGCTCTAACTCTTACTTTCTCAGGGCGAGCTACATTTTTTTGTATTCCAGGTAAACTTAAACAACCTTCATTCGATAATTGTGAACCTAGCACTTCTATAATCTCCGGATTAATAATTGACATAGGTCCATTTCCGATATCAATTACCACTATTCTTTTTAAAATCCCGACCTGCTGCGCTGCAAGCCCTATTCCTTTAGAATTATACATAGTTTCAATCATATCTTTAATTAATAATAAAACTCTTTGGTTAATTTCATCTACTACTCTGCCTTTTTTTCTTAAGATGTCATCTCCATATGTTCTAATTGTTCTTAATGCCATGCCTTAACCTCCTTGTCATTCTCATCTACGCTGCAATAAATTAACGGCTTTATACCTGTAGTTAAATCATACTGCTTGGATTAATATCTATACTAACCCGTATACTATTATAAATCTTTTTAACTAATTCATAAACCAAATTTTTAATTTCTTCAGCAATTGTTTCTTCAATATTTCCTTTAATGATAATTTGCCACCTATAAAAATTCTTGATTTTAGAAATTCCACAAGGGCATGGTCCTAGTAATGTAATTTTACCATTATTTTGGATATTATATTTTAAATTTTCGCCAACATTTTGTATACTTTTTATTAACAAAGATTCATCTTCAGAACTCATAGTTATAACTAAAATACTTGTAAAAGGAGGATAATCCATAGCTTTTCTCATCATTATTTCATTTTTATAGAAACTATCATAATCATTATTCGCTGCATATTGTATAGTTAAATTATCTGCACTATATGTTTGAATAACCACCTTGCCCTCTTTACTACCTCTACCTGCACGTCCAGATACTTGGGTAAGTAATTGAAATGTCCGCTCGAACGCCCTAAAATCAGGCAAATTGAGCGATAAATCTGCAGCTATTACTCCTACTAAAGTAACATTTTCAAAATCTAATCCTTTAGCAACCATTTGAGTTCCAATTAAAATGTCTGCCTGTTTGTTTTTAAACGTATTATATATATATTCATAAGAATTTTTTTTCCGAGTTGTGTCAAAATCCATTCTTAAAGTTTTTGCACTTGGAAAAATTCTATTAATTTCTTGCTCAATTTTCTCTGTTCCAACTCCAAAATATTTCACGTAACTACTTCCACAACTAGGACACACTTTACTAATTTTTTCTTTCTCTCCACAATAGTGGCAAGTTAAATATTCAGAAGTATTATGATAAGTTAGTGATATATCACATTTTTTACATTTGAATACATATCCACATTTTCTGCATGAGACGAAGGTTGAAAAACCTCTCCTATTTAAAAATAAAATTACTTGTTCATTTCTTCTTAGAGATTCAATAATACCTTCGTGTAAAGATTTGCTAAATATTGAACGATTGTTATTCATAAGCTCCTCACGCATGTCAACTATTTCTACTTTGGGCATGGCCGCACCATCTGCCCTCTCATTAATAGTAATCAGTTGCAATTCATTTATGGTAGCTCTATAATAGCTTTCAATAGAAGGCGTTGCTGATCCTAGTATTAATAGGCAATCTTCAAGTTTACATTTCATATAGGCTATTTCACGAGCATCAAATTTTGGATCACTATCAGATTTATAACTTGCCTCATGTTCCTCATCTATAACAATTAATCCTAAATTTTCAAAAGGCAGAAATATAGCTGACCTTGCCCCAATGGCAATTTTAACATTTCCGAGTTTCACTCTCATCCATTCATCAAATCGTTCCCCATCTGATAACCTACTATGAAAAACTGCTATGTCACGTCCAAATCGACCTTTAAACCTTTCAACCATTTGAGGTGTTAGTGATATTTCAGGTATAAGTATTATAGATTGTTTGTTTTCTTTTAACATATAACTAACCAAATTCATATATATCTCGGTCTTTCCACTACCTGTAACTCCATGCATCAGAAATTTTTTATGCTTTGAGTTCATTATAAAATCCACTGATCGCTGTTGATCCTCATTAAGTATTTTTTCTTCATACCTGGAATAGTCTTTTTGATTATACCTATTGATTATAATCTCTTTTGTCTCTAAATATCCATATTTAATCATTGTATTAATTGATGATAAAGATTGACTAAACATTTTACTAAATTCATTTTTGTTATATTTCATATTGTTAAAAAACACTAATTCATAAATATTTTTATATGGTTCATTTAAGAATTTACCTTCTAACTCCTTGCTTGTAGTTAATACAAGCATCGTCTTTTTCTTTATACCTTTTGTAATGCCTCTTGGAATAATAACTTTTATACACTCCAAATATGTACAAAGATACTTTTTTTTCATAATCTTTACTAGTTTTATATCAGTTATTTTAAGGAGTGGCATTTCATCACAAATACTTGTTATCTCTTTAATATTATTCACATTGTTACATTGATTATACAATTCTAACACAAAAGCATCAATTGTCTTATTCCCTCTACCAAATGGTACTTTAACTCTAAATCCTAAATTAATACTGCCTATTAAACTAATAGGTATTTTATATGTAAAAACCTTATCTACTTGAACCGAATCGTTATTCACCACAACGCCAGCATACTGATACACATAATCACCCTTTTAATTTTATAATTTTCTTTAGGGGCATGAAAATAAATAACAAGTCAAAGATGCGGAGTATACAGTCTTGTTATTTACTTGAATGTCCCTCTATAAATAAAAAGCGCATTAGCGCTTTTTATTTATTAAATTAAACAATTCCCTAGCAATTTCTTTTTTAGACATTTTATCTATTGCTATAGGATCATTATCTTTGCTTAAAATAATCACTTTATTATCTTCAGTTCCAAAACCAACGTCTGTTTTTGTTATATCATTGGCAACTATGTAATCTAAATTCTTTTTAAGTAGTTTTGTTTTTGCATTTTGGAGTAAATCATTACTTTCTGCTGCAAAACCTACTAATATCTGATTCTTCTTAAGTGATCCTAATTCTTTTAAAATATCATTATCACGTACAAATGCTAAATTTAATTCATTTTCACTTTTTTTAATTTTACTACTACTGTATAACTTAGGCTTATAATCAGATACTGCTGCTGCTTTTATAACTATATTACTATCTTCATAATTGTTTATTACAGAAGCCCTCATCTCATCATTAGTATTTATCCTTATTATATTTACACCGATGGGAGTTTTTTCATTACATGGACCAGATATTAGAGTTACAGTTGCACCTCGGTCCCTGGCTTCCCTCGCAATAGCATATCCCATTTTGCCAGAAGATCTATTTGTAATAAACCTTACTGGGTCAATAGGTGCAATTGTGGGACCAGCGGTAACTAAAACCTTAGTACCAACCATGTCTTTAATTGGATATAAATTGCTCATAATTATTTCAAAAATATCCTCAGTTTGTGCAAGTTTACCTTCCCCTATATCGCCACAAGCGAGTCTTCCTGTTGTTGGGTCAATAAACTCATACCCAAAATCCTTGAGTTTTTGAATGTTACCTTGCACTATTTTATTATTGTACATATTCATATTCATTGCTGGTGCAAAAATAACTGGTGCCTTTGTTGCCATAATAGTAGTAGTTAACATATCATCTGAAATACCGTTTGCAACTTTGCCAATTATATTGGCAGTTGCTGGCACAATAACAAACAAATCTGCCTTTTTAGCAAGAGATATATGTTGTAGTTCCCATGCTTTTGGTTCTTCAAACATATCTCCAATGACGATATTCTGGCTCAAAGTTTGAAAACTAATAGGATTTACAAACTCTAAAGCAGCTTTAGTCATGATAACAAATACTTCAATATTCTCTTTTTTAAGTCTACTAATAACATCAAGAGCCTTGTATACTGCTATTCCACCTGTTACACCAATAACTACGCTCTTTTTATTTTGCATACTATTTTATTCCTTCTTTTGTAGTAATTGCGACAATAGCTCCTTCATAAATTTCATGTATAGCTATAGTAACAGGTTTCGTAGAATCCACATGTACAAGTGGGCTTTGTCCCTCTATTATTTGTCTTGCTCTTTTTGATGTCGCTACAACTAACGAATACCTATTATCTACTTTTTCTAATAAATCTACTATTGATGGGTTTATCATTGAATTATTCATTACTAATTTCCTCCTTTAGAAAATCTCCATTTATTCTATCTACTCTACATCTTTCTGCAATTATAATGCTTTGAATTTTGTCGCATGCATTATCTACTGTGTCATTTACAACCGCGTAATCATATTTTGATACAAAACTAATTTCTTTATGAGCAGATGTAAACCTTGTAATTAAAGACTCTGGTGTTTCACTGCCCCTATTTGTAATTCTATTTCTTAATTCCTCCATAGATGGTGGGAGAATGAAAATAAACAAACCACTCGGATAAGCCATTTTCACATTAAGGGCACCTTGAATATCTATTTCAAGTATTACATCACGGCCACCGTCCAATACTTTTAAAACTTCGGATTTAGGTGTTCCATAATAGTTTCCATAAACCTGTGCATATTCAAGAAAACCCTTTAACCCAATTTGCTCACGAAACACCTCTTTAGTTATAAAAAAGTAATCCGTCCCATCTATTTCACCATTTCTTGGACTTCTTGTTGTCGCAGAAACTGACATCCAAAAATCATTTTTTTCAAGAAGAGCCTTGCATACAGTCCCTTTACCAGCACCGGAAGGTCCTGAAATAACAATCAGCTGTCCTGTGCTCTTCATTATTCCTCAACCTCGTCTAAACGTTCCTCGTCTTTAACTGTTAGTCTATGTGCAACAGTTTCAGGTTGAACTGCTGATAAAATAACATGATCGCTATCTGTGATAATAACTGCTCTGGTTCTTCTTCCATAAGTAGCATCAATAAGCATCCCTCTATCTCTTGCTTCCTGAATTATTCTTTTAATAGGAGCCGATTCAGGGCTGACTATGGCTACCAATCTATTTGCTGAAACAATGTTTCCAAAACCTATGTTTATCAACTTTATACTCATCGTATGCCTCCTGTTTATTCTATGTTTTGTATTTGTTCTCTAATTTTTTCTATTTCACTTTTCATATTAATTACTGTATTTAAAATTTCTAAATCATTTGCTTTAGATGCTATAGTATTAGTTTCTCTATTCATTTCTTGAATAATAAAATCAAGTTTCCTACCAATTGGTTCATCTATTAATAGAGTTTCCCTCATTTGCTCTATATGACTATTTAATCGTACAATCTCTTCATCAATTCCAACTTTATCTGCAAAAATCGCAATTTCCATGGCAACTCTATTTTCATCAAATTCAACTTCCTTATGGAGAGCATTTAACCTTTGATTTAGTTTTTCCTTATACTCACCAACAACAAATGGTGCCCTTTCTTGAACCTTGTCAACTAAACTATTAATTAAATTACATTTACTTAATAGATCCTTTAGTAATTTTTCGCCTTCTCTTTCTCTCATAAAAAGAAGAGCATCAAGCGCCTTTGTTAGTGATAATCCAATCTGATCAAATGTTGAGACATCTTCTTCCTTTTGTTTAAGCGTTATTACCTCAGGTAATCTAGCTATATTGTTTACTGATATATCGCCATCTAGATTATATTTGTCTTTCAAGGTTCGAAAGCAATTCATATAACTTTGCACCAATTTTTCATTCAAATAAGCCTCAACATCTTCCTTATCATAATTGACTTGAGTTACAAAAACATCAAGTTTTCCTCTTTTTACTTTTTCACCAATTATCTTTCTGATTTTATCCTCAAAAGCTATTAATACCCTAGGCATTCTTATATTAGTTTCAAAGTATCTATGATTAACACTTTTAATCTCTATTGTAAAGCTTTTACCATCTTTTTCAGAGTTTCCTCTCCCAAAGCCAGTCATACTCCTAACCATAACAACGCATCCTTCCCATGTTCATTGTGAATCCTTATTAAGTATACATAAACTATTACCTAAATTTCAAGTTAAAATTATAAGTTTCCACTTTTATTATGATTTTTATTTTGTAAATGCTCTTAAACTTTAATTTTATTCATTTTAAAAACAGCTCATACTTATAATAAAATATTTCCTATATAATTTATATTATACCAATAATTATATTATATCAATAATATTTTAACCAATACACTTTTTTATAGATTTTAAAGCTTCTTCAATAATAAGCTTATCTTTTGTAAGTGCTATACGGAAATAATCATATCCAAGTTTTCCAAAAACATTGCCAGGAGTAACCACAATACCATAATTAATTAATAATTCTTCACAAAACTCATTAGTAGTATAATTTTTGGGTGTTTTACACCACAAATAAAAAGTTGCCTCAGCATCAAAAAATTCTATGTTCTTTTGTATTAAAACACTTTTTGCAACCTCACGTCTTTCATCATATATTTTTCTTATGTTATTAACATAATCGCGTTCTAAATTAAGTGCCGCAATTGCTGCCTTTTGAATTGGAATAAATTGACCAGAGTCACAATTACTTTTTATCTTTAAAATAGCATTTATAACTTTAGCATTACCTACAGCATACCCTATTCTATATCCCGTCATATTGTAAGTTTTAGATAAAGTTCCAAACTCGATGTTTTGCCTTTTTACATCATATTGCATAAGACTAATGGGGTTTTTATCTACTTTAATCATTTCATTATATGCTGAATCATTGCATAAAACAATATTATTATCATAAGAAAACTCTACAATACAGTTATAGAACTCACTAGTCGCTATTGCACCCGTTGGATTATTAGGATAATTTATAAACATAAGTTTGCATTTATTAACGATTTTTTCTGGGATATCATTAAGATTTGGCAAATATCCATTTTTTTGTGTTAAAGGTATCGTATAGGGTATACAACCCCAGAGTTTTGAACAAATACTGTAAACAGGATATGCAGGTTCAGGCACTATCACGCAATCTCCAACATCACATACAGCTGGAATGACATTGCTTATACCTTCTTTAGATCCTATAAGAATTATTACTTCATCCAAATTCAAACTTACGGAATACACCTGATTATAATATTTTATAACAGTTTCTTTCATTTCTACTATCCCATCGTATGGAGGATAATTGTTATATCTCTCGCCTTTTAATCCTTGTATTAATGCATCAGTAATATTTGAATGAACTTGTAAATCTGGATCCCCTATACTAAGATCAACAATTTTTTTGCCCGATTTAAAAGCTTTATTCTTTATGTCATCGATTTTTTTAAAATGGTATTCCTCAACATTGTATAGTCTATTATTTATTTTCATAATATCACCCTTTATACATTTTTTATAATATGATATTCAGGTGATACTGACTTTGTTACAGTACTTTCATTTACAATAAATAAAGAAGAATACCCATCGAATAGAAATTTTAAAAAATCTACTTGATAGGTACCAGTTTACCCACTTTATACTATTTTATTAAGTAGTGTATCAATAAAATTTTAAACTCAAGGTAATATGATAAATCTAATTATAAATAATGCTGCTAAAACATAAACTATAGGACTTACTTCCTTGCGCCTTCCTGTTACAACTTTTACGATTGGATAAAAGATAATTCCTGCAGCTATACCATTTGCTATACTATAGCTAAAAGGCATAATTGCTATTGTAAAGAATGCTGGAAGTGCTTCTGTAAAATCCTCAAAATCTATTTTAGAAACTGCACTCATCATAAGAACTCCAACTATTACAAGTGCTGGAGCAGTAGCCTGCGCTGGCACTATTGCAACAAGTCCACTAAAAAATAATGAACATAAAAACAGAACTCCTACTGTTGCTGATGTAAGTCCCGTTCTTCCGCCTTCAGCAACTCCTGCTGTGGATTCAACATATGTTACAACAGTACTTGTTCCCATAATTGCTCCTGCTGTAGTAGCTAATGCATCTGACATTAATGCCTTATTCATATTTTTTACACGGCCATTCTCGTCAAGCATCTTAGCTTTAGTTGCTGTTCCAACAAGTGTTCCTATAGTATCAAACAAATCTACTAAACTAAAAGTTATTACAACCATTACTACACTCATTATTGCTGCAAACACGCTCTTACCTGCACCTGCTCCTAAAAGACCTGCAAAATCGAACTGCATAAATGTCGGCGCAAGAGATGGTGGTGCACTAAATATTTTAACTCCTGTTATATTAGTAATTCCAAAAGGAATTCCTACTATTGCAGTTATTACAATTCCGATTAAGATAGATCCCTTTACTTTTCTAGCCATAAATATCGCCGTAACGGTTATACCAATTAAAGTTACTATTGCACTTGGACTTGTAAGATTTCCAAATGTTACCAAAGTTTCTTTATTTCCTATAATAATTCCACCACTTTTAAAACCAATAAGTGCTATAAACAGACCTATACCACCTGAAATAGCAAGTTTTAAATTTTGAGGCAACGCGTCAACTATCTTTTCTCGTATTGAAGTAAGTGTTATTATTATAAATAAAATTCCTGACATAAGAACTGCAGCCAGAGCTTGTTGCCATGTATATCCCAGGGTTAAACATACGCTATATGTAAAGAATGCATTTAATCCCATTCCTGGTGCTTGTGCAAAAGGCAGATTTGCATAAAATGCCATCACAAAAGTACCCACTGCGGCTGCAAGACATGTCGCTGCAAAAACCGATGCCACAACTGGGTCGTTTAAAGCAGTAAATGCAGCTGCACCATCGCCCTTTATCCCTGGCAGATTCATTCCAGCAAATTTAAGAATGTTAGGATTTACAAATATAATATAAGCCATGGTTATGAAAGTAGTTATTCCTGCAAGTATTTCCGTTTTAACTGTTGTGTTATTCTCACTTAATTTAAAAATTTTCTCAAAAAGTGATTTTTTTACCTCGTCCTTAGTTGATTTCATATTTTTTCCCCTATTCTATAATTTATTATAACTTGAATAATGATTAGAAATTTAAATAATAATTTATATTTTATTTTTCTACAAATATAATAGCAAAAATGGATATGCTCGTCAATGACATCACGAATATTAAATCTTAATCCTCTTGTGAAATTCGTTTTTTATACCGTCCACGTTCGAATATACATTTTATTTCTTTTATATCTATTGTGCTCGCAAGTGCAAGCATAAGTTTAATTCTAGCCTTTTGTCCTGGCAGACTATCTCCAAAAATCACGCCAGCATTTCTAAGTTCTTTCCCACCGCCTGGGTACCCATAAGAGTCTAATACCCTGCCTTTAAAACATCTGGACACCACAACTACTACAACTCCCTTTTCTATAGCCTTTTTCACTCCTTCTGCCATAATAGGGGGAATATTACCTCTTCCCATAGCTTCAATAACAAGCCCTCTTGCACCTTGTTTCACACAAAAGTCAATTAATTTTGAATCCATTCCAGCACAAGCTTTTATTAAATCCACTCTAGTTTCTATATTTTCTATAATTATATGTTCTTTTTTCAAACTATCTCTATAGAATATTGCTTCATTGTTATCAATAATTCCTATGGGTCCAAACTCTGGGCTCTGAAAAGTATTTAGATTCATAGAATGTGATTTTGTAACCTCACCCGCACAATTAAGTTCATCATTTAAACACACTAACACTCCCCTGTTACGAGCATCCTCCGAAATAGCCGTACAAATTGAAGCTGATAAATTCGCGGGACCATCATACCCAAGTTCCGAACTATTTCTCATTGAACCTGTAACAATTACAGGTTTTGGATTATCGATAGTTAGGTGTAATAAATATGCTGTTTCTTCAAGTGAATCCGTACCATGTGTCACAACAACTCCACATATATCATCGCGACCTAAGAATCCTTGTATATATTTAGATAATTCCATCATTAATTCAGGTGTTACATGAGGACCAGGTAAACTTGAAAAAGTATGCGATTCTATTTGAGCATAATTTTCAATTCCTGTAACCATAGACATTATTTCCTCCCCACTTAGAGTTGGAACTGCGGCCTTTATTCTTGGATCAACACTCATAGAAATTGTTCCTCCATTAAAAATAACCACAACTTTTTTCATTTAAAATCCCTCCTAACTCTTAGTATTAAAAATAACTAATATATTTTAATTAGTTTCCAAATATAAAAAAATTCAATCTCAAAAACTTGTTAATAAAACTTTATAACATGATTTTTTCACATGCAGACAAACAAACAAATTCTATTTTACAACAAATTTATATTAATTACATCTTTTATTTTTTTGTATTATAACAAAGGAAATAAGATATGCTTTTTATTTTAAGCATATCTCATTTTCATCATCATAATTGTACATATTTCATTATTTCTAAAATTCCTACCAACTAAACATAATTGATTATGTTTATGATAAAATGACAGTGTTTACTGTTTGTTTTTTAAATATTCAAATAAATCCTTTTCTATTTCATCTGCATCATTATCATCCAATGTTATATATTTTAAATGACCATCTAATGCCTTAATTTCAATCTTACCTATTTCTTGACCACTGATTTTATCAATATCACGTTCAAATTTCATTATTTTATAACCGTCGATTATAAAATTCTCTCCTTGATCTGACATCAAATCACGCTCCTTTTTTATTTTTCAAGGTATACTTGAATTTTTTTTAATTTTTTCTTTCTTTTTTTGCATTTTTCTGTTTATCGCTTCTAACTGTTCTTTTAGTACCAATATTAACTTCTTGGCTATTAACTTCACTTCTTTTGCCCTTTTGCATATTATTATCACTCTTTTAAATGGTATTTTTTTGAAACATATTTGATATAGATGTAATAATCCCCATTAATTTTATTATCTACTCAAGTGTTTCTCCATTAAAATTCTGATATAAAGGTGGTGTTTTCTTATCTCCTTTACTTTTCTTAGGTTTATTATTGTTGTCACGTTTAACATTAATATTACTGTTTTTGCTAGCTCCAACATGTTGATGGTCTGGCATTATCAAAACTCCTTTCAATTTAAATTATATTCTTCTTATAAGATGTATTTTCTCTCCATATAAATTTATTATGCGCAACATTCTTACTTATATTAAGGATTTTAATTTATTAAAATTCAAATTTCTATATATATGGAATATTAATTTACATTTTGATAATATATATAAGTAAGTAATTAATTGATGAGGTGTATTAAATGGACAATGACTTAAAAAAAATAATACATGTGGAAATTAATGAACCACTTAGTAAAATTGCTGATAATTTCACCCCAAAACCTAAAAAAACCGATTCTAAACTATTTGTATTTTGGATTATAATTGGTTTTTTAGCTTTATTATTATTTTACTATGCATATAAAATGTTATACATTTATTTCTGATTTAGTTTAAATATCATAATTTAACTAATATTAAAAAATATTGGAATGCATACTATACTCATCTATTTCACAAAATACGGATACAAAATAATTTATATCTCCCAAACTTATTATATAATAATGGGAATTATGTTAAAATATTATAAAGTCAGAAGTTATTGTTAACGGGGGGATTACAAGAGATGAAAAAACTATCAAAAACTATATTTATTTCACTTTTATTTTGTGTTTTATTACTATCTACTCATAATTCATATGCCTTTGAGCCAGTGAATGGTCAAATAGTTAGTCCAAACAAAGTTTGGACTATCCAATTTAATAAAGAACTTAAATTTGATGATGTTATGCAGAAATCTATAACAGTATTAGATAGTTCAGGATCACAAGTAAATGTAAGCTTAAAGCTGGGTGATGATATGAAATCTATTTTAATTTCTCCACCATTAGAAGGATATAATTTAGGAGGACAATATACTTTGAAAATAGATACAGATATTCATTCAAAAGACAATATTAAATTGCAATCACCAACACAAATGAATTTTAAAATTATAAATAACTTACTTATAGAAAACAATGAAAACATAAAAATTATTTTTAATGACAACTGTAATAACCTAACTAATAGTGGTTGGATCAAAGGTTTTGGATATACAAAAAACTCATTTATAGCAGATTATAGTGAAAGTAAAAATTATACTATTCCTATTCCCTATGGACAATATTTGTTTTATAACAACATACAAAATTCAAGTGTAAAAATGAATAAAAGTATTCAGATAGGTCCGGGTCCTTTTAATATAGAATTTGATGCTAAAATAACGAATTTGCAAACCCCCTCGTCAAATGTTGGCTGGAGAGGATTTGTAATAGATGTCCTTGCCAATAATAAACGATACTATTTTAGCTTTAATAGCAAAAATTCAGATAACAAAATAAAAATAAACTTATTGAATAATATTTCAGGTGCAAATTCTTTTCAAACGGTTGATGTTATCTTGCCAAACGACAACAATATTCATAAATGGTCTTTAAAAAATGATGGGAATAAAACTATCTCGGTATTACTTGATGGAAAGGCTATAGGGAGCTTTACTAATCCTCAATTATCATCTACAGGTCTTACTGATAGGATTCTACTCTATAATGATATGAATAACTCACTTACTGGTTTTAATAAAGTATATATAGAAAATTTTGCCATAGTAAAGTCCTTATCAATAAAAAACTATACTGTAGTAGCAAATGACGAGAAACAAACTATAAGTGCTTCTATAGAAATGGCATATGATGATGAAAAAATTATAAAAGATAAGCAGTATTATATCAAATCATACTTATACAGAAATGATAAAATTATAGCGCAGTCCACACCCCTACTAATAAATAAACGCAATATATCTTTAACACTTAACAATATAACCCAATCGGGGGAAATGAAACTTGTATTGAAACTTGTTACTGGCATTACTCAAATTGAAGAAACATCAAAAGTAATAGACATTAATATTTCAACAGATAATTTAGAGCCGGGTCAGACTATAACCTCCAAAGCTGGAAGCGTATACCTATATAACCAAATGGGTAAGATGTTAGCAAAGGGTCAAAGTGATGCAGAACACAGCGGTTGGGAATTAGGATCATACACGGATTATGAAAACAATAAAAATGGAACAATAATTGAAAATGGCGAGAATGCATTGACAATAAAAATGCCTGTAACTTTAAATGGCTGGTTTAGAATTTATGTAGGATATGTAACTGGCACGGAGAGTTTTAAAATAGGTGAAACGGACGGTCCTTCTCCTATCCAGATAAATGGTGACATTTCTATTGAATCTAATGAATTATATGGTAATCAATGGATTAATGAAAAATCTACTATAATATCAAATTTTGATAATAATTCAATTGAACTTTCCACAAACGCCTCCCAAAGAGCACGAATTGCTTATATTAAATTAATAGGTTTAACAGATGAACAAATTTCCTTATATAAAAAACAAAAGGAGAACAAAAATACAGTTATTTATGATTTTGATGGATATTCTGATTTCTTCTCAGGAAAGTATCCAACCGTTGACATTCTCAAAAGTAAAGCTGTAGATACACTTACTGGTAAAAATGTTGGAGAAATAAATTGGTGTTTAGGAACTACAGGTATGTTACATTATAACAGTAAATATGCAGGTAACGCTTTTGAGGGTGTTGAAGAATTTGATCAACAACTAAGAGATGGAGATAAGTTAGCAAGATCTCAGATATTAAATATCTTAAGTTCCGGTAAATCCCCTATCGAAATTGTGGCTAATAGAGGATTTGAAAAGGGACTGAAAGTTAATGCTTCATTTAGAATGGATGTATTTTATAATCCAACTATTTACGGCTGTTTTAACGGGTCTATGTATAATCAATATAAGCAATATACTCAAGCTGGAAATTTCCCACTAAGTTATTACTACCCAGAAGTTAGATCTTATATAAAAAACATACTTTTGGAAGCAGCTGCTTTCGATAACGTAGAAGGTTTAACATTAGATTTTTGTAGGTACCCAACAGTTTTTGGAAGTGAAACTCCACCTGAGCAAAAGCGACTCATTATGAATGAATTTATACGAAGTCTGCGAAATGAACTACCGAAAAACAAAACCATAACTATAAGAGTACCCTATGATGATCCAATAAAGTATGGCTTAGATATTGAAACTTGGATTAAAGAAGGTATATTTGATACATTGATACCATCAAGCATTGGTTATGAGGAGTTCTTTAATATTAAACCTTATGTGGAAATGGTTAAAGGTTCAAATGTAAGGTTATATATTGGTATTGCTGCAGATGTTAGTGGCCATGATATAACAAAGGAAGAAGAGGAATTGCAAAAGCAAGGATTATATATACATAATAAGGTTACTTTAGACATTCAGCAATATTTGCTACGGGCTTATGACGTATATGAAGCCGGCGCTGATGGAATATTTTTATTTAATTCTAGTGCTAAACTTTATATTGACAATAGCGCACCAATTGAATCAACATTTTTGGGTGACAAAGTTCTAATTGAAAAATGGCATGAATTTGATTATGTATCAAGTCTCATGGTAAATAAAATTAATGTTTTAAAGCCCTCATTTTAACATTACTACCGAAATATATAATAATTATATATTTCGGTAGTTTTTTTGTTAAACTTAGGATTTAGTTACATTATTTTAAATGGTGTAAACGGGAAATCAATGTGCTATAATAAAATTGATTTTAGAATCATGAAAAATGACATAAAATAGATTTAGGGGGTTGACAGTTCTTGGACAAAACAAAATATACACTTTCTCAAGGTAATTCAATGCTAATAAATATACTTAGATTATTTGCGGCTCAAATGGTGCTTTTTGGTCATAGCATTGCATATTTGGGTTTGTTTGATAGGTTAAAACCACCATATATGGGCTTTATTCAGAATCTTAGTGTTATTATATTATTCGTTATATCAGGCTTCTTAATCTTTTATTCCCTTGATAAAAAAAAGGATATGACTTTTAAATCTTTCTTTTTAAATAGATTTTCTAGAATATATGCTGCCTTAATACCATGCCTTATATTAATAATAATTTTAGATTTCGTAAATTTAAAATACTTCAATTATCAATTTAAAAATGCATTTAATTTCAAAACATTACTTGGTAATATTTTCATGTTTCAAGATTTACCTATAGGAATAATAAATGGAATTACTTTAAAAATTTTTAATTTTAAGTTACTGAATTTTAATAACTTAACAAGTTTTGGTTCCGCTAGACCACTTTGGACAGTTGCTATAGAATGGTATATTTATTTATTTTATGGTTATTTGTATATAATGATGATTAAAAAAAAGAAATTGACTATTTCTAATTGGCTTATATTCCTTCTTCTTAGCATTGTTCCGCTTTCTAATGTCATAACTGGAAGAGGAAACGGGTTGCTTTTGTATTGGTTAAGTGGTGGTGCTATTTTTTACTTAATTAAAAATATCACTGCAAAATTTAACGTACAAGTATTGATACTTTTAGGATTATTAAGTTTCTACTTTGCTCTTTTATGGAGCATGCCTATTGCAAATTATTATGATAGTAAATTTGTGATTTTATTTTCTTTGGGATTTTTTCTATTCTTAGTAGCTTTTAAAGATAATGAAAGCAAGTTTGTGATTAAAACTAATAATATATTAAAAAAATTCACTAAATACACATATACTTTGTATTTAATACATTATTCATTAATTGATTTGTTGATTCAAGTCTTTAAAGCAGAGAATAAATATACTGTTTTGTTAATTTGCATTATAGTCCCAAATTTTGTAGCTTTAGTAATGTATGAATTTGGAGAAAAATATAGTGGAGCAATTAATGTGAAATTGGATAAGATATTTTCGATTAAAAAAGCTAACAAAAGTGACTTTTTTTTAATGAAGTAATTTAAAAAATTTAAAATTCAATTTCCTATTATTTACACTGATTATGGAAATAATAACAACTAAAAAACTCCATGAAGTAAGTTAAATAACCTTACTTCATGGAGTTTTTATAATCTTCACTATCGAGTCTAAACTCATTTAGACTCGCCATTGAAACCGATATTGTTTTCAATGCGTTCTATAACATCATGTATTTGCTCCAACATAATCCCATAGGCAAACCAAACTGGTGCATAACCTAATGTAATTATTCCGCAAATTGATAATGCTTTATTGGCATAGTTCCATGGACACTGTCCTATTACCACCTTAAGTAGTAGCCCACAAATTAGTTCGACTGCAAATATAAGGGTCATATATATTCCCCCTCGCGCCATAAGTGGAAGATGTCTAATCCTATTATGCACAGGTTCAAGAAATACAGCAAGACCATATATAGGAAACATCCATATGCAGGTGGTTCCCCTAAGTAACACATCTCCTTTTAACATAGCTCCAAACCCATTCCACAAAACCTCTGAAAGAAGCCCTAAAAATCCGTATATAACAAATTTTTTCCACATGGGAATATTGTGTGTATTCCATTGTAAAATATACAAGTTTTTTTGATTTATATAAGTTTTTCCTCAAATATATCAGTTAAATTTAATTTCTCCACTTTCCCCTTAATTTCATCTATATTCATTGTATAAAGTCCAAGTTCCTGCATTCTCTTAAAATACTCTGCTCCCGCAAAAGTATATCTATTTCTTCTTCCTTCTTTAGATTTCATTTTTTCATTTGCGTAGGCTATTATGTCACCCATCGCTAGGGACCTTGGCAATATTAAAAGAGGCATTCCTAAATAATTTCTTATTGCATTGTGTCCTGCTAATGCACCCGTCACCATCGCCTCTGTGTGCCCTACAAATAATCCAGACTTTTCTCCTGCACAGAACATATTATCTAGTCCTACAACCTTCATACTGTCCGTTCTCGGAGCTACAGATAGGTATCTTATGGAGTTCCCCTTTCCTCCTGCAATTGGATCTATATATTTTGCGTTCTCAAGCCCTTGAATTTTTCTTAATTTATCTAATGGATAATATGAAGTCATAAGCTTTGCATCTCCTGTATCTAATAAAATCATATTTTCCGCAAACTCTTTGATGGCATATTGCTGGCATACCTTAACTTTAAGTTTATCTAAATTTACATCTTCTTCTGGAACTTTTAAAACAACCACTCCTATCTCATTTAGCTTTCTTATAACATCATCACCTAAAGAAGACTTAGCCAGTTTACACGAACCGCTAAAAGCTCCATATACGTCTTCTTCTCTTTCTCCTTTTAAGTCTTCAATTCCCGCTCTATAACTTATGCTTACTCTAGGCCCAAAAGCTGGGCATCTTAAAACACACATAGAGCAACCATTTCCGTATTTTAAGCAGTTGCCCATTGGACCTGTTGAACCTGTGGTTTCTATAAATGCATCCGCTTTTATATATTTCCCATCTGATAGGTATATTCCTATTATTTTATTTCCTTGTTTTTCAACGTCTACTACTCTTGTTATCATGTTCAATTCTATATCCATTGCTTTTAAACATTTTACCACCGCAGGTTCAATTTTGTTTACATCGTAAAGCCAAGCATTTTTGTGCGCAGGAAAATCAACATTTTTATGTCTACTATTCTCATCAGTAACATGTATTAAATCCCCTGCCCCAAGTGCTATCAATTCTTCCGCTGCAGTGTACCTTCCATTGTTTCGCATTATTCCACCTGCATTACCAAGCCCTAAAAGCATATCAGTTTTTTCATATACAACAACCTCAGCTCCAGCTTTTTTTGCTGTAATTGCTGCCATGCAACCGGACCATCCACCACCAATTATAATAACCTTCAAAATATTCTCCTCCCTTCTAATACATATTTAGGTTCCGTCTGCATTTTGCAGAGTCTTCTTAATTTAAGGTCGTTATTTATTCTTGTACAACAACCACATATTCCTTCGCCACAGCACATCTTCGCATTGTTACAACAAGAATATTTAATATTTTTGTCTATATCTTCTACTACCTTCATAAGCCCATAATTTAAAATGTCTGCAGCATCACAATGAACTAAACTGATATCATTATTACTAATTAAATCATTCAATATATTATTAAATTCCTCGGTTATCATGCCATTTAATATAGTGTTGCAGTTTATAATTTTCGAAGCATATTTTTGTATATATTCAATAACAAAGCTATTTTTATAAGGTGAATTATCAAGAACAACTATAATTTCATTATTATTTGCATGTAAATACTTAAGTACGGGTATCATAGGCGCCTGGCCTATCCCTCGTGCTACAATTAAACATTTACTATTCTTTACTTTATATATGTTTTTAAGTCCTAAAGTGCCATTCCAAAATGGCCCTTTTATGAGTAATTCTTCACCAATATTTAACACATCTAATGCTTTGGTCTTAGGCCCTTTAATTTCTATAGCAATAGTGATAGTATTATTTCTAGTATCAGTATCCAATATTGATATAGGAATATCAAACTTTGTTTCTGTATCTGGCCTCCGTGCAAAAACATAACTTCCAACGTTAACCAATTCACTCACCAATTTATCACTAACGCTAACTGTAAATGTAACAACATTTTCTTCAAATTTATTCTTCTCTACTATTTTACAGTTGTAATATTTCCTACTTTCTTTAGCTTTATAGTTATTTGTAGCATATTCTTGATAAATACATACTCCATTAAAGTTGCAGCAATCACAGAAATCTTTACCTGCTAACTGTGAACATAATATGCAGTCTCCTGTTTCTGCCAGATGGCAAGGACATGGTTGAGACGTCAAACAACGACAATAACTAATTAACTCTGCAATTATATAGCTAAAATTGATTAATTTTATATTAATTACATAATATTCATAAAATTCTTATAAAAAATCATTGAAATTTTTGTGATTTTCAGTTAAAATAGTCTTTGATGAAAGGACTGATTATGTGAAGAAACTTCTTACAAATTTATTGCCCCTATTACTTATTGGTTCTATTCCATTTTCTAATTTATTCTATTGGACACTAAATAATACTCAAAGAGGTGTTTATGATCTATCAACTGATTTAGATAGATCTTTACCACTTATAAAAATATTCATAATTCCTTATATGTCTTTATGGTTTTTCTTAGCCTTTTGTTTTACTTATTTGTGCTATAAAAACAGAAAAGTTTACTATAAGGTTATGATTACTTTAATATTATGTTATGTTGCTGCATTTATCACTTTTTACTTTTTTCAAACCACTACCCCAAGGCCCCTTGTAACAGGGAATGATATATTCTCTAAATTAGTTATATTTACCTATAATTCTGACAAACCATTTAATTGTTTTCCAAGCATTCATGTAATAACTGCATACCTAGCTATGAAAGGAATTAATGCTACTAATGCTAAAAAATCAATGAAAATCCCAGTGAATATTGTAGGATTTCTTATTATCATATCCACTCAATTTGTTAAACAGCATGTGATAATGGATATATTTTTCGCATTATTTTTATGTGATGTGTTTTACAATTCAATTACGTATGCTGAATACCAGTTCAAGCTCTATAATTCCAAGAAAACTTTTGAAAAAAGTTATGAGGAAGAATTCGGGGAAAAATATAATGTGGGCAAACAAAATATTAAGCAATAATTCGAATACACGTTAAAAGCTGCTAAATATTTTTTAGCAGCTTTTATAATTTATATTATAATAATTTTACCCTCTTCTAATTCTACGGATATATTTGACCCTTCACTAAATTTATTTTCAAGATAATGCTCTGCTATCTCATCTTCAATGTATTTTTGAATAGTACGCCTTAGTGGTCTTGCACCATATTTTTCATCATATCCTTTTTCTAATATAAAGTCCTTAACCTCTTCAGAAACATTTAATGCGATCTTCTTTTCTCTTACCTCTTCTACTACTTCCATAATCATTAAATCTACTATTTTGCGAAGTTCTTCCTTTTTAAGAGGTGTAAACACAATAATTTCATCTACTCTATTCAAAAATTCAGGCTTAAAAGATTCTTTTAAAGCATCCTTTACACGAGCTTCTAAGATATCATAATTATCTTGAACAAAACCAATGTTACCTATTTTAAACTTAGTACCTGCATTGGATGTCATTATAATTACAGTATTTTCAAAGAAGACAGTTCTACCCTGACTATCCGTTAGTATTCCGTCTTCGAGAATTTGTAACAGCATGTTAAATACATCCGGGTGAGCCTTTTCAATTTCATCTAAAAGTATTACTGAATATGGCTTTCTTTTGACTTTTTCAGTCAATTGCCCACCCTGATCATAACCTACATATCCTGGTGGTGCTCCAATTAGCTTTGAAACTGTATGTTTTTCCATGTATTCAGACATATCAATACGTATTAGTGCTTCTTCGCTCCCAAAAAGCTCACAGGATAGTGCTTTAACTAGTTCTGTTTTCCCTACCCCCGTTGGTCCTACAAAAATAAAAGAAGATGGTTTTTTCTTTTTTCTAAATCCTGAACGATTCCGCCTAATTGCTCTAGATAAGCTTGTAATAGCCTCATTTTGTCCTATAACTCGTTTATGAAGTCTGCCTTCCAAGTTTAGCAATCTTTTTGCTTCTTTTTCTGTGATCTTTTGTATTGGAATTTTAGTCCATGCCTCAATTACAAAAGCAATATCCTCTAGAGTAATTTGAACCTCACTGCATTTTTTTTGTAGTTCATTAATATCTTCTTTTATTTTACATAACTTCATTCTATATTCTGCAGCACTTTCAAAATTTCCAGCAACCTCTACTTCTTTCTTGTCCTTTTTAATTTTTTCTGCTTCCTCTTTTAATCCTGCAAGTTCTACAAGACCTTTATTTTTTAAATTAGCACGAGAACCTGCTTCATCAATAACATCTATAGCTTTATCTGGTAGAAATCTGTCTGTGATATATCTTTCAGATAAATTTACAACTTCCTCAATTATTTCATCAGATATTTTAACTTTATGATATTCTTCATAATAACCTCGTATTCCTTTTAAAATTTCAATTGTCTCAGCTATACTAGGTTCTTCTACTAAGACTGGCTGAAATCTTCTCTCAAGCGCTGCATCTTTTTCTATATATTTTCTATATTCCTCTAAGGTAGTCACTCCAATAACTTGTATTTCCCCCTTAGCTAGTGCTGGTTTTAAGATATTGGCTGCATTCATTGCCCCGCCCTGAACTTCACCCGCTCCCATAATATTGTGAACCTCATCAATAACCAATATTATATTTCCACTTTCCTTAGCTTCTTCAATAATTGACTTCATACGACTTTCAAATTGTCCTCTAAATTGTGTACCCGCAACCACGGCAGTGAGATCAAGTAGATAAACTTCCGAATTAAATAATTTTTCTGGAACTTGTTTCTCTACAATTCTGCAAGCTAGCCCTTCAGCAATAGCTGTTTTACCAACACCAGCCTCCCCAATTAATATGGGGTTGTTTTTAGTTCTTCTATTTAAAATCTGCACCACACGATCAATTTCTTTGTACCTTCCAATAACTTTGTCTACACCATTTTGATTTGCTTTGTTTGTTAGGTTTATTCCATATGTATCTAAATGCTTTCGCTTCTTTTTAAACCAATTCTTTTTTGATTTTTCTTCAGATATTTCTTTAATTTTGGGAGAAGTTTCAGACTCATCATCTATAAAGTTTTCATTTTTATCTACTTGTGAAAATAATCCATTAAAAATATTTCCAATAGCGTTTTTTTTATCTCCACTTTCAATATTCAAATCTGTTTTATCCAAATCCTCAAGGTTCATACCTTCTAAATTCATGTCTTTAAACATATTACCCATTTGCTCATTTAAGCTTTCAATATCCTCTTCGGATAATCCAGCTTGTTGCATCAATTGATCCATAACTGGAATACCCTTTTTTTTAGCACACTCTATACATAATCCTATAGTTTCAGTTTTTCCATTTTCGATTTTTGATGTTAATATCATTGCTATATTTTTTTTGCATATTTCACATAATTTCATATAAATCATCTCCATATTTTATGATGTATTGAATATTATAATAGTATATCATCTTTTAATAAGATTTGTTTCAATATATTCAGATTGTTTGCTTTTCATTATTAAAATGTCACTCCTTATCATGTTCATACGTTCTTTTTTCTTTTCTTTTTCTATTTTATTCTACACTAGTGAATATATTCCCTTTTTAAAAATAGTACTCCTATCCTAGTATTTAAATTAACCTAAGTAATCATTAACTTTTCTATTAATTGAGTTATTTCTTCTAATGAAAGCTGTGAAGCTATTATCTTAGCAACAGTCCTTGTATGTTGTTCATTCAAAAGTTCTAATTCTCTCTTATTTAATTTTAAAAGAATTGTAGAATTAACCTTCATGATAATCCTCCAAATAAGTTATTATATTATAGTATGTATCTACAACCTTAATGTTACAAAAATGTACATAAGTAAATATATTTAGATATATACGTTTTTACGTAATATTATTTTTTAAAATACATATCTTTATTTTGTAAAGATAATATTGTTTAAAGAATAATATAATTTTATATTTTATGCTTTTATGAAATTTCACCATTTTTAATAATCAATTATGAGGAGTAAATAAATTGAAAACAGCCGCAATATACTCCAGGAAATCAAAATTTACAGGGACAGGAGAATCAATTATTAATCAAATAGAATTATGTAAACGTGAAGGTGATCATTTAGGCATCGATCAATTTATAATATATGAGGATGAAGGTTTTTCAGGTAAAAACATTAAAAGACCTCAGTTTCAAAAGATGTTAATTGATTCAAGAGAAAAAAAGTTTGATGTACTTATATGTTATAGGTTAGATAGAATCAGCAGAAATATTTCTGATTTTACTCTTCTTATAAATGAATTAGATAGTTTACACATAAGCTTTATAAGTGTCAATGAACAATTTGATACATCAACACCTATGGGTCGTGCTATGATGTACATTGCCTCCGTTTTTTCTCAACTCGAACGTGAAACCATTGGTGAGCGGGTTCGTGACAATATGTTAGAGCTTGCTAAAACCGGAAGATGGTTAGGCGGTCAAACACCATTGGGCTATGAAAGTAAAGAACTATCCTATTTAGATTCACAGTTCAAACAAAAGACTATGTATACATTATCTCCTATAAAAGTGGAATTAGATGTAGTTAAAATAATTTATGATAAATATCTACATTACAAATCTATAAGTCAAGTTTTCATTTTCATTTTTAAAAAAAATATCAAAACTAAAAATGGAGCCGACTTTAATAAGAAAAGAATTCAACTTATATTAAGGAATCCCCTATACGTTAGAGCAAACGACGCTGTTATGGATCATCTTAAAATTATTGGCATGAATGTAACGGGAACAGCTGATGATAAGCATGGCATTTTAACCTATAATAAGAGTAAAGGTGCAAGAATTAAGCGAGACATAACGCAATGGATAGCTGCCGTATCAACTCATGATGGAGTTATTGCTGCTCCCCTTTGGCTTAAGGTTCAAAAAATATTAGATGGAAATAAAAATAAAGCTCCTAGGCTTGGAACCTCTGCCGCAGCACTACTTACTGGAACTTTAAAATGTTCTAAATGTGGTAAAAGTATTTTTGTCAAACATGGTCATATAAGTGCGGAGACCAATAAAAAAATTCAATACTATGTCTGCAGTACTAAAGATTATTCAAAAGGCGACCGATGCAATAATCCCAATATACGCGTAGATGAACTTGAAAAAATAGTGATAAATAATTTAAATATTATTACTATACAAAAGAGTATTTTATTAGAAGAGTTAAATAAAATCAAATGTGAATTATCTAAAAATAGTTTTATGTTATCTGAAATTGATAGTTTACATGGTCAAATAAATATTAAAAAGGGTCAGATAGACATTCTAATAAATCAATTATCTTTAGACAATGAAATGTCCAAATATATAACACCTCAAATTTCCAAATTAGGAAACGAATTGGATAAACTTACTATTAAATATGAAAACATAAAAACAACTTCTTATAAAGTTAAAAATGATAATTCAACTGTAAATAAATTTCTATTTTCTTTAAATAACTTTTCATCAATAATAGATATCTTAAACTTTGATAACAAGCGTTTATTACTTAATAATGTAGTGGAATCAATTTATTGGAATGGTGCTAAAGGCATTGTAACAATTAATTTAGTTTGTTTAAAGTAAACACTAAACTGCTTATCGCAGTTTAGTGTTTCTAGAACAAAATTCACTTCCTACATCAATACAGTCGTAAGGTTCATAACTCATAAATATAACCTCCATTAGTACTCTACTATTAAAATATCTAAAAACACGAAAACTGTTACAATTTAAATTATAATAATTAAAAGAGAATTAGCTTTAATTTATTTTTTTAAAACAATTAAATTTTTGATTTTATCCAATTGCTGTCTAAAATTGCTCTTCTTTTCAACAGTGTTTTTGTTCACTAGCGCTTGCGTATACAGTAGTTTACTATCTGCATATACTTCTACCATACCAACCTTTTGTCCGGCCTGTATTGGTGCATACATCTTATACAAAGGTTTTTTAATCTTAACTTCAATTTTCTCATCACTTTTTATTGGGAATATGATGTCTTTATTACTCACTATTTGGACACTATCGTTTGAGTTTTCTACTTTAAGACTTTCTAAAACATTATCTTTGTTAATTAATTTTTTATATTCGTAATTTTTTTCAATATAATTATTTATTTTTTCAGTTTCTTTCCACCTAGGTGTACAATTTAATGTAACTATTATAACATCTCTATTTTGAATTTTAACAGAAGTTACTAAACATTTACCTGCTTTTCCAGTAAAACCTGTTTTTACTCCAGTGGAATTTGGTAGAAGATATAAAATTTTATTTATATTATGATAACTTCTAGTAAAGTTATACTCTTTGGCATCAATATCTTTAGAACCTACTATGTCATTGAAAAATTTAACTTCTTTTGCTTTTGCAGTAATTAAAGCTAAATCATAAGCTGTTGAATAGTGATTACTACTATCTAAACCATGAGGAGATTCAAAGTTGCTGTTTAACAATCCAATTTCTAATGCATACTCATTCATAAGCTTTAAATACTCATCAACACTTCCACTTATTCCTTCTGCAATTGCAATTGAAGCATCATTCCCTGACCTTAATAAAAGTCCATATAATAATTCTTTTAAGGTTATCACTTCTCCCTTTTTTAACCCTATTTCAGAACCACGTATTGATGCAGCTTTTTCTGACACAATTATTTTCTTGTTCAAATCTCCACATTTGATTGCCACTAAAGCAGTTATTATTTTCGTTGTACTTGCTATCTCGATTGGAGTGTATGCATTTTTTTCATATAAAACACGTTTTGAATCACAGTCTAATGCTATAGCACTTACAGCATTAATATTTATATCATAAGCATACACATTTTGAACTAATGACGTAGATAAAAGAAACAATCCCAAAAACAATGATAAGTATATTTTAAATTTTTTTGTCATGATTTCACCTCTTTTATATTTAATTTATTTCTTAAATTAAAAACTACACTTACCTATAAATAACAGTTATTATAGCAACTTATTGATATTTTTATATATTTTTGGGTATAATACCAGTTATTGAATAGAATTGGAGGTTACGATGTTTAAATATACAATAGTGTGTTTTTTAATGTTAACAATTATATTATTTCCAATCCCTTTAAAAATAACTCTTAAATACTTAAACAAAGTTTTGGAAATTTACATATATAATAAAAGATTAATGGTAAAAACCCCTTTGAAAAATACGGTAAAAAGCACTTCAGAACATACTTCAAAAGGTACTTCAAAGTCAAACAAAAAAAATAATTTCTTTAGTTCTTTAGTTCTAAGTGATATAAAATTGATTATTTATAAAATTAGAAACCTAAAATTCAAACCAATATTAATTTTAAATACTAAATTAGAATATGGATTCGATGATGCTGCTTTGGTAGCTATTATATTTGGCTTAATTCATTCAACTTATAGTCTTTTTTATTTGATGTTAATAAATTTTGTAAAAGTTAAAGATATGGATTTTCAAGTTATACCTCATTTTGAAAAATATAATTTAAATATGGAAATCTCAAGCATAATTTATATCAATATAGCAAAAGTTATTTATACGGCATTTATAATGTTATTTTGCCTTATAAAAATAAAGCAGAAAAAAATAAATATAAAAAAATATAGAGGAGGAAGTATAAATGGATAATCATCCAATAGAAAACCTTATGAGGAGTACCATGGAAAATATAAAAGATATGATAGATGTAAACACCATTGTAGGGGATCCTATAAAATCACAAGATGGCACTACAATTATTCCTATTTCAAAAGTATGTTTTGGTTTTGCATCGGGAGGTAGTGAATTTAATAATATAAAAGAATCAGATTCAAATACTAAGTTTCCTTTTGGGGGTGGTTCTGGTGCTGGAGTCACTGTTAAACCTGTTGCATTTTTAGTGGTTAAAAACGATTCTATAAGACTATTATCTGTAGATAACCAAAACTCATATGATAAAATTGTTGATGCGGTACCACAGGTTATTGATATTATTAAGGGGATGTTTAAAGAAAAAACTGACAAAGATATAAATCCTGAAAATATAGAAAAGTGTGATGAATAATTACAATTAATTATTAAATTCTAAAATAGAACTTGTAAATTAAAATATTAACTCCACCATAATAAGTTTAAAATAAAATCTTATTAAAGTGGAGTTATTAATTATATACAAATCATCTTCCAAAAGTCTAATCAGTATGATCTAGGTCAATGTTAGGACTCAAATTTTCTTTATTAAGATCTTCTAAATAAGGCATTTCATCTAGACTATGAAAGTCAAAATGTTTAAGAAATTCATCCGTTGTAACATAAATAATTGGTCTACCTGGAACACTTTTTCTCCCACTCTCTTTAATTAACTTTTTTTCTGACAAGCTATAAACCGCCCTATCGCTCTTAACCCCTCTAATCATCTCAATTTCCACTCTCGTAATTGGTTGTTTGTATGCAATTATAGCTAAGGTTTCAAGTGAAGCCTGAGATAACGATTGCCTAATATTTGTCTTTAATAATTTTTGAACATATTCACTATTACAGGACTTTGTAACAAATTGGTATTCATTATTGGTAACTAAAATTTTAATCCCTCTGCTTTCTTCTTCATATCTCACTCTTAATTCATTTAATAGTTCTTTAGTAAAATTAGTGCTACATTCTAAAATACTTGCTATTTCAGTTAACTTTAATGATTCTCCCGCAACAAACAACAAGGATTCAATGATAGAAAAGTAGATGTCTTTAGTAGATTCCTTTTCACTCTCTAATTTTTTTAATTTAAATTCGTTCATATTAAATTACCCTTTCTAAATATATATCTTTAAAATTACTTTCTTGAATTACTCTCACACTTTTAATTTTAATTAACTCAAGCATTGCTAAAAATGTAATAATAATTTCCAATTTTGATGAATATCCGTAAATAAACTTGGTAAAATGTATTTTTCCTAAACAATCAAGTTTTTCCTTCAATTCCTCCATTTTATCTTCAATTTTATATTCATCTACTAATATTTTTTTATTTATAATATTATCAGTGTCCATTTTATCTATATATTCTTGCATTAAATCATTGTAATAATTATACAAATCAAAAATTGTAATATCTCTTAGAAAATCTATTTCTTTATTATTGTTATTGTCTTCTTCTATTATTTCAGGCTTTTTACTAATCATTATACCCGCATCCTGTTCCATCAATTTTAAACTTTCAGCTATGACTTTATATTTTCTATACTCTATCAATTTATTTAATAATTCCTTTTCAATATCATTTTCTTCCTCCGCGCTAAGCTCTTCTTTATTTTTAGGCAACAAATATTTTGATTTAATCTCAATTAATGTTGCAGCTATAACAATGAATTCTGATGTGACCTCTAAATCCATTTCCTTCATACTTTTAAGGTACTCCAAATACTGATTTGTAATTTCAACAATATTTATATCATAGATATTCATTTCATTTTTCTTAATAAGATGTAATAAAAGGTCAAATGGTCCTTCAAAATTAGTTACTTTTATACTTAATGGCATGTACACTCTCTCCTAAATGAATAATTAATTATAAAGAAATTTATGCTTAACTTCAATTTCTTTATATCAAGTTTATTTTAATTATAATGCATCTTGAAAAAAATAACTAGTATCTTCATTCATACTTTAATCTACACACTATTATTAAAAAAAATCCATTTAGATTTTATATTAAAATTTATATTATACAAAAGAATAAAATTATAGCTTCTGAGCAATTTTTTTACCAGAAGCTATAATTTCATTAAATTGCTTTATCAAATAAGTCTAAAAAATTACTTTTGATGTTATCCAATAATCTAGATTTTTTAATGTCTCTATCACTATAAATATTAATTTTTCCACATAATTTATTATCCACATATATTTCGCAAGTTCCAATTGCTACACCCTTTTTATATTCTTTAAGTCCTTCATTTATAACAAGTTTTTTAGTTATATTATTTTTATTTCCTCTCTCAAGAGTTATGAGAAAGTCCTTTTGCGCTTTAGCCATTAAGAATTTGTCACCTTTTTTATTTAAAATCACTTTTTCTAATTCCTGATCTTTTGCTATTACTTTTTTAGTTTCAAATTTAGTAAATCCAAAGTTCATAAGCATGCTAGCATCGCTGTTTCTTACTTTATAAGTTGGTGCACCCATAATTATTGCAAGCATTCTTACATTGCTTCTGACTGCAGTAGCCGATATACAGTATTTAGCCTCATCTGTAAATCCAGTTTTAAGTCCATCACATCCATCAAAAAATCTAACGAGTTTATTATGATTTACAAGACCTATCGGTGATTTTCTACCTTCGGAGATAGTTTCCATATATGTCCCTGAATATTTTAATATTTTAGGATGTTTTAATAACTCTCTAGACATAATTGAAATATCATATGCAGTTGTAAAATGTCCATCTGCAGGTAGACCAGTACAATTTTTAAAACTAGTATCTTTCATATTAAGACCTTTTGCCTTTTCATTCATCATATTTACAAAAGCACTTTCACTACCTCCTAAATATTCTGCCATTGCCACTGCAGCATCATTTCCTGATGCAATAGCAATACCTTTTAAAATTTCTTCCACTGTTCTGATTTCACCAGTATCAAGTATCATACTGCTTCCGCCCATTTTTTTCGAGTTTTCACTTATGGTCATTTTGTCTTGTAATTTAATCTTACCTGAATCTATTGCCTCCATAGCTAATAACATAGTCATTATTTTAGTTACTGACGCAGGTGCGAATTTTTCATGAGAATTTTTCTCATATATTATTTTTCCACTAGATGGTTCCATTAATAATGCTGACCTTGCTGCTACTACAATTCCCTTATTATCCTTATTTTCGACTGCTGCCATAACTGATATACCAAAAAATTGTATTGTAAAAATTAACGATAAAATTAAACATAATACATTTTTAAAGCTTCTTTTCATATGCATCCTCCTCTAATTCCTTTAGGCTAGACAACAATTAAAAAATGCCATCTGCTTTGTTCAAAATTTATAACATTATTTTTACCAAATTACGTTGATATTATCACTATTTTTTTATAATAAATTAAAAATATTATTTTAATTTAAAATAAAAAAATCCACCTTCATAGTTAATGAAAGCGAATTCTTATTTCTAAATCATGATCTTTATGCTCTAGGATGGGCGTTCTTGTAGATTTCTGCTAATTTACTCTTTTTGACTATAGTTGTATAAATCTGAGTCGTAGATATACTATTATGGCCTAAAAGTTCTTGAACTGAAGTTATCCCAGCACCATTTTGCAATAAATGCACGGCAAAGGAGTGCCTTATTGTATAAGAATTTATTGTTTTTTTTATATTTGTATCTTTAGCGTACTCCTTAATTATTTTCCAAAATCCTTGTCTCGTCATCTTATCACCCTTTATATTTAAAAATAGTAAATTTAAATTATTTAAGTTCATTTTAAATCTAATCTTCAAATACAAAGATAGACATCTAACAGCATGAGTACCTATAGGAATTATCCTCTCGTTTTTCTTACCATTATTGCATCTTATGTATAACAATTCTAAATTAATATCATATATTGTTAAACTTAAAAGTTCTGAAACCTTTATTCCTGTAGCATACATTAATTCCAGCATTGCTTTATCTCTACACCCTTTAACTGTCAACTCTGATGGTTGATTTAATAATTCATCTATTTCTTCAATAGATAGAATTTGGGGTATAGTCCGTTTAATCTCTGGAATAGAAAAATATGCTGTTGGGTCCTGTTGTACAAAATTATTTTTAATAAGAAATTTATAGTAATTTCTTATAGAAACTATACTTCTCGCTATAGAACTATTTGCACTACCCTCTTTTCTAAGATGCTCAGAATATGCCATTATTGTTATATTATCAACTATTTCTACAGTTTCATTTTTATTTTCCGCAAATTCTATAAATCGTTTAACATCCCTAGCATAAGCATCTACAGTGTTTTTCGTCAGCTTATTATTTCTTAAATTTTCGATATAGTTCGTCAATAAATTTTTCATAATTTTCTCCCATATTTTAGAGAATATTTATATTTATAAATAGCTTAAACTCTAAAAAATAAATAAAATGTAAGAATGTAATTATAAACTAATTTATAATTATTATCAACTAATTTGTATACAGCAACACTGTTTTTGTAAACATTTGTATTATTCATTAAATTGTGCAATAAGTAATCTACAGCTTTAGGCATAAAAATTCCAATTACTAATAAAATAATGAAACACTTTATTGTCAAAATTGCAAAATTCAATAAATCTCTATGCTTCATTTAGCGACACTTCCCAAATTATTAATAAGGTTTTTAACAAAATATGGTGCAATATATGATTCCATAATTATTCCCATAAAAAGGAAAATTATTATTACAATAAATATTACACTATAATATAATATTCTACTAGATATACTACTTGTCCATTGTTTAATAAACGTATTTTTAAGTAGCCTTATAGAAAATTCCATTGATACCACAGATGCAAAAATAATACATGGAATATAGATTAAATTTTGAGGCAATACCCCTAGTATTGCAATACCAATGCCACTTTTTCCTAGACCACTAATCATAAAGCTAAAAGTAAATCCAACTGTAAATCCTTTCAATAAATCTATTATTAATATTATTGGTATTCCTACAATGGTTAATCCTAAAAACCAAAGAAAAATAATCACGGGCAGATTATTTTTAATTGATTGTAAAAATATTAATTTGTAACTGATCCCACTAGTGTTTGTGGGATCAATAAAATTCGTCAAGTAATTCACTAAATCATTTCGTTCAAACTCCCCCATGTATTTAACACTATAGATACCTAAAATTATACCTGTAAATACACAAAGAATACTTATAATATATAGCCAAAAATTTTCTTGTATGTGTTTGTTTATATTACTTACTAATGTATTAGACGACATAAATTTTTCCCCCTTTGTTTATTATTCTGCTTACTTTTAAACTACTAATAATATGTTATTAAAATTTCTTTTGTTAGGCAAATATGAATATTATAACTTAATTCATATTTATGATTGTAAAGAGGGTTATATGCATACTTAATTTAACATTAATAAGAACTTAATTTTATATAATTGAATCTGTTTTTGAAAAAAAATAACCTATGCTAATAAATCGCATAGGTTATAGAACTTTGTTACCGTGTTTAAAAATTATTAATTTAATCTTTTTTTATATCCAATTTAGGATTTTCATAATTATGCAAATCAATTTCTGCAATTTTCGATTTTTCACCTTTATTAATAGCACCTATTTTTTTAATTTTTTCTGAATTGTCTTCTATTATTTCTAAAGAAGATATATGCAATGAGCATATTATTGTATTATTATCAAACTGTATAAACTTATTGGTAAAAGTTCTAGTTGTATTACCCATAGATGATTTTGCATCTAGATAACATTTTTCTAATATCTCCTCTGGGCTTTCTTCTACAATATATTCTTTTCCACTATCCATTATAATTTTTGTCTCCATATCTAATCACCCCATAAAATATACATTCTACATTCAACATATAAATTCCTTTAAATAATATCTGTATATCAATTTTTTGCATAAAAATAGACCTCTCTATTCTTGGTTGATCTCGCCCAATAAATAGAAAAGTCTATTGTTTTCTAAAATAAATATTTAGCTAACTCTATTTTGTAATCTTAATTTATCGGCAACCATTGCTATGAACTCACTATTAGTGGGTTTTCCTTTAGCATTATGTATAGTATATCCGAATATTTTATTTATAGTTTCAACTTGACCACGTCCCCATGCTACTTCTATAGCATGTCTAATTGCTCTCTCTACCCTACTAGCCGTTGTATTGAATTTTTTAGCAATAGATGGATATAACTCTTTTGTTACTGCAGAAAGAAGTTCAATATCGTTTACTACCATTGTAATTGCTTCCCTTAGATACATATAACCTTTAATATGAGCTGGAACACCAATTTCATGAATTATATTTGTAATTTCAGCTTCTAAGTCCATTGGTTCGTTACGATTACTTTTTCTAGTTTCAGTTGTATCAATAAATGAAATTGATTTTTTACTGGTATCACTAGAAATTGTATTGTTGAACATCTGTCTTATTCTTTTTGTAAAAACCTCCATATCAAAAGGTTTTACTACATAATAATCTGCTCCTAAAGCAATAGCTCTTTGTGTGATTTTATCTTGCCCTACTGCAGACAATATTATTATTTTGGGTATTGGATCAAGCTCCATGCTACCTAATCTTTCAAGTACACCGAGACCATCTAAATGCGGCATTATTATATCTAATACTACTAAATCTGGCTTTCTCTCTTTTATTAATTTGAGAGCCTCTATCCCATCTTTTGCTATGCCTGTAACCATAATATCTCTTTGGCTTAACAAATAATCATTTAAAATATTGCAAAATTCTTTATTATCATCTGCAATAAGCACACTAATTCTAGTTTCTTCCATATTATAAATCCCCCTCACTAATAAATTCCCATATCTTAACAAATATTAATTCGACAAATAAAATATAATTCCTTCTTATATTAAAAAATTTTACAAATAAATAATTAATTATCATTTTTTCTAAAATAAAGGATAGCATATGCTATCCTTTACCCCTCATTATTCATTTTACGCCTTTTTTAAAAAAATTACTAGCTATTTTGCCAAAATACCAGCATCTTTTAACATCCATTCTATATATATCCCATATCCCACATCAGGTTTATTTATTAAGACATGTGTCACAGCACCAATAATTTTATTGTTTTGGATTATTGGACTACCACTCATACCTTGAACTATACCACCAGTTTTCTCCAGAAGCTTAGGATCTGTAATTTTAATGATCATACTTTTAGATCCAGAAGTATTTTGAGTTAGTAATTTTTGAATCTCTATTTCATACAATTCTGGTTCACTTCCATTTATAGTTGTTAAAATTTCAGCTTTTCCTATTTTAATTTCATTTCTTAAACCTATTTTCATCGGCTTATTAAATTTATTATTAATAAGGCTTTTCGTTCCATCTCCAAAAATACCACATTCAGTATTTCGTATTATTTGCCCTTTTATTTTGTCTTCATTTATAAAAAGACCTCTTAATTCTCCTGGACTTCCTCTTGTTCCTTTTTTTATTGACACAATATTAGATGATACAATTACACCACTGTTAACATTTAGTATTGTTCCAGTATCAGAATCTGTAATTGGATGACCTAACGCAGCAAATTTTTTTGTTTTATCATCATATATTGTTAATGTTCCGACACCAGCGGTTGAATCCCGTACCCATAACCCAATTTTTTGTTTACCATCTACAGAATCGATAGTTGGTTTTACTTTAACTTCAAAGAAATTAGAATCATTTTTTCGTTGTAATTTAAGAATAAGTTCTGAATTTTTTTCTTTGTTTACAAATCTTGTTACATCTTCAGCATTATTTATTTCAACATTATTTATTTTTATTATGCTATCTCCTATTTGTACACCTGCATTTGCAGCAGGACTTGGTACTTTACCATTACTACCATTAATATCAGATAAAGCTACTACTAAAACGCCTTTAGTATTAAGTTTGACGCCAATTGGTTGCCCTCCTGGATAAACAACTATGTCTGAATTATCTTTTGCAATAGTTGGTTTAACTTCTACTATTTTTTGTGAATTAATTATTAGACCTTTCTTTTTTGCTATTACATCTGGTTTATTAATAATGTTATCTATATCATCTTTTACTTTTACAACTTGACTAGTATATAAACTTTCTATTGGTCTATCAAACGTGGAAACAACTTTATTCTGAACATTAAAGTAAACACTTAAACCGATTACTAACAGTGGTGTAATAATCCAACATGATATACTTAATCTTTTCTTCATAAGCTTTACCTCCTTTTCATTTATTGTTGTGAGTTTAAGTTACCCTCGAATTCTCCATATTATGCTATAGCATTAATTCAAAAATAGTCAAACAAATAGATTCAAAACTAATTTTTGATAAATTAAATTTTTTTTTCTTTATTTGAATTATTTTCACTTTTTTTATAAATTATCAAATCTTAGATTATTTATACTTTATCGTTTAAATCGAATGTTTTTTTATTAACTATATTAAAACTATTTATTTATAAATAAAATACGACTTACATTAAATAAAAAGACAAAAAAATAAAGCCATAAAATTATAACTTTATTTTTACCCATAAAACATATTTTTATTAGTATATTGTTGTAAAAAAATAATAAATTAATTATTTTTTTGTTTCTTCGCCATACTTATCATTTCTTTAGAATTTTCTAAGGTTAATTTTGTAACCTCTGTGCCACCTATCATCCTAGCTATTTCTTGTTGTTTTTCACTATCATTCATTTTTATAATATTGGTATAGGTTTTATCATTAATAACATTTTTAGATATTAAATAATTAATATCTGCCATACTAGCTATTTGTGGCAAATGAGTTACACAAAAAATTTGATGGTTTAATGATATTGAATACATTTTTTCTGCAACACATTGTGCAATTCTACCACTGATACCAGTGTCTATTTCGTCAAATATGACCGTAGGTATTTCATCTTTATCAACGAATACAGTTTTGAGTGCTAGCATTATACGTGATAATTCTCCACCAGACACAATATCTTCTAAAGGACTTAGTGGTTCTCCAGGGTTAGTAGATATACAAAATTGAACCTTGTCACAGCCATTGTCAAAAAATTCATTTTCTAATTTTACTTCAATATTGAACTTACTTTTTTCAAGTCCAATATAATTTAATTCCTCTTTTATTTTATCTTGAAGATCTTTTGCTATATTACATCTGATTTCATGAATTTCAATTGCCACAATTTTCATCTCACACTCTATAGCTATTTTTTCTTTTTTAAGAATAGTAATTATTTCACTACTATTAGTTAATTCTTCATATTCAATTTCAATTTTATCTTTATATTCAAAAATTTCTTTAATGGTGGGAGCATACTTTTTTTTACAAATATTAATTTGGTTTATTCTACTGTTCATATATTCTAATTCTTTTTCATCAAAATATATTGTTTCCTTTAAGTCTCGTAACTCCGCAATATTTTCTTCCATATTAAAGTAGCTTTCTTCAAGGGCGTCTGCAATTTTTTTTATTTTTTCCATGTGTTTTTCAACACTTCGAAGCTCTTTAATTGTCATGGCTAAATTGTCAAATACTGACGCATTTTCTTCATCACTGGTATATAACAACTGGTAACTTTTTGATAAATGTTTTTCCAAATTTTCCGCATTACTGATTATTGCATATTTCTCTAAAAGTTCATGATCTTCACCAATTTTGAGATTGGCATTTTTAATTTCTTCTATCTGATAGTTCAAAAAGTCGATTCTTTTTTCTCTCTCCCCTTCATTTCCTTCAAGTTTAAGAATTCTATTTTTCATATTAGTCATTTTTGTATATTTCTCATTATATCCAGCAATAGCATTATGAATCCTATCAGTTCCAAATGAATCCACATAAAATATATGATTAACTTTATCTAATAAATTATGATTATCGTGTTGACCATGAATATCTAATAGATTTTTACTAATTTGTTTAACCTTTGAAAGCAGCAATGATTTTCCATTAACTTTAGCAATGCTTTTCCCAGATTGAAATGTTTCGCGACTTATAAATACAGTGTCCTCATAATCAATATCCATTTCATCTAAAACATTTTTATTGTTTTTTGTGTCTATAGTGAAAATTGCTTCAACGTAAGTTTTATCTTGCCCTGTTCTAATTAAGTTCTTATTAAATTTCCCACCTAACACATAGTTAATAGCATCAATTAAAATTGATTTTCCCGCTCCTGTTTCACCAGAAAGAACATTAAAACCACGTTCAAAATTGATACTCAACTTTTCAATCAAGGCAAAATTCATAATATTTAATTGTAGGAGCATACTAATTCCTCCTATTCACTAATCATTTTTTTAATTCTTTGAATTATATCTTTCGTATCTTCTTCGCGCCTAACTAAAATAAAAACAGTATTGTCTCCCGCTATTGTTCCTACTATTCCATTAAATTTTAACGAATCCAGCGCTTCAGCTGCTGCGGCCCCTGCTCCCGATATAGTTTTAAGCACTATAAAATTATCCACGTGATCAACATAAATAACTGTTTGAGAAAAAATATTAACCAATTTATTTGATAAGAAACTATCCCCAGGAGAACTAGTTGCATACTTGTGAGTTCCATGTGAATTCATAACTTTAATTAATTTTAATTCTTTTATATCTCTAGATACGGTTGCTTGAGTAATATCAAATCCGTTATTTTTTAATTCTTCCGCTAACTGCTCTTGTGTTTCAACCTCTTTGCCCTGAATTATTTCAATTATTTTTGCATGACGTGAAATTTTCATCTTTTTCTCCCTCGCAATCTATTGTCCTAGAAATTATTTTTTTTCTCAGAATATTAAAATAATTATAGTCATTAAATTTGACCAACCTACATTTTTTATTTGAAACACTAACAACTATTTTTTCATAGTTATTTAGTTCAATTGCCCTTTGTCCATCTAACGTTAAAAATATACTTTCATGTTCACATTTTATACTTATAGATATCTCACTTTTACAGTTAAGTACTATAGTTCTTAAAGATAATGATAGTGGACAAATGGGTGTTAAAGCTATTACATCTAAATTAGGATAAATTATTGGTCCGCCAGCTGATAAAGAATATGCTGTAGACCCTGTTGGCGTAGATATAATAAGTCCATCCCCTGTAAAATTAATATAAAATTTATTATCTATGTAAATTTCATATTTAACAACTCTCGCAAGTGCACCCTTCGATACAACTATATCATTTAAAGCAGTATAATTTTCGCTCTCTCCACGATTAGGCAAATTGCAATTAAGCATTATTCTGTCTTCTACATAATAATCATCTTCAATAAACCTTTTAATAGCGCTTTCGAAGTCAAGCATTTCTACACTAGAGAGGAATCCCAAATTACCTATATTTACTCCTAATATAGGAATATTAGCGTTATTTAAATTTCGTGATGTTCTTAGAATAGTTCCATCTCCACCTAAAGCAATAATAATATCTAGATAGTCATATTTGATATTTTGAAGTCCAATGGCATCTTTAAATATAAATATATTATTATCATCAATATATTTATTAACAATATTTTTTACATATTCACTTATTTTTCCATCTTTATCCTTAGTGGTATTTATATTAATGCCAATGCTTTTCATATTCCCTCCTTGATCCTACTCTAAATCTTTATGGGCTTTATTAACTAATTGCTTTATATTGTCTCCAACATAACTTACATAATGTTCTTTAGATTTATATTCTTTATTCTTTGTAAAATAAATTAAATATTCAATGTTACCATTAGGTCCTTTTATGGATGAGTAATTAACATTAATAACCTTTACATTAAGACCTTTCAAAAGGTTTAGAAATTTAACTATTACCTCTACATGTTCACTAGGTTTTTTAACTACACCTTTTTTATTTACTTTTCCAATGCCTACTTCAAATTGTGGCTTTAATAAAGCTACAGCGCTACCATCGTCTTTTAATAGGTTGAGCAAATTTGGAATAACTTTTTCAAGTGAAATAAATGATACATCTATACTAGCAAAGTCTGAAAGTTCCCCTATACTGTCTTTACTTAGATACCTTATGTTTGTCTGTTCCATGGAAATTACCCGCTCATCGCATCGCAGCTTTTCATCTAATTGATTTGTTCCAACATCTATGGAGTACACCTTGCGTGCTCCATGCTGTAGCATGCAGTCTGTAAAGCCCCCTGTCGATGCGCCTATATCAATACAGACTTTAGTTTTAAGATCAATGTCAAAGGAATCTATAGCCTTTTGAAGCTTCAATCCCCCCCTGCTTACATATGGAATATCTTCTCCAATAAACTCAATTCTAGACAATAAATCTACTTTTCTCCCACATTTAGTAATTTTAATACCATCTACAAGTATATTTCCAGAAATTATATTTTCCTTTGCCCTTTCTCTAGAAAATAAAATCCCCCTTTCAACTACAATAACATCTAATCTCTCTTTATTTTCCAACATAAAAAACTCCTCAACAATCAACTAAATTACCTTACTTAAACTAACTTTAAAATACTTTCAAAAATTCCATCCACATCTAGCTTACATAATCTATACAATATGTCAACTTTCCCGTGGGGAATAAATTCATCTTTAAATCCTAAATTAATGACCCTTGTTGCTGTTCCCAGTGAATTAATATATTCAAGTACTAAAGAACCTAATCCTCCATGTACAAGATTATCCTCTATTGTTACTATAGAATACTTTTTATCCACAAGCTCAGAAATTAAGGCTTTGTCAATAGGTTTAATAAAACATGCATTAATTACAGTAGCTTCTACTCCAATATTACTTAATTTTTCTCTAACTAAAATAGCATTTTGAACCATTATACCTGTAGCTATAAATGCTATTTTACCACCCTCAAAAATAGTTTCCCATTTCCCTTTCATAAAATCTTTGATTGGAGACATTAAAACATTGCAATTATCTCCGCCCCTAGGGTATCTTATAGCAATTGGGTAATCTTGTTTAACTGCAAATGATAACATAGTCTTAAGTTCATCTATACATTTAGGAGCCATAATTGTCATATTAGGAATATGAGATAAATATGATAAATCAAATACTCCTTGGTGTGTTTCCCCATCTTGCCCGACAATCCCGGCTCTATCTATTGCAAAAATAACAGGTAACTTTTGAAGGCATACATCATGTAAAACTTGGTCATATGCTCGTTGAAGAAAAGTAGAGTAAACTGCAAAAATAGGCTTTAACCCTTGCGTTGCCATTCCTGCAGCCATAGTAACGGCATGTTGTTCTGCAATTCCTACATCAAAAAATCTTTTTGGAAACTCCTTTGAAAATGTTTTAAGCCCTGTACCATCAGGCATTGCCGCTGTTATTGCAACTATATTTTTATTCTCCTTTGCAAGAAGTGTAATCTGCTCTCCAAATGCATCAGAATAACTTTCCGTATGACCACTGAGTGGCTCACCGGTTAATGGATTAAATGGTCCAGGTCCATGAAATTTATGCGGCTGCTCTTCAGCAAATTTATAACCCTTGCCCTTTTTAGTTATAACATGAATAATCACTGGTCCATTTATATTTTTAGCTAGCTTTAATACTTTACTTACTTCTTTAATATCATGTCCATCTATGGGTCCTAAATATTTTATACCCATATGTTCAAACAACATCCCAGGTACAATAACCTGCTTTATTCCATTTTTTAGTTTTTGAATTGAACTCACCATACCGTCACCTAAGCTAGGTATTTTTCTAAGAGTAGAATTTATTTCTTGTTTTATTCTATTATAAGTTGGATCAATTCTAAATTGACTTAAATACGTAGATATTCCTCCAACATTTTTAGAAATAGACATTTGATTATCATTGAGGACAATAATCATTTTGGTTTTTCTAAACCCTACATCATTTAAAGCCTCAAAGGACATACCTCCTGTTAGAGCGCCATCACCTATTACTGAAATAACATTATAGTCTTCTTTCAGTAAATCTCTAGCTCTAGCAATGCCCAGTCCAGCAGATATAGAAGTACTACTATGACCTGCTTCAAATATATCATATTTACTTTCTTCCCTTTTAGGAAAACCACTTAATCCACCATAATTTCGGAGTAAATCAAATTTGTCTTTTCTTCCTGTAAGAATTTTATGTACATAAGATTGATGACCTACGTCCCATATTACTTTGTCTTTATCTAAATCAAAAACATTGTATATACTTAATGTTAATTCTACTATACCTAGATTAGAGGCTAAATGTCCACCTGTTTTCGACACCTTTTCAATTAAAAAATCTCTAATTTCTTGTGCAAAAACATTCAATTCCTGTATAGACATTTTTTTTATTGCATTTATATCATTATATCCATCTAATATTTTACTCATATCTTTATCCTCTTTTATTAAATATATTATTTTACCCACATTTATGGAAATATTATATCATATAATAATATTTAATTCAAAATCTATTTCGACTTAAAAAGCAATTTAATGACATTTAAAACACAAATAATTAATGGGTATTATCTTATTTTTAGTATTCTCTTTTTAATAGAAATTCTGTAATTTCTTCTAAATACTTTGTGTTTAAATTGAGTTTTTTTAATATTTCAAAACACTCCTGTGTTAAATCAGTACACTTTTCTTTACACTTTTCTAAACCATACATGGTTATAAAAGTGGTTTTATTGTTACACTCATCGCTTTTCACATTTTTGCCTAGAATACTTACATCACCGATGATATCTAATATATCGTCTTTTATTTGAAATGCTAACCCTAATTTATCACCATATTCTTTTAAATTACTTAAATCATCATCGCTTGCGTTACCTAAGATAGCTCCACATACTATTGCCACTTTAATTAGTTCTCCTGTCTTATTTCTATGCATATACAGAAGTTCTTCCTCTGATATTGCTTTACCTTCACTTAAAATGTCACAAATTTGCCCTGCTATCATCCCCTCTGCTCCAGCAGCTTTTGCTAGGGATGCGCTTGCTTTTATTTTATTTAAATCGCCATCTAAACATTGGTTTAGCATTATTATCATGGCCTCATTTAATAGACCATCTCCTGCGAGTATTGCTATTGCCTCCCCATAAATCTTATGATTTGTAGGTTTTCCCCTGCGCAGATCATCATTATCCATACAAGGCAAATCATCATGAATAAGAGAGTATGTATGAATCATTTCCAAGGCTGCTGCAAAAGGTAGAATATCTCTATAATCTTTCATGTACATACCATATGTAAGAAGCATTAAAATTGGTCTGACTCTTTTTCCACCTACTTTTATACTATAAATCATTGATTCAAAATTTCTATTATTAATTTCGGATTTACTATCAAAATACTCACTTATCCACTGTTCTACATCATCTTTTAACAATTCTATATCCATTTTATCCCTTCTTTTCATTTTAGGTTGTAAAAATAATAAGCTATAAACTAATTCTCAGAGACCTTTTCAGAGACCTTTTCAGAAACCTCTGTAAGAGCCATAAAATCTTTTTCACCTTCATCTGTTAATATTTTTATTTTGCCTTCTGTATCATTTAAAATTTTGTATAAACTGTTGCAGATTTTTATACCTTCTTCATAATTAATCATTGTTCCTTCGAGTGTTACTTCATTTCCATCCATCAGCTCTACAATTTCTTCAAGTCTTTCCATCATGTTTTCATATGATTCTTTTTTCTTTGCCATTATAACTCCTCCAAACTGCTTATCTTAAATCTAGTACAACCATCCTTTAACGTAATTTTTACCTCTTTTATATTTTGCAGCTCAATAATTTCACTTATAACCTCATTTTCACTGTTTTGTAATACTGCATATCCCTTATTTAATACATTCAAAGGGTTATGCGCATATAAAAGAGCATTGAATTTGGACAATTTCTGCTTCTCTAATGAAATTCTTGATTTTAATTTGTAATTTAAATTTTTTTGTAAATTATCAATAAAAGTATATTGATTAACTATAAAATTCAAAGGATTATTTATCTTTAAAGTTTTATTTAGTAAATTAACTTTATTATATTCTTTAGTAAACTTAAATTCCACTGCTCTTTGTAATAACTGCCTAAGTGTCTTAATTTCATTATTTAAGTCTTTTATATTCTTTACAGCAATTTCTGCTGCTGCTGAGGGGGTTGGCGCTCTATGGTCGCTTGCGAAATCTGCTATAGTAAAGTCCGTTTCATGGCCAATTCCAGTAATTATAGGTATCTTAGAATTATATATTGCGTAAGCTAAATTTTCTTCATTAAATGCCCATAATTCCTCTATTGAGCCCCCTCCTCTTGCAATAATAATTAAATCAACGTTTTTCAATCTATTAAAATATTTTATACCTTGTTCAATATCGACGCTAGCATTTATACCTTGAACTATCGATGGGTATATAAGCATGTTAACCATTGGGTTACGTCTTGTTGCCACATTAATAATATCTTTAACCGCGGCTCCTGTTTGAGATGTGATTATTCCTATTCGCGTAGGGAATGCGGGTATTTTTTTCTTGTGAGCTTCATCAAATAATCCATTTATTTTTAATTTATCCTTTAAATTTTGAAAAGCTAAAAATAACTGACCTTCTCCATCTGTGTCCATGGAGTCACAATAAAATTGATATGCCCCCTCCTTTTCATAAACAGAAACCCTTCCACGAATAATAACATTCATGCCATCTCTAGGTGTAATTCTAAGACTTGAAGCATGTGATTTAAACATTACACAATTTATCTTTCCAAATGAATCTTTTAATGAAAAATATATATGTCCGCTAGAATGCAATTTTACATTAGATAGTTCTCCTTTAACATTAGCATTGTTTAATATAAAGTCGCTATCTATTACTTTTTTAATATATCCATTAAGGGCAGTTACTGTTATTACTTTAATAAACATTATCCCTCCATGCAGCGCAAGCATTTTTTATAAGCATTGTCGTAGTCATTAGTCCCGTTCCACCTGGTACAGGGGTAACATATGCTGCACGCTCAATAACTTCGTCAAAACATACATCCCCAGTAATTTTATTATTTACCATTGTAGTTCCAACATCTATAACAACCGCTCCTTCCTTAATAAAATCACTTTTTATAAACCCAGGTTTACCTATTGCTGCAACTAAAATATCAGCTGTTTTACAAATTTCCGCAAGATTTGTTGTCTTAGAGTGACAGATAGTTACTGTTGCATCTTCATTAAGTAGCAATTGAGCTGCAGGTTTTCCTACAATATTACTTCTACCAATAATAACAGCATGTTTTCCTTTAATAACGCATCCAGTATTTTTAATCATTTCAATGACACCCAAAGCAGTACAAGGAATAAAACTTTTCTCTCCCTTATAAAATCTACCCATATTTACGTCAGTTAATCCATCAATATCCTTCTTATATGAAATTTTAGAAGTTATTTCTTTTTCATTAAACTTTTTTGGTAAAGGCAATTGAAGAATTATTCCATCCACACTATCATCTTCATTAAATTCTTCTATGATATCAATAATATCCTTTTGATTGCATTCTTTATCCAGTTGAATACAAGTATAAGAAATACCTAATTTATCGCAAAGATTATTCTGGCTTTTCACATATGATGCACTGCCTCCATCCTCACCAACTAATATGGTTTTAATTGAAGGAACTCTTATTCCCTGGTTAACCCTCTCACTTATAATGGACTTTATTTCACTTCTGTATCCTTCAACTATTATCTTACCATTAACTTTAATTCCCATATTGTCATCTCCTTCTATACATGTTTAAATTGCTGCAGTATTTTAAAATTCTGATGTAATTTTAAGTTCCTCTTTTAATTAAATAAAATAACTAGTCAAAGTCTGACTAGTTTTTTTATTGTTATTTAATCTTCTTTTTTCTTAATATTCCTTTTTTAAATCATCTTTGCCAATATACCATTTATAAAAGCTGGTGAACTATCTTCACCATATTTTTTCGCAAGTTCTATACCCTCGTTTACAGAAACCTTACCAGGTATTTCTTCTTCAAATAATATTTCATATGTACTTATTCTTAAAATAGCTAAATTCATTTTTGAAAGTCTATTAAGTTTCCACTTAATTAAGTGTTTCTCAATATTTTTATCAATTTCCTTCGTATTTTCCTGAACACCAGCTAACACTTTAGTAATATATGACATATCAAGGTCCTTTAGATCAATATCTGTGTTCTCTTTAAAATTTTCAATTATGTCCTCATAATTCTCTTTATTTATTGACATTTCAAACAGCAATTTCATTGCTGTTTCTCTTGACTTTCTTCTATTCATTAGTAAACCTCCAATTTTTCATATACATTACTCTATTACTGTAATAATAGCAATAAACACCCTCTATTATGGAGGGTGTTTATTGTTATGCTTCTATTTCCTCTAGCTTTTCTATTTTAGGTAATACAACGTTTTGCACATACACATTTACGGCTGATACTGCGAGTCCTGTCATAAGCTCTACAGATTTTTTTACATTTATTTGTGCTCTTTCAGTGACTTCTGGGATTTTAACACCATATTCAACTACAACGTGTAAATCAATAATTGCACTATGTTCTCCTACATTGACTTTAACGCCTTTAGATAAGTTCTTCTTTCCACTTAATATTTGTGTTATTCCCCCAACGAGACTAGCACTCATTCCAACTATTCCTTTTATTTCTGCAACAGCGAGTCCTGCTATAACACTAACTACATCCTCAGAGATCTTAACAACACCCATTTCCGTTTCATTTAAAATTTTATCTTCCATATTAGTACCCCCTTATTTAACTTAGGTAAAACATGCAATGCTATATTTATTATATCAGATAAATATAGCATTTACAATTATTATTGTTTGATCTTCACTTCAATTTTTTCTAATTTTGTTTTGTTCATTACAACATCGTTAATGCTACGAAGCTCTGCTTCTGTAAGTTGTTTTTTATCAGATTTTACTAATATCTGTACCTTGTCATCTACTATGCTACACATTGCTTCATCATACCCTAGAGCTTTTAGTGCAAGTTCGACGTCTGCTTCATTTTGTGAAGCCATCGATATGTTTAGATATTTATCAGCAGCAGTTGCCTTTTGTTCTTTTGGAGTATTAGTATCATCGATTAAAGCTTTAATGTCTTGAAGAGTTCTTGCATTTTCTTGTTCCCTTGATAATTTTGCTTCTACAAAATAAGTTGAAGTTGTTGTAGCAGTTTTACTTTCTTTTAAAGATATCGCACTTTTCTCAGTACTGAAATCACCATCATTTACATATAATGGCCCATTCACCTTTGTTGCAAGATACCCCGCAAACACAATAAGTACTACCAACGTAACAATTATACCAGACTGTTTTTTATTCATAATGTTCCCCCCCATCTACCTTTCTAAGAAATTATATGCTACTAGTTCATAGGATATACATTAACTTTATTTTCAGGCAAATTAAATAAATTAATTACTGCCTGTCTAATCCTAAGTTCAGTAATTTTTTCGCTTGATCCCTGTGCTACTACGCAAACACCTGTAATAATAGGCTTGTATGTCTTTACAATTAGTGGTTCATTTGCATCTCCATTATTCGACATAACAACAGTACTTCCATTATTCTCTTGAGTGATGTTTCTTTTTCCACCTGTTGTATCATTTTCTACAGTAAGGCTTTTTGAATCATTAACATTTACCGCAGGAACACTTTCTTCTCCGCTCTCAAAATATATCATAAGTTGTACCTTTCCAACCCCTTGAATTCCTTCAAGAGTTAACTTAAGTTTGTTTTCTAATTGTGCTTCATAATCACTTGTATCTATTGGGTTAGTTTCAGTAGCAACTTTTTCCTTTTGTGTCTCTGTGGCTACAGTTGAGGTCACTTTAGGTGTTTTAAAAAAGCTGCTTGCTAAAACTATTACAACTGCCACTAAAATCATTAAAATTAAGTTTCCTAATAATTTGTCCGATTTTTTGGTTTTATCAGTTTTGTTTTTCTCCCCGTCACCATTTAACTTTGTTTTAATATACTCAGTAAATTTACTAAGCAAATTATCATTGTTCATAGAAATCCCCCTCTTTTCTTATTTTATATACTAATTAAAAATCATATATTTATGAATTTAATTTATAAACAGTAATTACTTCATTAGGTATTTTAAATTTGCTACTTAATAGCTTCTTTATCTTATTTCCTTGTTCATCCTGCAAAACATTTTTTTTACCTACATTGACACTTTTAGTATTAATTACTATATCTTTTATGTTCTTAACTCCTTTGTCCACAATTTCAATTTCAACAGTATTAATATCAAATGTTCCATCTTTACTATCATAAACAATCCCAATATCCGCATTGTACTTATTTTCAGGATAAGTCTCCTCTAAACTCAATAAACATTCATTCTCTAAATTTTTTCTAAAATTTTCTGTTGTATTTATTATATTGATATCTTTATAATCTTTAATATCTACACTGGTGGTAGCACTATCCTCCATATAACTTGTTGCTTTACTTGAATAAGAATTTAAATCAAAGTCTTTATCAAAAATCTTCATTATTGGATTTATTATTACAACAATTAACATCAGTCCTAAAACAAATTTTGCATATTTCTTCATACTATTATCTGGCAAAATCATCTCCACAGCAGTTATAAAAAATATAGCAATGGTAATGTTTGTTACCCAGACTTTCAATAATTCTATCAAATTGTCACCACCTCCTTTATAATTAATTTCACGTTTAGTAGATAAGTCTTAATAACTACTCTAATTTTTATCCCATTATTATACCTTTCCCAGTGGAAGCTACTATTGCAACCATTATGAAAAACATTATACTCACAGATATTACACAAGACATTAAAAGAAGAATAGAATCTCCTACAGAATTTATACAGTCTACTGTTCGCTCATCGCTTATTGGTTCAATTAGTGCAGCAGCTGCTTTATATAAGAAAGCCATAATTAGCAGTTTTATTATAGGGAATAAAACTATTATTATAAGAATAACTAATCCAAGCCCACTTATTGCATTTTTTAGAAGAAGTGAGTACCCAGCTACTGTAGAAATTGCATCAGATAAACATTTTCCAACTACAGGTATAAAATTATCTACTGCAAATTTGGCTGTTTTTATAGTAACCTGATCTATAGTTTTTGCTGCTATACTTCTTAAAGTAATTACCCCAATAAATAGTGTCATCACTATTCCCTGAACCCAAATAGCTGTTTGTTTCATCAGTTTCGTTAAATTTTTTATTTTATAATCATTGGATATGTTTTTTACAAATTGTAGTACAAAACTCATGAATATTATAGGAATGATAATATCTACATATACCTTAGAGCTTACCGTAGCAAACCCCATTATTACAGGATCTAATAAGGTTGCCTCTGCAAATCCTCCCACAGTTGCCAAGAGCATCATTAAAACCGGTATAAGTGCTGCCATAAAATCTGACATATTAAGTATGGTTGTTTTAGCCAGCTCCACTACTATATAAAAACTTTTAGTTATCATCACAATCATTACACCATAACATGCAAAATATGCAATGTTAGACAAACTCTCTTTGTTAAAAGCGCTTTGAAGATTATGAAGCAAAGCGCAAATAACCGCGATAATCATAAGGCTTCCTATTAACTGCATGCAAGCAAGGACTTCTTTAAATGTATATTTAATAACATAATTTGAAATTTCTTTAAAACTAAACCCATTTTCACCAGTCTTCATAAATTGCTCTACAAAGGCTTTTGGTTCCATATCATTAAATATTTCATATTTCGTTTTCACATTGGAAATGTAGTCATACAAATTGGTTATTTCCTGTTGTTCTTTTGCTCCTATTTTGCCTATGTCTGCAGTTTTGCCTATATCTGCAGCTTGTACACTAATAGGCAACCATATTAAAAATAATAAAATTAGTAATATTTTTTTCATATTATACCTCTACGTTAAAATTAGTAATATTTTTTTTCATTTTATTCTCTACATTATCTTCAAAATAGATTGCATTACTGCCATCAAGATAGGTATTGCTAGAACTAATATCAATATCTTTCCAGCAAATTCAACTTTCGCTCCAATACTACTCTCACCAGCATCCCTGCAAATCTCACTACAAAATGATGCTAAATAAGCAATTCCTAGTATTTTAAACACAGTGTTTAAATAAACAACATCAATATTTGCCTTATTAGCTAGTGTTTGCATAAAACCCATTATTATAGTTAGCTTATTTACCATAAATAAAAAAATCAATATTCCTGCTACAATACTAACTTGAATTGCTAAATCATCCCTTCTGCCTTTGAATATAAGCACAATAAATAATGCCATAAAAGCAAATGCAACAACTTTGATTATTTCCATAATCTCCTCCTTGTCTTAAAATTGAAATAAAGTTTTTACAGAACTAAATAACTTGTTTACTAAATTTATAACCATCATAAGAAGAAGTATTACTCCAGCCAAATTTGCAACTACAGCAATGTCATCCTTACCACCACTTTTTAAAATCTTGTCAATAATAATAATCAGAATACCTGTTGCACCTATTTTAAATAGCAAACTTACATCTAACATTCGTTACCCCCCTATATTAATGCTATTACAAGCACTGCCCCAAAAGAAAATCCTAAATATCTATACATCTTTATGTTTTTGTTCATAAACTCTTCTGATATCTTAATCTGTTTTTTTAAATTTGCTATTGTAAGCGAAAACATACTATTTTGACCTTGAATATCGGATTCTCCAAGTGTTTTAGATAAATCCAAAATAACATTTATATCATCATCATCTAGATATAATTTGTCTTTTGTTGCATTAACTGCACTGCTCATAGCCTCATATACATTCTCATATTCATTGTCGGATAGTAATTCACTTGTTTTATTAAAAAGTTCATTAATAGGCTCCTTGCTTTTATGTGCAATACTTTTAAACGCATCAGGCAGAAGAGCATGTACATAAGTTATTTCATTTTGAAGTTGATAAACTGCTCTTTGAACTTCATTCAGTTGGAAAACTCTATATTTAAGCCGTTCACTATATATAAATCCAGCCGTAGTTGAAGCACCTAAAATTACGATACATGCAATTATTTTAATCATCTTATGACCTCCACATATCTGTGCCTTTAGTAAAATCATAAATACATTCGATTGTTCCAATTCCTCTTTTGTTATTAAGTACAATCCCACGTGTAAATACATAGTTTTCCATTATATCTTTAAAAACTAATCTTTTATATAAGTCCTCAATTCCAAAACCATGAATTGTTGTAATTAAACTAATTCCAGAATTTAATGCCATTAAGATACTCTCCATATCCTTTTGGGTACCTATTTCGTCACAAACTATAACATCAGGTGACATACTTCTAATTGCCATCATAATCCCTTGACTCTTGGGACAGTTGTCTAAAACATCCGACCTCATGCCCACGTCCATTTGTGGTATTCCTTTAAAAGAACCTGCAATTTCAGACCTCTCATCTATTATTGAAACATTTTTTCCATGAAATTTTTTAGCTTTATCCCCTTGTGATATCTGCCTGGAAATATCTCTTAATAATGTTGTTTTTCCACATTTTGGAGGTGATATAATTATTGTGTTGTAAACCGAATTATTATTAGTAATATAAGGCATTACTTTATTAGCACAACCAATGATTTCTTTACAGGCCCTTATATTTATAGAAGATATGTCTTTAATAGTTTTTATGCTATTATTTTCAATAACACAAATTCCACAAAGTCCAACTCTATGTCCGCCCTTTATAGTTATATATCCCTGTCTTATCTCATCTTCAAAAGCATATATTGAATAATTGCTTATCCTCTGCATTATGTATTTTATATCTTCTGGAGTTGCGATATATTCCCAGATCTCTTCTTTACTGCCAATGTGAATGAAGAGAGGCTTGTTTACTTTTATCCTAATCTCTTCAAGTTGTTGTATATTTTGAATTTGTTCCAATTTGCTTCTGATATTTTTAGGTAATATTTCAAATAAATCATTTGTAGCTAACATTTTTTTCGCCCTCCCATATATAATTTGTATTATATATTATCGTAAAATATTCCATATAAATTAAAAATTTATTAACTTAAATGAGATTCATTTTACCTAATATATGTACTTAATTAGTAAAAAAGAACAAAAAAAAGAACCATCTCAAAATGATTTTAAAAATCATTTTTAAGATAGTCTCTTTTCTTTTAAAATTTAAACTCTTAGCATATAGTCACCATTTCTAGTGTCTATTCTTATAGTTTCACCTTCATTAACAAACATTGGAACCTGAATTATTGCTCCTGTTTCTACAGTAGCTGGTTTTGTTACACTTGAAGATGTGTTACCTTTAACACCTGGCTCAGTTGCAGTTATTAATAGTTCTACAAAGTTTGGTGCCTCTACTGAAAAAGCCTCATCCTTATAAAATTTTATTATAGCAAACATATTTTCTTTTAAATATTTTATAGCATCTTCAACTTTTTCATAGTTAAGTGGTATTTGTTCATATGTTTCTTGATCCATGAAGTAGTATAGTCCATCAGCCGCATATAAATATTGCATTTCTTTTCTTTCTATTACGGCCTCTTGTAATTTTGTAGTAGGATTAAATGTTTTTTCTGTAACCCCTGAGTTTATAACGTTTCTTAATTTAGTTCTAACAAATGCAGCGCCCTTGCCTGGTTTTACATGTAAAAAATCTATTACGGTGTAAACTTGTCCACCTTCATCAAATGTAGTTCCTTTTCTTATGTCTCCTGCTGATATCATAAGTATCCCTCCAAAATTCATTAATAATTCATTTAACCCATTTATATTATAATCTTACTAGTTTAAGCACCAACGCCTAAACGTAACCTTTATCTATATTATCATATTTAGTATAGACTAACAATACTTGATTTATACACTTATTCACATAAGGGCACTAATAAACCTAAATATAAACATTACAGTTGAACAATGTTATTTTATCAAAATTAAATAATATTTGCAAATATATTTTTCAATCACTTATTTTTTAAAAAATCTATGTTTATAATTGTAATATTAGAATCTTTATTTATATTAATGCTCTTAATACCTAAAAGATTCTCACTTTCATTTATTAAACATAAATAACCATACAAGAATTTTGTATCTCCCATATAATTGAGTTCCACATCACATATCCCGTCTTCCAACATATTGATAGATTTAAATACAAAATCTTTGTTTTTTCCTATACTTTCTAAAATATCACTATATCCATATTTCTCTACTTTACTAATACTTTTCACTTTTGTAATACTAAATAATTCCTTATTTTTAATTTCAACAAATTTATTGTTAACTAAAATAAATTTTAAAGATAAAATAAACATTATTAAAACTAAAATAACTAACATACTTCTAGATTTTTGATTTTTATACATCTCTAAACCTCTAATATAACTTTAAAGTTATATTTCCCTACCTTTTTAATATTTGGTATTAATTTTTTTATTGAATAATTGTCTTCTATACACCTTATCCCATCAATATATTCTTCATAATCTTTAACTTCAATATCTATTTCGAAATTATCTTTATTTATAATAATATTTTTATAACTCAAATTATTTTCACTTAAAAAATCATTGAGTTTTTTATACTTTTCAATAATAATTACATCGCGTTCAACAGTTTTTACAACACTAATATCATTACTTTTATTTCCAATATTTTTGTCTATATTCTTTGTTTTATTAGATATATTTAATATAAAACTGAGCAAAACAATGTTAATTATCGAAATTACCATAATACATGTTTTAATCTTTTTGTTCCTTATTTGATTTTTTTTATCTTTGTACCAATTGGGCATAAATGTTTCTTTCATCATATTATTTTATCCTTTTACTATTATATATTTTAACAATTCTTCTCGTTTTAATTCATCCAATATTTGATGAGATAATTCTAGGTACTTAAACTTATCGATATTTAATTCTTCAACATTTGCATAATATATTTTCTCACATAATTTTGCATTTTTATTATATTGTTCTAAAAAATCATTCATTACCAAAGAAAATTTGAATATAAGAAATTCCTTTAAACTTACAATATGGTTAGCAACAATTTCATCCTCATGGCATATTAAAAAATACAAATTGCAATTATAATAAAAAACTAGTATATAGTTTTTTACATCCATTTTGCTTGAATAATAGTTTTTAAAGCAAAATTGAATTAAGTTTACTTTCTTCAAATTTATATTGTTATTTATGCTATTTTCTAAAATATCTAAATTATTACCCTTAAGACAAAAAACTAATATTTGCATATTAAATTTATCTTTTTTTAACAACTTATAGGTGAATACAATATTATCTATATCCTTATAATAATATCTTAACTCATTTTTAATCATATCATTTACTAGATATTTTTTAACTATTGGCAATGTTACCAGTTTAATATAAACTGTTTCACCTTCTACGAGAACATATAGATTTTTGTTTTTTATATCAACTTGAAAGTCTTTTATATTCTCATTGTCCTTGCAATATGTATTTTCATAAGAAATCTTGTTCACTTTATTTAAAATTTTGTGTTTAGAAAATTCCATACCTGAAATACTTTTCGGTGAAATTTCTAGAAACATATTTTTTCTAAATTTCATTGATTGCCTCCCACATTTTTTATCTCCATCATTTCTTAGGAATCTCCAGTTCTTAGAAATACCAGTTTAAAACTTTCATTGATAATCTCTAATTTAAAATAATCTTTTCTATTTGTACTACTATCATAAGGAGTTGTAAAAAGAAATTCATTGGTTAAATTAGGATGAGTCACCTTAGACCTTCCATAGTTTACAATGCTACTTTCAGAACCAGGAAAAAATTTATTTATTCCCTGGTTTTCTATTTCTTCACTATTTGCATTAATACAAGCAAAAAATAAAGTCATTAAATATTCTTTATTTTTTTGATAATTATCATCTTTTGCTATAGTTCTTTTAGAACTGGTAGTATATTTCACTTCAGTCATATAAATATCAAATATTGACATCATAATAACTAAGCAGATAAGCCCTATTAAAATTGTATATATCAATATAAATCCCTTTTTAGTTTGCATTTTTTATCGCCAAACACCTCTCAATACTTTGACCATTCTTCCAAACCACCTTAATATAAAGAATTTTTCCGGATTTTATAGCCACAAAATCTTTTACGTCATCTATAATAACATTATTTCCAGTCCCATTTTTCGTATTGGGAAATATACGTAAATCTTCATTAATACATTTTATATACTTTGCGCTAATTCCTTTGTAATAATTTATATAAATAATATTCCCCTCGGTTTTTACTTCACAGGCTGTCTGATTCACTTCTTTTTCTATTATGGATAATGCTTCATTTAAATAGTTAAAGCCATTATCTTGTAATATGCTATTATTATAGCTTTTCACATAAGAGACAAGTATTCTATCTACCACCCCTAACATTAGGAATACCAAAGCAATAGCAATTACTATTTCTATAAGCGTAAATCCCTTTTTCTTCATTTATGGTTACCTTTATAGAAATTACACTGAAATTCTAATATATTCTTATTCCCTCCAGAATGTATTGATAGACTTACTTTATAAACCTCTACCGTTAAGATATTTTTTATAAGATCACTCTTTATATATGAATTTCCATTTATAAGTAAAATATCTTTTACAAAATCACATTTTATAAATGGATTTCCAGCAAGTGGCAGCTTAGAAAACACACCTGTTCCACCAGTTTTTATTTTATCAAAAGTCATATTTTCTTTGTTTATATAAAATTTTTCATCTATTTGCAACTGCTTTATTTGATCAAATGACATATTATATATGATATTGTTTTTTAAAGATTCAATTATTAGTACATTATTATTTATAGTTTTTATATCCTTTTGCATATTCAAAGAAGTTACGTCAAAGGACATCACACAAATAAAAATAATAGAGAATACACCTAGACTACATATTACCTCCACTAGTGTGAATCCTTTTTTAGTCAATGATTGAAACATAGCCGGTATCTACTTTCATTGTAATGTGATGTGTTTTTACATTATTATCTTTTATAGTTATTGTAAATGCATCATTACTAAATCCATAATTATCAATAACAATATCTCCATTTTCTCGTCTCCCTATAACCTCCAAGGATATTATCTTATCTGACAAAATTAGCTTCTTTACAACGTTCATATTATATGCTAACTTCATTACCTTTTTTGTCATATCAAAAGATATAAATGCAGTACAAGAATTTTCCCTACAATACATTTTGGAATTATTAATAAAACTTACCACAGCATTACAAGCGTAATCTGAATCTACTTTGTTTTTTAAAGTTTTATAATACTTAATCGAAACAAAACTACAGCCTCCAATTAAACTCATTATAGATAAAACTAAAACTATTTCAATTAATGTAAATCCCCTGCGCATATATTCTCCTTCTTATTCATTTTAAAATTTACCTGCTGCATCCATAACATTGAGCATTGGTAGCATAACCGCGAGTACTATTGTCCCAATCATAATACCTAAAAATATTATTAAAATTGGCTCGAGTAGTACTGTTGCTTTCTCTACATTTTCTTGTGCATCTTCATAAAAGATATCTGAAGCAGTTAAAAACATTCCATCCAAATCACCAGTTTCTTCACCTATTTTTATCATAGATATAAAAAATTGTGGAAATAACTCCATCTCCTTTAAGGAACACCATAAATCTTCTCCATTTTTTATATTATTAGAAACTATTTTAAGTTTTAGCTTAAAGTAATTATCACCAATAACATCATCAATTATTTCAAAAGCTTTAAGTAGTCCCACACCACTACTTAATAGTATATTCAGCCCTCTAGAGAACCTTGAGAAAATAAGTCGCTTGTGCACCTGACCTAATATTGGACAAATAAATTTAAATTTGTCAAACTCAATCTTCCCCTTTTCTGTTTTGACATATTTCGTAAAAATTGCAACTGTTATTAAAATAGCCCCTAAAATCCGTAATAAATTGTTACTTAAAAAGCTACTTGCTCCTATAACAACTTTTGTTAATTTCGGAACATCTGCATCAAAGGAATTTAAGTTAGTAATGAATACTGGAATTACCTTTATAAGCAAAAATAATGATACTACCATTAATGTTAGAAATACCGTAAATGGATAAATCATTGAATTAACTATCTTTTTTAAGAGTTTATTCTCTTTTTCATAATAATCAGATAATTCTTCTAAAATTATATCCAGCTTTCCACTCTCCTCTCCCAAATAAATCATATTTATCATAAACTCAGGAAATACATTTGTAGTCTTTCTCATGCTTGAAAAAAGTGAATTACCCTTTTTTACATTTTCCGTAATGCTAATTAGACTGTTTTTTATTGCTTTATGCGGCATTTGCTCATAAAGCAAATTAAGAGTTTCACATATGGGTATTCCTGCTTTAATGCATATTGATAATTGCTTGCAAAATATAGATATAGTTTTTAAATTAGGTTTATTAGGAATTTCAGCTATTTTTTTTATAATCCTAAATTTCATTAAAAATATTTCTTGCTCACGTAATTGCAATGCTAAATCTTCAATACTATCGCTATCAGTAATACCTTTTATTAATGTCCCATTCCATGTTTTAGCTGTATATTTATATTTCATATTATATTTCCCATCTTTGACTCCATATTTCTTTATACACCTTATTTAAGACTATAGCTATAAGTAGCATTTACAAATTCTTCTATTGATGTTATACCATCAAGAACTAAAGTTTTGCAACTCTCCAAAAGTGAACTTAATCTTTTTTCATTACAATATTTCCAAAGCTCCTCATTTATCCCACTTCTTGCTATAATTGATTTATGTTTACTATCTAATTTTAACAACTCGTATATTACAGTTCTCCCTTTATATCCAGTTTCATTGCACTTATTGCATCCTAAAGCACTATATATTTTTTCTCCCTCTTCAAATCCTAAATATGTGAATTCATCATTAGAAATGTTATATTCAGTTTTACAATATGGGCATAATTTTCTTACTAATCTTTGAGCTAACACTACAACTAATGAATCTGCAACAAGATATGCTGGTATACCCATGTCAATTAGCCTAGATATTGAGGCAGTGGCCCCATTTGTATGAAGCGTTGACAAGACCAAATGACCCGTTATAGAAGCTCTAACTGCTATTTGTGCTGTTTCTTCATCTCTTATCTCACCTATCATGACGATATCGGGGTCTTGTCTTAATATACTACGTAATCCTGTTGAAAAAGTAAGACCCGCTTTATTATTTACATTTACTTGATTAATTCTAGGCATATTGTATTCTATTGGATCTTCTATAGTAATAATATTTTTGCTTTTGCAGTTAATTTCATTTAGTAGCGCATATAATGTTGTTGATTTTCCGCTCCCTGTAGGTCCTGCAACTATTATCATCCCATGAGAAAGCTTTAATATATCTCTTAAAATCACAACTTTATCAGGGCTAAATCCTAATGAATCTAAATTAATAAATCTTTCTGCTTTGTATAGAACTCTTATAACTAGTTTTTCTCCATACATAGTTGGTAGCGAGGATACTCTAAAATCGTAATCTATTCCATCTATATTTTCAGTTATCTTGCCATCAAGTGGAATTAACTTTGTTGCAATATCCATATTCGCCATTATTTTTATTCTTGTACATAATGATTTATATACATTACAAGGAATTTGGTTTATCTCGTTTAAGATGCCATCTACTCTCATTCTAATTAAAGCAAAATCTTTAAAAGGCTCTAGGTGGATATCACTAGCTTCAGCATTCACTGCCCTCTTTAGCAAGGAATTTGTTATCCTTATAACTGGTGCATTTTCAGTAGAGATTGCTGAAAGCATCTCTTCATTTTTTTGTCTGGATTCTAGTATATATTCTTTTTTCATTTCTTCAACTGCCACATCGACAATTTGTTTTCCATAGCAACTTTCAATTGCATCCGAAATATGACTCATTAATGCAAAGAATATTTTAATCTTTTTATTAGTTATAAATTTTAGTTCATCAATAACTTTTATTTCAAAAGGATTTGAAAATGCCACATGCACTTCATTGTTGTTTTCATAAAAAGGTATTAGACTATATTTCTTTGCTACCTCTTTTGATATTTGATTATATGCTTGATTTTTCGTGAATTCAGATTCTAAATCTATATATGGTATACCAAAATCATTCTCTAGAACCGAAATAAACTCATTTAATTTCACTTTTATGTCAGTAAAAATTATTTGTTCTTCACTACAATTTATCTTTTGGGAAAGTTCCTTTACTTCTTCACATCTCTCTAATGTAATTAGGTTTTTAGCTAATAATATTTGGAGTAAACTTTTTTTCATGGCATTTTACCTTTCCTAATATGCAAAATTTATTTATGGATATCCTATTTCTAATTATTGTCAATTTTAGAAGTTTTATTCATTTTCAAGGAATAATTTACGAAAAAAAACAACTGTACTATTATTAAATAGACAGTTGTATTGGTATTAGTTTTATTTTATAAAATATTGACCTTCGAAGGTAATTTCTGCGGGACCTTCCATAATAACCTCATCTTTAACAATCTCTATATTGAGTAATCCTCCTGGAACCTTTACTATTACTTTTTTCCCTATATATCCCAGTCTATTAGCAGCCACCACTGACGCACAACTACCAGTGCCACAGGCAAGTGTTGGCCCTGCACCTCTTTCCCAAGTTTTAACCTTTATCGTATTTTTGTCTACTACCTCACAAAAGTTTACATTTGTGTTTTTAGGAAATAAACTGTGATGTTCAATAAATTTTCCTTCCTTCACTTCATAATCATCATGTTTCCCGAAAACAATAGTATGTGGAACACCCATAAGCATTGAAGTAATATAATACTCCTTATTATTAATTTCTAACTTTTTGTTAATTATTTCTGTGGATGATAGAGCTGGTATACGCTCAGGATCAAAATTGTATTTTCCCATGTTTATAGTTACACCTTGTACTAATCCATCTTTAAGACCTATACTTGCAAGTTTTACACCATCACCAGTTTCTATTTTTATGGTATCACCTAACACGTATTTTTTTTTCCAGACATATTTAGCAAAACATCTTATACCATTGCCACACATAGAAGCATAAGAACCATCAGCATTAATAATTATCATTTGTATATCTGCTATATTACTTTTTCTAACCACTAAAATTCCATCAGCACCTATTCCAAAGTGTCTATCACAAAGTTTGCTGGCTAATTCCTCTAAATTTATATATTTGCCTTCCAAATCTTCAATAACAATAAAATCATTTCCTGTTCCCTGCATTTTTGTAAAATTAATAATTTCCATATAACTCCTCCTTGCTAGACCTATAACCTGACTTTTCAATAATTTTCTTTAATGGTATACTATTATTAACATTATAGTATATAATGTATTATTTACAAGTAATAAATAAAGTTTATAATGATTAAACATAATGAAAGGATGATAAATATGGCACTAGATGGAATTTATTTATCTAGCCTCGTCGAGGAAATAAAAGATACAATTATAGATTGTAGAGTTGACAAAGTAACCCAACCTGAAAAAGATGAAGTAATACTAAGTTTTAAAAAAAATAGAAAAGTATATAAATTATTAATAAGTTCCAGCTCCAATTATCCTAGAATTCATTTTACAGACTTTAACAAGCAAAACCCAATACAGGCGCCTAAATTTTGTATGGTTTTAAGAAAGTATTTAAATACCGCCACCGTATTAGACGTAAAACAACTAAATTCAGATCGCTTATTAATTATTGATTTTAAATCTAGCGATGAATTGGGTTTTGATAGTGTATATTCTTTAATAATTGAAATAATGGGTAGACATAGTAATATTAGCTTAGTTCGCACCCGGGACAACATAATTATGGATAGCATTAAACATGTTAGTGCAGACGTCAACAGTTACCGTGTTTTATATACTGGTATAGATTATATATATCCTCCTGCTTCAACAAAACTGGATCCTTTTAATTTTGAATTTGATGAATTCTATAAGTATATAACTACTATGGACATTCAATTCACTGAGAAATTTTTTACGGGCACCTTCACAGGAATAAGTTCTAACCTATCATCTGAACTTGTGTATAGGTATAAAGTAGAAAATGCTACTTTTGATTTATTGCATGCTAAAAACATTTATGATTTTACCATAAACTTCTTTAAAAATATGTTTAACAATACATTTTTAGCTTCCTATGCCCTAAATGGTGTATTAAAAGATTTTCATTCTGTAGAACTAACCTCTTTAAAAGATTGTGAATATGAAAAATATGAATCACCTTCAAAATTAATAGAAGATTTTTATTTTAGAAAAGATAAACACGATAGATTAAATGCTAAAAGTGCAAACCTTCAAAAGATAGTCAATAACAATATTAGTCGTTGTGATAAAAAAGTGAAGATACTTACCCAAACCTTAAAAGACTGTACCACTAAAGATTCTTATAAGTTACGTGGTGAACTACTAACTGCAAATATATACTCTCTTAAAAAGGGAGAGAAAGTTGCAAGTCTTGTAAATTATTATAGCGAAAATAGTGAGTATATTCAAATAAAACTTGATGATCAAAAAACTCCATCACAAAACATTCAACACTATTACAAAAAATATAATAAATTTAAGATAGCAGAAGAAATGGCATTAATTCAAATGAATCTCACTAAAAACGAATTAAACTATCTTCATTCTGTACTAACAAACATAATAAATGTAGAAAACTATAACGGCATTGAAGATATTAAAAATGAGTTAATAGAAACAGAGTATATTACAGTAAAAAAACATGGTAAATCTAAGAAAGCGAAACCAACAAAACCTATGCACTTTATCTCAAGTGAAGGCATTGATATCTATGTTGGTAGGAATAATATTCAAAATGATCTTTTGACCTTAAAACTTGCCAACAAAAATGATATGTGGCTTCATACAAAAGATATACCAGGTTCCCATGTTATTATAAAACATATTGGAGATATACCAGAAACTACACTCCTGGAGGCCGGAAACTTATCAGCATTTTACAGTAAATCACAAAATTCTTCAAGTGTGCCTGTTGATTACACACAAGTGAGAAATGTAAAGAAACCCTCAGGAGCAAAACCTGGAATGGTTATTTACACTACAAATAAAACTATATATGTGACTCCTAGTGAAAGTACTTTAGAACGAGTTGAATAAAAAATAAGGGTGCATCCGGTATAGACTTTCTCCTATGTGACTTGCAATAGGAGTTAGAAACGTGAAATATCATTAAGAAATTCTAATTTTTTGATAGTATAAAATTCTCTGACGTTCACACTCGACGTCCTGTCTCGGGTTCACTAACCTGACGTCCTGTCAGGTTCACGAGAATTTTATAGTATCAAAAGAAGAATTTCTAAATGATATTTCAATGTTACTACACTTCCTATTGCAAGTCACTTCCGGAGAAATTCCATACTAAGATGTATCTACTATAGATATCTAAGATGAAAAATATAATACATAAAAGGATTTTATCTTACACCACTTATGGAAACAATGGGTATGTTTTAGAAGTGTACTTATAGTAATTAAAACAACAAAAGGCATTAATATTATCAAAAAAACGACTATATTCTAACATAGTCGTTTTTCTTTTATCTAAACATAAGTTACATAATAAATAATAACTTTCACATTGAAATTATCAACGAGAATAAATCTAACTACTTTTGATTAATTTCAATGCTCTGAACAAATTCAGCATTAACAAGTACGTTGCATTTTTTAGTTTCAACCTCAATCCAATTATCAATTACATCAATTATTTTCCCTGTTACAACAACTATGCCTGATGATCCTGTGCTTAATATCCTACAACATTGTCCTACGCATTTTTTAATTACCTCGTTAGCCATGATATTTATCTCCTTTTTAATCGTATTACATTCATAATACCTTGTTCTTATTAGTTTGCATAATTATAGTAAAAAAATAAGACAAGGGATATACATATAATATATCCCTTGTCTTATCTTCATTTAGAACTCCTCATACCCATGCCAACATTTAGTTAGTGAACTCTCTTTCCTATCCCCTTGTTCTTCCCGTAGGGATATGCATAAAAGCATGATTTTTCTCCAAAGTGACTTGCAATAAGAAGCGAAAAAACATTGAAATTTCATTTAGAAATTCTTCTTTTTCCGATATGAATTTCTCGTAAGCCTGCCAGGTTGCATAACAATTAATAATTGTTATGTCCCCCAGAGAACTACCCAGAGGTAGAGAATTTTATATTCGCAAAAGATTAGAATTTGTTAATTGAATTTTACGTTTCGATTTCTTATTGCAACGCACGTAGTGCAAGTCACGTAGGAGAATTCTTAATCTTCTTCTTTTTTCTTCCTAGGTATCTCTTTTATGTATTGGTAATAATAACATAGCAATCTTCCATTATATAATTTTCTATTTTTATCTGCTTTTTTTCCAAATTCCTTTTGAAACTCACGATTAGATGTTATCACAAAACAAGACCATTCATTTAAGTTTGAATACATTTCTCCAAGATCAACATGAAGTTTTTTAACTTGTTCTGCCTCACCGATTCTTTCTCCATATGGTGGGTTAGTTATTATAACCCCATATTTTTGCCTAGACGTAAATTCTTGCATTGGTATTTTTTGAAATTTTATAAACTCCTTAACTCCTGCTTTTTCAGCATTTTGACCTGCTGTCCTAAGTAGTGAGGCATCAATATCTGATGCTAGTATTTCAACTTCGTTTGGATTTATAGTTTTTCTTGCACCCTCTCGTACTTGCTCCCAAATATCCTTCTCTATATTGGGCCAAGTCTCACTCACAAATTCCCTGTTTAATCCTGGCGCCATGTTTTTCGCTATTAGGGCTGCTTCTATTGGAATAGTTCCCGAACCACAAAGTGGATCAGCTAAAACTCTTGAGCTATCCCATTTACTTATTAACACAAGGGCTGCAGCTAAAGTTTCCTTGAGTGGTGCCTCACCTGCATATTCTCTATATCCTCTCTTATGTAGGCCAACTCCTGAGGTATCTACTGATAAAGTTACTATATCTCTTAAAATTGCAACCTCTATCTTATAAACAGGACCATCTTCTGAAAACCACTCTTTATCATACTTTTTCTTCATTGATTCTACTACTGCCTTTTTTACTATGCCTTGACAATCTGGCACACTATGAAGCTGTGATTTTACTGATTTGCCTATAATATGCATTTTACCATCTTCAGGTATTAAATTACCCCAATCTACTGCAAGTGTTCCTTGAAATAAGTCTTCGAAGGACAATGCCTTAAATTCAGCCATCTTGATATAAAGTCTCTCTGCGGTTCTAAGCCAAGTATTGCATATAGCAATATCCATTTCATCCCCTTCAAAAGTCACTCTTCCGTTTTCTACAATTAAATTTTCGTACCCTAGTACTTTTAGTTCCTTAGCTGTAACTGCTTCTATTCCAAAAGTAGTAGTGGCTATTAGTGTATACATCATATATTATCTCTCCTATTTCTTCTTATGCTTTTTGCTACTATCTCATATTATAATATCTCTATTTGTTATTATTGTCTAGAATTTTAAAATTACGCTTCTCTTTTAAAAAATAAAAGTGCCAGAATTACTCTGACACTTATGTTGGTAAATTTTATTAATTATCAGTCTTACTATTTACGGGTAAAATTAAGTTTAAAATTATACCAACCAAAGTCGCTAAAGCAACTCCTGCAATATCAACTTGTGCTCCGAAGAATGGGAACTTAATACCACCTCCACCAATACCTAAAACTATTATAACTGAAGCAATTATCAAATTTCTCTTTTTACTAAAATCAACTTTATCCTCCACAAAAATTCTAAAACCAGAGGATGCAATTATTCCAAATAACATTACGCTAACTCCCCCAATTACAGGTAGTGGAATATTACCTATTACTTCAGAAACTGGACCTATGAAGGATAATATAATTGCAATTATAGCAGCCCCTCCAATTACCCAAACACTGTATACCTTTGTAATTGCCATAACTCCTATATTTTCACCATAAGTCGTATTAGGAGGCCCACCTACAAAACCAGCAAACATTGTAGCAATACCATCTCCCATAATTGATCTATGAAGCCCAGGATCTTTTGCAAAGTCGCGCCCACAAACATTACTTGTAACATACACATGTCCAATATGTTCAGCTAAAGTTACAAAAGCAACTGGAGCCATAAGCATTATAGCATTTATGTTAAAGGTTGGGAAAACAAAACTCGGTAATCTAATAAACTCCGCAGCCCCTATTTTTGTTAGAACTTCCTGTGGAATTACTCCTAAAATTATAGAAAGTATATATCCAACTACCATGGCAATCAAAATCGGTACTACCCCGAAAAATCCTTTAAAATACATAGAGCCCATTATTGCTGTTCCTAAAGTTACCATTGATACTAATATCCATGTGGCTCTAGATACACCTTCAAGTGTTGGGCTTGTAAAGGTTGCATTTAATCCTGACCAATTTATTGCGGTGCCAGCTAAGCTAAGTCCTATTACAATTACAACAGAACCTACCACAACTGGGGATAAAATTCTATCTAACCATTTAGTTCCTACAAGCTTAATAATTAATGCTACGGTTACGTATACCAACCCCGAAGCAATAATACCAGATAGCATAGAACTTTGTCCATATAACTTTGTAGCAACACCCATGGGTCCTATAAATGCAAAGGATGAACCCACATATGCTGGAAGCCTAGCTTTTGTACATAAAATATACAAAAGTGTACCTACCCCACTACAAAATAGTGCAATCGATGGACTAAGACCTGTGAGCATTGGTACAAGTATAGTTGCCCCAACCATTGCAAATAAGTGCTGGAGACTTAATGGGAGAGTCTTTAATATGGGTAATTTTTCATCAACATCTATGAAATCTTTCATTTGTTCCTCCTTTTAGTCTCGCTGGACTATATTAAAAGATTATTTATCTTCTTCGAAGCTTTATCTTCTTCGAAGCTATATCATTAAAGTTCATATATACTTACTGAATCTTTTTTATCAATTTCTAAAAGTTCAACAGAAATCATCTCTTTGCCTGAAGTAGGTATATTTTTTCCCACATAATCTGCTCTAATAGGTAACTCTCTGTGTCCTCTATCTACTAAAACAGCTAACTGTATCATTTGAGGTCTACCATTGTCTATTAATGCTTCTATTGCCGCTCTAGCAGTTCTTCCAGTATACAATACATCATCTACTAGAATTATTTTCTTACCTCTTACATCTATTCCTAAATTCACATTATTCAATACTGGCTGATTGTCTATTGATGTAAGGTCATCTCTATATAAAGAAATATCTACACTACTTACTGGAACTTTAATTCCCTCAAACTGTTCTATCAAAAGAGCAATTCTTTCCGCTATTGGTACCCCTCGTCTTTTTATTCCCACTAGTATAATGTTTTCTACTCCCTTGTTTTTTTCTACAATTTCATGTGCCACTCTTGTAAGTGTTCTTTCAATTGCTTTTTCATCTAATAACACTGATTTAAATTCCATTATTTCACCCCCTATAAAATTTTAATCTACCAATATAAAAAGCCTTTACCAAAAGGTAAAGGCATACTATACTTGTTTAATAGTATTGCTATCTTTATCCTTATGATCTCTCAGGAACATTTAAAGGCATAGATATTATATTAAATTTAGAACAACTTATGACATATGTACTTGTATCGTCAATATTTTATCACAAGCTAAGCGCTATTTCAACTGTTTTTTAACTTAGCTATCAGTTTTTCTAGATAATCTGGAAGTGGTGAAGCAAATTCCATATATTCATTAGTCCTTGGGTGAATGAATCCAAGTTTTTTTGCATGAAGAACTTGACCTTTTAAGTTAAAGCTTTGCTTTTTGAAACCATATATCAAGTCACCAACTAAAGGATGTCCTATCTTTGCCATATGTACTCTTATTTGATGAGTTCGTCCTGTCTCTAAGTTACATTCTACTAATGTATACTTATCAAATCTTTCTATTACTTTATAATGGGTAACAGCCTTCTTACCACTTTCAACTATTGCCATTTTTATCCTATCCTTAGTGTGCCTTCCAATGGGCGCATCTATTGTACCTTCATCATTTTTAATTACACCTTCTACAAGAGCTACATAACTTCTTGTCATTGAATGATCTTTAAGTTGGGCTGCAAGAGAATTATGTGCATTGTCATTTTTAGCAACCACTAATGCCCCAGATGTGTCCTTATCAATTCTGTGCACTATCCCAGGTCTAAGTACACCATTAATGCCTGATAGATCTGTGCAATGATTTAGGAGGGCATTAACTAGTGTTCCAGTATAATTACCTGGTGCTGGGTGAACCACCATATCCTGTGGTTTATTAATTACAATTACATCACTATCTTCATATAAAATATCTATGGGTATATCTTCTGCTATTACGTTTAACCCTACAGGCTCTGGAATCTTCAACGTAATTATATCCTCTAATTTCAATTTAAAATTACTTTTTCTACATTTTCCATTAACACAAGCATTTTCACCTTCAATAACTCCTTGAATATATGACCTGGATTTATTTTCCAATTTATTAGAAATAAACACATCTAATCTTATGCCCACAAAGCTTTCATCAACTTTAAACTCAAAACTATCCATTTATACCTCATCCTTTACTATAGAAATTGCCAAAATCAATGTTCCAACAACTACTAACATATCCGCTATGTTAAATGTTGGGAAATAATATACATCTTTAAAATGAAGTAAAATAAAGTCCACTACATATTTATAAAATATTCTATCAAATAGATTTCCTAGTGCCCCACTTATAATAAGAGCAAAACTTATCCTTAGGAGTTTTGATTTTGGCTTATACTTAATAATATAGTATATCATACCTGCAATAATAAGTAGTGTAACTAAAGCAAGCAATATCAATTTATTTTGCAAAATTCCAAAAGCTGCTCCTCTGTTCTCTAAATATTCTAATTTAAAAAAATTTTTAATTAATATAACTCCATCGGTTTCTTTCAAAGAACCTAGTGCCCAAATTTTTGTTAATCTATCTAGTAATAGTCCAAAAAAAATAATAAGAACTTCCATACCCTTCCCCCATTTCATATAAAAAAAGTATATATTGCTATTAATTTGAGTCTTTCAGCCAATAAATATCACAATATATACCTCTTTTAATTTTTGTAATTCATTATATTGTTAATCTGGCAACTGATTTTTATATTGCTGATTGCTTATTTTTTCTATGGGCTCAACATAACCACCCTTGTCATCGTCTTCATAAAACTCAATTATATCTTCCAATTTATTAAAACGTTCTACAGTCTGATATGTATCTTCAGCATCCATACCTACCTCACCGTTACTACTGTATTTAAAGAATGTACCAAGCACTTCTTCCTCGACACATCTATTATTTTGCTCTGCTGGCATCCTATTTCCTATATCTTTTTGACATGACATACAGTTGTCTGCATAAGGCATAACTTCTAATCTCGCCTCATCTATATCTTTGCCGCAACTTTTGCATTTTCCATAGTCACCTTCTTCAATGCTTTCCAAAGAATCTTCAATTTTATTTAAAATTGATATTTCATTTTTCTTAAGTGCTATCCCTTTTTCCTTATCAAATAATTCCGTGGCCGTATCTGACGGATGATTGTCATAAAAAGATAATTCAGAAGCCATTTCACTATTAGAATTAATAACCCCATTTTGTTTCATTTGCTTAATAAGATCAAGAACTCGTGATTGCTCATTTATCAATTTTTCTTTGAAATATAATATTTTTTTCTTTTCCATGATAACAACTCCTCTAGTTTTTAATATAGTAGTAATATTAAAAATATAAAACTTCTACATGGTTATGTTTTCTCATGGAAAGAATTTTATTACACTTATTTAATAATATTAAAAATTTATTTTTAAATTAGTTTCAACATGTTATTTAAAATATTTGTAGAATTTTCCACAGCAACATCCTTAAATTTCTCATAATCCATTTGAGCACCATTATTTGCATTGTCTGATATTGACCTAATAATAATAAATGGAATTTCATTTAAATAACATACCTGAGCAATACTTGCTCCCTCCATTTCACAAGCCAAACAATCAAACTCTGCATTCAGCCATTTTATTTTAGAAATATTTGCAATAAATTGATCACCAGACACTATTCTTCCTGTAAAATGATTATGTCCCTTTATATCCTTACATGCTTCATTTGCATATTTAACTAATTTTGAATCACATCTGAAATCAAAAGTATCTAATCTTGGAATCTGTCCTATTCTATCACCAAAAGCAGATGTATCTATATCATGCTGTACTAAATTTTCTCCTATTACTATATCACCTGGGAATATATTATCGGCGGTTCCACCAGCAATACCTACATTTATAATATAATCCACATTAAAATCATCAATTAATATTTGAGCACAAACTGCCGCATTCACTTTACCAATACCACTAGTAACTATGACTACATTTTTATTATGAATGCTACCAAGACTAAATTTCATTTTAGCCTTGACCTCTTTTCTTTCGAAATTCATATCCCTAATTAAAAACTGAACTTCTTCCTCCATTGCTCCAATAATACCTATGTTCATTTTTTTATTCCTCCTTGTCATTATATACAGTTGCTAACATTTCTTAATTTATATTCTCTTAAAATATAATATCATATTTTTTACATAAAAAATCTCACCCAATGAGTGAGATTTATATGTTTTTACTCTTTTGCAAAAAAACTTTTTATTTCTTCAATGTCATTGTCATGAAAATCTTTTTCATCAATGTTCTTCAGTGACAAATCAGAACATTCTAAATCAATAGCCGCCTCATCGATTCTATTATCACTAATTTCTTTACCCACATTGTAATTTTTAAGATAATCATTTTCAAGTCCCTCAAACATCTCAAGTTGACAATTCATAAAATTTCTATATTTTGTTCTAAATTTTGCAAATTCTTGCTTGATTTTTTCATATTCATCAGTTACTTTAATTACATCATTATGTGCCTTATCCATCAATCTTTGTGAAGAATCATTTGCATTTTTAATAATTAATTCTGATTCCTTTTGAGCACAAAATTTCGCTTGTTCTGCTGCATTTTGAGCTAAAACTAATGTGCTTTGAATTGTAGATTCTATTTTAACATGGTGCTCCAACTTTTCTTCTAAAAAACCTATTTTTTCTTTAAGTGTAGAATTTTCTTTATAGATAATTTCATATTCTTCAGATAACTCATCTAAAAAATCATGAACTTCATCAACATTGTATCCCCTTAAGCCTTTTTTAAACTCTTTATTATTAATATCCATAGCTGTTATTCTCATTTATTTCCCCCCATTACCTAAATATACTGATTTATTACAACTTTTAGTCGTCCCTTTTGAGTACTTCCTATAATCTCTTTAACTTTAAATTTCCCATACCCTCTTATTGTTAAAGTATCATTGTTTTTGATAATTTTATCTTTTTTTAAACACTGATAATAATTCACTAATATTTTGCCTGTTGCGATTAGCTGAGTTGAGCTATTTCTTGAAACATTACATATAGCTGAAATCATACCATCAAGACGAAATGAAGTAGATATAATAATTTTTTCTTCAAATTTTCTCTCTGGTAGATTAATCAATGTATAATCATATTCATCGACAACACAAGGACAATTCTTTATTTTATTTAAATTATTAACTATATAACCACTTATATCACTACAAACTGGCGCATAACATATTTCGTCTTGAATTATTAAGTCACCTAATTTTTCACGTTTAATACCAAGGGACATTATTGCACCTAAATAATCCTTATGATTTATGTTGGAAAATTTGGACTTATTGGTTATTTTTAATAGCGTTATAGGGTATGTTAAAGGCTCCTCATAACACGAAAATGATAACATTCTTCTATCCGCATCCTTAAATATTCCATTTGCAAATGATTTTACTTTGTCATTCTCGCATATCACTAATACTTGATTCCAAATAGATGGTGATACAAAATCATTAGAAAATATGATTTTATTTGTTTTTTCTGCTATTTGTATTTTACTAAATACATTAGAAATTAAGTTCTTATCATCATAATTTATACCGTTCAAAAAATAATTTTTATCCATCTTTATCTTACCTTAAAGGATTAATCCCAATATAGCACCTACTACTCTTCTTAAAACCATAATAATTAAAAGTGCAATTATTGGAGAAAAATCTACCATCATATTGCCAAAATATCTTTCTTGAATCTTCCTACCTGGCTGTAGTAACGGACCACTAATCTTATGTACTAATTCTATATATTGGTTTGTACGACCCGCATAAACCCAAGACAAAATCACTTCAATAAATATTGAAAACTCTAATATATTAAAAATAATATTAACTAAATTATACAAATACAAATTTCATACCCTCCTGGATTTTCCCAAAGTAGATAACAATTATTTGTTATTACCATTTATTTTTCTAAAATACTTATGTCTTACTTGTTCCAATTAAAAATTCCTTTTGAATTTAGTTCATTTTTCAATTCATTATTAACCTCTATATTAGATGGAGATATTATATATACCCCTTTTTCTACTTGCTGAAGCTCACCGCCTAAAGCGTAGCATACTCCTCCAACAAAATCTAATAATCTTTGCCCAGTTCTAGGTTCAAGTCCTGTAGTATTAACGACTACTATTTTTCTAGATTTTAAGTTATCACTAATTACCGTTGCTTCATCGAAATCATCAGGTTTTATGATAACTACTTTTGTAGAGCCTGCGGTATGAATGTTTACCACTTTACTTTGTTTTTTGTTTGCACTCATCAATGATTCAATATCCATGTTATCATCATCTTCATTTTGAACTTCTTGAACTTCATCGTCATCGTCTTCTGCCATACCTAAAAAACCCATTACCTTGTTTAATACTTTACTTGCCATTTTATATTACCTCCAGTTTTTTATATTCTCTTTTCCCAAATATACTCTCACCAAGTCTTATCATATTAGATCCTGAATCAATTGCAATTTTGTAATCTTTACTCATACCTAAGGATAGAAATTCCATAGAAACATTCTTAAACTCAAAAGTTTTCAGATTATCGAATATAGTTTTCATCTCGGCAAAATAGCTTCCACAACTCTGATCGTCTCCAATTGGAATTGTAGCCATTAGGCCTTTAACTTTTACATTGTTACACTCTGCACATGCTTTTATTAGATCACCTATTTCTTCAGCAGCTATGCCAGTCTTCGATGCTTCTTTTCCAATATTAATTTGAATTAAAACGCTAGCAATTTCATTTTTAGCAGCATACCGCTTTTCAATTTCATTTAATAAATGTATACTATCTAAAGAATGAATAAGATGTACTTTCCCAACTATATATTTCACTTTATTGGTCTGTAAATGTCCAATAAAATGCCATCTAACATCATTGTCAAAACTATCATATTTTTCAATTAATTCTTGCACCTTGTTTTCTCCAAAATCTCTAGCTCCAGAAGCATATGCTTCTTTTATCTCATGAATTTGTCTAGTCTTAGAAACGCATACTAATGTTACGTTTTCTTGAATTTCATTTTTTATTTTATTATAAACTTCAGCGATCGCCAACTATCCGTCCCCCCTTGGTGTTGTCTTTTGTTTTAAATAATTTTTTACTCTTTTTTCCCATTTATATTTTAATTCTTCATTAAATAGAAAATTCCTTCAATATTTTTATATTTTTCATTTTTATTTTTTATTTACTTATTTGTAAGACTTGCTTACTTGGTAAGACTCATGTAGATATATGGAATTTTCCCATTATAAGATAATATCTTCATGTTATCTTGCTTTTCAACGTTAACTTTAAGTTCTCTACCCCTTAATGCTGTTAAGTGTGTTTGTTCTATTGTTAAATAATTATACAACACATCTTCATTTCCTATTGCGCTAATGTAGAATGGCGGTATAATTTTAATACCATTTAAATCAATGCTAGCGCCATAACATAAACCATAATTATCATAAATAATTCTTTGACCATTAATAGATATTGCTTCAGCTCCCCCATTTCGAAGGTCGTTTATTACTTTAACAATATCAGAGTCGTGAACTAACGAAAACATGTTAGTATATTCGCCATCATCTAATGTAATTTTCACCCCCGGGCCTTCAACATCACTTTTACCTAACATTAAATTATTATAAGTAAGTTCTTTTTGAACTGTGGCTTGATATTTTTTCACATCACTATTATCATATTTTTCAAGCTTTGCGTTGATATTAAAATATTCCTCTTTTAAATTGTTTAGGTCGGAATATAATTTAGTTCTCTCATTATAGGCTTCATCATACTGCTTAACGTCTAAAAAATCACTTTTACCTTCAAATCCAATATTCATAGCTATAAGTAGCCCTATAATTATGGAAGCAATAAAAACAAATATTGCAGCTTCATTATTTTTCATTTAATCACCTCATTAATGAGATTTAGCTTTGTCTATTAGTAGTCGCCTAATAATTGCAAAGTTTTCAAATATTCTTCCACCAAATACAATAACAGCAGCCAAATAAATTGGAATTCCTAATTTATCTCCTAGATACACCATTGCTACAGCTAACGCTGCATTCCCGAAAAAACCTGATATAAAAATATCTGCTCTGAAATTATGAGAAATTGACCCTCTTAATGCACCAAAAACAGAATCTAAACATGCAAAAATTGCTACAGAAATATATGGAGAGAATTTAACTGGAATATTAATATTCCATACAATACCTAATATAATGCCTATTAACAATCCTACAAAAGCAACCATTTAATCACCTCTATTTCTTTACTATTGGATTAGCAAACTCAAATTTATATGTTTTAGTAGATTTAGTAATATTGACTTTATCTGATTTTTCCCATGTTATATCACAATTCTTGGTGAGAAGTTCTGGCATTGCTCCTGGAAAACTGATAGCACTTTCCAATATGTCATTTTTCCCAATTGCTTTAATAGTAACCCTTTTTGTATAAGAAATCCTTTCTCCATCTACAATAATAGCATTTCCAGCGTTTCTTATACCACTACGAGTAGTTAACCTAATATCATTAATAGAAATGGCCTCAGCATCTGCAGCGTCTAACTCATTAACTATAAGAACTAAATCTGAGTCATCTATAGCCTGTTCTTGAGTATCCGTACCAAAAATGCTACTTTTAGGGGTTATATAAATTGTAATACCTTGACCTTCTACATCAGTGCCCCCACTAAGCATTCTTGTCTCATCCAATTCTTTGCTTAATAATTCACTTTCTTGATCTCGTCCACCCGCAGCAGCTTCATATTGCTTTGTTTTTGTATCTAATTCATCAATCTTTTTTTGCATATCTTCTTTGCTCTTTTTAAGTTGTTCATTTTCAGTTATAATTTCAGGTGTATTCTTGTCTTGAACTACTGATGCTGCATTTTGTTTATTTATCATTTTAAATTGATAAGTTATCATAAATCCTAATAGTACACATATAATACCAATAGATATCTGCGATCTAAACTTCTTCATAGACTTCCTCCTAGCTACTCTCTAAGGGATAGGGTTATTATTCTGCTATTTTTCTACAAAAACAACAGGATTCCCTTCAAAACTAACATCTACATAACCCTTTGCATTTTTATATTGAGGTTGCATAATAATATTTATAGCCTTATTAAATTTGTTTTTTAAATCCAACGTTGTTCCAAATTTAATACACATCTTCCCGGCGAAAACCTTGACATCTAGCACATTACTTACATCTACTAATGTTATATTACTATTATTGTTAGTTTTTCTGTAATTTTCAATAATAGCTGTTATTTCCTTTACAATATTAATTTTCCGATCATTTTCTGTTCCAATTAAATTTCCAACTTCAATTTTTTCATAACTGAAGCCAATCAAATTTATTAATTTCATCCCTTTAATATCCGTTCTTTTTTCAAGTAAGATTCCATTCCTATCTAGAATATAGTAGGTATTGTTTACTTTTCCATAAAACAAGGCTACTTTTTCCTCTATATCTATAACAATCTTATTAGGTATAACTTTCTTTATTTTCACACCCAATACGTAAGGATCTGTCATTATTTTTTGTTTACTATCATTAAATCTAGCATACAAAATATTACTTCCTAAGTGAATTTTAGCTATGTCATTAATTTGAGTTTTAGAAGAATTCACATTTCCTGTAATTTCAATTTTAGTAATATTAAAATAAGGCAATTTGAAACATAATGTAATCAATGTAGATACCATAATTATTACTAGGAACATTAAACTTCTTAATTTTTTTTTCTTTTTTCTTTTATGTAATAATTTTTCTTTATTTTCTATAATATAATCGCCTTTTTTAAGATTATCACTTTTCTTTTTCATTCACTTCCTCGCATTCATATCAAATATTTTTTTAAAATTGTATATTAAAATACAACAATACCATTTTAGTAAATTGTATATCATAACTATGTTAAAATTACATAAATTAAGCGTTAGTATACACTTATATATATAATAACACTTAATTTAATAATTTTCATCTCAATTTTAATCTATTTTTTAATATTATTAGAAAAATTAATACTTTACAGACAACTTCCAAAAATTACTCAGTAAAACACACTATAACTCTTAGCATTTATCTGAAACTACTGGATATTAAATTAAGCATATTCATAGAAAAAGCCATGCATATATGCATGCCCTTAATTCTAATTTTTATTTACTGTTTGCCTTGACACATTCAAAAGTATACCCATTGCAAACATGTTGAAAACCAGAGCTGAACCACCATAACTTATAAAGGGTAATGGCACACCTGTTACTGGCATTGATCCAGTAACTACTGCAATATTAATAATTGCTTGAACTCCGACAACTGCTGTAATTCCAATAGCTAAGATTGTACCATACATGTCTTTAGCCGTAACTGCTGTTTTAATACCACGCCATATAAAAACAACAAATAATATAATTATGAATACGCCTCCAATTAAGCCCATTTCTTCTCCAATTATTGAAAAAATAAAATCCGTGTGTGGTTCCGGTATATATAAACATTTTTGTCTTGAAAGGCCAATACCTGCACCTGTAACTCCTCCTGAACCAAGTGCTAGAAGTGATTGAACAAGTTGGTATCCAGCTCCTTGACTATCAGCAAAAGGATTTCTAAAATTCATAAGTCTCCTCATTCTATATGGTTCAAGAATTGTTAAAGCACCTACTGCCGCAACTAATGTCGAACCTATAGCAAAAAGGTGTAAAAATTTCGCACCTACTGCAAATAGTATAATCACAGTAACAATCATTATAATAGCAGCTATACTTAAGTTTGGCTCTAGTAAAATCAAGCCTGCATAAAATCCTGAAACCAATAGGTATGGAACTATACCTTTAAAAAACTGTTTAACTTTTTCTCCCTTTTGGTCTAAACTTTTAGCCATATATAATACTATAGTATATTTTGCAATTTCTGATGGTTGAAAATTCGCAAATCCTAATTGAATCCACCGTCTAGAGAAATTTATTGGTGGAAATGCAAATACCGCAAGTAAAAACACCACAGTAATTACCATAAGAATGCCAGTATATTGTTTTATGACATGATAATCTGTTTTAATAGCTGTAACCATAAAAATGCTACCAACACCTGCCCATAGCAGTTGCTTTTTAAAAAATAATTCTGGATCATTAAAGTGGAAAGCCGAATAATATGAGCTGGCACTATAAACCATTACTACTCCGATGGTAACAAGAAGCATTATTATTGCAAATAATAGAAAATCAATTTGCCCCATTTTGACCTTATATTTTTTCATATTATATCCTCCTTACATCACTAATAGGAAAATGATAGAAATCCAATTAAACAAAAAATCACTGTAACAACGGAGAATACTGCAACAACCTTAGTTTCATGCCATCCACTTAATTCAAAATGATGATGAATTGGAGACATCTTAAATACTCTCTTGCCTGTAGCCTTAAAAACCAAAACTTGAATAATAACAGAAAGTGTTTCTAGAACATATACGCCACCTACAATAATAACCAATAGTGGTGATTTTAGTATCATACCAACTGCAGCTACCGCGCCCCCAAGAGCAAGTGCTCCCATATCTCCCATAAAAATTTGTGCTTTATAAGAATTAAACTTTAAAAATCCTAATAATGCACCTGCAAGCGCTGCGCAAAATATTGCAAGAGTGGAATGAAACATCATATTACTGACCAATGCAAAAAATGTCATAACTACTATTGTAATTGAAGTAGCTAACCCATCTAATCCATCTGTCAAATTAACTGCATTTGTTGTTGCTACAAAATATATAATAATAAAAGGTAAATACCAGATACCTAACTCTATGCTTTTGTTTGAAAATGGTATCATTATGTCAGTTCCTATTTTAAGAGAAGAGTAATAACCAATTAATCCTGATACTATAACTAAAAGCAACATCTTTTGTTTAGATGTAAGTCCTTCATTTTGTTTACGTGTTATTTTTAGTAAATCATCAATAAGTCCTATTAATCCAAAGGCTATAAAACAATATACTGCAATCATAGCTTCATCACTAGTATGTCTAACAATAATTAGCATTGTAATTATTGTTGAAATCATGAATATTATACCACCCATAGTAGGCGTTCCTGCTTTTTTAAGATGACTTCTAGGTCCTTCTGCTCTTATATTTTGACCGAATTTAAGCTTATGTAGCAATGGGATTAATAATGGTCCTTGTAGAATTGAAAATACAAATGCAATTATAACTGAATAAATAATTAAACTCACTTTTATATCACCTCTTTAGCATTTATATTCTTATCTGAGTCCAGACTCACACGAGGATCTAGGTCCTCAAGTTTACTAACTATGCTCTCAAATTTCATATATCTTGATGCTTTAACTAAAACAACATCATTTTGATGAAGCGTTCTCGCTAGAAATGAAACTACCTCATCGTATGTTTGAAAACTTCTATATTTATCTATATCGTTAAATCCTTCTTTATATGCCTCATTAAATTCACCTAAAGTAATTAATAAATCAATTTTTTTATGTTTTGCATATTCCCCAACTTGTTTATGAGCTTCAAACGCTCTATCCCCAAGTTCCTTCATAGTACCAAGAATTGCAATTTTAGAATTTCCGCTAATATTACAAAGTACATCTATTGCAGCTAGCATTGAATCTGGGCTAGCATTATAAGCATCATTAATGATAGTAACCCTTTTTCCTTTTGTTATGTCTAAACGCATAGACGTAGATTCTAATTTCTTGAAACCTAAAGCAATTTCCTTATAACTCATACCCATTTCCCTTGCACAAGCTATTGCGAGCATTGAATTCAGTATGTTATGACGCCCTGGAATATCCACCTCCATACTATTGCCAACTATATTCCCCTTATCCATTATGTCAAATGTTATTTTTTCCTCGCGAATATTTAAATTACAGGCTTTAAAATCCACTTCAGAATCAATTCCGGTTTTTATAAGTTTATAGTTTGACTTTTTTATATTTTTTAATAAGTCGTTATCTGAATTTACAATTAGAACACTGTCGCCTTCAAAAAAATCTGTTATCTCCATTTTAGCCTTTAGAATATTTTCTCGGGTTTTAAGGTTCTCAAGGTGAGACATGCCAATATTAGTAATAATGGCAATAGTAGGTTTTGCAACCTCACATAAGTTATGGATTTCTCCAAAATCGCTCATACCCATTTCGAGAACTGCAACATCAAAAGTTTTATCTAACTTAAATATCATCATTGGCAGCCCTATTTCGTTGTTGAAATTTCCTAAGGTTTTAAAAACTTTGAATTTAGCGCTGAGTACTGCTGCAACTAAATCCTTTGTTGATGTTTTGCCTGTAGAACCTGTAATTCCTACTACTCTTAAATTCATCTTATTTATATAAAATTTTGCAAGATTAAGTAATGCTTTCTTGGTATCGACTACCTTTATTACACATGTCTTCTTATTTAGATTGACTTTTTCAAATTTTATTTCATCAATTATACAGATTGAAGCTCCTTTGGTACTAGCCTCCACAATAAAATCATTAGCATTAAAGTTTTCACCCTTTATTGCTATAAAAATATCATTATCCTTTATAACCCTTGTATTTATGCATACATTATTATATGATTCGCCTTTTACAAAGGGGCTTTCACCTTTTACTATTATTTCTCCACCAGTTGCCTCTATTATCTCGTCAAGGCTAATGTACTCCATCTATAATCTCTCCTTTAGTATCTCTGAAACAACTTCTCGTTCATCAAAATGTATAGTTTTATCTTTTAACACCTGATAATCTTCATGTCCTTTTCCTGCGATAACAATTACATCATCTTGCCTTGCAATGCCAATTGCTCGTTTTATAGCCTCTCGTCTATTCTCTATAATTTCAAAATTTTGTTTTTCAATCCCAGATACAACATCTTTAATTATAAGCATCGGATCCTCTGTTCTTGGATTGTCTGAGGTTATTATTGAAATATCACATAGATCCGTTCCAATCTTGCCCATTATGGCTCTTTTGGTTTTATCTCTATCTCCACCACAACCAAAAACACCTATAAGTCTTCCTTTTGTAAATCCCCTTACAGTCTCCAGAATATTCTCTAAACCATCAGGAGTGTGTGCATAATCTAAAATTATTTCAAATCCCAAGTTAATATCTGTTTTAACAAGTTCACATCGCCCAGGGACTTGCACATTTTGTAGAGCTAGTTTAATTGACTTTAGATCTACCCCCTGATTTAAACAAACTGCTATAGATCCAAGCGCATTATATACATTATAATTTCCTGGTATGCTTAGTTCTATTTCAAAATAGTTATCTTTATACTTAATAGCAAATTTACTGCCCCTTGAGTGCATTTTTATATCAGTAGCCACAATATCTGCATTGTTATTTAATCCATAACTCAATTTGCTTCTCGTAATTAAACTATATGCTTTTGCACCGTATAAATCATCAATGTTAATTATAGAATTTTTGCTATACTTAAACAGCTTTAATTTTGCATTAAAATAATTTTCAAAGGTTTTATGAAAATCTAAATGATCTTGTGTTAAATTTGTAAAAATACTATCATTAAACTCTATCCCGCACACTCTGTCTAAACTTAAAGAGTGTGAAGAAACTTCCATAACACAATAGTCCACCTTAGAATCTACCATTTGCCTGAAAAGCTCATGAAGCTCTAGCGATTCTGGTGTGGTTCTCTCTGTGTGAATTTTTTTTTCTCCAATATAATTTGCTATAGTTCCAATAAGACCAACTTTAAACCCTTGTTGCTCCAAAATAGCTTTAATCATAAAAGCTGATGTTGTTTTTCCATTAGTACCTGTAACCCCTATCATTTTCATTGTGCGACTTGGATGTCCATAGTAATTAGCTGCACTTAGGGCCAATGCCTTTCTACAATCCTTTGTTTTAATCACCGTAACATTTAAATGTTTTTCTATATTTTTCTGGCATACAACTGCAACAGCTCCATTGTTAATTGCATTTTGTATATACTTATGTCCATCAACATTATATCCTTCAATACAGAAAAACACATCTCCTGCTTTAACTTTTCTTGAATCATATTGAATTTCCTTTATTTCTATATCAATATTCCCGTTTATTAGATTAAAATCAATGTTCTCCATAATTTTCCCTAAATCCATATTAACACTCCCTTAAATCATCACATAAATTATGTCCGTGCAAAATTTAATTTTATTTTTATTACTAACCTCTTTTGAAAATAGTATACAAGATAAAGTTAATTTTGTAAAAAAAACTACTAAAAATGCCATATACATTATAAATCCGACAGTTCAGAGATGCTGAGTCCTGTCGGTTTTATTTTCATGTGACTATTATATAATAATACACTATATACACCTAATCAGCAGTAATATCTAGATTTACTGTAATTGTAGTTCCTTTTTTCACTTCTGTACCTTCAATGCTTTGTCCTGATGCTATTCCATTGCCAACAAACTTAACCTTTAAACCAAGCCCATTTAAAAGAGCACTAGTTGCTTGTGGACTATTTCCTACAATATTAGGAACCATAACCATATTACTATCTGCTTTTACTGTCCCTGTGTGCAGTATAATTTCAGCTCCTTCTTTAACTGTATATCCAGGTTTTGGAGTCATATCAGAAATAACATCTCCATTTGAACTTAATTTCATTTTTAGATTACTAGCTTTCAATAATTTTTCTGCATCTATTTTTTTGAGTCCTCTTACTTCAGGCACAATAACATCTTTCAGTAAGCTTTTCCCAATTTCCTCACTAGAAGCATCAGATTTAATTGATAAGTAATTAAAAATATCATTGAAAACTTGTTTTGCAACTACAGTTGCAATCTGCCCGCCATAATAATTAGATGGATCTGGTTCATCAATATTAATAAGTATGCTTATTTGGGGATCATTTGCAGGTGCCATTCCTGCAAAAGATGAAACATATTTTTGTGGTGCATAGACACCATTTATAACCTTTTGAGCAGTACCTGTCTTCCCTGCAATATGGTATCCTGCAATAAATGCCTTCTTACCACCACCGCTTTCTATAACCTGTTCCAGGTAACTCCGTAACTGATTTGCAATTGGTTCATCTATTATCTTTCGTTCATTATAATTTGAAAATGCTAATAGCACACTTTTATTATTCAAATCATCATAAGATACTATCTCTTTCATAACATGAGGTGTTATGAGTTTCCCACCATTAGCTATAGCATTAAAAGCTGTTAAATACTGTATAGCCGATAGTGTATTAACTTGGCCAAAGGATGTTGTTGCTACATCAAGAGCAGTCATATCTTTAGTTTTTCTAATTATCCCCAGTGCTTCTCCATTTAAATCAATACCAGTTTTTTTGCCGAATCCAAACAAGCTAATGTATTTATTTAATTTTTCAGGTCCTAATCTTCTACCTAGTTCCATGAATCCAACATTACAGGAATTTTTTAATATATCAACAAAACTTTGAGATCCATGTCCTGTGGTTTTCCAGCACTTTATTTTTTTACCTAAAACTACAGTGCTACCATTACAAACAAATATATCTTTATCTGAAACTAAATTTTCTTCCATGGCAGCTGTAGATGTTACCACCTTAAAAATAGACCCTGGCTCGAAGGTATCACTTACTGCCCTGTTTCTCCACGCCTTTTGATTTTCGTCAAAAGTTTTAGTAAGGTCCCAAGGATCATTAGGATTATAATCTGGTTTATTAGCCATGCCCAATATTTCTCCATTTTTAGGATTCATAGCAATTATACTAACTGCAGCTGCTTTATTATCAATCATAGCTTGCGCCGCTGCTTTTTCGCAAAAATACTGAATCATCTCATCAATAGTAAGAACTACATCTTTACCCTCTACAGGTTTTGTATAATCTGATATTGTATATGGCAATTCTTCACTTTTTCTGTCTGTTTCAGAAATTTTCATTCCAGGTATACCTGTTAAATATTTATTATAATATAGTTCAACGCCTGTTAAACCATTTCCATCCGAATTAGTATGTCCTAAGACATTTGCTAAAAAATTATTGTTAGGATAATATCTTTTGGTATCACCAGTAATAACAATTCCACGCAGATTATTTTTTTTCGAAAAATCATTTATTTTATCTGTTGTAGCCTTTTCTATCCTTCTCTTCAAAATGGCTGATCCAATAGCTTTCCCCTTTGAATCAGTTTTAGTTAAAATAGCTAAAACATCTTTTGATTCCATTCCAAGTATTGTAGCGAGTTCCGGCGCAATATCTTTCATAGTTAGCTTACTTTTCTTAGTAGTTTCACGTAATGAATTAAGATCTAAGTCTACTCTAAAAACATTTGCACTTACAGCTAATTCTTTTCCGTTTCTGTCTAAAATTCGTCCTCTCTTTGCCGCAATACGAACATCACTTGTCCACTGTAGAACTGCTCTTTCTTTATAATCTGGACCTTTAACTATCATTACATAGCTGAGCCTTGTAACTAATAGTATAAACAAAAGAAAAAGTATGAAAAAGACAACTAACATTCTCCGTTTAACTAATACCTTGTCCCTATACTCTTCTCTTGCCAATTTGTTTCCCCCTTGGTGAAACTCTTAATGGATATCAATTGTATATTCATTACATTTTCACCATCTAAAATATTATATTTTTTATTATATTTACTACATCGCTTTTTACTCTAACGCCAGAATTTCCACTTGTTTCTAAGTTGTTTTTACTTAAATCTAAGTATTCTATTTCACTAATCCTCGGTTTAACCATATGAAGTTTCTCTGTAGCTGTTTTCTCCACGTAACTTATATTTCTGAACTTGATTAATTCTACTTCATATGCGTCATTTTCTTTAGTCAATGCATCTATGCTAGCTATAGCTTTAGTACTAGCATCTTGATAATGATAAATCATAGAATACCTTGCTACAATAATAATTCCAATAACCAAAATCAAAAAGATATTTATTATAACGCCTTTTTTCTTTTTGATATCCTTTTGTTTTTTATTTTGATTAACTCTCTTTCGTGATTCTTCTAAATCTTCATATTTGTGTTTTTTAAGTGGTTCATATGGTGCTAAAACTGTATTCCCATCAACTCGAAACTTGTTTTTTTCTATTATCACTTTATTCACCCCATCCACAATTTAGAACTAAATCTTTTCTGCCACCCTTAATTTTGCACTTCTACTTCTTGAATTCATTTCTATTTCTTCCTCTGTTGCCCTTATAGGTTTTCTACTTATAAGTTTTACGATTGGTGTTTTACCACACACACACATAGGTAACTCTTTTGGGCATTTGCATGGATCTTCTAAGCTTTTAAATTTAACTTTAACAATTCTATCTTCAAGTGACTGGAATGTAATAATTGCCATTCTTCCACCACTTTTAAGTCTATGTATTCCATCTTCTATTGCTTTGTCAAGTATTTTTAATTCCCCGTTAACTTCAATTCGTATACCCTGGAATGTTCTTTTAGCTGGATGTCCACCATCTCTCTTAAACTTTGCTGGAATAGCTGCATCTATTACATTTACTAGTTGTAGTGTTGTTGCAATCGGTTCCAATTTTCTTCTATCCACTATGAAATTAGCAATTCTTTTTGAGAATTTTTCTTCTCCGTAATTCCTTAAAACTTCTGCTATTTGTTGTTCCTCATAGTTATTAACCACGTCAAAAGCTGTTATACCTTTACTTCTATCCATTCTCATGTCAAGAGCTGCATCCCTCATATAGCTAAATCCACGTTCTGCATTATCTAATTGATAAGAGGAGACCCCTAAATCCATAAAAATACCATCTACTTTATCTATTTTAAGTTTTTCAAGTATAGCTTCTATGTTATAAAAATTATCATGTACGTAAGTAACATTATTATATTCTTTGATTTTTTCCTTGGCAGCTTTTAATGCATCCACGTCCTGGTCTATTCCAATAAGTCTTCCTTTAGGAGAGAGTCTTTTCAAAATTTCTAAAGAGTGACCTGCACCTCCTAGTGTACAATCAACATAAATTCCATCTTCTTTTATATCTAGTGCATCAAGGCACTCATTTAATAATACTGATACATGCTTAAATTCCATTTTTTATCTCCTTTTATTAAATCTAATCCTTTTATTAAATCTTCTATTTCTATAAACCTAATTCATTCATTTTTTCTGCTATTTCATCAAAATCCATATCTGAATCATTATATTCATCCCACTTATCCTTTGCCCATATTTCTATTCTAGTGGATACTCCTATACTTACTATTTCCTTTTTTATCGAAGCATATTCGCATAAATTTTGTGGTATTAAAGCTCTTCCTTGCTTATCTATTGTTATTTCATTGGCACCTGAGAAGAAAAACCGTACAAATGCTCTGGCATCCTTACTAGTTAATGGAAGTTTTTTCAACTTTTCCTCCATTACTTTCCATTCATCCATTGTATATATGTACAGACATCCATCAAGGCCTTTAGTAATTATTAATTCACTGCCTAATCCATCTCTGAATTTTGTGGGAACAATCATTCTGTTTTTATTATCAATGGCATGTTGATATTCACCAATAAACATATTATTCCCCCACTTTATAAAATTACTCCACTTTAAACCACTTTAAACCATTTTAAACCACTTTGAAGTAATATTCTATATAAAACTGAAAATTCCTTCTTATTTAACCAATTAAATTAATTTTTTAAAATAATTAAATTTAATCATAGTTTTGTTTGAATATATTTACAAAAGTATATTTTTATCCATTTTAATGTATTGAATTAAATCGTAACTACAATTTACTTTCTTGATATGCTTTAAGATGTAGAGTATAATTGAAATATCTGAAAAAAAATAGACAGTTTTAGAATGGACAAGGCTAATTATTTTTTTAGATGCCTTATCAAAGAATTAATAATCTTAAACGAAGGAAAGGAATGTACATATATATGAAGCTAGGAATCGTAGGTTTACCAAATGTAGGAAAAAGCACATTGTTTAATGCAATAACAAAGGCAGGCGCAGAATCTGCTAACTATCCCTTTTGTACTATAGAACCAAATGTAGGAGTTGTAAGTGTACCTGATAAAAGATTGGATGTGCTCCAAGCTATTTATAATAGTAAAAAGATAATTCATACCGCTATTGAATTTTATGATATAGCTGGGCTCGTAAAAGGAGCAAGCAAAGGAGAAGGTCTAGGAAATAAGTTTTTATCTCACATTAGAGAAGTAGAGTCTATTGTTCATGTAGTAAGATGTTTTCAGGATGACAATATCATACATGTAGATGGAACTGTTGATCCAACCCGTGATATAGATACTATTAATTTAGAACTTATTTTTTCTGACCTTGACGTATTAGAAAGACGAATGGAGAGATCAGTAAAACTTGTTCGTTCTGGTGACAAAACAGCCAAAATGGAATTTGAGCTTATGGAAAAACTAAAAGAGCACCTTGAATCTAATCTTCCAGCACGTACACTAGAGTTTAGTGAAGAAGAAGCTACTTTTATAAGCACCCTTTTTCTAATTACTTCAAAACCAGTATTATACGCTGCAAACATTAGCGAAGAAGATTTAATGTCTGGTAATACAGAAAATGATATGGTTAAAAAAGTTAAGGAATTTGCAGCAAATGAAGATTCAGAAGTAATTATAGTTTGCGCAAGACTCGAAGAAGAATTATCCGCTCTAGAGGATGATGAGAAAATGGAACTTCTACAAGAATATGGTCTTGTTGAAACAGGTCTTGATAAACTTATTCATGCAAGTTATAAGCTACTTGGACTAATGAGTTATCTAACTGCAGGTCCTCAAGAAATAAGAGCATGGACTATACACATTGGAACTAAAGCCCCTGCCGCCGCTGGGAAAATCCATTCGGATATTGAAAGAGGTTTTATAAGAGCAGAAATAGTTTCCTATGACAAGTTAGTTGAATGTGGCTCTGAAGCAGTGGCTAAGGAAAAAGGACAATATAGACTTGAAGGAAAAGAATATATCATGCAAGATGGAGATGTAGTTAATTTCAGATTTAACGTATAAAAAAGGCGCAGATACTAAAAAATTAGAGTATCTGCGCTTTTCTCATGTTTTATAACGAAAAGTATATATTGCTCCGATGCGTTCGCTTCACCTTGAAATTCTAAAATTTATTATATTTATGGATGCTAAAACCCACAAACTCGCTGCCCCTTAGTATTCCTCATAGGTACACAACAATTCTCAATTGTTGTGTGCTCAGACATGTGGGTTTTTTAACGCATTCATAAATATAATAAATTAAGAATTTCTAAGGTTTGCTCAATCGCATTTTACGCAATATATACTTTTGATAATATACTATGATAAAATACATTACTTTAATTATTTCTACTATATTATTTCTACTATAATAATTTCTATTAAGATAATTTTTCATCATATCATTTTCTACTACTGTATTTCTTTAATTCTTTGTTGATGGCTACCATTACAGTTTCAAAATTTTCGTTGGAATTTCCCATTAATACGCTAATTGCGTCGTCTATGGAGGTCATTGTATATATATGGAAATTGCCATTTGAAATTCCTAGCTCAACTTCCTCATTTAAAACCAAGTCTTCTGCATTAGACAGGGGTATTAGTACTCCTTTGCCTTTTATAGTGTCAATTGCTTTGCAGGCTGCAAAGAAACCTTCTATCTTATCATTTACTCCTCCAATAGGTTGAACATCACCAAATTGATTTACCGAGCCGGTTATTGCAATGTTTTGTTTTATAGGAATTTTGCTAAGGGCTGAGAGCATACATATTATTTCTGCAACTGATGCACTATCCCCGTCTATTTTTCCGTAAATTTGTTCAAAGCTCAAATGGAAATCCACTGGTAATCTAGTGAAACCTCCATTAATAGTACTTATATATCCCTTTAAAATATTAATGGATTTACAATGGATATTTCCACTTAGATTACTTTCTTCCTGAACATCTATAATATTTCCTGCTCCTTTGTAACAACAACAGGTAATCTTAATGGGTTTACCAAAACTAAAATATCCTGTATCAATTACTGATAATCCATTCACTTGTCCGATTCTACTATTTGTAACTTCAATAAGCATTTTCTTTTCAACATAATTGCTTATTATTTCTTTTTCCATGATATCTTTTGTGTGCCCTATCTCAATTATATCATTTGAACATATCTCTTCTTTATTTTCTCTATTAACCTTATTGCTAGATAAAATTAATAACTTATTTATTTCATTTTTATCATAATATATTTTTTTCCTGCTTTGAGCCTTCCTAGATAGAATCTTTGCTACTTCTCTTACGGCTCCTTTTGTAAGAAACTTAAAACTATTTTCACTACAGATTTTGTTTATCTCAAATAGCAAAGAGCCCTTTATATCATTGCTTATAGTCTGCAGCGAATTGCATTCCGCTTTTATAGTGAAAATTTTTCTGAAATCTTCATCTAAATTATAAAGCAAGTCATATGTCTCATAGTCTCCAATAAGAATTACCTTTGTTTTAATAGGCACTGGCTCTGGTTTTAAACTATTCAAGGAGACAATTTCATAATGATTAGCATTACAGGAAACATCTATCTCTTCTGCTAATAGCGATTTTTTTAATTGAGAGTAAGCCATAGGGTTAGTTATTAAACTATTCATTCTAATTATTAAACACCCTTCATTCGCTTTTAACATGCTTCCACTTTTTATAAATCCTATATCTGTGGAATAAACCCCTTTGTGATTTTCATACTCTATATTACCAATTAAATTTGCTAAATTTGGATCTTGTTCAAAAATCACTTGTGGGTTTTGATTTTTACTATTATCTACAATTACGTTTACAACATACTTGTATATAATTTCATTTATTTTTTCCTCGTCATCATCATAATTTAAAGAGTAATTATCCACAAGTTTTCTTTCAATATTTTGACATACTATATCAAAATAATTTTTTACAACTTCATCTTCCATAAACATATTTTTATATTCTTCTAATAAATCATACATTTCATTTTTATAGAACACTCTCATTATTTCTTTTATTTTGCCTAAGTCCCTTATCTCTACCTCTTTTAGTTCTTCTAATATTTCCTTAGCTTTATCTTTTAACATTTTCGCTATATCTAAGATATCTTCCTTTCTCTCTTTATTCAAGGTATCATATTCATTCTCAGACATCTCTTTTCCACCACTTAAAGGCATAAATGTAAATCCACTGTTTGTGGACTTTATATCAAATCCTCTATCTTTTGCTGTATCTATTAGGGTACCAATTAGTTCATTTCTTTTCCTATGAATACTTTCCTGAATTTCTTCCTTTTCTTTGTTTGTAGAACCATTATAAAACTGAAATGTGCACTCTAAATATTCATCTTGCATTTCTTCAACAATCTCTTTTAGTTTATTTCCTCCCCCATTACTTACAAATATAGGTTTAGGAGAATTTTCATCTTCATATAACACATAACAAATATCTTTTGGTTTCTTTTTATTCTCTAAAATTTTATTTACGTATTTCATAATATCTTTAAGAGTCTCTTTTGAAAAATCGTCTATTAAATAAATATTAAAACCCTCCGTATCTATACTCATGGCAGTCTTAATATTTTCTATTACATCAACATATTGTGGCATAGAATCTATTGTTTCCCTTGAATCCATATCTTCAATATCAAATTCATATATAATATCCTTTGGAGTTAATTCCCTATTCATATTCCTCCTCCTTTCAATTCTTTATTATATTAATATTCTCAAATTAGACATTGGGGACTAATATTACGTTATAGAAATAATAATATTTTCTAAATTTATGGATATATACTTTTTTTTATTATTAGATATCTTTAATAAATATTAAAAATAGACCTTTATTAATACTTGAGTTAAATTACAACATAAGATATAATAAGCATATTGACTTTTTATAATTTTTATAATTTTTAATGTGAAGGAGTAATACTGATGGGATTAAAAGACAAATTGACTAATAGCTATACAAATGCATATTTAAAAAGATATGGTGATAGACTTACACAAGCACAAGGTAGAGTTTTGTCTATCAAAGTAGATGAAAAGATTTATTGGAAGTTTTTAAAAATATTTTTTAAATTAACTGTAACAATCTTAGTAAAGGCAGACGGAAGTAAATCTATTTCCAAATGCGTATTTAAAAAATCTCGTTGGTTTAAAAAAGTGAAATTTATATCTGTGCTTCAAGGCCATTCTGTTGTAATTCAAGGAATGAAGGGAAAAAAAGGTAAAGAACATAGAGAACAGATTCAAGTTGTAAATATTAGAAATATGACAACAAAGAAGGACTTGGTTCCAATGCAGGGAAATGGAACCGCTCCAAAAGTTCAAAGGATAAGAGCTGATAGACGATTTAAATAAAATAATAGAAGCTATATGACAAAAGTCATATAGCTTTTTTAATATAGTTGCATCACCGTCAGGTGATGATTATAGCACCGTCAGGTGATTCAGCACTGATAAGTGCTGCTTAATGCTTGTGCATTAAATACAAGTACAAACTATTTATAAAGGAGATAATCCCCGAGAAAAATAAAATAATTAACCATTGTCCTAAATTAAGTGGTATAGTATGAAATACCTTCTGTAAGAAGGGAATATACACTATGCTAATTAACATAACTACGGATATACCAACAGCCCCAATTAGGTATAAGTTTGTAAATAGATTTATTTCAAATAAAGAGTGTTTTTCTGATCTACATTCAAACACATGTATAAGTTGAGATAAAACAAGAGTTCCTAGTGCCAATGTTCTACAGGTCTCAATACTCATACCATAATATTTACCACCAATAAATGCTAATATTGTACAAACACCAATTAGGCATCCACGAATGATTATTTTTTCTGTAAGGCCTCTTGAAAATACACTTTCATTTTTTCCTCTAGGTTTTTCAGACATAATATCACCATCAGCAGGATCAACTCCCAAAGCAATAGCAGGAAGTCCATCTGTGACTAAATTTACAAATAGAATTTGTATTGGAAGTAACGGATTTTCTAGGTAGAATAAGGAAGCCAAAAACATAGTAAGTACTTCTCCTAAATTACAGGATAACAAATACCTGATAAATTTTCTTATATTATTATATATTACACGGCCCTCTTCAACTGCAGCAACAATAGTTGCAAAATTATCATCTAAAAGAATCATAGAGGCCGCCTCTTTAGTTACATCCGTTCCTGATATTCCCATAGCTATCCCAATATCTGCTTCTTTTATAGCTGGAGCATCATTAACGCCGTCTCCAGTCATGGCAACAATATGGTTTTTATGTTTGTAAGCTTTTACAATTCTTAGCTTATGTTTTGGGCTTACTCTAGCGAATATTTTAAAATTATCAATGTTTTTATCTAATTCTTTATCATTTAATTTGTCTAGTTCATCTCCAGTTATAACTTCCTCTGGGTTTTTGCATATATCTAATTCTTTTCCAATAGCATAAGCCGTATTTTTGTGGTCCCCTGTTATCATTACTGGTCTTATACCTGCAATCTTACACTTAAGCACAGCATCCTTTACCTCGCGCCTTGGTGGGTCAATTATACCTGCTACGCCTATAAAAATTAAATTACTCTCAAGTTTATCATTACGCGTAATACCAGTTACCTTATATGCACAGGCCATACACCTTAAAGCCTTAAAAGACATAGTCTCTACAGCCCTTACAAGAGTCCTTTTATAACTAGGTAACATAGGCTGAACTTCTCCATCCACCAAAATATAATTACAATTTTCTATAACCCTTTCAGGTGCGCCTTTAACATAGCAAACCTCTTTATCATTTTCTTTAACAATTACAGACATTATTTTTCTTGTTGAGTTAAATGGTATTTCATATACACGTCTGGCTTTGTTTAAAAATTCTTGTAAATCCTTAGGATTCTTAAAAAACCCTTTAATTAGTGCAGTTTCAGTAGGGTCTCCGAATAGACATTTTTCCATATTTCTTGTGTTGAAATCGTAATTACAATCGTTACAATATGTAAAAGCTTTTTTCATCACTAAACTTAATGGAATTTTGTCTTTATCAACATCATAAATTTGTCCATCAAAATACAATGCTTTTACCGTCATATTATTCTCAGTTAGCGTTCCTGTTTTATCAGTACATATAACTGAAGTACAACCTAAAGTTTCAACTGCTGGTAGTTTTCTAACTAAAGCGTTCCTTTTAAGCATTCTAGATACGCCCAAGGCCAAAGCAACAGTAACTATAGCAGTTAGACCTTCTGGTATTGCAGCAACTGCAAGACTTACTCCTAGTAAAAACATTTCATATTTATCTTGTCCACGCCAAATACCCATGAAAGTCACAACTACGCAAATTGTTATACAAAGTATAACTAATATTTTCCCAAGATGTTCCAGTCTTTCTTTTAGTGGAGACTTCTCATTTTCAATGCTATGAAGCATATTGGCTATCTTCCCCATTTCCGTACTCATACCTGTAGCCATAACTTTTGCTCTAGCTTTTCCTGTGAGAATTATTGTTCCCATATAAATGCTATTATCCTTAGAATTGTCGCTTTTAGATACTCCAGCTGATTCTCCAGTAAGTAAAGACTCATCTAGCATAGCGTTACTTCCTTCAGTCAAAATGCAATCAGCTGGAACTCTGTCTCCACTTTCTAAAATCACTAAATCACCTGGAACTAAATATATGGCATTTATTACTAAAAGTCCTCCATTTCTAATGACTTTAGCAGTTGGCGACGCTAGTTTACTAAGTGCCTCTAAGGACTTTTCAGTTCGATACTCCTGAATAAAACCTAGTACTCCATTCATTATAACTATTATAAATATGGTTATTGCATCAGCTTTCTCTCCCATAAGACCTGATAAAACTGTTGCTACAATTAATATCCAAGTAATAAAGTCATTGAATTGAGAAAGAAATATTTGAAGAGCCGATATCTTTTTTTTATTTTCTAATTTGTTATATCCATATTTTTTCAATCTATTTTCAGCCTCTACGCTGGTAATCCCCTTTGATGAATTTTCATTAAAATGACCAGAACCCTTTGGTTTATATTTTTCCTTAGTATTGTCATTTGACATTTGTTCGTTAAACACTTATATGCCCCCCTTATACTTCTTTAAGACAGATAACATTTGCCTTTCGTCACCTGTCTCGCTTAAGTCACAGTATTTTTTATTCTCTACTAATATATGTGCTTGCTTACTTACATATGAAAAGAATATAGTGTTATGATTGTTTTTTCTTTACAATATGTAAATTTGAATATAGAATAACATTACAACGTTTCCTAGTTAAAGATGGGAAAGAGGATAACAATTAATAATTGTTATCTACACAAAAGGAATACAAGGAGGTCATACGTGAAAAACATTATTTACATTACTGGGCATAAAAATCCAGATACTGATTCTATTTGCGCAGCTATTGCATATGCCGAGTTTAAAAATAAAACTGGTATAATTCCTGCAGTTCCTATAAGACTTGGTGAAATTAATCGTGAAACTCAATTTATTATTGATTATTTCAATATAGAGAAGCCAAAACTTGTAACTACAGTTAAAACACAGATTTCTGATTTAGACATTGATATTATAGCTCCTATATCACCAGATATTTCATTAAAAATGGCATGGTCCATTATGAAAAAAAATAATATTAAAACTTTACCTGTTATAGATGATAATGATCAATTAGCTGGTGTTGCTTCAATTTCAAATCTTGCTTCAAACTATTTAGATGTTTGGGACAATTCTATTCTTGCCAAAAGCGCTACACCGCTTGAAAATATTTTAGATACTCTAGCCGCTAAATGTGTCTATAATCCAGAAGATACTTTTAAAATAACAGGAAAAATTATTGTAGTTGCTATGCAACCTGAGAGCACAAAGGCTGTAATTGAGGTTGGTGATATTGCAATATGTGGGGATAGAGAAGATTCACAAAGCTTAGTAATTACGTCAAAAGCTTCGCTTTTAATAATCACAGGAAACCATGCTCCAACTGAAGAGGTTCTTGAACTTGCAAAATCAAACCAGTGCACTATTGTATTAACTCCTTTTGACACTTTTACAGCTTCTAGATTAATAACTCAAAGTATCCCAGTAAATTATGTTATGACCAAAAAAAATATTGTAAGTTTTAATACCGAAGATTTTATTGATGAAATAAAATACACAATGCTAGAAACTAGGTACAGAAGTTATCCTGTTATCGATGAAGATAATAAGGTTATTGGAAGTGTATCAAGATTTCATTTAATATCACAAAATAGGAAAAAGGTCATACTTGTTGATCATAATGAAAAAACCCAATCTGTAGCAGGCCTCGAAGATGCCGAAATATTAGAAATCATAGACCATCATAGAATTGCAGATGTTCAAACAGGTCAGCCAATATATTTTAGAAATGAACCAGTAGGAAGTACTTCAACAATTGTAGCATCCATATTCTTTGAAAATGGAATTAGGCCGTCTAAAAGTGTTGCTGGTCTTTTATGTGCCGCAATTATTTCTGATACCTTGCTTTTAAAATCTCCTACTTCTACTTTAGTTGATGAACTTACATTAAAACGATTAGCTCAAATAGCCAATCTAAATATTGAGGAATTTGCTAAAGAAATGTTTAAAGCTGGTACATCACTTGAGGGTAAAACTGCAGAAGAAATTTTCTACCAAGACTTTAAACCCTTTATCCTTAATAATTTCAAAATAGGAGTATCACAAGTTGGAACAATGTATATTGAAGGGTTTGAACCAATGAAAGAAGAAATGATTAATTTGATGAATAGAACAGCCAAAGAAGGTGGTTTTGCTTTAATTTTATTAATGCTAACAGACATATTAAACGGCGGCTCAGTACTCATAGCTGCAGGAGAGCATAAGGATATTATTTCAAAGACCTTTAATGTTACTCTAACTGATAGTGGCGTATATATTCCTGGTATAGTTTCAAGAAAAAAACAAGTTATTCCGCCTATCACAGCTGCATTAAATAAAATTAAATAGATAATTTATTAGTATAAAAAACAAAACATGTATTTTAATTAATACATGTTTTGTTTTTTTAATTTTAATTTTAATTTTTTTTACTATACATTTTAATGAACATATATTTTAATGAACTTTATAATTTAAAAATTTATAATTCTAAAACTTTAGAATTTCTTGAACTATAAACGCCGCAAAAACTATAAAACATATAGAATAACTTATACTTAAATAATCCTTAATATTAACATCATCAATATTATTGCTATATTCACCATAACTCTTTAAATAATGTTTATTATTGTTATTATAGTGATAGTAAAAATTAACAGATTCTATATAAGCAGCTAGAATATCAACGTTTAGAAGTGGTATTTTCCAAAGATTGCTTATGTAATCTCCTTTGAAGTTTATTTTCAAGTTTCGATTTCTAAACAAATAAATTATATATAAAAATATTTCACCAATTATGGATGGAATTATTGTAGCTATCACAAAAAGTAAATTTATTATACTATAATCTTCATCAAAACTTAAATTATAAATAATAGTAAATACTATAGCAGCCGCATTTCCCAACATTGTAATGTAAAATAAAGGCATTATAAACCCACATATAAGTGCTCTAGATATAGTTGATATTGTGTCATAAAAATGTTTTTTTTCAGTGTGTTTTAAATTCTTTCTCTCAGTATTACTTATATCTATTACCATAAATGCTGTGATGGCATTGTATATTTGATCATTTTTTATATAAATAAGCCCAATAAATATAAAAATTATGGCGCATAAATATATAGACTGTAGCACATATAGATTTTTAATTTTTTTCTTTAGTTTTATATTAATAAACTCAAATAAACTTTGCCTATCTAATTTCCACAGTAATATACTTAGTAAACATCCAATTACATATCCAATCCCCATTTTCCTACCTCCTAGACACTATTATTATTTAATGTAATAATAACAATATATGAAGGATTTTGTTTTTTTAAAACTATTTTTTTTATTATTTTGATTATCCTCTCAAGTTATTAGCCATTTGCCACATTTCATCAGCAGTTTTCATTGTTGTAGAACTAAGCTGAAAAGCTCTTTGAGTCATAAGCATATCTGTCATTTCTGTTGCTATGTCAACGTTCGATTGTTCTAAGAATCCTTGCATTACAGAGTAATCTGTACTTTGCAAAACTGCCACTCCAGGTTTGGGCTTAAATAAGTTATCTCCAACTGAAATTAGTGAATTATCACCTACAAAATTAGAAACTTTTACTTGTCCAACAGGTATTTCTCCATTTGCTACTTTTAAAGCCACAATACCATCTGAATCTACTTTAAAATTATTTTTATCGAATTTATATGGTCCGTTCAAGGTATTAATATTATTACCTTGACCATCAATTATGGTCAATCTATTCCCAACTGAATCAACTATATTTCCATTGACATCTGTATTAAAATCGCCTGCTCTTGTATAAGCCTTACTATTATCTGCCTGAGTGACTTCAAAATAACCTGTGCCGTCGATTGCTAAATCTGTAGAAAGATTTGTCTGCATCAGATCGCCTTGTGTATTATCACGTGTCCACTCTCCTGCCCTTACACCAGTACCATTTTGTAATGTTGCTTGCCCAGCAGTTTTGGGTGATATAGGGACTCCATTTCTATCAAGCGACTCATAAACAAGATCTTTAAAATTTGCATTAAGTTTTTTATACCCATTAGTATTTATATTGGCAATATTATTTGATATAGAATCTAATTTTTCTTGCTGCGCCATCATAGAACTTTGACTATTCCATAAAAGTCTTAACATAAACGTATCGCCTCCTAATTATTTGTTTTATTTCACTGTCCCTACTTCATTTACTGCTTTTCCCAGGGTCATATCAATGGATTGTATAATTTTTTGATTGGATTCAAAATTTCTCATAATTGTCATCATATTTACCATTTCACTTGTAACATTAACATTGGATTTCTCTAGTGCATTTTGCCTTACAGTAATATTTTGATTTTGAATAGGATTTGCTCCATCAAATAAATTGTCTCCTACTTTAGTAAGTAAACTATAATTTTGAAAGTCCACAGTGTCAAGTTTATATGTGTTTTGACCATTAACATCAACATTTCCGTTTTTATCTACCGTAAGTTTGCCATCGCCAACAAATATTGGTCCAGGTTGATTAGTCAACTTATTTTTACCCATTACCTTGTCGCCACTATCCGTAACTAAAAACCCTAATCCATCAACATGAAAATTGCCACTCCTGGTATAATAATTTTTATTATTTATACCGTCATTCCTTTGCACCGTAAAAAATCCTTTTCCATCTATTGCAAAATCTGTAGCTTTATCAGTTGTTTGTATAACACCTTGAGTAAAATAGGTATTCATATCATCAATTTCACTACCCATACTAAGTGATCCAATTGTACTTTTAATATTTTTACCATTTGCAGTTTTATCATAGTTTTGTATTAATACATCTTTAAATGATTTAATAGAAAGGTTGTCACTTTTAAAACCAATTGTATTCGCATTTGCTAAATTATTAGTTACAACACTCTGCTTAGCTTCTTCAGTTATGAGTCCTGAAACTGCTGTATATAGTCCTCTAATCATTTCTCCACTCCCTTATTAATTATAATTGGCATTTCATCAGGGTAACGCATACCATATCCTCTAGCCTTTATTTCAATGCGGCCTTTGCTCATTTCATAATTTATCTTGGCGCCGCTCAAGAAAATACATGCTAGAATCAAACCTATACCTATTCCTATTAGAAGTTTTCTATCACTTAAAAAGTCTACTAATTTTCTCATTTTATATACAAATCCTTTATTAATAAGACTTCTCCTTTACCTAAATGCAATATTTTAGATATTTCATCCGTTGATAATCCTTCACTAAATAACCTTTTTATTTCCTCAACCTTTGTATTACTATTAATAGTAATGGGTTGTTCTATAATAATTTCCTTAAAATTTTCATTCTCTTTTCTAATTTGATTTTCCTCTAAGTACAAACTATTAGATTCCTCTTCCAGTTTTTCCCCTAAATTATAATCTTTTTGCTTTGAATCATAATTTAGGTTTAAATTATTTCTTTTTTCTAACATTTTTTTTATATCCATAATCTCACTTTGAACTTCCAAAATACTTTCAGAAAACTCTAATCTAAGTTCTCCTATTCTAATGTCATCATCTTGAATATTTCCCATTGCATTTCCTAGCATTCCATTAAATGACCTATTCTGTTTTTTTATAGCTAATACATTTAAAATTATAAGAATTAATCCAATAAAAATCAATAAACCTGTCATATTATTCACTCCAAATTTCAGAAATAAGATTATACACTTTTAAAAACTCTATATTATGTCATATTTCAGTTTTACCAGGGCTTTTCTTAGGTTTACAATTGCTCTACTGTGAAGTTGGCAAACTCGTGATTCAGATACATTTAAAATATTTCCTATTTCTTTTAATGTAAGTCCTTCATAATAATATAGCGTTAAAACCATTTTATCTTTTTCCTTAAGGTTATCTAACCCCAAACCTAAATATTCAACTTGTTCTTTTTCTTCTAAGTTTCTTTCTGGGCTTGGACTCTTGTCATCTTTAATTGTACCACTAAGTGGCATGTCATCGTCATCAGAGAAAATTAAATCTTCTAGTGATACTATGGATATATAATTTATATTGTTCTCTATATTGGCTACATCATCAATTGTAATTCCTAATTCCTTTGCAATTTCATGATTTGTTGGTTCTCTATAAAGACGTTTTTGTAGCCTTTCAATAGCATCATTATATCTATTAAGCTTGTCCATAGCTCCTTTAGAGATTGGACTATTACGCCTAAGTTCATCAATCATAGCACCCTTTATTCTTATTGATGCATAACTTGAAAACTTCATACCTTTAGTTGCATCAAATTTACTCAAAGCATCCATAAGTCCTAGCATACCATAACTAATTAAATCCTCATATTCAACATATTTAGTTTTTCCAATTATTACTCTAGAAGCAATATATTTAACTAAAGGTATATGTTTTTTCACAATTTGCTCGCGTACATCAGCGGCTCTAGCTATGGACATATAAACGCCTCCCTAATTTTTTTTCATTTGTTCCCTCATAAGTTGAAATATAAATTTAATAATCCTCTCCTGAGTTAAATTATCTAAGAATTCGAAGCTAAGCCCACAAATAAATCTGCCTTCATCATCCTTTTGAACCCTCTTTGTTTGTCCAACTACTAATACCTCTTCTTTTTTAACAATTAATGAAACCAAAAGAAAATCATTCACCTTAATTTCCTCAGATACCTTAACCCTCATACCACCACCACTCAAATCAAGTAATATAGCCTTAGCATATTCACTCTTATCAATTGTAGCAGGATTAGTTTTTGGAGCATTCTTAAGATTTTTGAATTTACCTACGTTTAATAGAGGGACTCTAACAAATTTTCTTCTCTGAATCTTTTTAATTTCCCTGGGCAATGATATAAGTAAAATAGGTATGTTTTCAAATTTACGCCCTATAACAATAGATTTAAATTTATAAAGATGGTCCTCTTCATAATAAAGTACATCTATTATAGCCCCCTTTGATAATGGAATATATTCACCAGAACTGCTAGGAATACTAATTGCAATATACTCTGGAGTTATATCTTGTATATTACTATTAAAATATTTTTCCCCCACTAATATTTCCAATTTCTTGTTTATTTTAAAATCCACTTTAATCACTGCCCCAACTCCTTATGAGAAAATACTAAAAATCTTCTTGAATAACCCCTCTACTCCCATACCACTAGATTTTTCTTTTGTACCTTCAATTTTGTTTGCTATATTATTTATATCTTGAGCTACTTGAGAATTAGGATAGCTTACAATTACGGGTTGTTGCGCTCTTACTGCATAAGCTAACTTCTTATCTTCACCAATTTTGCCCAGATACTCTAGTTTCATATTAAGAAATTTCATAACAGCAAAATTAAATTTATCAAATGTCATATTGGCTTCATTATTATCAAGTGATCTATTTATTATGACTTTTGCTGAATTTTTAATTTTAAAATGTTTAACAGCCTTTAATAGACTATATGCATCAGTTAGCGAGGTAGGTTCAGGTGTTGTTACTATTACTAAATCCTCACAACAAGCAATAAATCCCAAAACGCTTTTGTTTACCCCAGCCCCTGTATCCATAATTATATAATCAAGCCCTGTTAGAGCTGCTAGCTTTTGCAGAAATATATCTCTTTGTAGCTGAGTTAAATCCTCAACTTTCGTAAGGGCTGAACCACCAGGAAGAAGTTTTACCCCAAAGGGACCAGTTATAACTACCTCCTCAATTTCCTTACCTTTACTTATAACATCAAACACATTATATTTAGAAGAACATCCCATTATAATATCATCATTTCCCATTCCTATATCTGCATCAAAAATCATAACTTTCTTACCCATTTTTTGAAGTGCTATAGATAAATTTACTACTATATTGCTTTTACCTACCCCACCTTTACCAGATGTAACAGTTATAATCCTGGGTTTACGTTGCACCTCATTTTCATTATTACCCATTGCCATTTGTCTAAGTCTTTGCGCTTGGTCTAACATATTGTATCCTCTCCCAAAATAAGATTCACAATTTTGTCTATGGATAACTCTTTAATATCATCAGGTACATTTTGACCAGTTGACACAAAACTAAGTGGTATTTTGGCAAATTCCAATATATTAAGTATGGAACCATAAGTGGAAGTTTCGTCTAATTTAGTTACTATTATACTATTATAATGCAAAATTTGGTATCCTTCAATAATATGTTTAATATCTTTATTTTTCGTTGTAGAGCTTATCACTAAATGAATATTTTTTGTATCAGCCTTGTCCACAAATGTTCGGAGTTCCGAAATTTGCATTTTATTTTTACTACTTCGTCCTGTAGTATCAATTAAGACAACCTCACAATCACTCATACTTTCTATTGCATTTTCCATATCGTTCATATTGTATACTACCTTAAAAGGTATGTTCATAATGTCAGCATAAGTTTTTAGCTGCTCTACAGCACCGATTCTGTAAGTATCTACAGTAATCAATCCTACCTTTTTCCCCTGACCCAAAGCAAGTCTTCCTGCAAGTTTTGCAATAGTTGTAGTTTTTCCCACACCTGTTGGTCCTACCAGCACTATTCTCCCCTGGAGTTCGGGTTTGGTGACATGAATTGTTTCTTTTAATACAATTTTCAATTTCTCATAATCAGTAATTTCTATTCCACTGGCATCAACTTCAATATTTTTAATTTTCATCATTATATTTTCAATATTTTCTTTTTCTACATCATTATCTTCTAATATTTTTTCTATATCGCTTTTAGGATGTTCTTCACTGCTGGTTATGGCAATCTCACTCCCAAGGGATAGTTCTCTCCCATGGGATAGTTCACTCACAAGTGAGAGTTCACTAATCATAGTTTTCATTTTCATCATTTCATCCATTAAATCCTTAGAATAATTATCACTGATGTTTTCATTTTTTTTCTCAGGATATCTCGAAGTTTTATTGACTACATTTATTGTTTTTTGAACTTCTATAGGCTGCTTCTTAATTGAATTTTCTGTCGCCACAACTTTTTTAATTGCTTCAATACTACTTAATACATCGCTTCTTAATACATCATTATTTAATACATTACTATTTACTCTATTTTGCTCCTGCTCATTTAATTGATTTTCAACAGCAGCTGTCACCTCAATAACCTTCCCAGAAAAAAATCCTTTTATTCCCTGTCTCCGAATTTTTCTTTGACTTATAATTACAGCGTCTGAGCCTAGTTCGTATCTTATTCTTGTCATAGCTTCGTTCATGTTATTAGCTATATACCGTTTTATAATCATTGTAGGGTCACAACTCCTTCGGTTTTAATCTCAACTTCATTTGGTATCTCATTAAGTGAAAGCACGCAAACATTAGGGAATACCATTTCAATTAGACGTCTAAATGCTGGTCTTATCTTTGGAGAAACTAGTATTACTGGTTGGTTATTATGAAAATAAATTGTATTAATATTATTCTTAATAGAATTTAATATTTTACCTGTAGTATCTGGGTCTACTGCTGGAAACGAACCTTGTATGGATTTTTGAATGTTGCTTGAGATGATATTCTCAACTTCAGGCGCTAATGTTATTATAGTAATACATCCATTATCATCAATTAGTCCATTACAAATACTTCTTCCTAAGGAAAAACGCACATATTCTGTTAATACTTCTGTATCCTTAGTTATTCTTGCATTATCTGCAAGTGACTCCAAAATTGTTACCATATCCTTTATAGCTACTTTCTCTTTAAGTAGGCTCTGAAGAACCTTTTGTATTTCACCAATGGTCATAAGATCTGGTATCAATTCCTCAACTACAGTATTATATTTCTCTTTTACAGAATCAATTAATAGTTTTGTTTCTTGTCTACCTAGAAGTTCAAATGCATGATTTTTAATGGTTTCTGTTAAATGAGTTACCATTACAGTAGTTGGGTCAACCACAGTTAATCCTTTGATTTCAGCATCTTCTCTTTGATCATTATTTATCCATACTGCAGGCAGTCCGAATGTTGGTTCAATAGTATTAATACCTTGAATTGTAATATCTTCAGAACTTGGGTCAATGCATAATAACATATTTGGCATTAATTCACCTTTAATTATTACGGTACCTCTTATTTTAACTACGTATTCATTTGTTTTAAGTTGCAAATTATCTTTAATTCTAATAGGTTGGACAACAATTCCCATCTCTAGTGCACATTGTCTCCTCACCGAGGCAATTCTTTGTAATAAATCTCCGCCTGTAGCTTCGTCTGCAAGTGGTATTAGTCCATATCCTATTTCTATTTCCATAGGTTCTACGGAAATCAAATTCATTACATTTTCAGGTTCTCTGTTTTCTGTCTCATAATTTTCTTGTTCATCATTTTCTATTCTCATGATTTTTTGATCTTTTTCATCTTTATTAAGGAAATAAGCACTAGCCGCCAAACCAATCGCTAATAAAATAAAAACAGCATAAGGCATACCTGGTATTGCAGCCAAAACCAATGCTACAACTGCTGCTATAGCAAGAACCTTTGGGAATGCGGTAAGTTGCGTGGTTATTTGGCTTCCTAAATTTGTATTGCTACCAGACCTAGTAACCAAAATACCAGAAGCAGTTGATATTAAAAGAGCTGGAATCTGGCTTACAAGACCATCTCCTACTGTTAATCGTACATAAGTTGTTGCAGCTGTTGCAATTGGCATTTTAAGCATTACCACACCTATAATTATCCCACCAAATATATTTATTATAGTAATAATAATTCCCGCTATTGCATCTCCTTTTACGAACTTGGATGCACCATCCATAGCCCCATAAAAACTAGCCTCATCTTGAAGTTTTGTTCTTCTCTCTCTTGCTTGTTCTTCAGTTATAACCCCAGCGTTCAAATCCGCATCTATACTCATTTGTTTACCAGGCATAGCGTCTAGAGTAAACCTAGCTGAAACTTCTGATACACGACCCGCACCAGCTGTAATAACAATAAACTGTATAATGATTATTATTAAGAAAATAATAATTCCGACTACATAATTACCACCAACAACAAATGAACCAAAAGCTTCAATTATATTACCTGCATAAGCTTGAGTTAATACTAGCCTAGTAGATGATATATTTAATGCTAATCTTAGCAGTGTTGTAATAAGCAATAATGTTGGGAAAACTGAAAATTGCAAAACTTCTGTTGTAAACATAGTTAATAGTAAAATTATAACTGCAACGGTTATATTAAATGCAATTATCACATCAAGAAGTGCTGGTGGTAATGGAATAATTATCATTAAAACTATTCCTATAACACCAAAGGCAACTAAAACATCCAAATTATTTTTTATGTTGTATTTTGCTTTTTCAGCCACAAATATCATCCTCTACTATTTTTTCTTGAGTTTGTATACCAATGCTAATATTTCTGCCACTGCTTGGTACATATCAGCTGGAATTTCTGAGCCTACATCTAGCTCCTTATATATAAGCCTTGCTAAAGGTTTATTTTCAATAATTGGAACATCATTTAAGCTTGCAATTTCTTTTATTTTTATTGCCACATTATCTGCGCCAATAGCTACAACAATAGGGGCCCCTTCTCCGCCTTGCTCATATTTAATAGCAATAGCTAAATGAGTTGGGTTTGTAATTACTACAGTAGCATTAGGTACTTCTTGCATCATTCTACTAGATGCCATTTCTCTTTGTTTCTGCCTGATCTTCGATTTAATCTGTGGATCTCCTTCTTGTTGTTTATATTCTTCTTTGATCTCTTGCACACTCATTTTTAATTCCTTGTTATGTTTATATTTCTGATATGCAAAATCAATTATAGATATTATTAGCATAATAAGTGCAATTTTAAAAAATATATCTATTACTAAACTTCCGAACACTCCTAAGACTGCCTCTATTTTCAAGCTTCCATAATTCATAATATCCAAATAATTTTTATTAACAAAATCATAAGCCACATATGAAATAGTTGCGATTATAGCTAAATTTTTCAGTAAATCAACCACAGACCTCATTGAAAAGATTTTCTTAAATCCACTTATAGGATCCAATTTTTTCAAATCAGCTTTAAGTGGTTCACCCGTAAATATAAAACCAGATTGCATTAAGCTTGCAACTATTCCCATTATCATAATAGGAACCACAATTGGTAAAACCACAAGCCCAAATTTCATAAGTGATACAATCAGCACGGTTTTAAAAGTATATTCCGTAAGGGTAAATGTTAAATAATTGCTTAAGAAAAGACTTAAAATGCCTTCTAAATTGCTAAGAGTATATGCACCTAACATTATCATAAGTAGTGTTACTGTAAGCAAAGTAACTGTAGAAGACAATTCCTTCGACTTTGCCACTTGACCCTTTTTCTTTGATTCACTTTTCTTTTTGGGAGTAGCTTCTTCAGTTTTTTCACCACTATCCGCAGATATAAAAATAAGTAGGGGTATTACCCTGTAAAAAGCTTTAATTATATCTGGCATAGTGTAAAAAGATTTAACTATTAAAGTAATAATTGTTGGCAAAACTAAAGCAAAACAACTGAGTCCTATTAATATTTTTATTGGCATACCTAAAATCATAACATTTAACTGGGGAACTGTCCTTGATACTAAACCCATACTTAAATCTGTTATAATAATTATCAAAATAATTGGTATTGCAATTTTTAATCCGAGTGTAAAAAACTCTATAAAAATTTTAACCATCATCATTGATGTTGCTTGTGATAATATAAACTTGCCAATTTCAACTGAATTAAAAGAATCAATAATAGCCCTTATTAGCATATGGTGACCATCCACAACAAAAAACATTACCATACTTATCCTGTAAAGTAAGGTTCCAAGCAAAGTAACATTCTCATTAGATACAGGATCAAACATACTCATCATAGAAAATCCAACTTGAAAATCCATAAGTTGTCCAGCCATTTGTGCTGAGAAAAAGCAAAACTTTGTTATAAACCCCAGCATTAAACCAGTAATAACCTCTGATGCACAAAATATTATGAGCGTTGCGTTATTATTAATTAAATTTACATTTTCATAATTAACACCTGGCATAATTAAAAAAGTGAAAACAACACAAAATCCAACCTTTACCAATGCAGGTGCAGACTTAGGAAAAAAAATAGGAATACTCATAAAAAATGCTGATATTCTTAAAATTACCAATATAAAGCCTAAATAATAAGCAGTACTAATCAATGTTATTCCACCTAACCTCCCATATTAGCAATAAGTTCAAAAATTCTTGTTGTAAAATCAAGCATTAAGTGAAGCATCCAACTACCCATTAATAATCCTATTATTGCCGCTACCAGCAACTTTGGAACAAATGTTAATGTTTGCTCTTGGATTTGAGTAGTAGCTTGAAATATACTTATAAGTAGCCCTACAACAGTAACGGTAACTAGAATGGGAGCTGATACCAATATTGCAGTTTGGATAGCATCTTTTATTACAGATAACACAATACTTTCTGTCATTTAATTCACCTCAACTAAAACTCATAATTAATGATTTTACAAGCAGATTCCATCCATCAACCATAATAAATAACAATAATTTAAATGGAAGTGAAATCATAACTGGTGGTAACATCATCATCCCCATTGCCATAAGAATACTACCTGTTACAATATCAATAATAATAAAAGGTATAAATAGCAAAAATCCCATTTCAAAAGCTCGCCTTAATTCACTTATTATAAACGACGGCACCACAGCATATATGGGTACTTTGTCATAGGTAACTACAGGTTTTCCATTTTTCAATATTTCTTTTCCATTTGCATCAACTTGATTTGTAACTGTATCTTCCAATTTCCCCACTTCTAAAAAAAGTTGTAAGTCCTTCGCTCTGGTCTGTTTTAACATAAAATCCCTCATGGGCTTAGAACCTTTTTCAATTGCAACCGATTGAGTTATTTTATTATTTAAATAGGGAGTCAAGGCGTCAGTATTCACTTTTGTAAAGGTTGGTGCCATAGTGAAAAATGTTAAAAATAGTGCCAGGCCAATTATAACCTCTTTAGGTATTGCCTGTTGAACACCTATAGCACTTTTAAATAAAGATAAAACTATAATTATTCTTACAAAACTAGTAGACATTATAATGAATGATGGCAATAGGGTAAGTACTGTAAGAAGTATTAACAACTTAATATTATCCACGTACTCCGTTGGAGTATTTGCTTTATCAACTGAGATATTAATATTTGGTATAGGCAAGGTTTGTGGCGTCGCATTTGCTACTTTCATTGTAACAATTCCCATTATTACCAAAACTAAAGCAAAAATAAGCCAGTTTTTATTTTTTATTTTCATCTTTAACATCCTTTTTCAAAATGTGTTTTTTGAATAAATCCTTCATGTCATCATATTGAGGTAGCTCTTTAGTATTTTCAATCTTAATAATTTCTTCCTCAGGTAATTCAAATAAAATACTAATATCCTTTGTACTTGATGATACTGCATATGCTTTATCACCAATTTTTACAACTACAATGCTATTTTCCTTAGATAATGCAACCCTATCTAATATTTTCATATATCTACCATCTTGTAATTTACGTAGTTTGCTTCCACCATATTTTAAGGATAAATATAATATAAACAAGATAAAAGGTAAAAATATTATAATTTTAATAATTAAAACCCAAAATTCTCCATCTATCATTTACTCACCTACTGTACCAACAAATCATTAAAATATATATGAGAAATCTTTCCTTTTGTTAGGGTTGGATTTATCCTAGCTATTAGCTGATCCTTTATAAGATTAACACCTGCAGTAGTATTAAAATCCGTAGTTTTCTTTTCTCTAAGAGTTGCAATGACTACGTCCCTAATAATTGGTTTTTTTGTATCCAATTCTGCTGTCAAATTCTTATTTTCTTCATACCCAATAAATACAATAACCTTTAGGTAACGCTTTGAATCTCCATCTAGTAAGTTTAATAAAAATTCATCAAGGGAATATGTTAGTTCATTAACTGCAACGACTTTAGGTGTTGTTGTCCCTTTTTTACCAGCCAAATACATACCTCCAAAAGCTGCCCCTCCAACCACGACTAATACTAATAAAACTATAATAACTATTTTAAGACCGTTTCCTTTTTTAGGTTTATCACTCATTTTGTAATGGCCTCCTTTCCGTTTGCAACAATTAGGATATTAACTCTTCTATTTAGTGCTCTATTTACCTCGTTATTATTTGGTGCAATAGGTTGATATTGACCGTAAGCAACAGATTTAAAACGTTCAAGATGTGTTTGCCCTGTGCTTGAAACAAAATATTCAAGTACTGTAAGTGATCTAGCAGAAGATAACTGCCAATTATTTTTATACAGATAATTACTTATTGGCACATTATCTGTATGCCCCTCAATTACAATATCATTAGGGAAAGTAGCTATTAATTTACTTATTGAATTTAAAACTGGTTTGCTTATATTTTTAATTTCTGATTTTCCACTTTCAAATATAATGTTTTCTCTAAGTTGAATGATGACTCCCCTACTGTCAGATTTTATTACTATTGTAGCTTGTAATTTTTTATCTTTTATAAAACTTTCTACCTTCTTATATATATCTTCTGTATTGTTAGAAGCTGTTGTAGTTGGTACAGGTTCCCCCACTAATGGAACTTCACCACTTTTCACATTCAAATCCAAAACACTTTTTCCAGTTTGACCTGTTAATACTGATTGAAGAGAAGATGCAATTTGTTTGAACTTAGCAGCATCAACTGTTGAAAATGAATATAATAAAACGAAAAAAGTTAAAAGAAGTGTCATAGTATCTGCAAAGGTAGCTAACCATCCATCTGTTCGCATCTCCTCGCCGCCACTTTTTTTCCTAGACATTCTCACTCACCCCGGCTGCTTTGGCTTGCTCTTGAATATATTTAGCCCTATCCAGCGGTGATAAGTAAGTAGTTAATTTTTCTTCAACAATTCTTGGATTTACTCCAGATTGAATTGCAAGGATTCCCTCAAGCATCATTTCACGGTTATTTACTTCAATACTTGATTTATAGTTTAAATTTTGCGCCATAGGAACTAATATTATGTTGGCTAACAATGCACCATAAAATGTAGTTATTAATGCTTTCCCCATACCAGAAGCTAATGCTGATGAGTCACTTAAATTTGCAAGCATTTGAATAAGTCCTACAAGGGTACCAATCATACCAAAAGCTGGTGCGTAAGCTGCCCATGCCTTTAACATATTAGCGCCATCCGTATGACGCCTTTCCATTTCTCCTATCTCTAGTTCCATAATATCCTTTATTGTTTCAGGTTCAAGACCATCAACCACCATTTGAAGTCCTTTTTTTAAAAATTCATTTGTTAATAATGCCATCTCATCCTCAAGAGATAAAAGTCCTTCTCTTCTTGCTTTTTTAGATAAGCTTGTAAAGCTATCAATAATCTCACCACTAGATGAGGTACTTTCCTTAAACGATTGTATAATAAGCTTCATTATATTCTTCATTTCTAAAATAGGGTAGGCTATAAGTAGTGCAGCAAACGATCCTCCTACTGTAATTGCTATTGAAGCAGGGTCAAAAAATATTATTAGATTAGTACCACCAGATGCCATCCCCCAAATGGTTAACCCAGTCCCTGCTATAAGACCAATAGTGGTGGAAATATCATGTTTTTTCATTCCTTTGCCTCCTATAACACCCCAGTAAATATCTTCTTTTTATACTTTAGTATTTCATCAATTACTTCTTCTGTACTCTCAAGTACTATGTACTTCTTGCCATTTATCAAAGTTATTAATGTTTCCGGCATTGTTTCAATTTTTTCTATAACTTCAGCATTTAAGACAAATCCCTTTTTATTTAAGCCTGTAACTCGTATCATGGGCGCCCTCCTATGATATATTTTGTTATGTAAATTTAAATGAATTTTGTAAGTCTCAAATACTTTTAGTATTTGAGACTTACAAATTCAATTTGGAACTTCATGTTTAATGTGAACTTATACTATCTCTTTAGTCCTATTATTTCCTGTAATATTTCATCTCCAGTAGTAATTGCTTTACTAGATGATTGGAAAGCCCTTTGTGCAACTATCATATCAGTAAACTGCTCAGCTAAATCAACGTTTGACATTTCAAGCATTCCTGAAAGCATATCTCCATAGGAAGCACTGTTATCAGTACCGGAAGTTCCAACTCCTGATCTAATCACAGCAACCCCCGAATTGGAAGTACTTTGAACTAAATTATTACCGATTTTTTTTAATCCCTCTGGATTACTAAATGATGCCATAGCAATTTGTCCAACTGCAGATACAGAACCATCCTCTAAAACTGCCTTAATAATTCCATCCTTTTCTATAGTAAAACTGGTAACCTTCTGTAGCACACCATCAACATCTATTTTATCAGGTATTGATAATGGTATAAGTTTGAGTTCTGTTGTTGTTGCAGCAGGATCATTTGCATTTACAAATGTTGAACTAAGTACACCATTTTGATCGTAACTTATACTTCCATTTATAGCATAGCCCATAACCCTTAATCCATCCGACGTTACTATATGTCTAGCATCATCCTGAATTAAAGCACCATCTCTTGTGTACGAAATATCAAATCCACTACCTGGCTCTATAATTCCGCCATCTAGCAGTGTTACTACCGCATCAGTAGCAGGGCCTTTTGCCACCATTAAATATCCTTCTCCATCCACAGCAACATCTAAAGTTCTAGATGTTGGCTGCATCATACCTTGCCCTACCATTGTATCAATCCCTGAAACTTGTACCCCTTGGCCTACTTGCTTTGCGTTTACTCCGCCTTGACTTGTTCCAGGTGATGCAGACTCAGTTACGCTTTGACTTACCATATCTTTAAATCTAACCCTTGAGCTTTTAAATGCTGTAGTTCCTACATTAGCTATATTGTTTGCTATAACATCCAATTTCACCTGATTTACTTTCATTCCACTTATTCCTGAATATAATGATCTTAACATAATATTACCTCCACTTTTTTATTTTTTCTGAATCTCAAATGAGTAAGAATGTACCTATAATTTTATATTAATCACTTTGCTTCTGTCCTTCCACAAAGTTAAGCTCCCTAAAAAGGTCCTGCTTATATCATAACTACACTATCTATATTGGTTATTATTTTCCCTTGACTTTCACTTTTATTTAAGGCTGTAATTACAGTTCTATTTTTAATACTGGTAATCAAGGCCATATCCTTATATAATATTAAGGATTGTTTCACACCTTTACTGTCCGCCATGTTTATCCCTTCATTAATCTTCTTCATATCATCATCATTAAAATCAATATTTCTACTGTTAAGCCTTTGCGCTGCATGAGAGGATATGGTGAAAGATTCTTCTGTTTTTATCTGTTTATCTAAAATCTTGTTAAAGGTACTTTTATCTTTATCAACTTTACTATTTTTGTTTTGCGTTCCTGTTGCAGAATACTCAGTAAAGTCCACCGTCGAGTATAGTTTCCCATTTATAACTCTATATGACATATTTAACATCACCTTACTATCTTAATTGATTTTTATTCTACTTTTGCTATGTCATCATAACTTATATCTTTAGTTGTTTCCACGCCTCCCTCCTCGTAAGCTATAGTTAGATTAATTCCGTTTGCATCTCTAGAAACACTTTTAACTGTTCCTGAATAAACTTTACCATCAGCTAATGCTCCCGTTTCCACTTGCTTACCCATTAAACTAATTGCAGCGGAAAATCCTGCATTATTATTTAAATTATCTAGTGTAGCATCTGGAACATCAATTACATCTGATAAACTGTCAGCCGGAAAATCTTTCAAAGTACCATCTGCCATTTTTACTGCCATATAGGTTAGACCTGATTCTTTATAAACAGCCTTGACGGTTCCACCATTTTGCATTCCTTTATCATCATAACTACTAAAAGCTACCATTTTACCAACTAGTGAAGATGAGTTTGAAAAAGATATTGTGTTAGTTAAATTAGTCATTTGCTCCAGTGACGCGAATTGAGCCATTTGAGCTACAAATTCTGTACCATCTTTAGCAGCAGTCGGGTCTTGATTAGTAAGTTCCGCTGAGAGTATCTTTAAAAAGGAATTTTGGTCCATTTCTTGACCACTTTTTACTATTGTTGTTCCCCTTGCGGTTGCCCTTGATAAATTTGCTTGATCTGCATTGGAAATCGGTGTTGCCATTTTTATCACCCCTTAACCATTGATTTGTGTTTGAACATGATTAAACGAATTTATTTACCTGATTCTCTTCTATAACATAGTTATTACTTATAGGTATTTCTTCTTCGTCTAAACCCATATTGGTTTGTCTGTTATTGTTTTGTCTTCCATTGTTATTTCTATCACTAGAGTCCTTATTAAAAAAGGTTGAATCCTCATAAATGTTTATATCTAAGCTTTGAATTTTAATATCCATACTTTTTAACTTATCACCAATGTCCTGAATATTTTGGTTTAATAAATTAAAGGTATCTTTATTTTGAGCAGATATAGTAGCTTTCATGATCCCACTTTCCATAGTAAGTTTTACCGTTATTTCACCAAGTTCCTTAGGATTCATTTTTACTGTTAAATCCTTAATATTGTTAATTTCCATAAGTTTAATAGTTTTAATGACATCAACATCAAAATTATTTTTATTAATGACTAAGTTATTTGGAGTTAGTACTTTAGGCGATTCTATAGTTTTTATAGTTTCGAATTGATTCATGAAATTCACTGCTTTTGATATTTTAGCTTCATCCTTATCTTGACCAAGCAAATTATTAAGGAATTTTTCCTCAAATGAGCTATTTCCTGAAAATTTATTGCCTTGCCCACTATTAGATGAACTTTGCATTTGGTTTTTAGGCGAAATTTCAGAAGTTGTCTTTGTAATCTGTGACCTTCCATCTGTTAGAAGACTATCTTTAATTGATTTTTCCTCAACATTAACCCTAACACTTTGAAAACTAAGAGCTTTTAATAAACTTATATCTCCCTTAACCTCTTGAACCTGTGTAGTTAGTTTTTGTATCACATCAAGTATTTGAAGCGGAATTTTGTCATTTCCTTTTGATTTTTCTAAAAAATTGACTATTTCATTAAAACCGTTTTTTAAGATAACTTTTGTCTCAGGTGATAATTTCTCAACTCCAACTAATTTTTCTAGATTAATCGGTTCGAGGTCATTATCTTGCTGAAGCGTTGCTGGTGTTTCTGGAATTTCGTAAGTACTTTGGATCATTGAACTCAAAGACTTTAATACATTCTTAATTTGAGACACTTGAACTTGTGCCACTTTCTCAGTAGAATTATTATCTTTCACCAATTCTTTTGATGGATTCTTTGTATCTTGTTTTAGTGTTTCAACAGCTACTTCTACAAAATCTATTATTTTTTCTTTTAACTGATTACTATCGTAAGAATTGTTCAACTTTGTTGTGCCTTCCAGTTTGGGGCTTTGATTCACTAATTTCAGTAAATTCAAATCTCCCTTAACCTCTTGAACCTGCGTAGTTAGTTTTTCTAACACCTCAAGTATTTGAGTGGGAATATTGTTACTCCCTTTTGATTTTTCTAGCAAATCAACTATTTCATTAAGATTGTTTTTTAAGATATTTTTCGTCTCAGGTGATAATTTCTCAACTCCAACTAATTTTTCTAGATTAATCGATTTTAGTTCATTATTTGGCTGAAGCGTTGATGGTGTTGCTAGCGTTGCTGGAATTTCGTAAGTACTTTGGATCATTGAACTCAAAGATTTTAATAATTCCTGAATTTGAGACACTTTAACTTGTGCCACTTCCACAGTAGAATTATTGCTGTCTACCAATTCTTTTGACGGTTTCTTTGTATTTTGTTTTAGTGCTTCAACAGCTACCTCTACAAAATTTATTATTTTTTCTTTTAACTGATTACTATCGTAAAAATTGTTCAACTTAGTTGTGCCTTCCACTTTGGGGCTTTGATTCACTAATTTTAGTAAATTCAAATCTCCTTTAACCTCTTGAACCTGTGTAGCTAGTTTTTGTATTACATCAAGTATTTGAGGTGGAATTTTGTTATTCCCTTTTGATTTTTCTAACAAATCAACTATTTCATTAAGATTGTTTTTTAAGATATCTTTTGTCTCAGGTGATAATTTCTCTACTCCAACTAATTTTTCTAGATTAATAGGTTTTAGTTCATTATTTGGCTGAAGCATTGATGGTGATGCTGGTGTTGCTGGCGTAACATGAATTTCGTAAGTACTTTGGATCATTGAACTCAAAGATTTTAATAACTCCTGAATTTGGGACACTTGGACTTGTGCAACTTCTTCAGTAGAATTATTGCTGTCTACCAATTCTTTTGACGGTTTCTTTGTATTTTGTTTTAGTGCTTCAACAGCTACCTCTACAAAATTTATTATTTTTTCTTTTAACTGATTTGTATCGTAAAAATTGTTCAACTTAGTTGCGCCTTCCACTTTTGGGCTTTGATTCACTAATTTCAGTAAATTCAAATCTCCTTTAACCTCTTGAACCTGTGTAGTTAATTTTTCTAACGCATCAAGTATTTGAGTGGGAATATTGTTATTCCCTTTTGATTTTTCTAGCAAATCAACTATTTCATTAAGATTGTTTTTTAAGATATTTTTCGTCTCAGGTGATAATTTCTCTACTCCAACTAATTTTTCTAGATTAATCGGTTCAAGTTCATTATTTGGCTGAAGCATTGATGGTGATGCTGGTGTTGCTGGCGTAACTGGAATTTCGTAAGTACTTTGGATCATTGAACTCAAAGATTTTAATAACTCCTGAATTTGGGACACTTGGACTTGTGCAACTTCTTCAGTAGAATTATTGCTGTCTACCAATTTTTTTGACGGTTTCTTTGTATTTTGTTTTAGTGCTTCAACCGCTACCTCTACAAAGTTTATTATTTTTTCTTTTAACTGATTGCTATCGTAAGAGTTGTCCAACTTAGTTGTGCCTTCCACTTTGGGGCTTTGATTCACTAGTTTCAGTAAATCCAAATCTCCCTTAACCTCTTCAACCTGTGTAGTTAGTTTTTCTAACACATCAAGTATTTGAGTGGGAATATTGTTATTCTCTTTTGATTTTTCTAGCAAATCAACTATTTCCTTAAAATTGTTTTTTAAGATAACTTTTGTCTCAGGTGATAATTTCTCTACTCCAACTAATTTTTCTAGTTTAATCGGTTTTAGTTCATTCCCTTGCTGAAGCGTTGCTGGTGATGATGGTGTTTCTGGAATTTCGTAAGTACTTTGAATCATTGAACTCAAATCATTTAATACATTCTGAATTTGTAGTACTTGAACTTGTGCCACTTCCTCAGTAGAATTGTTTTTGCTTAGCAATTCACTTGAAGAATCCATAGTTCTATTTCCTTGACCGTCTAACACTGTTTTAAATTCTTCTCTTAAGTTTGATTGTGTCGGAAAACCAAGGTTTTTATAATTGGAAGTTGCTTTAGTAATTATATTGCTATTTACATTCATTTTTCTCACCTCCTTTGCCGCATGTTCTTTTAAACGGATTTCTTATGATTATTTCTAATATAAGCAAAAAGTGCAAACTCATCATTATTTTTTTGTTCTATCAAATTTTGTTCTTTTACAAAAGCTTCTTTCTGATTTTCTTTCAAAATTTCAACAGTCTTTTTTTTAAGTTGGTTTTGCTTTAGTTCTTCTCTCTTTTTCTCTAATATCCTGCCTTTATCTTCAAATACTATTGTGTTTTTATCAATTGCAAAATTTATTGCATTCAAATAATTTTGTTTGATTTTCTGCTGTATAATAGATTGATATACATCTATATTTCTATGTGCTTCATAATTTTCCTTTAAATTGTTTAGTTCGTTTTCCACAAGATTTTTTTCCCTTTGTGCCTCTTTAAATTCAAGTTTGCTTTTATCTTCAATATCTTTTCTAATATCAAGAAGCTTCTGCAATCTAAACTTGTAACCCCCAGCCATTCTAAAACCCCCTCTTTAAAAACCTCCCTAAAAACATCACCATAACCTTTAATTAAACATGTTTTTCAGCACATTTATACTAACTTCAAAATCCGTACTCTCCAGCATACCTTGCCTTAGATATGCCTCAATATTATCGTTATACAAAATTGCTTTATCTATTTTTTTGTTGCTACCTTTTACATATGCACCAATATTTATTAGATCTTCTGAATCTTTATAAGTTGCCATCAAATCCCTTGCAAGAGATGCTGCGCCTTTATGCTCTTTTGTAGTAATTTCAGACATTAATCTGCTTACGCTACTTAGAACATCAATAGATGGATAATGATTTTTTGCAGCGAGTGCTCTAGATAAAACTATATGTCCATCAAGTATTCCCCTAACTGCATCTGCTATTGGTTCATTAAAATCATCACCATCTACAAGTACCGTATAATAAGCTGTAATAGATCCCTTATCAGACATTCCACTACGTTCCATTAATTTAGGTAACATTGCAAATACAGATGGAGTATATCCTTTACTAGCTGGTGGCTCTCCTATAGCAAGTCCTATTTCTCTCTGTGCCATGGCAAATCTTGTTACTGAATCCATCATTAGGATTACTTTTTTTCCTTGATCTCTAAAGTATTCTGCAATTGCTGTAGCTGTAAATGCACCCTTTAATCTTACTAAAGCTGGCTTATCAGAAGTTGCACATACGATAATTGATTTTTTCATGCCCTCTACGCCTAAATCCTTTTCTAGGAAATCCCGAACCTCTCGTCCTCTTTCTCCAATAAGTGCAATAACATTTACATCTGCTTTTGCCCCTCTTGCAATCATTCCAAGAGTTGTGCTCTTACCTACACCACTACCTGCAAAAATACCAATTCTTTGACCTTCACCACAAGTTAAAAAGCCATCAATTGCCCTAATTCCCGTAGGCAAAACCTCTGTTATTCTACGTCTTTTTAAAGGATCAGGCGGAGAGGCATTCAAAGAATAAGTAGTGTATTTAGTGATTTCACTTCCATCTAACGGATTGCCTAAACCATCCAGAACTTTCCCAAACAATTCATCCGAGCATTTAACGTTTAATGGACTTCCAGTAGGTACTACTCTGCACCCTGGTGATATACCCACAAGTTCTCCAAGAGGCATTAGTATAACATCCTTATTCCTAAATCCTACAACTTCACATGGAATTTCCTCATTAGTTATATTATAAATTTTACATACTTCACCAACAAAAGCCGTTATTCCTTGAACCTCAATGGTAAGCCCTATAACATTTTTTACAACACCTTCGGAATAAGTGTAGTTAATATCCTGAATTTTATTCATTAAATACTCAAAATTTAGGGCTATCATGGCTCTCAACCTTTCTATATTTGTATTTGCTCTTCTTGTAAAAGTTCTATTACTTTTTCTATACCATAAGAAATACTTACAATACTTTTACCAGTTTCTTTTTCAATAACAGCAGTTCCATCGTCTAAAAAATCATCCACTATTACAAATATATCGCCTTGAAACGCAAGCTTAGTTTTAAAGTTTTCAATTTGGCTCTTTACCATTTCAAAATGAGTATTATTGATTTTTATAATATATAACTTTATATCTCTTTCAGTCTTTAAAATATTAAAAATCATTTCGTTTAGTGCATCAGGCTCCCTTACTTCTTTTTTTAGTATGCTCTCAGCAATATTTACAATTAGGTCTTTTATGTGTTTCTCCTTTTGTATTAGATAATTATTATATTGTGATTTTGCCTCTGCCAATATAGAATCAGCCCTAGATTTCACAACTTCAGCCTCTTTCTCTACCACGCTCATAGCTTTGTTGTACCCTTGTTCATAACCTTCCGTGCACCCTTGTTCTTTCCCATCTTTAAATGCCAACGTCTTTATTTCTGCCGCGTCGACAAAAGCCTTGGAACGAATTTTTTCACTTTCACGTCGTGCAGTTTCTATAATATTGCTTGCTATTTTTTCATAACTGTCCAGGTTAGCTTTGTTAATTCCATTATTCTCACCCATAATTTCCATGGAAGATGCTCTACTTAACTGGGTATTTATTTCCCTGTCACCCTGCTTTGTAACCCTTGAGTTTTTTATTACATTAAATGACAATTGAATCTTCACCACCCCTTGAAAGTACAATTTCACCAGCTTCATCTAGACGCCTCAAAACACTAACAATTTTTTGTTGTGCTTTTTCGACATCCATAAGCCTTACAGGTCCGAGGAACTCCATATCTTCCTTTAGTGAAGCCGCTGCTCTCTTAGATTGATTTTTAAATATACTATTTGCCACTTCTTCTGAACATCCCTTTAATGCAAGAGATAAATCCTTAGCATCTATTTCTCTTAAACTCCTTTGTATTGAAACGTCATCCAATGTAATGATATCTTCAAATACAAACATAGATTCTTTAATCTTTTCTGCAAGTTCTGCATCTTCTCGCTCTAGTCCCTCTGTAATATTTTTTTCTGTAGTTCTATCTACTTGATTTAAAATATCCACTAGAGATTCAATTCCACCAATAACAGCGCTATCAGTTCGAATAACAGAAGATAATTTTCCATTCAATACCTTTTCAATTTCTTTAATTACCATAGGTGAAATACTACTCATAGTGGCTATCCTATAAGATACATCACTTTGCAAATCAAGCGGAAGCTCGGCCATAATTTGAGCAGCCTTATCCGCCTGCATATAACACATAATAAGTGCTATTGTTTGCGGATGTTCATTAGATATAACATTCAAAAGTTGATGTGCATCTGCTTTACGTGCAATTGCGAAGGGTCTGTATTGTTGAGTTTCTTCCATAACCTTATCGAGTATTTCCTTCGCCCTCTGTGCACCAAGTGCCTTTCCAAGCAAATTCTTAGCATATTCAATTCCCCCCTCTAAAAGAAAATCCTTTGCTTTATTCATTTCCATGAACTCATCTAAAATTGTTTGTCTTTGCTCTGCTTTAACTGAGGTTATATTGGCAATTTCATAAGTAATCTTTTGAATATCCTTTTCCGGTAATTTTTTTATTATACCCGATGAGGCGTCTGGACCCAAAGTTATAAATAATATAGCTGCCTTTTGAATTCCTGTAAGTTTTCCACTTTTAGCCACTATTTATCACCTCTCATCTTCTGTAAGCCAGGATTTAATTATCTCTGCAACTTGTTCTGGTTTTTGTGCAGCATATTCCTTAACTTGCTTTTCCATATTAGATTTTTTATCACTAGATTCAAATTCAATAGGAGCAAATATTTCTTGCTGCTTAGGAGTTATGTTATCTCCAATTGTCATATCAATGCCCCCAGGATTTGCCTCCGTTTTATTTTTAGATTTGCGAAGTACAATTAACATTATAATAAATAATAAAATAGCTAAAACCCCATAAGCAATACGAGTATATAACACCTTATCCGCAGCTGCTTTGTTAGCCTTTTCTATATCAAGCAGTGCCTGCTCTGCCGCTTTTTTACTATCAGCATTAAAATTCAATCCTTCGATACTTATGGCATCACCTCTAGCTCCAGAAAATCCTATAGCTTGCGAAACTAAATTATTTACAGAAGTCCTGGTAGCTTGATCCAAATTACCATCTAGTACAATTGAAGCGGTAATTTTCTTAATTCCTCCAGGTGCTTTAACTAAGTTTTCTTGTGTTTTTGAATTCTCATAATTTTTTGTACCTTGTTTATTCACTATAGTCCCATCTTTTGTGGTTGTAGGGGATGTATTTTGCATTGCTGCATCTACAGGGCTAGTTGATAATCCAGTACTTGTACCACCGTTCCATGTCTCAACATCATTTGAACTTACAATTGTTCCTGGCTTATAAGTAACAGTATCTCTTTTAATTGCATCAAAATCCAGCTCTGAATTAACAGAGACCTTTACTCCATCTTTATATACAGGTTCGAGAACATTCATTATTTTCGCCTCTAAAACCTTCTCAACTTGTGCTTTTAACGCTTCTTGCTCATCTGTGGAATTAGTTAAATCAGCTTTTTCAGCGTCGTACAAACCCTCAGTTAAAAGTTCAAATTTATCAGATACTATGCTAACATTCTCCTTTGGAAGATTTGCAACAGCCCCAGTTAACAATGAAACTATTGCCCTTACCTGTGCATCAGTAAGCTTAGTACCTGCTTTAAGTTTTATTGTGACGGAAGCAGTTGCTGGTTCTGTTTCGCGAACAAAAGCTGTATTTTCTGGTAAAACCAAATTAACTTTTGCTCCTTCAATTTCTGGAAAAGACTTAATCGCTCTTTCAATTTCACCAGAAAGTGCCCTTTGGTACATGATTTTAGTTTCTGTATCCGTAGGTGCCATTTTACTAGTGTCAAAAAGTTCAAATCCCTGACTTCCATTTGTCAAAGTAACCTCTGAAGCAAGTTGCATTCTAAGGCTATCAATCTGTGCCTTAGGCACTAGTATTGATGTGCCCGATACCTTGTATGCAACTTTCTTTGCATCTAAATTTGCTATAATAGCACCTGAATCCTCTGATGTCATATTAGAAAATAACACATCATATTTAGGTGAAGCTGCTGCTACTAAAAAAGAGCTAATACCTATTATTATTACCAGCGCAAGTATACTATAGGCTATTTTTTTATTTTTACTTAAATTAGCCCAACCTTGCACTAACTTATTCTTCATCTCAAGTAGCTTATTCATATCTCAGGCCCCTTACTATATCTGCATTCTATTAAATACATCATAGGCTTCTACAATTTTGTTTCTAATTTGTACTGCCATTTCAAGGGACAGTTTCGCCTCCTCTGTAGATAACATAACCTTGCTTATATCATCTTCTTCACCTGATACAAACTTTTGAGTAGTGGTATCAGCTTCTATTTGTTTATCATTAACTTCATTTAATTTCCCTTTTAAAGTATCTAAAAAATTAATGCTTGTGTTATCAGTAACTGCACCACTGTTATCGTTAGCTACACCACTAGCTTTAGTATCATCAAGTATTTTTGTATTGCTTAAATATGCATTAATATTCATAAATTACCCTCCTATTTGCCTATTTCTAAAGCTTTAGAAAACATACTTTTTTGAGCATTTATAGAACTTACATTTGCCTCATATGCTCTTGAAGATGCAATCATATCTGCCATTTCATTTAAAATATTTACATTTGGCATAGTCACATACCCTTCGGCATCTGCGTCAGGGTGTGATGGATCATATACACGCTTTAAAGGTGATGCATCATTAACAATTCCAACGGCCTTAACACCTTGAAAATCTGTTTTGAAGGTACCAGTAGTTTTATCAAATTCTTGTTGCAAGTTTTCTTGAAATACAGCTATTTTTCTTATGTATGGTTGTCCATTTTCTCCTCTTGTAGTTGTTGCATTTGCTACATTCGCAGATATTGTATCCATTCTTAATCTTTCTGCTGTTAATCCACTAGAACTTATTCTCATTCCCATAAAAGCATCATTCATATCTACTATCTCCCTCCGTTTACAATATAACTTTCAAGTGTAAGTTTACTGTTAACTTGTGAAACCAGAGCATTATACATTAATGTATTTGCTGCTTGATCAGTCATTTCTACATCTATATCCACGTTGTTACCATCTTGCCTCATACTAGTATTCTCATCTCTTAGTACTTTAATATCCCCACTGCCACTTCCAGATTGTATGTGTTTATCGTTATTAGTTTTCATTGTATTAACACCCATGTTATCATTTAAGGTCTCTTCAAATGTCACATAGAATTTTTTGTAGTTTTTTGTATTAATATTCGCAATATTATTTGCAATAACTTTACTTCTTATTGTTGTAGCATCCATACTCTTTTTTAATAAGTTGTATGTATCCTCACTTGTAGATGTTCCATTTATATTCACACTCTTCATCTCCCTCTATGTATCATTTAGACATATAATGAATTTTTTCTATTTTAATCTAATATATTCCACCTTATAAAAATAATTATATACTATTTAGTTATCATAGTGAATTTTTATTTATTTAATTTTTATTACCAAATCAACTTTAAAATTCAAAGTGTCATATTTCAATGTTAAAATACATATTTCAAGGTTTATGTTTGTTTTATGTAATTTTTTACAATGTTAATATTTTGACTATATTACATAATTATATTATACATTATTGTTTTAATTTGTCTATAAATTAATTATGTGATTTGAAATTAGATAATTTAAAATAAATCATTACAATACATTTTATGTAATATGAGGAAATATCCTTATATTATATTAACACTATAGATTATATTTTTCTACAAAAAGTGAAAACTTTGCCATTATGGCAATCTTTTTCTTAGAAAATTAGTTTACGATATTTACATTATTTCATAATACATTAGTATATACGCATTTTAGAAGTTTAAGTTGCATGTTAAAGCTATATTTATTAATTTTTGTTTATATGAAAAAAGATCTTTCTAAAAAATTAAAGTCGAAAAATAAACTTCAAAAAATAAAAAAGAACCCATAAAACTGAGTTCTTTATCTGCTTCTAACATTTTCTAGTATTCTTAGTGCATCCTGAGGTAATTTATTTGACTGAGCCATCATTGCGTTCCCAGCCTCTACAAGAATATTATACTTAGAATATTGCATCATCTCTTCAGCTATATCTGTATCTCTTATACCACTTTCAGCAGATTGTATTGTGTCTGCTATCTCTATTGTAGAATTATAGCTACTTTCAAATCTATTTTCCAATGCTCCAAATTTACTTCTCGCACTGATGATAACACCAAGTGCTTTATCTACAGATTCTAGTGAACCATCTATATCCTTCACATCTACGTTATTAACTATAACTCCAGTAACAACATTTTTGCTCTTTAGTTCTAATCCTTGGGTAGTTAAATCGTATTTTGGTATATCAATTTTTTCACCAACGTTAGCACCTGTAACCATTTCTATATTATCTGTTCCATCGTTTTTACCACCTGCCAAAAGCTTAACCCCACTAAACTCTGTGTTATTTGCCATATCATCTGCTCCATCTAACATTTGGTTTATTTCTTTTTGAATGATTTCTTTATCCGCATCAGTAGTAGTTCCGCCTGCTTGTACTAATAATTCTCTAACTCTTTGCAAACTACTAGTAACACCTTCGAGACCACCTTCTGCAGTTTGAAGCATGCTAACTCCATCTTGCGTGTTTCTTGCTGCCATTTGAAGTCCTCTTATCTGCATTCTGAATCTCTCACTTTGGGCAATTGCATTAGGATCTTCTTTAGCGCTATTTATTTTAATACCAGAGGATATTCGCCCTAAAGCTGAACTTTGATTGGTAAGATTTTTGGTATATGCTCTATATATATTTAAAGATGCCATATTCTTATTTATTCTCATAAAATCAACTCCATTAAAGTTTTTTAATTACTTTCTATATATAGTATATCGGTGATACACCATTTTACTTTAGAGCTATTAGTAATCTAATATTTTCATTTCTTCTTTTTTTAAATTATAATTAATATAAGCTTAATATATTAACATATCTGTTGGAAATAAACTTAATAAACTCTCAAAGGAAATAATGGAATCTTCTTTTGTTATCCTACTACACACGAGATCTCTATATAACATATATAACTTCAAATGAAGGTCCGTATTGGAATGTTTAACTTCTACCATTTTTTCATATATCACGTCTTCAATAGATGTTTTACTTCTTAAATTCATGATACTAGAAACATAATTTTGTAATCCTTCAATTTTTGCTTGTAAATTTGGCTCAGGACAAAGAATACTTATTTCATTTAGTTCCTTAATAATTTTTTCTATTGAACTTGCTTTAATGGTCACTTGATTATTGCTACTCACATTACATCACCTTTCTCTTTATACCCAAAATTTTTATTGGTTTATTTTATTGGTTTACTTACTTCTTCGTTTAAACGGTTTATAACTTTATATAAATTATATATTTGTTATGTCTTATTTCCATCATATAGTTTATTCAGTAAACGCAAAAGAGAACTGCCACCTAAATGACAATTCTCTTTTACTTTGTTTGTTTATCTCGTATGCAATGATTCATACAACTTATGAATCATTGCAAGACGAACTGGATCTTGATATTAATATGCTAATGTAGTAATTGTAACTGTTTGATCAGCTGCAGCTGTATCAGTTGTAAATAATATAGTATTTGTTCCAACTTGATTAGATACTGTCCATCCAGATATCTGACCATCAAAGGCAGCTTGAATTTTTCCTGCCACAACAGCAGTTGAATCTCCTGATATTACAGCTATTGTCTTAGGTATATTAACCCCTCCAACTGTAAATGTAACAACTAAATTTCCACTAGCTTTAGCTGGTGTTGTTACTGTTACTGTTTCAATTTGATTAACGCCAGGTGTAGTTACTACTGTTGCATCTGTTACTATTGGAACTACAGGAGTAAAATTATTTGCCATTTGAGTTAATGTAAGTGTTGTTGGATCCGTAGCTATTGTTGAGTATTTTGTATTTAATGTATTGTTTGCATCTATTAATGTTTTTAATTCTGTTGCAGTCGACCATTGTGTTGCATCAACAGGTGGTGCATTATAAATAAATGTTTCACCATCTATTCCTATGTCAGTTGTTGCTAGTGTAATAGTATAAATATCTGCTTTCCCAAGTTTAGTATGATCTATTGATGAACTTACCCCATTTGTATGAACTGCTGTATCAACTATATTAGCTATCTTATTTCCATCTAAATCAATGATATCTGCATTTGTTCCAGGTGCAGTATACGATACTATAGTTGACGATGTGAATCCAGTTCCATTTAATATTACTGTTAATCCATCAACACCTAAAACAGTATTTGTTAATAACCCTGCATTACTTACTTTAAATCCATTAGCACTAGCGGCTACAAATTTTGTAGCATCAAGTAATTGTGTGAATTTAACAGTAATAGATGTTTCGCTTACTAGTCTAAAGCTTGTTGGTGCTGTAACAGCATTGAAACCTACCACTAATGGTGCTATATGTGATTTGGAATCTCCCGAATTACCTGCCTTATCTTTTATTCCGGTAGCCATAACTACTCTTATACTATTTATATCTGAAAGCGGAATAGTATCTTCCATTACTATGGTAACTGTTCTTTTATCTCCATTTAAATTAACATCTTGAATATTATATTTCTTAACAACGCCTGAAGAATCTGTACTGCTTATTATCCAATTATCCTTGTTTTCAGCAGAAATTTCTTCTAATAGGTCATTTGCTTCACAACTTATAACTTGTGGAGTTGTGCCGGAAATCACTGATAAAGTTTTTATAAATGGTATTATTGGATCTACCTCAATATTATTTTTAGTCGTTAATGTATAAATTTGTTTATTATCTGCAAATGAAATAACTGAATTTAGATTTGCACCGTCACTATCTTGTATGATTCCACCATTAGTAAATATTGAATTAAGAACAATAGTACTTGGTATGATGACCCCATTGGTAAGTATTGATTCACCCTCTAAACTTCTATCAACTACTTTATATGTAAAAACAACTATATCCTTCGTCGATACAAGGTCTGTACTTGTTTTATCATATTCAGCATTTCCTATATTAAGCTTTAATATAGGGTTTCCAGTAACAAAGATAGGTTCATTAAATTTAACTCCTATTTTTACGAAATCTCCTATTTTGTATAATGTTTTATCCTCCATTGAAACTACATCTACAACTCTACTAGCTTTTTTATTTTTAACTATAGTTATTGTTGCTTTTACCTTATTTAATATACAATCCCCTACATTTGAAACATCTATAGTAAGTGTCCCATTTATTGTTATATTTCTTAAATCATATATGTTATTATCTAAAAGTCCATTCCCGATTGTAACATCTCCATTAATTGTTGATCCATTTCCATCTAAAACAACATTTCCACCCATTAATGGCTTTGCCCATTTTATAGTCTGAGTCGGAGTAATACTCAATGCAGATGCAAATTTGATAAATTGAACATCAATATCACCTAAAGCCTTAGCTAGTACGTTTGCTGCATCATTGCTTTGCCCCTCACTATTTGATACAATCCTTGTATCCTTCGTATTAAGACTCATCACCTTAATCGAATCTAAATTATTAGGATCAACAGATTGTAGCATAGATATAAGTGTGGCCGGAGTTTTCATTAAATCATATAATGTAATTGCCTTATTTGTAACCGTACTTGTTTTTGCAGTAATGTAATCAGTAACAATCTCACTCTTTACATCTATTAGTTTTTTCTTATAACTAGAATCTTCTAAAAGCTTACCATTAACATCAAAAGCCTCTATCCGAATTGAATAGTCTAGACCTGTATCAATATCAAGACCTGCCTGACCAGTTGTGAATCCAGCAAAACTTGAACTTGGGAAAAGCTCCTTTCCAACCAATTGTGCCCCTGTATTGGTGGTAACTGAAACTTTTAATCTTTTTACAGTAACATCAGTCTTAACGTCAATATTCGTTAACTTTGTATATGCATTTGTGGTCAACCCGTATTTTTTATGTATAGTCTCAATTGAAGTTATATATTTTTTAGGTGCATAAATATTTATATCTCTTAGAGAATTATATGCTAGTATGTATTTATTTAAATAATCTACTGTAGCTTGTGCATTATCCAAAAATATAGATTTAAATCCGGATGCAAAATCCGTTGATGAAAAAGGTAATATAAAATCCGTTAAAGTGGTGTAATTTGTAAATATTAAGGCATCCTTCGGTATTTTTATTGCGTAATTTACAACATCAGGATCCAATTGTTTAATTGTTATGGTTAAAATCTTATCATTTATTGTTATATCGTTAATTTCTGCAGCTCGCATAACTGTGCTTCCACTAGTTTGATACAATGTAATTTTTTCTTTATATTTATCTGTTATAACATAATCAAATGTTACATTTATTTTGTTTGTTGTAACTCCGCTGATAGTAGTTGCGCTTGTTGTATATGTGTAAGGTACAGCCGCATAAACTGTAGTAACTGAAAAAACTATACTAAAGAAAAAAGCCATAACAAATAATTTTAAACAAGACATTTTTTTCTGTAAAATATTATAATACATCTTAATCATTCCTCTCATTAATATATTATTTCTCAACTAAATATTTTTTTTGTCCAAGTAACTTTCCTGTGGCATCATATGAATTAAATGTTACAGTAGTTCCTTTTGTTAGTAGCGAATATGATTGAAAATTATTATTTTCATTGTAGTACATATCTAAGCCATTAAGAGATACCCCAGTTACCTTACTATCTGCCTCGACTTGTACCAAATATATTCCTAAAGAAGGATAGTACTCTAACAAAATATTATTGATATATTCTACTGCAATTACATTAACAGTAACTGTTGTATATAAACTTAATCCAAGAATTTTTCCTGATACCTTTTTTTCTCCTATAGTGCTTGTACTAACCGCACTCCAAACAATAGGTTCTTTTCCTATAGACCCATCTTTATATATAACATCTACCATTTGAGGAAGTAGCGGTATTTCATTTTGCATAACATTAATCGTATCTGCAATTGGTAATACAGAATCAATTTTCAAATCCTCTGATACAAGGAATGTTTTCTTCCCCGGAGTTTTAATATATTCATTTGTAACCCCAGATTTCACACCACCCGTTACTACAACTGAATATTTCTCATTGTATATAGGTCTAACAGTTGAAGTCATAACCACGGTAGTTTCATTTGGGAAAGAATAAGTACAAATGACCTTCGTGCCTGTTTTTTCTCGAAGTAAATATAGCGTAGAACCGTTAATAGTATCCTTGTCATACTTTTCATTATATTTTATTGTCCATGAAATTTTACTAGTGTTTATATTTGCTTCCGGAAAAATTTTCATATCATCTGCATATGCAATTGAACTCATTAAAAATATAATCAAAATAACTGACATCGCACATCTTTTATAAATTGCTCTTAAATTATAATTGATATTTTTACTAAACATTCCTATTGTCATCCCCCTATGTTAAAACCCTTTAATTGAATTGTTATCTATTTCATATAATACATCGTCCAAAAAGTTAATAACTTTATATAAATTTCTATAAATGTTATATGTTATGGTCAAATTTGAAACTTTGTACAATTATTACTTATTTTAAAATCCTGTATTTGTATTCCTATTACAATATATTTTTTGTTCTAGATTTACTACAGGCACAAAAATGAGCATCAACAACTATTTACGCAGCCATTGACGCTCAATATAATGTTTTTCCCTTTAATCTTCTACATAACCTACCAAATAACAAGTTACATAACTAAAAGTAAGAAATTAAACCACATTCTGTAATTAACCAATAACATTACTAGCTGCTTGTTCAAGAAAATCCGCAGAAGCTGCTAATTCTTCCATAGTGCTTGCCAACTCCTCAGTAGCTGCAGCTTGTTGTTGCCCTATAGCTGCTGTTTGTTCAATCTTTTCATCAATTTCGTTAATTTTTTCCTTTATTTTATTAAGAATATTTTCTACATCCTTAACTGCATTTGAACTATTTTCAGCCATTTTACGGATTTCTGTTGCTACCACTGAAAACCCTCTACCATGTTCTCCCGCTCTTGCCGCTTCAATTGCAGCATTAAGCCCAATCATATTTGAAGTATGTGCCACTCCACGAATCATTTCTATTATTTTCCCTGTTTCGTTTACCTGCTGAGTTATTTCTTGTGCTAAAGCTTGAAGTGACATCTGATGACCTGCTAATTGCCCAGCAGAAGCTGCAAGTTCTTCAATGGTGGCTGAAGTTTGTTCTGAGGATGATGCAACTAAATGTGCAGTACTAATAAGGCTTTCACGGTTTTCTAAGCCAATACCTAATCCTATCGCACCTATTACCATTCCTTGTTTATCAAATATTGGAATAGCTGTAGATTCAAATTCAATCCCTATAGCTTCTTTTGGCACTACCATTCTTTCAGGTTTACCGGAATTAATAGCTATATTTAGTGTATCTACTTTCGGAATATCAGTTCCAGTCAAATCTATTGGTGCCTTAATTTTTTCACCAGGAACAAAACGAAGATACTTCTGAGTATCAGTTATGGCAATCATACAATCCAGAGGGACTAGTTTCTGAAGTGCTGGAGCTAAATCTACGATAAAATCCAATATATTCTGTGATTCAGTTTTTTCAATTGAAGACATCTGGTAATTTCCCCTTTCCTTTTTTATTTATACCTAAATTTCAAGTTTAGTAATTTGCATTTATAATTAATGGAAATTCATAAACAAATTTACATATTATTTAGTATTTTATCATGTGTTCCCCCTACATTCAACATATTTTTACAATTAATCTTATTAAAAGATGAATAAACCAAATAAGCACCAACAACTATTATTTCAGCCATTGATGTTCAACATAATATTTTTCTATATATAAGGTTACGTGCATTTTATATAAATTATTTTATAGCTTTTAATTTTGCAATATCTGCCCAATTATTTGCTGTAATAATTTCCACACTACTCATGTCTTTTCTCATACTATTAACTTCGCTTTTAATTTCTGCAACTTCATGCTTCAAATTTTCCTGCTTTCCCAAAGCTTCGTCTTTAATAATTGAAAGTTCAACATATTTTTTATATAATTCTCTGCTTTCATTATTAAAGTAGGATAATAATTGTTTACTACATATTAATTTTTCTCTTTGATTACCAATATACATTGAATAGCTGCTCCATTCATAATCTTCTGGCTTTTCAACCATTTGTGCTCTCATAGGGTTTAAGTGTATATACCTGCTTACTTCTAATACATATCCATCTTTCTCTATTATTTCAGCATTATATCTTGATTGAAACAAATGACCTATAAAATTATATTTCTTATTAAAATTCTTTGCATAAAAATTATTAATCCTACCAATATAAAAATTTATAGGCTTTTCTTTTGCTTCTATTTGTATATGTACATGATTTGTCATTAAACAGTAACTTATAATCCTATAACAATCTTTGTAATAACATAGTGCCTCTTCCATACATCTTAAATAGAATTCAAAATCAATTTCTTCTTTAAATATATCACTTCTTCGATTACCTCTTGCTGTAACATGATACATAGCTCCTGGATACCATTCTAACTTTTTTCTTCCCATTTATACATTCTCCTGTCAATTTTTATTATCTATATTATTGACAGTTTCCAATTTTTTAAAACCTTTGTTTTTACATTCTTTTACAAGTGCCTGTCACCCTAGTGAGGCGGTTTGCCGACGAACTTGCTATTAACAGTGTCCCTGTCATACTTTTCATTATATTTTAATGTCCATGAGACTTTGCTAGTATTTATGTTTGATTCTGGAAAAACTACCATATTATCAGCATAGACAATTGAACTCATCAAAAAAATAATCAAAATAGCAACCATAGCGCATCTTTTATAAATTTATTTTGAATTAAAATTAATATTTTTACTAAACATTTCTATCGTCCTCTCCTTAAATTGAACAAATGGTATTTAGGTATAGTGAATGTTAAAATAGTCACTGATTTGAATTTATTTTTATTCGACTTATTATATTGTTCGAAAAGCAAATAACTTTATATTATTTTCTATAAATGTTATATGTTACATCAAAAGAATATCCTAAGACAGATTATTTCTATCTTAAGCAGTTTTAACAAATAAAGTAGTTAATGTTTTCCTTGACTATTGTAATAATTGCCTTACTGATTCTGTTGATTGATTTGACTGAAGAAGAATTGCTTGCGTAGCTTGAGTTAATATATTCCTTTGCGCTAGGTCTAAAGATTCCTTAGCTAAATCAGTATCTTCAATTCGTGAATTACTAGAAGTTAATTCCTGCTCATACTCAGCAAGTTTTCCACTGAAGTAATGAAGACCTTCTTCATTACTACCTGTTTTACCCACATAATCTGCTATTTTATTTATAGCAGTGTCTATTTTATCTAAAGCTTGAACCGAACCTCCTATAGTACTTACATTAATTCCATCTAAACCAAGACTTGAAACTCTTACATCAAATAACTCTATTTTAAAAATATCACCGCCATTTGCCCCTGCTTGTATATTTATAGGATCCAAAGGTGGAGCTAGGAGCTTCTTTCCATTAAACTCCGTACCGTTAGCTATACTATCAATATCTTTTAATATTTGGTCAATCTCATTTTGCATGGCCTTTTTATCATCTACTCCTGAGGTATCATTAGCCCCTTTAACCGAAAGTTCCCTTAACCTTATTAAACTATTATCTGAAATTAAGTCTAAAGAACTGCTCATTTGTGTAGATAATTGAATTCCATCCTGAACATTCATCTGAGCTCTTGACAATCCTCTTATTTGAGCTTTAAATTTTACAGAAATACTACTTCCTGCTGCATCATCACTAGCGCTATTGATTTTTAAACCTGATGAAATTCTTTCCATTGATTTTGATGATCTCTTTTCATTTTTAAGTAATTTATTTGTAACTTTTATCCTGTTTATATTATGAGTTATTATCATAGCACATCTCTCCTAAACATCCATACTAATGTAGATTAATATTATATTAATCCAATTCAACTTCTTCTATATTTATCGTAAGGGAAAAAAATAACTTAAGTTTAAAATTGAAAATAGATTCCAATTAATACATTTATTTAAGTATTGTTTAATATTAACCACCGTGCTGTTTTCTTATTAAGATTCCAATGAACCCATTAAATTTTTGTCAACTGCCATCACTACGCCAAAATGAGCACCAGTAGCTACTAATATAGCCAATAATGCTCACTCTAATTTCTTACCGCATTTTGTTCTTTTACTTTCACTATCTATTGCGCTAACCTGAACTGCTAACTTGTTTAGCCTGTCATTTATTATATTTAGCTCCTTTTGGTCAAGACTAGTAAGTTGCTTGCCTTGTTCCGCTATCTCTCTCATTTGTAACAGCTTTACTTCCTTGACGTTAAGCATCTTTTGTTTGTCCTTCGCCCACTTCAGCTCCTGTTGTAGTTGTTTATTTGCTTCTTCCTTCTTATCTTTCTGCATACCAGCAACTACATCTAGATTCTGTCCGATATTAGAGTCTGTTGCAACCTTATGTATCTTTTCTGTTGTTTGTTTATCGTTTTCTTTCACTGTATCAATAGATATTGTCTTAGTTACTACTATATCATCATGTTGTTGAATCTTTGGTTGATTTATTACCATTGATATGATTTTATGTCCATATGATTACCTCCTATCTAATATTTTAGTTTGTCCTCCAACTGTTTGATTTTCAGTAGATATCCTTGATCTTTTCAGCATCCTTTGTCTTTTACTACGACATTGCTCATCATTTCTGTCTTCTTAGTAGCATTTCCCATAAAAGTTTCTATCTCCATCTTACTTACTTCTATTCCAATTATCGTTGTGCTATCTATTGACTCATTATCATTTAAAGTGATGATATATACATTAGTTTTTTCTTATTTACTCTAATGAATAAAAACAGGTCATGCACTTACTTTGCATTTTTTTGTACATACTAAAATTTTCATCCCTAAGATATCTGATCGTCCAACCGCATTCCTTACTATTGCTTGTGAATCAGTCATGACTTTTCTTTTCTAATGTGTAATATGTTGGACTAATTGTAAGAAATTTAGTTCTTAATTTTATTCATACCCGAACCCTTATCTTAACACTGTCCTACGGTCTACTGCACACCCATCGTTACCAACACAGCCTATCCTGGCACTTAACAGTTCATGAAAAGCCCTTCTTGACTCATTACAACTGATTGTACTTTTGTGTATGTTAGCTTTTTAGAACTATTGCAAATAGACAGATTCTCAAAAACTTATACATTAGTTGATAGGATTAGAAACGCTAAGATAAATATATTTGCTTACACAAATCTATCTATCCTAACTTCTTCCCATATTTTATTTCTTTATTGCTAAAATATCTACATTTCCATTCAATCCATAGAATTCATTAGATTTAATTACATTAAACTCTTTTTCCTTACTATTAATTACTATTTCACCTTCTCCCTTAATATCAATAACTTCAAACCCAATATTTTTCATGATTTTCAATATCCAATCCGGATTAATTGGAGCGCTATTTGTTTCACCATTTATATATTTCTGTATCATTTCACATCCATATTTACCACTTGTTATATCACCTTTCTTTAAACAAAGTTCTATTATGTAGTATAAATACCAACCAACTGATGATGCACTAATTAGAATTTCACCACCTTTTTTCAACGTTCTATAAAACTCCTGCAATGTTTTTTCAATATTTGTATACATAATCATCTGTCTACATAAAATTGCATCAAAAGTATTATTATCGAAGGGCAAATTTTCTACATTACATCTTGATAAGTTAATATTCTCTCTTTTCATTCCTTTTATTAAAGCTTCTGTTACTAAGATTTGATCCCCTGTAATGTCAATTGCCTCAACACGTTTATTTAAATAAGATAATGCAATAGACCAATTTCCAATACCACATCCTGCATCCAAAACCAAATCTTTATTTTCGAACCCTATACTTTCTAATCTTTTCTTATAATAATTTAAAGTAAGATCTTCTTTAATGAACTGATCTTTTTCTAAACAAAGTGGAATTGTTGTTTTAAAAGTGTAGTCTGATATTTCTCGAAATAAACTATGTGAATCATTAAATTTCCACCCATTTTTCTTTATTCTGTTTACTAATATATTTTGGCACTTATACATCTCATCCATTTTATTACCAATTTTATTCAATTCTCTAGGTAATATCTCTTTCGTATAATCTATACAATTAGTTTCAAACCATCTTATTCCTATACTTTCATCATAACCATCCTCTTCATTAACTTGCAATTCCTTTTGCTCTACTTCTATTCTATTTATATATATTTTTATATCTTGTGGGTTCTTCGCATAAAATGTAATGCCACGACATTGTTCGATAGTTGGAATGATCTTTCCAAAAATAGGATCATTTATAGATTCAATATTTATATATTGTACCCCTGCATTTTCACTTACTGTATACTTAATATATTCATTCGTTCTATTATATTCTAACAATCTAGATAATCTCGCTACAAGAATTTTCCCACTATCATGCTTATTTTTTAATCTTTTGAGACCTTTTATTGTTGAATCCGAATATTTACCTTCATATTTCATACCTAAGTGTTGAGCATAAATACTATATAGTCCGCGTTTTTCTATATTGTTAAAGTTTTCTTCGGATAGCTCATTCCCTAGTTTATCGGTATGCCATATCCATTCATTTTGTTTTATAGTATATCTTTTAAATTGCCATACCTTTTGTCCATCTGCTAAAATCTTTTGTGAAATAGCTGATTCATATCCTAATTCATTATCAACATCAGGATTCCATATAAATTCTATACCATATGGGATTGTAATATCCGTGTGGTATGAAATCTTATCCTTTTGATCTCCCCACTGGTATTTATACTTTGTACTATTTCCAAAATTTTGGGTATTAGTTGCACTTCCATGGTCAATCCAAACCTTGATTTTCACATTTTCTTTCTTTAATTCATTTATCGCAGCTAGAGAATGTTCTCTTTTAAAGGTGGTTATGCCACTATTCTTATTTGTAAAATCCCCATAACTATGCAATGAATCTATCCATCCTGCTGAAATAAACTTTTTGATTTCTTCTTTTAAAAAATATTCATTTTCAACATAATTGTCCCCTCTAAACCAACTCATTTCTTCTGAAGCTGTTTTTGTTTTATTATAGTCTATATATTGTTCCGTACTTATCTGTGAAGATTTAAACATCCAAAATGAATCCGCTATATCAAGTCCCAGCCCTCTACCCATTTTTGTCTCTTCAGAAGTATTTAAGAATTTATGAATCTCACAAAACTCATATAAAGTTGTATAATCAATATCACTTGCTATAGACATCATTGCTTTGTAAGGATATGGAAATTTTCTTAGTTTAATATTAGCTACTTGTCGCTCATATACGCTAAACCACTTTTGAATCACATTCTTCCATAAAGATAATTCTGCTATAATATGCTTATTATCTTTACACTTATTAAACATTGTTTCAAAATTATTAATTGTAAACAGTAATTTTTCACCTACATTGCTTACTTTAGGTACTTCTAAAAAAAAGCAATTCTTTTCCTTAAGTATTCTATATGGTAACCATTCTCCAGTAATAACAATATTATTACAGTATAAATACTCCTGCATCGACCCGCTTAGCTGGTCTGTCGTTTGTATTTGCACCATAATATTTGAAATAATTCTTAATTTAGCTACATCTTCATTTGATAAAAATTTATCGAATACCTTATACTTAAAACCACTTTTCTCTATTTCATTTATAACATTTTTTCTATAATTATCTTCACCATATGTCATAGGTAAAATTAAAAAAATATTATTAGGTAATCTATCTTTAACACGAATTATAGAATTTAAGATTTCTAAATGATTTTGTGCTGGGTATGCATTGTACCCACATGTTACTACTAGTGAATCAATAGGTATACCTAATTCTCTCCTAATTTTAACGATATCTTCATCATCGTACATATTAATGTATTCTAATGGTGTCAATCCAAATCTACAATTTTTTAATTTAGAAGAATACTCAAATTTATAATATTCATCGAATTCCTTAATTGTATTTTCATTAGCCATAGTAATAATATCAGCATTGTCCAAAACTTGTTTTTGGATTATTCTGTTTTCACCTGACATTCTATAGTAATCGCTACCCCATACGCTTACTATTAATTTATTACATTTTTCTTTTAGTTTTATTGAAACACTACTATAAATAGGATCCAAATAATGTATATGTATAATATCATACTTTTTAAGTTTATTAAATTTATCTAATAATTCATTTATATTTGAATATGCATAAACATTATTAATTAAATTACTTTCCTTATCTTTTATATAGCTTAAATCCATGGTTAGAACATCAAATTCTATATCAGAACATTTTTTCATATTCTCAATGAATTCTTTTACAAAAACAGAATAAAAATGGCATAAAATCAAGCACTTATTAGTGTGACCATTTAGTTTTATAATGTCATCAAATTTTTCCTTACTCCCTGTTTCAAGAAGTATATTTTCAACTAATTCTCTAATCTCATTTCTTAGTTGTTCATTTACTGTTTTGTTATAAGCATAAACATATTGTTTTACAGCCTTTTGATAGTCACCCTGAATTTCATACACATATGCTAAATTATAATTCAGATCAAAATTATTAGGATCAAAAAATAATCCATCCACCAATGTTCTAAGTGCTTCATCATATTGTATTTCTTCTATTTGAATTACAGCTTTCATAGAATAAATTTCAGAATCATCTTTAATAATATCTTCATACCCATCAATCAATATTTTAGCTTGATTGAATTTTTTTAATTGTATAAACTGAGAAATATTTTCCTTAACTTTTTTCTTATATAAATCCATCGTATTATCTTTTTCAGTTATGCTATTTTTAACTCTATTTTGTAATATTTCTATTCCCTTTTTCATGTAGGTACAAGTACGTAAAGCCATACCTAAATACTTTATATAAATAGCCTTACTATTTTTGTTTTTATTAGCTAGAAGCATATACATTAAAAATAAATCTTCTTCATCTTTCATGCATTGGGTATTCTCGCCTTGAATTATATCTTCGTGATATATTTGAGTTAAATACTGTTCTCCAATTTCTAGATATCTATCAAAAATCTCTGAATACTTTTCATTATCAACATCTTTATCCTTAAATAAATATACTGCTAGAATTTTATAAATTCTTATCTCATCAAGACTTAATTCTGCATTTTCATAGTTTTTTAAATAATCATATAAATTTGTTCCGAAATTTTCATGGCGAAGCACTAAATAATTGCAATAATTTTTAATTTTAAAGTCATTAACAGCTTTCAAATATTTTACCAATGATATCTTGTCGCATAAAAAACAATATAAAATATCTCCAAAATAATCAGGAAGATTACTAAAATCTAAATTGTCTATTTCTTCATTTGATTCACTATACAAATTATCTGAAGTTATTCTTACCTTATTTAGTAAAGCATGCTCAGTATCTCCCTCTGAAAATAATTTAAAAATATTCTCTTTAGTCTTTTTATTTGCCTTTAATAAATATAATTCTAATGCACTAATAAAATAATCCTTTATACCATCGTGATTTGTATCAATATCATAATAAAAATCTTTTAATTCTTTAAATTTATTTAGCTTTACATATAATGAGATGCTAATATTAAATGCATAATTTAATACCCTATCCGACTTTATTTTTCCAATAAATTTTAATGCTTTCTCATACTTTCCTATTCTTTCATATAAAGTAGCCATGTCTAAGCAAGCATCATCATATTTTCCTATTGTATAATGTACTACTGATAGATCATCACCAACCCTAAAGTTATTAAAATCCTCGAGTTTTCTAAAATAAGTATTATAATTCTCTATAGCTTCTTCATTTTTATATATTGAGAACTGCGCCTTAGCAAGATAATAATACAAATCGATATAGAATCCCTCTTTATTAGTTGCTTCTAAGCAAATTTCTTCTACTTCTCTAAATTTTCCACTTTGTAAATAAATTCTGGATAAGAAAATACTTATAGCTCTATATTTACTTAAATCAAGCCTCTTAAATTTAACTAAATTATAAGCCTTTTCTATTGTTTCTGAAGCCTCTTGATAATCTCCATGCATAGAATATGAAACTGCAAGTTGATAAATATAATATACATTTTCTTTATCTTTATCAAGTTCCCTTTTCAAGATTTTAGAGGTTCTTAAAAATTTCTTGTTCATTAGTTCTTTATCATCATTGATATAACCATAATGTAGAATCTCAGACTTCAAAATAATCATAGGTTTTTTCCATATACATTGGTTATGAACAGCTCCCTCAAATCTAAAGTCTTTATCTTTTCTAAAAATTCTCGGTGCTGTTAGAACAGCAAAATCATCTTCATTATTAGTAAATGTAAAATTTTTTACTGAAACACTCGCAGTATTATGCTTTTTAAATTCATTAGAATTAAAGAATTGTAGAATTCCCTTTGGATTGCTAATAACCTCATCACCATCAATAACTAAAATCCATTCTCCTGTACAATATGTTATTGTAATATTTCTCATCTCTGAAAAATCACTGTTCCATTCATGAAAGTATACTTTATCTGTAAATTCCTTAGCTATCTCTACTGTATTATCTGTAGAACCAGTATCAACAATAATTAACTCTGATTCAACAAGATCTCTAATTGGCTTAAGACTCTCAAGACATTTCCTTAGATATTTTGATTCATTTTTTACCATCATGCCAATACTTAGTTTCATAAATTATTCCCCCTATTAGTTATATATTATTTTTATTCAAAGTTCATTAAACCCTCTATAAAAATAATATAAAAAAAGGGGTAGAACTAATCCACCCCTTTAAATGAAATTATCTTAATAATGCAAGAACCTGTTGTGGTTGTTGGTTAGCTTGAACAAGCATTGCTTGAGCAGCTTGATTAAGAATATTGTTCTTTGAGAATGTAGACATTTCTTTTGCCATGTCTACGTCTCTAATTCTTGATTCAGCTGATGTTAAGTTTTCGCTTGATGTTCCTAAATTAGCTATTGTATGATCTAATCTGTTTGAATAAGCACCAAGTTTTGCTCTTTCTCCTGAAACTGATGCTGTAGCTGCATCTAGAACTTTAATTGCAGCAGAAGCTTTTGTGGAACTAGATATATCAAGTGCATGTTCAGTAGTTGCTGTTGTAAAATCTGATAAATCATCAGCTGCACCAGTAACTACAAATGAAGCTCCACTAACAGCTGTAGTTGCAACTCCTGCTGCAGTAGCTCCTGCTGTTCCGGATATTCCTAAAGCAGAAGAACGCATATCGCTAATGTTAGCAGTAAATTGTTGGCCTTGATTAGCGCCAATTTGGAATGTAAATGCTGATGATGCTGCTGATGCCACGGTTGCTCCGACAGCTACAACGGCAGCAGTTGTAACTCCTGATGTACCATTAAGTAATTTCTGACCATTAAACTCAGTGTTATTACCAATTCTACTTACTTCTGAAGTCAACTGATTCATTTCCTTTTGTATTTGTGTTCTATCGTCAGTTGTATTAGTATCATTAGAACCTTGAACTGCAAGTTCTCTCATTCTTTGAAGAATTGAAGTAGTTTCATTCAATGCACCTTCACCAGTTCCAATCATTGATATACCATCTTGAGCATTAGCTGAAGCTTGATCTAATCCTCTAATTTGGCCTCTCATTTTTTCTGATATAGCAAGACCTGCTGCATCGTCTCCAGCCTTGTTAATCCTAAGACCTGAAGAAAGTTTTTCCATTGATTTATTAGCTGTTGCTGCGTTAATGTTCATGTTCCTGTTAGCATTCATTGCACCTAAGTTGTGATTGATTATCATAATAAATTCCTCCTTGAACTATTAGTAGGACATCCTTGTCCTCTAGTTGTATTTATAGTTAAAATCTTTAATTTCATTGTATAATAGTTGAAATTAAGAACTGAAAACTAACATATATCTCAGTTTTTAGTTGGTTTTTCAATTATCTTAATAATGCAAGAACTTGTTGTGGTTGTTGATTAGCTTGAACAAGCATAGCTTGAGCAGCCTGATTAAGAATGTTGTTCTTTGAGAATGTAGACATTTCTTTTGCCATATCTACGTCTCTAATTCTTGATTCAGCTGATGTTAAGTTTTCGCTTGATGTTCCTAAATTAGCTATCGTGTGATCTAATCTATTTGAATAAGCACCAAGTTTAGCTCTTTCTCCTGATACCATTGCTGTCGCAGCATCAAGAACTTTAATTGCAGCTGAAGCTTTTGTTGAATTACCTAAATCAAGTGCACGTTCCGTTGTACCATTTGCTGTAAAATCTGATAAATTATCTCCACCAGTTACGAAAGTAGCACCAGTGACTGCTGTAGCCCCAACGCCTACTGCCACGCCTGCTGCTCCTGATATTCCTAAAGCAACAGAGCGCATATCACTAATATTAGCAGTAAACTGCTGACTTTGATTTGCACCAATTTGAAATGTAAATGCTGATGATGCTACAGTTGCTCCTGAAGCTACTGTAGCAGTTCCTACTACACCTGCTGTACCATTAAGCAATTTTTGGCCATTGAATTCAGTGTTATTACCGATTCTACTTGTTTCTGAAGTCAATTGATTCATTTCCTTTTGTATTTGTGTTCTATCCTCAGTTGTATTAGTATCATTAGAACCTTGAACTGCAAGTTCTCTCATTCTTTGAAGAATTGAAGTAGTTTCATTCAATGCACCTTCACCAGTTCCAATCATTGATATACCATCTTGAGCATTAGCTGAAGCTTGGTCTAATCCTCTAATTTGGCCTCTCATTTTTTCTGATATAGCAAGACCTGCTGCATCATCTCCAGCTTTGTTAATTCTAAGACCTGAAGAAAGCTTTTCCATTGATTTATTAGCTGTTGCTGCGTTTATACCCATGTTCCTTGAAGCATTCATTGCACCTAAGTTGTGATTGATTATCATAATAAATTCCTCCTTGAATTTTTAGTAGAACATCCTTGTCCTCTATTTGTTCTTTATAGTTAAGCTCGTTGCGAGCTATACTAACTAAATTGTCTTGCTATTACCTTTCGTTACTTCTTTGTTGATTTTGTCACTATTATATATATCGCTACAATAAATAATAACTTTATACCCTTTTGATAATATATTTTAAAATATTTTTATATTAAATTTCTTTACTTAAAAAAACAGCTTTAGCAGATATATTATTATATCCTGCCATTCCTACTTGTCTTTTTTTATTTTGTTTTATTTTTTTTAGCAAATCTTCTCTTTTAACTTTCATTTTTAAATCTAATACTTTATCTGATTTTTCTATTTCATATTTCAAAAATAATTTTCTAAGTTCTTCTTTTGTATAACTAATTTTATTTATATCATCTAAAATCAACTGTCTTTGCTGAAATATTTCTTCTAACTTCTCATATTCTTCTGCTTTAACTATTTCACTAATAGTCAAAGTAATATCTTTATATTTAATAAAATTTTCTTCTAAGATCAATTTATCACCCGCTTTATTTTAATTAAAATTAACAATGATTATTATCAACTAAATGCATCTATGCCCCTGTTCCCGTTCCAAGCATAGAGCTAATTGCACTCTGTTGTGAATTTAACGCATTCATAGCCTTTTCTAGTGCGGTAAATTTAGCATAATATCTAGTTGAAGCATCATTAAGTTGAGTTTGAAATTTACTAACACTTAATGTCTTATTGTAAATTTGGTCAGGAAGTGTATTTTTACCTGAAGTACCTGAACTGCTGAAATCATATTGCTTATTTATAAATATATTCATATATCCACTTAAGGTGTAAGTACCATCTTTACCTAGTCCAGGCGATGCAACGTAATCTCTCAGTATACTGTCCATTCTTGTGAATATGCCCTCTTCCTTGTATTTTGTTGAACCTACATAAGCTTTATCGGGAGTTAAAGGACTACTGGAGGTACCTATAAATAATTTTTTAAAATCATCCATATTATTTTCTATAGCACTCTTTAATTTTGCTTCATCCTTAATAACAAGTTTACCACCATCTGTAGTATCTGCGGATGTTTCTACACCTACAGCACCAGTACCATAGCTACCAAAATTTAAGGCTACTTTTCCTGTACTAGCATCTGAACTATCATAACTACTGTATACAGGTGAATAAAGTGTTCCTCTCAATTGAGTCAGTAAACTACTTAAATAGTCGTCTTTTTTAAGTATCCCCACCTTTGCTTTAGCTTCCCATGTTGTGATTTGAGTTTCACTCATAGTTCCCTTTTGTGCATCTGTTAATGGAGTATAGTTTTTATCTTTCTTTTCTGTTAATTTTGTATTAATTGTAGATATGATAGTATTATAATCCTCAATAAATTTTTTCACATTACTAACCACTGTATCTGAATTTGAAGTTACATTTACATTTGAAGTTTCACCTATTACATTGACTCCAGTAAGATTATAGGTAACACCATTTACAGTGAATTTATTAGAACTTTGAGAAGTGGTTGTAACTGCTGTTTGTCCAGGAGCAGTAATAGATACTATTGCATCTTTTCCTACACCAGTGATAGTTGTTATACCCAATTTACCAATAACATCATTGCTTGGAGTCGCTTCTTTTATTCCAATACTTGAAGCTGATCCATAATCTTTTGATTGAAAAGAAATTTTGCCAGTAGTATCATCTATATTCATAGTAACTGCTCCACTTGTTGTACTATTAACTTGATCCATTAAATTCTGAATAGTAGATGAAGTTCCTACGGTTAATGAAATAACTGTAGGCGTATTTCCATTAGTCAATGTAAAACTATTAACTCCATTTGAAAAACCTAGAGTACTCAGTAATGATTTTGAAGATACTCCACTATTAATAGTTAAAGGACTAGTAAAACTCGCTATATCAGAAATAGTAGTATCTCCAGTAGCACTCAATGTAATGTCACCAGTTGCAGATGAGGATTTTGTAAACTTTATATAATTATCAATTCCATCATTTACATATGAGGCAGAAATTTTACCATTTAAAGTAGTAGAACCAGTAATTTGTTTATTTATATCAGCTACCAAATCAGACATTGAAGTAGAAGTTTTGCTTAAGGTTATACTGCCATTTGTAATTCCAAAATCTAATTTTTCGTTAATTTTCCAGTTTGATAAAGAACCTACCTTTACCATTGAATTGTTAGAATCCCCTTCAATCTTAGCCTGTTCCGCCAACTGACCTACATTCACCTTATACGTGCCAGCCTTAGCAGTTGAACCTGAGGTTGCTGAAACTACAGAGGTCTCATCACTCGCAGCTGTATTTGTATTCATTGAATTCCCAGACATCATGTACTTAGTTGAAAGTGGATCAAAATAATCCTGTAAGCCTTTTAAACCTGTAATAATTTCTTTATACTCCTCTTGCTTCCACTGTAAGGTCTGCTTATCTTGATTAGCTTTATCTATCTTAGCTTGATAGTTTGAAACCATCGACTTAACTACTGCATCTGTATCAATACCTGATGCCATACCAGATATTCTTAATAAATTAGCACTTGAAGTAGTACTAGTAGTTGAAGTAGTACTTGGATAAATACTTGCCATATGTAACTCCCCCCTCATTTTTATTAATTAACAAGTGGCAATTATTAATTCTATTTGCCTACCTTAGATTTTTTATATGCCTCATTCCAAGTATCGCGAACATCATCAATCAAAGGGATAATTTCATTCATAATCCCTTCACTTTTTTTTATATTAGCATCCACAAGTCTACGTGTTATAAACTCATAAACCTTCATTAAACTTTCTGCCCATTCTCCGCCTTTTGCCACATCTAAGGTTGACATTAACTCAAAAAATATATTCTGAGTTTTTACAATGTTTTCATGAGCCTTTTGAACATCTCTGTCTATTATGGCCTGTCTACCTATTTTTGAAAATTTTGCAGCTCCATCGACTAACATCAAAAGTAATTGATCCTTTGATGCAAAATTTATACTATTGCTTTTATAAGTATTGAATGCATTTCCATAAGCGTTCATTGCCATATTCCCTCACCCCTACTTTTTAGTATCTATAAAATTCCCCATGATTTTTTGCTCTTCCTCTAAAATTTCTTTAAAAACCTGTACATCATATTGTGTAGTTTTATACACCCCTACGGTTATTTTGTGGTTTTTCTTGTATTTTGATAATTTGCGACTAAATTCTTCGTAGGTTTTTGAGTTATCTCTTGGATTTCTATCTTTATTTACAATTATTGAATCTTTTCTATGAACTACTCCAGACCTAGTTGTATCTTTGACTCTCTGTCTTATTTCAACATCAATTTTATTTAATTTAAATTCCATAATATACCTCCCGCTTTTCCCTAGTGGGTTTCGAATTTATCTATTAAATTTCACTACTTTTCTTCAAAATGCTATGCCTTTTTATCTACTAAAATACCAGCAATTTCGCACATTTTAGCTACCATATCTAGTATTTTTCTTGAAGGGATTTCTTCTATCACTTGGTAAGTAGTATTATCAATTACCTTTATAATCATTTGGTTAAGAACCTCATGTTTTTCATATTGAAGGTGGGTACCTTCACCTTCTAAAATTTTATTTATTTTACTTACTGCATTTTTAATTTCTATTTCATTATTGTCTTTTTCAAATAGTAAATTATTGCCTTCAGTAGGTTTTGAAACCTTAACACTTTCTGGGCTTTTATAAATTTTCTCTAAATCAAAGGAATTATTTTTAATATTACTACCAATATCCATATTCTCCCCCCATTTATTTTTTTAGCTTTTCTAAATCTGAAACATCAAAAACCATAGCTCTTTGGTTTTCATCTATAACATCCGTGTAAAGTTCTTTTCTTAAAATGCTAATCTCTTTTGGTGCATTTATAGCAATTTTTACAGATCCATTTTCAATCTTAATTATAGTTATTTCAACGTTTTCGCCTATAAGTATGGATTCACCTTTTTTTCTACCTACTACTAACATTTATCTGACCCCCTCGCTAAATAGAGGTTCCTTTATTTTATATTTATCAGTATCTAATATTAATTGTTCCCCTAGATTTTCTTTTACATTAATAATTATGGGAGCTTTTAAATTAGTAGTCATATTTTTTATATCTGAGCTTAAAGTCACTGTAGTAAAAACCAATACTTCCTCAGCGCTCGCTATTTCAAGTTCTAATACATTGGTATCTGGTATTTTAAATTCGTAATCCTGAACTATTGTATATGGAGATACCAAAATTAAACCAACTTTTATATCTTCAATTGAGTGTAATATACTAAAAACTTCATTGCCTTCTAATGGGAAAACTATAAATTTTTTTAATTCTTTAAATCCTGGAAGGCCTTTTTTAAATACTATAACATCATCATCACTATAAATCCTGACCCCATGGTGCTTAGTAACTAGCTCCATATTAAAATTTCACTCCTTTAGTAAAAATTATTGTATTATTATCTTTCTGTTCTTTATTCTAAGGTTTATAGGTAATCAAGTAGTGAAGGTTGGATCACCTTAGCACTAGTTTGTAAAGATGCCAAATATATAGTTTGCATAGTAGCGTATTCCATTGCTTTCTCTGTAATATCTATATCCTCTGTTGCAGAGAGGATCTCTGTCATATTAAGATTATTCTCATCATTTCTAGTTTGGGCGCTTTCCATAGTATTTTGTTTAGAACCAACCTGTGACCGTAGCTTTAATACATTGGTGCTAAAGTCTTGAATACCCTTTAAATCATCTCCAGACAAAGCACTAATATCGTCAGCGGTAGCTGTAGAACTAAGATGGCTAGTAATATTTTCTAACAGTTTCGAAAGATTATTATCTCCAGTTCCATAATTTACAACTTCTGTTGCTGTTACATTATATTCCATAGTTACACCTTGGGACACTTCAACTAAAAGTGAAGAATTTATTTGATTATATTCTATAGAATCAGCCGCATTAGTGAGGTCTAATTCCCCTCCACCAATTTTAGCAAAACCCAATTGTGTATTATCTCCAACCTTACTTGTTTCTGTAGGTTTAGTTGTTCCTCTTGTTCCACCAAATATATATTTTCCATCAAAACTGGTATTAAGCATTTGCGATAGTTCTCCAACCTTTTGATTTATTTCATCCTTAACAGCTGCTCTCTCATTTGGTCCAAAAGTTCCATTTACTGATACTAGAAGTTCTTGAATTCTTGTAGTTACGTCCCCTATTTGACCTAATACTTTATCTGTTGTATCAAGCCAATTTGATGTATTTTTTATATTACTATTATATTGTGTATTTGCATCTATATCTGAATACATTTGCATTATCTTAGAAGCCTTAGCAGGGTCATCGGAGGGTTTCCTTATTTGTTTTCCTGAAGCCATTTGATTTTGAATTGTACTCAAATTATTTAAATTTGTTCTCATATCTCTTAAAAAATTATTCGAAAGCATTTTATTGGTTATTCTCATATTTTCACCCCTTAATTATCGCCATTAAATCCCGATATCTACTTTTTCAATCCATTTATAACTAAATCCAAAAGTTCATCAACGGTTGAGATTATCTTTGCATTAGCTTGATAAGCGTGTTGATATTGAATTAAGTTAGCCATTTCCTCATCCAAGGATACACCTGAGATAGAAGTTCTGGATTCCTCTAAGCTTGCTAAAAGCGTTGTATGGTTTGTTACATTTTTTTTCGCCGTTTGTGTCTGAACAGCTAATCTATTTATAATATCTGTAAAATAACTACCAATTGTTGTTCCATTTGATGATGAACTAATTGTATTAACTCCCAAAGTACCGTCTACAACAAATTTATCGGCCAAAAACTCTTCTCTTGTAGTATCTGAATTTACACCTTGAATTTCCAATTTCGTATATCTAAGTTGTGCAATAGCAAGTGCTTTGCTATTATCATTTGTTCCTGATGTAGCATCTTTTCCAACATTAATAAGCATAACATCTTTAAGGATCACTTCATTAACTGAAATGTTTCCTGCTGTAATTCCAGCTTCTTCACCACCAACATCACTATTAACAAAAAATTCAAGTGTATCACCCTCTGCAGTATTTTCACCACTATGTACCGCATTTACAGAAAAAGCAATACTTTTAGCTAGACTGTTTAATTGATCTACGTATACATCTATATCAGTTTGCACGGACATATATCCTTGTAGTTCTCCAGTTTTGGGAGTAAACAACTGTAACTTATCAAAACTAGCACCATTTTCAATTTTATTACCATCTGCATCTATAGCATTTCCTTCACTATCTGACCAAAGCACTCTACCTTGATCCAATTTTGTATATTCTTCACTGCTTAATGTCATTGTCATAGTTACTTTGTTTGCATCTGTTGACATATCCCCATTTTTGTAATAAGATACCTCATAACTTGCATTTCCAGCAGCGTCTTGCGGACCTACTGCTTTAATTTCACTAACATAAGAAAATCTGCTTACTTTATCATTAGGATTACTTCGTACAAGGTATGGATCTCCCAAATCCCCAGCATCCGTAGCTTTTAAATCCTCTCCTGCAAGTGTTTTTTTATCTATTGTAATTCCAAATTTTAAGCTTAGCTGATCTACTAGCAAATCTCTTTTATCCATAAGATCATTAGGCTCATTTCCACCAACTTTTACACTTATAACCTGTTGATTTAATTTATCTATTTGATCAAGCATACTGTTTACATCCACGATATCCTGCTTAATAACATCTTGACTATTAGTTTTTAATTTTATTAACTGGTTATAAGTATTATTTAATTCATCAGTTAGTGCTTTGGATTGCTGAGCTACTACTGTTCTTGAATTTGAGCTTTCAGGGCTCCCAGAAAGTGTTTGCCAAGAATCAAAGACCTTGCCTATTAAACTTGATACACCTGTATCACTTGGTTCATTAAAAATACTTTCAATCTCTGATAGAAATTTTTCTCTACCTGTATTTAAGCCCATAGTACCATTTTCTGTTCTTACCTGGTAATCTAAATAGCTATCTCTAATCCTTGTTATGGAAGAAACCTGTACACCAGTACCTAATTGACCTGCACCTGTAGAATTGTTCATGCTAGGCATGCCAAATGGCCTTGTAGTCTCCATAGTAGCTCTTTGCCTTGAATAGCCTTCCGTATTAGCATTAGCTATATTATGACTTGTTACATCTATTGCCTTTTGTTGAGCGGTCATACCTCTTGTGGCTACATTAAATGTTGAAAATAAACCTGACATTTTTCTCACCTCATACTATTTTTTTACTTTACCATATGAATTGTATGTTACTGTTTCTCTTACTGGACTTAATACATTTAACATCTTATTTGTAAAACGAAGTCCTTGTCTTAAAAGTAATTCATTTGTATCCTTTTGTTGCATAACTTCATGTAATAATAACTTAATTTTATGATAATTGCTCTCAAGTTCTGCCCATCTAGCTTCTTCAATTATCTCAGTCATTGCTCTATTTTCAGTAAGTTTTCGCCTTTCAACTTCTATGAACGCTATGTTTTTATTAGCTTCTTTAATTTTATTTACACAAGCTTCCATTCCAAAAACATCACTGACAATTATGCATCTGTGTTGCTCCTCAAGTTCTAGTAAAAGAGCCCTCACCGTTATTGTTTCCTGCAATATAATTTTATTTAGTTTATCTTTCATAACTAAATATCGCGTCCCTTCATATTCTCAAACATCTTGTTAGCTATTAACTTCGAATCTACCTTGTAAGTACCCTTGTTTATTTCATTCCGAATACTTTCAATCTTCTCCTTAGAATTTATTGATTGATCCTCTAAAGATAATGCACTTAGACTTTTTCCAAGGGTCGATAACTCAATGGTATCTTTTTTTGTAGTCGGTGCCTTTAATTCTGCTTTAGCTGTGTTCTTTTTATAAAAACTAATCACATCATGATTTATTCCATCTATTTTCATACTTATCCACTCCTAGCTTTTTATATCTTTAAGCCTAGCTTTTAATTCATCTACTTCTATTATCGTATACATTTCTTTAAAGTTTATATGATAAACAAAAAAAAGGAATAAACTTTCTTTATCCCCCCTTAATTTTATTACCTTTTTTTATTCTACTCGGTTATTGCTCTGACTCTTTCTTCTCCACTAATTATACTAGTAATTCTAACTCCAAAGTTCTCATCTACAACTACAACTTCACCGTAGGCTACCTTCTTGCCATTAACTAATATATCTACTGGCTCTTCTGCTAGCTTATCAAGTTCAATTAATGACCCAGTTCCCAAATTTAAAATATCCCTAATGTTCTTTTTAGTTTTTCCAAGCACTACAGAAATTTCTAGAGGAACATCTAATATTAAATCAATATTCCTAGGTGAATTGTAAACTGAAGTTTTTGTAAGTGGCTGAAAAGTTGCATTACGAACATCTACTTGTGGTTCCTGTCTCTCTATTGGTTTTGCATAATACTCCGGTTCAGATGGTACATTATCATATACAGGTGCATTTTGTTGTGCCTGATTTACACGCACCGGTTCAACCTTAGGTGTTTCCACTTTCTTTTGCGAACTAACTACTTTAGGAGCTTCCACGGTTTCTTCTGTTCCCATCATAATAGATACAATTTTTTTGGCAGTTTGTTTAGGCAACACCTGCATTATAACACTATCGATTAAATCACCAATAGTTATTTTAAAAGCTACCTGAACAACTTCCTCGTTTTCATCTATACTATCACTTAGTGGTGCAGTAGAATCATCCCATATTTTAGATTGGGGTGGTGAAATATTTACTTCTCTTGAAAACATCATTGCCATAGATGTCGCAGCAGAACCAATCATCTGATTCATAGCTTCAGATACAGCACTTATTTCAATTTCTGAAAGGTCGGATTTACCTTCTATATTTCCGTCTCCACCCATCATTAAACTAGCAATAACAGCTGCATCAGTATTCTTCATTACTAAGAGATTCCCACCTGATATACCACTTGTAAATTTTACGTCTAAAGCAATATTGGGAACCGCAAATGTAGCTCTTAATTTTCTAAGAGTACTTACCGTAACTACTGGAGTTGCAATATTCACTGGTTGACCAACAATAGTTGAAAGAGCTGTTGATGCTGAGCCCATAGAAATATTTCCAACTTCACCTAATAAATCTTTTTCACTTTCAGTTAGTTCAAATGGCTCTATAGGTTGACCGCTTATGTTACTTTCAGGACTTACAACGCCTGCGCTTATATTATCAGGACCTAAGTCCTCGGAAGGGCTCATATCGCCACCATTTAAAAGAGCGTCGATTTCTTCTTGCGAAAGAAAGCCGTTACTCATAATTTCCCACATCCTTATCTATTATATCTATTATCTCAATCCCTCTATTTTTACCTATAATGCCAGGTTTACCACTATAACATAAACTATCTTCCACAAATACACTAACTTTGCTATCACTTAAATTATCTAAGGTGATCACATCACCTTCACTTAATTGTAGAAATTCATTTACTGTTATATTTGTACTGCCCAGCACCCCTGTCATTGGAACTTGTACTATATTTAATCTTTCTTTTAATCTATTTCTAGATTCATTAACAATTTCTTCATCATTTTCTCTAAACCAATATTGAACAACAAGTTTATCTAATACTTTTTCAATACTTAAATAAGGAATGCACATATTTATAAAAGTACTATTATTTCTCATTTCTACAGAAAAAGTAATTAGCGCAACTGGTTCATTTGGTGCTAAAGTTTGATTAAGAGCAGGATTAGTTTCTAATGCCTCAATCTCTGGTTCTACACTCAAAACATCTTCCCAAGCAAGTTTTAAGTTAGATATAAGGCCCGCATTAACGTTTTTTAATATATTTTTATCTATATCAGAAAATTCTTTGAGTTTAGTCATGCGAGTTCCCCGTCCTCCTAGAAGTATATCAATTACTTGAAAAGCGAACTGAGGATTAGTCTCAAATAATATAGACCCACTTAAAGGTGGCATTTTAAATATAGTTAAAATGGTAGGGTTAGGAATTGAGTGAATAAATTCATCATAGGTTATTTGCTGAATTGACTCAATTTTAACCTTTACATTATTTCTTAGTTGCGCAGATAAATAACTTGATATTAATCTTCCATAATTATCATGAATGAGCTCAAGCGTCCGTAGATGATCTTTTGAGAATTTTTGAGGACTTTTGAAATCATATAACTTGACTTTATGTTTGTCTTCTTCGTTTTCAATTTGGTCTGCTTCTATTTCCCCAGATGATAGGGCAGATAAAAGTGAATCTATTTCGCCTTGCGATAATACTTCTGCCATATTTCTACCTCATCTTTCTGCTACAGTATGGTTACTGAATACAGTATGATTACTACACTTAATTTTCAATAAGTCTTCCAATGTCAATTAATGTAACTATTCTATCTTTGAAGTTTATAACACCTTTTATGTAGTTTTTATTTTTGTCAGTTTCAAGTCTTTCTATTATATTTTCTTCGATTTCTAATACCTCGTCAACTTGGTCTACAGTTACTCCAACAGATTCTTCCTTTAGATTTAATATAATAATATTTTCTTGTTCTACCGCGCCCTTTTCAATACCTAAAAGGAGGTTTATATCTAATAGAGAGATTATATTACCTCTTAAATTAATTAAACCTTTTATATAAGCAGCAGACTTAGGTACTTTTGTTATTTCCATCATATCATTAATGCTTTGAACAATAGATGCTTCTACTGCAAACTGTTCCTCATTAACTTTAAATACAACTACTTGCATAACTTTCCCCTCCTAACCTAAAACTTTTTTTATTGCTTCAAGAACTCTATCTGACTGGAATGGTTTAACAATGAAGTCCTTTGCTCCAGCCCTTATTGCATCCATAACCATAGTCTGTTGGCCCATAGCACTACACATAATTACTTTCGCAGCAGGATCAAAAACTTTAATTGCTTTAACAGCTTCAATCCCATCCATCTCAGGCATTGTAATATCCATGGTAACAATGTCTGGTTTTTCTAATTTGTATAGCTCTACACCTTTTAACCCATTACTTGCTTCGCCCACAACTTCATACCCGTTTTTTTCTAATATATCTTTTATCATCATTCTCATAAAAGCAGCGTCATCAACAATTAATACTCTAGCCATTTAATAATACCTCCAATTAATTTACACCTAATGAATTTAATATTTTTTCAAGTGATCCGGGCATTGGTATATAATAGAAATGCCCTCTTATTTTTTGATTTTCTTGTAAAAAATTTGTTTCTAAATCAAGTACATATTCATCGAATTGACCTGATTCAATAAAAGTTGTTGACAGTATTGCTGCCATCATGTCCTGTGCAACAGCCGGAACAGAAGGTCTAACCTCAAGATTCGTAAGTTTTGCTATTGCATTCATGAAAGAACTGGAAACAATATTTCCGATTTCACACAATACCGAATCTCCAATTTCAGTTATTTGTTCCTGCGGCTTCCCTAAAAGTCTTGAAATAATATTTAATGCAACATCTTTTTCTAAAGTAAATAAAATGTTGCCTGGTATATCTCCAAGGACCCTCACTATAACACCAACTACTACTTCTTCACCTTTAATTTCCGAAAAAATATCATCGAAGGGAACTATACTTACTGCTGGTACACTCATATCTACCTTTTCATTCAATAACTCTGATAATGCAGTAGCTGCATTCCCTGCACCAATATTGCCTACTTCTTGTAATACATCCAATTGAACTGGACTAAGCTCAGAATAATCCATACTGTACTCTCCTTACACTAAAGCAGCAACATCTAGTATTAATGTAACTAGGCCATCTCCTAAAATAGTTGCTCCTATATATTCTTTTAGTCCCTTTAAAGTTTTTCCTAGGGGCTTTATTACAATTTCTTGTTGGCCAAGCAATGAATCTACTAAAAGCCCTACAATTTTTTCTCCAACTTTTACAATAACAATGTATTTTTTCGTGTTCTCACTGCTCTCTATTTGCATTATTTTATTTACCCTTACTAACTTAATTACGCTATCATTGTATACAATAACTTCGCTACCATTAGTTTTCTTAATAAGCTCGTCCTTATAATCTATTACTCTATCAATATACCCAAGAGAGATAGCCATAGTTTCATCCCCTACTTTAACTAATAGTGCTTGAATTATTTGAAGTGTCAATGGTAATCTTATAATAAATGAAGTACCTTTGTCAATCTCACTTGTAGCATCTACAGTTCCACCAAGAGCAGCAATTTTAGTTTTAACAACATCCATGCCAACGCCACGTCCAGATATATCTGTCACTTTCTCATTTGTGCTAAAACCTTGTGCAAAAATTAAATTTTTAATATCAGCATCAGTCATGCCTTCAGTGTTTATACCAACTTTATCAGCTTTTGCCTTGATTTTTTCAACATTTAACCCCGCGCCATCATCTTCTACCTTTATTATGGCTTTAGTGCCCTCAGCGTAAGCTATAAGTTTAATTGTGCCAATAGGATTTTTCCCTTTAGCAATTCTTATCTCCCTAGATTCTATACCATGATCCGCAGCATTTCGAAGTAAATGAAGTAGTGGTTCACCTATTTCATCAATAACTGTCCTATCAATTTCTGTCTCTTGACCTTGCACTACTAATTCCATTTCTTTATCAAGTTCCTTGGATAAATCTCTTATCATCCTTGGAAATCTATTGAACACTACCTCTAGTGGAAGCATCCTTATCTTCATTACTAAATCTTGCAGCTCTGAAGTCGCCCTTGCAACCTGCTCTAAAGTTTCATTTAAATCAGTTAATTTATGATTACTACTTATTTGTTCAAGTCTTGTTCTATGAATTACAAGTTCAGATACCATATTCATAAATTTATCTAATCTCTCTAGCTCAACTCTCACAGATTGATGAGTTTTTTTATGAACAACAGCTTCTTTTTTCTCTCCATTTTTACCTTCGGCAGATGTCACTACTTTCATTGTTTCTTTTTTAATTCCAGGAGATTTTTCTATTGCCTTAAATTCTCCTAATTGGTTAGGTAAGTTATTAGTATCAGCTTTAATTGTAGCATTTTCTACCATTACTTTTTCCACTTCAGAAATATTCATCAAAATATCTATAATTTCTTCTTTGTCTTTATTTGTAATAAATATTAAATTTATTTGGAATTCAAAATTTTCATCTTCTAAATCCTCTGTGGAAGGTATGGATTTTATTATTTCACCAAATTCTTCTAAACTCTTAAAAATGAGAAATGCCCTTGCTGCCTTAAGTAACGTATTTTCACTTATTAAAATTTTTATTTCAAATGCATTATACATTTTTTCCTTTGCTTCCTTAATTACATTAATGTCATATTCATTAAGAATCATTCTCTCATTAAGATCATTATTGCTATCAGCCTTTATATCATTTTCTTTTTCACTAGTTACAACCCTGTCATTTCCTTCTACCATAGAATGCAAATCTTCTATTATATCATCAATAGAAAGTTCTTCTGAAATATCTTCTGAAATATTATTTACCATTTTTTCTAAGGTATCAAGGCATCTAAATAAAACAGTTACAACCTTTTCTGTTACATTGAGTTTACCCTCTCGAAATTTAGATAAAACATCCTCCATTTTATGTGTTAATTCTGCCATTTGAGCAAATCCCATAGTTGCAGCCATTCCCTTTATGGTATGAGCTACCCTAAATATTTCGTTTAACTTATCTATATCTTCTGGCTTTTGTTCTAATTCAAGAAGAGACTCATTCAACGTCTGCAAATTTTCCATAGACTCTTCTAAGAACATTGACATGTATTGTGATGTATCCATTTTATTCCCCTCCACATTAATTGTCTCATCCACCTTATATTTTTTTATAAATAAATGTAGATGTCTTTTCAAATCCGTACTCTTTATAATTATATATACTTTCGGTGGCGCCTACAAACAATAATCCACCTTTTTTTAATGAAACACCAATTTTTTTATATATTTTTTCTTTAACATCTTGATTAAAATAAATAACTACATTTCGACACACTACTAAATCAAAATTACTTTCATAGTTTTCTAGAATAAGATCATGTTTCTTAAACTCTACGATTCTCTTAATTTTAGAATTAATTTTATATTTATCATCACTCACTTCAAAATATTTATCTAGAAGTTGGTTTGGTACATTTTTAATTTCTGAATATACAAACTCTCCGATTCTGGCTTTTTGAAGTATTGTGTTATCTATGTCTGTAGCTATAATTTTGTGGTTGGCTCTTGAATTTAAATTATCCACTATCATAGCAAGAGAATAAGGTTCAGCTCCAATTGAACATGCTGCACTCCAAATTTTGAGTCCTGAATTATATGGTAGTTCTGATGCAATTTTTTTTGATAGTTCATCAAAGATTTCAGGATTTCTAAAAAATTCTGTTACGTTTATGGTAATAAAATCTAAGAATTTCTGTTTTTGAAGGGGATCTTTTTTTAATAAAGCGATATACTCCTCTACAGAATGAACATCCACTCTTGACATTAAACTTAAAATTCGTCTATGCAATTGATTAGATTTATAAGCTGATAAATCTATATTATATTCTCTTAAAACCCATTTCTCAAAATATATTAAATCCATTAGCGTTTGCTCACCTCCCTATTACAACTTTATTAATCTCCTCTGCAACATTAGGCAAGGGAACAATTTCATCAACTTTTCCTGTTTCAAAAGCAGCCTTTGGCATGCCATATATTATGCATGTGGATTCGTGCTCTGCCATAGTGACTCCTCCTTTTTCTTTAACTGTTGCTGTTCCTATCGCACCATCACGTCCCATTCCTGTAAGTATGACACTTAAAAGCTTTGATCCATAAACACTTGCGGCAGATATAAAGAGCTTATCTACTGCAGGCCTAACCCCCCAAATAGTAGGTTCGGTATTTAGATGTATTTTCTTGTCAGTTCCTATTTCCATGTGATTTCCACCAGGAGCAATATAAACTACATTTTTCTCAATTGTTTCACCATCTACTGCTTCTACAACCTTTAGTTTACTATTTAAATTAAGTCTCTCTGCAAAAGCCTTTGTAAATCCTACTGGCATATGTTGTACTACAAAAATTGGGACTCCTATATTATCTGTCAGTGCCGTTATTACCTGATATAATGCTTTGGGGCCTCCAGTCGACGCTCCAATTACCACTGCCTCTATGTTGCGTTTTTGTACACTTCCTATTCTAGTTGTTGTCTTAGGAGACATATACCTATTTATTTTAAAGTTTTTATCAGAAGTTAAATTACTTCTATTGTCATTTTGCATAAAAGCCATTTTTATTTTCTCCACCAATTCATTTTTAACTTTATCAATATCTAGAGATATAGTTCCGGAGGGTTTTGCAATAAAATCAAATGCTCCTTGTTCAAGGCATTCCATAGTAGATTCTGTACCGGATTTAGAAATACTACTTAACATAATAACCGGTATATTTATATTGAATTTCTTTAACTGTTTTAAGGTTTCTCTACCATCCATTTTAGGCATTTCTAGATCCAAGGTTATTACATCAGGAGTTTTGCGTGTTATTTTTAATAATAACTCCTCACCATTTCTTGCTGTATCTATAACTTCCATTTCCGTTTGCGCATTAATCATATCAGAAATGATTTTTCTCATTAAAGCTGAATCATCTACTACAATCACTTTAATTTTTGTAAGCATTACATATCTCCCCCTAAGCTTCGCGTAGATTTAAATTTCTGTAGTTCCCATACCTACAGTTCTAACAGACAGTACCCCGCTTTTGGTATCAAATATTAATGTTCTACCCTTATTACCGCCAATATCTTCAGATATTATAGGAATGGATAGCATTTTCAGAGCATTTTTTACTGCTATACTATTTCGGTTTCCAATGTCCATTATTATGCTTTTATCTGAGAAATTAAACATAGATGCTCCACCTGCTATTTTGGCCTTCATATTTCTCAATTTCGCACCTTTTTTTATCATATTTTCAACTAATATGGGGATTGCTAAATCCGCAAATTTTATTGCATTGGTTATTTTATTAAATTGTATACTATCTGGAAGCATTATGTGTGCTAAACCTCCAATTTCTATGCTATTATCATAAATTGCAATCCCAACACAAGATCCTAAACCCACAGTTATTAATTTATCTGGTGAAAACACTACATTTAAATCTGCAATTCCTACTTTTACTTCATTATATTCCATAATTACACCCTATTTTATAATATTTGTATTTTTTCTTCCTCTGTCAATATAGCTGAAATATTTAAATAAATAATTATTTTACCATCAATTTTAATAAGTCCTTTAATATATCTTTTAGATATCCCCTCAATTAATTCTGGAGAATCTTCTATGTTTTCTATCAATACATCCTTTACCTCTGACACAAGATCAACTATTATTCCTATTTTACCACGACTTTGCTTCGCGACTATTATCTTAGATTTTTCTCCAATTATTGTTGAAGGTAAATTAAATCTTTTTGATAGTGTTATAACTGGTAAAATCTTATCCTCATAGTTTATAACTCCATCAACAAATTCGGGAGAGTCTGGAATTTTAGTTGCTTTTTCGTATTCTAGTATTCTTTCAACTTCCATGATATTCGTAGCATAATGTTCACCGTTTATGCTAAAAATCAACACCTTAATTTCTTGTTCCTTCATATCAAATCCCCCTACAATTGTAATTTTTCAACAACTAATTCTCTTGCATCATTTAAAAACGCATGAACATCTTTGCTAGGAACTTCTAGAATATATTCTTTATCACCGATAGTAAATCTAGTGTTCGGATAGGCGATTTCTGCCCATATTTGTCCATGATTTTCTACAATAAGTCTTGTTGCTACCCCACCTTGTCCTCCAACTACTTTGCATCTAATCTCTTTTCCAGCTTTCATAACCCCACCACGAGCTAAACTATTATCCGTTGTAAATACTATACTATCACTTGCTACTATTTGTGATACATACTCCCCTTTACCACTAATAATAACATTGCCTGAACTCTTAACTACTGAGTCTTGAGCGTAGTCAAAAATCACATCCACAGGAAGAGTTAAATTCATTTCAAGTACAGAAATTTTATTATCAATGATTGTAACATAATCATTTACTTCCTCATAATTCTTGATATTTAAAGGACCAAGATCAAGTATTTTATTTTTAATGATAAATATCAATTCATCTTCAGTATTGTGCTCCTCAAGTATTCTTTTAGCTATTCTAATAGCAGTTTTAGGAAGTTTTTTGAATTTTGACTCAAGTAAAACTTTAATAAGTTCTCCATCACTATTATTTTTTTGTATAAGATTAATTTCTTTCACTTGCTTTACAACATCTATTAATTTTGTGAAATCATTTTTCATGCTTTTTAAATCAATTAAATATTCTTGAGTTAATACATCCTCTTTTCCAGCTGCAATGTTTGAACTAATTACATTTCCCCGGACCACAACATCACCACTTGCAGTAATTACCGATTGTGCTACATTGTTTTTAACTAAAATCGAATTACCTGATTCAACTTTCATACCTTCGCGCACACTTCCGCTTATAATTATATCTCCAACAAATTGAATGTTTCCGGTTTTAATTTCCACATCTCCATTTATTTTATGAGTTTTATAAACGAAAAAAGTGCTTCCCCTTGATGAAGGTCTACCTTTACTTGTTGCAACAACAGTACATTCATCTGTCATGCTGCAACCTTCTCCTACACCTAATGTTATTTTTTTTACATCTTTAGCTTTTACAAGTTTACCAGTAATATCTAATCCATCTTCTCCTTTTTTGCCAGGATAAAGAATAGCTAAGACTTGTCCTTTTTCTACTCCAATTACTGAACCTATAGCTTTATAGTCTATACACTCTTTATCGTTAATATTACAACTTTCTTTCTCTGCCTGCTTGTATTTAATTTCTATTCTGTCATCTACTGCTTCTAAAACTTTTTTCCCATTTGCAACTAGCATTTCCAAAACTTCATCATCCAAAGAGCTTTTGATAATGTTCATCTGCATAATCCCATATCTTATATTATGATTTTGTAACTCATTTTTAATTTCCTGTTCTGTAAATTTTGGTGGCATAATTTTACTTTTTACGTTTATTTCTATAGTGGCTACATTGGTGGGTTTAAAATCTTTTAGTTTATAAGTGGTAGTAGGTTCATATTTAATATTGATATAAGCTTCCATATTATCTGAACTTGTATTTAAATTTAAATGCCTTTTAGCTTCCTCTTCTTTTAAAAAAACTTCAATAGTACTTTCCTCATATACAGGAGTACGCAAACTAACTTTTTCTCCGTCTACAGTTAGTTCGATGTCGCTAACCGTAGAAATTAATGCTGGTTTGCCACCTTCTTTAGGGTTCTTAATTCTAATTTTACCCTCTAGCACTTCTATAGTCCCATTTACTTCTTTAAGGATATCTTTTTCAAGAATTTTTTTTTCAGGATTATGTTCATCTTCTGACCCTTCTATAACACGTGCAGAAATTATAGCATGTTTTTTAAATAACCCTTTTTTCTCCTCTACTATTGAATATTTAATGGATTCTATTTGAACACCTAAACTAATACTTGCAGTTTTTAAACATTCATTGACATTAGACCCTTCAAATTTTTGGAAGCTTTCCTTAGCTACCACTTATACCACCTCTTTCTATAAAAAAATTATACCATATTTTCCGCAATTTATACGATACACTTAAACGTTTTATTTATTTATCGTATTATTGGAAGTAAACTTTACAAATTTCTCTTTATTCTCATTTAATTCAGAATCATATTCCTTCATTATTGAATTTATTATTGAATTTTTAGCTGAATCAAAGGATATTCCATCTACTTTATTTATTGGTAAAACACTTGGAGAGGTCCCTGAAATAAATAAACCATTATATGATTCAAGTTCACTTTCATGAATGTTTTTTTCTTCAAAGTCTATCTTTAGACTTTCACAAGCCTTTATAATAAATTGTCTTGTTATACCCGGTAGGACATTCTCTACCTTTGAGGTTACAACTGTAGAACCTTTGACCATAAAAATATTTGATTTGCTACCTTCAGTAATAAACCCAGCATTATCTACTAAAATTGCCTCATATACATTTTCATTTTTAATTTTCTCATTTACTTTTGCTCTAAAATCATCATTAACAACTTTAGCATTTGGGTTACTCCGCTCTCCATGGTAAGTAATAGTTTTTACTCCCTGCTGGTATTGCTCTTTTGTAGGATAAAAATGTGGCACAAAATATGCCAAAAATTTTTCATTAGAGTCATTATTATCACTTGGTATATAATTTACAACTAATTTTAGATTCCCGTCACGAACTTTATTTTTATTTATTAGTGTAATAATTCCATTTATAATTTCATCCCTAGTAATACTTAAACTATATTTCATTATTTTTGCAGAATTTTCAAGACGTTTTAAGTGTTCAAATAAAAAAATCGGAATTCCATCACTTATCCTTAAAACTTCATAAAGTGATTTACCTTTATCTTGTGATTTACCTTTACATACAGTACTATTGCAATTTTCAAATTCTTCACTAATTTTAATTTCTTTACCTAACAAAAAAAAATCATTTATACACTTATCCATATTAATCCTCCTTATCGTTTTTTAGAGAGATACCAATTATTTATTGTTATCTCTCTAAATTAATATAAATATTATTATTTTACGAATAGTTTATCATTTCCATTTCAAAATTTCAATTTTATCATGTGTTTTCTTGAAATTTATTAAAAAAGGATGCCCCACTAAATCAAAAAGTGGCAAGTCTGAGAGAGAATCAGAAAACATATAGGAGTTTTCGAAATCTACTTCAATATTTTCTTTCTTTAAGACTTCTTTTAATCTTTTTACTTTTTCTTCACCTTTACAATTTTCACCTGACATTTTATTTCTATGTAAGCCATTCTCTTTAATGAAACGGGTTCCTATTACTTTATCTACTTCTTTTATATTATAAAACTCACTTAAATAAAATTCAGCAGAAGCAGAAATCAAGTAAATCTTATATCCCTCCATTTTCATTTTCCTTATCATATCAATAGCATCTTTATATAATATTTTACTTAACCGCTTTTCATAAAATTCTTTAACGATCCTTTTCATTTCATGTTCCTCTATACCATCTATAAATCTTATAAAGATGTTTTTTGTTTTTGTAGCATCATGTATCTTAAAAACATAAAAAATAGAGGAGAGTATGCTTTTAGGCAGATACTTTATATACCTAGGGTTTTTTTTCAACATAAACAAATAAAATTCTACTAAAGTCTCTCGTTTTGTTAGAGTAAAATCCACATCAAAAATAGCTAATTTTTCTTTCATAACGTTACCTCCTTCGAGATGTTGTATTGACTATATGTTCTTTTATAGCAAAAGAGCCGCTGCATTTGCAACGACTCTTTTAAAGAATTATTTTTCTTCTTTAATTAATTCTTCATAATATGCAGTTACTTCTTCAAATTCTTCATCTTCTGGAATAACTAATTCTCCTGTTTCTTCATCTCCAATTACTTTGAAAAGGTATATTGAATCATCCTCAGGATTTTGAACTAGTGCATATTCATTATCTTTATAAGTAAATCCATCTACTATTTCACATGGAACTACGTTCCCATTTTCATCTTCTAAATCTACTGTTAATGCTTCACCTTCGCCTTCTCCACATCCACAACCACAACCACAGCTTTCATTTTCATCAGCATGTTCGTGATCTCCGCATCCGCAGCTTTCTTCATTTTCATGGTCATGTTCGTGACCACCGCATCCACAGCCTTCATTCTCTAAATCATTTTCGTGACCGCCGCATCCGCAACCTGTATTTTTCTCTTCATTCATAATGTAGTACCTCCTACTTTAAGTATGTTCTAATTCTACCCTTAATTACAATATTTTAAAAGGGTTTTTTGAATATTTTTTATTAAATTATTGTTAAGTATTTTTATTGTTTTTTTAAACTTCAAAGGAAGATGAAAATTAATTCATCTTCCTTTGATTTTACTAGTTAAATACTATTCTTGGCTAGCTAGTTTTTTGTATCCAGCTAATCTATCCATAGCATCTTTTTCTGTTTTAACAAATAACTCTTCAGCTATTTCTGGGAATGTTTTTGCAAGTGAAGAGTATCTTAC